>JGI12316J15310_10000009_pt1 | contig 632666 bp, 572 predicted proteins | sample MarCyaLeptolynsp_FD_15310 | JGI IMG/M metagenome (IMG submission 15310) | reverse complement strand
CGTCGTCTTGCCATGATCAACATGACCAATCGTGCCAATGTTGCAATGCGGCTTCGTACGCTCAAACTTCTCTTTCGCCATCGCCCAATTCTCCGTTATCAGGCCAGCTTCGCCACGACCTCGTCAGAGACCGCCTGCGGAACCTGTTCGTAGTGATCGAAATGCATGGTGAATTGCGCGCGGCCCTGAGTCGCCGAACGCAGGTTGTTCACATAGCCGAACATGTTGGCCAGCGGCACCATCGCGTTGATGACCGTGGCGTTGCCGCGCGGCTCCGTACCGGTGATCTGGCCGCGACGGCTGTTCAGGTCGCCCATGACGTCGCCGACGTAGTCCTCGGGCGTCACCACCTCGACCCGCATGATCGGCTCCAGCAGCTTCGGCTTGGCCTGCATCACGCCATCGCGGAACGCCTGCCGGCCGGCAATCTCGAACGCCATTACACTCGAGTCGACGTCGTGGTAGGCGCCATCGACCAGTTTCACCGTGTAGTCGATCAGCGGGAACCCGGCCAACACACCGCCCTCGGCTACCGAGGTGATGCCCTTCTCGACACCAGGGATGTACTCCTTCGGCACCGCGCCACCGACGATCGTGCTCTCGAAATGCTGACCCGAACCGGCTTCGCCGGGGGTGATTTCAAGCTTCACCCGTGCGAACTGACCGGAGCCGCCGGTCTGCTTCTTGTGGGTGTAGTCAATGTCGGTCGGCTTCGTGATGGTTTCACGATAGGCGACCTGCGGCGCACCGACATTCGCTTCGACCTTGAACTCACGTTTCATCCGGTCGACCAGGATCTCAAGGTGCAACTCGCCCATGCCCTTGATCACGGTCTGACCGCTTTCGACGTCGCTGGTCACCCGGAACGACGGATCCTCGTCGGCCAACCGCTTCAACGCGTTGCCCATCTTCTCCTGATCGTTCTTGGTCTTCGGCTCGACGGCGATCTCGATCACCGGCTCCGGGAACTCCATGCGCTCGAGGACCACCGGATTGGACGGATCGCACAGCGTGTCGCCCGTGGTCGTCCCCTTCAGGCCGCAAATGGCGACGATGTCGCCGGCATGGGCTTCCTTGATGTCTTCCCGGCTGTTCGCATGCATCAGCAGCATGCGGCCGATACGCTCGCGGTTGCCCTTCACGCTGTTGGACACGCCACTCCCGCTCGACAGCGTGCCGGAATAAATCCGCGCGAAGGTCAGCGAGCCGACGAACGGGTCGGTCATGACCTTGAAGGCGAGCGCCGAAAACGGCTCGTCATCCTTCGGCAGGCGCGTCAGCTCCTCATCCTTGTCCGGATGCACGCCCTTCACCGCCTCGACGTCGTTCGGGGACGGCAGAAACTCCACCACTGCGTCAAGAAGCGGCTGTACGCCCTTGTTCTTAAAGGCACTACCGCAGAGCACCGGCACGAAATCGCCAGCCACGGTGCCCTTGCGGATGCAACGGATCAGCGTCTCCTCGTCCGGCTCATTGCCTTCGAGATACGCCTCCAGCGCCGCATCATCCTGCTCTACCGCCGTCTCGATCAGTTTGGCGCGATATTCCTGCGCCCGGTCCTGCAGGTCCGCCGGGATGTCCTGATACTCGAACTTCGCGCCCAGCGTCTCTTCCTGCCAGATGATCGCCTTGTCGCGCATCAGGTCGATCACGCCGGCGAAATCGGACTCGGCACCGACCGGAAGCTGCATCACCAGCGGCGTCGCACCCAGGCGATCGACGATCATATCGACGCAGCGATAGAAGTCCGCGCCCATGCGATCCATCTTGTTCACAAAACAAATACGCGGCACGCCGTATTTATCAGCCTGCCGCCATACTGTTTCGGATTGTGGTTCCACGCCCGCCACGGAGTCGAATACCGCTACGGCGCCGTCGAGTACCCGGAGCGATCGCTCCACCTCGATGGTGAAGTCGACGTGACCCGGGGTGTCGATAATGTTGATGCGATGGTCCTGCCAGAAGCAGGTCGTCGCGGCCGAGGTAATGGTGATACCGCGTTCCTGTTCCTGCTCCATCCAGTCCATGGTGGCCGCGCCATCATGGACTTCGCCGATCTTATGGCTGCGACCGGTGTAATAGAGAACACGCTCGGTCGTCGTGGTCTTGCCGGCATCGATGTGCGCCATGATGCCGATGTTGCGATATCGAGCGAGAGGTGTACTGCGTGCCATTGACTTCGCGTCCCTTGCCTGCCCGGCGTTACCAGCGGTAATGCGAGAACGCGCGGTTGGCCTCGGCCATCCGGTGCGTATCTTCGCGTTTCTTCACGGCGGTGCCGCGATTGTTTGCGGCATCCATCAATTCGCCCGACAGACGCTCCACCATGGTGTTCTCGGATCGCGCCCGCGCCGCAGAAATCAGCCAGCGAATGGCCAATGCCTGACTGCGGTCCGCGCGCACCTCAACCGGCACCTGGTACGTCGCACCGCCGACACGGCGGGACCGCACTTCGATCGCCGGCTTCACATTGTCCAGCGCCTCATGAAACATCTGCAGCGGGTCCTGCTTGGCCCGCTCTTCGATCCGGTCGAACGCGCCGTAGACGATGCTTTCGGCCGACGACTTCTTGCCGTGGATCATCAGGCTGTTCATGAATTTGCTGAGCACCCGGTCGCCGAACTTGGCGTCCGGCAAGACTTCACGTCGCTCCGCGCGATGCCGCCGTGACATAGCTGAACCCTCTTACTTCGGCCGTTTGGCGCCGTATTTCGATCGGCGCTGACGCCGGTCGTTGACGCCCTGCGTGTCGAGCACGCCGCGAATGATGTGATAGCGAACGCCCGGCAGATCCTTGACGCGGCCGCCGCGGATCATCACCACCGAATGCTCCTGCAGGTTATGGCCTTCGCCCGGGATGTAGCTCGTGACCTCGAAGCCATTGGTCAGGCGCACACGCGCCACCTTACGCAGCGCCGAGTTCGGCTTCTTCGGCGTCGTCGTATAGACGCGCGTGCAGACGCCGCGCTTTTGCGGGCATGCCTGCAAAGCCGGCACCTTGTTGCGCGCCTTCGGCTTGACGCGTGGCTTACGGATCAGCTGGTTGATTGTCGGCATGCGCGCCCAATCCCACTTCGTAACAAAGCAAATGCCAACGCCGCCCTGGCGTTGGCGTTCCAATGCATAAACCAAGCCCATCCGCGGCGGCCTGCGCTAACACTTTCGCATCCACCCGGCCACGAAGGACCCGCGATCGTCGTGTCTATGCTTACCCAGCCCAGTGTCTAGGTCGGCGGCCGCAATCAAGCGCGAACGCACCTACCACCTAGGCGAAACGGTTGGCGGATACTATGGATGCACCCCCACCCCGTCAACAAAAAATTAGGCAGATTTACTGTCTTCGCGACCGATTATTTGTTGTGAACATAAGTCCGGTACATTCACGACGACAGCAGCAACAAATCAAACGAAATCAAGCCGGCAAAGAAAGATCATTGCCGGGCAGCCGGGACATGGCGTCCCGGCTGCCCGGCAAATGACCGATCAATCGTCTCCAACAGCGGCTTCGGCCGTTTCGGCCGCCGGCAGGGAGGCTGCGCGCTGCTCCTCGATCTCGCGATCGCGCTCGTTCGCAACCTGCCGCAGTTCCGACAGCTTGGCGCCGGTGCCGGCGGGAATAAGCCGGCCGACGATGACGTTTTCCTTCAGCCCGACCAGCGAGTCCGTCTTGCCGACGACAGCGGCCTCGGTCAGGACCCGCGTGGTTTCCTGGAACGATGCCGCCGAAATGAACGACCGTGTCTGCAACGAGGCCTTGGTAATGCCCAGCAATACCGGACTGCCCGTCGCCGGCTGGCGGCCTTCGGCGATCGTCCGTTCGTTAACTTCGTCGAACTCGCTCTTGTCGACCTGTTCGCCGAGCAGGAACGTGGTCTCGCCGCCGTTTTCGATCTCGACCTTCTGCAGCATCTGGCGAACGATCACCTCGATGTGCTTGTCGTTGATCTTAACGCCCTGCAGCCGGTAGACCTCCTGGATCTCGTTCACGAGGTAGGCGGCGAGCGCCTCGACGCCCTGGACCTTCAGGATGTCATGCGGCGCCGGGTTACCGTCCAGCAGATAGTCGCCCTTGCGAATGAAATCGCCCTCGTGGACCGCGATATGCCGGCCCTTCGGCACCAGGTATTCGGTCGGCTCCTCGGACTCGTCCGTCGGCCGCACGATGATGCGGCGCTTGGTCTTGTAGTCCTTGCCGAACTCCACCACACCGTCGCCTTCGGCGATGATGGCGTGATCCTTCGGCCGGCGCGCCTCGAACAACTCGGCCACCCGAGGCAGACCGCCGGTGATGTCACGCGTCCGTGCCGAGGCAATCGGAATACGTGCCAGCACGTCACCGGCATGCACCTCTGCGCCGTCCTCGACCGACAGAATGGCATCCGGCGGCAGGAAGTAACGCGCTTCCATGTCGTTCGGCAGCATGATCACCTCGCCGGCCGGATCGCGCAGCGTGATCCGCGGCCGCAGCTCGCTCTCTTTGCGCTGGCTTCGGTGATCGACGACGACCCAGTAGGAGATACCGGTCGCTTCATCGGTCTCCTCACGCATGGTCACGCCTTCCACCAGGTCGCGGAAGTTCACGAAACCGTCGCGCTCGGTGATGATCGGCCGGGTATACGGATCCCACTCGGCCAGCCTGTCGCCCTTGTCGACCTTGCCGCCATCGTCGACCAGCAGGCGCGCACCGTACGGAATGCGGAACCGGGCCCGCTCGCGATCCTTGTCGTCGATCAGCACGATTTCCATGCTGCGGCCCATCGCCATCAGGTGTCCGCCGGAGTCCTTGACGACGTCCCGGTTCTCGATCTTCACCGTCGACTTGTGCGAGGCCTCAAGCGAGGACTGCTCCGCCACCTGGGCGGTGCCGCCGATGTGGAACGTCCGCATGGTGAGCTGCGTACCCGGCTCGCCGATCGACTGTGCCGCGATAACACCAACGGCCTCGCCGTCGTTCACCGCCGTGCCGCGGGCCAGGTCACGGCCATAACACTTGCCGCAGACGCCGCCCTTGCTCTCGCAGGTCAGCACCGAGCGGATCAGCACCGCCTGAACGCCGGCTTCCTCGATGGCATCCGACATCTTCTCGTCAAGCGTTACACCGCCTTTCACCAAGACCTCGTCGGTCGAGGGGTCGATCACGTCGACCGCAACGGTCCGGCCCAGAATACGCTCGGCCAGCGGCGAGACGATATCGCCCCCATCGACCACTTCCTTGACGGTGATGCCTTCCTGGGTGCCGCAATCCTCTTCGACGATCACGCAATCCTGCGCCACGTCGACCAACCGGCGGGTCAGGTAGCCGGAGTTCGCCGTTTTCAGCGCCGTGTCGGCCAGGCCCTTTCGGGCACCGTGGGTCGAGTTGAAGTACTCGAGCACCGACAGACCTTCCTTGAAGTTGGAGATGATCGGTGTCTCGATGATTTCGCCCGACGGCTTGGCCATCAGGCCGCGCATACCGGCCAACTGCTTCATCTGCGCCGCAGAGCCACGGGCGCCGGAATGCGCCATCATCCAGATCGAGTTGATGTTGCCGTCATCGGCGCCTTCCGTCGAAATGATCTTCATCATCTCGTCGGCGACGCGATCCGTGCACTGCGCCCAGGCATCGACAACCTTGTTGTACTTCTCACCCTGGGTGATCAGGCCGTCCTGGTACTGCTGCTCGTATTCCTTGACCAATTCGCGGGTCTCGTCGACCAGCGACTCCTTGGCGCCCGGAACGACCATGTCGTCCTTGCCGAACGAAATGCCGGCGAGGCAGGCATAGCGGAAGCCCAACGCCATCAGCCGGTCGGCGAAGATCACCGTCTCCTTCTGGCCGCTGTGGCGGTAAACCTCGTCGATGACCTGGCTGATTTCCTTCTTGGTCAGCAGGCGGTTGACCAGATCGAACTTCAGCATCGGGTGCCGCGGCAGAATGTCGGCAATCAGCATACGGCCCGGCGTCGATTCCACCCGCATGGTGATCGGGTTGCCGTCATCGTCCACCGTGTCGTAGCGCGCCACAATCTTGGAGTGCAGCGAGACCGCGCCGGTATCGAGCGCCATCTGCATCTCGGCGGCATTGCCGAACGCGGTGCCTTCGCCCGGCGCATTCGGATATTCCATGCTGAGGTAGTACAGACCCAACACAATGTCCTGACTGGGCACGATAATCGGCTTGCCGTTGGCCGGGCTCAGGATGTTGTTGGTCGACATCATCAGCACCCGCGCCTCGAGCTGCGCTTCCAGGCTGAGCGGTACGTGCACGGCCATCTGGTCGCCGTCGAAGTCGGCGTTGAACGCCGCGCAAACCAGCGGATGAAGCTGAATGGCCTTACCCTCGATCAGGGTCGGCTCGAACGCCTGGATGCCGAGACGGTGCAGCGTCGGCGCGCGGTTCAGCAGCACCGGATGCTCGCGGATCACCTGTTCTAGGATGTCCCAAACCTCGGGACGCTCCTTCTCGACCATCTTCTTGGCCATCTTCAGCGTCGCCGCGGTGCCGTCGGTTTCAAGCCGCGCATAGATGAACGGCTTGAACAGCTCCAACGCCATCTTTTTCGGCAAGCCGCATTGATGCAGCTTCAGCTCCGGGCCGACCACGATCACCGAACGGCCGGAATAGTCGACGCGCTTGCCGAGCAGGTTCTGGCGGAAACGTCCCTGCTTGCCCTTCAGCATGTCGGCCAGAGACTTCAGCGGGCGCTTGTTGGCGCCCGTGATGACGCGGCCGCGACGGCCGTTGTCGAACAGCGCATCGACGGCTTCCTGCAGCATGCGCTTTTCGTTGCGCACGATGATATCGGGCGCCTTCAACTCGATGAGCCGCTTCAGACGGTTGTTGCGGTTGATCACCCGGCGGTAGAGATCGTTCAGATCGGAGGTCGCGAACCGGCCGCCATCGAGCGGCACCAGCGGACGCAACTCCGGCGGAATGACCGGGATCACTTCAAGGATCATCCATTCCGGCCGGTTGCCCGACTCCAGGAACGCCTCGATCAGCTTCAGCCGTTTGACGATCTTCTTCGGCTTCAGTTCCGACGTCGTCTCGGCCAACTCGACCCGCAAGGCATCGCGCTCGGCCTCGAGGTCGACGCTCGCCAGCATCTCCTTGATTGCTTCGGCGCCGATGCCGGCGCTGAACGCGTCTTCGCCATACTCGTCCTGCGCGTCCATGTAATCTTCTTCGGTCAACAGCTGCTTATAGCCAAGCGGCGTCAGACCGGGCTCGATCACCACATAGTGCTCGAAGTAGAGGACGCGCTCGAGATCACGCAGCGTCATGTCGAGCATCAGGCCGATGCGCGACGGCAGCGACTTCAGGAACCAGATGTGCGCAACCGGCGAGGCCAGTTCGATATGGCCCATGCGGTCGCGGCGCACCTTGGACAGCGTGACCTCGACACCGCACTTCTCGCACACGATGCCCTTGAACTTCATGCGCTTGTACTTGCCGCACAGGCACTCGTAGTCCTTGATCGGGCCGAAAATGCGGGCACAGAACAAGCCGTCCCGCTCAGGCTTGAACGTCCGGTAGTTGATGGTTTCTGGCTTCTTGATCTCGCCGAACGACCATGACCGGATTTTCTCCGGGCTGGCGATCGAGATCTTGATCTGGTCGAAGTTGTCGGTGGTGCCGGTCACCGGACCGAAGATCTTCATCAACTCATTCATGGGCTCTTCTCTCCATGTGACAGCCGCAACGGGCTGCCGTTCGACCTAACCAATCGGATGGTGGCGCCGCAGCGGCGCCACCCGGTCACGCCGTCAATAGCCTTTCTGCGACAGCTCCACGCTGAGGCCGAGCGACCGCATTTCCTTCACCAGGACGTTGAAGGACTCGGGGATACCGGCCTCGAAGGTGTCATCGCCACGCACGATCGCCTCGTAGACCTTGGTTCGGCCCGCGACGTCGTCCGACTTCACCGTCAGCATTTCCTGGAGCGTGTAGGCCGCGCCATATGCCTGCAGGGCCCACACTTCCATCTCGCCGAAGCGCTGACCGCCGAACTGCGCCTTGCCGCCGAGCGGCTGCTGCGTGACCAGGCTGTACGGTCCGATGGACCGGGCATGGATCTTGTCGTCGACAAGATGGTGCAGCTTCAGCATGTAGATGTAGCCGACGGTCACCTTGCGCTCGAACTCTTCGCCGGTGCGTCCGTCATGCAGCGTCACCTGGCCGGAGCTGTCGAGCCCGGCCAGCTTCAGCAGTTCGACGATGTCTTCTTCGTGCGCGCCGTCGAACACCGGCGTCGCCATCGGCACACCGCGGCGCAGGTTGTCGCCCAGTTCAATCATCTCGTCCCCGTTCATCTCGGAGATCTGTTCCTTGAACTGTTTCTCGCCGTAGACCGCCTTGAAGTGCTTCTTCAGATCGTCGGCCTTGCCATCGCGCTGCATCTTGCCGACCAGATCGCCGATCTGACGACCCAGGTTGGCCGATGCCCAGCCGAGATGGGTCTCGAGGATCTGACCGACGTTCATGCGGCTCGGCACGCCGAGCGGATTCAACACGATGTCGACATGCGTGCCGTCGTCCAGGTACGGCATGTCCTCGATCGGCATGATCTTGGAGATGACGCCCTTGTTGCCGTGCCGGCCGGCCATCTTGTCGCCCGGCTGCAGTTTGCGCTTCACGGCGACGAAGACCTTGACCATCTTCATGACGCCGGGCGGCAGTTCGTCGCCGCGCTGCAACTTGTCGACCTTGCCGTCGAACCGCGCATCCAGCGCTTTGCGGGCTTCGTCGAACTGCGTCTTGAGCTGCTCGATCTCCGCCTGCGCCTTCTCGTTCGACAGCGTCATCTGCCACCACTGGCCCTGCGACATATCGGCCAGCATGGTCTCGGTGATGCGCGCGCCGTCCTTGACCCCCTTGGCGCCACCGGACGCGGTCTTGCCGACCAGGAAGTCCTTCAGGCGCCCATAGGTGTTGCGCTCGAGAATGGCCAGCTCGTCATCGCGGTCCTTGGCCAGACGCTCGATCTCGTCGCGTTCGATCGCCAGGGCACGCTCGTCCTTGTCCACGCCGTGGCGCGAGAACACCCGCACCTCGACCACGGTACCCGACACGCCCGGCGGCAAACGCAGCGACGTGTCGCGCACGTCCGACGCCTTCTCGCCGAAGATCGCCCGCAGCAGTTTCTCTTCCGGCGTCATCGGGCTTTCGCCCTTTGGCGTGATCTTGCCGCACAGAATGTCGCCCGGCTGGATCTCGGCCCCGATGTAGACGATGCCGGCCTCGTCGAGGTTCTTCAGCGCTTCCTCACCGACGTTCGGGATATCGCGGGTGATTTCCTCCGGACCCAGCTTGGTGTCGCGGGCCATGACCTCGAATTCCTCGATATGGATCGAGGTGAACACATCGTCGCGGACGATACGCTCGGAGATCAGGATGGAGTCCTCGAAGTTGTAGCCCATCCAGGGCATGAACGCGCACAGCACGTTCCGGCCGAGGGCCAGCTCGCCCAGTTCCGTCGACGGGCCGTCGGCGATGATATCGCCGGCCTGAACCTGATCGCCCACCTTCACCAGCGGGCGCTGGTTGATGCAGGTGTTCTGGTTCGACCGCTGGAACTTCAGCAGGTTGTAGATGTCGACACCGGCGGCCGACAGATCGGTCTCCGCCGTCGCCCGCACGACGATGCGTGTCGCGTCGATCTGATCGACGACACCACTGCGCCGCGCCACGATCGCCACGCCCGAGTCGCGCGCCACCACTTCTTCCATACCGGTGCCGACCAGCGGCGCCTCGGCCTGGATGAGCGGCACCGCCTGGCGCTGCATGTTGGAGCCCATCAGCGCACGGTTGGCGTCATCGTTCTCCAGGAACGGAATCAACGCCGCGGCCACCGACACAAGCTGTTTCGGCGACACATCCATGTATTCGATGTGGTCCGGCGTGGTCAGCATGAAGTCACCGCCGGCCCGGCAGCTCACGAGGTCGGCGACGAACTTGCCGCGCTTGTCGAGTTCGGCGTTGGCCTGGGCGATGGTGTAGCGCCCCTCCTCCATGGCCGACAGGTACACAACCTCATCCGTTACCCGGCCGCCGTCGACCTTGCGGTACGGCGTCTCGATGAAACCGTAACGGTTGATCCGGGCGTAGGTCGCCAGCGAGTTGATCAAACCGATGTTCGGCCCTTCCGGCGTCTCGATCGGGCAGATCCGGCCGTAATGGGTCGGGTGCACGTCGCGCACCTCGAAGCCGGCGCGCTCACGCGTCAGGCCGCCCGGGCCCAATGCAGACAGCCGCCGCTTGTGGGTGATCTCCGACAGCGGGTTGGTCTGATCCATGAACTGGCTCAGCTGCGACGACCCGAAGAACTCGCGCACCGCTGCCGCTGCAGGCTTGGCATTGATCAGGTCGTGCGGCATGACCGAGTCGATCTCGACCGAGCTCATGCGCTCGCGGATCGCGCGCTCCATGCGCAGCAGGCCGATGCGATACTGGTTCTCCATCAGCTCGCCGACCGACCGCACGCGGCGATTGCCGAGATGGTCGATATCGTCGATCTCGCCGCGGCCGTCCTTCAGCTCAACCAGCGTCTTGACGACGGCCAGGATGTCCTCGCTGCGCAGCACCCGCAGCGTATCGTCGGTTTCCAGGCCAAGGCGGGAATTCAGCTTCACACGGCCGACCGCCGACAGATCGTAACGCTCGGAGTCGAAGAACAGCCCCTTGAACAGGGTTTCGCCGGCCTCCACCGTCGGCGGCTCACCCGGCCGCATCACACGGTAGATGTCGATCAGGGCCTGCTCACGGGTCGAGTTCTTGTCGAGCGCCAGGGTGTTGCGGATGTAGGCGCCGACGGTCACGTGGTCGATGTCGAGCACCGGAATGTCGGTGACCCCGGCTTCCTTGAGCCCCGCGATCACTTCCTCGGTCAGTTCGTCGCCGGCTTCCGCGTGGACCAGGCCGCTGTCCTCGTCGATCAGATCGATCGCCAGGAACTTGCCCTGCAGATCCTCGTCCGTGACCAGCAGCTCCTTCAGGCCGTCTTCGGCCAGCTTACGCGCCTTGCGCGGCGTGATCTTCTCGCCCGCCGGCACCGCGACTTTGCCCGTCTTCGCATTGACGAGGTCGCGAACCGGCCGCAGGCCGCGCATGGCATCGGCGTCGAACGCCGTGCGCCAGCCGCCCTTCTTCGCGTCGTACTTGTAGCCGACGTCGCGGAAGAAGAACTTCAGGATTTCCTCGCCGGTCAGGCCCAGCGCCAGCAGCAGCGTCGTCACCGGCAGCTTGCGCCGGCGATCGATACGCACATAGACGATGTCCTTGGCGTCGAACTCGAAATCGAGCCACGACCCGCGATAGGGAATGATACGGGCGGCGAACAGGAACTTGCCCGACGAATGGGTCTTGCCCTTGTCGTGATCGAAGAAGACGCCGGGCGAGCGGTGCATCTGCGAGACGATGACGCGTTCGGTGCCATTGATGACGAAGGTGCCGTTCTTCGTCATCAGCGGCATGTCGCCCATGTAGACGTCCTGCTCCTTGATATCGAGCACGGACTTGGCGCCGGTGTCCTCGTCGACTTCGAACACGATCAACCGCAGGGTCACCTTCAGCGGTGCGGCGAAGGTCATGCCGCGCTGCTGGCATTCCTCGACGTCGTACTTCGGCTCTTCGAGCTCGAAGCCGACGTAATGCAACTCCGCAGTCTCGGAAAAATCCTTGATCGGGAAGACCGACTGAAACACCCCATTCAACCCGGTGTCGTCGCGTTCGCCCACCGGCTGGTCGACCTGCAGGAACTGGTCGTAGGAGCTTTTCTGCACCTCGATCAGGTTCGGCAGCGCGGCGACCTCGGCGATCCGGCCGAAAGACTTGCGAATGCGTTTACGGCCCGTGAACGACAGCTGCATGCGTAATCCTCGTTCTAGTAGTGCGGCGCGGGGTATTGCGCCATTCAGGCAAGCGAAAAACGACGGCACCGCCAATGCGGTCCGCCGATCAGCTCTTCGCTCCGATCTTTTCTGTCACTAACAAATCGCGTAGGTGAAAACCCGGTTTCTATAGCACCGACTGGCCGGCGACGGGAGAACGAAATTGTCCTCCCGCCGACCAGACCGGTTTTACTTGAGCTCGACGCTGGCGCCAGCGCCTTCAAGCTGCTCCTTGAGTTTGTTGGCCTCGTCCTTGTCGACGCCTTCTTTGACTTCCTTCGGCGCCGCTTCGACAAGATCCTTGGCTTCTTTAAGTCCGAGCCCAGTAATTGCCCGGACCTCTTTGATAACATTGATCTTTTTGTCACCGGCAGAGGTCAGGACAACGGTGAAATCGTCCTTCTCTTCCGCGGCAGCGGCATCGCCGCCGCCGGCACCGGCAACGGCCGCAACGGCGACCGGCGCGGCGGCCGAAACGCCCCATTTCTCTTCCAGAAGCTTGGCGAGTTCCGCCGCTTCCAGCACCGTCAGCGCGGACAGATCATCCGCAATCTTTTCCAAATCAGCCATTTCTGTCTCCTGATTCGTACCTGAGCCTAAGGCGTCAAGCCGCCTCTTCCTTGGCCCCCTGGGCCGACATCACACGGGCCAGCTGTCCGGCCGGCGCCTGCAACACGCCGGCAACCTTGGTTGCCGGAGCCTGCAGCAGGCCGACCAGTTTGCCGCGCAGCTCATCCAGCGACGGCAGCTCTGCCAACGCCTTCACGCCACCGACATCGAGCCGGGTTTCGCCCATCGCACCACCGAGCACGACGAAACTGTCATTGCCCTTGGCGAACTCCACCGCGACCTTGGCCGGCGCCACCGGATCTTCCGAGTAGGCGATGGCGGTCGGTCCCGAGAAGAGATCGGCGATTTGACCGTAGGGGGTTCCATCGAGGGCGAGCTTGGTCAGCCGGTTCTTGGTGACCTTGAAGTTGGCGCCAGCATCCCGCATGCGCCGCCGCAGATCGGTGATCTCGGCGACGTTCAGGCCACTGTAGTGCGCGACCACGACCGCGGATGCGTTCGAAAACACATCCTGCAGTTCGACCACCGTTTCGCGTTTTTGCGATCGGTCCACTTCTTCGCCTCCGTTCCATGACCGCCGGCGCATACCGGGCCGGCGATCGGTTCACGAATGGACCCCGTGGCGATACCGTCGGAGTCCGGTTCGCCTGCCCCGGGTACGAACCAGTGCAACGGACGGCGTCCTGAGACGGCCGTCGGTGTTCCGGTTCTCCCCCGTCTATGCAGGTGGCGCTTGCCCTTAGACGATGGCAGCGACGACGTCGCAACCATCACGCCTGCAGTCTCGGACAGGTTGGAAAGCGGAGAAAACCGCCGCTTTCCATCTCCGCCCGCCACGGTTTCCCGGCGCGGGCGAATTCGCTAAATCTTCAACTCACTGTGTGAGGACGGCTTCTTACTCGGAAAGCGTCGTCAAATCCAGCTTTACTCCGGGCCCCATGGTCGAAGTCAACGAGATCTTCTTCAGATAGGTGCCCTTGGCGCCGCTCGGCTTCGCCTTCACAACCGCGTCGACGAAGGTACGGACGTTCTCGGTGATGGCCTGCTCGGTGAAGCTGGCTTTGCCGACGCCGGCATGGATCACCCCGGCTTTCTCGACCCGGAACTCGACCTGTCCGCCCTTCTGCGCCTTCACGGCATCGCCGACATTCGGCGTCACCGTGCCGAGCTTCGGGTTCGGCATCAGGCCGCGCGGGCCCAGCACTTTACCCAGCCGGCCGACCACCGCCATCATGTCCGGCGTGGCGATGCAGCGGTCGAACTCGATGCTGCCGCCCTGGATCTGTTCGGCAAGATCCTCCGCACCGACTAGGTCCGCACCGGCTTCGCGCGCCTCGTCCGCCTTGGCGTCCTTGGCAAACACCGCGACGCGCACCGATTTGCCGGTGCCGTTCGGCAACTGCACCGTGCCGCGCACCATCTGATCGGCATGCCGCGGATCGACGTTCAGATTCATCGACACTTCGATGGTCTCGTCGAACTTCGCGGTCGCCCGCTCCTTGACCATTTTGACCGCATCGACGACCGGATACTCGGCGTCCGGATCGATGCCTTCACGTGACGCCTGCTTGCGCTTGCCCATCGCTGCCATCGTCCTACTCCTTCACCTCGATACCCATCGACCGCGCCGATCCCTCGATCATCCGCATCGCGGCGTCGATGTCGTGGGCGTTCAGGTCAGCCATCTTCTGCTCCGCAATCTCGCGGACCTGCGCCTTGGTGACGCTGCCGACAAGATCACGGCCCGTGTTGCTGGCGGCCTTCTTCAGGTTCGCCGCCTTCTTCAGGAAAAAGCTGGCCGGCGGCGTCTTGGTGATGAAGCTGAAGCTCTTGTCCTGGTACACGGTGATGACGACCGGGATCGGCATGCCGCCTTCCAGGTTCTGGGTATCGGCGTTGAACGCCTTGCAGAACTCCATGATGTTGACGCCGCGCTGACCCAGGGCCGGGCCCACGGGCGGCGACGGATTGGCCTGACCCGCCGGAATCTGCAGGCGGATATAGCCGTCGATCTTCTTTGCCATTTACTTCGTCCCTTTGCTGATATCGGCTCCATGACCGGAGCCCGACGCCGACAGGCGCCAAGGGGTGCGTGGTACGGCCATGGCGAGCCTCCCACGCGCGTCGGTCAGGTTTTTTCGACCTGGCCGTATTCCAGTTCGACCGGCGTGGCACGGCCGAAAATCGACACCGACACCTTCAACCGGGCGCGTTCTTCGTCCACTTCTTCGACATTGCCGTTGAACGAGGCGAACGGTCCGTCGCAGACCCGCACCTGCTCGCCGATCTCGAAGGTGACCGACGGCCGCGGCCGTTCGATGCCTTCCTGAACCTGCTGCATGATGCGCTGCGCTTCGTTCTCGCTGATCGGCGACGGACGGCCGCCGGTCCCGAGAAAGCCGGTCACCTTGGCCGTGTCCTTGATCAGATGGTAGGCGTCGTCGGTCAAATCCATCTTCACCAGCACATAGCCGGGAAAGAACTTGCGTTCGGCGCTGACCTTCTGGCCGCGGCGGACCTGCACGACCTCTTCCGTCGGCACCAGAACCTCTTCGATGACATCCTCAAGGTCGTTGGCCACCGCCTGCTCGCGGATCGAGGCCGCGACCTTGTTCTCGAACCCAGAATAAACGTGGACGATGTACCACCGAGCCGCCATCGCTTAACCCCCGAGACCAAGAATGAATTTGATGCCAAACGAAATGACTTGATCGACCAACAAGAAGAATATCGCCGCAACCGTCGCCATGACGAACACCATCGCCGTGGTCAGCCCGGTCTCCTTGCGGGTCGGCCAGGTGACTTTCGACGTCTCCTGCCGTATCTGCCGCACGAACTCCGCCGGGCTCGTTTTCGCCATTGGTCAGGTCCTCATAACGCTGCCGCGGCCAACGTCATGTTCGTTGGCCGACCTGATTGTCGCCGCCCCGCGTGCGGCTCTTACCGAAACGGGTCCAGGCCACATCCATCGGACGGGCCTGGAAACACTAACTTGCCGGCCAAACCGACACCAACTCAACTTCGCCTGACTGGCCGGCGGTAGTGGCAGGAGTGGAGGGACTCGAACCCACAACCCCCGGTTTTGGAGACCGGTGCTCTGCCAGTTGAGCTACACTCCTACAGGCACACCGCCGCCGTCCCGGCCATGGCTACTCGATGATTGCGGCGACGACGCCGGCACCGACGGTGCGTCCGCCTTCGCGGATCGCAAAGCGCAGGCCCTCGTCCATCGCAATCGGCGCAATCAACTCGACATCCATCGAGATGTTGTCGCCAGGCATCACCATCTCCGTCCCTTCCGGAAGCTGGATCACACCCGTCACATCCGTCGTCCGGAAGTAAAACTGCGGACGGTAGTTGGCAAAGAACGGCGTATGACGACCGCCCTCGTCCTTCGTCAGGATGTACGCCTCCGCCTTGAACTTCGTGTGTGGCGTGATCGACCCCGGATGCGCCAGAACCTGGCCGCGCTCGACGTCCTCACGGCCGATGCCGCGCAGCAGGCAGCCGACATTGTCGCCCGCCTCGCCGCTGTCCAGCAGCTTGCGGAACATCTCGACGCCCGTCACCGTCGTCTTCGACGTATCCCGGATGCCGACAATCTCGACTTCCTCGCCGACCTTCACCACGCCGCGCTCGATACGGCCCGTCACAACCGTGCCGCGGCCCGAAATCGAGAACACGTCCTCGATCGGCATCAGGAACGGCTGGTCCTTCGGACGCTCAGGCTGCGGCACATACGAATCCACAGAGCCCATCAGCTCCATGATCGCTTCCTTGCCCAGCTTCGCATCGCCGTCCTCAAGCGCCACCAGCGCCGAGCCCCGGATCACCGGAATGTCGTCGCCCGGGAACTCGTAGGCCGACAGAAGCTCGCGCACCTCAAGCTCGACAAGATCGAGAAGCTCCTCGTCGTCGACCATGTCGCACTTGTTCATGAACACCACAAGCGCCGGCACGCCGACCTGACGCGCCAGCAGGATGTGCTCGCGGGTCTGCGGCATCGGGCCGTCCGAGGCCGACACCACCAGGATCGCGCCGTCCATCTGCGCCGCACCGGTGATCATGTTCTTCACATAGTCGGCATGGCCCGGGCAGTCGACGTGCGCGTAGTGCCGGTCCGCCGTCTCGTACTCAACGTGCGCCGTCGAAATCGTGATCCCGCGCGCCTTCTCCTCAGGCGCCTTGTCGATCTCGTCGTACGCCGTGAAATCGGCCCCGCCGGCCTCCGCCAGAACCTTCGTAATCGCCGCCGTCAGCGTCGTCTTGCCATGATCAACATGACCAATCGTGCCAATGTTGCAATGCGGCTTCGTACGCTCAAACTTCTCTTTCGCCATCGCCCAATTCTCCGACCGTATCCGTCGCTTTCAGTCCTACGTTGACCGGGCTCCTGGCTCGACCCGAACTACCGGTCAGTTCTGACGGCCTGCCGATCCCGACAAGCCTTGGAGCGGGTGGCGGGAATCGAACCCGCGTAACCAGCTTGGAAGGCTGGGGCTCTACCACTGAGCTACACCCGCATATCCGGAATGTCGCCATTCCGGCATACAAAACAGCGGGTCCACACACCCATGCTGCGGTCCTGGATTGGCTGGTGGAGGGGGTTGGATTCGAACCAACGTAGGCATAGCCAACGGGTTTACAGCCCGTCCCTTTTAACCACTCAGGCACCCCTCCGCGCACACCGGGCCCACAGCACCCCGCAGCGCAGCGGTCTTAAGGACCTTACCCCTGTTTTGTCAAACTAATTTCCGCAGAAAGTGGCAAAAATCAACGCCTTCGCCGACGGTCGATGCCGAACGGCGTTGCCATGCTTCATCTCGGTCAAATATATGTGCGGCCATGGCCCGCAACAAGCAGCCGCGCCCCGACCGGCGTGGGCGCGACAAACGAACCGGACGGCCTGCGCCCGGCATCTGGCTCTACGGTCGTCATCCCGTTATGGCGGCACTGGCCAATCCGGCACGTCAGGTCCGCCGCCTGCTTACCACCGATGCAGCATCCCTGGCCGATACAGACCGGGACTTCGACGTCGTCGGCCGCGACCAAATGGCGGATTTACTGCCGCCGGACGCCGTTCATCAGGGGCTGGCGGCCCTGGTCGCCCCATTGCCGGCCGTCGATCTGCAGACGGTCTGCGCGCCGCCACAGGACGGCTGCGGACTGGTGCTGGTTCTGGACCGGGTGAGCGACCCGCGCAACGTCGGCGCCATCCTGCGGTCCGCCGCGGCTTTTTCCGCCAACGCCGTCGTCGTCCCCGACCGGCATGCACCGCAGGAGTCCGGCGTGCTCGCCAAGGCCGCCTCCGGCGCGCTCGAAATCGTGCCGACGGTCCGCGTTGCCAACCTGTCGCGCGCGCTCGACCAGTTGGCCGACCTGGGCTACTGGCGTTTTGGCTTTGCCCCGCGCCATGGCGCCGAAATATCCAAGGCGGGCATGTCCGGCCACGTCGCACTCGTTCTGGGTGCAGAGGGCCAAGGCATGCGCCGGCTGACGTCGGAACATTGCGATGCCCTTGTGCATCTGCAGATCTCGCCGAACGCCGAAAGCCTCAACGTTTCTGCGACAGCGGCCATCGCTTTGTTTGAAACCCGGCGACAAATCGGCTGGCCGGCGCAAGCTTCAAGTAATTGTGACGGTTTCGAGACTTAACAATTTCAGTGGGCGCCCTATATCCCGTCTACGTAGACATCTTTTGAGTTTTCTCGCGTAGGAGCGCCGAGCGTTATGAAATGGGCCCCGACTGCAGCCCTGTGTTTGTCGACACTGCTTGCCGTAGGATCGGCACAGGCCATGGATGCGTACGATCCTGAATCCGAAGCGATCAAGCAGGACTGCATGGCGTACGCGGATCTGACCAGTTATCTGGCGAGCGCATTCGGCGAAGTCCGCTCCGGCAACGGCGAACTGGAAAACGGCAGCAGCATGGAGCTGTTTGTCTCGCCAAGCGGCAGCTGGACCATGATCGAATTGCGCGGCGACGGCCTGGGCTGCGTTCACGCCTCCGGCAATCAGCTCAAGCTCGAAATGCCGAAACGCCCGGCGCTCGCCGACGCACCGAGTTGGAACCGCGTCGGCCACTTCACGCTTGAGTAACCAACCGGCCGCCAATAAAAGAGCTTTGTCGCCGTTCCGCCGGCCGCTGATCGGCCCGGCGCGAACGCGTTCGACCGATGTCATGAGCATCGATGTCATCGGCGATGCCGGCGTAGCTCAACTGGTAGAGCAACCGCCTTGTAAGCGGTAGGTTGCGGGTTCAAGTCCTGCCGCCGGCACCAGTCGCCTTTTCCTCGACAGATCGGGCTTCCGCGATCCCGTTCCCTAGGGCGAGATAACGGGACGGACGATGTCGTCCGCCGTTTGCAGCGGCCCCAGCGGGTTGCGCTTCTCTTCCTGCGTTTGGACCTTGGGCTGGCCGCTCCAGATCTTGTAAACGACCACATCGTCTTCGATCAGCACCAGCGCCAGAAACGACCAGCCGCTGCGGATGGTATGGCGACGGAAGTTGAACACATCCGCCAGGACATTCCCGGTACGCCGGCCCTTCAACTGTCCCGGCTCGACCCGATAGGCCTGACAGCGCGAACGCGCCTCGATGCACCGGCGGACGCCATCCTCAAGGTCTTCGAGGCGAATGGCGTCGTGCGGCATAAAATGATCGATGACCTCGACATAGGACAGGATCGAGATGTTCGGCGTCTCGAACGGATCGAACCCCAGGTCGTTGAGCGCTGTACGTGTCGTCGATCCGACGGCGATCTTGTCGTAAGCGGCCTTGGCCTCAGAGAAATTCGTCCAGGGCGACTCGGTCGTCTCCTCGCCACGCGGCAGCGCCCCGCTCTCGCAACCGGCCAGGGCCAATCCCAAAAGAGCGCCGATACGGAAAAGATATGGAAACCGCGACAACCCGCCCCCCCTCGTAGCGCTTTGAAACCATGCGCCAAACGGCCTCGCCGGCAATTGCGTTCGCTCAATGGCGAAACCGCCGGCATAGCGCAAAACGGCCGCCTGTTCGTTGCAATAGGCTGGCCAATACGGAGGAGCCAGTCGACCGACGGCACCGTCATCGACTGGACGATCAGCCTGGTGGCATGCTGTATCGACGAAAACCAGGTCGGAGCGACCCGAACCAGATCCCAGGAGGACCACCATGGCACAGCTATCGGACATCGTCCGCAAACATGTCGACGCAGCCATCGCGGAAGCCGGCGAGAACAAATATCCGGCGGAAGACGTCGCGCGCACCCTGATTTCATTTGCCGTGCAGACCTGGCGTGAGAACCGGGACACCCAGGCCGTCGCCGACGAACTGCGCTACATCCTGGAGAACCTCGATCCCGACCAGGAATACACCTTCATGCGTCCGTGATGGGCCTCTCCCTTGCGCCGGTGGATTGATCGCATGCTAAAACAGGCGTCGCACAATCGGTCTCAACGACCGCACGCCAGCTAAGGGAGACGCCGGATGACGGACCACCTGCAAGAAAAGATCGAGGACGGCGTTGCCGTTTTGACGATGAACCGGCCCGACAGCCTGAATGCGCTGTCGGATGAGATGCTGTCGGCCATGCTGGAGACGCTGCCGCGCCTTGCCGCCGATGATAACGTTGGCTGTGTCATCCTGACCGGCGCCGGCCGTGGCTTCTGCGCGGGCGGCGACGTCAAGGCGATGGCGGCCGGCAAGGAACTGGCGGCATCGACGCTGGAAGGCAAAGTCGCGAAGCTGCGCAACGCCATGGAAACCTCGCGGCTCCTGCACGAAATGTCGAAGCCGACCATCGCCATGGTGCGCGGTCCGGCAGCCGGCGCGGGACTCTCGCTTGCGCTGGCCTGCGATCTGCGTATTGCCTCGGACACGCTGAAAATGACGACGGCATTCGCCAACGTCGGCTATTCCGGCGACTTCGGCGGTAGCTGGTATCTGAGCCGCATGGTCGGCACCGCCAAGGCGCGCGAACTCTACTATCTCGCCCCCGTCATTACGGCCGACGAAGCGGCACGCCTGAACATCGTCAACAAGGTGGTGGCCGACGACCAGCTCGAGGCCGAGACCATGGCGGTGGCGAAGAGGCTCGCGCACGGTCCGCGCGTCGCTCTTGGCTATATGAAGAAGAACATGAACGCAGCCGAGGTCGGCGGCTTTCACGCGCAGCTCGACCTGGAAGCCATGCATCATTCCCGCAGCGGCATGACCGAGGATCACATGGAAGCGGCCAAGGCGTTCGTGGAGAAACGCGCACCGGTGTTCAAGGGCCGCTGACGCGCCGTGGCCTCAGCGCCGAAACGCCTCGGGCACGAAGAACAGATAGTCGTCATCCGCGACCTGCTGATGACAGGTATGGCAGAACTGGACGTCTGCCGCCGTGTCGTCCTCGCTATCGCCCAGCACACTGCCGTCGGGCATGATCATCCAGTAACGCCAGTTCGCGGTGCTGGGGCTGATCCCCGGCTGTAGTTTCTCCATCAGGAACAGGGCGCCGGGGAAGACTTCGCCGTCGTCCGTCACGGTGAAGCTGTCCTTTGCCAGCACGGCGCCGGCGGGCATCTCGCCACCGCCGCCATAGGCCGCCGCCACGGCGACGTCATTGGCATAATTGTTGACGTAGCGGTTCCCGTGCGTGGCCGACAGATAGGGCGTTTCGTTCAACCGGGCCCAGGCCGGAAATGCGACCGCCACATCGTCGCGCGAGATGGCGTAGCCCTGCTGAGCATCACCGGCGATACGGGCATAGATCCGCTCGGCCCGCTCTGCCGTAAGTTGGCCGGGCGCCTCCAGCAGAATGTGGCTCTCTTCGCCGACAGCGGTCATGGCCAACAGAAGACCAAGAACAACAACACCGAACCCGCGCCACGCGATCATCGTTCCCCGCAACAGCCACCATGTCCGAAACCTAGAATGGCGCTGCCGGCGCGCGTTCAACCAGCGCTAAAAGCCCCGGTCACGCAGCTTTGAAATCGGCGCACGGTGGGGTGAAGCCGCTATTCGGCGGCAGCCTTCAGGGCCGGCGGCGGCGCCAGCGCGGCATCCAGGGCGCTGCCTTCGGGGTCGGCCAGTGCCGCCTCCCGCGCCCGGCGGATGGCTGTTGCGGCAGCATCGGGTGCCATGCCGCCGTCCAGCGTCGGCCAGACCAGCGTGTCCATGATGCCGTCGAAACTGCCGCGTCCCCGCCGATAGGTATCGCTGTACCCCTTGCGCAGCCGCACGCACGCGGCAACCTCACCAGCCAGCTCCAGATCGATGGCGGCGGCACGGGTCACCGCGTCGAGCCACCGGTCGATCGCCGCCTGCTCGGCCTTGAAGCGGTGGCCATGAGGCCGCAGCCGCCGCATGCCGGCCATCAATCGCAGCAGGCCATAGCCCCACAGGCTGGTGGAAGGAATGTGCAGCCCGACGTTGATACGGCTCGCCCAACCGCCGCGCTCGGCGTTGGCCAAGAGCGGCCGCGCCAGCCAGCCCGGCAGTAGCGACGCGATCTCTTCCGCGCCCGGCTTCAGAAACTCGACAATGCGCAGCGGTTCGCCGTCGCCGACGCCAACTTCCTGCCGCACGCGGGCAAACCGCTCAGGCCGCGTCTTCGCCTGCGCCACACGGATCACGTCCTCGTAGGACATCCAAAGCGCCAGATGTCGCGCGGTCTCGCGCAGCAGGCCACCGTTGCCGTTCGCCGCCACCTCGGCGTCACGGACCGGCCGCAGACGGTCCAGATAACGCCCGGCGTAAGGCGCGTCCTGATAGTCGGCCAGTCGGTTCACCCCTTCGCGTATGAAGTCCCGGGCGGCTTCAGGGAATTCGGCAACGATGCGCGCCAACTCGCGGCCAGCGCCCGCGTCTGCGGCGCGCCAATCCCGCTTGCGCTCACTATCGGGGATGATGCGCGGCGCGCGGTCCGCGCGTGCCTGGTCCATACCGGCATGGAACGCAGCCAGGCTGCGTTCCACGGCGACGCCATGCGCGCGTACGGCTTCCTCGAACCGACTGACCGGAATCGGCAGGCAGTCGGACCCGGCGATCGCACCCAGAAGCACCGAGTTGATCACGCTGTTCTGGTCACGCGCGAGCTGATCCATGTCGAACATCACGCGCTGCTTCGCCAGCTCACCGGCCGCACGCAACACCCGTTCGCTGTCGAACCGCTGATCGCCCATGGCGCCGCGCTCGCCAATCGCGAACACCCGGTGGGTCGACGCGATCAGCGTCGTGCAGTCCGGCGTGACGAAACCGTTCTGGATCGCCCGGCCGGCCTCGACCAGTTCGCTCGCGACCATGACATCGACATTGCCCGGCACCGGATAGAGCGACATCACCGGCCGGCGGCTGGCGACATCACTGTCCTCCGCCGCGGCCATCTCGATGTAGTAGACGGTGGCGCCGGTGCGCTGCGCCACGCCGGGAATCGACGTGCCCTGCACCACCAGGCCTTCGGCCTGCGCCGCGTTGATGATCCAGTCCGACAGCACACCGCCGCCCTCGCCGCCCATGGCGGCGATCAATAGCGTCGTCGGCCGCGCGTCGGTCATGCCGCCGCACCCCGCAGCGCCGGAATGAAGCGCCGCCGGACCCCGTTAAGCCAGCGGTCCAGCAGGTTCGGGTTGCGCACGATCTCCGCCCGGTAGAAGGACGGACACAACACGGCGGCATGCGCAACCTCACCGCACACGCCGCAGCCGACACAGGTCTCGATCACAGACGCCACAGGGTCCTCGCGCAGCGGGTCTGGGTTTGGCTTGATGGTCAGCGACGGGCAACCCGACAGGCGGATGCAGGAATGATCCCCGGTACAGGTTTCCTCGTCGACGCCGAAGCGTTCCTTCACCACCCGTTCGCCGCGCTTCAGCTTGGCGGCGATCTCCGGTCGGATGCGCCGCTGCCGCGCCAACTGGCACTCGCCCTCGGCGATGATCACCTTCAGGCCCTTCTTGGTCTCGCTAAGCGCCTGGCGCAGCGTCCGCTTCATCTTGGCGATGTCGTAGGTGCGCACCGTCTTCATCCACTTCACGCCAAGCCCGCGCAAAGCATTCTCGATCGACATGCCCGATTCCTGGCCGAACCGGCTGCGTGTCGAAGACGGCAGGAACTGCCAGCCCGTGGCCGACGAATAGCCGTTCTTCATGATCATCAGGACGCCGTCGTCCTTGTTGAACATGGCGCTGCCGACGCCGTTGTTCAGACCGTTGTGCCAGAACCCGCCATCGCCCATGATGGAGATGACCCGCCGGTCGAAGTTCGGCGCGACGCCGGCGGCGCTGGCCAGCCCCATGCCGTAGCCGAGCACCGTGTGCCCCAGGTTGAAGGGCGGCAGCGTGGAGAAGGTGTGACAGCCGATGTCGCAGGCGATGTGGGTCGGCCCGATATCCTTCTCCAGCACCTTGATCGCGCTGAACACCGGGCGCTCGGGACAGCCGGTGCAGAAGGACGGCGGCCGCGCCGGCATCGGCTCACCCAGGATCTCCGCCGCTTTCGCCTTGTGCTGTGCCACGGCCTTGGCCGCCGCGGTTGCCTGCTCCAGGTCGACGCCGGCCGGCTTCACTTCATCGACGAACATCGACACGCCGCGCAGCATGACTTCGGCAATGTACTCGCCGGCCATCGGGAACGGTCCCTTGCCGATCACCTTGGTGTTGACGTCGGCCTTGCGCAGGATCGAGTTGACGGCCTGTTCCAGATAATCCGGCTGGCCCTCTTCGACCATCAGCACCGCGCGCTTGCCGACGCAAAACTTCACCAGTTCGTCCGGCACCAGCGGGTAGGTCACGTTCAAGACGTAGATCGGCACCCGGCCGTTGCCGAAGCTGTCTGCCAGACCGCACTGGTTCAGCGCCCGCATCACGCCGTTGTACATACCGCCCTGGCAGATGATGCCGATGTCGTCGAGGTCGCCGTCGAACACCTCGTTCAGCTTGTGCTCCTGCACGAAGCGGATGGCGTTCGGCAGGCGCACGTTGATCTTGTGCTGTTCCTGCGCATAGGTCGACGGCGGCAGGGTGATCCGGTCGTAACTGAAGTCCGGCTCCTCGAGCCGCTGGTTGCGGTTGATCTGACCGGACTGGTTGTCCTTGGCCTTGAACGCGCCGACGACGTGACAGGCGCGGATGCGCAGCTCCAGCATCACCGGCGTATTCGACGCTTCGGACAGTTCGAAGCCCTTCTCCACCATGTCCACGATGGTTTCCAGGTTCGGCCGCGGGTCGAGCAGCCACATCTGCGACTTCATGGCAAAGGCGTGGGTGCGCTCCTGCAGGATCGACGAGCCCTCGCCATAGTCTTCGCCCAGCACGATCATCGCGCCGCCGCGCACCCCGGCCGAGGCCAGGTTCGACAGCGCGTCCGACGCCACGTTGGTGCCCACGGTCGATTTCCAGGTCACGGCGCCGCGGATCGGATAGTTGATCGAGGCGCCCAGCATCGCCGCCGCCGCCGCTTCCGACGTGCAGGTTTCCAGATGCACGCCAAGGTCACTCATCAGGTCCTCGGCATCGACCAGGACGTCCATCAGATGACTGATCGGCGCGCCCTGATAACCCCCGACATAACTGATGCCGGACTGCAGCAAAGCCTTGGTCACGGCGAGAATGCCCTCGCCCTCGAACACCTCGCCCTCGCCGATTTTGAGCTGTTCGACCTCGCGCTTGAACGAGCGTTCCATGCCTACCTCCCGACCCTGCTGCTCAGCAGATATGCAGCATGTTGCAGATTACCAAGATCAAGTGCAGAAAACTGCACATCGGCACTTATGTCAACGTGACCGCCGTCGCCACAAACGGCCAGCAATCCGCCAAGGGCGCCAACACCGGCGAACGTCTTCAAAAGCCATTTGCCAATCGCCGAGCGGTTACTTTATGGCACCTTTCTTGCGGCGTCATCCGTTGGCCAGTGCCGACGGCATACCGCTTGATACCTGCCATCCGGCAGCGTTCCCGCAACCTGTCGCGAACATGGAGCTCATGGCGATACCGGCACGACCACGCATCGGCCACAACGGCGGACCGCCCCTCAACGGCCCCGGCTGGGGGAAGTTCGTCTGGCGGCGCGCCATCAAGCAGGCCTGGCGCGCGCCAAGTCCCGAGGTCGCGCGGCTGCGTCTTCGCCGGGCAAAAGCCATCGGCCTCGGCTTTCGACGCTATCAGTCGATCTCGATGCACGCAGGCCGGCCGCCAACCGTCGTTTTCTTCGGGTTCGGCGGCACCCTGGTGCAAATCGACGGCGATCGCGTTCGCACCGGCAACGACGGCCGGGTCGAGCCGTATCCCGGCATCGTCGAGAAGCTGATGGCGCTGACGGTGCCGTCGGTCTTCGTCACCAGCAATCAGGCCGCCGTCGCCGCCGGCCTGATCACCGAAGCCGACGCCCACGGGCTGATAGACCAGGTCAGGGAACTGACCGGCGGCCGCATCGACGATCATCGCATCTGCACCGCGGCGGAAGACGACGACCATCCCTGGCGCAAGCCGCGCCCCGGCATGATCGTCGACCTGCTGCAGGCGCATCGCCTGCCGCCGACCGCCGCCATCATGGTCGGCGGCAAGGTGAGCGACGAAGCGTGCAGCGCCGGCGCCGGTCTCGCCGGCTTCGTCTGGGCAAACGAATACTTCGACACCGGGCAACGCTGAGCCCGGCGCGACCCACCGCCCGGCCTAAGCCCAGGGCTCCACCATGATCTTGCAATGCCGGTCCGGGCTGGTCAGATCGGCAAACGCCCCGGCGACGCCGGCTAAGTCGACATGCCCGGTCACCATGGGCTCGACGGGAATCCGGCCATCGGCGAGGTGTTGCAAACTGCGGGCGAATTCTTCTGCCGTGTAGCCGAGAACGAACTGCAGGTTCAGTTCCTTGTTGATCGCCCGTATCGGGCGAATGACATCGTCCTGCATGCAAACACCGACGATGACGGCGCGGCTGCCGCGCGGCACCGCTTTCGCGATCTGGTCGATCATGCCGGGAATACCGACGCATTCAAAGACAAGCGTCGGACGGTAGCGTGGCCCGCTCACAGGCAGCGCCGAACCCGCCGCGTCGGCTTCATCGTCCTCCAGAAGCGCAAGTTCAAGCCAACCCTCATAGGGCGAGCGTTCGGCCGGATCGATTACCAGGTCGGCCCCGAAGTGCACCGCCAGCTCCCGCCGCGACGGCGAAAAGTCTGCCGCGACAATCGGACCGGCACCTTTGATTTTCAGGGCCGCAATCACCGCCAACCCGACAGGACCGCAGCCAACCACCAGCGGTACGTCGGCCTTGTCGAGCCGCGCCTTCTCCACCGCATGCCAGCCGACCGCCATCGGTTCGGTCAGCGCCGCAATCGGGCTTGGCAGGTCAGCCGGGACCGGCAGCAGAAGTGCCTCGGACAGCACCATGTACTCGCCGTAGCCGCCCGGGACATCGTGCGAATAGCCGACCGTCTGCATGCCCGACGCACCGAATACGACCGGCATTGAACAGACCCGCGTGCCGGGCGTCAGTCGCCGCTCGCATCCAGGGCCGTAGTCCACGACTTCGGCGCAGAACTCGTGCCCCATGACGAGCTCGCCATCGACGTGCAGTTGCGCCAGAACGCCTTGGCCTTCACTTGCTTCGATGACCTCGGGCAAATGCTGGAGCACATGCAGGTCCGAGCCGCAGATCCCGCAGGCCAAAGACTTGACCAGCACCTGCCCCTGACCCGGCACCGATACCGGCAACTCGCCCACGCCGATCTTCTGGTCCTTCATTACGGCAGCACGCATACGCCCCTCCACAGCACCGGTCCCGACTTCAGCACGGTGCGGTCGTTATGTCGGCCGCGGGCCAGCATGCAGCGCCGTTCGTGCCGAAGAGCCGGGCCGACCGTCCTATTCGAGCTGCGAGTATATCAGTTTGGCGACCCGATAGAGGTCATCGCGCGGCAGCTTGGCCACGATGGCGTAGGCCAGGTCCTCATCGAGCCAGTAAAACGCCGACAGATCGTCCGACTGATCGAACCTGAACGACGTCAGCGTGTCGCTGGTGTTCGCGCGCAGATAGACCGTCACGCGTCCGCCGTCGGCGGCCTCGTACATCAGCTGCGCCGCCGGTTGCCCCTGTGCCGGGAGCAACCGACCGCCGACAAGGCCGTAGCCCAGTTCCGAAAGATTGGGCGCGCGAACCGTGGCGCCGATCCGCTTGGTCAGCCACGTTACCAGATGCTGTTCCTGGTCGGCCGCCACCTCAACCGGGTGCCGCACCTCGACGACGTAGACCCGGTGCGCCGACAGGCTCTCGGCCGCGAGGTCCTGATAAATGGCACGCGACCCGAGCACAAAACCGTGCGCCAGCCAGCCGGCCGCAGCACCGAACAGCAGCAAGACAATCGCCGCCGCCAGCCGGCGCAGCACGGCGCCACGCGCCAGCCCCCCGCCCGCCCGCCCTTCGGCAACATCAAGCAGCCGCGCCGGCACATCCTCGCGCATCACCGGATCGAACGCCGCATGCAAGGCCTGGTTCTGCGCCGCATAGGCCGCCGCCCTCGCCGCGTCGTCCGGGTGGTTGGACAGCCAGTCACGCACCGCCGCCGCGTCCTCGGCGTTCAGCGCGCCATCGACCAACGCGTGCAGGTCGCGCTCGTTCAGTGTTTCCGGCGTACTCATTTCACTCTCCTGACCGGCGGCAACTCGCCGCCCGCCATCAGTTGGCGCAAGCGCTCGCGGCCCCGCGCCAGTCGTGACATCACCGTGCCGATCGGCGCACCGGTAATGGTCGCCGCTTCGGCATAGGTCATGCCCTCCAGTCCGACCAGCAGCACCACCTCGCGCTGCTCGTCCGGCAACGCCGGCAGCTTGCGCACCAGTTCGCCGATATCGACATGCGCCTCCTGCGACGCCGGGCTGCTCAGGCCCGCAATGTCCGGGTCGACCGGGACCATCGGCGGTCGCCGCCGTTCACGTCGCTGCCCGCTTACGAACAGGTTGTGCATGATCGTGAACAGCCAGGGGCGCAGCGCCCGATGCCGCTGCCACAGATGCCAGCGCGAACAGGCCCGCTCCAGGCAGTCCTGTACCAGTTCGTCAGCGGCATCGGCCGACCCGGTCAGCGCCCGGGCGTACCGGCGCAGGCCGGGTATTTCGGCAACGATTTCCTGTCGGTCGACCATGCAGCGTCCACCAGTGCCGCCCAGTGGCACCCTCTGTCACCACGAACATACGTCAAGTTGGCGCGATTATTCCCCCGCTACCTGGGAACGCCGTTTCATTCGGCGCAACCTCTGGCGGTCGGTCTGCGCCGGTTGCAGTGGCGTGGCCTTTGTGGGACACGATCACCCCTGATCGAACGACCCACCATTCGCTATCGGGTTCACGCGTGACCAGACAATCGAGACAAAAGCGCCTATCAGGCCGCGCGGCCGATGCAACGCCGCTGAATATCGACGACTCCCTGATTTTCCGGCTGTTGCGGCTGGTCAACCTGACGGCGAAGCCATTCGTCACCCATTTCGCCGGACTGCATGACCTGACGATCAATGAATGGCGCATCATGATCGTGCTCGCCAACCGGCCGGACATTGCCGCGCATGAACTCTGCGACCTCGTCGGCCTCGACAAGATGAGCGTGTCCCGCGCCGTGCGCCGGCTCGTCGCCCATCAGCGGGTGACGCGGACGACCGACTCGCTCGATCGCCGGCGCAGCCTGCTGCGCCTGACGCCAGCCGGCATGAAGACCTTCATGGGCATCGCGCCGACCGCAAGCGAACGCGAGCGTGACCTCCTGGCCTCGCTCGACGACCGCGAGCGAGACGCGCTCGCCCGCCTGATCGACAAACTGTCGAAGCAGGCCGAAACCTGGAGCGACGACAGCGAGCCGCAAGGCGCACCGCTTCAGAAGCCGTAGGTCTCCGGCGCCTCATGGTCCAGCCAGCGGCTCGGGCCGTCGGCCCAGACCAGCGCGAGGCATCCGTAACTCGACGCCAGCTCGATCTGTGCACCGGGCTCGGCAATGGCAAAACTGTTGCTGGTCGCGGTTTCGCCCGAGAGCGTCAGATCGCCGGCAACGACGAAATACTCAATCGGGTGTTCGCTCCGGTGCATCGGCAGATGCGCGCCCGGCTGCAACTGCAGGCAGACCATGCGCCTGTCATGCGGCGTCATGGCGTAATCGAACATCATCCGGCGGGTCGCGCCCGCAAACGGCATGGCGACCGCACGCTGGTTCATCATGTCGATATTGATGTCCGGCTGCCGGTCGATGGCCACCGGCTCGAAACCGCCTTTCCTCGCACCTGTGTGCAAGCCATGAACCTCGCCGCCTTCAGGCGGGTAGACCACCGGCCCGTCCAGCCGGCTGGCCAGCACGCAGCCGTCGTAGGAAATAGCGTCATGCGTGTCGCCATGGACATTGATGCCCACCATGCCCTTGTCGGCCGTGCCGGCAAAATCAGTCAGCGATCCGCCGAGGAACAGGCTGGTCGCGACGTCGAGATGCTGGTGCACCCCCGTGCTGCATCCGGCGTCGACCCGGACCAGCCCAAGATACTGACCCGTTTTCTGATCGGCCCGAACCGCCTTCAGGTAGAGACCCGGCTTTCCCGCCGGCTGCCAATCCTGCGCCGTCATGTTGAAAACCGAGACGGCGGCATTGCTGCGCCGGCGCGTCCTGCCGCCGTTGCGCTTGCCCTTGGGCGTCTTCTTGCCGGTATCGCTTCGCGTCCGTTTCGCCATGTCGCCATCCATCCGTTCAGCAACGCCACTTGACAGCCAAGCGGCTCTCCCGGAACAATTAGTAACAAATGTTACGACAAGCAGGAAACCGGTAAGTGCCCGCGTCCGACGCGACGGGCACAACGGCCGGCGAAACATCACGGGTCGTGCTGGTGACCGGTGGCGCCAGGGGGATCGGCGCCGCCGTTGCCGCGCGTTTCCTGTCGCTGGGCGCGCGGGTCTATGCGTTCGATACGGACCCGGATGCCGTGGCGGCATCTACCGGCCAACATGGCACCGTCGAACTCCTCAATGTCGACGTACGCGAGGCCACTGATGTCCGCGACACGGTCGACCGGATCGTGCAGGACGACGGCACCATCGACGTCCTGGTCAACAATGCCGGCATCGGCCGCCCCTACACGCTGGAGGCGATGACGCCGGATCAGTGGCGCGACGTGCTGGACGTCAACCTGACCGGCGCGATGAACTGTACCCAGGCCGTGATCGCCCCGATGCGCGCGGCGGGCGGCGGCGCCATCGTCAATGTCGCGTCAATTGCCGGCAAGCGCATGTCCTATCATGGCGCTGCCGACTACACCGCGTCGAAGAGCGGCCTTTTGGGCCTGACCCGCCACAGCGCGTTCGAACTGGCGCAATACGGCATTCGCGTGAACGCGGTGTGCCCGGGCCCGGTGCTGACCGACATGGTGTCAGCCACCACGACCCAGGCGCAGCGCGACGCAACGGCGGAGCTGATACCGCTCGGCCGGTGGATTACGCCGGCGGACATCGCCGGCGTCGTGACCTTTCTCGCCAGTGACGACGCCGCCATGTGCACTGGCACGACAATCGACGTCGACGGCGGCATGCTGATCAGCAACGGAACGCCCTATCGCGACTATATGGCCCATCGCCAGCGATAAGGCGCGACCGGAAACCAAAGGGGAGGCAAACATGAGACTATTGAAGAGCGCTATGGCGGCGGCTGTCCTGTCGTCAGCCGCGTTGGTCAACGCGTTGCCGGCGACCGCCGCGGATGTAACCCTGAAACTGGCCCACGTCGCACCGCCGACAAGTACATTCCAGGTTGCGGCAGAGAGCTACGCCAAACACCTCCGCGACCTCTCCGGCAACACCATGGACCTGGAGATCGTGCCCGGCGGCGCGCTTGGCAGTCTGCCGGAACTCTGGGCCCAGTTGCGCGCCGGCAGCCTCGACATGCACCTGATCGACATTGGCGCAATGATCGCGATGAAGGAGGCGCGGCACTTTTTCGTCGTCTTCGCGCCCTACCTGTTCCGCGATCAGCCGCACTGGCGCAGCTTCGTCGCCAGCGACGTCTTCGCCGAAATGATGACCCAGGCGGAAACCAATGTCGGCTTCAAATATCTTGGCTACCTCAAGGACCGGCCGCCGCGCGCGCTGAGCACCAAGGGCAAGGCCGTCCGCACGCCAGCGGATCTCGCCGGCATGAAAATCCGTACGCCGCTGGTGCCCGCCATCACCAACACCTTCAAGGCATGGGGCGCCAATCCGACGCCGGTAAAGGCGTCCGAACTCTACACCGCACTGCAGACCGGTCTGGTGGACGGTCAGGACAACGGCATCGTCGACGTCGTCGCCGCCGGCTATGCGGAAGTGCAGGACTACTTCACGCCGATCAACTATCTGCATTCCGGCATCGGCGTGTGGATGAGCGGCGCGAAGTGGAACAGCCTCAGCGAGCAGCAACAGGGTTGGGCGCTGAAGGCCGCGGAGTTGACGTTCGCCGAGCAGCTTCCGGGCTATGACAAGGAGGTTGCCGACGCCTTCGCCGCGGCCAAGGCCAAGGGCGTCGAAATCGTCGACGCCGACATCGAAGCATTCCGCAAGGCGTCCCGGCCGGTGGTCGACGGCCTCGATGGCAAAGCCTGGACCGCGGGTCTCTACGACAAGATCAACGGCATGTAGGACGCACACGGCGCGGTTCAAACACGGCTGCCGGCGCAAGCGAATGACGGGCTTGCGCCGGTGGTCGTTGTTGCGTGATCGTCCTTGTCATCTTGCCTGAACGCCTCTTGAACCTTCGCGATGCCCGCCAACGCCGCAGAGATCGTACATAGCCGCCTGTCGTCGGTGCTGGCGGCGCTGGTCGGCCTGTCTCTCCTCACCATCCTGTCGCTGGCGTTCCTGCAGGTCGTCTTGCGCTACGCCTTTGCCGCCTCGATCCTGTGGGTCGAGGAAGTGTCGGTCATGGGGCTGGGCTGGATGGCCTGGCTCGGCGCCACCCAACTGTGGCTGCAACGCCAGCACATCAGTGTCGACATCCTGCCGGCCCGGCACGGCGTCATGCGGGCCACCCTTTCGCGCCTCGCCGATCTGCTGGCCGTCGCCTTTGGCGTCGCACTGTTCATGGTCGCGACGACGACCATCGACGCCTTTGCCGGTATCGAAATGGGCAGCCTCGAAATCGACGCCGGCGTCAAGTACTACCCGTTGATTGGCGGCGGCAGCGGCCTCGCCCTGGCGGGTGCGCTCAACCTCTGGCGCGCAGTGGCCGCGAGGCCGGCATGATCGGCGAACTTCTGGTTCTGTTTGGCGTCATGCTCGGGCTGCTCGCCATCGGCATGCCGGTGTTCTTCGCCATGGCGCTGGCCAGTTGCGCCTATGCCATTGCCTTCTGGCCGAAGATGCCGGCGATGGTCCTTGGCCAGAGCCTGGTGCAGGGTCTCGATAGCTACAGCTTCGCCGCCATCGCTTTCTTTTTCCTTGCCGGCGAAATCATGAATGCCGGCGGCATCAGCCAGCGCCTGCTGCGGCTTGCCCGCGCGATGATCGGCCACCTGCGCGGCGGCCTCAGCCATGTCAATGTCGTCGCGTCCATGGTCTTCGCCGGCGTATCGGGGTCGGCCGTGGCGGACGCCTCGGCCATCGGCTCGGTGATGATCCCGGCGATGAAGAAGGAGCACTATCCCGCCGCCTACGCCGCCAGCGTCACCGCCGCCAGCGCCACCATCGGCCCGATGATCCCGCCATCGATCCCGCTGGTGGTCTATGGTCTGTTCGCCGGCGTCTCGATCGGCCAGCTGTTCCTCGCCGGTGTGTTGCCCGGGCTCGGGATGGGCCTGGTGCTGCTGGTCGCCTCGGTCTGGATCAGCCGCCGCCGCGGCTATCCCAAGGCATCCTGGCAGGGCTATCGCGAACTGGTCCGCGCGGCGGCCGCCTCGCTGTTCGCGCTGGCCATGCCGGTGATCGTCGTCGTCGGGCTGGTCAGCGGCATCGCGACGACGACCGAGATCGGCGCCGTTGCCGCGGTCTACGCCATCCTGGTCAGCGTCGCGATCTACCGGGAGCTCAGCCTGCCGGCACTTTGGCAGAGCCTGTGCCGCGCCGGCCTCGATGCCTGCAAGGTCCTGATCGTGATATCGATCGCCGGCAGCTTCACCTGGATCATCGCCAACATGGGTCTGGCACGCGCGATCGCCGACGCGCTGGTCGCCATCGACGCCGGACCGGTCATGGTGCTGGCAATCATCGCCGTCCTGCTGTTGTTGCTCGGCACGATCCTGGAGCCGGTCACGCTGCTGGTCGTCATCGTGCCGATGCTGCTGCCCGCGGCCCTCGCCGTCGGCATCGATCTGGTTCAGCTCGGCATTGTCGCGGTGCTCGCCACCCTGATCGGCCTCGTGACCCCACCGGTCGGCATCCTGATCTATCTGACCGCCGCACAGGCGGAAGCGCCCGCGCTTCAGGTCGTGCGCGAGAGCTTCCCGTTCCTGCTGGCCCTGCTGGTCCTGCTGGCCGGCGCGGTGCTGCTGCCGGGCCTGTCGCTCTGGCTGCCCGGCGCCCTGATGTCCTAAAGCGTCGTCAGATCTGAAACGCCCCTAGCCGGGCTTCACGCCGCTCACCCGGGTCAGCGTCTGCGGGATGAACTCGTGCACGCCGATGTCGGTGAACCCGGCGGCCTTCAGGTAACCGACGCATTCGCCCTCGGTGTGCGCCAGCCCGGTCGCGTCACTGACCGCCTCGCTCAAGCCCCAAAGCGCCGGCGCCAGCGGGCCGCAGCGGTCGTCGTTCAGCATCTCGCCGATCAGGTGATACTCGCCGCCCGGCAGCAGCGCGTCGTAAATCTTCTGCACGACAGCGGCGATGATTTCACGGCTATACATCGGCAGGTTCGAGGCCATGATCGCGACATCGCAATCGGTCGGCAGCGGATCGGACGTGAAGTCGCAGGCCTGCGCGCTGACCCGGTCCTGCACGCCATTCTCGGCGATGTATTCGCGCGTCACCTCGACCACCGGCGGCAGGTCGAGCACCACGGCGGTGATGTCCGGGAACTTGTCGGCCGCCACGATGCAATAGGCGCCGGAGCCGCCGCCGATATCCATGATGCGCTTGCGCCCGGCCAGCTCGACCTGACGGTGAAAGCGCCGTGCGGCGCCCATGCCGATGGAATAGGTCGCCTCGTGATAGCGCCGGGCCTTCTCCACCGTGAAGCTGCCGTCGTGGGTGCCGAGCACCTTCTGTTCCTCGACCGGCTTCTTCAAATGCTCGGTCAGATTGCCCCAGCCGTCCCAGCGCGGCTTGGAAAACAGCATCCATGGGCCGGCATAGCTCGGCTTGCCACGCACCAGAAAACGCTCGACGTCCGGTGCGTTGGTGAAGCGGTCGCCGTTGCGCTCGAGCAGCGACATCGCCACCAGGACCGTCATCAGCCGCTCGGCGTTGACCGGCGCGATGCCGATCGCCTCGGCCGCCTTTTCGATGGTGTCGCTGCCCGTCGAAACCGCGGTGAACAGGTCGAGTTCGACACCGCTCATCAGCGCCGCCGACTCCCAGAAACCTTTCATCACCGTCTGCAGACGGACTGTATCGACCCGTGGCTCAGCCATCAGGCATTCCTCCTCTTTAACTTTTTTGTTTTGCGGCGATGCGGTCGCCCCGCCGGTCAGTTGCGGTAGTCGGGTTCCTCCCGGTCCAGTTTGCGCATCCAGGCTGCCAGGGCGAGGTCGCCCATGCGGGTGCCGAAGTCGTTGTTCGACGTGGTCTTGTACAGCTCCTTGTTCATCACCTCCTCCGGCAGCGGGATCAGGTCCGCGCTACCGCCGGCCTGGGCGGTGATCTGGATGCGGCAGGCGCGCTCCAGGTTGTACATGTGGAAAAACGCCTCGCCGACCGTGGCGCCGACGGTCAGCGTACCGTGGTTGCGCAGGATCATCGTCTTGCGCTCGCCGAGGTCGGCGACCAGCCGCGGCCGTTCGTCGGCGTCCAGCGCCACGCCCTCGTAGTCGTGGTAGGCGACGCCGCCCGACTGCAGCAGGTTGAACTGGGAAATCGGCAGCAGGCCGTCCTTCTGGCAAGACACGGCGACGCCGTTGTCGGTGTGCAGATGGACAACGCACTGGGCGTCCTCGCGCGCGGCATGCACGGCGGAATGAATGATGTAGCCGGCGTAGTTGATCTCGTTCGGTTCGTCGGCGTCGACCTTGTTGCCCTCGAGGTCGATCTTGACCAGCGACGAGGCCGTCACCTCCTCGTACATCAGGCCGAACGGGTTGATCAGGAAATGATGCTCCGGCCCCGGCACCCGGGCCGAGATGTGGGTGAAGATCAGATCGTCGTAGCCCATGCGGGCAAAGACGCGATAGACCGCGGCGAGCTTGACCCGCTGCTCCCACTCCGCCACCGGCACCGAGCCCGACCGGTCGACGATATTCACCTGCATGTTCATGGCGTCCTCCACTACACGTTGCCCCGCCCACGCAAAGAGTCGCGCGATGCCGGGGCGCTGTCAAACCGTCGCCCGTCGCGTCGTGCCGGAATCAGGAGAATGACAGGAAATAGAAAGATCGGGATTGGTGAGATTACCCTTCGGGACCGGGCGGCGGACAGTGGACCCCGGCCTGCGCCGGGGTCTCCAACCGGATAGACAGGAGCCGGGACGTCGAGGGAACGGCTACCGGCAAAGGGAAATCCCGGCGCAGGCCGGGATCCACTGCAGGGTACAGGCCCGCCGTCGGCAGACTTCGGGCGCCCGGATTGCCCTGGCAACGAGCGACGACCTCACGCGGGTGCGCGGCGTTTCGGTCAGCGGGCGTGGCTGCGGGGGGTGGCGCAGGTCACTTCCAGCGCAACGCGCTCAAACAAACACCGTCACAAATAAAACCGCTTCGATTTCTCCGGGTCGTTTTGCGCCACCTCCATTTTCGCGATGCTCTGGAGATGGACTTCGCTGGGGCCGTCGCCGATGAGGAGGTTCCAGGCGAAGGCCAGATTGCTGGCCAGCACCGTTCTGTCGGATACGCCCATGGCGCCATGCACCTGCATCGCGCGTTCGGTCACCGTCTTCAGCACTTCCGTGCCGACGATCTTGATCATGCCGATTTCCTTGCGCGCGGCCTTCACGCCCACCTCATCCATCACCTTGGCGGCATGCAGGCACAGAAGACGGGCCTGGTCGATCTCGATGCGCGAGCGCGCAATGGCCTGCGCCGTCATGCCGTGTTCGTACAGCTTTTTACCGAACGCGGTGCGCTGGGTGCTGCGCGAGACCATGAGCTGCATGGCGACTTCCGCCATGCCGATGCAGCGCATGCCGTAATGGATGCGCCCCGGCCCCATGCGCGACTGCATTACGGCGAAGCCGCCGCCCTCCTCGCCCAGCCGGTTGGCGACGGGCACGCGCACATCGGTCAGCCGCAGCTCCGGGTGGCCGCCAACGTGATACTCGTTCACCACCGTGGTGTCCTGCAGGATCTCCAGGCCGGGCGTATCCATCGGCACGACGACCATGGTCTGCTGGCGATGCCGGTTCGGGTTGTCCGGGTCGGTCTTGCCCAGCATGATCATGAAGCGGCAGTGCGGGTGGTTGGCGCGCGAGATCATCCACTTGCGCCCGTTGATGACATAGTCGTCGCCGTCGCGCACGATCGAGGTCTCGATGTTCGTCGGGTCGGAAGAGGCGACCTGCGGTTCGGTCACCGCGAAGCAGGAGGTGCACTCGCCTTCCAGCAGCGGCCGCAGCCACTTTTGCCGCTGTTCCTCCGTGGCGGCGGCATGCAGCAGCTCCATATTGCCGGTGTTGGGAGCATTGCAGTTGAACACCTCGGCCGCCCACGGGATCTTGCCCATCTCCTCGAAGATGGTCGCGAACTCCAGGTTGGTGAGCCCGATCCCCGGTTCGTCGTCGCGCAGGTGCGGGAAGAACAGGTTCCACAGGCCCATGGCCTTGGCCTTCATGCGCAGTTCCTGCACGAAGGCCAGCGCTTGCGGGTCGTTGCGGTTGTCGCTGGTCTGAAGCTCTACATAACGGCCGACATTGGGGTAGATGTGCTCGTTCATGAAAGCGACGACGGCATCCTTGATTTCAAGCACTTCGGGGCGGTATTCGACGAGCATGGCGCTTCCTCTCTGGTTGTTCTTGGCGCAACGGTAACACGAGGCGTGTTTCGCGCATTGCGCGACCTGCGTCGTCATGTGCGGGCGCCGTCGACAGGGACGAGGCGGCACCATCCGGCGCGCCCGCCCCTGCGATGTATTTTGCCGGAAGGGCCTGTACCGCCCCGCACCCCCACCCGGCCACCCACGGAAGTATCCTTATTGGGTGGCCGGGTGGGGGTGCGGGGCGGTACAGGCAGTGCGCAACACGCCCAACATGGGGCGTTTCGGTCAGCCGGCGTGGCTGCGGGGGGTGGTGTAGTCGTCGGGCGCTTCGGACGTGCTTTCGTTCCCGTCGTTGCCATTCCCGTTGTCGTCGAAGTCGATCAGGGTCGGCTGGGTGCGCGGGGGTTCGAGGGTTTCGACGTCGCGCAGCTTGCGCTCGACGGCGCGGGTGCGGCGGCCGGCCTCTTCGACGGTGTTGGAGACCGTGGTGAGCTGCTTCTTCACCTTGTCCCAGACATCGCCGTATTTCATGAACTCGGCCTTGGCCTCGCCCAGCACCTTCCACACCTCGCCCGAGCGCTTCTGGATCGCGAGCGTGCGGAAGCCCATCTGCAGGCTGTTCAGCAGCGCGCCGAGCGTGGTCGGCCCGGTCAGCATGACGCGGTACTTCTGCTGCATCTCGTTGGCAAGGCCGGGCCGGCGGATCACCTCGGCGAACAGGCCCTCGGTCGGCAGGAACAGGATGGCGAAATCGGTCGTCGCGGGCGGGTCGATATACTTGTCGGAAATGCGTTTGGCCTCGGTGCGGATGGCGCGTTCGAGCTGCTTTGCCGCCGCCTCCACGGCTTCCGCGTCGGCCTGCTCCATCGCCGCGTTCAGCCGGTCGAAATCCTCATGCGGGAACTTGGCGTCGATCGGCAGCAGCACGTCCTTGCCGCCGTCATCCTGGCCCGGCAGGGTGATGGCGAACTCGACCGCCTCCTGGCTCTGCGGCTTGATGCGCACGTTCTTGGCATATTGCTCCGGCGTCAGCATCTGCTCCAGCAGCGCGCCCAGCTGCACCTCGGCCCAGCCGCCGCGCACTTTCACGTTCATCAGCGCGCGCTTCAAATCGCCGACGCCGGTCGCCAGCGTCTGCATCTCACCCAGGCCCTGGTGCACCTTCTCCAGCCGCTCGCTGACGATCTTGAACGACTCGCCCAGCCGCTTCTCCAGCGTACCCTGCAGCTTCTCATCGACCGTGCGGCGCATCTCCTCCAGCTTGCCGGTATTCTCCTCGCGCAGCTTGTCGAGCCGCTGCTCGACCACCTGACGCAATGCCTCCTGGCGCTGTTCGTTGGCGGCGGTGAGTTCGGCCAGCTTCTGCGCCATCTCGGCCGTGCCCTCTTTCAGCGTCTTGATCAGGGTATTGCCGTTGTCCTTGAACTCCTGCGTCGCGCGGATCAGGTTGGTGGAAATCGCCTCCTGCAGCTCCTTGCCGCGCAGGTTCTGGGTCTCGCCGAAGCTGGCGAAACGTTCCTCGCTGTGCTTGCCGAGCGCCTCGACGCGCGATTGCATCGAATCGCCGAACGCCTGGATGCGGGTGCCGACCTCCTCGCGCAGGGAACGGCCACGGCGCTCCTCCTCCTCGCGGATGGCCTGGGTCTCGGCGCGCACCAGCGCCTCCAGCCGGCTGACGGCGGTATCGAGGGCGGCCTGAAGCTCAGCATTGCCACGGCTTTGCGCGAGACGGCCGAGGCGCAGCCAGACCGCGCCCAGCCCGGCCAGCACCGCCACCAGACCAGCCAGCGCCAGCCACGCTTCCATGCTCATCGCCACCGTCATACCGTCATCCCTCACCCGTTCATCGAGGTGGCTGCGCCCCAAGGATCAACCCATGCATAAGGCATGGCGTCTGGCCGCGACATTTGCAACGCTGTATCACCGTTGCACGCGCGCCCGGTTGCCCGCCGCCGCGCTCGGCGGACGTCAGGACTTCAGGAGTATCGAAACATGAGCGAGCCTGCGGAAATCCCCTATGGCGCCTACTGGTCGACGCCGTTCGCGCGCTGGCAGGGCAGCCTGTCGCACCTGCACAGCCTGGAATTCGCCGCCCATGTGGCGAAGGACGAGCTGGCCAAACGCGATATCGACACCGGCGGGATCGACCACGGCATCCTCGGCCTGACGACGATCCAGCATCAGTCGTTCTACGGGCTGCCGTGGGTCACCGGCCTGCTCGGCGCCGAGGCCGTGGCCGGGCCGACGATCAGCCAGGCCTGCGCCACCGGGGCGCGGACGCTGCTGGCCGCCAGCCAGGAGATTGCCTCCGGCATGGCAGAGACCAGCCTGGTGGTGACCGCCGACCGCATCTCCAACGGCGCGCATATCTATTACCCCGCGCCATCGGGGCCCGGCGGCACCGGCGCGCATGAAAACGTCGTCATGGACAATTTCGGCCGCGACCCGTTTGCCAGGAACGCCATGGTCGACACGGCGGAGAACGTGGCGGCGAAATACCAGATCACCACGGCGGAGCAGCATGACGTGGTGGCGCAGCGCTATGCGCAGTATGGCGACGCGCTGGCCGACGACCATGCCTTCCAGAAGCGCTACATGACCCTGCCGTTCGACGTGCCCGACGGGCGCTACCGCAAGACGGTGACGACGCTCGACGGCGATGAAGGCGTGGTCGAGACCAGCGTTGAGACATTGGCCAAGCTGAAGCCGGTAAAGCCCGACGGCACCATCACCTTCGGCGGCCAGACCCACCCGGCCGACGGCAATGCTGGCATGATCGTGACCACGCCGGAGAGGGCGCGGGAGATGTCGAGCGACCCCAGCATCCGGGTGCGCCTCAAGGGCTTCGGTCAGTCGCGCACCGACAAGGGCTACATGCCGCAGGCCCCGGTGGGCGCAGCGAAACGGGCGCTCGACCAGGCGGGCCTCGCCATCGGCGAGATCGACGCGGTGAAGTCGCACAACCCCTTCGCGGTGAACGACATCGTCTTCGCCCGCGAGACCGGCTTCCCGCTGGAGCGGATGAACAACTACGGCTGCTCCCTCATCTGGGGCCACCCGCAGGGCCCCACGGGCCTGCGCGCGATCATCGAACTGATCGAGGAACTCGCCCTAAACGGCGGCGGGCGTGGGTTGTTTCAGGGCTGTGCGGCGGGAGACACGGCGATGGCCGTGGTGGTGGAGGTTGGTGATTGAGGGAAATGAAGCTTGCTGTGAAGACTTGCGAGAGGCATGCGCCATGACGCATGAGAGTTTCGACATCCCCGACACGTTCTATGCCGACCTGCCCTATGCCGCGGGCGTGCAGGTGGTCGGGCCGTTGCTGTTTACCTCGGGTTTCACGTCGCGCGACGATGACGGCGCGGTGGTTGCGCCCGGCGACATGGCGGCACAGTTCGCGCAGATCTTCCACCGGCTGGAACAAGTCGCCGCGGCCGCCGGCACCGGGTTCGATCATCTGATCAAGGTGACGATCTTCGTGACCGACATCGACCGCGCCTATGCCAACCCCGAGCAGTGGCGCCGCTACTTCGGCGCCCGGCCGGCGAGCACCCTGGTCGAGGTCTCGCGCCTGAAGAGCCCGGAAATCCTGGTCGAGATCGAGGCGGTGTTCGAAATCCCGAAGGGTTAGTTGCGGGCGCGACGCGCAACCTGCACCAGCCCGAAGTAAGGAAACGTTAGCGCTGCTTAATGCACAGTAGGCGGTGGTGGACGGGTGTCGGAAGGGCCGGCGATGGCCGCTGTGCGCGACTTGACGGCTTCGGACCTCGACTGGGTGCTGGAGATCAACCGGGTGCATGAGGCGCTGCTGTCGCCGCTCGACCGGAACGAACTCGAAGCGCTGGTGGCCGGCTCGCGGCTGACCCGTGGGGTTGACCCGGCGGCCGCCTTCGTCATCGCCTTGGATCAGGACGCCGCCTACGACAGCCCCAATTTCCAGTGGTTCCGCGAACGGTATGCCCGGTTTCTCTATGTCGACCGGATTGCCGTGGCGGCGGACGCCACCGGCGCCGGCCATGGCCGGCGGCTCTATGCCGATCTGTTCGACCGGGCCGCAGCGCTGGGCCACGACACGGTCTGCGCCGAAATCTACTGCAACCCGCCGAACCACGGCTCGATCGCCTTTCACGAGCGCGAGGGCTTCGCGGCGGTCGGCGAACAGCACCTGCCCGACCGCGACAAGACCGTGCGCTATTTCGCGCGGGGGATCGACTAACCGGGCCGGCCCGTCCGCGCCTGTAGGCGAACGGCTCTGTCGGCCAGGTCCGCACCCGGCACCACTACCATTCATTGAATTTAAGGACTCCGCTGCTATTGATGGTCGGATCAGCGACGGCCAATGGCGTGTCGGCGCAGCCGTTCCCTGCTGCCGGTCGCCGAAACATCCTGTCGCCAAACATACTTTTGCCAAACATCCTGGGGCGCCAAATGAAAAGCAGGTTTGCCGGTACTACGATCATGCTCACGGCGCTGATGACGCTGTTCGCTACGCCGTCGTACGCGCAGCTGGAGAAACTCGACAAGGTTCCGGCTTATCAGGATTTCGTCCTAGATCTGCAGCCGGAGGGCTTTGTACATGTCCACGAGCAGGGCGCGCTCAACCGGTTCATTATCGAGTACATCCCGGAAGGCGAGAGTCTGGAGCGCTGGAGCCGGATGCTGTCGATCATCGCGCTGGGCTCAGCGAAACGGCTTCCCGGACCCGAGCAGTATGCGGCGTTGTTCTTCAAGCAGATAGAATCGGCCTGCACGAATCTCGATGTATCGAAACTGCCGGCGGGACAGGGCGAAGCGAAGTTCCGCGTGGCGTGCGACCCGATTGTGAAAGGGCGGACGATCCCGGGTGGCGAAGGCCTCACCTGGGAGATCGGCGTCTATCGCTTCGTGCAAACGAACGAGGCGCTCTATCAGATCCACTATGTCGAGCACGGCATCGAAACGCCGCCGTCGGCCCGGCGCGAGCAGATCTTCGCCGAAGCCGCCGCCGCAGTGGACAACGTTCTGGTTTGCGGCCTCGGCGAATCCCGCCCCTGTCCGCCACTCGACAACTATCTCCTAGGCAAAGAACCGCAACCTGTTACCGGCGCACCACCCTGCCGATCCGACGAGACGGTGCCGTGCCAACCGGCAGCGATCTATGAAATTCCTGCTGCCGCAGGGTTGCCGACGAACGCGTCGGCCAAGAATGTGATGATTGGGTTGAATTTCGCCGAGCAAGACCTTTCATCGATCGGAACGCTGGAGCGTTATGCGTCATCCATCGTCAGAAGCCTCAAGGCGGGCCATCCGTCAGTGATGATGGTGATCCGCGGCCCCTCGCCTGACTACGCCATGACAAGCGAGGACCGTGTGCGTGTCGGCACGTTCCTCATGGTGCTGCGCAGCGTTTTGGTCAACCAGGGTGTCGTCGACCCAAACAACATGCGGTTCGCCTTCTACAATTTCCTCTGAGCGTTGGCGCGGCCTCACATGATCTCCGCCGGACCCGCGGGATGGTGTTCCAGAGGTCCGGACCGTAGCCGTAGATGAGGCGGGCGCCGCCATCGCGCAGGCGGCCGATTGCGTTGAGCGCGGCGACATGGCGGCGCAGTTCGAGCAGATTTTCCACCGGCTGAAACAGGTTGCCGCGGCGGCTGCTTAGCGGAGAGCCTGCACCGCCCCGCTCGTCAACCCGACCGCCCGGGGATTGCGATGGCCGATTGGGCGGGAGCGCCGCGAATTGGCGAACAGTGGACCCCGGCGTGCGCCGGGGTTTCAGTTGGATCTACGGGCCATGTGAAATCCCGGCGCACGCCGGGATCCACTGGATGACGCTTTGGCGCGCGGGGCGGTGCAGGCGCTGCCGTCAGGCAAGCCCCCTAACCCGCGGGCGGCGTGTAGGTGCTGGTGAGCAGTTCCTTCCAGGCGAGGTCGTTGGTGAGGTCGGTCGGTTCGCTGAAGGCGATGCCGCGGCGCTTCAGGTCCTGACAGAACAGGTCGACGACCATGTCGGGCGTGAGGTCGTGGCTGTGGTCGTCGTAGGAGTCGGCCATCGCCTGGGTCTCGAAGCAGTAGGCCTTCCACAGGACCGACAGGCGCACCTTGGCGTAGGGCAGCCGGGCGAGTTCCTCATCGCCGTCGCGCAGCAGCCAGGCCTGTTTGTCGTCGGCCAGGTGCAGCAGCGCGCCGTAGGGCACGGAATCGTCGGCCCAGTATTCCGCCGGCGTGCCGGTCGCGCCGACCCGGTGGTACATGTACTCGTTGTCGGCGACGACGCACATGTTCGAGTACGGCGGCCGCTCGGTGCGCGAGGGCCGGTCGAAGCCGTCGGGCCAGTATTCGAACTCGCCGCCCGCGCCGTCGTAGAACCAGGTGATCGCCGAGGCGACCGGGATGGCCCAGTCCTGGAACAGGCCGGCATAGCCCATCGGCGCCAGCATCCAGCTCGGCACCTCGCGGTTGGTCATGCCGCGGAAGAACGGCAGGTCGAGGTGCGGCGGCAGCGAGGCGGCCGGCAGGTTCAGGTTGGTCATCATCGTGAGCGGCCGGATCACCTCGGCGCGGAACGACTTTTTCGCCGCGGCGATGAAGCGGGGGTTGTGGAACACGTCCTCCGCGCCGGGAAACACGACCTTGCCGCCGAGCGCCCAGAAGTTGCGGAACCAGCCGCCGGTCATCGCCTCGCCCGGATGTTTGTGCACCGCCGACAGGGTCTTGTAAGGCGCGCCCTGGTGGATCAGGTCGACCACCGCATCGCCGTCGTCATACGCCTGCGTGAGCTTCACCGGCGGGGCGATCATGGTCTCGGGACGGGTGGTCTTCAGCACGCGCTGGGTTGCCGGCATGGCGGTTCCTCCGTTTTTGTCGAGTCCGCTCGCGGGACCCGATTGTTGTGTTGGCCCGAGTCTACATCAAGTTCGGCGTGCAGGGCATCACCGGCCCACTCCCCCGCCCGACCACCCAGGGAATTGTGTTGGCTGGCCGGGCGGGGCAGCGGTCCTCTGTCAGAGTCCATTGCTCCGATCTGAATCCTGTTGGCGGTGTCTGGCGCTTTGTGCGGTCTGAATCGCCCATCATCCCGGAGGCGTGCTGCTCGCACGATATCCCCGCCCGATGGTCATGTTTGGCGCGTTGCGCGCGGCCTGCACCGCCCCGCACCCCCACCCGGCCACCCACGGGAGTATCCTTATTGGGTGGCCGGGTGGGGGTGCGGGGCGGTGCAGGTGCTTGCCCTGGCACATCCAAACAAAACCCGAATCCTAATTATGATCTTGTGATAAACAGTAGGCTGCGGCGGGCGCGTCAGGCGCCGGAGGAAACGATGAGGCGAGACCCATGAATGTGGCAGCCAAGGTAAACCAGCGAGAAAATCAGGCGCACAGCGCGCCGGCCGAGCATTTCGACGTGCTGATCGTCGGCGCCGGGATTTCCGGCATCGATGCGGCCTATCACCTGCAGCAGCAGTGCCCGGGCAAGAGCTTCGTGCTGCTGGAGGGGCAGGAAAGTTTCGGCGGCACCTGGCTGACGCATAAATATCCCGGCATCCGTTCCGACAGCGACCTGTTCACCTTCGGCTATAGCTGGAAGCCCTGGGGCGGGCCGCCGATCGCCACGGCCGGGGAGATCCTGAAATACCTCGACGAGGTGCTGGACGAGCACGACATCCGCCGCCACATCCGCTACCGGCACAATGTCGACCGGGCGGTGTGGTCGAGCGCGGACAAGGCGTGGACGCTGGAGGTGACCGACAAGGAAACCGGCGCGCCGCGGCGCTTCACCGGCAACTTCCTGTGGATGTGCCAGGGCTACTACCGGCACGCGGAAGGCTACACGCCGGAGTTCCCGGGCATGGACCAGTTCCGGGGCGAGATCGTGCATCCGCAGACCTGGCCGGAAGACCTCGACTACAAGGACAAGAAGGTGGTGGTCATCGGTTCTGGCGCGACGGCCGCGACGCTGGTGCCGGCGATGGCCGGGGACTGCGCCAGCATGACCATGCTGCAGCGCTCGCCGACCTACTTCTTCGCCAAGGAAAACCGCAACGAGATGGCCGACCTGCTGCGCGAGCTCGACGTGCCGGAAGAATGGGTGCACGAGATCACCCGGCGCAACATCCTGCGCGAACAGCAGATGATCGCCAAACGCTCTTTCGAGGACCCGGAGAGTCTTAAGCGCGACCTGATCGCCGGCGCGCGCGCCTATCTCGGCAAAGACTTCGACATCGACACCCACTTCACGCCGAGCTACCGGCCGTGGCGCCAGCGCCTCGCCTTCCTGCCCGACGGCGATCTGTTCCGGGGCATCCGCGCCGGCACGGCCAAGGTCGTCACCGACCAGATCGAGACCTTCACCGAGACCGGCATCCAGCTGCGCTCGGGCGATCACCTCGATGCCGACATCATCATCACCGCGACCGGCTTCAACCTGTCGCAGCTCGGCGATATCGACTTCACCATCGACGGCGAGCCGCTCGACTTCGCCAACACCTGGGGCCACCGCGGCATCCTGTTTTCCGGCGTGCCGAACATGGCCTGGGTGTTCGGCTACCTGCGCACGAGCTGGACCATGCGCGCCGATCTCGTCTCGGCCTTCGTCTGCCGCCTGCTGAACCACATGGCGGAGAACGGCGCTGAGATGGTGACGCCGACCCTGCGCGAAGACGACAAGGACATGCCGGCGCTGCCGTTCGTCGACGCGGAGAATTTCAACGCCGGCTACCTCATGCGCAACATGCACCTGATGCCGAAACAGGGCGACCGCCAGCCCTGGGTGTTCAGCCAGGACTACTACACCGAGAAGGACGAGATCGCCGACGCCGACCTGGAAGACGGCACGCTGGTCTATCGCTGAGCGGCGCGGAAGCTTCAGTGCGGCCTGCACCGCTCCGCTCGCCAAACCGACCGACCGGGAATTGCGATGGCCGGTCGGCTGGATAGCGGGCGGGATGACGGACAGTGGACCCCGGCTTTCGCCGGGGGTTCAATTGTATCTATGTGGCATGTGAAATCCCGGCGCACGCCGGGATCCACTGGATGATGCTTGGGCGCGATGCACGCGACCTGCGCCACCCGTCATGCTGGAGGCGCGCTGTTCGCACGCAATCAAGAAGGCGCGCTGTTCGCACGATGCCCCCACCCGGCCACATGTCATGTTTGGCGCGTTGCGCGCGGCCTGCGCCACCCCGCGCCCCCACCCGGCCACCCATTAAGGATACTCCCGTGGGTGGCCGGGTGGGAGCGTGGAGTGGCGCAGGCTATGCCGACGGACGTTCGGCCAAAACCCTCACTCAGCCTTGCTGCCGGTGGTCTTCAGGGTGACGCTGTCGCCGGCGAGCGTGAAGGTCACGGTGCCGTTCGAGGTGTTGTAGGTCCAGGTCTCGATCGGGCCGACCTTGGTGATGTCATCGGGATCGCCGATCGCGGCGCGCAATTCGTCGCGGGTGCTGACGTTCTCGGTCTTCTTCAGGATTTCGGCGGAGCTGTCGTCACAGGCAGCGACGGCAAAGGCGATGAAGGCGAGGCTGGCAAAGCGGATCAGGGTGCGGCGCATGGCGCAGGTTCCCGTGCTGACAATGAAAAGTGAACAGGTGCGGCAACGCCCTTAACAGGCGCACGCGGCCGGCGCAACCGCGCGTGTGTCGGACGCTTCTCGGCCAGACAAATAGCACGCCTAGCAGCAGTCCTTCCGGATGTTGCAACAGGCCAGGACGTCCGGATGGCCGTCGCAGCAATCGTTCAGCAGAAATGAAATCAGGCCGCCAAGGTTTGCGAGGTCCGCCCGGTAGATGATGTGGCGCGACCGGCGTTCCGATGTCACGACACCGGCATTCTCCAACGCCGCCAGGTGAAAGGACGCCCGCGACGACGCGGCCGCGACATGGGCGCCCACCTCCCCGGCCGACGCGCCGTCCGGCCCGCACTGCACCAGGTATCTGACGGCCCGTAACCGGGTTTCCTGCGACAGCGCACCAAGCATATCGAGGGCTTGATTTTCATCCATATTTCAATATCTCTTGAGACGTTGAGTTACAATCCATATGGTCACGACAGCAATGGTCTTACAAGCGCTGTTCGGGAAAGGGACATCCGCAATGAAAGTCGTCAGCTTCAAGATCTGTCCCTTCGTGCAGCGCGTCACGGCGCTGCTCGAAGCCAAGAACATCCCCTACGACGTCGAGTTCATCAGCCTGAAGGACAAACCGCAGTGGTTTCTCGACATCTCGCCAAACGGCCAGGTGCCCGTGCTGATCACCGACAGCGGAACGCCGCTTTTCGAGTCCGACGCCATCGCCGAATATCTCGATGAGGCCTATCCGCCCTTTCAGCCGGGCCGGTCACCGGAAGACAAGGCCGTCGACCGCGCCTGGAGCTATCTCGCATCGAAGAACCACCTGGTCCAGTGCGGCGCGCAACGCAGCCCGGACCGGGCGACACTTGAGGAACGCTGTGCGACCCTCGGCAAGGCCTTCGACAAGATCGAACGGCAGCTTGGCGATACCGGGTTCTTCGATGGCGACACCGTGGGCATGGTCGACATTGCCTGGCTGCCCCTGCTGCATCGCGCCGACATCATCAAGCGGAAGTCAGGTTTCGATTTCATCGGCGACCGGCCGAAGCTGAAGCGGTGGCAGACGCGTCTGATCGAAACGGGATTGCCGGAAAAATCCGTGGCGCCGGATTTCGACGCCGCATTCGCGGACTTCTACCTGTCGGACGAAACATTTCTCGGACGCGCCTGCGCCGGCGAAACGGCCAACGGCACCGAGTCGCGCGGGGCCTGCTGCTAGATCGGCGGCGGCCGTCCTGTCAGCCGTCGCCGAAGGCGAGCCAGGTCCAGGTCACGTCCTTCTTCCCGGCCATCACGGAGGCGCGCTGCTCATGCAGCAGCGGCGTCAGTCCATGGCCGGCGGCAAGTGCGATGGTCTCTTCGCCGCTGACGTCGAACATGCGCCGGCCCGCCGGCACCGGCCCATGGCGGAGCGACATGGCGATGACACCGCCGGGGCGGCGCAGGCCGGCGACGGCGGCCATGGCGCGGCGGCGCTGGTCGGCGTCGAGGTGCATCCAGACCGCGGTCAGCAGGATGACGTCGAATGTCGGCCCCCTGCCCTGCAGCGCGGCGAGGTCCGGAAGACCGTCTTCGACCCACTCGACCGCCGCGTCGGCATGCCGCCGCTTCGCGCCCTCACGCAGGTTCGCTGTCGGTTCGACCGCCACGACACGATAGTCCTGCGCCGCGAAGTGAACGGCGTCGCGCCCGGTGCCGGCCCCGATGTCCAGCAGGTCGCAAGGTGCGCCGGGGATCAGGTGCAGCACAGGCGCCAGCACCACCTCCGTCGTCAGTTCCCGGTCGTAGTGGAACAGTTTCTCTGCTTCGTCGGCATAGCCCTCGGTTCCGCTGACGATGGCCGCGTGCATATCACCCTCCAGGCCGGCGCGATGGGACCGGCATGGTAGGCGGCACGGCGGGCATCGCAACCGGCCGGATCAAACCCGATGGCCGGCAAGCGGTTAGCGGTGTCGAGGGTCAGGCAGCCTGGCGCAGAGCCGACGCGGGGAAGCGAATCTCCACCTTGGTGCCGACGTCGATCTGGCTCACGATGTTCAGCTTGGCATCGTGCAATTCGGCCAGCGTCTTGGTCAGGTAAAGGCCAAGCCCCGTGCCTTCGTAGCTGCGCTGCAGCGAGCTGTCGACCTGACTGAAAGGCTGCACGACGAGGTCGATATGCTCCGGCGCAATGCCGATGCCGGTGTCGCCAACACCGATGGTGAGACCGCCGTCGATGCGTCGGCCGGCCGTCACGGTCACGGTGCCGCCGGGCGAGGTGAACTTCACCGCGTTGGACAGCAGATTCAGCAGGATCTGCCGGATCATCCGTTCATCGGCACGCAGCGGCGGCAGGTCGGCCGGCACGTCAACGGCGACGGCGATCTTGCCCTGGCGCGCGCGGTTGCGCATGACAGCAACGCAGCCATCGGCGATCCGGCCCAGGTCGACGTCGCTCAGTTCGGGCTTCAGTTCGCCGGCCTCGATCTTCGATACATCGAGGACGTCGTTGATCACCGCGAGCAAATGCTGGCCGGCGAAGTGGATGTCGTTGGCATAGTCGACATACCGGGACTCGGCGATCGGACCGAAGGTCTGATCCCGAATGATCTCCGAAAAGCCGAGAACGCCATTCAGCGGCGTGCGCAGTTCGTGGCTCATATTGGCGAGGAATTCGGTTTTGGCGCGATTGGCGGCTTCGGCATCGTTCATCGCCACGCGCAAACCGTCATCGCGATGGCGCAGTTCATCGACCATGCGATCGAAGCTGACAGCGAGACTATGCATCTCGATCGGCGCGTAGGCCGGCAGCGGCTCCACCTGGGTGCGCAGGCGGCCCGCCGCCACGGCGCGGGCCGCGCGCTCGACCGCCACCACCGGCTGGGCGAGAAACCGGGCCAGACACCAGCCAATGATGGAGGCGACGAGGATACCGACGGCGATCATGCCGATGGCCACGTTCTGCGTGTTGCCGGCACGGTCGACCAGCTCGCTCATCGGCTGGGGCACCATGACGCCCCAGCCGGTTTCCGGCACCGTCGTGTGCCCCGCGATCATATCGGCCTGCATCGGCGGGGAGTAAAAGGTGGCGACGCCGGTTTCGCCGCGCATCATTTTCTGCACGACCGACAGCTTCGATGCGTTCTTGGATATTCGCTCCCATTCGCCATTGGGGTGGGCAACGACGACGCCCTGGGCATCGACGATCATGGAATGACCGCGCTCGCCGAACTCGATCGCCCGCTGGGCGCTGCGGATATAGTCGAGCCCGAGCACACCGACCGCCAGCCGCCCGGCATCGAGCTGGCGGAGCAGCACGAAGGCCGGGACATCATCGAGGCGCACCAGGTCGGTGATGATGGTGGCGCCGTCGGCCGCACGCGCCTGCTCCCGGAACGACGCCAGCCCCGCGTCGTCGATCTCCGGCAGGTCGGTGCGGTCGGTCGCCACATTCAACCGGTCGACGACGCGATTGCGGGCGTCGACGATGAACAGATAACGGAAGCTCAGCGACTCGAGCATAGTCTTCAGCTCGTCGTCGTTGGCATGTTCGGTCATGTCGCTGGCGGCATAGGTGAAGCCGGCTTTGACATCGACGACGTAACGGCTGAGCGCGCTGCTGAGATTCTGCGCGATCAGCAGATGTTTCTCGGTGACCGCATCGATTTCCTTATGCAGTGCCGACCGGTCGACCCAGCTGCCCAGGATCAGCACGGGGACGGCGGAGACGACAATCAAAGCGACGAACAGAATGACGTGCAGGCGGCGCGCGAAGACCGACCGCGCGTTACCGCCGGGTACCGCGGCGTCGATCGCCCGGGCATGCGCCGACGCGGCAAAATCCGATGTGGTGGTCGCCATGCCTGACGGCGCTCCCCTGGCCGAACGACGGCGAGCCGTCGATGCGATGCCGCAAGATTAGCGGGGGCGAATTAATGATTTCCTATTGTTGCCGTGGCGCTCGTCCGGGCCGGGCGAAAACACCGAAAATCGCAGTTTTCCAATGATTTTAGCCGGACTCATTCGGCAATTCATATGTGAATTCTAGGCCGCTCGCCGGATACTGACCGGCAAGCTGCGGATACCGCGGATGAAGTTGGAATAGATCCGCTGCGGCGCACCCTCGACGGCGATCTCCATTCCACGCTGCAGAATCTCCTCCCACAGGATGCGCAGTTGCTGTTCGGCCAGGCGATCGCCAACGCAACGATGGATGCCGGCCCCGAACGACAGGTGCCGCCGCGCCTTCGGACGATCGACAACGAACCGGTCGGGACGGTCGATGGCGCCCTCGTCGAAGTTGCCGGAGACGTACCACATGACGACCTTGTCGCCGGCGGCGATGCGCTGGCCGGCAAGTTCGACGTCGTGCCGGGCGGTGCGGCGCATATGGATGACCGGCGTCTGGTAGCGAATGATCTCCGGTACCAGACTGGCGATCAGATCCGGATTGGCGCGCAGCTTGCGGTTCTCATCGGGATTGTCATGCAGGAACATGATGCCACCGGTCATCGAATTGCGGGTGGTGTCGTTGCCGCCGACGATCAGCAGGGCGATGTTGCCGATGAATTCACGCTGCGGCATGTCCTGCGTCGCCTCGCTGCGCGCCAGCATCGAAATCAGGTCGAAGGACGGCGGTGCATCGGCGCGCTGGCGCCACAGGTCGGCGAAGTAGGCCGCCATTTGGTGCAGCTCGGCCATGCGCTCTTCCTGCGAACTCACCGGCGCGTCGGGATCGTTCACGTTGGCGATGGCGACATCCGACCAGAACGTCAGCTTGTCGCGGTCCTCCCAGGGAAAATCGAACAGGGTGGCCAGCATCATGGTGGTCAGCGGGATCGACACACGCTCGACCCAGTCGATGGTCTCGCCGTGCGGCAGGGCATCCAGCACGCCGGCGGTGCGGGCGCGGATGGTGTCCTCGAAATTTCGCAGGTTGCTGGGTGCGACGATCGGCGCCACCGTCTTGCGCTGCGCCGTATGACGCGGCGGGTCCATACGGATGAAGTTCGGCAGCTCTTCGCCGGCCGGCTGGTCGGTGATCTGAATGCCGCCGAGATCGGACGCCGACGAATAGGTCTGATGATCGAGTTCGACCGCCATGATGTCGTCGTACCGCGTCACCGACCAGTAGGGTCCGAACGGGCTGTCGGCGCAGCGGTGAACCGGCGCATCCCGGCGCAGCCGGCGGAACAGGTCGGGCCACCGGTCGGACTGATAGAGCGCCGGGTCGCTGACGTCGATTTCGTCCAGCGCCATGGTGCGGGCGTCCTGCATGATGACCTCGTTGATTTCCTCCGTCGTTGCCGGAAAGGCTAGCGCGTTTTCGGCGTGCGCGGAAACCGGACACGCTTGCAGCCCGCCCACACCTGACTACACTCGGTGGATTACATGGAACCGCAACGCACCAACCGGCTCGCCGTTCGAGCGTGGACCGGCCTTGTCCTGCGCATGACGGCGTTCGCGCTGGCGCTGCTGGTGCCCGCCGGCACGTGGCGCTGGTGGGAAGCCTGGGTCGTCGTCGGCCTGTGGTTGGCCTTCGCGGCGGCGATGGTGACTTACCTGCTGCGACACGACCGCGATCTGCTGGCCGAACGCCTGAAGTTCACGCGCGCGCAGCCCCGGCAGAAATCCTGGGACCGGATGCTGATGGCGATTGCGTTCGTCGTCGGCATCGCGCTCTACGTCGTACCCGGCCTCGACGTCGTCCGCTTCGGCTGGAGCACGCCGCTGCCCCTGTGGCTGAAGCTGATCGCAATCATCGTCCACATACCCGGTTTCGTGTTTATTGGCTGGGTCATGCACACCAACACCTTCCTGTCCCGGGTGGTGAAGATCGACACCGACCGCGGGCATCGGGTGATCACCACTGGCCCCTACGCGCTGGTGCGTCACCCGATGTATCTGGCGGTCATTGTTCTGGTGTTCGCCATGCCGCTGGTATTGGGCTCGCGCTACGGCCTGGCCCCGGCGCTGGCTATGGCGGCGCTGATCGTGGTGCGCACGGCACTGGAGGACCGCACGCTGATGCAGGAACTGTCGGGCTACACGGACTACGCGCGGACGACACGCTACCGCCTGGTGCCCGGCGTGTGGTGACGTCGGTATCGACGCAACGGCTCAGAAGTCGATGCGATGCGCCGACAGGCGAACGCCCGAGGCAACGAAAGACACCGCCTCGCCCTGGCGCCGGTCGCCGCCCAGCCGCTGCATGGCCCGCTCGCTGACCAAAATCTCGCCGGCCTGGGCCAGATCCTCGCCGAGCTTGCTGGCCAAGTTCACCGCCTCCCCGAAATAGTCCGGCGTTTCGACCAGCAGGATCGGGCCATAGTCGATCCCGATGCTGACGCGGATATCGAGTTCATCGCGCGTCGTCCGGTTCAGATCATCCAGCGCCCGGTTGATGGCAATCGCGGCATCGATCGCCGGCGCCGTGTCGACAAAGCGGGCGAAGCAGTTGTCGGCCTCGAACTTCACGACCGTGCCACCGGCGCGTTCAACAATCGGCCGCACGTTGACGCGCATGCGCCGGACCATGGAGAGGTAATGGACCAGGCCATGGCGCTGCACCGCGCGGGAAAAGCCGGCCATGTCGAGCACGAACACCGCCTGCTCGACGCCATAGCCGTCCCACATCTCGGCCTCGACGCGCGCCCGCTCGGCCGCGCCATCCGCCTGCCCTTCGGCCCGCACATACCGGTCGAGCAGGTCGTTGAATGTGTCCATGGTCGTCGCCCAGCGCCGTTGCGAACGGACCCGCCCACGAGTAGCGGCCCACGGCATGATAGGGCGCGCCAGACCCGCCGCCAAACCGCCCCGTGGCATCTGGTGACAGCTGTGCGTGCGATCACACTTCTGTGAGAAAGCGCCCTCTATATCGAACCGGCACATTGAAAACCGGCATGTGCGTTTTGACATCTGGGACCAGGGCCGACGGTCGCATCTGGAGAGGACCGCAGCGCCGTTGTCCCGGAGCTTCGTTTGTAGCATCGCGTCGATGCGCTGCCGGGATTGGGCCGGCTGCGAACGGTGAGATGCGTCCAGTCGGCCCGTGCTGGGGCCGCGCCAACGGCAGACGGAGTTGGGGTTTGTGTACCGACAGGTTCCATTCAGTCATGGAGACAGACGATGACACAGACCGTTACCGCACTTCGCGACGTCAACGCCACCGACGACACGACAACGACCAACACCGTGCTCACCGACGCGCTGCTGCACAACTGCGCCAGCCGGGTTGCGACCTATGACCAGGAAAACCGTTTCTTCGACGAGGATTTCGAAGAACTGAAGGCCGCCGGCTATCTCGTCGGGCCGGTGCCGACGGAACTCGGCGGCGGCGGCCTGACCCTGCTCGACTCGTGCCGCGAACAGCGCAAGCTCGCCTATCACGCACCGGCGACGGCGCTCGCCATCAACATGCATCTCTACTGGGTCGGCGTCGCCGCGGATCTGTGGCGCGCCGGCGACAAGTCGCTGGAGTGGCTGCTGCACGAAGCGGTCCTCGGCGAGGTGTTCGCCGCCGGTCACGCCGAACGCGGCAACGACCTGCCGCTGCTGCTGTCAACGACCAAGGCGACCAAGGTCGAGGGCGGCTACCGGTTCTCCGGCCACAAGATGTTCGGCAGCCTGAGTCCGGTGTGGACCCGCTTCGGCATTCACGGCCTCGATGCCGACCATCCGGACGGGCCGCAAGTGGTGCATGGCTTCATGCAGCGCAGCGACGACGGCTACCACATAAAGGAAACCTGGGACGTGCTGGGCATGCGGGCCACGCGCAGCGACGACACCATCCTGGAGGACGTGTTCGTGCCGACCGAGCGCATTGCCGACGTGGTGCCGGCCGGCGAGGGCGATCCGTTCGTGGTGGCAATGTTCGCCTGGGCCCTGCTTGGCTTCGCCAGCATCTACTGCGGCGTGGCGCAGCGGGCAATCGACCTGACGATCCCGACGCTGCACAAGAAGACGTCGGTCGCGCTGAGCCGGTCGATGGCCTATCACCCGGGCATCCAGCATGCCGTGGGCGAAATGGCGCTGGCACAGTCGACCATGGACCCGGTGGTTGCGACCACGGCGCGGGAGTGGTCGGAGGGCGTCGATTATGGCGCCGCGTGGCCGGCGAAGATCGTCGCCGCCAAGTACCACAGCGTCGAAACCTGCTGGAAGGTGGTCGACCGCGCGATGGACATCTCCGGCGGCACCGGCATGTTCCGCGGCAACGAGCTGGAACGCCTGTTCCGGGATGCGCGCTGCGGGCGTTTCCACCCGGCCAACAGCACCCTGGCGCACGAACTGGTCGCCAAGACCGCGCTGGGTATCGATCCCGGCGAGCAGCCTCGCTGGGGCTGACCCCAGCCTCGCGAGCAGACCTCGTTAAGGCGGCTGCGGCAGCCCGGACCGTCCCCTTCGGTCCGGGCTGCCTGCCGTTCCGACGGGCTGACGACGCGCTGCGCCTATGCGGGCTTGAAGCTGCCGTGCAGGCCGAGCGGCAGGGCATAGGGCAGCCGGGCAACGGCGAGCGGACCATCGGCGATGCGCGCGGCATCGAACACCTGCAGCCGGGTGCGCCGCTCCGCGATATCGAGCGCGGTGCCGATGAGCCAGCCATCGTCCTCGGCGCTGCCGCCGGGCCGCGGCACGAAAACATGCTCCTCAACCATCTGTGTCGGCTCGAACGCGAAACGTGCCGTTGCTCCGGTGTCGATATCGCATCGCACGACCGCGGACAGAAGCGGGTGCTCGGCCCGCTCCTCCCCTAGCGCGCCGCTGGCCGCGTAGACCGTGCGATGCCGCCGGCCGATGACGCGCGGGTCGACACGCGGAAACTCGATACCGCCGCACAGCGCTTGCAGGTCGATACCGCCATCCGGTCGCAACGTGACCAGCGTGCTTTGCGACGGTGACGCCGGCACGGCCTTGCCGGACATGACGTGACGCAACGCGCCAAACACCAGATCGGCATCCTGATAGAGACAGGCATCGAACCGAATGGTGCCGTCGTCCTCTTCCCAGCCGTTGCCGTAGTGGAACACGAAGCCGGGCGGCAAGTCGTGGCGCCGCACCACCGTAAAGTCGTTCTTGTCGATGACCAGGGCCGCCATCGGCAGGTCCGGCCGAAACCGATGCCGGTCGAGGAAACTGCCGTCGCCACCCTCCAGGATCAGCGACGGGAACACGACCACGATGTGGCGCGCGGTGACGATAAAATCGTGCACCATAGAGCGCTGCGGCATGTCCAGTACGCCGAGCTTGGCGGCGACGCCGTTCGCATCGATGCGATAGAGGATGAGCTTGCCGGCCCACTGGGCCGCGCCGAAGTTCCACAGCGTACCGTCCGGTTCGATTCGCGGATGGGCGCTGAACGGCGCATTCCTGGTTTCGTCGGCGACCGACCAGAAGCCACGGCTCTCCAGATCGTCCGGCGCCAGTTCGAAGGCTTCGCCGCCCTCCCACAGCGCCAGAAGCCGCCCGCCGTGCGAGATCAGGTTGATGTTGGCGGCATTGATCGCATTGGGGCTGTCCGCCGGACGCATGCCGTCGAACCGGGTCCCGAAGGCGGGATAGAGGAACCGGCCGGCACGGGTTTCGGCCTGGTACTTCGGCGTTTGCACCATGCGCGCGCGGTGGGTTACGCGGCCGTCGGCGATCTGCCAGGCCTGGGCCATGCCATCGCCGTCGAACCAGTGGTCGTAGCGCCGGCCGGCCCGCTCATGCTGGGCCGGGCCGATGCGGTAGAACGTGCCGGCGAGATCGGCCGGCAGGCGGCCCGTTACCTCGGCTGTCGCGGCCAGGTCCGGCTTCGGCGGGTTGTCGAAGCCAAGGCGCCAGGGCTGACGGGCGCCGGTGGCGTGAGCCGGCAACGGCAGCAGCGCACCGGCGGCGACCGCGGCCTTCAGGAAATCGCGTCGCGCGAGCATCAGCGAACCTCAATTCTGGCGTGCGCGCCTGAGGCCGGCAGGTCGATCGCCGCGGCATCGAACGATGGCGGCCCGAACGAGCCGCGCGCATTATTGCCGAAACCATAGGGCTCGGAGGGCGCCCCGACTAGGTTCTGATCCAGTTCCTGATTGCCGTTCTTGTCGTGAAACACCGCGATCGCGTAACGCCCGGCGGGCAGATCAACCACGGCGCGCGCGCGACGTTCCGCGGTAACGGCCAGCATGATGCTGGCGATGCCGTCACCTGCCTTCATCGCGGCCGCATCCGCGTAGATGCGGATCATGGCCGTGCCCCGCGGTTCTTCGAAACCCGTCACTTCGAGCGTGAGATCGGCTGCCTGCAGCGGGGTTGCGGCAAGCAGAGACAGCGTCAGGGCAACAGGGCGAAACATCATTGCTATCCTCATGTCAGGTTGAGCCGGGCAAGATCTGCATGAGGTAGACGCGGCGCGACGAATTCGCCATGTTCCGTTCGTCAACGCGCCAAATCGTTCGTGGGATGACAGAAATCACGTTCACGAAGCGCCAACGGGACGGTATTCGCTGGCCAAAAGACGCACGCGACCTGGCCGTTAGCGCAGCCATAACGGCGGCGCTGGGGCTGATCGCCGCCATATCCGGTCCCTTCGGCACGTTCTACGACCTGGATCTTCCAGCCCGGCTCGGCTACTGGCTTGCGAGCTTCATGGCCGGATGGTTAATCACCATCGGCGCGGTGCTCTTCCTGCTGCCGCTGATCATGGCGCGCGGCGTGACACCGACGGTCGGCGGCGCCATCGCCGGCGGCGTCGGCGCGGTCCCGCTGACCCTGATCGTGCTGGCCGCCGAGTCCGCCTATCGCCCGACCGTGCCATTGCCGTCGCTGCCGGAACTCTACGCGTACGTCGCGATGATTTCGGTGCCGATCTCAACCGGCCTGACGTGGATGAGCTGGCATCGCACGTTGCGCGTGACACCGCCCACGCAAACAGATCCTGCGCCGCCATCGGCGCCTTTTCTGACCCGCATTCCGGCGCGGCTGGGTTCGGACCTGTTGGCCCTTGCCGCGGAAGACCACTATGTGCGTATCCATACCGCGCTGGGCAGCGATCTCGTCCTCATGCGCCTGACCGATGCCGCCAACGAGCTGCAGGGCGTCGACGGCCTGCGCGTGCACCGCTCGTACTGGGTCGCACGATCTGCAGTCGCCGCCGCCGACCGGGCCGGCCGTCGCCTGACCCTGACGCTGAAGAATGGGATGCAGATCCCGGTCAGCCGCACTTATGCCGCCACTTTGGAGGAACGCGGCTGGCTCGCCGACTAGTGCCGGCGGTCGACGCCGAAACCGGCGGCGGGGACACCCGAACGAGGGGGAAAACCAAATGCTGACGTTCGCCACGCTAGGCCCGGCGGGCAGCAACCACCAGCTGGTGACCAGACGCTATCTCGACCGGCATCGACTGACCGCGGCGGAGATCGAACTGGTCGACGAATTCTCGGACGCATTCGAACGGATGGCGGCCGGCGAGATTCAGCACATCGTGCAGGCGGCCGTGCATCCGCAGGCGACCGACTGCGTCGCCCGGGCACATTTCGATTACGGCATTCACGTCATCGACACCTTCATCTCGCCGAGCCGGGAGCTCGCCGTGCTGACCCGGACCGAGGTCGACGTGCCGCAGACTCTGGCGCTGCAGCCGGCGACGCAGGGCTATCTCGACACCGGCCGCTGGCCGACACTGGTGCCGGAAGCCTCGATCATGACCGTCGCTGCCGGCCTGATCGCCGGCAAGTACGACAGCGGCGTGACCGCGCGGGACGTGGCCGACGCGCATCCCGGGCGGTTCCGCGTCGATCAGGTGATCGGCACCGTCGACGACCCCTGGATCGTCTATGGCCGCCAACGGGTGTGCCGGGACGGCGCGGTAATCTGGCCCGACAGCCCGGCAGCGCGGTTCTACCGCGTTTGAACCGGCGACCGGCCGGCCGGCCGGGACAGCCGCCGTTTCCCAGGGGCGCGGGGCGTGATTATACTGTCGGCCGATGCGCGCCGGGGACAGCGGCGCGATCGCGTGACGGCGGGAGCACGGAGTATCTCGACAATATGACTTTCGATCAGCGCGCGTTCCGCGATGCCATGGGCTGTTTCGCCACCGGCATCACCGTGGTCTCGACCAACACCGACGGCGGCGAACCGGTCGGCACGACGGTGAACTCGTTTTCCTCCGTGTCGCTGGACCCGCCGCTGGTGCTGTTCTCGCTGGCGCGCACGGCGAGCAATTTCGACACCTTCATGGCCGCCGAGCGGTTCGCGATCTGCGTGCTGCGCGACGACCAGCGCGACATCTCGCAGGGCTTCGCCACATCGGGCAACAGCCACTTCCATGACATCACCTACGACAGGTCGGATTTCGGCTGTCCGCTGGTGCCCGACGCCATCGCCGTGTTCGAGTGCACCACCGAGGCGCGGCACGACGGCGGCGATCACGTGATCATGGTGGGCCGGGTCGAGCGAGTGCGCTGCCAGAGCGAAGGCGAGCCGCTGCTCTACTACCGCGGCCGCTACGCCGCCATCCGCTAGCACGCCCTTCGTTCCTGCGCGCCCCCCGCCGCACGCGGCTGTATTCACAGGCGGCGATATGCTTCCATATGCCCGCAAGACAACAAACGGGCATCGAGGGAGGAGGCCATGGCGCTGTTCGAACTGCGCAGATACACGCTCTACGTCGGCCGGCTTGGCGAGGCGATCCGGCTTTACCGGGAACTGGGCTGGCCGGCACTGGAGAAAGGCGGCTTCGACAAGAAGCTGGTCGGCTATTTCATCGCCGACGTCGGCACCGTCAACAGCCTGGTGCACCTATGGAAGTTCGACGACGACGCCGACCGGCGCGCGCACTGGGCCAACCTGTTCAAGGACGAGGACTTCATGACGTTCGCCGGCGAGTTCCGCCCGCACCTGATGACGCAGGAAGTCCAGCTGCTGACCGAGGCACCCTGGGGTCCGCACCCCTGACGCCACCGAGCGGGACGCGAGCGCGCCCTGCCCCACCCCCGTTGCGGACAGATCCAGGGAGAGGTGCCCAATGAGCTACGACTATATCGTTATCGGCGCCGGGTCGGCCGGCTGCGTCATGGCCAACCGGCTGAGCGCCGATTCAAAGAACCGCGTCCTGCTGCTGGAGGCCGGCGGCAAGGACACCAATATGTGGATCCACATTCCGGTCGGCTTCCAGAAGCTGCTGGTGCATCCGAAGCTGAACTGGCTGTTCGAGACCGAGCCGGAAGAAACCCTGAACGGCCGGCGCATCCCGATCCCGCGCGGCAAGGTGCTGGGCGGGTCGAGTTCGATCAACGGCATGCTCTACGTCCGCGGACAGGCGTTGGATTACGACGTCTGGGCGCAGTTGGGCAACCAGGGCTGGTCGTTCGACGACGTGCTGCCCTATTTCAAGAAGGCGGAGACGTTCGAGCGCGGCGGCGATGCGCTACGCGGCGGCAGCGGGCCGCTGAGCGTCGTCGACATGTACGAACGGCACGAGCTGATCGACGCCTTCATCGACGCCGGCGTCGAAAGCGGTTACGAGCGCAACCCGGACTACAACGGCACGAAACAGGACGGCTTCGGCTACTACCAGGTCACGCAGCGCGATGGCCGGCGCGAGAGTGCGGCAGCGGCCTATCTGAACCCGGCCCGCCCGCGTCCGAACCTGGACATCGTGACCGACGCGCAGGCGACGAAGATATTGCTCGATGGCAAGCGGGCCGTCGGTGTGGCGTATGACGTCAATGGCGCGGCGCAGGAAGCGCATGCCGGCGGCGCGGTGGTGGTTTCGGCCGGCGCGGTGCAGTCGCCACAGTTGCTGGAGCTGTCGGGCATCGGCCAGCCGGACCTGCTGGGGGCGCACGGTATCGAAGTCGCCCATGCCCTGCCGGGCGTCGGCGAGAACTACCGCGACCATTATGCCGCCCGCATCAACTGGCGGGTGAAGCAGCCGATTACGCTGAACCAGCAGACGCGGGGCCTTCATTTCGCCCGTGAGCTGCTGAAATACGCGTTCACCCGGCGCGGCATCCTGACCTACACCGCCGGCATCGGCCATGGCTTCGTGCGCTCCCGCCCCGATCTGGCAACGCCGGACTGCCAGTTCTTCTTCGCTCATGCCAGCTTCAGCGACCCGAAGACCCGGGCGTTCGACCGCGAGCCCGGCATGACCATCGGCGTCTACCAGTGCCGGCCGGAGAGCATGGGGTCGATCCATATCGGTTCCGCCGATCCGTTTGCCGCACCGAAGATCCACGCCAACTTCCTCAGCGAGCAGATCGACTGCGAAGCGCTTGCCGGCGGCATGCGGGTGGCGCGGCAGGTCGGCGAAGCGCCGGCCCTGGCCAAGTACAGCGAGTTCGAAATGAACCCGGGCACCGACAAACAGAGCGACGAGGAGCTGATCGAATACGCCCGCAACACCGGAGCCACGACCTATCATGTGATGGGCACCTGCAAGATGGGCACCGACGACGACCCGATGGCGGTGGTCGACAACAGCCTGAAGGTGCGCGGGATGGACGGGCTCTACGTGGTCGATGCCTCGATCATGCCGACCATGCCGTCCGGCAACATCAACGCGCCGGTGATCATGATCGCCGAGAAGGCCGCGGACATGATGCTGAATGCCGCTTGACGCGCCCTCGGCGCGCGCTCAGGCCGGCCGCGGAAACGGCTTGCCTTCGAACACGGTGCCGAGGATCGGGATGTCCTTCAGGTCGGCGACCGGCACCTCGTAGGGGTCGGCGGCGAGGACGGTGAAATCGGCCTTCTTGCCGGCGCGGATCGAGCCGATGTCATTCTCCATGCCGAGCATGTAAGCGGCATCGATGGTGATGGCCCGCAGCGCCTGATCCAAAGTCAGTCGCTCTTCCGGCGCCATCACGTCGCCGGCCTCGTTGATGCGGTTGGCGGCAATCCAGGCGCTGTTCAGCGGCAGGGCCGGTGCCATGGTGAAGTCGGAATGCAGCGCCAACGGCACGCCATGGCGGGCCAACGCGCCGAGGCGCGACATCTGCGAGGCCCGCTCGTAGCCGATGCTATGCCGCCAGTAGGCCTCCGCCAGCTCATAGAGATAGTAGACATTGGCGGACACCTGGGCGCCGAGGGTGGCGATGCGGCGGGCCTGCTCCGGCGTCGACAGTCCGAAATGCTCGATGGTGAAGCGGTGATCGGGCCGCGGTTGATCGATCTGCAACCGTTCCAGCGCATCGAGGGCGAGGTCGACACCGAGATCGCCGGTGCAATGCACATGGATCTTGTAGCCGGCGCGCCAGTAGAGCCGTGCGAGCGCCTCGAACCGGTCCGGCACCATCATCCATTCGCCATGATGGCCGTCGATATAGCCCGGCGGGCCGAGCTGCATCAGTTCGGAGAAGAACGCACCGTCGGTGAACAGCTTCACGTGATGGCCGAACCGCAGGCGGTGCGTGTTGCGATCGACCAGATGGCGCACCTTTTCGACCGCGGCATCATCATCGCCGGCCGCACTGTGCAGCATGCCGACATGCGGCACCATATGGACCCGGAACGGCGTGTCGTCGCGCTCCAGCACGTCGACCAATGCCGACCATTCCATATCGAGGTCGAAGATACCGGTCGCCATATCGCCGATGGTGGTGTGGCCGCCGTAGGCGACCACCTCGCGCAAGCGCTGCAAGCCCGCGCGGAACCGGTCCGGCGCCAGCAGATATCTGTTCATCCGGGCGACGGCGTATTTCAGCCCGGTTTCGAAAAACCGGCCGCGAGCGATGTCGACCTGCGGGTGTTTGCCGGCATCGGCCTCGGCAATCCCGAGCCAGGCCAGCGCCGCGTCGTTCATATAGAGCTCATGAAACGAGCGATGCCAGGCAATCACCGGCCGGCTGGTGGAGATCGCGTTCAGCAGCGCCCGGTCCATCGGGCCGTGCCAGATGTGGTGATAGCCCCAGGTGATGAGCGGCTCTGACGGATCATTCAGGCTGCTTTCGATTTCCGCCAAGCGCGCCCTGTATGCCTCGGCCCCGCGGATTGCCGGCGCGGTCTGCCAGGGCAGTTGCCACTCCATCGCGGTGATGAAATGCATCGGCAGCAGGACGGCCGCCATCGAGGGGTGCAGGTGCGGGTCGACGAAACCCGGCAACAGCACATGATCGGCAAACCGGTCGTCGATCCGGTGCGGATGCGCATCGAGCCACGGCCGCAGCGTGTCAAGCGACCCGACGTCGACAATGCGGTCGTCGCGCACCGCGACGGCCGTCGCGGTCGGCTGCGAGGGGTTCATGGTCCGGACGGCCCGGGCGGTGAAGACGGTGATCGACATCAAGCTGCTACCCAACTGAGGACCCGCGCGGCACCGGTGCGGCGAGTCGCACCCGCTAACCTACCGCAGTACCTGCAGAAATGCGCCGGAATGAGGCTACATCGCCGGTGCCGCGTTAAGCGAATTTTAGGGCCGTCGGCGCTTCATAGAGCGGTCTATGCCGTGACGCATGCCGCCGCGGGGACCGGCCCTTTGCAGCGCCCACAGCATCAAGTTTCGACCGTTATGACCGCCTTACCTGCCAATTCCACCGATCCAGCCGACAGTCTGGCCGCCAAGGCATGCGCGCTGGTAAAGACCGACAAGGGACGGCGGTTGATCGACTACTGGTTCGGCCTGCCGCGCGACGGCCTGCTGCCGCCGCGACAGGCATTCGATCCCGTCGACATCAAAGATCTGCTGCCGATGGTGATGCTGCGCGACATCACCGCAGACGGCACCTCGACCTGCCGCCTCGTGGGCACCGGAATCACCGAACTGACCGGACAGGATTTCACCGCCCGAACCACCGAGAGGCAGTTTCCACCGGCCGAGCGGGAGCGGCACTTGAAATCGACGCAGGTGATGTTCAGCCAGCCGTGCGGTCTGGTCGCTGACCTGCATCTGACGTCAGCCGGCGGCCAAGCCCTGGCGATGGAAAACGTCAGCATGCCGTTCGCGCCCAGCAAGGACGGCACCTGGCAGACGCTGGCCGTCTTCGCCATGCTGGCGCACGACCACATCTACATCGACGGTAAAGTGACGATGTCGGGCGTCGGTCCGGTCCACTTCATCGATGTGGGTGCCGGCGCGCCGCCGGCGATGTAGATGTAGCTGCCGACTGAAAGGCGTTCGGCAGATACGTCGAGCCTGTATCGGGCGGCGCTGCAACGACCGTCGCCGGCCCGTCCTTCCCCGAATCTGCGCCTACTTGGCGATTCATCACCGTTGAAAGCAGCCGGGAGCGCGCTCCAACGGCCGGGAAGGAAAAAGTGTATTTATTCCCGACAATACAACCCTTGTTGTTAACGGCACTTTAGGCGGGTTCGGTACAGGCTTTCTGCCATTCATTCTGCATACCGAAGCGTACAATCGCGAGTTGACAGATCGCCATGTCAGCCGATGCCGCAGCGACCTCATCTTTGTCCGGAGGCCGGTCCACGCCAGCCGATGCCACGCCGTATAGCAGCGAGCCGGCCAAGCGGTTCGCTTCGTACTGGTTCGCCCTGCCGCGCACCGGTGTTTTGCCGGCGCGATCGGCATTCAATCCGGCCGACATCAAGGACCTGCTGCCGATCGTCGTGTTGCGCGATGTCGATGAGCTTGGCAATTCGCGCTACCGCCTGGTGGGGACCGGCATTCGCGACTTGCTGGGCGAAGAACTGACCGGGCTAAACCCGATCCATTTCGTCCCGTCGGGGGATGCCGACCGGTATCGCCAGGCCACCCACGTCATGTTGAGCCGGCCATGCGGCCTGGTTACGGAGCTGCATTTCACATCGGATGGCGGGCAGCGTTTGACCATCGAAAATGTCAGCATGCCGTTCGCCCCCGGTGAGGATGGAACGCGTCAGACGCTGTCCATTTTCTCGACATTGCCGCACGACCACGTTTACATCGAAGGCAAGTTGAAGATGTCCGACGTCGGTCCAATCAACTTCATCGATGTCGGGAACGGCGCACCGCCGCCAATGTGACGGCGGATCAGAAGACCTTCGACAGATACTTCAAGCCCGTGTCGGGCAGCACCGTGACCACGGTCGCCGGCCCGTCGAGCTTGTCAACGAGCTGCCGTACACCGAAGAGGTTGGCGCCGGCACTGCCGCCGGCGAGGATACCCTCGGTTCGCGCCAGTTCGCGTGTCATGCCGAAGGCGTCATCGTCGTTGAACTGCAGCATGTCGTCGACGACGGCAAAATCCATACATTTGGCGATGTGGTCTTCGCCGATGCCCTCGACCTGATAGGTGCCGATCTCGCTTTCATCGACCTTGCCGGTCTTGAAGTAGGTGTAATAGATCGAGCCGACCGGGTCGGGCATCAGCACTTTCACGCCCGGTTTCTGCTCCTTCAGGTAGCGCCCGGTACCGGTGACGGTGCCGCCGGTGCTGCCGCTGGCGACGAACCAGTCGACCGCACCGCCGGTCTGGCGCCAGATCTCGGGCCCGGTGGTGAGGTAGTGCGCATCGGCGTTCTTCGGATTGTCGTACTGGTTGATCATGAACGAATTCGGCGTTTCCGCCGCGATCGCCCGCGCCTTGCGCACGTAGTGCTCATCGCTGTCCGGCGGCGCAGACGTCGGGCATACGACGATTTCGGCACCATAGGCCTTCAACGCCGCCTGCTTTTCGGCGCTGACCTTGTCCGGCATGGTCAAAACCGCGCGATACCCTTTGATCGCCGCAATCATGGCAATGGCGGCACCGGTGTTGCCGGAGGTGTTTTCGACGATGGTGCCGCCCGGCTTCAGGTCCCCCGAGCGCTCGGCCTCGGCCACGATATGGCGGACGATGCGGTCCTTGATGCTGCCCGAGGGATTGAAGAACTCAAGCTTGGCCAGCACCTGAATGCCGGGCTTCGGGAAGAGCCTGGCCAGCGGCACCAGCGGCGTGTTGCCGATGGTGTCGAGCAGGGCTGTCACCTGCGGGCGCGGATCGGTCGGATCTGGATTGGTCGGCATCGTCTTCTCGCAAGCGTCAGCGGCCCTGTGCCATTCACCATACGAGAACTAAGCGCAACGCGACATGCCCGCCAATGCCGAACCTTCACTTTTTTGCAATGTCGAGGAAAGCGGCAGTTGGGCGCGGCAAACCGGATCGCCTTCGCGGTCCCGCGCTAACCGACAATACCCCACATGACGCGGCAGAACGCCTCGTGCCCGCCGGTCCGTTCATGAGGATCACCGTGGGCGAAATAGAGGAACTGGTAGAGGCCGCTGTCCGGCACCGCCGCCTCGATACGGCCGGTACCGCTGGCCAGGATGCGTTTCTTGAGAATCGCGTCGGCGCCCGGCGTCCCGGTCGGCACGATCATGACGGTATAGCCGCCTTCGTACACGGTGGCCTGATAGTCGATGTAGACACGCTGACCGGCGCGGAGGAAGAACAGGTCGGTGCCGAAGGTCCAGTCATCGTGCCTGCCCGACCAACCAAGCATGTTCTCGGCCCGGCTCGACCATTGTTCGTAGGTATAGCCATAGGACAACGGCAGCAGCCCGGCCTGCACCGCACCGAGCCATGCCGGCAGCCCGAACAGCACTGCGGCCGCGGTCCACCACGCCGCCCGGCGACCGCGGCGGCTGGCGTCACGGTCCGCGCGCCACTGGCTGAGAATGTGCTCCATCTGCCCTCCTGCCCCGCAACCTCAAACCAGCCGTCTTAAGAAGGCGTTAGGCCGGAGAAGATGCATTTGAAACAGGCGGTTAGGGCCGTTCCTTAAGACCGAGAAAGACACCGCGGTGGCGCGCGACGGCGGCGGCCAGGAAGTCGACCAGCGCCCGCACCCGCGCCGTGCGATGCAAGGCGCGATGCAGCAGCAGCCAGATCGACCGGTCCGCCGCCGGCGCGGCGTCCGTGGCACGGACGAGGCCCGCCTCGGGATCGCCGACGAAGCAGGGCAGCATCGACAGGCCGAGGCCCGCTTTCGCCGCCTGCACCTGCGCCACATGACCGAACAACCGGTGACGGACCGGCACGTCGGCAAACGGCGTATCCCGGGTCCATTGCGGGTGCGGTTCGTCCGGGCCCCAGCCGATCCAGGCCAGGCGGTCGCGCGGCGTGGCATCGAGGTAGCCCGGTGCGGCATAGACCGACTTGGCGTAGCGCAGCAGCCGGCGGCCGACGACGTCATCCTCAACCTCATGCGCCATGCGCAGGGAGACATCGGCCTCGCGCCAGTTGAGATCGGAAAAACGGTCGGTCAGGTCGATGTCGAGTTCGATCCGTGGGAACTGCCGGCAGAAGGCGGCCAGTTCGGCCGCGAGCAGTCCCTGCATCAGGGCCGGCGGCAGGCTGAGCCGAACGAGGCCGGCCGGCGTCAGGTCATGCCCGGCCAGACGGTCATGTGCGACCTGCATCTCCTGCTCCACCCGCCGGGCCGATACCAGCAGGTCCTCGCCCGCCTGGGTCGGCACCAGGCCGTCGGGCCGGCGATCGAACAGGCGTGTCTCGAGGCCGGCCTCCAACTGGCCAAGACGGCGGGTGACGGTGGCGTGATTGACACCGAGCGCGCGGGCGGCGCCACGCAGCGTGCCGGCACGCGCCAGGGCCAGGAAAACACGCAGGTCGTCCCAGTCGATGGATGAAAAACGATCCGCCATGGCGTAGATTTACCACCTTCCGGTGCTTCAAGTATCCATGCATTTCTCACCCGTGATCGCACCAACGGGTAGGACGCATGAACCAGACCTTTCTTGCCAACGTCGCCGCGGCACTGGCCGCCGTCAGCGCCGGTGCGTCCGTCGTCGCCACCCGCTACGTCGTCGGCGAGACCGATCCGGTAACGCTGGCCTTCTACCGCTATGTCATCGCGGCGCCATGCATGCTGCCGTTCCTGCTGGCGCGACCTGCCGGCGTCCGCATGACCGGCCGCGACATGCTGGCCATCGCGGCGTTGGGCGCGCTGTTCTTCGGCCTGTTCCCCTGGGCGTTCAGTGCGGCGCTGAAATACACCACGGCGGCGCGCGGGTCGGTCGGCCTGGCGATGATCCCGATCGCCACCCTGCTGATCGCCAGCGCACTGGGCCGCGAGCGCCTGACCGGCCTGAAGGGCATCAGCGTCGTGCTCGCCTTTCTCGGCGTCACGGTCGCGTTCAGCAACGGGCTGTTTAACGGTGGCGATAGCCGCACGCTGCTGATCGGCGACGGGCTGATGATGCTGGCGGTGCTGTGCGGCGCGGCCTATTCGGCGCTGGCGCGCCCCTATCTCGCCCGCTTCGGCGCGCTTTACGTCACCGCGCTGGCGATGATCGTCGGCGTGGTTTTTCTGGCGCCGCTGTCGGGGCTGAGCGGCGGCCTGGACGGCTGGCCGCAGTTCACCCCGATGGGGTGGGGCGCGGTGATCTTCCTGGGCACGGTCGGCGGCGCGATCCAGTTCGCCCTCTACACCTGGGCGCTGCGCTGGATCGCGCCGAGCCGCACGGCGATCTACCTGACCCTCAATCCGGTGTCGGCCATGCTGCTGGCCACGGCACTGCTGGGCGAACCGCTGACCACCGAGCTGCTGATCGGTCTGGTGCTGGTCGCCAGCGGCATTATCCTGGCCAACCGGCCAAGCCCGCCGCGACCGGCCCGCGCCTGAGTTGCCGACCTACGCGCCGACCGCCCAGGGGTCGTAGGAGCCGAAACTCCAGAGCTGGCCCTCCGGATCGCGGCAGACAAAGCCGCGCCCGCCGTAGTCCTCGTCGCGCGGCCCCATCAGGACCTCTGCCCCAACGGCACGGGCACGTTCGCAGACCGCGTCGACATCGCCGACGACGATGTAGGCGCTCTGACTGACGCCGCCGAGGTCCGCCGCGGTCTGCATCAGTTTGCCGAACTCATCGTCGCGGGCCGGCGCCAGCATGATCATGCTTTCGCCCATGGTGAGTTCGGCATGGACAACGTTGCCGTCGCCGTCCTCATAGACCTGATGCTTGTCGAACCCGAAGGCATCGATCAGCCACGCAAGCATCCTGTTCGCGTCGCGGTAGCGCATGGTCGGAATGATCTGGCTCGTCATGGTCGCCTCTGTTCTGGGACTCAATGGCCGGAGGCTATGGCGCGGGCGACGCGCGGTCTTGGACGAATGTTACCTGCGCCCGGCCTCGATTCCAGCAGCGTCGGGCAGTATACGGCCGGCGAGATCGCGCGGGCTGGCCCCGGCGAAGGCGCGGAAGTCGCGGTTGAAATGCGACTGATCGGCATAGCCGCACCAGGCCGCCAGATCGGCAAAGCTGGCAAAGGGCGCGGCGGCCGGGTCCTGCAATGCCGTGACGGCACGGGAGAAGCGGGCGATCCGCATGAAGACCTTCGGCGAACAGCCGATCTGCCGGTGGAAGAGGCTGTTAAGGTGCTTGCGGCTGACGTCGAGCCGCGTCGCAAGTTCGCCGATACGCACGGCGCGTTCGCCGGTTTCCAGCAGACGACAGGCCTCGACAACACGCGGGTCATCCGGTTCGTCACGCAGCAGGCGCTGACACAGAAACCTCTCCAGCGCCCGGAAGCGGGCGTCCCAGCGATCCAGGTCGCGCAACTCCTGCACCAGGGCTGCTGTGGCCGCGGGCGCAAAATCCGCCAGATCGGCGACCGTGTTGTGCAGGTCGACCATTTCGGTGCGCAGCAGACGACGGGCGCCGAGGGGCGTCAAATCGACCTGGGCGCAGGCGGCGGCACCGGGCGAGCCGACGATACTGGGAATGGTATGCACGCCGGCGATGAACGGCCGGTCGAGCCGGCGGAAAAGATCCACATCCCGGCCCTCGTGCAGGGTGAAGCCGTGATCGAGCACGATGACCAGCGGCACCGTGCAGGAGGGCAGTTCGGTGCGCAGGACAGGCGCGCCGCCGCGCTCCTCGAAGCCCTCGAGGCGCGTGACATAGGGTTCGAGGCGCGGATCGGGCCGCCAGGCCCAGACACGCCAACTGCCATTCTCGCTTGCCGACATCGGCGGCAGCGGATCAAGCGCGGCACTATGGTCGTTAGACGGCATCTGGCGTATTCACCAGCTCGCGCACCATGAAGCCTGCGGAGCGCAGCCGCGTCTCGATATCGCGCACATGCACGCGGTCGCGGGTTTCGATCACGACATCGAGTTCCGCCAGCTTGGCCGGCACGTCGGGGAACATGCGCTGGTGCGCGACTTCCAGGATGTTGCCGCGGCCCTCGCCGATGATCTGCGCGACCTGGGCCAGCACGCCGGGACGGTCGTCGATTTCGACCCGCATGCGGGTGATGCGGCCCGACCGCATCAGCCCGCGCATCAGGATCGACGACAGCAGGCGCGTATCGATGTTGCCGCCGGTGAGGATCAGGCCAACGGTGGCGCCACGGAACCGCCCGGGATCGGCCAGCACCGCTGCCAGCGCCGCCGCCCCTGCGCCCTCGACCACTGTCTTCTCCGCCACCACCAGATGTTCGATGGCGATCTCGATCTGCTCTTCCGGCACCAGCAGCAGGTCATCGACCAGTTCGCGCACCACGGCGGCAGTGTGAGCCCCCGGCGCCTTGACGGCGATGCCTTCGGCGATGCTTTGGCCGCCACAGTGGATCGGTTCGCCGTGCACGAGCTGATACATGGAGGGATAAAGCTCGGTCTCGACACCGACGATGCGCAGGTCGGGCTTCAACGCCTTGGCGGCAATGGCGCAGCCGGAAATCAGGCCGCCGCCGCCGATCGGCACGATCAGCGTGTCGAGCGCCGGGTGCTGAGCCAGCATTTCCAGCGCCACAGTGCCCTGCCCGGCGATGATAAGCGGGTCGTCGTAGGGGTGAATGAACACCAGGTCGTGACGGGTACGCTGGGACTCGGCCAGTTCTGCCGCCGCATCGAGCGTGTCGCCATGCTGCATGATGTTGGCGCCGTAGGATTCGGTCTGCCGCACTTTTACGTGCGGCGTACCCTCGGGCATGACGATGGTCGCCGGGATGCCGAGTTGCTGTGCATGGTAGGCAACGCCCTGTGCGTGGTTGCCGGCGGAAACGGCGATGACGCCGCGCGCGCGTTCCTCGGCGGACAGGCTGTTCAGCTTGACCAGTGCGCCGCGGTCCTTGAACGAGCCGGTGTGCTGCAGGTTCTCGAACTTCAGCACCACGGTGGCGCCGGTCAGGTCCGACAGGCGGCGCGAAACACGGCACGGCGTACGCTCGACGGTGCCGGCAATTGTCTCCGCTGCCCTGCGGATGTCATCGATTGTGACGCCCATACCGCCCTTTCGTTGCCGGAACCTGTGACGTCCGGCCACAGTGACGCCAACAACTACCGCTTGGCAAGCCGACCCGGAATCCAGCAAGAATATCAGATGGGTGAGCTGAGCATGGTCTGGCAGATGTGGGTGGTGTTCGCGCTGATCGGCGCGACCGTGGCGCTCTATGCCAGCGAGAAATTCCCGATGGAGGTGGTGTCGATAGCAGCGATCGCGGCGCTGCTGCTGCTGTTCCACTTCGCACCGCTGCCCGCCGGCGACGGCGTGCTGGACGCCCGGCGGCTGCTCGCCGGCTTTGCCGACCCGGCCCTGATCACCGTGTTGAGCCTGATGGTGGTCGGCCAGGCACTGACCCGGACCGGCGCGCTGGAGGAACCGATCCATGCCCTGCTGGACGACCGGCGGCCGAACCCGGCGCTGCTGGTCGGCGGCGCCTTCATCACCGTCGCCGCGCTGAGCGCCTTCCTCAACAACACGCCGGTGGTGATCGTGTTCATTCCGGTGCTGGCGGCGCTGGCCGAACGGCTCGACGTGTCATCGAGCCGCGTCATGCTGCCGCTCAGCTTCGCCGCCATCCTCGGCGGCATGACGACCCTGATCGGCTCCAGCACCAACCTGCTGGCGGCCGGCACCTACCGGGCGATGGGCGGACCGGCGCTGGGTTTCTTCGATTTTGCCGTGCCCGGCCTGTTTCTGGCGGTGGTCGGCCTGGTTTACGTTCTGCTGGTGCTGCCGCGGCTGCTGCCGGACCGGGCGCCCTACACGGAACAACTGGTCGGCGACGGCCGGCAGTACATCGCCCAGATCAGCGTGGCGACGGGCAGCCCGCTCGACGGCGAAGCGGCGGTGGCCGGCATGTTCCGCCCCCTCGCCGGCATGACGGTGCGGCTGGTGCAGCGCGGCGGCCACGCCCATCTGCCGCCGTTCGAGGATCTGAGCCTGCGGCCGGGCGACATCGTCGTCGTGGCCGCCACCCGCGCCAGCCTGACCAAGGCCCTGGCCAGCATGCCCGGGCTGGTCGGCGGCGACGATGCCGACACCCGGCGCGACCCGGTGCTGGCCGAGGCCATGGTGTCGCCGGGCTCGCGTCTGGTCGGCCGCAACCTCCGCCAGGTCGGCTTCCACTTCCACACCGGCTGCGTGGTGATGGGGGTGCAGCGGCGCTCGCGCATGCTGCGCTCCAGCATGGACGACATCCGCCTGGAATCCGGCGATGTGCTGCTGATCCACGGCCCGCGCGAACAGATCGAGCAGTTGCGCGCCAGCCACGAGGTGCTGCTGATGGAGTGGTCGGCGCATGACCTGCCGGTGCGCCAGCGCGCCCGCCTCGCCCTGCTGGTGTTCCTGGGCGTGGTCGCGGCGGCGGCAAGCGGCGTGGTGCCGATCGTCATCGCCGCGGTGACCGGTGCGGCGGCGATGGTGCTGACGGGCTGCCTGAACGTGCATCAGGCCGCGCGCGCCATCGACCGCCGGGTCGCGCTGCTGGTGGCAGCGGCGCTGGCGCTGGGCACAGCGCTGGAAGTGACAGGCGGGGCCGCACAGATCGCCCACCTGCTGATCAACGCCACCGCCGGGATGGGGCCGGCCGTGACCCTGTCGGCCCTGTTCGCGATTATCGCTGTCTTAACCAACGTCCTGTCGAACAACGCCACCGCGGTGCTGTTCACGCCGATCGCCATCCAGACCGCGCATGCCCTGGAGGTCGACCCGCTGCCGTTCCTGTTCACGGTGATTTTTGCCGCCAACTGTTCGTTCGCCACGCCGATGGGCTATCAGACCAACCTGCTGGTGATGGGGCCGGGCCATTATCGATTCGCAGATTTCCTGCGCGGCGGCGTGCCGTTGATCATTTTGTTATGGGTTTGCTTTTCTGCCTTCGCGCCTTGGTATTATGATCTTTAAACGCCGCGCTACCCGATGCCTTGATCGCCGCCACGATGGTCACCACGTAAACTGTTCATGAAGCCATTCGCGCCCCTACCGCTGGCCTACTTCTACATGTCGCGACCAGCGCCGTGCCCTTACCTGAGTGGGCGCACGGAGCAGATGGTCTTCACCGACCTGTCCGGCGCCAACGATCCCGCGACCCTGCATGACCAGCTGTCGCGCTCGGGTTTCCGGCGCAGCCAGGGCATCGCCTACAAGCCGAGCTGCCGCAATTGCTCGGCCTGCGTCGCGGTGCGGGTGGCGGTGAGCGACTACCAGCGCACGCGCAACCAGCAGCGGGTCTGGCGGCGCAACGACGGCATTGTCGGCAAGGTGCTGCCGAACGTAGCGCTGGTCGAGCATTACGAACTGTTCCACCGCTACGTCGGCTCACGCCACGGCGACGGCGGCATGGCCGGCATGTCGTTCGAGGACTATGCCGCGATGGTGCAGGACAGCCCGGTGCCGAGCCGGGTGATCGAGTTCCGCGATGCCCGCAAGCGCCTGATCGGCGCCTGCCTGACCGACGTGCTGGATGACGGCATGTCGCTGGTCTACAGCTTCTTCGATCCCGTTCTGGCGGCTCAGAGCCCGGGTACCTTCATGATCCTGTGGCATATCGAGCACGCCGGTCTGCGCGGGCTGCCCTACGTCTATCTGGGCTACTGGATCGCCGACAGCCCGAAGATGGCCTACAAGGCGCGGTTCCGGCCGCTGGAAGCCTACGGCCCGAACGGCTGGCAACGGCTGCCGGACTAAGCCGGCCTAGCGGCCGACCGCTGCCACCGGCCCAACAAGAATTCCGTCCCTTTAGATCCGCCGTCGCTGTCTGGATGACCGAAGTCGTCGACGACCTGACCGGCGTTGCGGTCGGCAGCAGGCACCTGCCCGCATAGCTGGTCTGTAGAAGTTCAGCGGCCCGTTCCCGCACCCCGGCAACATTCGCCCCGCATCGGCGCCCATTCCTGCCGACCGGCGAGAGTTTCACCAACTGAAACCGCATCGAAACCGCAGATTTCAGCCGAATCTACATGGCACGTACTTTGCTGTCCCTTGTGCTACCGGTGATAGTAATGGAGTACGCCGTGTCCGCAACGATCGGGTCCTACCTGCCTTCGCTGCTGAATTCCGCGCAGAACGCCTATGCGTTTGCCTCAGCGACGCCCAACGCAACGCCGGCCGGGAACGATCCAGCCGGTCCCTCGTCGACACAGGCCGACACTGCGAATGTCACGCTGTCCGACGCGGCCAGGGCGCATCTTGCCAACAACACCGGCGCGACCACCGCCGCAGCCTCGCGTGCCAGCCTGACGGCCTCGGCGCGAAGCTGGTTCGATGCCCAGTACGAGCGGCTTGGCACGACGTCGGCGATGCTCGACGGTCAGGTCGCGGTCGATCTGCGCGAGCAGAGCCGTGCCACCCTGGCGGTCGTCGTCTCGGATACCCAAGGGACGTTCAGTGCGGACGAGCGTCAGGCCGCCGGGATTGCCCTGCAATCGAGGTTCGACGACGCGATGGCGCCGCATGCCGTGATCGCGCGCCATACCGGCGACTACGCCAGCCTGTATCGGGAAGCATTGGCGTATCTGGAACAGGCCGGCGCTGCCGAACGCGCGACGCCGACCTGGCAGGGACAGCAAAAGGCGGTCGCGGACGGCCTTGCCGCGGCACGGTCGAACAGCGCTGGCGCGCCGGATACCGGCAACGAAAACGATCCGGTGCGCGCGCTGCTCGACACCAGTGCCGCCGGTGGAACGAATTCGGGCGACGCCACCGCCGCCGCGCGCGCCATGCTGGACGAACAGGAGAACGCCGCACGAGACCGGGGCAGCTGGCTGGCTTTCGATGCAGACAGCGGCAGCGGACAGCCGGTGGACTTCTCGCGTTTCGACAACCGGTCGCTGGCGGCCATCGTGCTGAACCGGGACGAGTCTTTCACCGGCGAAGAGACGCGCGCCGCCAAGAACGAACTCAGCCAGCGCAATCGCGCGATGATGCTGGAGGTCCTGACGTCGGGCAGCGGTGCCGACGGCAGCCTGGACCTGCTGCGCACCTATTCGCGCATGAGCGAGGAAGAAAAGGCCGTCCTCGGCATTACCGAAGCCGTCACCAACCGGGTGGTCGAAAACTACCGCACGCAGATGGCGATCCAGAACACCTTCGGCGGCAGCGGCCCGACCGGCATCGGCAGCGCGCCGCAGGGCATTCTCGCCTACCTGTGAGGCTGGGCCGGCGTGCGATGACGTGACCGCGGGCGGTCAGACGTAAGCCAGCAGGCGGCCGCAGACGATCACGGACAGCCAGAGCAGGATCGACACGGCACCGGCCAGCCGAAAGACCGGCGGTACATCCGGAGGATCGTCATCATCCCCGACGCGCCCGGATAGCGCGCGCCGCACGGCCAGGACGTTGAGCAGCGCCAGCAGGATCAGCCCCAGCTTGGCCTGGAACAGCGGCATCGCGGCATATTTGACCGCGTTGACGGCAAACAGCGACGCACCGGTCGCGAGCGCCAGCATCAGCCCGACCGCCGCGACGGGCAGCAGTACCTTGCGCAGGACGCTGAGCGGCAGGCGCGGCCACAGCCCGATCAGCCGCAAGTCGAGCGGGACGATGGCTCCGAACAGCAGTGCGATACCGACGATGTGGCCGGCATTGACGATGGGATAGACCCAGCGCGAGCCGCGCAGTGCTGCGACCGGCGCCAGATCCTGCAGCAGCGCGAGAGCGTCACCCGACACACGCCTGCCTCTGGCCCTCAGTCGCGGCCCGGATAGAGATCGTAGGTCGTGCCGTCGATGATCACCCGTTCCGCCTTGACCTTGCGGTCGGTAGCGTCGGCAGCGCGGTGGCCGGAGACGGTGACGGTCACGCCGGGGACGAGCATCTCGTCCTTCAGGCCGGCGCGTTCGTTGCGCCAGGGCTGGCCGACCTCGGCGATCCATTCCTCACCGTCGACGTCGAGCGTCAGCACCCCGTGCGGGTTGCCGAGCTGCGCCGACTTGATGATGCCGGTGACCTCGAAATTGCCGTCGGCGGTCCAGCGCCAGCCGTGATGCGCCCAAGCGGGACCGGCCGATGCGGCCGCGACGGCCATCGCCGTCATCCCAAGCAGAAACGATCGTCGGTTCGACATGACCGCCAACTCCAGAAGTTGCACTTCGACAGATAGTGGGCACGCGCGCGCGGCACGGCCAGCGCCGGTGCGCTCACGATCATGTGAAGCGCAGACGTGTGCTGGAGCGTTTTCCGATCACGCGGGATCTTGAGCGGGTCGGCGATGTCCGATCGGAAAATGCGCTAGTCGAAGCGGTTGTTCTTCGGAAAGCCCTTCGGCGCCAGGCGGCCAGCGTTGGCCCGCTTTCCGACCCAGTCGGCGAGATTGCTTTCCGTGCGCCGGCGGCCGCCGGCCTGCAGCCAGGTCAGGCCGTCGGCGAGCGTGAACGGCATCGCGTCGGACAGGCCGCCATCCTTGTATTTCTGCAGGACGACGCCGCGGCCGCGGTTCATCTCGGGCAATTCGTCGAGCGGGAACAGGATCAGCTTGTGATTGTCGCCGACGACGGCCAGATGATCGCCGACGACCGGCCGGCACACCGCCGCCTCGACATCGCCGGAGACGTTCAGCACCTGCTTGCCGCTGCGGGTCTGGGCCGCGACCTGGGCTTCCGGCACGATGAAGCCGCGGCCGTCGCTGGACACGACGAGCAGCTTGCGCTCGGGATCGTGCACGAACATGGCGACGATCTCCTGATCGTTGCCGAGATCGAGCATCAAACGGATCGGTTCGCCGTTGCCGCGCCCGCCGGGCAGCTTGTCGCAGCCGAGGGTGTAGAACCGGCCATTGGTGGCGAAGACGATGATCTTGTCGGTGGTCTCCGCCGGCAGCCAGAAGCGGCCCTTGTCGCCTTCCTTGTAGCGCACGTCATGGCCCTCGGCGACATGACCGCGCAGCGCCCGGATCCAGCCCTTGGCCGAGCAGACGACGGTGATCGGCTCTTTCTCGATCATCGCTTCGAGCGGCACCAGATCGCCGGTCGGCGCATCGGCGAAGGCGGTACGGCGCGGGCCGAGCACATCGTCGTTGCCGAAGGTCTTGCGGATCTCGCGGATCTCGTCGGCGATCACCGACCAGCGCCGGCTCTCGGTCTTCAGCAGGTTATCCAGATCCTTCTTTTCGGCCCGCAACTCCTTGTGTTCGCGGCGGATTTCCATTTCCTCCAGCTTGCGCAGCGAACGCAGGCGCATGTTCAGGATCGCTTCGGCCTGCACCTCGGTCAGGTCGAACGCCTGCATCAGCGCCGTCTTCGGGTGGTCCTCCTCGCGGATGATGCGGATCACCTCATCGAGATTGAGGAAACAGACGAGATAGCCCTCGAGGATCTCCAGCCGGCGGGCGATCTGGTCCAGCCGGTAGCGGGTGCGGCGCAGCAGCACCTCGTGGCGATGGTCGAGGAACGCCTGCAGCACCTCGCGCAGGTTCATGACCCGCGGGGTCTGCTGGGCGTCGAGCACGTTCATGTTCAGGCCGACGCGCACCTCCAGGTCGCTGAGCTTGAACAGGTGCTCCATCAGCACTTCGGCCTCGACCTTGCCGGACCGCGGCTCCAGTACCAGGCGGATGTCCTCGGCCGACTCGTCGCGCACGTCGGCCAGCAGCGGCAGTTTGCGCGACTGCAGCAGCTCGGCGATCTTCTCGACGATGCGCGCCTTCGGCACCTGATAGGGGATTTCGGTGACGACGATCTGGTAGGTGCCGCGCTTGCCGTGCTCCACCGCCCACTTGGCGCGCAGGCGGAAGCTGCCCCGGCCGGTGCCGTAGGCCTGCAGGATGTTCTCGCGCGGCTCGACAATGACGCCGCCGGTGGGCAGGTCGGGCCCTGGAATGAACTGAACCAGCTTGTCCATCGTCGCATTCGGCGTCTTGATCAGATGCAGCAGCGCGGCGCAGATCTCGCCGACGTTATGGGGCGGGATGTTGGTCGCCATGCCGACGGCAATGCCGGCGGCGCCATTGGCCAGCAGGTTCGGAAACGCCGCCGGCAGCACCAGCGGCTCTTTCTCCTCCCCGTCATAGGTATCGCGGAAATCGACCGTGTCCTGATCGATGCCGGCGAGCAGCGCCTGCGCCACCGCGGTCAGACGCGCCTCGGTGTAGCGCATGGCGGCGGCGTTATCGCCGTCGACATTGCCGAAATTGCCCTGGCCGTCGACCAGCGGATAGCGCTGGGCGAATTCCTGCGCCAGACGGACCAGCGCGTCGTAGATCGCCTGGTCGCCATGCGGATGGAACTTGCCCATGACGTCGCCGACGATGCGCGCGCACTTCTTGAAGCCGGCCGCCGGATCGAGCTTCAGCTCACGCATGGCGTAGAGCAGCCGGCGGTGCACCGGCTTCAGGCCATCGCGCACATCGGGCAGCGACCGCGACATGATGGTCGACAGGGCATAGGACAGGTAGCGCTCGCTCAGCGCCTCGTCCAGGGTCGTTTCGCGGATGTCGCCCGCGTCAGAATCAGTGCTCATGGGGCCTATATATCACCAGATGTTGTGTCTTCGCGCCGAAAACGCTCAACCAGTCGCAAACGCGCCGCCGGCTCCCGCACGCCATGCGGCATGAAGATCTGCCGCTCGAGAAAAAAGCCGGTCAGGCGCAGGCCGGCGCGCAGATCGGCCGCCGGCACCGGCCCGTCGCGCACGCCGGCGAGAAAGCCCGGCAGTACCAGCAGGCGGTCGGCATACGGACCGGCCGACGCGGCAGAAACGGCGCGGCCGCTGCGCGGCGAGACGTAGGCCAGCCCATCGGTTTCGCCGGTGACGGCGCAGTGGCTGAGATCGAGCCCGAAGCCGAGTTCCGCCAGCAGGCCAAGTTCGAACCGCACGTAGACCGCGGCCCAGATGCCGGCCGGGTTCCGATCGTCGGCCAGGGCGTCAAGCAGCGCGAGCATCGCCTCGTAAACCCCTGCGTGGGCTTCGCGTTCCGGCAGTGCGGCTTCGGCGACCGAGGCCGCCGCGGCCAGCGCCGACAGCCGGTCGCCACGGTCGAGCAGCGGCGCCGCCCGCGCCCGGGTGAGTTCGACGATATAGGTGCCGAGGTGTTCCGGCAGACGCGCCCGCCAGGTCGCCCGGACTTCGTTGCCCGGCTGCAGCGTGCCACTCAACCGTTTGCCGGCACCGCCGCGCACCAGGCCGGGATGCCGGCCGTGATCGCGCGTCATCAACGACAGGATCGCCGATGTCTCACCATGCCGGCGCGTCGAGAGCACAATGCCGCTGTCGTCCCACTGCATGGCCTGCTTCTAGCAGAACATAACGGAAACGCAACCGGCATCCGCCGGCGCGGGCGACGTCGCCGCCGCGATCATGAAGACCGTGCTTGCCACATTTCCGACAGCCGCCGCGCCGGCCGGCGTCACGATCCGCCCCGATTGTCACAGCCGCCACCGTTGGCGGGCGGCAAATCTCGAAGACCAGATACTTTCGTTCTGTTTCAATCGGTTATACGGCTTTCCGCGCACGGCACCTGAGTCCAACGCACCCGTCACCAGTGGATACCGCGCAAATATAGTTGGCGGCAAACAGCGCCAGACCCGACATCGTTAAAGTCCAGTCAACCATTCGCCGGCGGTCAAATTGGGCAGGAATGTGGCGGGATTGGGATCAAGATTATGTTTACCAACGGCTGCGACAATAAAACGCGTTCAAAAGCCGCGGTCCACGCAACTATTTTTGAAGACTTCGAAGTGTAGAATGTGTGGAATGCGGCAGCAGGGTGGCATCGAATAGATTGTTTGCCCGATCCGGTAGCGTTGTATTATTCTAGTTGGTGATTCATCAGCCTACTTGCCGGCTCTGAGTAATTGTTTGGGTGAAGCGTCGCGTGATGATGTGGTCAACACTTCGCAATAGCCGGCTCGCAAGGGTCCAAAGGTCGTCACGCACGGCCGGTTTCGCCCTCGCCATGCTGTTCCTCTTTACCATGCTGATCGCGCCGGCCGGCCCGGCCCAGGCGAAGTATGCCGCCATCGTGGTCGACGCGGAGACCGGCCGGGTGCTTTTCGAGCGCAACGCCGACACGCGCAACTATCCGGCATCGCTGACCAAGATGATGACGCTCTACATGGTGTTCGATGCCGTGGAGCGTGGCCGGCTGAGCATGAACCAGCGCCTGAAAGTGTCGAGGCGCGCCGCCGGACAGGCGCCGTCGCGGCTGGGCCTGAAGGCGGGCAGCACGATCACCGTGCGCGAGGCGGTCCTGGCGCTGGTCACGAAATCGGCCAACGACGTCGCCACCGTGGTGGCCGAGGCGCTGGGCGACGGCAAGGAAAGCACCTTCGCCCGCAGGATGACCGACAAGGCGAAGACGCTGGGCATGAGCCGGACACAGTTCCGCAATGCCTCCGGCCTGCCGAACCGGCGGCAGAAGTCGACCGCGCGCGACATGGCCCGGCTGGCCGTGGCGCTGCAGCGCGACTTCCCGCAGTACTACAAGTTCTTTTCCGCCCAGAAGTTCTCCTGGAAAAAGCGGACCTACGTGAATCACAACCGGCTGTTGGCGGATTACACCGGCACGGATGGCATCAAGACCGGCTACACCCGGGCCTCGGGCTTCAATCTGGTCGCCTCGACCAAGCGCAACGGCACCCGGCTGATCGGCGTGGTATTCGGCGGCAAGACGTCGAAGACCCGCAACAAGCATATGGTTCACATCATGAATTTGGGCTTCAAGCGGGCGAACGATCCGGCCCGGCTTGCCAGCGCCAAAGTGATGAGCCTGCCGAACGGCACCTACGCCCTGTCGAAGCGGTTCAGGCAGGTGCCGTTGCCGGCCATGCGGCCAGCAAGTGCAACCACCGTCGCAGTGATCACACCGAAGACCCGGCCCGCCGCGGTCAAGCCCGTGGCCGCAGCGGCAGCCGCTTTGAAGCGGACGGGCGACGCCACCGTGACGACGGCGTCCGGCAAAGTACCTGTGCAGAGGCTGACCACCGGTGGCGGTTGGGGCGTGCAGGTCGGCGCGTTTTCGGCCCGCCCGGCAGCCGAGGAGCGGCTGACCAAGCTCAGCATTCGCTTCCCGCGCCTGTTCAGAGGCGACGACGCCATGGTCGACAAGGTCGAGCGTCATGGCGGCGTGTTCTATCGCGCCCAGTTCCGCGGCCTGAACGAGCGCGGCGCGCGCGATGCCTGCCGCGTGCTGGCCGACAGCCGCATGGCCTGCGTCGCCGTACCGCCGACCGAAGCAGCCCTGCACAGCCAAGCGCACAACGGCTGACCGCTCGCACATTCCGCGCTGCCATCGCCGGCAGCCTGGCGTTGACCGGGGTCGAGCGCACCAACCACACGGCTGAACCGTCGCACCACAAGTTACTCTTGGAGTTTCCAGGTGCATCCGCACGCGCGACGGTGACGACGCCAATGGCAACGGGACAGCAACGGCGGCAGACATGCGAACGTTGACGCACCAGGACTTCGAGCGCGCGCGGACGTACCTGAAGACCACGGCGCGGCCACTGGAACGCACCCGCTTCGAGTATGAGTTCGAACAGGCGTCGCGCGCACCGGCGCTGGCCGCGCTCGAGGCGTTTCGCAACGACGACGGCGGCTTCGGTCGCGGTCTCGAACCCGACCTATGGCTGCCCTCTTCTTCGGTCGTTTGCACGGTCGAAGCGCTCAACATGCTGCATGAGCTCGACACGCCGCCGAACCATGCTTTCGTCACGGCCGCGGTCGACTGGCTGGTGCGCGCTTTCGATCCCGGCATCGCCGCCTGGCGTCAGATCACGGCGGACGCCGAAGCGCATCCGCACGCACCATGGTGGAACTGGGACCTGCATGCCGACGGCACGCAATGGCCGGTGGGCGTGCTGCCGCGCGCCGAAGTGCTGTCGCATCTGTGGCGGAACGCCGAACGGGTGCCGCGGGACCTGCTCGACGACCAGACAGACCGCCTGGTGTCCGACTTCACCGCCCGCGACACGCTCGATCCCGACAGCGTCGCCCGGTGCGAAGCCTTCGTCCGGTCGGCCGATGCGCCGGCGGACGCCCGCACCGCAGTCGCCGGTCACATGGCGACCCTGGGGCAAGCGATCGTCAGCCGCGAGCCGGCCGACTGGCTGGGCTACGCGCCCAAGCCGCTGAAGCTCGCGCCGACGCCCGCGTGCGTTCTCGCAACGCCTTTGGCGCAGGAGGTCGCGCGCAATCTCGATTGGGAAATCGGGCAGCAGTCGGACGATGGGTCGTGGGCGCCGAACTGGACCTGGCAGGACTCCTATCCAGACGCATGGATCGAGGCCGAACGCTGGTGGCGCGGCGATGTCACGTTGAAGACGCTACGTTCGCTTCGCGCCTACGGCCGCCTCGCCTAGCGCCGGCGTTGCGGCCGCGCCGTCGGATCTACGATCCGGTCGCCAAGCCCTTGTCCATCAGTTCCTTGATCACGACCTCGCCGGTGCCGGCAACGATGCGGCCCAGTTCCTTGCCGCCGCGCAACACGAGCAGCGTCGAGCGGCGCGGGATGTTGCGCGAGGTCGCCACCTCGTGGGCCTTGTAGGTGTCCCAGTCGACCCGGACGAAGATCATCGCCTCGTCATAGTCGGGGTTGGCGCCGCGCAAGGCATTGATCACCCGTTCCTGCCGCTTGCAGGTACTGCACCAGACGGCGGAATAGTCGACGAACACCGTCTTGCCGTCGTTCAGTGCCTGGGCGATCAGGCCCGGTGTGTAGTCGACCATGCCGGTGGCGGCCGCCGCGGGGGTAACGATCAGGGCCGCCGCTGCGGCCGCGAGGAAGTGACGCCGGTTCATCGATGTTTCCTTTCTTCGCACTGAGTCCTGGGACTAAAGGGAGACGGACAGGTCCTGGAGCCAGATCGGCAGCAGCTCGACGGCCCAGGCTTCGAGAATGTGATGGACGCCGAGCAGGATCATCAGGCCAACGCCGAGAAACAATGCGCCCATGATCGGCTTTGACCGTTCAGCAATGCCGCGCAGGGCTGCGGCGCGGCCGCGGATGGTGTTCTGGGCGCCGAATCCGAGACCGAGGATCAGGGTCGACACGCCGAGCGCGAAAGCCGTCATGATCAGGCCGGCCCAGAGCAGATCCTGGCCCTGCGACGCGAGCGCGATGGCGCCGCCCAGGGTCGGCCCGATGCAGGGCGACCAGACGGCGCCGAGCAGCACGCCGCCAAGCAGCTGGCCGCGGAAGCCCGAGAGGTCCATCAGGTGCATGCGTTGATCGGCGCCGGCGGACAGCCCGGCCGTGACGAGTTCGAACCGGCGCGCGAACGCCGGCACCAGCAGGACGAGGCCGAAGCCCAGCATCAGCACGGCGCCGATGCGGCCGAGCACGTCCTCGGTCAGCCCGATGGCGTGTCCGGCGCTGGCGACCAGCAGGCCGAAGGTGACGAAAGAGACGCTGAGACCGAGCGCCAGGGCGAGCGGACCGCGCCGGTCCGCGGCCAGCGCGGCAGCCAGCACAATCGGCAGGACCGGCAGCACACACGGGTTGATCAGGGTGAGAAGACCCGCCCCATAAGCCAGTATGAGATCCAAGCGCGTACGCCTTCCGTATGCCAAACAGCGTCGGTAGGCCGACGCCATTAGCCATCATCCAAGCGACGCCCCCGACATCCCTGTAACGACTGGGGCCTCGCGGGGATACTCACATGTTCGCTATCGGCTGACAAGCCGCCGGCGCAAGTCTTCAGGCAGCCAGCCTGCGGTAGGCGGCCGGGGTCATCGCCATCAGCCGGCGGAACTCGCGGTTGAAGTGCGGCTGGTCGGCATAGCCCGCACGCAGGCCGGCCAGGGCGACGGGAACCGCCGCGTCTGTCAGCAGCACGGTCGACGCGTGCAGGCGCGCCACCGCGACCAGTTCGCGGTAGCTGAAGCCCTCCCCGGAGAGCCGACGCTGCAGCGTACGCGGTGCGAGAGCGAGTTCGGCGGCGCAGCCCTGCAGCGACAGGCGTTGACCCGCCTGCCCCAGCAACACGGCGAAGACGCGACGGCAGACCGCGCCCGTCAGCGGCCGGCCGTTGGCGGTGCGCTGCGGCACAAGCGTGGATGGCGCATCGGCGACTGCCGTCGGCGAGGCCACCGAGCGCCACGTCAGTCGCCAGCGCGCGGTCGCGGCGGGGACCGGTGGCGTTGCGACAACGGCGCCGCCAGCCAGCGCCGGCCACCGGACGGCGTCGTCGATACAGGCGAGATCGACCCCGCCGGCCCCCTGCCAGGCGATGAGGGCGGCAAGCATCGCCGCGACGACGATGTCTTCCGCCGGGCCCGGCGGCGGGCCGGCCTGGGCAAAATGATCGAATGTGATCGCGTTCTCCGCCGCCTCGACGATGGCGGTGCGGTGGCGGGAGTGGAAGTAGCGCTCCATCCGGCGCCAGCGGTCGATCAGGTCATGCGGGTCGCGCGCACCGATGAAAAGTTGCGCCACCGGCGTGCCCGTGAAGGCCGGCAGAGCCAGACCGACGTTCAACAGCGGCGCGGGGCCGTGCGCCGACAGGACGGCATTCACCAGTGCCTTCTTGCGCCGCAGCGGTACCTGCTGTGCAACCGTCGCCGGGGCGGTGTCGACCGGCGCGGCGATGCCCTGCCGGCGCAGCGCCTCGACAATCAGCGAGACGAACAGGGCACTGGCGTGATCGGACACCGCCGGATGCCCGCCTAGCCGCGGTAAGGCAGCCGCGTGACCGGCCGGCCGGTCGCCGCCGCGATGGCATTGGTGACGGCCGCCGTCGCCGCGACGATGGCGGTCTCGCCGGCGCCGGTCGGCGCGGCGGTGCTGTCGATCAGGTCGATCTCCAACGCCGGCACGTCGGAATAGCGAACCATCTCATAGTCCGCATGGCTTTCGGCGACGATGCGGCCGTCCTCGATCACCAGTTCCTCTTTCAGCGCCATGCCGATACCCCAGACGAGATTGCCCTCGATCTGCGCGCGCACCTGATCCGGGTTGACGACCAGACCGCAGTCGTGCGCGCACCACAGCCTGACTACCTTGACCGGCGTGGCGCTCAGGTCAACTTCGGCAACCACCGCGGCGTAGGACATCTCCTTGTAGACACCGCAGGCCAGCCCGAAGCTGCGGCCGGGCGATGCGGCCCGGCTCCGCCAGCCGGCCATCGCGGCGACCCGCTGCAGCACATCCGCCAGACGCGCCTTCTCCGGCGGCAGGTTCGCCAGCCGGAAATCGAGCGGATCCTGGCCGGCATGGCGCGCCAACTGGTCAATCGCCGTCTCGATCGCCCAGCAGTTCGGCCCGGCATTCAGGCCGCGCCAGGGCCCGGTCATCACCGGCAGGCGGACATCCTCGAACTCCACCCGTGTGGTCCCAGCGGCATATGGCGGCGTGGACCCGCGCGCGACCCCCATGTCGGCAACGAAGCTGGTGGCGAAACGCAGCACCGGGCCGAGCGCGGCCGAGGTGAAGATCACATGCCCGGAGCGGAAGGCGTGCCACCAGGTGGCGATCCGGCCGTTTTCGTCGAGGCTGGCGCGGATGCGATGGCTCGACGGCGGGCGGTGAAAGGCGGCGCGGAATTCATCCCGCCGCGACCACTGCACATGCACCGGCCGGCCGGCGGCGCGGGCCAGGCGCGCGGCGTCCAGTTCCTGGAAACACAGGGTACGACCGCCGAAGGCGCCGCCGATGCGCATGTTGTGCACGATCACCTTCTCATCGTCGAGCCCGAGGTCGTCGGCGACGGTATTGCGCACGAAGAAGGCATCCTGTGTCCCGGTCCAGAGTTCGAGACCGCCGTCCCCGGTGAAGCGGGCAACGGCGGTCCGCGGTTCCATCGCCGCGTGGGCCGCCAGCGGCACATCGAGCCGCAGATCGACATCGAAGGCCGTGTCTTCGTCGACCGCCCCGCCATGCGGCACGTGCTCAAGCCGCCCGCCGTCGAGGCCGGCATCGATGTCGATGGCCGCCATCACGGACCGGGTCGACACCGTTTCGTCGTGGGTTTCCTTGACCGATACCGCCGCCATGGCGCGTGCCAGCGCCCAGCGCCGTTCGGCCAGAAGGCCGTAGGTGCCGTCGACCTCGATCAGCCCGATGTAGCCGGGTATGGCCCGACAGGCACTGTCGTCGACGGCCTCGACTACACCATCGACGCCGTCGGGCCGGATCATGGCGCCGTAGACCATGCCCGGCAGGCGGATGTCGTCGGCATAGAGCGGCGCATCGGCCGTGACGATGGTGTCGATCCGGTCGGTCGGCACAGGTCGGCCGACGTGTCGGGCGGCCGCATCCGCCCGCGCGAAACGCGGCGCGACAGCCGCTTCCGTTTCACCGTCGACCAGCACAGGGCCGTCCGCCGCCAACGCCGCCAGGGCAACGGCGGTGCCGTTGGGTCCGACGGCGCGATCGCCGGACAGACTTACCGCGTCCGGCGTCGAACCCAGATGACGGGCCGCGATCCGGCGCACGGCAACGGCCAGCGTTGCCGCTGCCTGCGCCACCAGCGGGCCGTAATCCTTCAGACTGTCCGACCCGACGGTGGCGCGGGCTGGCGCGATCAGCGCCGTGTCCGGCGAGAGGCAGCGCACCCGGGCCGGATCGGTCTCCAACTCGTCGGCGACGATCTGGCGCAGGCCGATGGCGATCCCCTGCCCCATTTCGGCGCGCGGCGACCAGAGTTCGTACATGCCATCCGGCCGCAGACTGACCCAGCCGGCCGCCTCCACGGTCGTCGACGGCTTGCGGTAGGGCAGGACGGGAAAGGCGCTGGCACCCGTGCTGGCGATGGCGGTGATGCCGGCCGCGGTCCAGCCCAGCAGCGCCAGCATCCGGCGGCGCGACAGCGGCCGCCGTGCCGGGTCCGGTTTCGAGGATACGGTCATCATGCCGGCCCCATGGCGCGGCGCGCGGCGGCAACCGCGGCGCGCACACGCGCCTGGGTGCCGCAGCGGCAGATCACCGCGTCCATCGCATCGGCGATATCGCCGTCATCCGGCGGCGGGTCCTGCTGCAACAAGGCCGCGGCGGTCATGATCTGGCCGTTCTGGCAGAAACCGCATTGCGGCACGCTGTGATCGATCCAGGCGCGTTGCAGCGGCTGCAACGGCTCGATCGCGGACAGCCCTTCCAGTGTCACGACGGTGGCGCCGTCGACATCGGCGGCGGTCAGCAGGCAGGCACGGGCGGCCTCACCGTCGACCAGCACGGTACAGGCGCCGCAGGCACCGACACCGCAGCCGAATTTCGGCCCGTAGAGACCGAAATGATCGCGCAACAGAAACAGCAGCGGCTCATCCGCCTGTTCCGCCGGCACATCCACCGTCCGTCCGTTCAATGTCATGGGCATCGCATCGCTCCATCAGTTCTTCCGCCGGAAGACATGGGGCGTGTGTGGGGCCGGAAATTGAATAACGGCGCCAAAATCGTGCGCCGGCGGGCGGTCAGTCCCCGTCCTGCGCCAGGGCGACGGCGAGCCGGCCGCCAAGCGCCGCATTCGCCAGCACCAGGGCCTTGTTGGTCTCTAGCGTGCGGCCGCCGGACAGCCGGCGCATGGCCGACAGCACGAACGGCGTTACCGCCGGCCCGGCGATGCCGGCCTCATGCGCTTCCGACAGTGCGGCATCGACCAGTGCCTCGGCTTCGTCCGCCGGCAGGGCGACATCGGCCGGCGGCGGCTGGCAGACCAGCGCGCCGGCATCGTTGAAGCCCCAGTGCACCCGCAGCGCGCGGGCCAGCGTCGCGACATCGTCGACCCGGTGGGCGAGGCCAAGACCGCTGTCGGCGGTGTAGAACGCCGGAAACCGGCCGGTGCCAAAGCCGATCACCGGCACGCCGAGGGTTTCCAGCAGTTCCAGCGTCTGCGGCAGGTCGAGGATCATCTTGGCGCCGGCAGCGACCACGGCGACGCGGCTGCGCGCCAGTTCCGGCAGGTCGGCGGACACGTCGGCCGCCTCGCCCGCAGCACCGCCGAAACGCCGATGGACACCGCCGACACCGCCGGTGGCAAAGACCCGGATGCCGACAGCGGCCGCAATACGCGCCGTGGCGGACACGGTGGTGCCGGCATCGGCGCCCGTCGCCACCAGCACACCGAGGTCGCGGGCGCCGGCCTTGGCCGCCTGCCCGCCGGCCAGACGCGCCATGGCGGCATCGTCGAGGCCGACGCGAATGCGGCCGCCAAGCACCGCAACCGTCGCCGGCACGGCGCCCGATTTACGCACCGCGGCTTCGGCGGCCCGGCCGGTCGGCGCGGCCTCATCCACCGGCAGACCGTGGGCGATCAGGCTGCTTTCCAATGCCACCAGCGGGCGGCCATCGGCCAGCGCCCGGGCGACCTCCGGCGACAGTTCGATATCTTCTGGCAACGGCGACTCCACGGTGTATTGTTCCGAAATCTGCTGCTTTCTTGTGCAAACGACGACATGCGCCGGGCAACGGCGCTGCAATGAGGATTCCGCCCCGCATGACCTCCGACACCACGGAGCTGACACCGCCGCCCGGCGCCGAGCGAGGCCGCGGTCCGACATCGCTTACCATGACGCGGGCGATGCTGCTGGTGTTTACGCCGTTCGCCTGCGGCTACTTCTTCTCGTACTTCTACCGCTCGGTCAACGCGGTGGTGGCGCCTGATCTGCGCGCCGAACTCGGCGTGAACGCGGCGGAACTCGGCCTGCTGTCGGCGGCCTACTTCCTGACCTTCGCGATCTGCCAGATTCCGCTCGGCGTGCTGCTGGACCGGTATGGCCCGCGGCGGGTACAGGGATCGCTCTATGCCCTGGCGGCGCTGGGCGCACTGCTGTTCGCCTTCGGCGACAGTACGACGACGTTGCTGCTGGCGCGCGGGCTGATCGGCATCGGCGTGTCGGGCGGCCTGATGGCGGCCTTGAAAGCCATCGTCCTGTGGTTCCCGCGCGAGCGCATTGCGTTGATCAACGGGTTCTATTTCACCTCCGGTGCGATCGGCGCGCTGGCGGCGACGGTGCCGACGGAAATCGCCGTGCAGGCGATCGGCTGGCGGCCGTTGTTCATGATCCTGGCGGCCGCGACCCTCGCGGCGGCGGTGTTTATCTGGATGGTCGTGCCGGAGAAGCCGGGTTCGGCGGCCGGCGGCACCTTCCGCCAGCAGATCCGCGAACTGGGCGCGATCTACCGCGACCAGTATTTCTGGCGCATCGTGCCGCTGATGTTCACCGGCGCTTCGGCGCAGATGGCGATTGCCGGCCTGTGGGCCGGACCGTGGCTGAGCGACGTCGACGGATATCCGCGCGACGTCGTCGCCGATCATCTATTGGTCATGGCGGCGGGGATGGCCGTGGGCACCATGCTGAGCGGCCCGTTCGCCAGCGCGCTGCAGCGGATCGGCATCTCCATCGCGGGCGCCTGCGGGGTTGCCGGTGCGCTTTATCTCGTCGCTCTGCTGCTGGTGGTTACGCGGCTGACCGACGCGACCTACGTCACCTGGGGCATCATCGGCCTGGTCGGCACCCTGACCAGTCTGGTGTTCGCGGCCCTGGCGCAGCATTTTCCGGAAACCCATGTCGGCCGGGCCAACACGGCGGCCAACGTCATCGTCTTCGGGATGTCATTTGCCTATCAGTTCGGCCTGGGCGCCATCGTCGAATTGTGGGCGCCGTTGGCCGACGGGACCTACCCGACCCAGGCCTATACCGTGGCGTTTCTCGCCGTGGCGGCGACGCAGGTACTGGCATTGCTGTGGTTCCTGCGGCCCGGCGAGGCATCGACACCGGCACGCCGGGTCGATTGACCGCCGTCCCGTGCCGGGCGGACGCGACCGAGACTAGAAGTCGGCCGGCGCCTCGACACCGCTTTCCGCCAGGGCCGAACGGGCGGCATCCTTCAGGCGGTCAAGCGCGTCGGCATCGCCAGCCTCGCAACGTACCACCAGGGCCGGCTGGGTGTTCGAGGCACGCAGCAGCCACCAGCCGCCGTCCCGGCTGACTCGCACGCCGTCGATGTCGTTGAAGTCGGCACCCGCCGCGACCAGACGCGCCTTGACCTCGTCGACCACGGCGAATTTTCGGTCGTCGGCGCAGTCAAACCGGACCTCGGGCGTATTGACCATCTCCGGCAGCGTGTCGCGCAGCTCCGCCGCCGTCTTGCCGCTGCGCGCGACGACATCGAGGAAGCGGATGGCGACATAGAGCGCGTCGTCAAAGCCATAGTATTTGTCGGCGAAGAAGATGTGGCCGCTCATCTCGCCGGCAAGCGGCGACTTCAGTTCGGCCATCTTGGTTTTGATCAGCGAGTGGCCGGTGCGATACATCAGCGGCTCGCCGCCGGCGCGGGCAATTTCGTCGAACAGTACCTGGCTTGCCTTCACGTCGGCGATGATGGTGCTGCCCGGCCGCTCGGCCAGCACGTCGCGCGCCAGCAGCGCCAGCAACTGATCGCCCCACAGCACCCGGCCCTGCGCGTCGATCACGCCGATACGGTCGCCGTCGCCGTCGAAGGCGATGCCGAGCCCCAGTCCCCCGTCGCGCACGGCGGCCTTCACATCGACCAGGTTCTTCTCCTCGGTCGGGTCCGGGTGGTGGTTCGGGAAGCTGCCGTCGACCGTCTCGAACAGCACCTGATGTTGCCCCGGCAGGCGGGCGACCAAGTCGGGCACGATGTCGCCGGTGGCGCCGTTGCCGCAGTCCCACGCCGCGGCAAGGGGCATGTCCGTGGTGTAGGCCGCGCGCAGTTCGCCGAGATAGTCGTCACGCACGGCAACGTCTTCGGCACCGCCGCTGCCGCTGGCCCAATCGCCGGCCGCCGCCATGGTGCCGATGCCCTGGATGTCGCGGCCGAAGAAGGCGCGATGGCCGAGCATCATCTTGAAGCCGTTGTAGTCCGGCGGGTTGTGCGAGCCGGTCACCATGATGCCGCCATCGGCCTTCAGGCGATAGACGCTGTAGTAGAGCATCGGCGTCGGGCCGCGGCCGATCCGCAGCACAGTCGCGCCGGCGTCCTGCATGCCACGGGCCAGCGCCGCCGCCATGTCGGGCGACGATACCCGGCCGTCGTAGCCGATGCAGATGCGGCTGCCGCCGTCGCGCACCACCAGGGTGGCGAAACCGCGGCCGATGGCGTAGGCGTCCGCTTCGGTCAGCGTGTCGCCGACGACGCCGCGGATGTCATACTCGCGCAGGATGGTCGGATCGAAGCTGTGACGGTCTGGCACGCCTGCCCCCTGGTTTCGTTGCCCGTGTCCGGATGTGCGCCGGTGTCAGCTAACGGCGTCGACCGCAGGCCGGCCGACGGACACATAGCGAAAGCCCGCCTTGGCCATCTGCTCCGGCGGATAGATGTTGCGCAGATCGACGATGACCGGGGAGGACAGCAGCCCGCGGACCCGGTCGAGGTCGAGCGCGCGGAACTCGTTCCATTCGGTCACGATGACCAGAATGTCGGCCCCTTGCATGGTGGCGTAGGTTTCGTCGCAGAAGGTGACGTCCGGCAGCAGCTGCCGCGCTTCGTCCAGTCCTTCGGGATCGAAAGCCCGCACGGTCGCGCCCGCAGCCTGCAGCGCCGGCACGATGACCAGGCTGGGCGCATCGCGCATATCGTCGGTATTCGGCTTGAAGGTCAGGCCAAGCACGGCGATGGTCTTGCCGCCGACATTGCCGCCGCACGCGGCGATGACCTTGTCGGCCATCTCGCGCTTGCGCGCCTCGTTGACGTCGACCGTTGCCTGGACGATGCGCAACGGCGCGCCCAGGCTCTCGGCCGTGCGCAGCAGCGCCAGCGTGTCCTTCGGGAAGCACGAGCCGCCATAGCCCGGTCCGGCGTGCAGGAACTTGTTGCCGATGCGGCCATCGAGGCCGATACCGCGGGCGACGTCCTGCACATCGGCGCCAACCTGCTCGCAGACGTTGGCGATCTCGTTGATGAAGGTGATCTTGGTCGCCAGGAACGAATTGGCGGCGTATTTGATCAGTTCCGCGGTCTGCCGTTCGGTGAACAGGACCGGCGTTTCGTTCAGGAACAGCGAGCGGTAGAGCTCGCGCATGATCTCGACGGCGCGCTCGCTGGTGGTGCCGACGACAACGCGGTCCGGCCGCATAAAATCGCCGATGGCCGAGCCTTCGCGCAGGAACTCCGGGTTGGACGCGACATCGAAGTCGGCGTCCGGCCGGGTGTCGCGAATGATCGTCTCGACCTCGGTGCCGGTGCCGACGGGCACGGTCGATTTGGTGACGACGACGGTGTAGCCGTCCATGGCGGCAGCGATTTCACGCGCCGCGTCGTAGACGTAGGTCAGGTCGGCGTGACCGTCACCCCGGCGCGACGGCGTACCGACGGCGATGAACACGGCGTCGGCCTCGGCCACCGGCCCGGCAAGATCGGTCGTGAAGTCGAGCCGGCCGGCGCGGACGTTGCTCGCCACCAAGTCCTCGAGGCCGGGTTCGAAAATCGGGATGCGGCCGTCGTGCAGCGCGGCAATCTTGCTCTCGTCCTTGTCGACGCACGTGACGTGGTGACCGAACTCGGAAAAACAGGCGCCGGATACGAGCCCCACGTACCCCGTCCCAATCATCGCCACGCGCATGTGCGATCCCGCCTTCTAGCCGTTGTGTGTCGTGCCAAGCCCGCGTCAAAACCGCGATAGCGCTGCTTGCCGGGCAAGGCGCAGGTTATGCCACGGGCGTCCTTATGCCCGGTTAACGATATCCTGCAGATAGTCGCGCAGGCCGCTGCTGAGATCGTCGCGATCGAGCCCGAACGCGACCGTAGCCTGCAGAAAACCAAGCTTGTCGCCACAGTCGAAGCGGGTCCCCTCGAACCGGAGGCCATGGAACGGCGACTCACCGATCATCTTCGCCATGGCGTCGGTGAGCTGGATCTCGTTGCCCGCACCGCGCTCCTTCAGCGACAGGAAGTCGAACACCTGCGGCATCAGGATGTAGCGGCCGATGACCGACAGGGTGGAGGGCGCATCGGGCGGCGCCGGCTTCTCGACCAGGCCCTTCACCTCGGCCAGACGGCCATCGTCGCTGGCCACGTCGAGCACGCCATAGCGCTGGGTATGCTCGCGCGGCACGTCCATGACGGCGACCACATTGCCCCCGGTCTCCTCGGCCGCGGCGACCATCTGCTTCAAGCAGGGCGTGCGGCTTTGGATCAGGTCGTCCGCGAGGAGGATGGCAAACGGTTCATCGCCAACGAGATGGCGGGCGCACCATACGGCATGGCCCAGACCCAGCGGCTCCTGCTGGCGGGTGTAGGCCACCTGGCCGGCCGCCGGCACCCAGGAACGGACCAGCTCCAACGTCTCGGTCTTGCCGCGCGACGACAGCGACTCCTCCAGCTCCCAGGAGTAGTCGAAATGATCCTCGATCGCGCTCTTGCCACGGCCGGTGACGAAGATGAACTCCTCGATCCCCGCGGCCTCCGCTTCCTCGACCGCGTATTGAATAAGGGGTTTGTCAACCACGGGAAGCATTTCTTTCGGCATGGCCTTGGTTGCCGGCAGAAAACGCGTGCCCAGGCCTCCAACGGGAAAGACCGCTTTACGTACCTTCATCGGGGTTCGCCAGGTTGAATGCGGATCAGGAATGTCTAGGTGCGGTGCACCATCGGCGCCGTTTCTGCCACTTCGCTTGCGCCGACGCAACCTTTGCGTCAGGAGCCGAGCAAAACGTCTTTGGCTTCGTTGATCTTCGCCGCCATATAGTCCGAGCCGCCGCGATCGGGATGCATTTTCAGCATCAGACGCCGGTGGGCCTCGCGAATCTCCTGCTCGTCCGCGCCATCGTCCAGCCCGAGGATTTCGAGCGCTTCCTGTCGGCTCATCGGGCCGTCGGCGCGGGCCCAGCGGCTGCGCTGTCGGCCATCGCCGCCGCCGCTCCCGCCATCGTAGCCGCGTTCGGCCTGCGCGGCGTCGCGCCAGTCCGGACCCTGGGTGCGGTCGAGGTAGGTTTCCAGCAACTGCGCCGCCTGCGGGTCGTCGTTGTGGCAGTCGGCCAGCAGGTCGACCAACTGACCGAGGTCGAGTTCCGACAGCGACTTACCCGTGTAAGGGCCGCGCCGCACGTGGCCATGCATGACACCGCTGTCGTGCTCCAGCGTCATCGACAGATAGTCCGTCTCGACCTCCGACGTCTGACCGGGGGTCGCCTGCCCGCCACCAAACGGGTAGGAGAGCCGCGGCAAGGCCCAGCGCCGGACCAGGGCAAAGGCGGCAAGCGCCGCCGGCAGGCCCCAGGCGAACCGCCCGGTGAACAGCAGGAACAGCGCCAGCGCGCCCAACAGTCCGGCGCCGGTCAGGCGCAGGGCGTTGGCGATCGTCGCGGGATTGGCGGTCAACAGCCAGCGGCTGGCCAACAACAGGGCCAGCAGCACGCAGACCAGAAGAATGAACCCGCCTACTGCCACGAAGCTTCAGCCCGTCGTTACCTGATGGGCGATACGCAGCACGTCGCCGCCCTTGCGCTTGCCATAGTCGGTCAGCGCCGGCCGGCCGCCGGCGACGAACACGGCGACGGCGCTCAACAGGTCCTTCAACTGCTGGGCACTGGAGGCATCGAACCGGCAGAACGCGCCGTTGGTCAGCGTGGCGACCTGGCGGAAGGCGTTGGCCGCGCGCTGGTCCGGCCCTTCGTGAAACATGAAGCACGGCACGCCGAGCATGCCCAGCTCGCCCGCCGCGGCGCACACGTCATCGATCGGCTCCTCCAGGCAATCGCCGACGAAGACCATGGCGTTGATCTTGGTCTTCTGGGTTTCACGGCCAGCATAGCGCAGCAGCCGTTCGAGCTGGGTATGGCCGCCGAGACAACGCACCCGGGTCATGAAGGGGATGAGATCGGCCGAACTGGACACCCAGGGGGTGGCCCGGAATTCCTTGAAGCCGCGGTAAAACGCCAACTGCACATCGAGACCGCCCAGCGCTGCGGTCTCCGCGAACATGTCGCCCTGGATCTGGCAGGCGGCATCCCAGGTCGGCCCGCGGCTGGCCGTGGCGTCCATACCGAACAGCAGGCGACCGCGGACGCCCGCCGGTTTGACCACCGGCGTGGACGCGACCTTGTCGAGAAACGCCTTGATATCCGCGCTTTCCGACCCGCCGCGGCTGACCTGCCTGGACTTCTTACTCATGCCGTTGAGGCAACCCCACGATCGTTGCACCGCATGCCGCACCAGCATGCAGACCCATTACCTAAAGATTGTACCGATTTCGCCGGTGTCCACCATGGGGGGATTTTTTGCTGTCAGGGTGTGACGATCTGAACATCGGGACGGAAGGCGAAGAAGGCAAAGGCGAAATCGACTCGGTAGGGCACATCGACCCAGTCGCCACCGGCACTTTCGCGGCGCTGGACGATGACATTGCCGACGTCCTTGCCGTCCTCGATGTTGGGCGTGTCCATGGCCGAGTTCTGCCCGGGCGTCCAGGTGACCACGAGGCCATCGTCGGTCTCGATGCGTTGCACGTTGCGCAGATGGTCGAGAGACCAGGCATGGTCGCCGACCGCAACGACACGAGACAGCGCCGGCACCGCCGTCGGCAGCTCACCGCGGTAGAGGAACGGCGCGCCGGAGGAATCGTAGTAGGCGTAGGGGTTGAGACCGTAGCGCCGCATGTCGGGATTGTTCGGCACCAGCACCCGGCCACCCGGTGCCCGGTCACGGAAATTCTCGAACGATTCCAGCCGGGCCGGCACGAATTTCAACGTGGTGCCGAGCATGGCGCCGACAATCGCCTCGCCGGTGAACTGCTGCCACCAGCTTTCGGTCTGCCGGTCATACATAACCAGATCGGACTTGCGCAGTTTGCCGGTCGTGCCGAAGTCGAGCACCCGATCGCCCACGCGCCGGTCGAACACCACGGCGGCATTGCATAAGGGGCAATAGGTGACCGATACCGGCACGCCGCCGACCGTGTCGTTGACGATTTCGTGCCAGATCAGAATGCGCAAGGGATAGGCCCGCATGTCGCCGTTGATGGCGATGCCGATCACCGGCTCCTTGTCGGTCAGATCGGTCACCTCGGACAGGGCGACGAACTTCGGATCGTCGATCGACGGAATGCCATCCTTCGGCGGGCCGCCCGACTTGATCTCGTCGAACTCGATGCTGTGTTTGGTGAAGTCGGTCTGCGGCCACTCGCGCTGCCAGTAATCCGGGTTGGCCAGTGCCGGCGCCGTCGCCACGATGGTAAACAGCGCCGCCGCCAGCAGCGCCGCCGGGCCGGTCTTCCATGTTTGCCTGGGCATCGAATGCGTTTCCTTCCCTGTGCCCGGGCATGGTCGAGGGCGGCCTGATCGCGTGCAAATCACAGCTGCTTGACCATCGGCGCCGGGGCGGGCAAATCTGCCGGCCCATGACGGAACGTGTGGACTGCATAGTGATCGGCGCCGGCGTTGTCGGTTTGGCCGTGGCGCGGCGGCTGGCCATGGCCGGCCGCGATGTCGTGGTGCTGGAAGCGGCGGACGCCATCGGCACCGAGACCTCCTCGCGCAACAGCGAGGTCATTCATGCCGGCATCTATTACGCCAGGGACAGCCTGAAGGCGCGGCTGTGCGTCGACGGCAAGCATCAGCTCTACGACTTCTGCCGCGACCACGGGGTGCCGCACCGCAACTGCGGCAAGCTGATCGTCGCCACCAGCGACGAGGAGATGGCGACGCTGGACGATATCCGCCAGCGCGCGGCCAACAATGGCGTCGGCGACCTCTACCCGGTCAGCGCGGGACAGGCACAGGACATGGAGCCGGCGCTGTCATGTGTCGGTGCCATGGTGTCGCCATCGACCGGCATCATCGACAGCCACGGCCTGATGCTGGCCTATCAGGGCGCGGCGGAAGACCATGGCGCGATGATCGCCTTCCTGAGCCGCGTCGTCGGCGGCAGCGCGGGGTCGCGGCACCATACGCTCGACGTCGCCATGGCCGATGGCGAAATCATGCGCATCGAGACGCCGATCCTGGTCAATGCCGCCGGGTTGCAGGCCCAGGCGGTGGCCGGCGCGATCGACGGCATGCCGGCCGACTGCGTGCCGCCGAGCTATCTGTGCAAGGGCAGCTACTTCGCGCTGACGGGGAAACAACCGTTCAGCCGGCTGATCTATCCCGTGCCGCGCAGCGCCAGCCTGGGCGTGCACGTGACCCTGGACATGGCCGGACAGATCCGCTTCGGCCCGGACCAGGAATGGGTCGACAGCATCGACTATGACGTCGACCCGCATCGCGCCGACGAGTTCTATGCCGCCGTCCGACAGTACTTTCCCGGCCTGCCAGACGGCGCGCTGGTCCCGGCCTATTCGGGCATGCGGCCGAAGATCCAGGCACCGGACGAGCCGGCACGCGACTTCATGATCCAGGGGCCGGAGGCACACGGCCTGGAGGGTCTGGTGAACCTGTTCGGAATCGAATCGCCGGGCCTGACCGCATCGCTGGCGATCGCCGACGAGGTACACCGCAAACTCGGCTTGAACTGAACCGCATGGGTGGCGGTTGCTTGCCGCCATGCCGGCCGATGGTTTACCGTCGCCCGGCAATCCGAGGTGAGGGTCGATGCGAACAACCTATCTGTGTAGCGTGATGCCGCTGCTGGCGGCGGTGCTGTGGCTGGCGACGATGGAGCCGGCCGGCGCCACCGGACGCTATTCCGATTGGGAAAACTGGATGTCGAGCGCGACCGCCGTCGTGCCGGGACGCGATGCGAAAGGTCCGCTGCAGATCAATGTCGGCTTCGGCGCCGCACTGGGCCCGGAGTATCCCGGCAGCGACGATGTCGAGGCAAAACCGCTACCGCTGGTCGACATCGACTACAAGAACACGATCTTCGCCTCGACGCAGCGCGGCATCGGCTACAACATCTGGCGCACCCGCACGACGCGCGCCGGACCGCGCATCACCTGGGACTTCGGCCGCGAGTCGTCCGAGCACCCGGAGATCGCCAGCCTGCCCGACATCGATCCCGCGATCGAAGCGGGCCTCTACCTGGAGTCCTATGTCGCCGCCTGGCGCATTCGCCTGGATGCGCGACAGGATCTGGCCGACGGCCACGGCGGCTTCCTCATCAACGGCGACCTTGCCTGGGGCAGCCGCTGGAGCAAACGGTCCAGCATCATCGTCGGCGCCCGCACGACGTACATGGGCGAGGACTACGCCCAGTCCTACTTCGGCGTCGATACGGCGAACGCGACGGCGAGCCTGCCGGCGTTCAGCGCCGATGCCGGTTTCCGCGACGTCACCGCCTACATCCAGATCGTGTTCGACGTGTCGAAATCGCTCTATGTCTCGGTCGAGGGTCGCGGCAGCCTGTTGCTGGAAGCTGCAGCCGACAGCCCGATCACGGATTCCAGCCAGGTGTTCTCCGGTGCCGCCATCGTCGGCTACCGGTTCTAGGCATCCGGATCGGAGACGCGCGGCAACGGTCGCGACACGAATGGACGACGGCGATACGCCGGTGGGGCGTGGCCGACAGCAGCGGAGACAACGATGCCCGAAAAACCGGCACACACCGCCGATGGCATACGCCGACTGATCGACGATCGCGGCCTGCAGCACATCAAGGTCGGCGTGTTCGACATCGACGGCATCCTGCGCGGCAAGTTCATGTCGCGCGACAAGTTCCTGTCCGCTCTGGACGGCGGTTTCGGCTTTTGCGACGTGGTCCTGGGCTGGGACAGCAACGACCAACTCTACGACAACGTCGCGCTGACCGGCTGGCATACCGGCTATCCCGACGCCGAGGTGCAGCTGCTGCCGGAAACCTGCCGCGATGTGCCGTCCGACTTCGACGGCGACGGCCTGCTGCTGCTCGGACAGTTCACCGGCGCGGCAGCGGACATCTGCCCGCGCAACGTGCTGCAGCGGGTCATCGCGCGTGCCCATGACATGGGCTTCGCGCCCGTCGCCGCGTTCGAGTACGAGTTCTTCCTGTTCGACGAAACGCCGTCCAGCGCGGCGGCGAAGGGCTATCGCGAGCTGCAGCCGATCAGTCCGGGCAACTTCGGCTATTCCGTGCTGCGCGCCTCGACCTTCGCCGCGTTCTACGAGGATCTGCTGGCCACCTGCCGGGCCATGGACTTTCCGCTCGAGGGGCTGCACACGGAGACCGGGCCGGGCGTGCTGGAAGCCGCCATCGCCAAGGACAGCGGCATCGCCGCGGCGGACAAGGCCGCCTTGTTCAAGACCTTCGCCAAGGTGGTGGCGCAACGCCACGGCATGCTGGCCACTTTCATGGCGAAATGGTCGCCGGACTATCCCGGCCAGTCCGGGCACCTGCACCTGTCGCTGCGCCGCCGCGACAGCGATGCGCCGGTGTTCCATGACGCCGGCGAAGACGCCGGCATGAGCGCGACCATGCGCCACTTCATCGCCGGCCAGCAGGCCCTGCTGCCGGAGCTGCTGGCCATGGTGGCGCCGACCGTCAATGCCTTCACCCGCATGGTGCCGGGCTTCTGGGCGCCGACGGGATCGACCTGGGGAATCGAGAACCGGACCTGCGCGATTCGCGCCATCACCGGCGGCAAGCCGGAGGCCTGCCGGGCCGAGTATCGGGTCGCCGCCGCCGACGGGAATCCCTACCTCGTTATGGCCGCCGCGCTGGCTTCGGGCCTCTATGGCGTCGAAAATGGCCTCGAACCGACCGCTCCCATAAGTGGTAATGCCTATGAACTTCGTATGCCCAATCGGCTGAGATTTCCGGAGACGCTGTCGGACGCCGCGCGTCGATTGCGGAAATCCGCCACTGCACGCGCGCTGTTTGGTGACGCGTTCGTCGAACATTTCGCGGCGACCCGCGAATGGGAAGAACGCGAGCAGCGAAAGGCCGTCACTGACTGGCAACTGCAACGATATTTCGAGATTATCTGACGCGGCGATTCCTCGCCTACTCCCCCCCTACGCGGTTCTGGAGGCAGTGGCCATGGTCGACGCGTTGTCGTGGCAAACCTGGAACTATCCAACCAACCTTCGCTACGGCCCCGGACGCGTCTCTGAACTTCCGGCGGCCTGCCTCGCGCTGGGGATGTCACGTCCGCTGCTGGTGACCGATCGCGGCCTGTCGTCGATGCCGTTCATCAAGGTCGCGGTGGAGCGCAACGAGACAGCCGGCTTGCCGACCGGTCTGTTCGCCGAAGTGCAGGGCAATCCGCTGAAGCAGAATGTCGACGATGGCGTGCTGGCCTACAAGGACGGTCACCATGACGGCGTCATCGCCTTCGGCGGCGGCAGCGCCCTGGATGTCGCCAAGCTGATCGCGCTGATGTCCGGGCAGACGCGGCCGCTGTTCGACTTCGTCGACGAAGGCGACAACTGGACCCGGGTGAAGGCCGACGGTATCGCCCCGGTCGTCGCCGTGCCGACCACCGCGGGCACAGGATCGGAAGTCGGGCGGGCCGGCGTGGTCACCGACCCGGAAACCGACCGCAAGCGGGTCGTGTTCCACCCGATGATGCTGCCGCGGATCGTCATCTCCGATCCCGAACTGACGATCGGCCTGCCCGGCAACATCACCGCCTGGGTCGGCATGGATGCCTTGAGCCATTGCCTGGAGGCCTATTGCCGGCCGGTGTTCCACCCCATGGCCGACGGCATCGCGCTCGAGGGCATGCGCACCATTGCGCAATGGCTGCCGGCGGCGGTCAGCAACGGGTCGGACATCGCCGCGCGCGGTCATATGCTGGTCGCCGCCAGCATGGGTGCGACGGCGTTCCAGAAAGGCCTGGGCGCAATGCACGCGATGAGCCATCCCTGCTCCGCCCGGCGCAACAGCCACCATGGCCTGACCAATGCCGTGGTCATGCCCTATGTGCTGGCGCACAACCGCGACGCGGTCGGCGACAAGATGACCGTGCTCGCACAGTTGCTCGGCCTCGAGGAGGCCTCGTTCGATGCCACCCTGGATTGGGTGCTGGGCCTGCGCGAGGAGATCGGCATCCCGCACTCGCTGGGAGAAATCGGCATCCAGGAATCGGACATCGACATCTTCGTACCAGACGCTTTGGCCGATCCGCTGACCCAGGAGAACCCGATCACGGTCGACGAGGACGGCTACCGCGAACTCTACCGGCAGGCGATCAACGGCGAATTGCCGACCTGATGTTCCCATTTCAGGGGCGATTCCTGGTTACCGCGCCCTGTCAGCCCTGCTGACCCATCAATCAATAATTTCACATAATCCGTTGCTTTGGACACAAACGGCAAGGCCGGGGAAAGCGCGCGAAAGAAACATGCTATTTTCTTCACGTACCCGTTAACTTATTGATTTTTAACGTACATACGGTGAGATAACAGTCAGGACGCAGGTTCCATTCCGGGAGGATTTGCGATGGCTGTATTCTCTTCGCCCAGTTTTCAGCACCACGAGCAGGTGGCCTTCGGTCATGACGCCGAGACCGGCATGAAGGCCATCATCGCGGTGCACGACACCACCCTCGGACCGGCCGTCGGCGGCTGCCGCATCTGGCCCTACGCCAGCGACGACGAAGCCCTGGAGGACGTGCTGCGGTTGTCGCGCGGCATGACCTACAAGGCGGCGATGGCCGGCCTGCCCTACGGCGGCGGCAAGTCGGTGATCATCGCCGACGCCAAGGTCGACAAGTCGCCCGCCCTGCTGGCTGCGTTCGGCCGTTTCGTCGACAGCCTCGGCGGCAAGTACATCACGGCGGAAGACGTCGGCAGCAGCCCGGCCGATATGGAGATCGTCCAGCGCTACACCCGGCATGTCGCCGGCACGTCGGACGGCGGCGCCAAGGACGGCGACCCGTCGCCGGCGACGGCCTGGGGCGTGTTCAACGGCATTGTCGCGGCGGTGGAAAGCCGGCTCGGCAAGGGCGACCTCAACGGCGTGCACGTGGCCGTGCAGGGCCTGGGCAATGTCGGCAAGCACCTCGCCCGCTTCCTGCACGAGGCCGGCGCCCGCCTGACGGTGACCGACCTCGACCCGGCGGCGGTGCATCGCGCGGTCGAGGAATTCGGGGCCGATGCGGTGCGGGTCGACGCGATCTTCGACGTCGAAGCCGACGTCCTGGCGCCGAATGCGCTGGGTGCGGTGCTGAACGACGACACCATTCCACGGCTCAAGGTCAAGGTGGTGGCCGGGTCGGCCAACAACCAGCTCGGCCTCGACCGGCACGGCGAAATGCTGGCCGAACGCGGCATCCTGTACGCGCCGGACTATGTCATCAACGCCGGCGGCATCATCAACATCCGCCATGAAGGACCGACCTACGATCAGGAGGCCGCCTTCGCCGACTGCGCGCGGATCTACGACACCCTGATGACTGTGTTCGAGCGGGCCGCGGCGGACAAGCTGCCGACCAACGTGGTCGCCGACCGGATCGCCAAGGAACGGGTCGAAGCGGCCCGCCAGGCCGGGACCGCGCCACAAAAACTGGCGGCGCGCGCCTAGGGTCAGAACCCGGTCAGTCTATCGATCTGCAGACGCAAATCGGACTCAGCGCGGGTGTTGGCCCGTCTGGAGGCGATGACGAACAGGCTGTCCTGACTGAACGACACCCAATGGGCGGCAGCCGCACCCGCCGAGGAACCGGCCTGACGCGCGCCCTCGTCTACTGTCTCCGGCGAAGGGTCAGGCAGCTTCGCCGAAGTACACGAAGCTCATCTTGTTACCGTCGAGATCGCGAACATAGGCGCCAAAGAAATCGGGGCCGTACTGCGGCCGAGGGCCAGGATCGCCCTCGTTGCTGCCGCCACTATCCAATGCCGCCTTGTGTGCCGCGCGCACTTCTTCTTCACTTCCGCACAGCAGGCCAACCATATTGCCATTACCCGGCGTTGCAGCAGCCTTGTCATATGGCGACCCGACCCAAATCCTCCCGCCGCCGCGCAGCTCGTAGCAAAAGACGGAAGGCATGTAGTCGGCACAGATCGTACCGCCGATCAACGGCAGCACGGCATCGTAAAACGGCCGCGCCTTGGCGACATCATTCGAACCGATCATCACATAGTTCAGAGACATGGGGATCTTCTTTCCGGTAGGAACAAATCATGAACACGATAACGCGCAGCGCAAAACAGGGCAACCTCTTGCCGGCTTTGAAACACCGCTCAGAAACAGCACGCTCAAGGATCCGATCCAATGGCCGTCACGCCTTGCCCGTGCAGCATTTACAAGGCGAACAGGATGCTGCCGTTCATGCGTTTCGATGGCCGAAGACACCGTGGGATGGCGAACGTGCCGGAACCGAGGTGCCGATTGAGGCTCAACCCTAGGTCGCGGCCACGGCGATACCGAGGACGACGGCATAGCGCGCGGCCTTGCCGATGGCCACGAGGATGAGGAAGGCGACGAACGGCGCACGCAGCACGCCGGCGGCGAAGGTCAGCGGGTCACCGACCACCGGCAGCCAGGCGAACAGCAGCGACCACAGGCCGTAGCGGCGGAACAGCCGGGTGCCGCGGTCGAGCTGGCGCGCACTGACCGGGAACCAGCGGCGGTCGCGCCAGCGCAGGCAGAAGCGGCCAAACCACCAGTTGACGACGGACCCCAGGGTGTTGCCGACGCTGGCCACCAGCCAAAGGGTCAGGGTGCCGCCGGCCCCGTCACGTACCAGCGCGAACAGGCTGGCCTCCGACAGGCCCGGCAGCAGCGTGGCCGACAGGAACGCCGCCGCGAACAGCGCCGCGTAAGACCACATCCCGGCGATGTCAGATCAGCCCGAGGTCGCGCAACTCGGCCGCCATATCGGGCGGCGGCGCATCTTCATCGGCCAGCCCGCGATAGCTCGGCAGGTCCGCCGGGGCATCGCGGTCCTCGAGGTAGCGCCAGCCCTGGTGCGGCCGGCGCGCCTGCAGCACCGTCGGCACGACGACCGATTCCATGACGATGCCGCACCGCTTGATCGCCTCGCCGTTGGCATCCTCGATGGTGTCGAAGCGCAGGATACGCTGCCGGGCGCGGATATAGCCCTTGATGATCCAGTAGAGCGAACCGCCGTCCAGCACCTCATCGGCACGGCGCGGGAAATTGCGGGTGCGGTGAATGTTCTCCAGCGGCAGCCCCTGGGCGGTGCATCTGGCGACGTGACGCTCACGCCCCTCGACCAGTTCTTCCAGGGTGTCGACGCCGACACAGAGTTTCAGCAGATGTACGGGCATAGGCGCAATCTAGCGTAGGTCGGCTCAACCGAACCAGCCCAGCCAGTGCCACCACAGATAGTCGAGCGGCAGCAGAACCAGCAGATTGACCGCCAGCAGGGCAAGACACAGCCGGTTGCCCTTCGACATCGGCACCTTGCCGAGCTGCATGGCAATGACCAGCGGCGGCGTCTGGTAGGGCAGAATCACGGTGGAGAAGCCGACGATGATCATCATCAGCACCGATTCGAGCGGCAGGCCGCTGGCCTCGGCAATGGCGCCGGCGAGCGGCGTCATCACCACCGGCACCCCGGGCTGGGTCAACACCATTGCGGTCAGCGCCGACAGGCCGACGACGGCGGCAAAGGTCTTGGCGGTTTCCCCCGGCTGCAGGTCGAGCGCCTGCAACGCGCCGCGCGCCATCAGGTCGCCGGCACCGCTGTGCGCGACCAGGGCGCCGAGCCCGAGCACGCAGGCGATGTAGAACAGCGAGGCGTAGTTGATGCGCTCGTTGAACGCCTGCCCCGGCACGATATTGATGAACGGCAGCACGCAGATCGCGGCCACGCCCAGCGCGATCCAGGCCGGCGAGATGTGGTGCAGGAAGTCGGTCACCCACATGGCCAGCGCCAGGACGAGCAGGATCGTCATCATCCGCTCATCGCGCGCCATCGGTTGGGCGGCGGGCGCATCGTCCTGCGGCTGGCCGTCGCGTTCGGGAAACAGCCAGATCACCAGCGCCACGAGCGCGAGCGCCTTCAGCAGGCCGAGCACAGGGAAATGCAGCACCAGCCAGCTGCCGTAGACCGGCGCCACGCCGTAGAGGGTCTCGCTGGCGCCGATCAGCACCATCGCCGGCACCGTCGCCGGCAGGATGGCGAACGCCGGCATCATGGTGCCGAAACCGGTGGCCAGCACCATGCCGGTGCGGCCGTTCGATCCCTCGCCATAGCCCAGCGCCTCCGACAATGCGAGGACGATCGGCATCAGGATCAAGGTGCGGCCCATGGTCGACGGCATCAGGAACGACAGGGCGACGCCGAGCGCGACGCAGCCGGCGATGACGGCACCGTAGCGGTTGCCGAAGCGCCGGGAGATCACCGCCGCCATACGCTCCGCCAGCCCGGTGCGGCGCACGCCGACACCGATGACCAGACCGCCGAACACCATCCAGAAGGCGGTGGAATGGAAGCCGGCGAAGATGATGTCGGCCGGCGCGATGGCGAACAGCATGGCAACGGCGAAGAACAGCAGCGCGGTGACATATTCCGGCAGCACCGCAGTCGCCAGCAACGCGATGGTGGCGATCGCCAGGGCGATGCCCGGGCCGCTGCCCGCCGGCACGAAGGCGGGCGGATCGATACCGACCCAGACGGCCAGGAGAACGCCGACAACGGCAAGGACATGCGTCGGCTTGGGCATCGCCATGCGGACAACTCGATGATCTGGATCCAGCGGATGCGCCCGGCAGGGGGCGCGGTGGAGGTACGCACGCGGGGCCTGAGCGGCACGCCGCACGCGATCGCTCAGTTTGGGCGCTTCCCTGCGGCTTTGGCAAGCCGGCAGCCGGCAATCTACCGGTCGGCGGGATAGAGGGCGGCCAGTGTCTCGTCGAAGTCCGGCGCGGCGATGCCCCAGCGTTCGGCCTCGACTGACATGTCGAGGGTGGTGTGCGGCACGCGGGCGGATGGCGCGCCGATGGCCGCCGGTGTCGGCTGCGGGTCGATCAGCGCCGGGTCGAAACCGAAGCGGGCGGCAATGCGCCCGGCCAGGTCGGCATAGCTGCGGTCGACGGCGCCGGTGCAGTGAAAGACACCGGTCGCGCGCGCATCGAAGATACGGCCGGCGAGCCGGGCGATCAGCCCGGTCCACACCGGGGCGAGGAACAGATCGGTGAACGGGCGGATGGAACGGCCGGCCGCGAGGTCGGCCCGCCATCCGGCGATCAGATCGAGCTCAGGCGCCAGTACCTTCGACAGGCGCAGGACTGCGGCCCCGGGCAGTGGCAGGATCTCGGCCTCGGCCGCCGCCTTCTGCCGGCCGTAGGCGGTCAACGGGCATGGCGCGTCGGTACGTTGACGCTGCGGCCGGGTGCCATCGAACACCTTGTCGGTCGACAGGAACAGCACCTGCGTGCCGGCCTGCGCCAGAGCGCGCGCGACGTTGACGGTGCCGGCTACGTTGACGCGCCAGGTTGCCTCCGGCGCCGCCTCGCAGTCGCCGATACGCGCCACGGCGGCCGCCAGCACGGCGGCATCGACATTCGGCAGGTCCGGCGCCGCGTCGGCCGCTGCCGACAGGTCGAGAAACGGCCGGTCCGGCGCGATGGCGTCAACACGGCGGGTGGTACACAGGACGTTGTGTCCGGCCGCGCGGAATTGTTCAGCGAGGGCTGCGCCGACCAGGCTGTCGCCCCCGACGATGAGGATGGTTCGTGCGGTCACGCCGCCGTCTTGCCACAACACAAGGCGAGATAGTAGTGCGCCATCGGCCAGAAGCCGGTGTGCACGACCTCGTCATTCATCGAGAAGATGAAGACGTTGGCGAAATGCCGCTGCATGACGGCCTTCAGGTCGGGCGCGTGCTTGCAGTTGATGTGCCCCGCCTTGCTCTGCGGCGAGGCGTGGTCCTGGCTGTTCAGCGACGGCATACCGACGATCAGCACACCGTCGTCATGCAGCGAGGCGGCGATGTTGGCGATGAACCGGTCTTCGTCGGCCGCCGGGATATGCTCCAGCACATCGAGGCTGTAGGCGGCATCGAAGGTCGCGGGGTACGGCCCGGTCAGCATGTCGTGCACGGCCGGGGCCAGCGGCCAGTCGGGGTGCATGCGCCGTTCGATATCGGCGATGAACACCGGGTCGATGTCGAGTACCGTGAGCCGGGCCACCTCCTGCTGCACGACGCGGCTGCCGAACGCGTCGCCGCAGCCGACCTCGACGACGCTGGTCTTGCCCGACAGCATCTTCGACACGAACTTGTAGCGCGACAGCAGGATCGCCAGGCGGCGCGGATCGTCACGCCAGACCTGATTGGTCATCACGCCGAGACTGTCGACGCCGCTCTCCTCCGCCGCGCGCAGACAGTCTTCGTACTGTGCTTCCTTGGTGCGTGCCCGCATGATGTCCCGTCCCTGCCGTGCCCTGGCGTTATTCGAAGTAGATGCAGCCGTAGTCGCCGTCGTAGCCGGCCTGGGCGAAAACGAACTCCCACTCCTGCGGCGTCAGGAAGGCGCGGCAGGTGAGCTGCCAGTAGAGCAGGTTCGCCTTCTCGGCTTCGTTGCGATAGCTCTCCACGGTGATGTGCTTCGGCCCGCGGCCGACGCGCTGCATCTCCATCACCGCCTTGTGCAGATCGTAATTGTAGAGATTGTGGAAGGTATTGATGGAGTAGACGAAGTCGAAATGATCGTCCGGCCAGGGCAGCGCGGTGGCGTTGCCGACCCGCAGGCTGTCGCGCACCTCCTCCTTGGCATGGGCGATGCCGTACTCCGAGACATCGATGCCGGCGATCTCGACACCGTCGAGCGCCTGGGTGAATTCGTAGGCCAGGAAGCCCTTGCCGCAGCCGATGTCGAGAATGCGGGCGCCAGGCTTCAGGTTGTAGTAGTCGACCATGGCGTCGGCGACCTTGCGCCAGCGCCCGTCGTAGCGGTAACCGCCATAGCCGTATCGGCGGTCGCCATCCCAGTAGTCTTCGCCGAACTGGCAGGCGACCTCGGCGCATTCCGCCTTGTCATGCTCGACCACGCGCTGGACGTAGTCACGCGTGGTGGCGGTATGCAGAACGCCGACGAAATCGACATAGGCCATGGCGTGCCGTCCCCTCAGGCCGGCAGCGGCGCTTTGGCGGCGAACCTGTCGACCAGGAAGATATCCTCCAGGCGGGCGATGTCGTCTTCGGTGCGGATCGCCATGTTCTCCAACGCACCGTGCAGGTCGCCGCCGGCGGCGAACACCCGGTCGTAGAGCGCGCGCCGGCGCTCGGCCCGCTGCGGCAGCATGAACAGCGAAAAGCAGACGATGCCTTCGATCTGCTCCAGCTCGTTCAGCACCGTGTCGAGGTTCATGTAGCAGCCGTCCATGGCGTATTCGGTCGCGCTCAGCAGATAGTGCAGGCCGTTGCGCTGGGCGTAGTCGCGCACCACCAGGTTCTGCACATGCTGCGGCCAGTCCTGGCCGCGCACCGGACGGCTGGCGATATAGCCGCGGTGGCCCTGCCGGTTGCTCATGATGGGTTACTCATCGAAACCCGCCGGCATCCGGTAGGCCATGGCGAAGCGGCTGGCCGGGCGAATGGTGATCGGCTCGAAGAACTCGCCGAGCCGCTTGCCGGCGTAGGGCGAGAACAGGCTCTTGAAGCGGCAGTTCATCGACCAGCGGGTTTCGCCCTCGCGGTTGATGCGGTTGCCGTGCATCAGGTTCTGGTTGAACAGCAGCGCCGTGCCGAACGGCACATCGAGCCAGGTCAGATCAGGCTCGATGGCGCGGAACAGATCGTCGGTGTCCTTGCCGTCGAAGCGCTTGAACTCGGCCTCGATCTCCTGCGCCCGGTCCGGCGGCAGCAGGAACATGGTCTTGGTGCCGAAGCAGTCGACCAGCGGCAGCCAGACGACGATCTCGAACGGCGAGTCGCCGTCCCAGGTGTCGGCATGAACCGCCAGCAGCGAGGAGTCGTCGCCGGGCATCTGGATCGACAGGTTCAGCCGGCGCTGCATGGCGAGTTCGTTGCCGACGATGAGGTCGAGCAGCGGCCGGGCCAGACGGTAGTAGACCGGCCGCGCCCAGGGCCGCTCGTTGATGCCGTTGATCACCGCAAGCCGCAGGGCATTCAGCGCCGGCGGGTCGACCCGGGTGTGGATCGCATCCATGTAGGCGCCGGCGTCCTCGGGCGCCGGATCGCCAAGGTGGTCCGCAGCGATCGCGGCCATGGTGTCGCGCAAATGCGCCAACCCGGCCGGATCGCCGACCGGCGCAATGATGTAGCCGTCACGCAGGAACGCGTTGGCGAGATCGACCTCGGCGGCGTCGACGAAGTCGGACGCGATAGCATCGGCGACAGGCTCGCCGCCGCCATCGATCTGTGGCTGAACCGCGGCGATCACGCCGCCTGCTCCCGCCGCGCACTGACATCGGCACGCACGCGGTCGGCAATCTGGTGGCCCTGCAGGCCGAAGTATTCCAGCAGTTCGTCCTGCGAGCCGTACTTGTCGGGAAAACTGTCCGGAATGCCGAGGCGCAGCAGGCGCGGCATGCGTGCCGGCATTTGGTCGATCAACAGGTCGGCCACGGCACTGCCGAGACCGCCAACCAGCGTGTGCTCTTCCACGGTGACGATGGTGTCGACGCGACCGGCCAGGTCCAGGATCGCCGCCGTGTCGAGCGGTTTCACCGTATGCATGTGCAGAACGCCGCAGTCGATACCGTCGGCCGCCAGGCGGTCCGCCGCCTCGAGCGCGCGCGTGGTCGCGATGCCGGTGCCGACGAACAGGACCGAACCCGGATCGCGCATCAGGATGGCCTCGCCAATCGCAAAGCCGCGACCGGCCTCGGATACGACCTTGTCGCCGCCCTTGGCGAGGCGGATGTAGCACGGCCCCGTCATATCGAGGGTCTGCGGCATGGCGCGGCGCATCTCCTCCGCATCGCAGGGCGCCAGGACCGACATGCGCGGCAGGGCCCGCATGATGGCGATGTCTTCCACCGCCAGGTGCGTCGCGCCGAGCGGCGCATACACCAGGCCGCCGCCGTTGGCGATCAGCTTCACCGGCAGATTGTGCAGACACAGGTCGACCGCGACTTGTTCGTAGCAGCGCCGGGTGATGAAGGTGGCGATGGTGTTGACGTAGGGGATGTAGCCTTCCATGGCGAGGCCGGCGGCCATGCCGATGATGTTCTGCTCGGCCACGCCTTCCATGAAGAAACGGTCCGGCATCTCGTCACGGAACTGGTCCAGTGTGCCGGCGCCAAGGTCGGAACCGATGAAAACCACGCGCTCGTCCTGCTTGGCGAGTTCGTAGACCATGTCGAGACAGGTGCGGCGCATCGGTCAGCCTCCGATCTCGGCCAGCAGGTCGGCGATCTCGTCATCCGACAGCTTGGACTTGTGATGCCATGCCGGATTGTTCTCGGCGTAGGACACACCGCGCCCCTTCACCGTATGGGCGATGATGGCATTCGGTTTGTCGAGCTCGAACGGCAGGCCCTGCAAGGTCTCGCGCAGAATGTCGACATTGTGGCCGTCGACGTTGCGGACGCCGAAGCCGAAGCTCTCCCATTTCTCGGTCAGCGGCTCCAGGTCCTGCACCACGGCGGTGGCGTCATAGGACTGCAGCTTGTTGTAGTCGACGATGATGGTGAGGTTGTCGAGCTTGTGCTTGGCGGCGCTCATCGCCGCCTCCCACACCGAGCCCTCGTTGATCTCGCCATCGCCGGTGACGACGAAGACACGCTGCGGCTCGGCGCGCATGCGCGCCGCCAGGGCGCGGCCGACGGCGATCGACGGACCATGGCCGAGCGCGCCGGTCGAGGCTTCGACGCCCGGGATCTTGCCGGCCTCAGGATGGCCGCCAAGGATGCCGTCGAACCGGCAGAAGCGGTCCAGCTCGTCCAGAGGGAAGTAGCCGTGATCGGCCAGCACCGCATATTGCGCGAGGCAGCCGTGCCCCTTGGACAGGATGCAGCGGTCACGCTCCGGCCAGTCGGGTTCTTCCGGGCGGTGGTAGAGAATATCGTCATACAGCACGCGCAGGACGTCGATCACCGACAGGGCGGAGCCGAGATGGCCGCGCCCGCCGCCGTCGAGACCGCGAACCACCAGCCGGCGGAGTTCACGCGCGCGCGCGTCGAGGCCCGGCGGCAGGTGTATGTGGCGGACTGTCTCTTCCAGGGCCGCGAAGTCAGGCATCGTTGAACATACTCCCGTTAACGTCGTCGACACGCGCCAGCATGTCGGCGGCCTTTTCAAGTTGGCGGCGCTGCGCCAGCGCGCGGTCCGCATCCGGCCGGGCAAACGCCCGGCGCGCCCAGCTTTCGGGCAGGAACTCGTTGAGCAGGATCAGGCACCAGCGCAGCGCATACATCGGGTAGAACAGGCGCAGCCGGGTGGCGAATGCCGGATCGCTGCCGAACACACGGCGGCAGCCGGCCAGGAAGTGACGGCGCTGCGCGAGGTCGAGCGTCATGCCCGGGTGCAGCACGAAGTCGGCGGTGAGCTTCACCGGGTCGTCGCGGCCGAAATATTCGAAATCGACGAAGACCAGCTCGCCCGAACGGTCGTGCAAGGCGTTGTGAAACCCGAAGTCGGAGGAGGACAGCGTCTGCAGGTGTTCCGGCAGCGGCCGGTCCGGATCGAGCCCGACGGCATCGCAGTTGCGGATCAGGGCGAGCCAGGTCCGGTCGAGACAGGGCAGGAAGCGGTCGACGAGAAAGTGCGCCAGTGCGGGATCGTCGACCGTGCGCAACCGGTCGAGCCGGCGGCGGATCTGCACGGCGATATCGGCGGCGGACAGGCAGGCTTCCGAGGCCAATGGCAGGTCCAACGCATCGTCTTCGCCGGCCAGGCCATGGAGATCGGCGAGGAAACCGAGGGCGCCGTCGATATCGTCCATCTCCGGCCGGGACACGGGATTGCCGTCGGCCCAGTGGTACAGCGCCATGAGCTGGTACGGGTCGGCCGCGACCGGGCATGGCACGTTGTGGACGCCATGACGCCACAGAAAAGACAGGCCGAAGAACTCGGCGCCGAGGCGGTCGCGCCGGTCGCTGGCGTCGCTCAAATAGTGTTTCAGCGCGTAGGCATGGCCGTCGGTCGAGACGACACGATGCAGGCGGTTGTTGCCGCCGCCGTCGACCGGCTCGATCATGTAGATGTCCGCGCCGATCAGCTCGGCGATCTGGTCGCGCAGCGCGAGGTCGGCCCGATCACGTGCGGTGTCCAAAGACATGCTCCCTGATCTCGTTCCAATGACTGAATTGCCGGCTGGCGTTCGCGGCGGACTGCGCACCGCTGGGGTCGAACAGCAGGCGCTCGACGCCGTCGGGAAAGCTGGGTTCGGCGAAGACTTCCTCGAGATCGTCGACGAAGCGGTCGCAATCGAGTTCGGCAATGCAGGCGACCTTGGCCTCGCGGGTATCGCGGAAATGGACGTGGTCAGGCGACACGCCGAAGCCATCCGGGTCGAAGAAATGGTTGTCGGTCATCCAGCTCAGCGCGGCCTGGCGCAGGTCGGTGCCGTCGGACGCATGATTGGCGAAACGGGTTTTGTGCGAGACGATGTGGACGTCGATGCCGGCGACGCGGCAGGCGTTCAGGAACGGCGCGACACCGTCGAACATGTGCGCCTCGGGCATGCGCGTGCCATACGCCAGTGCCTGCAGCCGCTGCCACTTCTCCTCGCCATCGGGACGGGCACGCAAATCGTCGCGCAGCCGGCGCTTGCCGACCGGCGCAACGTCGAACAGCCCCTGCTCGACCGCGAGGTCGGCGAACAGCTCGTCATAGCTGGCGATGGTATTGTCGAAATCGATGCCGATACGCATGCGGCCGCTGCCCTGCGTTAACCATGGGCGGAAACTTTTCCGAAGGTAGCGGGCGGGACCTTCAAAAAGTGTTAATGCGGCGTCCCGGACCAGGGCGATTTCCGCGGTCTCGCCACAATTCGGCGCTATACTGGCCGTTCTGCTGACGGGAACCGGAGGTGGGCGATGACACACGTCGAACAAGGCACGATGCGCCGCGGCTTGCGGCTGCTGACCGCGGCCCTCGCGGTTGCGGTGCTGGCGCTGACAGCCGCCGGCGGTGCGGCCGCATCGAACGTCATCGGCCCGCCCAGCGGCGTGGAGATCGAGCAACTGCTGCGCGACACGTTGGCCGACGCCGGCCCGCCGTCGATGGTCGGGCACCGGGGCGCCCTGCTGCTCGATTTCGACATGCAGACGATCGATCGGATCGCCGACAACCGCTGGCTCGTCGTCGCGGAACTGGATCTTTACTTCCAGGAGCAGCATCGCAGCGTCCTGGGCTTCGAGCGGCGCCGCAAGGGCCTCTATCGCATGTGGGTCGAACGCGATGGCGAGACCTGGCGCCTCAGCCGCTTCCATCCGATGGGACGGGTACTGCCGCTGCCGAGCGACGCCTGACCCGTCAGGCACCCGCCACGACGGGCCGAACCGCGCCGGGTGCTATGCCGTGCGTTCGGCGGCCACCGCGCGATCTATCCAATAGACGTAGAGGGCGGCGGCAAACGCCAGCGCCGAAGATGCCAGCATCATCGCGAGCAACGCGTGCGCCGCATTGTCCGGGCTGAGCACCACGCCGGTCAGGCCCGACATCAATGCCCCGCCACTCCCGGTCAGCGCGCCGGTCAGGCCGGCGGCGCTGCCGGCAAGTTCGGGGCGAATAGACATCGCACCGGCGTTGCTGCTCGGCATCGTCAGCCCATTGCCGATGCCGACACAGATGCAGGCGCCGAAATAGGTCACCTCATAGACGATGCCGAAGGCGACCAGTACCAGGCCAATGGTCAGGCCCGTGCACGCGATGGTGCGGCCGGTGAGGATCATGGTCAGCAGCGAGGTGCGCGCCACGAAGCGCCCGGACAGGAAGCTGCCCAGAACGAACCCGGCGGTGATGATGCCCATCGACAGGCCGAGCATCGCCGTCGGCATCTGGAACACATGCACGGCAACGAGCGGCACACCGCCGAGAAACGCATAGAACGCACCGACGGAAAACGCCATGCAGAGCGCGTAGCCCCAGAAGCGGCGGGACGAGATCAAGGCGGGATAGCTGCGAAACTGGGCGGCGAAGGTCTTCGACCGGCGCTGGTTGGTCTCGCGCAGGTCGACCCAGGACAGGCAGAAAAGTGCGACGCCCAGCGCCAGGAAGGCCCAGAAACTGGCGCGCCAGCCGAATGCCGCGTCGAGGTAGCCGCCGAACATCGGCGCCAGCATCGGCGCGATCGCCCACACCATGGCCATGTAGCCGATCAGGCTGGCCGCCGCCTTGGGCGCCCGCGTGTCACGGACGACAGCCATGGAGACGGAGTAGCCGGCGACAACGGCCGCCTGCACCATCCGGCAAAGCAGGAAGGTGGAAATGTCGGACGCCAGCAGGCAGCCCAGGGACGCGGCGATGAAGATCGCCAGGCCCGTGAGGATCACCGGCCGGCGGCCGAACCGGTCGGATGCCGGGCCGACCACCAGCTGCAGGAAAGCCGCCGTCACTGCGTATCCCGCAATCGACAGGTTCACCACCGCATAGTCCGCCTGGAACTCGTGCGCAATGTTGTTCAGCGACGGCAGGAACATGTTCAGGGTGACGACCGGCAAGGCGCTGAGCAGGCACAGTGTCACCATCATCGGCGGTTTGTTGGCTGTTGCGGTCATTCGACTGGCATGGCGTTGGTTGCGGGTCGGGCAAAAAAAAGCCCCCGGTAGCATCCGAGGGCGCATGGGAAACGGATATGGGTTCCGTTACCGGTCCATGCGCCATTTTCCTACGATTACTACGACGGGTTTCATGTCAGATGTCTCCACGCGGAGGGCCTCCCCCCGCAAGCGACGGCGAGCCTATGCGGCGGATGCGCCAGCGTCAACGCGCATTGGATGGAAATGTCCGCCGTCGAGCCGGGAAACGTGCTCAGCGCTCGCGCCGGGCACGGCTGAAGTCGATGATGTCGGCGGTGGGCCGGACCGGCAGGCGAGCCGCGGCCGGTTGCGTCGCCGGGCGGTCGCGCCGGGCGCCGGCACGGCCGGCCAGCAATGAAAACAGAATGGCACCGCCGAAGGCCGCCATCGCGCCGATGGTGGTGAAGACCTCGGCCGACGGCGCTGCCGCCTGGGCCGGCGCGACCACCAGGAGCATCGGCAGGGCCAGCGAGCCGACCCGTGCCGGTCTCGCAAACCAATTGCGGGTCCGTCGGACCCTATCGGCGGTCGGTCCCGTCATTGCAGGTGGATGCCCTGCATCAGTTTGACGTTGTAATAGACCGGATCGGTCATCGGGTTGGGCACCCGGCCGGCGGCGAAGGCGTCACGCAGGCTGTCGACGGCGTCATCGATGGTGTAGCGCGGCGTGAAGCCGAGTTCGCGCTGCATCTTGGCCGACGAGACGTGGTAGGAGCGGTTGTCGTCGGTCGGCGTGGTGGCGATCTCGACCGACTGGCCGATGCTGTCGCGCACGATCTCGGCGATGTTCATCACGGTGTGGTTTTCGTAGCCGGCGTTGAACACCTTGCCGTCGATCATCTCGTCCGGGTATTGCAGGCACTGGACGTAGAGATCGGTCATGTCCTGGATGTTGATGTTCGGGCGCTTCTGACCGCCGCCGAACACGGTGATCTTGCCGTTGTTGATGGCGTGGTTGGTCAGGATGTTGACGGTCAGGTCGAGGCGCAGCCGCGGGGCGTAACCGCAGACCGTTGCCGGCCGCAGCGTCAGGGTGACGAAGCCCGGCTCGCGCTCGCGGTCCAGCACCTCCTCGCACATCGCCTTGTACTTCGAATAGTCGGTCAGCGGCTCGAGGGCCAGGTCCTCGGTGACGTTGTCGTCATCCTTGATGCCGTAGACGCTGGACGACGACGCGTAGATAAAGCGCTTCACGCCGGCATCCTTGGCCGCGCGCACCAATGGCTGGAAGCAGTCGAAGTTGATCGAGCGGCCAAGGTCGGGATCGAGTTCGAAGCTCGGATCGTTCGAGATGCAGGCCAGATGGATGACCGCGTCGCAGCCGGTCAGCGCATCGCGCACCGCCGCCGCATCGCGGATGTCGCCCTTCACGCAGCGCAGGTTCGGATGCCGCCCGTCGCCGTTGAAGACCTCGGTGCCATAGATGAACAGGTCGAGCACGGTCACCTTGTGGCCGGCGTCGAGCAGCTTCGGGATCAGGCAGGAGCCGACGTAACCGGCCCCGCCGGTGACCATCACATGCCAGGTCTTCTGCGCGCTCATCCGGCGACCCCTACTTTCAGATCGTCGTCCTGCCCCTCGCCGGCCGACCACAGCCCGTCCTCGCGCGTCCAGCCCATGGCCAGATCGACGATGGCGTGACAGAAGGCGAGATGACCGATCTCGACGAAGCCGTACTCGCCCGAGGGCACGTAGATGTTGTAGTCGCCGGTCTGGCGCAGCCGGTTCTCCGGGCCGAAACCGCTCATGGTCAGGACCCGGCAGCCGGCGGCACGGGCGGCGCTGACCGCGTTGACGATGCTCTCCGAATTGCCGGAGCTGGAGATCGCGATCAGCAGGTCGCCAAGCTGGGCATGGAAGCCGATCTGACGCGAGAACACATGCTCGTAGCCCTCGTCGTTCGACAAGGCCGTCAGCAGCGCCGGATCGTTGAACGCCAGACAGGGAATGCCGACGTTCTTGCACAGGTCCTGCGCAATATGGCTGGCGACGGTGGCCGACCCGCCGTTGCCGACGATCATCAGCTTGCCCTCGGCGCGGTAGCCTTGCAGCAGGTCGCCGAATTCCTCGAAGAAGGACGCCATATCGATGTCGCGGCCGCGCGCGTCGGTCACGATGGACCGCAGGGGCAGCTCGCCCAATGTGGTGAAATAATCCTGCACCCGTTGCTGCATGGATGCGTCCTTTCCAACTAAACGGTTACTTCAACAGGGCGGTCAAAAACTTCATCAGCGGCACGCGCTGGACCGAATTGCGGTGCCCGACGATGCCGACCTTCATGGCGCCGACGGCATTGCCGATGAAGCCGGCCAGTTCCATCGGCGTGTGGTTCTGCACCAGCGGCGCCGTCACGGCGAGGAAGGCATCGCCGGCGCCGACGGTGTCGACGACCTGCCGGGTAAAGGCCGGCACGCGCGCCAGCCCTTCGGCGATATCGAAGGTGACGCAGCCGTTCTGACCGTGGGTGACGATGATGCGGTCGCAGTCGATCTGTTCGCGCATCGGGCCCTGGATCAGCTGGCCGAGGTCGGTGAAACGGTCGCGGACCGCCAGGCGCGCCTCCGGCGCATCGATGCAGACGTAGTCGGCGCGGCCGTACTTGTTGACCGTGTTGTAGCCGTGGTTGGCGCTGTTGCTCTGGGCGTTCACCGCCAGGAACTGCGCTTCGTTCAGGATAGTGTCGACGGCGCGCGGCGTGATCATGCCGTGGCCGAAGTCGTTCACGACGCAGACGTCGAACTCACCGACGCGCTCGCGGATCAGACGGCACAGCTCGGCCTCCCGCACCGGGTCGAGCGGCTTGTCGTCGAAATGATAGACCTCGAACAGCTTGCGCATGTGGCCGGGATCGACGAAGCGGCATTTGCGGATGGTCGGCACATCAGGCAGGCGAATGAAGTTCACGGTGACGTTCGGCGCCACCGTGTTGAGGATCAGGTCTTCATGCGAGTCCTCTTCGCCGATGCAGGTGATGACCTCGACCTGGTCGACGAAGTTGGCGACATGGTTGGCCGACGCGATGACACCGCCGGCGAACACTTCGCGCCCCTCGTAGCGGCTGGCGATGATGTTTTCCTTGGCCGATTTGCCCATCGGCGCGGTGTACTGGTACTCGTCGATGATGGCTTCGCCGATCAGCACCACTTTGTGGTTCTGGATGCCGTCGATCGCCTGCAGCACGGCGCCGCCGACGTCGGCGTCACGCAGTTCGGCGAGATAGGCCGCCACCTCGGAATCGTAGACGTGCAGGTGCCGGTTGATCAGCGACGAAGAGGAAAAGGTGATGTCGTCGGTGTAGACGACGCGGCCGCCGTGGCTTTCGACCAGTTCACGTTCCCGACGGATGCCGCCGGTGATGTCGTCCTGTTCCTTGGCGTAGTCCTGGCCCTTGACGTAGACGTCGGGCTTGACGAAACGCAGCACGCCTTCGGCCGTGGCCCAGTTGGACACCGCGACGGCGTCGACGCATTCGAGCGCGGCCACCATCTCGGCGCGCATCAGTTCCGGGAACACCGGGCGCCCCGGCCCCTTGTTGACGTAACGGTCGCAGGTCAGCGTGACGAACAGCAGATCGCCGTTGCCGCGGGCTTCTTCCAGGTGACGGACGTGGCCCATATGCAGCAGATCGAACACGCCATGCGCCAGCACCACGCGCTGGCCGCTGCGCCGGGCCTGTTCGCCGAGCGTCGCCAGATCGTCAACACTGCGGATTTTCTGCCGCGCCGAAGGCGCGTCGAGTGTCTGATACGCCGCGCTGACGCTGCTGGTTGCCATCAAGCCGCTCCTTGGATCCGGCTGCCGTTACTGCACATGACGTCACCGCGTCGTCGCCCCTGCCCGGCGCCAACGTCGTCCGTCGGGGCAACTGTCGGCCAAGTGCGGTTAACAAATGGTTCAATTCATTAGTGTTTTGCGGTGGGCGGCGGCCTTCGTTAACCATGTCGCTTCACACCGGATTAACCCGCAAAACGGCAAAATGCCGCCCGTAAACACGGCAGTCCTTCCGGCGCAGCGGGCGGCGGGACGATTGCCGGCCAGCTTTGTGGGCCCGGGTCATGATCAATCCGCTCGGCGGCGGCAACAACACGACACCGCTCGTAACCTTCGATTCGTCGACGCTGAGCGCGTATTACTCCAGCGGCGTGTCGCTCGGCGAAGCACTGCACGCGAAGAAGATCGATGCGGAGATCCTGAGCGGCGTCACCAACCTGGACGAGTCCGTCATTCCGCCGTGGACGCTGCCGGACGTGGTGCCGGAGAGCAGCGAAGAGGCGCTGCAGCGGATCTTCTCGACCGGCGCGCTGATCGACCTGGAAGACCCGAAGGTCACCCGCAACGGCGACGACGAGGATTTCAAGAACCTGTTCGCGCTCTATACCGGGCTGACGAAGATGCGCGAACTGGTGACCTTCGCCGAGTCGGACCCGGCGGCCGGCGCCTACAGCCGCACCCTGCAGAGCCGGTTCGAAGGCCACCTGGCGGAACTGAAGTCCTTCGCCACCGGTCTGAGCTTCGATGACGCCACGCTGCTCTATGGCGTGCGCGAGTCGTCGATGACCAGCAACATCAGCTTCCCGAAGTCGACCACCAACATCGTGCCGCATCACATCGGCGCCGTGGCATCCGACGTCCGCGACAACGCCATCGCGGGCCTGACCGGCACCGAGACCTTCGACATCACCGCGACGACATCGAGCGGCACCACGGTGGTCAACATCGATCTGTCCGCCGTCAGCGGCACGCTGAACGTCGACAACATCGCCACATACATCAATTCGCAGTTGAGCGCCGCCGGCCTGCTGTCCACGATCAAGGTGAAGCGCTTTCACGAATTCGCCTACGGGTTCGAGTTCAACCCGTCGAGCGTCGAGACCATCAGCTTCGGCAATGCCACGGGAACCTCGCCGTCCGTCTATATCGCCGGCACCAACAATGTCGGCGATGCGTCCTCGGGATTCGTGAAAAAACTCGACGACCTCTCGGCGGCCAGCCCGAACGAGTCCTTCCGCTCGGAAATCGACACCACGGCGGCCGACAGCGCCAATGCCGTCGCGGTCGACAGCCAGGGCTTCGTCTATTCCGTCGGGACAACCGCCGGCGATCTGGACGATCAGGTCAACCAGGGCAGCACCGATGCCTACCTGAGGAAGTACGACGCCGCCGGCAACCTGGTGTGGTCGCGCCTGCTGGGGGCGACGGATCAGGCCAGCGGCTTCGCCGTTGCCGTCGACGCCAACGACAACGTCGTCGTTGCCGGGCAGACCCAGGGGCAACTGACGGATGGCGGCTACGGCGGCAACTTCGACAGCTTCATCACCAAGTTCAACAGCAGCGGCATCGAGCAGTGGACGCGGCAGGCCGCGCCCTACGCCAACGACGGCGCGCTGGCCCTGACCACGGACGCGAGCGGCAACGTCTTCGTCGCCGGCTATACCCAGGGCGCGATCGACGCCAGCGCCACCCATGCCGGCGGCACCGACGGCTACCTGACAAAGCTCGATTCGACCGGCGTCCTGCAATGGAACCAGCAGTTCGGCGGCACCGGCAGCGACCGGGCCACGGCAATCACCGTCGATACCTCGGGCAACGTGTTCGTCGCCGGCAGCAACGACGGCAACGCCGTGGTGCGCAAATACACCGACGGCGGCAGTTCCGCGACGCTCGCCTGGGAAACGGTCGCCGGCACGTTGAACGCCAACGACACGGTGACCGGCATCGCGCTTGGCGACAGCGGCGCCGTCTACCTGTCCGGCAACACCACCAACGCGTCGTTCAACGGCACCATCGCCCAGGCTCATAACGGCGGCACCGACGGCTTCGTCACCAAGATCACCGACGGCGGCGGCAGCGGCAGCGTCAACTTCACGAGCTACGTCGGCAGCAGCGGCGAGGACACCATCGGCGGCATCTCGGTCAAGGCCGCGAGCGGCGCCGACGAGATCTATGTCACCGGCGGCACCACGGGCGGCATCGACGGCAGCACCGCCGCAAGCGTGCAGGACCTGTTCGCGGCGAAACTGAACGCCAGCGGCAGCTCGGTCTGGACCGAGCAGTTCCGCGGCAGCTTCGCGCACAGCGGCAACGCCATCGTGTTCGACAACGACGGCACGTCGGTGCTGTCGCGTCTGGGCCTGCCGACCGGCGAATTGTCGAATGCCAAGCCGTCGGAGCTGACGGCGCTGACCAGCGCGCGCGCCGGCCAGTCCTTCCAGATCTCCGTGAATGGCGGCAGCGCCCGCACGGTGACCATCGAGTCGGACGACACGCTCGGCTTCCTCGCCTTCAAGATCAAGAAGATCCTCGGTGCCGAGGGCATCGTGACGATGAAGGACGGCATCGAAAGCAAGACCCTGACGATCGAGGCCAAGAACGGCGGCACGATCGAACTGCTGCCGGGGCCGGACGGGTTCAACGCGCTGGAGTCGCTGGGCCTGCGGGCCGGCACCCTGCACGCCGAGGCGACCGACGAAGAGACCGAGAAGAACAACCCGATCTTCGAACTGGGCCTGTTCGACGATATCAAGGTCAACACCACGCAAGGCGCGACCGACGCCGGCATCCTGATCGACAACGCGCTGCGCGAGATCCGCAACATGTTCCGCTTCCTGGTGGTCGGCCCGGAAGAAGAAGATACCCGGCCGCCGGTCAACATCTCGGCCGACGATGCCGCGCGGATCGCCAATCTGCAGTCGACGCTGGACTTCGTGACCTCGCTGAACACCAGCCAGGCCGCCGGCAACAACAATTCCCTGCTCGGCCTGTCGGTCTAGGGCGTTTTCCGCTCGCGCGGAATCCGGGCCCGCCCGCTCCGCCAACCGCCGCGCCGGCGGTCTCATGTCGCCGCAGAAGACCGGCCAACCGGCCGCCGCCGCAGTGCAATATTGCGGCGCACAACGATTTGACGATAACCGGCCTGCGCCCTAATGTCGCTGCGACTTCCCGAAAAGACTTCAGCGGACAACGAATAACCATGAAATTTTCAGGTACGGAGAGTTACGTCGCGACGGAAGACCTGATGGTCGCCGTCAACGCCGCCATCACGCTACAACGCCCCCTTCTGGTCAAAGGCGAGCCGGGCACCGGCAAAACGGTGCTGGCACACGAAATTGCCAAATCCCTGTCGAAGCCGCTGATCCAGTGGCACATCAAATCGACCACCAAGGCACAGCAGGGCCTTTACGAATACGACGCGGTGTCGCGCCTGCGCGACTCGCAGCTCGGCGACGAGCGGGTGAAGGACATCGCCAACTACATCGTCCGCGGCAAGCTGTGGGATTCGTTCGAGGCCGATGCGGCGCCGGTGCTGCTGATCGACGAGATCGACAAGGCCGATATCGAGTTCCCGAACGACCTGCTGCTGGAACTCGACCGCATGGAATTCTTCGTCTACGAGACGCAGCAGACCGTGGTCGCCCAGCACCGGCCGATCGTGGTGATCACGTCGAACAACGAGAAAGAGCTGCCGGACGCCTTCCTGCGCCGCTGCTTCTTCCATTACATCCGCTTTCCGGAGCGGGACACGATGCAGGAGATCATCGACGTCCACTATCCGGAGATCCAGAAGACGCTGGTGCGCGAGGCGCTGAACATCTTCTACGAGATCCGCGAAGTGCCGGGCCTTAAGAAGAAGCCGTCGACGTCGGAACTGCTCGACTGGCTGAAGCTGCTGATGGCCGACGACGTATCGCCGGAAGTGCTGCGTACGAAGGATCCGAAGAAGCTGATCCCGCCGTTGCATGGCGCGCTGTTGAAGAACGAGCAGGACGTGCATCTGTTCGAACGGCTGGCGTTCCTGGCCCGGCGCGAGCAGGGCAAGTCCTGACGCGGCGCCAACCATTGCCGTGCCCCGGCCGGCAATGACAGGATAGAGACCCGACGCCGCCCTGCGCCCTGCCGGCGATCATGTCCGGCAGCGGCGGCACGGCCGGCGCGCAACAGAGGCCAAAGCCCATGTTCCTCAACCTCTTCTACGAGTTGAAGAAGGCCAAGGTGCCGGTGTCCCTGAAGGAGTATCTCACCCTGATGGAGGCGATGCAGGAGAACGTCGCCGACTACAAGGTGGAGAATTTCTACTACCTGTCGCGCTCCTGCCTGGTGAAGGACGAGCGCAACCTCGACAAGTTCGACCGGGTGTTCGGCGAGGTGTTCAAGGGGCTGGAGCCGCCGGACGAGCTCGACGTCGCCGAGATTCCCGAGGACTGGCTGCGCAAGCTGGCCGAACTGCACCTGAGCGACGAGGAGAAGGCGCAGATCGAGGCCATGGGCGGCTGGGAAAAGCTCATGGAGGAGCTGAAGAAGCGCCTCGAAGAGCAGGAAAAGCGCCACCAGGGCGGCAACAAGTGGATCGGCACGGCCGGCAAGTCGCCGTTCGGCGCCTATGGCTATAACCCCGAGGGCGTGCGCATCGGCCAGGACAAGTCGCGCCACCGCCGGGCGGTGAAGGTCTGGGACAAGCGCGAGTACCGCAACCTCGACGACTCGATCGTGCTGGGCACGCGCAACATCAAGGTGGCGCTGCGCCGGCTGCGCAAGTTCGCCCGCGACGGCGCGCCCGACGAACTCGACCTCGACGGCACCATCAGTTCAACCGCCCGGAACGGCGGCTACATCGACATCCAGATGCGCCCGGAACGGCGCAACACGGTGAAGGTGCTGCTGCTGCTCGACATCGGCGGCTCGATGGACGACCACATCCGCACCTGCGAGGAGCTGTTCTCGGCCGCGCGCGGCGAGTTCAAGCACCTAGAATACTATTACTTCCACAACTGCCTGTACGAGAAGGTGTGGAAGAACAACCGCCGGCGCCATTCCGAGCATATTCCGACCATGCAGCTCATCAACACCTACGGGCCGGACTGGAAGTGCATCTTCGTCGGCGATGCGACCATGAGCCCCTATGAGATCGTCTATCCCGGCGGCAGCGTCGAGCACTGGAACGAGGAAGCCGGCGAAGTCTGGATGCGCCGCATGCTCGATCATTACAAGCATTCGATCTGGCTGAACCCGGTGCCGGACCGGCACTGGGAATACACCCCGTCGCTGCAGATGATCCAGCAGGTGATGTCGAACCGGATGTATTCGCTCACCCTCGACGGCCTCGACCAGGGCATGCGGGAGCTGAACCGGTAAGACGCCGCGCGCGTGGATTCATCCTTCGAGACGGGCGCGCTCGCGCCCTCCTCAGGATGAGGTTTTGTCTTATTCTCAAATAGTTACGCCCTCATCCTGAGGCGCGCTCGCAAGAGCGCATCTCGAAGGGTGCGCCGTCCCGCGCCGGTCACAAATGGCGCAGGAACGCGTCCGGCCGGTTCAGGAAATCTCGGGTGAAGCGGACGTGCTCGACCTCGTCAAAGGCGACCGGGGCGATGCGGCCATCGTCGAACAGCAGGATCTCGGCGTCGGGACAGGCCATCAGGATCGGCGAGTGGGTGGCGATGACGAACTGGCAATCGTCGGCCACGGCATCGCTGATCAGCGCGATCAGCGCCAGCACCCGTTTGGGCGATAGCGGGGTCTCCGGCTCGTCGAGGAAGTAGAGGCCGTTCGGCACGATGCGGCGCTGCAGGAAGTCGAGAAAGGTCTCGCCGTGCGAGCGGGCATCCGGGTCGGCGCCGTAAGTGGCTTCAAGCGCCCGGCGCTGGCCGCGCACCATGCCCGTGGCCAGCTTCTGGCCCCATGACCCGTCGGGCAGGCTGTCACGCAGTTCCGCCTCCTCCGCCGACAGCGCGGCCATGTCGTCGCCGACGCGCAGGACGAAGCCGAACGCGTCCTCCGCCCGCATGAACAGCCGCACCCGGGCGTGCCGGCGGCGGACGATGCGCACGCCGGCGGCGAACCGGCGCGCCGCCGCTAAGGTCTCGTCACGGTCGATGTCGGCCCGGCCCATGGCTACGGCCTGGGTCGCGGCGGCCAGGCCCTCCAGCAGGCTGGATTTGCCCGATCCGTTCTCGCCGACGAGGAAGGTCACCGGCCGATGGAACGTCAGCTCATCGAGACCGGCGAGCGCCGGCACGGTCCAGGGAAAGGCCGCCGCCAGATCGGCCGCGACGTCGGCCCGGCGGCGGACGGCATCGAGATAAAGCATGCGCGCGGGCGCTCCTCAGAGGTCGGGTCCTGGCGGCGACGGTGCAGCGACAAAACCACATTTCTTCCCCGATGTCGCCATGCCGGCGCCGGCTTTGCGGTGTCTGCTGCCACCGTTCCGGCTGTCCGCCCGATGGCGGCCGGCCTGTCATCTGGAGCGCCGAGGAGACGAGAGAGGGCAATATGCAGCGATTTACGGTACAGTTCGCCACCGGCCTGATGCTGTGCGGCCTGGCGGCCTGCACGACGCAGAACTATTCGGTCGTCAACACCCCCGACGGCCGGGTGAAGACGACGGAAAGCACCAGCCTCACCGACACGGCTGCGCCGTCGTCAATCGCCATCGTCCGCGGCCGGCCGGACCGGCCGTTCGAGAAACTCGCCAACCTGTCGGTCACGGTCAGCAAGAGTTCGGCCTTCGACAACGGACCGACCCGTGCCAGCGTCGACCGGCAGCTGCGCGCCGAGGCGGCGAAGCTGAAGGCCGATGCGGTGATCGACGTCGCCTACGGACCGCCGCGCAAGAGCGTCCTGACCTGGACCAAACTGGAAGCGACCGGCACGGCAGTCCGATACCGCGACTGACGACAGGTCACACGGAGCGAACTACGCACTCTTCAATCGCTTCGCCAACATGTCCGCCAATGGGACACCTCCGAACGTGAAGGCAACGCCGCCGGTACCGGGTTATGATCCGGCCGCAGGCGAAACCGTGCCGCAACCCAGCGGCGACACAACGAGGGAGGATGCCATGGCCATCGTGCTGTTTACGGTGAAGGCGACGATCACCGCCGATCGGGAGGACGCCTTCAATCACTGGTACAATGAGGAGCACTGCGCCCAGTTGCTGCGCTTCAACGGCGCCGTCAGCGCCCGGCGCTACAAGTCGATCCTGAGCGACGACAAGTACCAGTACATGGCGGTTTACGAGTTCAAGGACGAGGCGGCGTTCGAACGGTTTCAGCAGTCGGAAGAATTCGCCGACCTGAAGCGCGAGTATGAAGCCAGCTTCGGCGGCGTCTCCGAGCGCCAGCGCGAAGCCTGGGTGCAGGTCTGGCCGGCCTGAGGGCGGCAACGCGCGGTTTGCCGCGCACCCCCTGCAAGCGGACCGTCAACAATCAGCTAGCGTCCGCCCTCACGCGGCAAGCGCAGAGCGGAGCGCGCGGGCGGCGTCGTCCAGCGCCTCGATCGCCTTGTCGACCTTGCCGCCCATGCGGGCGAAGCCGTGCACCATGCCGGGGTAGCTCTTGTATTCGACCGGCACGCCGGCCTTGGCCAGGGTTTCGGCATACTGCCGGCCCTCGTCGCGCAGCGGGTCGTACTCCGCCGTCTGTACCCAGGCGCGCGGCAGGTCGGTATGGTGCGATGCCAGTTGCGGCGAGGCGCGCGGGTCGGTGCGGGCATCGCGGTCCGGTAGGTACCAGTCGGCAAACTGTTCGATGGCGTCCCGCGTCAGCAGATAGCCCTCGCCGTTGTCTTCCAGCGAGTCGTTGTCGGCAGTGAAGTCGCAGGCCGGGTAGATCAGCAACTGGAGCTGCAATGCCGGGCCGCCGGTGTCGCGCAGTTCCAGCGCCGTCGCCGCCGCGAGGTTGCCGCCGGCGGAGTCGCCGCCGACCGCCAGCCGTTGCGGATCGCCGCCAAGGCTGGCGCCGTTGTCGGCGGCCCAGCGCACGGCGGCGATGCAATCGTCGAAGCCGGCGGGGAACTTGTGCTCCGGCGCCAGACGATAGTCGACCGAGACGGTGATGATGCCGGCCGCGGCGGTGAGATAGCGGCAGATGTGATCGTGCGTGTCGAGATCGCCGATGACCCAGCCGCCGCCGTGGAAAAACACCAGCAGGCCCGGCGGCGGTGCGCCTTCATCGACGAGCGGGCGGTAGATACGCACCGGCAAGTCGCCGGCCGGGCCCGGAATGGCGCGGTCCTCGACGCCGCCGAGCGCATCGCCTTCATGCCGGTAGACGGCGGTGCCCTGGGTATAGAGCGCGCGTGCCGCGGCGGGATCGCTGGCCTCCAGCGGCGAGCCGCCGGCTGCGGCCGCCGCCGCGACGATGGCAGCGCACTGTGGATCGAGACTCATGCTGTGGCGTCCTCCTTGGACGGTCGGTTTTTGCTGATTGGTTGTCGATCAGTCGGCCGGCCGGGAAACCGGCGTCGGCACCGGCACAGCTTCCGACATCGCCAGGCCGCTGTCCACCGGGCCGCCGTCGAGCGGGCCGGTCAGGTACCAGGTCGGCATCGGCCCCTTGCCTTTGACCTCGATCTCACCGCGGGAGACGAAGGCGAAACGATCCTGCAGGCGCCGGCGCACGGCATCGGAAACCTGGATCTCACCGGCACCGGCCAGGCGTTCCATGCGGCTGGCGACATTCACCGTGTCGCCCCAGAGATCGTAGAGGAAGCGGCTCTCGCCGATGACGCCGGCGAGCACATCGCCGCAATGCAGGCCGATACGGATGTTCACCGGCGTACCGTCGGGCCAGCGCAGATCGGCGGCGGCCGCGCGCATATCGAGCGCCAGCCGCGCCATCGCCGGCAGATGGTCGTCGGTGGTGCCGGGCACGCCGCCGGCGACCATGTAGCAATCGCCGATGGTCTTGATCTTTTCCAGGCCGTGACGGGCGACCAGCGTGTCGTAGGCAGCGAACGTGCGGTTCAGGAAGTCGACCACGTCAGGCGCCTTCGACCGCGAGGCAAGTGCGGTAAAGCCGACGATGTCGGCGAAAAGGACGGAGGCGTCTTCGACCTCGTCGGCGACCTCGCCGCCGCGCTGCAGGCGGTCCGCGACCTGGCTCGGCAGGATGCTGGTCAACAGGTCGTGGAAACGGCCACGTTCTTCGCCGAGGCGCAGGGACTTCAGGTGGTCGAGACGGCGGAACCGTTCGGAACGGTAGAGCGCAAACATGCCGATGATGTTGGCGGCGATGAGCTGCAGGCTGGCGACCATCAGCACGTCGAACTCGGCGTTCGGGCCGGTCACCAGGATCGCCATGTAAATCAGCGTGGCGACCCAGGCGGCGAACTCGCCGTACTGGAAGATCAACGGCAGCAGCATGTAGGCGCCGAGAATGACCAGCACGAAGCCGCTGATCGCCTGATCCGGTACATCGGCATAAGCGTTGATGATGCCGTAGACGACGGCGAACAGCCATTCGGTGGCGATCAGCAGAACCGGCCAGCGGGTGCGGTAGTAGGGCGCATAGGACAGGGCGATCAGCAGCACGAGCGCCGGCGTCAAAACGCCCAGGCGGAGGGTCGACACGAAGGCAATGTCCTCGTCGGCCAGCAGCATCGGATCGAAGGCGCCGAAGACGATGTTGAGGACGAGGCCGACGGCGATGCCGAAACGGGCCTGCCGCAGGTTGCGGTCGCGCTCGGCAGCGCGGAAACCGGCCTCGAGGTCGGCGTCGAGAAAACTCAACCGCCAGGGATGCAGGGCGGTAACGTCTTCGTCGGCGTGGCGACGGCCCTCCCTGCCTTTGTGCCACTTCATGGAGCTAACCTAGGCGTTGCCTCGTGAACTTCAAGTTGTTGCTTTGTCATGGTCTTTGCCTGCGATGCTCAGCGGAAGCTGCGCGCCTTGGGAATGGCCGCGGTGGGGTCGTGGCGGATCGGATTGACGTTGCGCGGATGGCGGGCACGGCTGAACTCGTTCACCGGCGGGCGGCGCTTGTTCGGATCGTAGGCCGGATGCTTGACCGCGTCGGCATGGGCATGCGCCGGTTCCAGCCGGGTGTCGTCCCGGGCGAGGCTGTCGAGCATCGGCGACAGATCGACCAGTTTTTCCGCCAGCACATGCACCACCACGCCCTCGCGCTCGACCCGGCCTTCGACCGCCATCAGGCGGCTCGACAGCACGATACGGCGATAGGTCTCAAACACCGGCGGGCGGACGACGATGTTGGCGACCCCGTCCTCATCTTCCAGCGTGATGAAGATGATGCCCTTGGCCGTACTCGGCCGCTGACGGACGATGACCAGTCCGGCAACGCGGACGCGCGGCCCGTGCGCCATATCGGCCAGAATGTCGTTCTGGGTGATCTTGTGCCGGTCGAGCCGGTGGCGCAGCAGGCGCAAAGGGTGGTCCTTCAGCGACAGGCGCAGGCTGAGGTAGTCCTGTACCACATGTTCGCCGATCGCCATGTCGGGCAGGAAGACCTCCGGCTCCCGCGCCGCGTTGGCGCCGGGCGGCCGCTCCTCGGCGGCGGCAAACAGCGGTAGTTGCGGCGCCGTCAGTGCCTTCAGCGCCCATAGGGCAGCGCGCCGGTCGAGCCCGCAGGATCGCCAGGCATCGGCATTGGCCAGCTTTTCCAGCATGTCGCCGCGCAGCTTGACCCGGCGCCAGACATCTTCCGGCCCGGCATAGCCCTCACCGCGCGCGGCCATCATCGCGTCGCCGGCCTCCTCGGCGAATCCCTTGATCTGACGGAAGCCGAGGCGCAGGACGACCTTGGGCCGGCGCGCATTGAAGTGGCGCACCGGGCCATCCTTCGAGACGCGCCCTTGCGGACGTGCCTCAGGATGAAGGGGTCGCGGGACGGTGTTTCCTGCGCGCCCTGCCCCGTCCCCGGGCGGCGCGTCGGGCCGCTCGAAACTGGTGCCTTCGAGCGTGTTGTTCCAGTCCGAGCGATTGACGTCGACGGGGTAGACATCGACGCCATGCTCGCGCGCGTCACGCACGATCTGCGCCGGAGCGTAGAAGCCCATCGGCTGGCTGTTCAGCAGGCCGCAGGCGAAGGCGGCGGGGTAATGGCATTTGATCCAGGCCGAGATATAGACCAGCAGGGCGAAACTGGCGGCATGGCTTTCCGGGAAGCCGTAGTCGCCGAAACCCTCGATCTGCTTGAAGCAGCGCTCGGCAAAATCCGGCTCGTAGCCGCGCGCGATCATGCCGTCGATCATCTTGGAGCGGAAATTGTGGATCGTGCCGGTGCGCCGGAAGGTGGCCATGGCGCGGCGCAGACCATCGGCCTCCGACGGCGTGAAGCCGGCGGCGACGATGGCGATGCGCATGGCCTGTTCCTGGAACAGCGGCACGCCGAGGGTCTTGCCCAGTACGTCGGCCAGATCGTCGGAGGGGAACTCGACCGATTCCTCGCCGGCGCGGCGGCGCAGGTAGGGGTGCACCATGTCGCCCTGAATCGGCCCGGGGCGGACGATGGCGACCTCGATCACCAGGTCGTAGAAGTCGCGCGGGCGCAGGCGCGGCAGCATCGCCATCTGGGCCCGGCTTTCGACCTGGAACACGCCGATAGCGTCGGCCCGGCACAGCATGTCGTAGACCGCCGGGTCCTCCGCCGGCACCGTCGCTAGATCGAGCGGGCGGCCGTGGTGACGTTCGATCAGGTCGAAGCATTTGCGGATGCAGGTCAGCATGCCGAGCGCCAGCAGGTCGATCTTCAATATGCCGAGTGCGTCGAGATCGTCCTTGTCCCACTCGATCACGGTGCGGTCTTCCATCGCGGCGTTGGTGATCGGCACGACCTCGCTCAACGGGCCGCGGGTGATGACGAAACCGCCGACATGCTGCGACAGGTGGCGCGGAAAGCCGATCAGGGTGCGGGCCAGGCGGATCGCCATGATCAGGGTGGGATCGTCCGGATCGAGGCCGATTTCGCGCACCATGTCCAGGTTCACGTCCTCGCTGCTCCAGCCCCAGATGTTGTCGGCCAACGCACCGACCATGTCGAGCGACAGGCCGAGCGCCTTGCCGACCTCGCGGATCGCGCTCTTGGCCCGGTAGCTGATTACCGTGGCGGCGAGCCCGGCGCGGTCACGGCCATATTTTTTGTAGACGTACTGGATCACCTCCTCGCGCCGCTCGTGCTCGAAATCGACATCGATGTCCGGCGGCTCGTTGCGTTCGGCCGAGACGAACCGTTCGAACAGCAGGTCGAGGCGGTTGGGGTCGACGGCGGTGATGCCGAGACAGAAGCAGACGGCGGAGTTGGCGGCCGAGCCGCGGCCCTGGCACAGGATGCCTTGGCTGCGGGCGAAGCGGACGACGTCATAGACGGTGAGGAAATAGGGCGCGTAGCCCAGCTCGGCGATCAGCGACAGCTCGTGCCGGACGACCTTGACCACGCGCTCGGGCAGCTCGTCGCCATAGCGGCGGTGGGCGCCGGCCCAGGTCTGCCGCTCCAGCTCCTGTTGCGGCGTCAGCCCGTCGGGCACCGGTTCGGCCGGATACTCGTAGCGCAGTTCATCGAGGCTGAAGGTGCAGCGTTCGGCCAGTTCGGCCGTGCGGGCAACCGCGTCGGGGCAGACGGCGAACAGCCGGGCCATCTCGTCCGCCGGTTTCAGGTGCCGCTCGGCATTGCCGGCGAGCCTGAGGCCGGCCTCGGCGATGGTGCAGTGTTCGCGGATGCAGGTCAGCACGTCCTGCAGCACGCGGCGGCCGGGCACGTGGTAGTGCACATCGTTGGTGGCGATCAGCGGGGTGCCGGCGGCATCGGCCAGGGCCATGAGCTCGGCGAGCCGGCGGCGGTCGTCGCCGCGATAGAGGCAGTGGGCGGCGAGATAGCAGCGGCCGGGCCAGCCGTCTGCGAGATCGGTCAGCGTAGCGGCGAAGGCATCGTCCGGGCGGTCCGGCGGCACGGCGACGAAGATCTGGCCCTCGGCATGGGCCTGCACATCGTCGAGGGTGAGCCAGCATTCGCCCTTGGGCGCGCGCCGGCGGCCAACGGTGATCAGTTGCGACAGCCGGCCGTAGGCGGCCCGGTCGGTCGGGAAACACAGCAGGCTGAGACTCGGCACCTCGGCGGTTTCCAGATCGAGGTCGAGACGGCAGCCGACGACCAGCCGGATGCCAGCATTCTTCGCCGCGCTGTGGGCGCGGACGACGCCGGCCAGGGTATTGCGGTCGGTCACGGCGATGGCCGGGTGGCCGAGGGCGGCGGCGGCGATCGCCAGCTCGTCAGGATGCGAACCGCCGTGCAGGAAGGTGAAGTTGCTGGTGACCTGAAGTTCGACGTAAGCGGTCATCGCGGTCACCCGAACAGGCCGTGCAGAAACCAGCGCGGCACGGCCGCGGCCTCGTCATAGAGCCCCTGGCGGTAGAGCCAGAAACGGCGGCCGCGGCTGTCCTCGATGCGGTAATAGTCGCGGGTGCCGGCGGCGAGCGTGGCCGGGTCGGCCTGCAGGTCGTGCCACCATTCCGGCGCGAACCGTTCCGGCCCGTCGGCCCGGCGCACCCGGTGCGCGACGCTGCGCCAGCGGAACAGCACCGGCGGGCCGTCCGGCACCTCGGCCACCGCCTCGACCGGTTCCGGCACCGGCAGCAGGTAGACCGGGCGGGCCGCGGTATCGGGCCAGGGCGGACCCTGGTCGGGCGCCAGCGGGGCGACGACGCGCACGGCGCGCTCCGGCAGGTGGCTTGCCTGCGGGGCGAAGCGGGCGACGTTGGCGAGACCGAGGCGATTGCCCAGCCGGTCGACCAGGCGGCCCAGGTCGGGATCGCCGAGCGGATCGGCCGCGGGTGCCGGATGCCTGGCCCGGGGGTCAGACGCGGACGACCCGGACAGGCGGCGGAAGCTCTGCTGCTCGCTTGCCAGCGGCTCGCTCACCGGGGCGACCAGGGTCATGAAGTCGGCGCCGAAGCCGGCCTCCAGCGCCGGCAGCCGGTCCCGCAGCAGGCGCAGGATATGATCGGCCGCCCGCACCGGCCGGGCCAGGCCGAGACGAATATGCTCGACCCGGCCGTCGGTCAGGTAAAGCGCCAGTTCGACCCGGCGCGCCCCGCGGGCGGCGCGCTCCAGCACCCGGCACAGCTCGTCGACAAGCTGGCCGGCGGCGCGGTGGATATCGTCGAGATGGCCGATCGGCTCGGCAAAGGCCAGCCGGACCCAGAAGCGGGTCGACGGCGGCGTCGGCGTCACCGGCTCGTCCTGCGCGCCCAGCGCCTGGTCCAGCCGCAGGGCGAGCTGCGGCCCGAAGCGGGCGGCCAGGGCGGCGCGCGGCATGTCGCAGACCTGCTCGATCCGGTAAAGCCCGAGGCGGGCCAGATCGGCCACCATGTCGCCCGGCAGGCGCAGGCCGGCCAGCGGCAATTCGGCCAGCGCCGGCGACATCTGCCCGGCCGGCGCCACCGTGGCCGTATCGGCCCCGTACCGCGCCAGGGCCCAGGCCGCGCCCAGGGTATCGGCGATGGCGGCACGGCCGGCAATGGCGAAGCGGTCGAGCCGGGCCAGCAGGTCGTCCAGCAGGGCGGCCTCGCCACCGAACAGATGGGCGCAGCCGGTCACGTCGAGGCGAATGCCGTCGTCGCCGTCGACCGCGATCCAGGGGCTGTAGCGGCTGCACCAGTCGGCCAGCGAGGCGAGCGCGCGGGCATCGGCGACCGGTGCGGCCGGTTCGATCGCCAGACCGGGCACCAGGGCGCGGGCATCGGCCAGCACCTGGCCGGGACGCACCCCCTCATCGGCCGCCGCCGGATTGGTGGCGACGACCCGGTGGGTGCCCTGCTGGGCCAGCACCAGGGCCAGTGGCGCCTCATCCGCCGTGGCCGCCGGCGCCGGCACGCGGTCAGCGGCGCGGACACGCGCCCGGCTACGCCGCAGCCGGTCGGCCGGCCACCAGGGCAGCCACAGCGCCAGCACCCGCCGGTCGGTCGGGGCAATCGCCTTGTCGATCGTACTTGTCGGCATCTTCCTCATCGGCCACGCCCCCGCCCGCGAGGGCAAAGCCATGGCCGGTCCAATCCAGAAACCAGGTTCGCGGGTCGGCACCGCGGGCGCGCAACAGATCGGCGCACAGGCGCGGTGGCCCGACCCCGACATACGCCTCGGGCGCCACCGCCGGCGCGGCCGTCACCTGCCAGCGGGTCGCCGCGGCCCCGGCGCCGAGCGCCGCGCCCGCCGGCCGCAACAACAGCGCCATGACCCCGCCGGTCTCAGCCGCCAGTTGCAGCCGCCGGCTTTGCGTCAGATCGAGCGTGCGCACCTCGCCGACGACGGCGGTGAGCGCCGGGCAGCGCAGCCCCTCCTCCATCGCCCACAGACGGGCCTGGTCGTCGCGGCCGCGGGCCAGCAGCAGCCGGTCCGGCGACAGGCCGAAGGCGGCGAGCCCCGGGGCGTACAAACCGGGCCGGGCGGTACACCACAGCACCACGCCCGCATCGCCGGCCCGGCGGGCGGCCAGCGCGGCGGTAAACGCCAGTGCCGCGCCATCGGCCTCCGTCGCCACCACCTCATGCAAAGCGGCCGGATCGAGGCCGCCGCCGGGCAAGGCCCGGTCGACCGCCGGAACGGCGAAACCGACCCGCGCGCCGGCCCGTGGCGGGGCCTGGCCGCGTTCGATCCGTTCCAGCTTACGGCGCAGTTTTCCAAGCAGAACCTGCCTGTCCGCGGCGCCTGAAGGCGGGACCGGGGCCGAAAACGCTTCTGTTGTGGCGTGGATCGGTGGCATGGTGCAGACAGGGTTGAGAACATGAATGTTCCTATTTTGTTCTAATCTATAAAAGAGTCAAGCAACCGGGCGGCGAACAGGGAGAGACGCATGAACGCGACCATCAACCGGCAATATCTGCTGAAACAGCGGCCGAGCGGCGCCCTGCAGGAAAGCGACTTCGCGTGGGCCGAAACCCCGGTGCCGGACCCCGGCCCCGGCGGCGTGCTGGTGCGCAACGTCTACCTGTCGCTGGACCCGGCCAACCGCGGCTGGATCAACGACGTGCCGACCTACCGCGCGCCGGTGCCGGTCGGCGGGCCGATGGCCGGGTTTACGATTTCCCGCGTGGTCGCCTCGAACCGCGACGATCTGAAACCGGGCGATTTCGTCGAGGGCGACGGCGGCTGGCAGGACTACGCCGCCTACGGCCCCGACGATTACGTCTACCGCCTGCCCGAGGGCGACGACCTGATCGCGCGGATCAGCGTGCTCGGCGTCACCGGCAAGACCGCCTATTGGGGCCTGAAGGACATCGGCACGCCGAAGGCCGGCGAGACCGTGGTGGTTTCCGCCGCCGCCGGCGCGGTCGGCTCCCTGACCGGGCAGATCGCCAAGATCCTCGGCTGCCGCGCCGTCGGCCTGGCCGGGACCGACGAAAAATGCCGCTGGATCACCGAGGAACTAGGCTTCGATGCAGCGATCAACTACCGCAGCGAACACGTCGGCAAGGCGCTGAAGCAGCACTGCCCGGACGGCATCGACATCTATTTCGACAATGTCGGCGGCGACATCCTGCAGGCCGCCCTGTTCCAGATGAACCAGCGCGGCCGCATCGTCTGCTGCGGCGTGATCTCGCAATACGACACCGCCACCCCGGCGCCGGGGCCGCACGGCGTGCCCGGCCTGATCGTGGTGAAGCGGCTGCGCATGGAAGGCTTCATCGTGCTGGACTACGAAGACCGCCGGCAGGAGGCGGAACGCGACCTGAGCGCCTGGGTCGCGGACGGCGGGCTGACATACAAGGTCGACGTGATCGACGGCCTGGAGCAAGCGCCGAAGGCCCTGATCGGCCTGCTGCACGGCGAGAACACCGGCAAGCGGATGATCCGCATCGCCGAACCCGAGGGCTAACCGGCCGCACTATGCCCGGCCGGGTGCCGGCGACACTCAGTCCGGCAGGTAGCCGAAACGCGTCATCTGCTCGCGATGGGCCGACACCACCGCGTCGACCTGGGCGGCGGACAGCTTGTTGCGCCATTGCCCCGCCCGTCCGACGCGGAAGAAATGCTCGGAATACTGACTGCGTTCGCGGAAGCCCGACTTGCTCTCCTGATTACGCAGCACCTTGAACGAGGAAAACTTGATCGCCTTGTCGAGCCGGTCGCGCGGCGGCGACAGGCCGAGAAACTTGGCGACGCGGCCGAAGGTCTGACGCGGTTTGTCCAGCATGTCCTCATAGCGCACATGCATGAGGCCCGGACTGTCACTGTCGGTCCAGCTTTGCACGTGCTGCGACCAGGTGCCGTAGAACTCGAAGGCGTTGACCTCGGTATTCTCGGTCCCGGCGTTGGGATTGGCCAGGAAGGCGATGGCATCGTCGAGGCTGAGCCCGAAGTGATCGGCCACCGACAGGCAAACGTCGAGCGGATTGCGCAGAACGTAGATCGCGCCGACCGTGTATTCCATGCTGACCAGCGGGACGCCGGCGAACCCGCCGAGGATGTTGTGGGTCTTGGCGAAGACCGAGTCGGGATGCGCCCGGGTGAACGCCTCATGCACCTTGGTGCGCAGCGGCGCCAGATCTTCCTTGGTCATCTCCGCCGGCGAGCGGCCGCCGGATACCTGCATGTACCAGGGCGCCTGACTGTCGCCGAGGCAGAACTTGTCGAGTTCGTTGATGTCCATCGGCGTCGCCGGGTTGCGCAGCAGGTTGTGCAGGAAGGCGCGCAGCCAGGTGTTGCCCGACTTCGGATAAGACGCCAACCACACAATTCCGCCCATGACGCAAACCTTCCGCCCGCACCGGCACCATCGCCGCCCGACGCTGCATAACACAAACGAAACGGGCATGGCACGCAAGCGCGCCATGCCCGTGATGTCAGCGGTTTCGGCCGGAAAGCCGCGTCAGAACTGCACCGTGGTGCCGACGATCGCGATAATCGCCTCGTTCTCGTTCGCGGCGGCACCGGCGTTGTCCTGCAGGTCCCAGTATTGCACACCGCCGGCCAGGATGATGCCCGGGCTGAGGGTGTAGCGGACGCCGATTTCGACGGCATCGGCCTCGTCGTCGCCTAGACCGGCACCGGCCTCGACTTCGGCATGCCAGTACTCGATACCAAAGCGCCACGGGCCGGTACTGTAGTCGGCGCCGATGGTCCAGTCGGTACGGTCGGTGTTGCTGCCGCTGGTGCCGAGGTCATCCTCTTTGTAGCCGGCGCCGACACGGAAGCCGGAGAAACCGACGCGGAACGCCATGCCCCATTGGGTACGGTCGTCGGCGCCGGGTGCGGCCAGTTCGAGCTCGCCCTTACCGTAAGCGCCCGAGACGGCGACGTTCACGCCGTTGAATTCCCGGATGTAGTTGGCGCCGATTTCGACGATTTCCGACTGCTGGCCGGCATTGTTGTCGAACTGGAAGCCGGCGTAGGTACCGCCGCAGGTCTGCGCCTCTTCGCAGCGGTCCGGCGTGTAGGAGATGCCGGCCTGGAAGCCGGCGAGCCGCGGCGACGTGTAGGAGATCTTCTCCGAATCGCCGGAAATCGTCACCCGGGTGATCGGCGTGCCGGCGGCATTGCCGCCAACGGAAGGATGACGGAACGTCGGATCGTTCAGGCCATGACCCGGCAGCGGGTTCTGCGGGCCGATATAGAGGTTGTAGCTGACCGGATCGTCAGAGCCGACTTTCAGTTGACCGAAACCGCCCTGGAAATAGATGTAGGTTTCGTCGATCTGGTCGGCGCAGGTCTCAGCCTCGAGCTGCACGTTGACGCCAACCTTGATGCCGTTGTCGAGCGTGGTTTCACCCTTGAAGTGGATCTCGGCTTCCCGGGCGATCTTGTGCGAGCGCCGGTTGGCCCCAGGTTCCCCAATGCCGTCGTCCTGGCTACCGAACACGCCGTAGGCATGGAAGTAACCGCCGACACCGAGCTTCAGCTTTTCCGCCGCACCGGCGGACTGAGCCATGGCAAAACTCGTGGCCATGGCCGTGGTGACGAGCAGAGATTTCGCGAAAAGATGTTTAGACATCGTACTGCTGTTCCCAGTTAGGCCGCACGTTACGCAAGACCGAAGTCAAATGTGCGGCAACGCCCCGAATAGCGGAACATAACGCAAGGCGACCGCCGTTGCATCCTGTCCGCCTTCTACACGCGCTTTCCGTAGCTGCCGGGCGGGTTTTGCCGATGCCGCCGCCGACGTCATACGTTCGACGCCGTGCAAAGGCAAAGAATCGCTATCGCCGGCGCGCGAACACGGAAAGCACAGCAAACAATAGCGCGGCAACCATGACAATTGTCGGTCCGGACGGCAGATCCCATTGCCAGGATGCGGCCAGGCCGCCGAGCACCGACGCGGCCCCAAGGACGACGGCAACGATGGCCATCCCCTCCGGCGTGCGGGCGACCGGCCGGGCGGCGGCGGCGGGAATGATCAACAGCGACACCACCATGAGAATGCCGACGACCTTCATGCCGATCGCCACCACCAGCGCCAGCAGCAGCATGAACAGCAGCCGGATGCGCCGGGTCGGCACACCTTCGACCTGGGCCATGTCCTCATGCACAGTGAGCGACAGCAAGGGCCGCCAGACCGCCAGCAGCAGCAGCAGCACCGCCACCGCCATGCCATAGATCACGACGAGATCGGCGGTGCCGATCGACAGGATGTCGCCGAAGAGATAACCGACCAGGTCGACCCGGACGGTCTCCATCGTCGACAGGGCGACGACGCCGGCGGCGAGCACGACATGCGCGAGCACACCGAGCAGCGTATCGCTGGCCAGCAGCCGGCGGTCCTCCAGCAAGACAAAGGCCGCGGCCACCAGCAGGCACAGGATGGCAATGCCGAAGGTCGGACCGATACCGACGAGCAGACCGAGCGCCACCCCCAACAGCGCCGAATGCGACAGCGCCGCGCCGAAATAAGCCAGCCGGCGCCACACAACGAAGCAGCCGAGCGGGCTTGCGGCGAGCACCACACCGAGGCCGCCAAGCGCGGCACGAACGAGAAAGTCGTCAAGCATGAAAGCGGCTAGGACGCCGGACCGTCGCCGGCGTGATCATGCCCGCCATGATCGCGATGCGCGTGATCGTGCCCGGCAGCCCCATGGCCGATCGGCACGACGCGGCCATCGGCGGCATGACGATGATCGTGCTGATGGTGATAGACGGCCAGCGCCTGGGCGACGCGATCGCCGAACAGGGCGCGGAACTCGGCGTTTTCCAGCACCGCGTCCGGCTGACCGGTGCAGCAGACGTGGTGGTTGAGACAGACGACGCGGTCGGTCGCCGCCATGACCAGATGCAGATCGTGCGAGACCAGCAGCACACCGCAATGGTGACGGCGGCGAATACGGTCGATCAGATCGTAGAGTTCGACCTGGCCGGATACGTCGACGCCGCTCATCGGCTCGTCCAGCACCAGCAGATCGGGTTCGTGCAACAGGGCCCGCGCCAGCATCACCCGGCGCAGTTCGCCGCCGGACAGGGCCGTGACCTGGCTGTCGATCAGTGCGGCGAGCCCGACCTCGTCGAGCACCGCCGACAGGGCCGCCGGTACCGCGCGGCCGGCCAGGCCGAGAAACCGCTTAACGGTCAGCGGCAGGGTACGGTCGAGCGCCAGCGACTGCGGCACGTAGCCGACCGTCAGTCCGGGCTGGCGGTCGACCCGGCCGGCGCTGAGCGGCATCAACCCCAGCAGAGCACGCGCCAGCGTCGTCTTGCCGGAGCCGTTCAGCCCGACCAGGGTGACGATCTCGCCGCGCGAAATGGCGATGTCGACAGCATCGAGAATACGCCGGCCGGCGATATCGATGGTCAGTCCCGTGCCGGCAATCAGCGGCCGGGGCCCTGACCCGGCCGGGGCGGCTTTTTCAATGGTCTGTGACATGCGGCGCGATCATAAGTCCGTAGCTGGCCGGCTGTACAGCACGCCGGAAACCGGAAAGACAAAGAAGGGTGGAAGCGGCGACACGACGGCCACGGGCCTGGAAAACGCCGCGCCGGGCGGTGCCGAGCCGGGGGACACGGACCTAGAACCTGACAATGGTGCCGACGATGAAGGCGATGGCCTCATTCTCGCTGGCGCGGGCACCGAGATTGTCCCGCACATCCCAGTAGTTTATTGCGCCGGCCAGTTCGATACCCGGGCCGAGGTCATAGGTGCCGCCGAACTGGACGCCGTCGGTCTCGTCCTCGCCCAACCCGGCGCCGGCCTCGGCCACCGAATGGACGTATTCGATGCCCACGGTCCAGGGGCCGGTGGCGTAGTTCACGCCGACCGACATGTCCCGACGGTCGGTGTTCGACCCGGTGGTGCCCTGATCGTCCTCCTTGTAGGCCGCCCCGATGGTGAAGCCGGCGACACCGATCTCGACACCGACACCCCACTGGGTCTGGTCGTCGGCGCCCGGTGCCGCCACTTCCAGATCGCCCCTGACGTAGCCGCCATAGAGCGCGACATCGATGCCGTTGAAACTGTTCAGGTAGTTCGCCGCAATCTCGACGATCTCCGACTGCTGGCCGGCGTCGTTGTCGACCCCGAGGCCGCCGTAGCTGCCGCCGCAGGTCCCCCCGACCTCCTCGCAATTCTCCGGCGTGTAGGACGCCCCCACCTGAAGACCCGCCAGGCGCGGCGTGAAATAGGTGATCTTCTCCGCATCGTCGGAGATGTTCGGCACCACCGCCGGGTTCCGCACCGCATTGGTCAGCGACGAGAACACCTGAAGCGGCGACGACAAGCCGATAAGCACGATGGGCGACGGCGAGCCGTAATACATCGCATCGCTGGCGGGATCTTCCGAACCGATCTCGATCCGGCCGAAACCGCCTTCGACATAGATGTAGCTCTCGTCGATCTGGTCGCGGCAGGTCTCGGCCTCGAGCTGCACGTTGACGCCGAATGTCAGGCCGTTGTCGAGCGTGCTCTCGCCCCTGAAGTGGATCTCCGCCTCGCGGGCGATCTTGTGGTTGCGCCGGTTGGCACCCGGCTCGCCCGGGCCGTCATCCTGCTCGCCAACGACGAAGAAAGCGGTGAAGTAGCCGCCGACACCCAGGCTGATCTTGTCCGCTGCTGCCGCGTCAACCGGCGCCAATGCGACAGCCGCCGACAGCAACGCCGTGCCGCCCAGCAATAACCGGCGCGTGTTCATTCGACCTCCCGTCAGATGCAACCAAACCCGGCAGTGTCCGCATCCAACGACGAGACGGTCACCGATCGCAATCGCTTTCATCCACGTCCGTACCGAAACGCCGGCCTCGTTCCCGGCCGTCCCGGCGTCGCGCGGCACGGCGGCCAATAGCACATCGTGCAGCGTTTTCGTAAATGCGGCAAAGCCGCATACGGACGTCGCCTGCAGCCTGGTTCCACAGCATAAAAAGCGGGCGGGCCATTGGCCCGCCCGCATCCCAAGCGGAAGCGTATTTTCGGGAGGGTACTTCGCTTAGAAACCTCTGACCTAGAATTCGACGATGGTACCGACGATGAACTCGATGGCCTCGTTCTCGCTGGCCGCCGCACCCAGGTTGTCCTGCACATCCCAGTAGGTCACACCGCCGGTCAGCGTGATGCCGGGACCGAGGTCGTAGGTGCCGCCGACCTGGAAGCCGTCGGTCTCGTCCTCGCCCAGGCCGGCACCGGCCTCGACCACCGAGTGGACGTATTCCACGCCCATGGTCCATGGGCCCGTGGCGTAGTTCACGCCGATCGACATGTCCTGACGGTCGGTGTTCGACCCGCTGGTGCCCAGATCGTCTTCCTTGTAGGCCGCACCGATGGTGAAGCCGGCCACGCCGACCTCGACACCGACGCCCCACTGCGTCTGGTCGTCGGCACCGGCCGCCGCCACCTCCAGCTCGCCCTTGGCATAACCGCCATAGAGCGCCACATCGATGCCGTTGAAGCTGTTCACGTAGTTCGCCGCGATCTCGACGATCTCGGACTGCTGGCCGGCGTTGTTGTCGGCCCCGAAGCCGCCGTAAGTGCCGCCGCAAGTGCCGCGCACTTCCTCGCAGTTCTCCGGCGTGTAGGACACACCAAGCTGAATGCCCGACAGCCGCGGCGTGAAGTAGCTGATCTTCTCCGAGTCGCCGGAGATGCTGGTGATCGTCACCGGCGTCGCCACCGCGTTGGTCAGCGAGGAGAACACGTCATCCGGCGTCGACAGGCCGACCCCGGCGATCGGCGAGGGCGAACCGTAATACATCGCATCGGTGACCGGATCTTCCGAGCCGATCTCGACCCGGCCGAAGCCGCCTTCGACATATATGTAGGTCTCGTCGATCTGGTCGGCGCAGGTCTCGGCCTCGAGCTGCACGTTGACGCCGAACATCAGGCCGTTATCCAGCGTGGTCTCGCCCTTGAAATGGATCTCCGCCTCGCGGGCGATCTTGTGGTTGCGCCGGTTGGCGCCCGGCTCGCCGACGCCGTCGTCCTGCTCGCCGACAACGAAGAAGGCGTTGAAGTAGCCGCCGATGCCCAGCTTGATCTTGTCCGCCGCCGATGCCTCGACCGACGCCAACGCCACACTAGCCGACAGCAATGCCGTACTGCCCAGTAATACTCGGCGCATAAAGTAGTCTCCTTCAGATGACGCACCCGTTATTTCGCACTTGCACAACGCTGGCACCGAATCCGGCCTGTGACAAGGCCAATCGCCAGTCGTGAAACCATCCCGAGCAACCGATTGCCGGTAGTACCCTCAAAATCTTCGAAAATCCTAATATATATTATTTTTCAGATAGTTATTGGAATTCATTGATGTGACACAGAGATCGTTTTGCACAAGCGGTGAGCACATGCGCCGGTTTTGTGCACGGCGATTGTGCAAGTGCAGCAAAAGCTTCATATTCAAGTTGTTGCAGAACTGCCACGCTGGGCAAAAATGTAGCGGCGCCACCCGGTCAGATCGCGGGCTGCCCCTTATCCGCGCCAGTTTCCTGCGGTCAGTCGGCGACGCTGTAGCGCTCGATGGCTTTCTGAAGTTGCGTCATCAGTTCCTTGCCGACCTGGCCGCCATCGCCCTTCACACGACCGGCAATGACCGCCTTCATGGCATCGATATGCGCCTTGACGATCTCGACATGGTTGTCGGTGTACTCGTCGCGCGGCCGGGTACATTCGTAGAGTGAATCGCCGAACTGGCTGATCAGCATGTAGCCGAAGGTACCGCCCTGCCCTTTCAGGTCGTGCGCGTTCTCATTCAGCTTCTTGAAATTCTGATGCCGCAGTTCCGGCGTATCGACACAGCGGCCATGCATTTCGTAGAGGCGGCGGATGTAACTCTCCACCCAATCCGGGTAGTCCTCCGCCATCTTGGCGAATTCCGCCTCGGCGGCTTCCAGCGCCTCTTCGGCAATGACGCCGGGACCGGTGCCGCCGAGCGAGCCGGCCGCCTTTTCCTTCAGCGCGTTGCGGAAGCGGTAGTAGCGCACCTGCACCCGCCGGCGCGCGCGGTTGTCTTCAGCGGTCTCAGGCATAGACGATCTCGATATCTTCTTCGCGCATCTGACGCCGTTCCTCGCCGGTCGGGCTGCCGGTGGCCTGACGCCGCCGGTCCGGGCCGAAATAGTCGGGCGTATGAACGAACTGGCGCGGGCGGTCGATGACCTGCAGCAGACGTTGCGCCAGGCTGGTGACGGAAAACGGCTTGGCCAGGATTTCGCTTACGCCCATGTCGCGGGCTTCGTTGACCTTGTCCATGTCGGCATAGCCGGTGACCATGATGAACGGAATGAAGCGGTTGGGCGATTCCTTGTGCCGGCGCACCCAGCGCAGCAGCATCAGCCCGTCGACCGGCGACATCTGCCAGTTCGACAGGATGATATCGACATGCATCAGGCCGGCTTTCGACGGGTCGATCGCCATCATGCGCAGGATGTCGATGGCCTCGCCGCCGTGTTCCGCCGACCGGATATTGCCCACGCCGATCGCTTTCAACGACTGCGCCAGCAACGACCGCAAATAGGTGTTGTCCTCGGCCACCAGCACGGAGAAGCGATCGAAATTGTAACCACTCATAGAAACCGCCTTAATTAGCGATGCCGAATACTGGCCGCGACCCGTTAACCATGGGTTATCGCTTCGAGACCGGCCCGCTTTTGCATGACAGTCAGCCGAAGGAATAAAGATTTCGCTAACTATAGATGCGGAAATGCCGTTTTGCGGCGATTCCCGGCGCCAGGCGACAGGTCAGTCGGCGGCTGAACGGCCCGCCCGCGCATCCGCGGTGGCCGCCATATCGACGCTACCATCGTCCGTCAAAACGACGCCCCAGCGCTCCCGCGCCTCATGGGCCGTGTAGTAGGCGCGGCCGACGTCGCGGGCGACCAGCGCCGGATCGCGCTGCAGCGGATCGCCGAAACCGCCGCCGCCGGGGGTTTCCACCCGGATGACGTCGCCTTCGGCAACCTCGATGTCCTGGTCCTTGGACAGGTGCGGCGGTTCGTAACTGCCGCCGCCGCGTTCGATCCTCACCCGGTTCGGCGCCCCGTCGGCCCCGCCAAGCGCCCCCTGCGGGCCGTAGCGGCCATGATCCATGACGAACGAGGCCCGGCCCCAGCCGTTGCGGAGGCGCACGGCATAGCGTACGCCGAAGCCGCCGCGCTGCGCCCCGGCGCCACCGGAGCCTTCACGCAGGGCGAATTCCTCGAACAACACGGGATAGCGCTGCTCCAGCACCTCGACCGGCTGCATGGTCGAGATACCGATGGTCGAGCAACCGTTGCTCAACCCGTCGGTCCGGGCGTTGCCGCCGTAGCCGCCGCCGGTGAAGAGATACATGACATAGGGCTTGTCGTGCCGGGCATCGACGCCGCCGAGGGCGAAATTGCCCGACGTGCCCGCCGGCGCCGCATAGAGCCGGTCCGGCAGGCCCGGCACCAGGGCGGCGAACACCGCCTCGGCGATACGCTGGCTGACCTCCGCCGCGCAGCCCGAGACCGGCCGGGGATAGGTGGCGTAGAGGAAGGTGCCGGCCGGGTCGTCGATATGCAGCGGCGCAAAGGTGCCGGCGTTGATCGGCACCTCGGGAAAGATGTGCTTCATCGCGAGATAAACCGACGAGCGGGTGGTGGCGATGACCGAATTCATCGGCCCTTTGCACGGCGGGCTGGAGCCGGACAGGTCGAAATGCAGATCGGTGCCCGATTTGCGGATCTTCATGTCGATCTTCAGCGGCTCGTCGACGACACCGTCGGAATCGACCCAGGCGACGCCGTGGTAATCGCCGTCGGGAATGGTGGCGATGCGCGCGCGCATCTGCTGTTCGGCCCGGGCGCGCATCTCGACGATGGCGGCCTCCACCGTGTCGCGGCCATAGCGGTCGAGCAACGCCGTCAGCCGCCGTTCGCCGACCCGGAGGGCCGCGGCCTGCGCCTTGATGTCGCCGACGGTCTCACCGGCGACGCGGATGTTGGACAGGATGATGTCCTGGATTTCCTCATCCAGCACGCCGGCCTTGTAGAGCTTGACCGGCGGCAGGCGCAGGCCCTCCTGCTCGACCTCGGTGGCGTTGGCGGAAAAGCCGCCGGGCACCGCACCGCCGGTGTCGCGCCAGTGGCCGGTGTTCGACAGCCAGCAGAACAGCTCGCCCCGATAGTAGAACGGCAGGCCCATGCGCACGTCCATCAGATGGGTGCCGCCGAGGTAGGGGTCGTTGCAGATATAGATGTCGCCCGGCTGCAGGTCGCGGGCGCGTTCGATGAAGGTCCGGGTCGAGTACTGCATGGTGCCGACGAAAATCGGCAGGCCCAGCTCGCCCTGGGCGATCAGCGCGCCGTCATCGCGATGGTAGATGCCGTCGGACCGGTCCATCGCCTCGGCGATCACCGGGCTGAAGGCGGCGCGCTGGAAGGCCAGGTCCATCTCGTTGCAGACCTGGTTCAGGCCGTTCTGCACCACGGCCAGGGTGACATGGTCCAGTGCTTGCGTCATGGCAGTCTCCCCTTGGTGCGGTTCAGGCGTCGCGGAACACCGGCGGCACGGTGACGACGAGGTTGCCGACGGCATCGACCTCGACCTCGTTGCCCGGATCGATGACGGTGGTGGTGTCGAGCTGCTCGACGATCGCCGGGCCGGCAAACCGGCTTTCGAGCGGCAGCCGGTCACGCTGCAGGATCGGCGTGTCGTGCCAGCCGTCCGCGAACCAGACACGGCGGCGGCCGACGGTAGCGCCATCGAGGTCGCCGGCCCGGGCCGTCGCGTCCATCAAGCTGTCGAGCGGGACCTGGGGTCGGCGGCCGATGACCGCGGTGTGGACGGTGACCAGCACGGCGCGCACCTCCGGCAGGCGCAGGTCGAAACGATGGTAGTAGGCGGCCTCGAACGCCGCCTGCAGGTCCTCGCGGCCGATCTTGGCGCTGGCCAGCGGCACCCGGAGCATGTGGCTCTGCCCCTGGAACTGCATCTCCGCCTCGTGGACGTAGATCAGGTCTTCTATGTCGACGCCATCGCGCTCGATCATCGCCCGGCCATCGTCGATCTGCTGCCGCAGGATGGCATGGACCCGATCCATGTCGAGGTCCTGGACCGGCCGGTTGACGGTGTTGACGAAGTCGTGACGCACGTCGGCGACGACGCAGCCGATGGCATTGGTGATGCCGGGACGCGCGGGGATCAGCACCTTGGGGATCGCCAGCTCGGCCGCCAAGGCGGTGGCGTGCAGCGGCCCGGCGCCGCCGAAGGCGAACAGGGCGAAATCGCGCGGGTCATGGCCGCGGGCGAGGCTGACCATGCGGATGGCGCCGGCCATGCGGTTGTTGGAAATCTGAATAATCGCGGCCGCGGCCTCGTCGGCCGAAAGATCGAGCGGCGCGCCGATGGCATCGGTCAGGCGGGCGCGCACATGGTCGAGCGACACCGGGTTGTCGACCGACAGAAGCGCATCCGGGTTCAGCCGGCCCAGCACCAGATTGGCGTCGGTGATGGTCGGCGCCTCGCCGCCCCGGCCGTAGCAGATCGGTCCCGGCTTGGCGCCGGCCGAGCGCGGCCCGACCTGCAGCATGCCGGCATCGTTGATGAACGCGATGGACCCGCCGCCGGCGCCGATGGAATGGACGTCGACCATCGGCACATGGATCGGCATGCCGTATTCGAGCTGCAGTTCCGACGACACCGCCGGGACGCCGTCGCGAATGAGGCCGACGTCGGACGAGGTGCCGCCCATGTCGTAGGTGATGATGTCGCGGAAACCGCTGCGCGCGCCGGTGTAGGCCGCGGCCATCACGCCGGACGCGGGCCCGGACATCACGGTGTTGATCGCACCTTGCGCGACGACGCGCGAGGAAACGGTGCCGCCATTGCCCTGCATGACGAGCAGGTCGTTGGCATAGCCCTGCCCGGCCAGTTCCTCGGTCAGCCGGCCGACGTAGCGGGCCAGCACCGGCTGCACCGCCGCATTGACGGCACCGGCGGTGCCGCGTTCGTACTCGCGGAACTCGGCCAGGACGCCGCTGCCGATGGTGATGTGATCGTTGGGCCAGACCTCCGCCGCCACCTCGGCTGCACGCCGTTCGTGCGCCGGGTTGGCGTAGGCATGCAGGAAATGGATCAGCAGGCTTTCGCAGCCGGCATCGAGCAGGGCGCGCGCCGCCTGCCGCACGGCCGCTTCGTCGAGCGGCTGCACGACGTCGCCGGCCGCATCCATCCGCTCATCGACTTCCAGCCGCCGCTCGCGCGGGATCAGCGGCTCGAAATACCCGGTCATCCCATAGGGATTGGGTCGGGTCCGGCGACCGAGTTCCAGCACGTCGCGAAAGCCGCGCGTGGTGATCAGGCCGCAGGTCGCGACCTTCTTCTCCAGCAGCGCGTTGGTCGTCGTGGTGGTGCCATGCACGATCAGGTCGAGCGACGTCGCCGCCGCCCCGGCCGCGGCCACCGCCGCCATGACGCCGCGCGCCTGATTGTCGAGCGTCGTCGGCACCTTGGCGATCTGCACATCGCCCGCCGCCGCGTCCAGCAGGATCAGGTCCGTGAAGGTGCCCCCGACATCGCAACCGACCAATCGCATCTACGCTACTCCCCAGCCCATCAATCCGCGCGGCCGCCATGCCGGCCGGCGCCATCGCCGATGGCCGCACCTGCGGCGCCAACGGTGTACACCCGGTCCTGCAACGTCAGCATCGCGCCCTCGATCAGCCCGCGCGCGCGCATGCCGCGGGCAACGTCGACCCCGGCGAGCAGGGCCGCATCGACCGCCGCGTCGCCCAGCGGCCCGACGGCCACGGTGACCGGGCGGTCACCGAGATCGCTGTCCGGATCAAGCGATACGGCCGGGCGCCGCTCGACCGCCGGCAGGTCGACATCGACGGCATTGGCGATCAGCGTCGCGGCCACGTCGGCGGCGGCGGCCGTGCGTGCCAGCACGGTGACGGCGTCGGCAATGCCGAAGGAGAAGCTGCGTCCGCGCCAGCCGCTGGTGGCGATACCGCGCGCGGCCATGTCGGCGGTGAACCGGCCGGTGGCGGCAATGGCCGGCAGGTCGGCATTGCCAACGATGCCGGCGGTCAGGCTGTGCCCGGGGGCGACATGAAAGGCGATATCGCCGCCGTTGTTGACATGGGCCGTGTCGAGCCGCCGGTCTGCCAGCAGCGCCGCCAGCACGGCGTCGGCCACGGCGCCGGCGACCGCGGCCATCGGCGTGACGAAAGCGTCGCGATGCGGCCAGACGGCATCGACCATGGCGCGTGCCACCGGGTCGCGGCACAGCGGGTGCACGGCGGCAACATCGCGGCGCAGCACCGGCAGCTCGCCAACCAGACGGTCGAGCAGACCGTCGAAAGCCAGCCACGCCTGTGCATAGGCGGTGGCAACCTCGTCGTCGGGCCCTCGCGCGGCGATGACCAGATCGATCGGCCCGTGCTGCAGATGCAGCCGGCCATCCGGCAACCGTCCGTGGACGGCGCCGCCGGTCATGGCGCCCCGCCGGCCACGTCGGGGCCGGCCATCGGCCAGGGATTATCCGGCCGCCAGGGACGCGACTCGACCGCCTGTTCCGCCAGCACCTCGGCCACCGGGCGCACGGCGTCCATATAGCCGCCCAGCGCCTCGTACTGCGCCAGCGGCATGGTGAACTCGATCGGCGCCACCAGTGCCGGCGTCGGCACGGCGCCGAACGAGGCTCGCGGCATGCGGGTGACATCGACCATGAAGGTGATGCCGCCGCCGGGCCAGACGAAGACCGGGGCGCCGCCGCTGGTCACCCGGGCCACGGTGTCGCGCACGGAACGGGTGAGCCGCACCGGGTTCTCCGTCACCCCGGCGCGCAGCGAGCCGCCGGCACCGGCCATGAACAGGACCGTGCACAGCGCCGGTTCGCAGTTCTCGGCGATACGGTCGGTGACGATGCCAAGCGGTGCCGGCATGTCGGCCGGTTGCGGCTTGAGCTCATCGTCGAGCACGAAATAGGCCGAGTCCTCGCCGGTGGTCGACACCATCAGCAGGCGCAGGCCCGGCCAGGCGGTCTTCGTGTCGATACGGGAAATGATGTCCAGCGGTTCGGTCACATCGGTGCCGCCCCAGCCGTTGCCGTGACCGGCGACCTGGAAATAGCGCCCGGGCGTCGACCGGCGCCCGCGCACCCGTACGCCGGCCGGCGGCATGTCGAGGAAGCGGCCGGCCTGATGTTCGGTCAGCACGCCGGTGATGTGATCGTCGACGACCACGACCTCGTCGGCATGGCCGAACCATTGCCGGGCGAACATACCGATGGTGGCGGAGCCGCAGCCGACGCGCATACGCTCCTCGAATTCGCCATCGACGATGGGCGCGGCGCCGGCACGAACGGTGATGGTGGCCCCGTCATCGACGGCGAGGTCGACCGCCTCGCCATTGCACAGCGCCAGCATCATGTCGCAGGTGACGGTGCCTTCCTTCTTGCTGCCGCCGGTCAGGTGACGCACGCCGCCCAGCGCCAGCATCTGGCTGCCGTATTCGGCGGTGGTGACATGGCCGACCTGCTCGCCCTGGCAGCGCACCGCCTGCTGTTCCTCGCCGAGGAAGCGGTCGGTGTCGATCTTCACCTTCACGCCGCAGTAGCTGAAGATGCCTTCGGAGACGACGGTGACCATGTCGATGCCGTCGACCTCGCTCGACACGATGAAGGGCGCCGGCTTGTAGTCGGGATAGGTCGTCGTGGCGCCGATGCCGGTGACGAAACTGTCGGCCCCGGCGACCAGTGCGCCGTCCCAGTTCTCGGCATTTTCCAGAAACGGCACCATGCGGCCGTCCTGATCGCGCACGCGCTGCGCGACGACCAGCGGATCGACGCGCACGAGACGCCCGTTGTCGTTGGCATAGCGGTCGCAGGCACCGGCGCGGCCGGGGCGGATGCGGCACAGCACCGGGCAGGCATCGCAGCGCACCAGCCCCTCATCGCGGCCGGCACTGCCGCTGTCGGTCAGGTTCGCGTCGGTCATGGCTGCCCCCGCGCTTTGAGAATGAGATCGCGCACCCGGTCCGGCGTCGCCGGGACGCGATGGACATCGACCCCGGCCGCGTGGCGAATACCGGCGAGAATGGCCGGCGCCGTCGGCACCAACCCCGGTTCGCCGACGCCCTTGGCCCCGAACGGGCCGGTCGGCTCGGGATCCTCGACCAGGATGACATCGATCGGCGGCACGTCGCCGAAGGTCGGGATCAGGTAGTCGTGCAGGTTCTCGGTGACGCCGGGCAGGTATTCCTCCATCAGCGCGAGGCCCAGCCCCTGCGCGATGCCGCCGTGGATCTGGCCTTCGACGAGGGCCGGGTTGATCGCCCGGCCGACATCGTGCGCCGCGACGATGCGCAGCACCCGCGTCGTGCCGAGGTCCATGTCGACCTCGACCTCCGCCATCTGGGCGGCAAAGGCGTAGGTGCCGTAGGGATCGCCCTGGCCCTTGTCGTCAAGCGGCGTCGCCGGCGGATCGAAGGTCGCTTCGCCGCTGAGAACATCGCCGCGCGCGTCGGCCGGCAGCCGCGTCAGGTCGATGACATGAACCTCGTCGCCGTCGCGGACGGTCAGCGCGGCGCCGTCGACCCGCAGTTCCGCGCCGTCGCCGGCATTGACCAGCCGCAGGACGGTCCGGCGCAGGTCGCGGGCGGCGAGTTCGGCCGCACGGCCGGTGACATAGGTCTGGCGCGAGGCGGACGTCTTGCCGGCATCGGCGGTCAGGTCCGTATCGCCGGTCACCTGCCGGATCGCGGACAGCGGCACACCGAGGGCGTCGGCGGCGATCTGCGGCATGATGGTGTAGCTGCCCTGACCGATATCGACCGCGCCGTTGTAGAGCGTGATCGCACCGTCGGCGGCGATGCCGAGACGCATGGTCGACGGGTTCGACATGCCGGTGTTGCCGCAGCCGTACCACATGCAGCCGAGACCGACGCCGCGCCGCCGCACGGGCTCGCCGGCATTGTGTGCCGCCGCATCGGCGGTCGCCCGCTGCCATGCCGGCCGCAGGGCTTCCAGGCAGGGCACCAGCCCGGCACTGGCATGCAGCACCTGCCCCGTCGCGGTTTCGTCGCCCGCGATCAAGGCGTTGCGCAACCGGAACTCCAGCGGATCGAGGCCGGCCTGCTCGGCCAATCGGTCGACCAAGGCCTCATGCGCGATCGCCGCCTGAGGCACGCCGAAACCGCGAAAGGCGCCGGCCGGGGGTTCGTTGGTGAAATAGGCCCGGCCGCGCGCGGCGACATGCGGCACGCGGTAAGGCCCGCTGCCGTGCACCGGGACGCGGCCGGCCACGGTCGGGCCCCATGACGCGTATGCCCCGGTGTTGAAAACGGCGTCCATGTCGACCGCCTGCAGGAACCCGTCGGCATCGCAGCCCATGCGCGCGGCAATGCGCGCCGGATGACGCTTGGTCGACGCGGCCATGCTTTCCGGCCTAGTGTAGACACAGGCGACGGGCCGGTCGAGCAGCCAGGCCGCGACCGCCAGCATCGGCTGCACCGACTGGTCGAGTTTGCCGCCGAAGCCGCCGCCGCAATAGGTCGGCACGATGCGCACGTCCTCGGGCGGGATGCCGAGCACGAGCGCGGTTTCGTCGCGATCCATGTAGGGTGTCTGGGTGGTCACGTGCAGTTCGACCCGGTCGCCAACGCGGCGGGCGAACCCGGCCTCGGGCTCGATATAGGCATGCTCGACAAAGGCGGTTTCCCAGGTGCCTTCGGCGATATGGGCGCAGCCGGCGAGCGCCGACGCGGCGTCGCCCTTCCAGACACCGCCGTCGATCAGCAGGTTCTCCGGCCGGTCGGCCTGCACCAGCGACTGCGCCGCCCGCGCTTCATCAAGGCCGGTGACCGGTGCCTCGACGGCATAATCGATCGGCAGCTCATCGTCCCGGATCGCTTCGACCGTCGCGCGGTCGCCGACCAGGGCCAGCACGGCTTCGCCGCGAAAGCGGATCTGACCGTCGGCGAATACCGGCTGGTCCTTCAGGTCGGGATAGATGCCGAAGGCGTTGCTGCTCGGTACGTCGGCGGCGGTCAGCACCCGCTGCAGGCCGGGATGGCGGCGGTAAAGCGGATCGAGATCGCCCAGCGTGAACCGGGCGCGCGGGTGCGGCGATCGCACGGCGCGGAGCCACAGCGCGTCCGCCGGGATCACGTCGGCCCCGAACGCCGCCGCGCCGGTGATCTTGTTGATGCCGTCGAAACGCCCGACGCTGGCGCCGACGGCAGCACCGGTCCCCGCCTCCGGCGGCGCGTCCATATGCGCGGCGTCGAGCAGCGCATCGACGATCTTGCGATAGCCGGTGCAGCGGCACAGCACGCCGCCCATGGCATCGAGAATGTCCTGTTCGCTGGGCGCCTGCCGGCGGCCGAGAATGGCGGTTCCGGCGGCAATGACGCCGGGGGTGCAGATGCCGCACTGCGCCGCGCCGTGACGGTAAAGCGCCTGCTGCACCCGGGTAATGGTGCCGTGCGCGCCCATGCCCTCGACACTGACGACGACGCAGCCGTCGGCCTGGGCCGCCGGCACCAGGCAGGCGCAGACCTGCTGGCCGTCGAGCAGGATGGTGCAGGCACCGCAGTCGCCGGCATTGCAGCCGACCTTTACGCCGAGGAAACCGAACTCGTCGCGCAGCACGTCGGACAGGCGGTGCGACGGCACCACGTCGGCCTGCCGCCGGGTCCCGTTGAGGTACATGCTGATGGTGACGAGCCCGTCGTCGCGGGCCGGCGACAGACCGCTCATGCCCCGGCCCCCAGCTGCGCCAGAAGGCGGGCGACCATGGTGCCGGCGGCATCGCCCCGGTAGGCGGCGCTGCCGCGGCAGTCGCCAATCGGCGCCAGTGGGTCGAGATGCTCGGGCCGCAAACCGTCGGCAAGGCCGGCGTTCGCCGGCCGGCCGACCAGCGCCGCCTCAAGCGCCGGCAGGCGCTGTGCGACCTCGGAACAGGAGCCGACGGCGAGACGCGCCGCGGCGACCCGGCCGTCGCCATCGACCTCGAGCAGCCCCGCGACCGAGACGATGGAAATGACGAGGTAGCGCCGGGCGCCCAGCTTCAGGAAGCCACTGCGCGCGCCGGCCGCCGGTTTCGGGATCAGGACGGCGCTGAGCAGTTCGCCGGCGTCGCGGGCCGTGCGCCGGTTGCCGGTGATGAAGTCGTCCAACGGCAGCTCGCGCCGACCGCCGGCATGGCTGAGTTCGACCCGCGCCTGCAGGGTCAGCAGCGGCGGCACGCCATCGGCGGCCGGCGATGCATTGCACAGGTTACCGGCCACGGTGGCGCGGTTCTGGATCTGCTCGCCGCCGACCTCGCGTGCCGCCAGGCACAGGCCGTCGAAGCAGGGCGGCAGATCGGCCTCAATCAGGTCGGTCCAGGTGGTGGTCGCGCCCAGGCGCCAGTGATCGCCGCGATCGTGAATGCCGCGCAGGTCTTCGATCGCCGTGATGTCAAGGATGTCGTCGTCAAGCGGCCGGCCGACATGGGCGGGATAGACGTCGGTCGCCCCGGCAACGATCGTCAACGGCTGGGCCGCCAGTGCGGTCAGCGCCTGATTGAGATCTGTCGGCCGGATGTAGACGCTCATCCCGTCAGCAGCCTCCTGCCTGCGTCACGGAGATTGTTTGTACACAAACAATCTTGAGCCAACGGCACCGGCGCCGTCAAGATGCGGCACGGCGGTGGACGGGAGGTCGACCGTCAGTCTTCGAGGATGTTCAGCATCTCCGATACCGTGACCAGCTTGCGGCGCGGCGCTTCCCCTGGCGCGCTGGACTTCTCGTAAGCATCGAGCTTCAGCCACTCTTCGTAGTCGACCCGGCGGGCGCCGCGGCTTTCGAGCAGCCCCTCGAACTCGGCCCTGCCGCCCTTGGCGCCGGTCGGGAAATCCTCGACGATGTGTTTGGCCGCCGCCTGCCCGTCCGGCCGGTTGGTGCCGATGGTGCCGGTCGGGCCGCGGCCGATCCAGCCGACGACATAAACCCCCTCGCCGACGCGGCCGTCGTGGTTCGGGATCACGCCTTCGTTGTCGTCGAACGGCAGCCCCGGGATCGGCAGGCCGCGATAGCCGATGGCGGCGATCACCAGCTTGGTCTCGATCTCGAAGAACTCACCGGTGCCGACGGCGCGACCGTCCTCGACGCGGGTGCGCTCGAACCGCATGGCCTCGACGGCATCGCCGCCGATGATTTCGCGCGGCGCGGCGAAGAACTCGAAATGCACCCGCTTGGGCAGTTCGTTCGGATCGCGTTCGGCAAAGCCCTGCAGCGTGGCCAGATTACGGTCCCGCACGCGCCGGTCGCGGTCCGACATGTCGGCGTCGTCCGGCACCTTGTCGGGCACGATCGAGGCGTCGATCACCGGCGCGCAGACCTTAAGTTCGCCCATCTCGCGCAGTTCGACGTTGGTGAACTTGGCTTCGACCGGGCCGCGCCGGCCCAGCATGTAGACATCGGTGATCGGCGACTGCTCGACCGCGTCGACCGCATAGTCCGGCATGTCCGACACGCCCATTTCCTCGCGCGTCTTCACCAGCACGCGGGCGCAGTCGATGGCGACGTTGCCGTTGCCGATGATGCAGACATTCCTGGTGTCGAGGTTCGGGTTCAGGTCGAGGAAGTCGGGATGGCCGTTGTACCAGCCGACGAAGGACGCCGAACCGTAGACGCCCTTCTTGTCTTCGCCGGGAATACCGAGCTTGCGGTCGTAGGGCGAGCCGACAGCGAGAACGACGGCGTCATAGCACTGCTTCAGTTCTTCGATTGTCAGATCGCGGCCGATCTCGACATTGCCGTAAAACTGGATCTGCTCGCGGCCGGCCGTCTTGTCGAAAGCCCGGGAGACGTTCTTGGTGGTCTGATGATCCGGGGCGACGCCATAGCGGATCAGTCCGTGCGGGGCGGGCAGACGCTCGATGATGTCGATCTGGCAGTCGACGCCGGACTTGACCAGCGCCTCCGCCGTATAGAAGCCACTGGGGCCGGAGCCCACGATTGCTACGCTAACGGGCTTGGACGCCACCCTGCCTTCCTCCCTAGTCTGACCCGTGGCGGTTATTGGTTTGGACCCGCCACGACCCGAATCCCGACAGTCCGGAACTGCACCCCTCCAGGCGCACCGAACCATCCACTGCAAATGACGGCGGCCACCTTCGACGGTGGCCGGGTGCCGCCGTGTTAGCCGGAAATGGTCCAGGTGCTGCCGCCGCGCAGCAGCGCGTTGAAGTCGGCCGGGCCGGCCTTGGCCCGGACCTGTTCGATCTGCTCACGCACCGCGTCGGTGTAGGCCGGCACCGGCTCGCAATAGAGCACGCCGATCGCGACCGGGAAGTCCGGCCGCGGCATGTCGGCCAGCAGCCCGGCCAGCACTCTGTTGGTCTCGTCATGCACCAGCAGGTCGGCCTCGGTGACGCCGTCCTCGCCAATGGTCACCACCTCCAGTTCGAAGCGGCCGGGCACCAGGCGGATACCCTTGTTGCGCTCCTTGCCGAAGATCATCGGCTGGCCATGCTCGAGGTGAAGCTGGTTGTCGTCGACCAGCGCCTTCTCGGTGAAGTCGGCGAACACCGCGTCGTTGTAGACGATGCAGTTCTGGAAAATCTCGACGAAGGACGCGCCCTTGTGGGCATGCGCCCGCTTCAGCACCTCCGGCATGTGCTTCTGCTGCGTATCGACCGACCGGGCGACGAAACTGGCGTTGGCGCCGAGCGCGAACTGCACCGGCGACAGCGGCCGGTCGACCGAGCCCTGCGGCGTCGACGGCGAGCGGGTGCCGACCCGCGAGGTCGGCGAGTACTGCCCCTTGGTCAGGCCGTAAATCTCGTTGTTGAACAGCAGGATCTGCACATTGACGTTGCGCCGCAGGACGTGCAGCAGATGGTTGCCGCCAATCGACAGACCGTCGCCGTCGCCGGTGATGAGCCAGATGTCGAGATCGGGATTGGCGATCTTGGCGCCGGTGGCGAAAGCCGGCGCGCGGCCGTGGATGGTGTGGAAGCCGTAGGTCGACATGTAATAGGGAAAGCGCGACGAACAGCCGATGCCGGAAATGAACACGACGCGTTCGGGCGGCGTGCCGATGTCGGCCAGTGTCTTCTGCACGCCTTTCAGGATGGCATAGTCGCCGCAGCCGGGGCACCAGCGCACTTCCTGGTCGGAAGCGAAATCCTTCGGCGTCAGCTTCTCGATCTTTGCGGGCGCATTCATGTCACTTCTCCAATCGCTGACGGATCGCCATTTCGATCTCGGCGATCTTGAACGGCTGGCCGTTCACTTTGTTCAGCCCCTCCGCCGGCACCAGATACTCCGACCGCAGAACGGTCACCAGCTGGCCGGTATTCATTTCAGGCACCAGAATCTGATCGTAGCCGCGCAGTAGTTCACCCAGGTTGTGCGGCAGCGGCCAGATGTGCCGGATGTGGATTTGCGAAACGTCCAGACCCTCGGCGCGCAGGTTGCCGACGGCACGGTTGATCGGCCCGAAGGTCGATCCCCAGCCGACCACGGCGAGCTTGCCGCGGGCCTCACCCTGTTCCACCATTTGCGGCGGTAGGTCATTGGCGATGTTGGCAATTTTCTGTTTGCGCAGGTCGGTCATGCGCTGGTGATTTTCCGGCGCATAGGAGATGTTGCCGCTGCCGTCCTCGCGCTCGATACCGCCGATGCGGTGTTCCAGCCCGGGCGTGCCGGGCTTGGCCCAGGGCCGCGCCAGGGTATCGGCATCGCGTGCGAACGGCTCGAACCCCTCCGGGTCGGACGCGAAGGTCACGGGGAAGCGGGGATACTTGTCGAAATCGGGTATGAGCCACGGCTCGGACGCATTGCCGATGTACCCGTCGGTCAGCAGCATCACCGGTGTCATGTATTTGGTCGACAGGCGGGCCGCTTCGACCGCGACGTCGAAACAGTCGGACGGCGAGCGCGTCGCCAGCACCACCAGCGGCGCATCCGCATTGCGGCCGAACACGGCCTGATAGAGATCGGACTGCTCGGTCTTGGTCGGCAGGCCGGTCGACGGGCCGGCCCGCTGCGAATTCACCACGATCAGCGGCACTTCGGCGGCGATGGCGAGGCCGATGGCCTCCATCTTCAGCGCGATGCCCGGCCCGGAACTCGACGTGACGCCGAGCGAGCCGGCGTACGACGCGCCGATTGCGGCGCAGGCCGCGGCGATTTCGTCCTCCGCCTGGAAGGTGACGACCTCGAAATTCTTCATCCCCGCCAGCACATGCAGCAGCGGCGAGGCCGGCGTGATCGGGTAGGACGCGAACACCATCGGCACGTCGGCCAGATGCGCGCCCGCCGCCAGGCCCCAGGCCAGCGCTTCGCCGCCGGTCACCGTGCGGTAGAGGCCCGGTTCGATGTCCGCCGCCTTGATGGTGAAACCGTGGACGCCGCCCGGGAGTTCGGCGGTTTCGCCGAACGCATGGCCGGCGTTGAGCGCGGCGATATTGGCGTCGGCGACTTCCGGCCGCTTGGCGAACTTCTCGCGCAGCCAGTCGACCGAGGCCTGCCGGTCGCGGCCGTAGAGCCAGTAGATCAGCCCCAGCGTCCACATGTTCTTGCAGCGCAGGGCGTCCTTGTTGCCGAGGCCGAAGTCGCGCACCGCCTCGACCGTGAGCTTGGACATGTCGATCTCGACGACCTGGAAGCCGTCGAGCGAGCTGTCCTCCAGCGGATTGCCGTCGAAGCCGGCCTTCTTGAGGTTCCGGTCGGTGAAGGTGCCGGTGTCGACCAGTATCAGACCGCCCTGCTTGATATCCTGCAGGTTGACCTTCAGTGCCGCCGGGTTCATCGCCACCAGCACGTCCGGCGCGTCGCCGGCGGTGGCTATACGCCGGGCGCCAAAATTGATCTGGAAGGCGGAAACGCCGAAGGTGGTGCCGACCGGGGCGCGAATTTCCGCCGGAAAGTCCGGAAACGTCGCCAGATCGTTGCCGGCCAGCGCGGTGGTCAGGGTGAACTGACTGCCCGTCAACTGCATTCCATCGCCGGAGTCGCCGGCAAATCTTACGACGACGGCTTCGACTTCTTCGCGTGGCCGACCCGTCGGCTCAAGCTGTTCCGCTGTGCTTGTGACCATTTCTCGATTTTCTGTTCATTGGTGAACTGGCAGGTGTGAACTGTTCGCCGTGCGTCGCCGCTCCGCTTGCCGGGCACCTGGTGCCCCATACTGCACATACCTCAGACACGTTCGTGTCCTGCTTCCTCCCCACCCGGCAGAGGCCCGGGCGCCCCCGACGTGCGACCGCCACCCATCGATATCCGACGTCATGACGACGCCTTTGATATGGGTCGGTCCGCAGCCGGAGCAACGGCGACGTCGGTGCGTCATACGCTGCACCGCGACACCGGACTGTAACCGAGTCGCATAGGGATTCCAACAACACCCAACCAACACTCCAGGCAGCCCCGAGCGGTCAGGTTAGTCGCTTCAACAGGGTTAGAAAAACCCTTTGTTCATCATGGGTTAAGGGGGCAAGCACGGCCGAGCTGACGTCCGGGCCGAGGCGGATCATGCCGCCAATCAATTTTTCGCCAGCCGCCGATAACCGCCACAGCCGGCGGCGCCGGTCGTCCGGGTCATGGCGAAATTCGATCAACTCGCGTTTGGCAAGCCGGCGGATCACGCCCTGGATCGTCGCCGGGTCCATGCCGGTGAGCCGACCGAGCCGATTCTGCGACGTCTCGCCATGCTCGCTGAGCCGGACCAGCGCCGAAAACTGCGTCGGCGTGAGCTGTGAGCTGGCCATCACCTCCTGAAACACCGATGCCGCGCGCTGATGCGCCAGTCGCAGGATGTAACCGACCTGTTCGTCGAGGCGATAGGTCACGACGGCGCTCGCCGGCCGCGCATCATGGGAAGGTCGTGACCATGAGGCTGCCGTCGGCCAGGGCGTAGACCAGCGCGGTGCTGCCATCGACGCCGAGGTTGGCGGTCACGATGCGCGAGACGATCTCGGCCCGATGGGTCACCTCGCCAAGCTGGCGAAAACTGCCGCCATGAAAGCTGACGATGCGCAGCCGGTCGCGCGAGACGTTCGGCACCGCCAGTTCGATGCCCTCGTCGGCGACCAGATCGGCCGCCACCGACAGGCCCAGTTCGCGGCTGCCGATCTTGTGATTGGAGAATCCCGGTGCCGACTGCTCGACCGACAGGCCCCCTGCCTCAAGGCCGTAGAGGGTCAGGATACCGCCGATATGCGGCGTCACGACGGCGGCAACCTCGGCCGCACCGTCGCCATCGAAGTCGGCGATCCCGACCGGGTTGAGCCAGCGGTTCGGGATCCCGATCGGCGGGGCTTCCGCCAGCAATTTCAAGCTGTTGCCGGCGACAGTGAAGACCGCAGGTGTGGCGCCGTAGTCGAGATAGGCGCGCACGACCAGAAGATCGTCCTGCCCGTCGCCATCCACATCGCCCAGGCGGACGTAACGATCCTCGAACACCGAGTCGGGCGGCAGGGTGATGACCGCCCGGCTGCCGTCATCGAGGTCCGCGGCAAGCGCGCTGGCCTCGATCGCATCGCCCAGGACGCCGTGCCGATAGCGTTGCGTGGGCGCCGCCAGCCAGGCGCGCGTAACCCGCCCGCTGCCATAGGCGACGACGGCATCCGGCAGGGCATCGTCGGCCGGCGGCGGCACCGAGACCGGCGCGGCCTCGAGCGGTTTGGCCAGAAGTTCCCCGTCGACGCGGACCAGCTGCCAATGCCGGGGCGATGGGGCCGGCGCGTCGGTGGTGACAACCACGCCGTCGGTGCCGGGCGTCAGTGTGCGTACCGGCGCATCGAAGGTCATGCGGATCGACTTGATCTCGACCGCCGACGCCGCGGTCGTCAGGCCGAACGAAACCGCAACGGCAAGCAGGCCGGAGCGAACCATCGACGATGCGCGCCGATCCCTCATGCCGGACCGTCGACAATCGCCACCGCCCGCGTCCAGCCGGCCGACGCGGCGCGGATTTTCACCGGGAAACAGGCAATGGTGAACCCGGTCGCCGGCAGGGCCTCCAGATTGTGCAGCTTTTCGAGGTGGCAATAGCCGATCTCCCGGCCGGCCTTATGCCCTTCCCAGATGATCGCGGCGTCCTGCCCCTCGGCATACCGCTCGGCCGTGTAGCTGAACGGCGCGTCCCACGACCAGGCGTCGGTGCCGGTGACGCGTACGCCGCGCTCCAGCAGATAAAGCGTCGCCTCGCGCCCCATGCCGCAGCCGGCGTCGACATAACCGTCGCCACCGTAGGCGGCGCCGGCCCGCGTGTTGATGACGACGATGTCGAGCGGCTGCAGGTCGTGGCCGATGCGCTGCAGCTCGGATTGGACATCATCGGCGGTAACGACGTAGCCGTCGTCGAAGCCACGAAAATCGAGCTTCACGCCCGGCTGGAAACACCATTCGAGCGGCACCTCGTCGATGGTGATGGCGCGTTCGCCGTTGTTCATGGTCGACGCGAAATGATAGGGCGCATCGAGGTGGGTGCCGTTGTGGGTGATCAGCGACACCCGTTCGATCGCCCAGGCCTCGCCATCCGGCAGGTCGTCTTTCGCCAGACCGGGGAAGAAGGACGTCATGCCATCGACCGACATGTCATGATCGACGTAATCGATCCGCGGATTGAACGGCGGCGGGTCGGAAATCACATCGTTCTCAAGCGGCATCGAAATATCGATGAACTGCCGCGCCATGAAAGCCTCCCGGTTGCCCTGGTCCGCCGCGCACATCGTTGGTGCCGGCACGCCCACTATACGACAGCAATCGCACGCGACTTGAGCCAAAAGCGGGTTTCGGCAATACAAGGGGCGCGGGCGCGCCGCGCAGCCGACGGCCAGCCGTGCCCGGACCGACATCATGCCGTCACTCAGGACCGGTACATAACGTCATATGCCAAAACGTCTTTTCCTTATCCGCCACGGCCACACCGTCTGGAACGGCCCGCCGCATCGCATTCAGGGTCAGTTCGAATCCGACCTGTCGGACCAGGGCCGCAAGGCGGCACAGGACCTGGGCGCACAGATGCGCCGCCCGGACCGCATCGTGTCCAGCCCGGCGGAACGCTGCCTGCAGACGGTCGACTGCCTGTTCGGCGCCACGCCGGATGCCACCGACCCGGGGCTGCTGGAAATCGATCTCGGATGGTTCTGCGGCCTGCTGGCGACCGAAGTGGCGGAACGCGATCCGGCGGCCTGGTACGGCTGGCGCCATACGCCGGCCCGCATGCGCCCCGGCGACGGCGAAACGCTGGCCGAGCTGCAGGACCGGTTCGTGGCCGCGGTCAGGACCGTGCACAACGGCATGCGCGACGACGAATGCGTGCTGATCGCCACCCACGGCGGCTGCCTGCGGACCTTGATCTGCTACGACCGGGACGCGCCGCTCGACATCTACCCCGACATCACCATGGACAACCTGACGCTGCTGAAATTCGAGGGCGAGCGCATCGAGCGCGGGGCCGTCGGCCTGCGGCGGGTCGCGGCGGACGAATTCGGCTGAACGCCGCCCGCCGCCCTGCCATCGGCCGATCCGGGCCGCGAAACCGGGCTAGAGGATTCTCTGACCAAACATCACTTGCCCGCGCCCGGATTCCGCGTGAGCGGAAAACGACCTAGCTCAGGATGATGCGCATGTTCTCCCGGGCGACGAGCGCACCGGTCCACAGATGCCGGGCATCCTTTTCCAGTTGCGCCATGAAGCGGTCGTCGTGGTCGGGGTCGTGGTGGAAGATCGCCAGACGCTTCGCCCCGGCCTGCCGGCACAGGCGCACGCCTTCCTGCCAGGTCGAGTGGCCCCAGCCGACCTTGCCCGGGAATTCGTCATCGGTGTAGGTCGAGTCGTAGATCACCAGATCGGCACCGGCGATCAGTTCGAGAATGTTGCGGTCCGGCCGGCCGGGCACATGTTCGGTGTCGGTCACATAGCAGACCGACTTGCCGGCATATTCGATGCGGTAGCCGGTCGCATTGTTGGGATGGTTGAGCGGCGTGGTGTGCACCGTGATCGCGTCGTGCAGCACGAAGGTGTCGCCGGCATCGAAGTCGCGAAAGTTCAGCTTGGCGCTCATCGCGTCAATCGGCACGGGGAACATCGGCTGCACCATCTGACCGGCCATGACTTCACGTACGGTCAGACCGGAACTGCGTAAGTGCCCGGCATGAACGGTGAATTCGAAGTCGTCGCGAAACGCCGGCGAGAAGAAAGGAAAGCCGTTGATGTGGTCCCAATGGGTATGCGAGAGCAGGATGTCGGCATATTCGACACCCTTGCGCATCATCCAGTGGCCAAAGTTCCGCAGGCCGGTGCCGCAGTCCATCACCAGGCGCTGGCCGCCGCAGGCGATCTCAATGCAGGCCGTGTTCCCGCCATAGACGATGTACTTGTCCGATGGACAGGCGATCGACCCCCGAACGCCCCAGAACTTGACCTTAAACCCCATATGTCCCCCGGCGCGCAATCAGTCGGGTGTATTTGCCACCGCGTGCCGTCGTCCCTCGCCCGTACAGCTTAACCATTCCGACAAATGAATATGTGACGGCAGTCACATCTTTGCCGCAAGCGCCGCCGGACCGCAGCGTCACGCGGCCGCCAGCTCCTGCTCGACCAGCTTGGCCCAGTAACTCGCGCCAATCGGCAGGATCTCGTCGTTGAAGTCGTAGTTCGGGTTGTGAACCATGCAGCCGCCGCGCTGGCCGGTGCCGTTGCCGATCCAGACATAGCAGCCGGGCTTCGCCTTCAGCATCCAGGCAAAGTCTTCGGCGCCCATGACCGGCACCAGATCGCGCCGGACATTCTCCTCGCCGACGACGACGGCGGCGGCGGTCGCCGCCTTCTCGGTCTCGACGGCTGTGTTGATGGTCGGCGGATAGCGGCGGTCGTAGACATATTCGACACTGGCGCCGTGCGCGGCGGCAATGCCTTCGGCCACGCGGCGCATTTCGCGTTCCATCATGTCCTGCACTTCGGGCAGGAAGGCGCGGGTGGTGCCGGAGATCGTCGCCATTTCCGGGATCACGTTGGTGGTGTGGCCGGCGTGGAACTGGGTAACGCTGATCACCGCCTGCTGCATCGGGTTGGTGCTGCGCGACACCACGCGCTGCAGGCCCATGACGATCTCCGAACCGATCAGCACCGGGTCGATGCCTTCGTGCGGGAACGCGCCATGCGCGCCCACGCCCTGGACGGTGATCTCGAAGAAATCGGCCGATGCCATCATCGGCCCCGGCATCATGCCGATCTGCCCGTTCGGCAGGCCCGGCATGTTGTGCATGCCATAGACGTCCTGGCAGGGGAACTGGTCGAACAGCCCCTCCTCCACCATCACCCGGCCGCCGGCAACATTCTCTTCCGCCGGCTGGAAGATGAAGTAGACGGTGCCGTCGAAATTGCGGGTTTCCGCCAGGTAGCGTGCCGCGCCGAGCAGCATGGTGGTATGCCCGTCATGGCCGCAGGCGTGCATCTTGCCGTCGACCTGCGAGCGGTGATCGAAGCTGTTCAGTTCTTGCAGGTCGAGCGCATCCATATCGGCGCGCAGGCCGATACGGCGATCCGAACCGCCGGCGCTCAGCACGCCGACGACGCCGGTCTTGGCCAGCCCGGTCGTCACCTCGATGCCGAACGACTCAAGCTTTTCCGCCACCACCTTGGCGGTGCGTACTTCCTCGAATGCCGTTTCCGGGTGGCTGTGAATGTCATGCCGCCACTCGATCATGTCGTTATGGAAGTCGGCAATACGGTTGATGATCGGCATGGGCGGTGGCTCCTCAACACGACGGTCCGGGCCGGCGGGCCGGACGGAATGGGGCAGACACGGCGGTTTTCCAAGTCATCGGCGCGGGCTCAGCCGACGTCGCATCCGCCGGAAACGAAAAGGGTGGACCCATCGGGCCCACCCCATGTTAACCGCGGTTTCCGCCGCCGCGCCAGCCCCGGCGGCGGCAGTCCCGGTAGATTTGCGTGCCTAATGCGACATCATCACCGCACAGGTCATCGCATTCAGGATACCGCGCGTGGCACCGCCGAGCGCGAGTTCGCGCAGACGCGAGTGGCCGTAGCCGCCCATCACCAGCAGATCGATGCTGTTGTCGGCAATCGCCGACAGCAGGGCGTCGCCGACCGAGAGGTCCGGCGCGACGATATGCTTCGGCGTGGCATTGACGCCATGGCGGGACAGATGGGCGCAGATATCGGCGCCGGCGATGTGATCGTCCGGCGGGTTCACGCCGAATACCACCACCTCTTCCGCCGCCTGCAGCATCGGCAGGGCATCGTGCACGGCGCGGGTGCCTTCACGGGTGCCGTTCCAGGCGACCATGACGCGCTGGCCGATATGGCTGTGATCGCCGGTGTAGGGCACGATCAGGATCGGCCGGCCGGCGGCCAGAATCAGCGCTTCCGCGACCCTGTCGTCGGCCGACGGCTGGTCCGGGTCGGCCTGCCCGGCAATGACGAGATCGGCATAGCGCGCGCACATGGCCATGGCGTCGACGACATCGCCTTCCATGATGCGGAATTCGCCGGACACGCCCTCGCGCTGCATCGCGGCGTCGAACGCGTCCTTGCGGCGGTCGGCCTCGGCGCGGATTTCGCGGTAGCGCTCCTCGATGATCTCGGTCGGCACTTCCGCCTGCACAAAACCGGGGATGACCGGGTAGGACAGCACATAAACCCCAGTCACGCGCGAGTCGTGCTTCTGCGCCAGGGCCATGGCGACTTTCAGCCGCTCATCGGAATGTACATCTTCCCCCTGGTGTACGACGATATCCTTGTAACCCATTGATCGATCCTCTGGTTTTCGTTTTGGCGTCACAGGTGGCGCTTGTCAGATTACTACCGCTTAGGCGCTGATTGACAATTGATCGCAATCAACCGTCGTTGGCGGCCTCCCGACGCGCCTCGATAAAAGCCCGCGCGCGATCCAGGGCTACGTTCAGCCGCTCGACCTGACGTTCGCGCTCCTTCCTGTCGCCAGCATCGACACTTTCGGCAGTCTCCGCAAGCGCCGCGATCTCAAGTGCACCGACGCCGCGCGCGACGCCCTTCAGGCCATGCGCGGCGTCGGCCCAGGCCGTGCCCGCATCGGCACTTTGCATCTGCCCGATATAGCCCGCCGCGCTCGGCAGGAACATGCCGAGGATCTCCGCCTCGAGCGCCGCATCGCCGGCGGTGTACTGCGCGAGATGGTCGAGATCGATCGGCGGCGCGGGGTCGGTCACGATACGGCCCCGGACGCCGGATCGCCGCCGGCAAGCGCGGCGAGTTCGAACACGTCGATCGGCCGGTCCAGGCCCTTCACGGTGAAGTCGCCGCGCCGTTTCACCCGCTCGCCGCCATGACGGGCGACATCGGCCGACAACAGCACCCGGCTGCCGAGCGTCGGGCACAGGCTTTCGATACGGGTCACCAGGTTCACCGCCGGCCCGACGACGGTGAAGTCGAGCCGCGAGGGCGCGCCGATGTTGCCGAACATGACCTCGCCGAAGTGCAGCGCGAGGCCGAAGTCGATGGTGTCCTGCCCCTCGGCGCGGCGCGCCTCGTTCAGGGCCGCCATCTGTGTCACCGCTTCCTGCGCCGCGTCGATCGCGCGACGGCAGACCTCCGGTGTATCCGACGGTTCCTCGGCGCGGAAAATCGCCAGCATGGCATCGCCGATGAACTTCACGATATCGCCGCCGCGCGCCTCCACCGGCGCCGCCATGACGTCGAAATAGGCGTTCAGCAGGTCGATGATCTGATCGCGCGGCAGGCGGTCCGACAGCGTAGTGAAGCCGCGCAGGTCGCAGTACCACAATGCCGCCTGCACCGATTCACCGTCGCCGCGGTGGATGACGCCGTCGAGGATGCGTTCGCCGGCGGTATGGCCGACGTAAGTATCGAGCAGATTGACCGCCGTCGTGCGCAGGTTATGGATTTCGGTGATACGGGCGAACAGGAACTGCAGGCCGAAAAGGCGGTCTAGATCCTCGCCGGAGAAACCGCCGGGCTTGTCGCTGGACACCGACAGGCCGTCGATCCGGCCGTCGGAAAAGATCACCGGCAGGGCGACATAGTCGGTCGCACCTTCCTCCTTCAACTGGCGCAGCAGCGGAAAACTGACGCTTTCGACCTGTTCAAGGCGAACACGGACGGTCTTGGCCTGCTCGAAAACCTGGGGCAGCGGGTTGTCGAGGTAGGAGTCGTCCCGTTCGATCGATGTCGGCGCGCGCGCCACCTCGACCTGTCCGCCGCGCCGCCAGAAATAGCCGTAGCCGATGAATTCGGGATGCAGCGTGCGCTGGATGTAGCCGATGCGGTAGATCGGGATGCCGTGCCGGTACAGCATCTCGCCGGTCTGGCCGAGCAGATCGGCGGTGTCGGTGATGCGAAAGGCTTCCGTGGCGAACCATCGGGCAACGGGATCGCCGAAATCGAACCGAACGTCCTGCGCCGTGCCGGCCGCCACCGCATCCTCCGCGACGTCAAGAATATCGAACGCTGCCAGTAGAGCATTTTCTGACCGGACATCACCAGCCCGCTCCCCCACCCGGCCACCCATCTAGGATACTGGCGTTGGGTGGCCGGGTGGGGGAGCGGGCTGGCCCAGATTCCGCGTGAGCGGAAAACGCCCTAGCCGGCCGGCATGTCCACCGCACCGAAACGGGCTTCGGGCCGGCGCCCGACACGGACCGGGCCGCGCGTCAGGTCAGCCGCCCCTCCTCCACCGCGTGACAGGCGACGTTGACGTCGCCATCGCGTTTAAGAACCGGGATTTCGGCACGGCAGCGCTCGTTCGCATGCGGGCAGCGCGGGTGGAACGGACAGCCCGGCGGCGGATTGATCGGGCTCGGCACCTCGCCGGCGACCGGAATGCGCTGCCGCCCGGTCATTTCCAGATCCGGAATGGCGTCCAGCAGCATGCGCGTATAGGGATGGCGCGGGTTGTTGAACAGCGTGCGCGTTTCCGCCCATTCGACCAGCCGGCCGAGGTACATGACGCCGACCTTGGTCGACACGTGGTAGACCACGGCCAGATCGTGGCTGATGAACAGGTAGGTCAGGTTGTACCGCCGCTGCAGGTCCTTCATCAGATTCAGGATCTGCGCCTGCACCGACACGTCGAGCGCCGAGGTCGGCTCGTCGCACACCAGGAATTCCGGCTCGCCGGCGAGCGCCCGGGCAATCGAGATACGCTGCCGCTGGCCGCCGGAAAACTCGTGCGGATACTTCTCGCCGTCCGCCGGCGACAGACCGACCTGCAACAACACTTCGCCGACGCGCCGACGCACATCGGCCTTGCCCGAGAGCAGCCGGCGGGCGTGGATCGGCTCGGCGATGATATCGGTCACCCGCCAGCGTGGGTTCAGCGATGCATAGGGATCCTGAAAGATCATCTGCATGCGCGACTGCAGCCGGCGCCGGTTGGCCGCCGCCTTGCGGTCGCCGATCTCGACGCCTTCGTATTCGATGGACCCGGCGGTGGGCCCGTAGAGACCGACGATCAGGCGGGCGACGGTCGACTTGCCGCAGCCGGATTCGCCGACCAGGCTGAAGGTCTCGCCGCGGTTCACGGTGAAATTGATGCCGTCGACCGCCTTCACCACGGCACGGTCTAGCCGCTCCAGCAGACGGTTCAGGAATGGCGGCGAGACATCGAAGTAGCGCTTCAGATTGTCCACCGCCAGCAGCGGCGTGCCCGGTGCGACGGCGGTCCGGCTGTCTGGTGCGAGGTCAGTCACCGCTGGCCACCTTCTGGTTCTGGCTGTCGAACAGGTGGCACGCCACCTGGGAGCCGCCGACGGGCTGCAAATTCGGCCGCATGGCGCGGCAGCGGTCGTGCACCTGCGGGCAGCGCGGGTTGAAGGCGCAGCCGGTGGGGATTTCCTGCAGCCGCGGCATCGACCCCTCGATCTGGGTCAACTGCTCGACGTCATGGCCGATATGCGGGATCGAGCCCATCAGGCCGTGGGTGTAGGGATGCTTGGCGTCCTTGACGACGTCGGCAATCGGCCCGATTTCGGCAATGCGCCCGGAATACATCACCGCCACGCGGTCCGCCGCCTCGGCGATGACGCCCATGTCGTGGGTGACCAGCATGACCGCCGTGCCGTGCTCATGACACAGGCGTTTCAGCAGGCTGATGATCTGCGCCTGGATCGACACGTCGAGCGCCGTCGTCGGTTCGTCGGCGACGATCATCCGCGGTTCGGCGCACAGCGCCAGGGCGATGACCACGCGCTGGCGCATGCCGCCGGAGAACTGGTGCGGGTAGTGGTCGATGCGTTCCGCCGCGCCGGGAATACCGACTTCCTGCAACAGGTCGATGGCCCGTGTCCGCGCCTCCCGGTCGTTCATCGGCAGGTGGGTCTGGATCGACTCGGTCAACTGCCGGCCGACGGTGTAGAGCGGGTTCAGGCTGGTCAGCGGGTCCTGGAAGATCGCGCCGATACGCCGGCCGCGAATGCGCCGCATCTTTTCGTAGGGCAGATTGTCGATGCGCTCGCCCTCGAGCAGGATCTGCCCCTCGGCGATGCGGCCCGGCGGCTCCAGCAGGCCGATGATGGCCGCACCGGTCAGCGACTTGCCGGCGCCGGACTCGCCGACGACGCCGAGGATCTCGCCCGGCGCGATATCGAAGGAGACGTCATCGACGGCGACCAGCAGGCCGCGCCGGGTCGGGAACTCGATGCGCAGGTTGCGCACCGAAAGCAGTGGCTGGTTGGCCGTGCTGCGCGCCATGCTGCCCGTCACCTCAGTTTCGGATTGAGTGCATCGCGCAGCCAATCGCCGAACAGATTGACCGCCAGCACCAGGGTGGCGAGGACGGCGCCGGGGAAGACGGTGATCCACCATTCGCCGGAGAACAGATAGTCCTGGCCGACCTGGATCAGCGTGCCGAGCGAGGGTTCCGTCGGCGGCAGGCCGACGCCGAGGAAGCTCAGCGTCGCTTCGGTAATGATCGCCAGCGCCAGACTGATGGTGCCGATGACCAGAACCGGGCCGGTCACGTTCGGCAGCACATGACGCAGCATGATGATGAACGGCGAGCGGCCGATGACGCGGGCCGCCTGCACGTACTCCTTGTTCTTCTCCACCAGGGTCGAGCCGCGCACGGTACGGGCGAACTGCACCCAGCCGGAGATACCGATCGAGAAGATCAGGACGTAGAGCGCCAGTTCGTCATGCAGTTCGCGCGGCAGCACGCCGCGGGCGACGCCATCGACCAGCAGGGCGATCAGGATGGCGGGGAAGCTGAGCTGCACGTCGGCGACCCGCATGATGAAGGCATCGACCGTGCCGCCGACATAGCCGGACAGCAGGCCGAGGCTGACGCCGAACACCATGGCGAAGATCACCGCGGCGAAACCGACGCCGAGCGACACGCGCGAGCCGTAAATGATGGTCGACAGCACGCCGCGGCCCTGATCGTCGGTGCCGAGCAGATAGCGCGGATCGCCGCCTTCGACCCAGGCCGGCGGCAGATTGGCGTCGAGCAGGTCGATCGACGCCAGGTCGAACGGATTGTGCGGTGCGATCCACGGCGCCAGCAGCGCCGCCCCCATGATCAGCACCGTGACCGCCGCCGCGATCACCGTCACCGGCGAGTGAATGAAGCTGTAGAAGATGTCGCTGTCGCGCGCCCGGCGCAGCGCATCGGCGGTGCGGTTGAACGTGGACGGCGCCTCGACTGCGCGATCAACCATGGCCGGCTGCTGCCCCCTTATCGATGCGCAGGCGGGGATCGACCACGTAATACAGCAGGTCGACCACCAGATTGATGACGACGAAGAAGAAGGCGATCAGGCAGAGATAGGCCGCCATCACGGGAATATCGACGTCGAGCACCGCCTCGATGAACATCTTGCCCATGCCGGGCCACTGAAACACGGTTTCGGTGATGATCGCGAAGGCGATCACCGAGCCGAGCTGCAGCCCGGTGATGGTGATGACCGGCACCATGGTGTTTTTCAGCGCATGACCGAAGTTCACCGCGCGATTGGTCAGCCCGCGGGCGCGGGCGAACTTGATGTAGTCGGTGCGCAGAACCTCGAGCATTTCGGAGCGCACGAGACGCATGATCAGGGTCATCTGGAACAGCGCCAGCGTGATCGCCGGCATGATCAGCGCCTTCAGGCCGGACGTGGTGAGCAGGCCGGTCGACCAGAAGCCGAACAGCATCTCCGTCTCGCCGCGGCCGAAGGTCGGCAGCCATCTGAGTATGACGCCGAACAGCAGAATCAGCAGAATACCGACAAGAAATGGCGGTAACGATATGCCGATGAGGGAAATCGCCATGAACCCCTTGGCGAGGACGCCATTGCGGTTGAGGCCGGTATAGACGCCCATCGGCAAGGCGATCACCAGGGCGAGTATCGCCGACAGGATCGACAGCTCCAGCGTCGCCGGCATGCGCTCGGCGATCATGTCCTCGACCGGGCGCCGGTGCTGATACGAGTAGCCGAAATCGCCCTGAACGGTGTTGAGAACGTAGCGGCCGAACTGGATGATCGGCGGGTCGTTCAACCCCAGGGTTTCGCGCAGCTTTTCGCGGTCCTGCAGCGTCGTGTCCTGACCGACCATGTTGTTGATCGGGTCGCCGACATAGCGGAACAGCATGAACGAAATCAGCGCCACGGTCAGCATGACGATGACCGACTGCAGCAGGCGTCTGATCACAAACGCAAACACGTCGCTACCTGTGCCTGAATGTCATACGAAACGACCGACGGTCCGGACCCGAAGGCCCGGACCGCCGACGCGTATGATCACTTGTTGACGACTGCGTAGCGCAGGTCGAGCACGTTGTCCGGACGCTGGACAACGCTGACGCGCTCGGACACGCCCCAGCTCAGCGGCTGCTGATGCAGGGTGATGTGGCCGATCTCGTCTTTGTGGAGCTTGAACACCTCGTTGATCATGGCCTGACGCTTGGCCTGATCGGTCTCCGACTCGATCAACGGCGCCAGTTCATAAATGCGCTCGTTGCAGTAGCCGCCGAGGTTGAACAGGCCGCGGCCCTTCTCCTTGGTGCGGCAGGCCATCAACGGCTCGATCGCCTGATGCGCATCCATCGTGCCCGGCGTCCAGCCGAGCAGGTAGAAGCTGGTGTCGTAGTTGTTCTGGGCCAACACCTTGCCGAAATACTTCGACTTGGTCTGCGCCAGCACCTTCACCTTCACACCGACCTTGGCCAGCATCGACGCCACGGCCTGACAGATCTTCTCGTCGTTGACGTAACGATCGTTCGGGCAGTCCATGGTGATCTCGAAGCCATCGGGATAGCCGGCTTCGGCCAGCAGGGCCTTCGACTTGCCCGGATCGTGCGCCCACCAGTCGTTCATCTCCGGTGCATGGCCGCCGATCTGCGGTGCGATCATCAGGCCGGACGGGATCGACGCCCCGCGCATGATCTTGGCCTTGATCGCATTGATGTCGATGGCATGGGCGAACGCCTGACGAACCCGCAGGTCCTTCAGCGGGTTCTTGCCCTTGATGTTGGAGTACAGGAGCTCATCACGCACCTGGTCCATGCCGAGGAAGATCGTCCGCGCCTCGGGACCGGCCAGCGGCTTCACGCCGTCGGCATCCTCAAGCCGCTTCCAGTCCTGCACCGGCACCGGATAGGCCAGATCCAGCTCGCCCGAGATCAGCGCCGCGACGCGGGTGGCGTCCTGCGACACCGGGGTGAAGATACCCTCGGTGATGTTGGTCTTGATGTCTTTCCAGTAGTCCGGGTTGCGCTTGATCGCCGTCTTCACGCCGGCGGTATGCTCGGTGACCGTGAACGGACCCGTGCCGTTGGCGTTCAGGTTGGCGTAGTTGCCTTCCTCGCCGCCCTTCACGTTGGTCGCGGTCAGGCTCTTGTTCTCGACCGACCACTCCTTGTCCATGACATAGAGGATCAGCAGACTGCGCGGCAGGATCGGGTTCGGATTGTGGGTGATCAGATCGAAGGTGTAGTCATCGATCTTCTTGATTTCCTTGATCTTCTGCGCCGGCACCTTGAGGTCGGAACCTTCCGACAGCGCCCGCTCCCAGCTGAAGATGAAATCGTCGGCGTTGAACTCATTACCGTTGTGGAACTTGATGCCCTTGCGCAGCACTGCGCGCCAGGTGTTCGGGCCGGTCTGTTCGAACGATTCCGCCAGCATCGGCACGACGTTCATCTGGTCGTCGTACATGATCAGGGCTTCGTAGAGATTGGAATGGAAGCCGAGCGTGAATGTCTCGAACAGGCCATGCGGGTCCAGAGATTGCAGATTGCCCTGGAAAGCCCATTTGAAGGTCTCCGCCCCAGCCATGGGCGAAGCGGTCAGAGTCGCCGCCGCGAGAGCGCCAGCAAGTGCTTTTGCTTTGAAACGCATCGGATCGATGTCTCCCTGCTGTTTCGTCTTTTTTATAGTCGCATCTCACACGCTGCGAGATGCACAGACGTGAAACTTATCCGCAAAACGTCGAGAGTTACAATGCGATGAAAAGATCTTGGGTAAATTTGCCGTGCCCTAAATCGTTAGCTTGAAGATCTCACCGCCTTTCACAACCATAGGAATATGCTGGCCCTGGCCTTCCAGTACGGTCAGGTCGTCGAGCGGATTGCCGTCGACGGCAATGAGATCGGCGTAGGCATCCGGCGCGACGACACCGAGTTCGCCTTCCCGGTTCAACAGCCGCGCGGTGTCGGACGTGGCGCAGCGCAGCACTTCGAGCGGGCTGAACACTTCCGCGCGGATCGAGAACTCGCCGGACTGGTCCTTGTGCATGCCGCCCAGCAGATCGGTGCCAAAGGCCATCTGCACGCCGGCCTTCTTGGCGATTTCCAGCGACTCCAGGCCCTTCAGCCGGACGTCGTCGACCTTGGCGACGCTGACCGGCGGCAGGCCGTATTCGGCGCCGTAGCGGTGCAGCGAGTCATAGGTCACCAGCGTCGGCACCAGCCACGCCCCCTTCTCCGCCATCAGCCTGGCCGCCGCTTCGTCGATCAGGTTGCCATGCTCGATCGAGCGGACGCCGAGCTTGACGCAGCGGCTGATCGCTTCCGGCGTATAGGCATGCGCCATGACATAGGTGCGCCAGGACGTCGCCTCCCACACGGCAGCGGCGATCTCTTCTTCTGAGTACTGCAGGTTCCAGATCGGGTCGGTCGGCGAGGCAACGCCGCCGGAGGCCATGATCTTGATCTGCGTCGCGCCGCGACGAAGCTCCGTGCGCGCGGCCTTGCGCACCTCGTCGACGCCGTCGGCTATGGCGGTGAATTCGGCGCTGGGCAGGCAGCACATGCAGCGGTCCCAGTCGTAGACCCGGGGCCGGGCATCGCCATGGCCGCCGGTCTGGCTCAACACCCGGCCGGAATAGAACAGGCGCGGTCCCTTGATCAGCCCTTCCTCGATGGCCATGGCCAGACCCCAGTCGGCCCCGCCGGCATCGCGCACCGTGGTGAAGCCGCGCAACAGCATGTCCTCGGCGATCTGGCCGGCGCGGAGGGCCGTCAGGCTTGCCGGATCGTCGGCGATCGCGCCGATATTGGCGGTCGTCGCCGTGATGTGGACATGCGCGTCGATCAGGCCGGGCATCAGCGTACGGCCGCCGAGGTCGATCACCCGATCGGCGCTGACGGCGGCGTCGCCGTCGCCGACTTCGCGAATCTTCTCCCCCTCGACGACGACGAAGGCATTGTCGCGCAGGTCCGCAGCCAAACCATCGAACAACCGCGCGTTTTTTATGACCGTAACCGACATTGCAGCCTCCGCCCGCCAAACCCTGAACACACGTCTCGGCGGCGGCCCGGGCAATACGGGTCCGTGACCACAGCCGATGCAACTGTAGTCGCCCTCACGCGCCAATCAAATGCCGATCAAACGCCCGGCCGCAGATAAATGCGGCTATCGCGCTTCAAAGCGGCGTTCGGAACAGGGTCAGCCGTCGTCGACCGGGGTCATGATGCCGACGGTCGCGCCGGTCGGATCGGCGATCATAGCGATGCGCCCGACCGTCGGAATGTCGTGCGGCGGCTGCATGACCTTGCCGCCCGCGCCTTCGACCTTGGCCACGGCGGCGTCGACGTCGTCGACCCTGATGTAGGCCATCCACTGCGCCGGCTGGCCCTGGAAGTCCGGACCCTCCATCTTGAACATGCCGGCAGCCGGCGCATCGCCGGCCATGGCGACATTGTACGGGCCGGCACCGACATCCATTTCCTGGAACTGCCAACCGAGGACTTCGCCGAAGAATGCCTTGCAGGCATCGACATCGGTCGCCATCAGTTCGTTCCACATAAACGTTCCATGATCAGCCATCGCTCTCCCCCTTCGTGTGCAGGTCGCCCACCCGCTGCATGCGGATGCCGGCGACGAAGTAAACGTGCCGCCGGACAGACGATCTACCACAAAGGGCATCACGTTGGCGTGAAGTGAACGTCCCGTTCCGGGCTTTGCGAAATCAGGGCAGGAAGGCCGGCAACTGCACCAGCCGGCCCATGTTGACGGACTGGTCGCGCGGGCCGATTGCCTCGACCGCCGCGATCAGTTGCCCATCGAGCGACAGCATGGCATCCGCCAGCGCCACCATCCGGCGGTTCGGCTGGGCGTGCGGCGCCCGTTGGCGCAACAGCCGCGCCGCCTCGAACTCCCGGCCGGGGTTGAAGACGGCCATGGTGATCAGCGCTGCCGCCGTCGACCGGCTGATGCCGGCGAAGCAGTGCACCAGCATCGACGACTGCCGGTCCCAGTCGCGCACGAACTCGAGCAGCAGGTCGACATGGTCGCGGTCCGGGGCGATGTAGCCGCCGATCCTGCCGGCGATGTCGTCGACTTCGATATGCAGGTGATTGTCGGCCTCGACCCCCGGCGGCGTCGACGGTATCCCTTCGACGCCGAGCAGCGAGACCACATGGGTGACGCCATGGTCCTCGACATGCACGTCGACCTCGGCCCAGGGGCATACAAGAATTTCCGTCATCCGACCTCCCGCTGCAGTGCGCTGCGCCGCCGGCAACAACGTAAACGCCCGTTCACCACGTTGCCGCACCAAAGCTTAAACACCCCGCCTTATACCTTGTCGTCAACGATGTCCGAACAAGCCAACCCGCGAGATCGCTGGCAGGGAGGAGACGTCATGGCGTCAAACGGCGAACAGTGCGAACAACTGGCCCGCAACCTGATCGACACGCTGGGCCCGGAACGCGCCGTCCACGTCGCGCATCAGTTCGGCTGGTACGGCGTGGTCGAGGAAATCAGCCGCCAGAAGACGCAGAACAAGACGCCCGGCGTGCAAGAGGCCGGCACGGCCTGACCTCGCCCGCGTTCTGACCTGGTCATTCCGAGACCGGCCGCGTCACGACGGCGCGCCGTGACCTGACGTCGCAGCCGTCGCACCGGCCGCGCCATCCCCGTTATGATGTATCCGGCGGCTGGAGGGCGGCCTTGGATACGCTGGTAATTTTCGAACGGCTGGGCGTTGCGCTGGCCATCGGCGTGCTGATCGGCACCGAGCGCGGCTGGAGCGAACGGCAGGGCGCGGCCGGCTCGCGCGTTGCCGGCATCCGCACCTTTGCGATCAGCGGCCTGCTCGGCGGCCTTTGGATGTTGCTGGGCGATGTCGTCGGGCCGGTGCTGCTGGGCGTCGCCTTCGCCGCCTTTGCCGCTGTTATCACCGTCGTGCGCATCCGCGCCACGGCGGCCACCGGCGATTTCGGCGCCACCACGGTGGTCGCCGCGATGATCACCTTCGCGCTGGGTGCGCTGGCCGCGGCGGGCGAACTGGCCGTCGCCGCCGCCAGCGCCGTCGTCACCACCCTGCTGCTCGGCGCCAAGGAACCGCTGCACGCGCTGCTGCGGCGCATCGACTACGACGAACTGCTGGCGGTGCTGAAACTGTTGGCGATGACGCTGGTGCTGCTGCCGGTGCTGCCGGATCAGGGCTACGGCCCGTGGGGCGTGTTCAACCCGTTCGACATGTGGCTGATGGTGATCCTGATCGCCGGCATCTCCTTCCTGGGCTATGTCGCGGTGCGGATCGCCGGCTCGCGCCTGGGCGTACCGCTGGCCGGCCTGCTTGGCGGGCTGGCCTCGTCGACGGCGGTGGCCCTGTCCTTCGCCCGCCGCGGCCGCGGCGACGCCGGCCGGGCGCGGTTGTTCGGCCTGGGCATTGCCATTGCCTCGGTCACCATGCTGCCGCGCACGCTGGCGGTCGCCGCCGTGATCAATATCGAGATGGCAATGGCCATGGCCTGGCCGCTGGGCGCCGCAACGCTGGCCGGCGCGGCGGTGGCCGGCTTGTTCTGGCACCGGCCGCCCGGCACACCGGACGAGACCTTGCCGCGCCTGTCCAACCCGTTCGAGTTCCTGCCGGCGCTGCAGTTCGGCCTGCTGCTGGCGGCGGTGCTGTTCATTGCCGAGGCCTTGCGGCAATGGCTGGGCGACACCGGGCTGGTCGCCGTCGCGGCGATCTCGGGTCTGGCCGATGTCGACGCGATCAACCTCGCCATTTCGCATATGGCACCGGAACAGGTGACCGTGGCGCTGGGCGCCAGCGTCGTCCTGCTGGCCGCACTGGTGAACACGCTGGTGAAGGTGGCGCTTTCGTTGATCTTCGGCGGGGTCGCCGTCGCCCTGCCCGCCACGGCCATACTGGGCGCCAGCATCGCCGCCGGCGGCATCGCCTGGTGGTTCAGCTAGGCAGATCGAGACGGTAGACGCGGATGGCGTTGCCGGCGAAGAGCTTGCGGCGGTCGTCGGCGTCGAGACCTGCCGTGATCGCCTTGAACCCGTCGAAGATGGTGTCGTAGCTCGCGACCAGACTGTCGACCGGATAGTTGCTGGCGAACATGCAGCGGTCGACCCCGAACAGGCCGATGCAGTCCAGCACCACCGCGCGGTTGGCCTCGACGGTCCAGGCGGCATCGGGCTGGCCGATGCCGGAGATCTTTACGGTGACGTTGGGCCGGTCGGCCAGACGGGCCATGCCGTCGCGCCAGGCGGCAAGACCGTCGGCGCTGCGGTCCTCCGGCACGCCGGCATGGTTCAGCACGATGGGAATGTCTGGGAAGTCGCGCGCCAGATCGGCAGCCTCGCCGAGGTGCCAATAGCGGGTCTGCAATTCGTAGTGCAGGCCGTATTTGCCCAACAGCGCGTAGCCGCGGCGCCAGTCCGGATCGGCCATAGACCCGGGCAGGCCCGGCCGGAACGCGTCCGGCGACGGCGCGGCCGCCGGTTTCTGCCGTATCCCGCGCACCAGCGGGAAGGACGCATGTCCCTGCAGCACCGCGTCGATGTCGTCACGGCCGAACCAGGCCTGGGCGACGATGCAGTTCGGTCGGCCGTGCGCCTCGGCAACCTCGTGCAGCCAGCGGGTTTCGGCCACCGGATCGCCCGGGTCCCACTCCGCCTCGACATGAACGGTGCCGATGACGTTCTGATTGGCGCTGTCGCGGGCCAGGTCCGGCGGCAGATAGTTGCGCTTCAACGACGAAAAGTCGCCGTAGCGAAAGGCGATTTCGAGATCGCCGTCGAGCCAGGGATGGGTCTTTTCCGACAGGTCCCAGAAGTGCTGATGGGCATCGACGATCGGCAGATCGCTGTCTGATGTCATTCCGTCGGCTCCGGCAGTTGATGGCGGCCCTCGCGGTCTTCGACCTCGAGCACCCAGATGTCAGGATCGTAGCCGACCTGCCGCTCGATATAGGCGTCGGCGTCGGCCTCCGAGACCGGCGCATCGCCGGTCGCCCGGCGCCACAGCCGGCCACCTTCAAGGGTGCTCATGGCGGAGAAGACGGTGCAGCCGTCTTCGAAGCAGTTGCGCTTGACCAGCACCGCGCCGGCCGTGCTGTCGCCGCGGCGGACCACGGTCGCGGGTATGGCTTCGGCCATGCACTGGCGGATATGCGCCTTGATCCAGAATTCCGCTGTGACCCGTGCCGGCATGACCAGCTCCGCTTGCTCAGCCGAGGTTGTCGGGATGGCGGAAACAGTCGGCCATGTGGTCGTTCACCAGGCCGCACGCCTGCATTACGGCATAGACGATGGTCGGGCCGCAGAAGCGGAAGCCCTTCTTTTTTAGATCTTTCGACATCGCCTGGCTTTTCGGCGTTTCGGCCGGCACCTCGCCCATGTTGCGCCAGCGGTTGATCAGCGGCTCTCCGTCGACGAACGACCACATGTAATCGGAGAAGCCGTTGGTCGTTTCCTGGATCTCCAGCCACGACTGGGCGTTGCCGATGGTGGCCACGATCTTCGCCCGGTTGCGCACGATGCCGGCATCGGCCATCAGCGCCTCGATCTTGGCGTCGTCGTAACGGGCGATGACCTCGGGCTGGAACCCGTCGAACGCGGCGCGGAAGTTCTCGCGCTTGCGCAGGATGGTGATCCACGACAGGCCGGCCTGGAAGCCGTCGAGAATCAGCTTCTCGAACAGCGCCCGGTCATCCCATTCGGGCACGCCCCATTCGGTGTCGTGGTAGTCGACGTAGAGCGGATCGTCGCCGCACCAGCTGCATCGTGAGATATCGTCCGCCAAAACTCACTCCCCGCCCACGCCATGAATCGCCATCGCGACACGGATGATAGGAGAAGTGACGCCGGTCAGCCATGACCGGGCACGGAAATGCGATCAGACCGGCAGGTCGGCGGTCAGCCAGTCGGGTTTCATCGGCGTGACTTTGACATCGCCGGCGAGCAGCGGCGTGCCGGTCGACTGCGCCTGCTCCAGCCGTTCGAGCCGCAGCAGTGCGATGCCCTGGCCGCCGTGCGAGGAACCCATGGTCCCGGCATCGCGGCCATCGAGCGTGATGGTCGTGCCGGCCGGCGGTTCCGGCCCGTCGAAGGTCACGGCGAGCAACCGCTTCTTGATCAGGCCGCGATAACGCGTGCGGGCGGTGACTTCCTGACCAACGAAACAGCCTTTGCTGAAGTCGACGCCATTCAGTTCCTCGAAATTGCTTTCCAGCAGGATCGACTTGTCGACGATCAGGTCGGCGCCCGGGGCCGGCAGGGCGAGCGACAGCCGGTGCGCCTCGTAGGCGTCGGCGTCCGCCGCGGCAAGGCCGGTTTCGGCTGCCGTGGCGGCAACGTCGGCGACAATGGCGCGGACCCCGGCCGTGGACAGGCGCGGATCGACGTAGGCGACGCCGCGATCCATCTGCCGTGCCGTGCCCGCCTCGTCCGCCAACGCAAAGGCCGATGCCGCATCGTCCCCGAAGGCCGCCAACACGGTCATGTCGGCGCTTTCGTCGACGATGTCGATCTTCGCGCGCAGCTTGTACATCTTCAGCCGCTTGATCAGCTCGTCCTTGCGCGCCGCCTCGCAGTCGAGCAGCAGGCGCCCGTCGTATTCCGCAATGAAGAAGTCGAAGAGGTACTTGCCCTGTGGCGTCAGCAACGCGGCGTAGATCGCCTGCGTCGGCGTCACGAGGTGCACATTGTTGGTGACCAGCGCGTCGAGGAAACCGCTGACGTCGTCGCCGGCGAGCGACACGACCGCCCGGTCCGGCAGGGTGCAATAGGGCATTGGCTGAACCGTCCTTTCCTGACCCGATTAGGTAAGCGGCGGCGGTGCGCTTGGCAAGGGCGCCGGCATCGGCCTATAAGGCGCAGGCCCCCTGTAAATCAGGACGCCAGAGTGGGCATGAAAATCCTGTTTATCAGTTACAATCGGCTTGGCGATGCCGTGCTGTCGAGCGGCATCTACAACCGGCTCGTGGAACAGCATCCCGGCGCCCGGATGACCGTCGCCTGCGGGCCGGTGCCGGCGCCGCTGTTCGCCTGCGCGCCCGGTCTGGATGAGCTGATCGTCCTGGAAAAACGCCCGCGCCTGGGCCATTGGATCGAGCTGTGGCGCCGCACCGTCGGCAGGCGCTGGGACATGGTGGTGGACCTGCGCGGCTCGGCCATGGGCTGGCTGTTGTGGACATCGCGCCGGCATGCCGCAGGCCCGCGCCCCGGCCCGGTGCACCGCGTGCAGATGCTGGCCGACGTGATCGGCGCTACCCCACCGCCATCGCCGGCGTTGTGGACGACGCCGGAACACGAACAGGCCGCGGCGAGCCTGCTGCCGGGCGACCGTCCGGTGCTGGGCATCGGCCCGACCGCCAACTGGGGCGGCAAGCAGTGGCCGGCCGACCGGTTTGCCGCGCTGGCGCAGCGGCTGGTCGAACAGGGGCCATTGGCCGGCGCCCGTATCGCCGTGTTCGGCGCACCGCACGAGCGCGCCGCCGCCGCCCCGGTACTTGACGCCCTGCCGGCCGATCAGACCGTCGATCTCGTCGGCAGCATCGACCTGCCGACGGTCTACGCCTGCCTGAAACGCTGCCGGCTCTACGTCGGCAACGACTCGGGCCTGATGCACATGGCCGCCGCCGCGGGCATTCCCACCCTCGGCCTGTTCGGGCCGAGCGAGCCGGAACGTTACGGCCCCTGGGGCGCCCAGAATGCCAGCGTCCGTACCGACCGCAGTTATCCGGAGATCGTCAATCACCCGGACTACGACTATCGCCGGGCGGACAGCTGGATGCTGGACCTGAGCGTCGAGCGGGTCGAGGCCGCCGCGCAGGCGCTGCTGCAGGCCGTGGCGCCGGAGGCCGCGTGAACATGGATCGGGCGGTGGCGGCAAAACGCCTGAGCGCGCTGGTCGTCGCGCACAACGAGGCGGCGCAGATCGGCGACTGCCTCGCCGCCCTCGCCTTTGCCGACGAGATCGTCGTCGTGCTCGACCGCTGCACCGACGGCACCCGGGACATCGCCCTGCAACACGGCGCCACGCTGGTCGAGGGCGGCTGGGAGCTGGAAGGTCCGCGACGCAACGCCGGCCTGGACGCCTGCACCGGCGACTGGATCCTCGAAGTCGATGCCGACGAGCGGGTCGGTTCGGCGCTGGCGACGGAAATCCGGCAGGCGATTGCCGGCGCCGAGGACGGCTATTTTCTGATCCCGTTCGACAATTACGTCGGCGACCGGCTGGTGCGGTTCGGCTGGGGCGCGTCCTGGGGCGTGTCGGCGGCACCGCGGCTGAGCGCACGCGGGGCCAAGCGCTGGGGCGACCAGCGGGTGCATCCCGCGCTCGACCTGTCGGGGCCGAAGCGTGCCCTGCAGACGCCGGTGGTCCACTACGTCGACCGGAACATCTCCGACATGCTGGCGCGGCTCGACCGCTACACCACGGCGCGCGCCGCCGACCTGCGGGCGTCCGGCGACATCGGCTCGCTGGCCAACAACATCCGCCGCATCTTCACCCGTTTCTTCAAATGCTACGTCTCGCGCCGCGGCTATCGCGAGGGCGCCTACGGCCTGTTGATCGCGATGATGGCGGCGCTCTACCCTATTCTGGCGCACCTGAAGGCGCGTCTGGAGAACGAGTAGCCGGTGCGCATCATGCAGGTCATGGCCGGGGCCCGCCACGGCGGCGCCGAGGCCTTCTTCAACCGGCTGGTCGTGGCCCTGCACGGCGCCGGTATCGACCAGCATGTGGTCATGCGGCGCGATCCGGACCGCGCGGCCCTGCTGCGCCAGGCCGGCCTGTCGCCGGTCGAACTGCGCTTCGGCGGCGCGCTCGACTTCATCACGCCCTGGCGCATCCGCCGCGAAGTGGCGCACTACAAGCCTTCGGTTCTATTGAGCTGGATGAGCCGCGCCGCGCGCATGTCGCCGAACGGCGACGGCGACTTCGTTCATTGCGCCCGTCTCGGCGGCTACTACGCCCTGAAATACTATCGGACCTGCGACCATCTGATCGGCAATACGCGGGACATTGTCGACTATCTCGTCCGCGAGGGCTGGCCGGCGGCGCGGGCGCACTACCTGCCGAACTTCGTCGATGCGACGCCCGCGGCGGCGCAGCCACGGGCCGAGCTCGACACGCCGGCGGAGGCGCCGCTGCTGCTGGCGCTGGGCCGGCTGCATGAGAACAAGGCGTTCGACGTGCTGATCGACGCGCTGGCCGACCTGCCGACCGCCTATCTGTGGCTGGCCGGCGACGGCCCACTGAACGACGCCCTGCGACAGCGGGCAGAGGCGCGCGGTGTCGCCGGGCGTCTGCGCTTCCTCGGCTGGCGCACCGATACCGCCGCGCTTTACGCCAGTGCCGATATCGTCGTCTGCCCCTCGCGCGTGGAGCCGTTGGGCAACGTGGTGATCGAAGCCTGGGCCCGGCAGCGGCCGATCGTCGCCGCGCGATCGGCGGGGCCGGCGCAGTTGATCGAGCATGACACCGACGGCCTGCTGGTGCCGGTCGACGATGCGGATGCCCTGGCGGCCGCGCTGGCGCAGTTGATTGACAATCCCGACCGGCGCCAGCACCTTGCCGGCAACGGATACGCGGCCTACGCGCGCGAGTTCACCGAGGCGGCCGTGGTCGACCGTTATGTCGAGTTTTTCCAGCAGGTGGCACGGTAGATGTGTGGCATCGCCGGACTGATGTCGCCCGACGGCGCGGCGCCGGACATCGGGATCGTGCGGGCGATGGCGCGGCAGATCGCCCATCGCGGGCCTGACGGCAGTGGCGAATACTGCGTCGGCAGCGTGGCGCTGGCGCATCTGCGGCTGGCGATCATCGACCTGGAAACCGGCGATCAGCCGCTGTTCGCCGAGAACGGCACCGCCCTGATCGGCAATGGTGAGATCTACAATTACATCGAGCTGCGTGAACAGCTTGGCGAGGCGGAGTTCACGACCAAGTCGGACTGCGAGTCGGCCCTGCGGCTGTTTCTGGCGCGGGGCGAGAGTTTTGCGGACGACCTGCGCGGCATGTACGCGCTGGCGATTCACGACCCGGCCGAGGAACGGCTGATCCTGGCGCGCGACCCGTTCGGCATCAAACCGCTCTATTACATCGAGGACGGACGCGGTTTCGCCTTCGCGTCCGAGCCGCAGGCGTTGCTCGCGGCCGGTCTCGCCGGGCCGGACCTGGCCGCCGAACCGTTGGACGAACTGCTGCAGCTGCAGTTCACCACGGGCCGCGAAACCATCTATCCCGGCATCCAGCGGGTCTTGCCCGGCGAAACGCTGGTGGTGTCCGCCGGCCGCATCGTCGCCCGCCATCGCCGGACAGCGCTGCCGGCGGCGGCACCGGCCGAACTCGACGAAGCCGACGCCCTGGCGCGGCTCGACGGTATCCTCGAACGCAGCGTCGACCTGCATCAGCGCGCCGACGTGCCGTATGCCATGTTCCTGTCCGGCGGGGTCGATTCATCCGCCCTGCTGGCCCTGATGGCGCGGCTGAACGACCAGCCGGTCACGGCCTTCACCGCCGGCTTCCCGGATACCCAGGTGCATGACGAACGGGCGCTGGCGCGCAAACTGGCGCAGGCGACCGGCGCCGAGCATATCGAGACCGAGTTCGGCGAAGACGACTTCTGGGCCCTGCTGCCGGAGGTCGCGGCGGTGCTGGACGACCCGGCCGCCGACTATGCGGTGCTGCCGACCTATAAGCTGGCGCAGGCCGCGCACGCGCACGGGCTGAAAGTCGTGTTATGCGGCGAAGGCGGCGATGAGCTGTTTGCCGGCTATGGCCGCTACCGCGACGCGGTCAGGCCGTGGTGGTCCGGCGGCCCGCGGGCGATGCGCCGGCACGGCCGGTTCGAGGGCCTGGGCATCCTGCGCGGCGCCACGCCGGCCTGGCGCGACGGCATTCACGCCGCCGAAAGCCAGTGCAAGGGCGACGATCTGAGCCCGCTGCAACGCGCGCAGGCCGTCGACTGCGCCGACTGGCTGCCCAACGACCTGCTGATCAAGCTGGACCGTTGCCTGATGGCGCATGGCGTCGAAGGGCGGACGCCGTTCCTCGACCCCGAGGTCGCGGCCTTCGCCTACCGCCTGCCCGATCACCTGAAGGTCCGCAAGGGACGCGGCAAGTATCTGCTGCGCCGCTGGCTGGAAAAACACCTGCCGGAAGCCGATCCGTTCGGCCGCAAGCGCGGCTTTACGGTGCCGGTCGGCGAGTGGATCGCCAAACGCGGCGACCGCCTCGGCCCGCTGGTCGCCGCGCAGCCTGGCGTTGCGGCCCTGGCCCATCCCGACCGGGTGGAGAAGCTTTTCCGCCGCAGCGGCAAGCGCGAGGGATTCGCGGCATGGTCGCTGTTGTTCTACGCTTTGTGGCATCGCCGGCATATCCTCGGTGCCGCGCCGGTCGGCGGCGTGTTCGACACGCTGGCGACCAAGGTCTGACATGACGGCAGGGCCGCGTAAGGGAGCCTCAACATGACCGATTTCGTCCTGGTGCATGGTGCCTGGCACGGCGGCTGGTGCTGGCGGCGGGTCGCCCGGCGGCTGCAGGCCAAGGGCCACCGGGTCCTGGCACCGTCGCTAACCGGCCTGGGCGACCGCGCCCATCTGCTGTCGCCGCAGATCGGCCTGTCGACCCACATCGACGACATCGTCGGGCTGCTGACTTACGAGGATCTCGACGACGTCGTCCTGTGCGGCCACAGCTATGGCGGCATGGTCATCACCGGGGTCGCCGACCGCGTCGGCGAGCGGTTGCGCAGCGTGGTTTATCTCGACGCCTTCGTACCGTCGGACCGGCAGAGCACGTTCGACCTGCTGCCGCCGGACCGGGCCGAAACCTTCCGCAAGGGCGCGCAGGACGACGGCGACGGCTGGCGCATCCCGCCGGTGCCGGCGGAGCGGTTCGGCGTCACCGATCCGGCCAATCGGGCCTGGGTCGACCGGCTGTGCGGGCCGATGCCGATTCGGGCGTTCGAGGAGCCGATCCGGCTGAGCGGCCCGCTGTCGGTGCGCCGGCGTACCTTCGTGCTGGCGGGGGCCTACGATCCCAGTCCCTTCCAGTCTATCCACGAACGGCTGATCGAAGATTCCGATTGGACGTGTCTAACGCTACCGACCGGGCATGACGCCATGGTAACCATGCCTCAGGAGTTGAGTGAGTTGCTTTTGGCGGAGGCGGAATGACCGACACCTATGACCTGATTATCCGTGGCGGCACCGTGGTGTCGCACGACGGTATCGCCGCCGCCGATGTCGGCGTGCGCGACGGGCGCATCGCCGAGATCGGCGACCTTGCCGCCGGCGCCGGCGGCGAGGTGATCGACGCGACCGGTCTGCACGTACTGCCCGGCGTGATCGACACGCAGGTGCATTTCCGCGAGCCGGGCAGCGAGTACAAGGAAGATCTGGAGGCCGGATCGCGTGGCGCGGTCCTGGGCGGCGTTACGGCCGTGTTCGAGATGCCGAACACCAATCCGCTGACCACCAACACGGCAGCGCTGGAAGACAAGCTGGCGCGGGCGAAGAACCGCATGTGGTGCGACCATGCGTTCTACGTCGGCGCCACGGCGGAGAATGTCGACGACCTGCCGGCGCTGGAACGCCTGCCCGGCGTCTGCGGCGTGAAGATCTTCATGGGCGCCAGCACCGGCGACCTGCTGACCGAGGACGACCCGACGCTGCGCCGCATTCTGCGCGCCATCAACCGGCGCTGCGCCGTGCACTCCGAGGACGAACCCAGGATGCGCGAGCGCAAGCATCTGGCCGAGGCCTCGCCGGGCGATCCCAGCGCGCATCCCGTATGGCGCGACGAGCAGACCGCGCTGACCGCGACCAAGCGGTTGATCGCCATCGCCCGCGAAACCGGCCAGCGCGTGCATGTGCTGCACATCACCTCCGCCGACGAAATGCACTACCTGGCGCGGCAGAAGGACATTGCCTCGGTCGAGACCACGCCGCAGCACCTCACGTTCGAAGCGCCGGGCTGCTACGCCGAAATCGGCACCCGGGCGCAGATGAACCCGCCGATCCGCGACGGCGTGCATCGCGCCGGCCTGTGGTGGGGCGTGCAGAACGGCGTCGTCGACGTGATCGGCTCCGACCATTCGCCGCACACGCTGGAAGAAAAGGCGAAACCCTATCCGCAGAGCCCGTCGGGCATGCCGGGCGTGCAGACGCTGGTGCCGGTCCTGCTGGATCATGTGAATGCGGGGCGGATGAGCCTGTTGCGGTTCATGGACCTGACCAGCGCCGGCGCCGCGCGCCTGTTCAACCTGTCGGGCAAAGGGCGCCTTGCCGCCGGCTACGACGCCGACTTCACCCTGATCGACCTGAAGGCCGAGCGCGTCATCACCGACGCCATGATGGCCAACAAGTCGGGCTGGACCGCGTTCGACGGCCGCACCGTCACCGGCTGGCCGATGATGACGATCATCCGCGGCCGCACCGCCATGCGCGACGGCGAACTGGCCGACAGCGCCTTCGGCGAGCCGGTGAAGTTCCTCGACACGCTGACCCCGGCCGGCTGACAAAAACCGGCCAAGGGTCTGTGCCAGCCTCGGCGCGCTGTCTATGATGGCCGCGGCGCTGCCGCCAGAGCAGCCACCGCGTTCTTGAGAGACATCCCCGAGGAGGAAGAAATGAGCAGCAGCTTCAAGGCCCTGTGGGCAACGAAGACCGATGACGGCGTCAACGTCGCCCTGACGGACCTGAGCGATGCCGACCTTCCCGACGGCGATGTCACCGTTGCCGTCAAATACTCGACCGTGAACTACAAGGACGGGCTCGCGGTCCAGGGCAACAAGAGCAAGATCATGCGCAACCTGCCGATGGCGCCGGGCATCGATTATGCCGGCGTCGTCGAGGCCTCGGACAACGCGGCCTTCGCGGCCGGCGACGAGGTCGTGCTGACCGGCTGGGGCGTCGGCGAGCAGCATTCCGGCGGCTTCGCCCAGCGCACCCGGGCCAAGGGCGACTGGCTGGTGAAGAAGCCGGACGGCCTGTCGCTGCAGCAGACCATGGCGGTCGGCACGGCCGGTTTCACCTCCATGTTGTGCGTCATGGCGCTGGAAGACATGGGCGTGACGCCGGACAAAGGCGAGATCCTCGTGACCGGCGCCGCCGGCGGTGTCGGGTCGGTTGCCGTGGCGATCCTGGCCAAGCTCGGCTACACCGTGGCCGCCTCCACCGGCCGCGAGAGCGAGCATGATTACCTGAAGGGTTTGGGCGCCGCGTCGATCGTACCGCGCAGCGAATTGAGCGAGCCGGGCCGGCCGCTGGCCTCAGAGCGCTGGGCCGGCGCCGTCGACACGGTCGGCAGCCAGGTGCTGGCCAACGTGCTGGCCGGGATCAAATACGACGGCGGGGTCGCGGCCTGCGGTCTGGCCGGCGGCTTCGACCTGCCGACCACGGTGATGCCGTTCATCCTGCGCGGCGTGAAGCTCTACGGTATCGAGTCGGTCTATTGCCCGCAGCCGAAGCGCGGCGAAGCCTGGGCCCGGCTGGGCAAGGACCTGCCGCTCGACAAGCTCGACGCCATGACCACGGTGCGGCCGCTGTCGGACGTGCCGCAGATCACCGCTGACATCCTGAAGGGTCAGGTGCGCGGGCGGACGGTCATCGAAGTCGGCTGAGGCAACGCCAAAACGCCGGAGCAGGTTCCGACCGGACATCACCGGCCCAGAGACACCGTGCGGCCCGGCCCAAGCGCGCGGACAAACGCCTCATCGTGGCTGATCGCCAGCACCGCGCCGTCATAGGCGGCAAGCGCCGCTTCGAGTGCGGCAATGCCATCGAGATCGAGGTGATTGGTGGGTTCGTCCAGGATAAGCAGCCTGGGCGGCGGCGTGCCGCCCAGGGCGCAGGCGAGCGCGGCGCGCAGGCTTTCGCCGCCGCTCAGTTCGCCCGCCTTGCGCAGGGCGTCACGGGCCCGGAAGCCGAACCGCGCCAGCGCCGCATGGGCGATGTGCGCGGTCGCGTCCGGGTTTCGCAAAAGGAAATTGTCCAGCAACGGCCGCGCCGGTTCGGGTAGCGCCGCCTGCTGGTCGAGCAGCGCGAACGGCACCATCAGCTCGGCGGTGCCCTGTTGCGGGGCGATCTGGCCGGTGATCAGCCGGACGAGCGTCGTCTTGCCGCTGCCGTTCGGCCCGGCAATGACGACCCGTTCGGGGCCAACGATCGTCATGGAAAGACTTTGGATGATCGGCCGGGCGGGGTCATAGCCTGCACTCACGCCGTCGAGCCGCAGCACGGTCTTGCCTTGGGCCAGGCCGGTCGGCGCGACGTCCATATGCAGCGGCTGCAGCACTTCGACTTTCTCGCGCGCCGCCGCCAGCGCCGCGTCGGCCGCCTCCGCACGGGCCTCGCGCAGCCGCGCCGCCGCCCCGCCCGTCGCTTCGGCGCGCGCCTTCATGCCGTCAAGGACGGTTTTCGGCTGGCTGCCACAGGCCCGTGCCCGTTTGCCCCGGCTGTCGGTGCGCGCCTTTCGCTCGGCGGCCTGCTGCGCCCGGCGCGCCGCTTCCTTGCTGGCCTGTTCGGCCCGGGCCAGATCGTGCGCCGCGGCATTGAGTTCGGCGTCCTTGCGTTTCCGGTAAGCGCTGAAATTGCCGCCATAGCGGGCCGCGCCCAGCGAGGTCAGTTCGACGATGGCGTCCATGCCTTCGAGCAGTTCGCGGTCATGGCTGGCGACGATCGCCCCGCCCGTCCAGCCACGCAAAAGCGCGAGCACCGCATCACGGCCGGCCCGGTCGAGATTGTTGGTCGGCTCGTCCAGCAGCAGGAAATCCGGTTCGGCAAGGATCAAGGCGGCGAGCGCCGCCCGGCTGCGCTGGCCGCCCGACAGCGTCGCCAGCTCGGTGTCCGGGCCGGCCGACAGGCCGCAGCGCACAAGCGCCGCTTCCATGCGCGCCGGTAGCGTCCAATCGGCCTCGGCCAACTCGTCCAAATCGGCCAGGCCCTTGTCGGCCCGGTCAAGCAGGTCGAGTGCGGCGCTGGCGCCGAACAGGCCGGCAATCGTGTCGCTTTCCCGTTCGATCTGATCCTGCCGCATCATGGCGACGGCGCCCACGCGCGACACCTGCCCGGCGGTCGGCGACACATCGCCGGCGATCAGGCGCAGGAGCGTGCTCTTGCCGGTGCCGTTGCGGCCGACGAGGCCGGTGCGCTCGGCACCGAAGGTCAGGTCCAGGTTGGTGAAAAGCGGTGCGCCGTCAGGCGTCGACCAGGACAGGTTGGAAAGGGCGATGAATGCGGGCATGGAACAGGACATCTTGCAGCAGAACCAAAGGGGCGGCGGCAGCAAGGGTCCGTTCCATGGCGATCATGTTCTCCGGTTAGATCATTTTTCGGCCGGGCATCACCGGCCGGGTCCAGAGTCCGCGTGAGCGGAAAACGCTCCGGCTTGTGCTTTCAACGTAATTACGAGAGGCGCGATTCACAAGGATGGGGATCGGCACCGGCCCCTAGCGCGGCAGCACGTCGAAGGCGACCGAGATGCGGTCGTCGTCGCCGCTGAACGGTACCGTGCGGTGCCAGAAGTACGAGGGGAAGAGCAGCAGCTTCCCCTCTTCCGGCTCGATGAACGTCGTGCGTTTCGTCACCATCTCGCGCGCGCCATCGGCCTTCAGGTTCGACGGGCCGAACTCGATCCAGCCGGCGACGTCGTCGGCGCCGATGCTCGGCGGCACCCTGGCGTAATAGACGCCGCTGATGAAGCCGCTGGGATGGTTATGCGGCGCCTGGTAGCCGCCTTCGCGCAGCACCACGGCCCAGACCGACAGGTCCCAGGCGGACGGCGGCCGGGCGAAATAGTCGTATGCGGCACCGGCGGCGCGGTCGGCGAGATACCGGCGCACGGCGGTATCGATGGCCCCGCGCAGCACCTGAATTTCCGCGGCCGCTGCCGTCGCGATATCGAGCGTCTGCGCGCCGTGCGTGGTGGCCCGGTTCGGCCGGTCGAACATCAGGCTCGGTTCCGCGCGGGCGAACGCCGACAGCCGGTCGTTGAACGCAGCGACATCGTCGACCGCGACCAGATCGTCGATACGGTACGGCGCCAGCAGCTTGTCGGCATCGAAGATCGCGTTGGCTTCGGCTTCGCGGCCCTGGGCGTCAAGCACCATGCCGAGGGTCGAATGGGCGCGGACATGCGCCGGCTCGACGGCAATGGTGGTGCGCAACGCCGTCTCGGCGGCGGCGAAATCGCCGCGCCCCTGAAGGATCAGGGCAAGGTGGTAGTGCCCGGCCGCCAGGTCGGGGTCGAGCTCTATGGCGCGGCGCGCGGCCGGCTCGGCATCGTCGGGACGGCCGAGTTCATTCAGCGTCCAGGCATAGTTCGACCAGATGCCGGGGTCGTTCGCGTCCGCCGCGAGCGCCTGTTCATAGGTCGACGCGGCTGCCGCGAGGTCTTCCGCCTCGCCCTGGGCATTGGCCAGCGCGGCCAGCACCGTCGCGTCGTCCGGCCGCAACTCGGCCGACCGCCGCAAGGCGGCAATCGCCGCCGGCATGTCGCCGGCCAGGCGCCGCGCCGCGCCGAGTTTGCCGTATGCATCCGCCGAGGTGGGGTCCAGCTCGACCACCTGCGACAAGGCGGCCGCCGCGCCTTCCGGATCGTCCGACCGCAGCAACAGCGTCCCGAGGTTGAACAGGCAGGCGACCTGCATCGGCTCGATATCGAGGCTGCGCCGATAGGCGTCGACCGCCGCATCGTCCCGGCCGAGCGCGCCGAGGCTGTTGGCCAGATTGAACCAGGCGGCGGCATTGTTCGGCGCAAGCTGCGTCGCGCGCCGATAGGCATCGACGGCGGCCTCCGGCTGCCCCGCCGCCTTCAGGGCCGCGCCGAGGTTGAGATGCGGGCCCGGATCGTTCGGGCTCGCCGCCGCCGCAACCTGAAGGTGCTCGACCGCGCTGCCCGCCGCACCGCGGCGCAGGGCGACCACGCCCGCCAGCTGGCGGATGCCGGGATCCTGCGGCAGGGTTTCAACCAGCTGCCGGCAGGCATCGGCCGCCGCATCGAGCCGCCCGGCACGCAGATGGGCGACGGCGGCTTCGAACAGGGCCTGCGGTTCGGCTGTCGACATGGCGTGCGGCGACCTGTCGTGCTGTCAGTCCGGCGGCGCGGACGCGAGGCGCGCATCGAACGCCCGGCGCCAGTCTTCCGCCATCTGGAAATCCGGCCGGTCCTTGATGCGCCGGTAGATGTCATCGAGGATTTCGTCATCGGGCCGGTCGAGGTCAATGGGTTCGCGGATCGGCTGGGTCACATACCAGGGGCAGTCGACGAAAATCTCGATGCGGTTGCCCTCCGGGTCGAGGCAATAGAGGCTGAGACTGACCCCGTGGGTGATGCCGACGAGATCGCGCACGTCCGCTTCCTGCTGCAGCGCCCGAAACATCGTCTTCAGATCGCCGACGTCGGCGGCGCGAAACGAAATCTGGTTCACCACGTTGAAAGCGAGGTCGGCCGGGCGCCCTTCGACCAGCACCAGCTGATGATGTTCGCGGGCGTCGCGCGATAAAAAGATCAGGCGCCGGTCGCCCAGATCGCCTTCGTCGGTGATCAGCATGCCGAGCACACGGGCGTAGAAATCCGACATCCGCGCAAGGTCGGACACGAAGATGCCAACATGGCTGAATTGCAATGGCGGCGGTGTCAAATGAGCCTCCGGTTGCAGCGTCGTTACCGGAAACAGATAACGTATTTCAGGCCCATATGGACAGTGCCCGATTGCTGGGCTAACACCATCACAGGCACGGCGGATCGACGGGACACGCCCCGGTTGATCGCCGACGACAGCATCAAGCACACGGGCGGCGGCAACGGCGGCCCGAAGGCAGGGAGTGAGCTTCGATGACCATCCGCAATAGGATTTTGACCATTGGCGCCGCCGCGGCAACCGCGCTGGCGGCAACGAGCGGTGTCGCGCTGGCAGAAACGGTGATCCGGGTCAGCAGCTGGGCGCCGCCGACACACGGCATCAACAGCCAGGTCTGGCCGAGCTGGGGCAAGTGCATCGCCGACGCCAGCGGCGGCAAGGTGACGGTGAAGGTGGAGTACGGCCTGGCCCCGCCGCCGCAGCAGTTCGACGTGGTCCGCGACGGTATCGCCGATGCGACCTGGATGTTCCATGGCTACAACCCCGGCCGGTTCGTGCTGACCAAGGCGGTCGAGATGCCGGGCCTGGGCACCAGCGCCGAGGCGGCATCGGTCGCCTACTGGCAGATCCACGAGAAATATTTCAAGGACGCGGACGAGCATAAGGGCGTCGCGCTGGTCGGCCTGACGTCGCACGGCCCCGGCATCATTCACACCAAGGAACCGATCTCCTCGCTGGCCGACCTCAAGGGCAAGAAGATCCGCATCGGCGGCGGCGTGTCCGGCGCGGTCGGCGAGGCGCTCGGCGTCGTCGGCGTCCGCGTGCCGGCGCCCAAGGTCTACGAAACACTGTCGAGCGGCGTGGCCGACGGCATCTTCATGCCGATGGAGACGAAAAAGAGCTTCCGGCTGAAAGAGGTCGCGCCGTACTCGGTGATCATGCCCGGCGGGCTCTACTACGGCAGCTTCGCCTTCATCATGAACCGCGACAAACTCGACGGCATGAGCGAGGCGGACCGGCAAGCCGTCATGAGCTGCTCCGGCAAGCCGTTGTCGCGCACCGCCGGCAAGATGTGGGACACGGTCGACAAGATCGGCCTGGACGACGCCCGGGCCTTCGGCAATACCGTGGTCACCGCCGATGACAAGATGCGCGAGGAATATTATCGGCTGGTCGGCCCGATCGAGACGGCCTGGCTGGCCGATGCGCAGAAGAAGGGCGTCGACGGGGCCAAGGTGCTGGAGGAGCTGCGCGCCATCGCCCGCGCCTACTGACCGCACGGCGCCTGGGCGCGGATACGGGGTTGATCATGGCCGGTCGCGACTGGCGCGGTGTGCACTGGATCAACCTGTTCCTGGAAGGCGTGGCCGGCGCGATGCTGTTCGTGCTGATGGCGATGACGTGCATCGACGTCGCCGGCCGCTACCTCCTGAACCAGCCGCTGGACGGCGCGACGGAGCTGACCCGGCTGCTGATGGCGGTGATCGTGTTCGCCGTCCTGCCGGTGGTCAGCTGGCGCGAACAGCATGTCAGCGTCGATCTGCTGGACAACGTGTTTCCGAAACCGCTGGTCGGCTGGCGCCAGGGGCTGTTGAGCCTGATCTGCAGCCTCGCCATAGCCGGCCTGTGCTACCGCATCTGGGCGCTGGCCTGGCGGGCGCAAGAGTATGGCGATGTGACCGAGTACCTGCGTATCCCGCTGTTTCCGGTGATCCTGTTCATCAGCCTGCTGTGCGGCCTGACCGCGGTCGTGCTGCTCGCGAACGTGCTGCGCTACCTGCGCGGTCACGGCCCGATGTCGCCGACCGTGCCCAAGTGACCTTGCGACCGCCCGCATGACCGTCGCCCTGATCGGATTTGCCGCGCTGTTGCTGCTGGTGTTCCTGCGCATGCCGATCGCCTTTGCGATGGGCCTCGTCGGGTTCGTCGGGTTCGCCGCGCTGGTGAACTGGAACTGGCTGGCCGCCACCTCCATGGCCTCGCAGCGGCTGATTTCGACGGCGCAGGACTATGGCCTGTCGGTGGTGCCGCTGTTCATCCTGATGGGCAACCTGGTCAGCCGGGCTGGTCTGTCGAGCGAGCTGTACACCGCCTCAAATGCCTTCCTCGGCCACCGGCGCGGCGGCCTGTCGATGGCGACCATCGTCGCCTGCGGCGGGTTCTCGGCGATCTGCGGGTCCAGCCTGGCCACGGCCGCCACCATGTCGCACGTCGCCATGCCGCCGATGCGCAAATACGGCTACAGCGACAGCCTGGCGACCGCATCGATCGCCGCCGGCGGCACCCTCGGCATCCTGATCCCGCCGAGCGTCATACTGGTGATCTACGGACTGCTGACCGAGACCTCGATCCGCGAACTGTTCGCCGCCGGCTTCATCCCCGGCTTGATCGGTATCCTGTTCTATCTCGGCGCGGTGCGGTTCGTGGTCTGGCGCAACCCGTCGGCCGGGCCGCGCGGCGAACGTTCCGACTGGCCGCAGCGGCTGCAGGCGCTGAAAGGCGTCTGGGGTACGCTCCTGCTGTTCGTCGTCGTCATGGGCGGCATCTATGGCGGCGTCTTCACCCCGACCGAAGCCGCCGGCATCGGCGCCGGCGGCGCCTTCATCATCGCCCTGGCGCGGCGCGCCCTGACCTGGCGCGGCCTGTTCGAGGTGCTGGCCGACTCCGCCCGCACCACGGCGATGCTGTTTTCCGTGCTGATCGGCGCGCTGATCTTCTCCAACTTCGTCAACCGGGCCGGCCTGCCGGACGCCTTGCGCGATCTGGTCACCGGCATGGACGTCGCGCCGTTCGTCGTCATCCTGCTGATCCTGCTGGTCTACATCGTCCTCGGCTGCGTCTTCGAAAGCCTGTCGATGCTGCTGCTGACCGTGCCGATCTTCTTCCCGCTGGTGCAGGGTCTGGGCTTCGATCTGGTGTGGTTCGGCATCATCGTCGTCGTCGTGACGGAGATCAGCCTGATCACGCCGCCGGTCGGCCTGAACGTCTTCGTGCTCGCCGGCATGCTGCCGGACGTGAAGACCGGCACCGTGTTCCGCGGCGTCACGCCGTTCTGGTGCGCCGACATCCTGCGCCTGGCGCTGCTGGTCGCGATCCCGGCGCTGTCCCTGTTCCTGCCGCAGCTGTTCTACGGCTAGCGTCTTTGCCGCTCACGCGGACGCTGCACCGGCCCGCGCCCCCACCCGGCCACGGGTCATGTCTGGCGCGCTTTGCGCGCTGCCTGCACCGCCCCGCACCCCCACCCGACCACCCATGCAGCATACTTTCGTGGGTGGCCGGGTGGGGGTGCGGGGTGGTGCAGGCCCCTAACGTAAAGACCACCGGGTGGGCGCGCGGGGTGGCGCAGGGAGCGCTTTGCGCCAAACATGACCGGCGCGGTCAGTCGGCGCTCAGGTCGAGCGCGGCACCGTCGCGCAGGATGGCCCGGGCTGCCGGCGTGTCGTCGCCTTCCGGCGTATGCAGCGTCAGGCCGGGCAGCACCACCGTCGGCCCGTTGCGCTGCGCCCGCGCCTGGACCACGACGCGCTTCGCCGGCCGCCCGGCCGACGGCCACAGCGGCAGGACATGGACATCGCCGGCGCCGCCCTGACATGCGGCCAGCAGGTCGGTCAGCCGTTCGGCGCGGTGGATCATGGTGACCGTGCCGCCGGGCCGCGCCCGCTTCAGGCAGAAGGTCACCCACTCCGCCAGCGCGAGGTCGTCGGTCTCGAGATGCGCGGTCGTCTTGCTGGCGCGCGGCGACGGCGTCGCCGTGCCGGCCGGGTAGAACGGCGGATTGCAGATCACGTGATCGTATTGCGTCGACGCGATCGCCGCCGGGGCGCGGCGGAGATCGCCCGTTTCGATGGCGATGCGGTCGCCGAGGTCGTTGTAGCCGGCATTCTGCCGCGCGAGCGCGGCGAGATCGGCCTGCACTTCCAGCCCGGTCACCTGCACACCCGGACAGCGCCACGCCACACACAGGGCCGCCGCACCGGCGCCGACGCCGACATCGAGCACCGCCTCGCCGGCCTGTGCCGGCACGCTGGCCGCCAACAGCACCGCATCGGACCCGGCGCGGTAGCCGGTGCGCGGCTGATACAGGCTGATCGCCCGGTTCAGCAGGCCGTCGTCGCTCAGCCCGGCCGCCGACGGATCGAAGGATCCGGCGTCAGCCACGGCGGTCGACCAGGCTGATGCCGGCATCGGTCAGCAGCCGCCGGGCAGCGTTCTCGTCTTCGGCCGTCACCATCAGCCGCTGCGTCAGAGCGCCGATGGAACCTTCGAGCACGCTCATATGCTGGTCGAGCATGATCGCGTCGATTCCGGCGTCTTTCAGCAGCGCCGCGGCCCAGGACAGCGTCACCGGATCATTGCTGCGGAGTAATTCAACCATCGGTCATCCCGGCCCAACCTAAGGGTTTGACGGCGCACTTGCTTTCCCGCAGGTGAATGCGGTCTATATATTTCGAGGGGAAGGCCCCAGGGGTCAACCAGGAGCGTTGCGTGGCCGAAGTTGTACATCTGAAACCCGATGCCGCCGATGGGTCGCGGGCATCGATCGAGCCGCTGTTGGCGCTCGTCAGCGAGGACCTGACGGAGGTCAACAAAGCGATCCTGGATCGCATGGGCAGCCAGGTGCCGCTGATCCCGCAACTCGCAGGACATATCATCGCCGCCGGCGGCAAGCGCCTGCGGCCGATGCTGACCCTCGCGTCGGCCCGGCTGTGCGGCTACACCGGCCAGCGCCAGATCGGCCTTGCCGCCTGCGTCGAGTTCATCCACACCGCGACATTGCTGCACGACGACGTGGTCGACGACAGCGACCTGCGCCGCGGCAACGCGACGGCCAACGTCTTGTGGGGCAACCAGGCCAGCGTGCTGGTCGGCGATTTCCTGTTCTCGCGCGCCTTCCAGGTGATGGTCGAGGACGGCAGCCTCGAGGTCTTACGCATTCTGGCCAATGCCTCGGCCGTGATCGCCGAGGGCGAGGTCATGCAGCTCGAAACCAGCAACAACACCGACACCTCCGAGGAACAGTATCTCGACGTGATTTCGGCCAAGACGGCGGCGCTGTTCGCCGCCGCCAGCCGTATCGGCGCGGTGGTCAGCGAGCGGCCGAAGGTCGAGGAGAACGCGCTGGAAAGCTATGGCCGCAACCTCGGCATCGCCTTCCAGCTGGTTGACGACGCGCTCGACTATTCGGCGCAGCAGGAGACGCTGGGCAAGACCATCGGCGACGACTTCCGCGAGGGCAAGATCACCCTGCCGGTGGTGCTGGCGTTCCGGCGCGGCGACGACGAGGAGCGCAAGTTCTGGCGCCGCTGCCTGGAGGATGTCGAACAGCGCGACGGCGACCTGCAGACGGCGATCGGCATTCTGAACCGCCACCGGGCGCTGGACGACACCGTCGAACGCGCCCGCCATTACGGTTCCATGGCGCGCGATGCCCTCGGCATCTTCCCCGACAACGAGATCAAGCACGCCATGGTCGAGGTCGTCGACTTCTGCATCAATCGCGCCTACTGAACCCACCGCCGCCCGGCGCAGCGCGAATTCGCGATCGCGTCTTGCCGGCTGCGCACACGGGCGCTATAAGCACGCGGTCCAACGGGGTGTAGCTCAGCCTGGTAGAGCACTGTCTTCGGGAGGCAGGGGCCGGTGGTTCGAATCCACTCACCCCGACCATTGGAAATCAAAGACTTAGGCCCTTGTCCAGCACATCGCGGACAGGGGTCTATTCGTTCGTTTGCTCCATCGTTCTGGCAATGTTCATGGAGATGACGAAATGCCGCTACCCTACGAGAACGCAACCGCCGGTCAGAACGCCCTCACCGAGATAGAGCGCATCCTTCAGGGCTTCGGATGTTCCAAGTTCGGTGTCATGCGTGACTACGACGCTGGCGAGCTATTGCTGCAGTTCGAGTGGCGCTCGCGACAGATATCGCTCCGGGTGTCGTTCGAGGGCTACGCCGCCGCCTGGCTCCGTGAACACCTGTACAGCTGCCGCATGAAGCGGACCCAAGACCATCACAAAGAGCGTGCGCTCAAGCAAAGCGAGATCGCCGCGCCGTCGATCCTGCGGGATTGGGTCAAAGCCCAAGTGACGACGATCGAGGTCGGCCTAATCCCCTTCGATCACGTGTTCATGCCTTATATGCTGGCGCACGACGGCCGGCCATTGGTTGAACATGCGGTCAAGCTGCTGCCTCCACCAGAGCGCGAAGAAGACGAACTCGCCCGATAGTAGTCGCAATCGCAACACCTTCTGATAGCGTATCGCCAGGAGGTAGGGGGATGTCTTGGATCAAGTGGCTCTGGAACAGGTACATAGACTTGTCGATCCCGATGCGCTGGCTCGTCGGTGCAGGGGTTGGTGCGGTCGGCGGCTCCGGGCTGATGGGCTTTTTGGGGGAATATGCTGCGTACTCATATGCTATCTATTACGGTATTCGCCCTCCCTTCGAAGGCATTCCATATCTAAGGGTAGCGATTACAACAATAACATTTATAGTTTTTTTAGGTAGTGCATTAGTATTCTTCTTAATAATTATTCTACCTAAGCTTTTTGTTATTATACCGTTTATCAGGTTTAATTTGGTGAAAATAATATATGGCCTCAAAAAACAACCACATAATTTGAAAAATGAAGTGTATTTTGATGATGTACGAGATGCTCGACAATCCTCTGTATTGTTTTTAACATTCTTCATTATCGGAACACTATTGTTCATTTTTCTACTATCAACTATAATAGGAATAATATTTCCCGATAAGAATTTTAACTTAACAACAACTGGTTTTCTCGCCGGACTAATAACATTTTACTCATCTCTTATATTAACTGCGCGCCCCCGCATTGTTCTGCCAGTGATAGTGTTCAGTGTGCTTCTTTTTTTCACCTCAGTTATTTTTGCGTTATTTAACGCTCCAACCTATGCACAAATACTCCGATTGCTTGGCTATGGTGGAGGCATAGCAATACAGACAATAGATGATACCGGAGACATTAGTGACACCAGATACCTTTTGTTGCGCACTAGCAGTTCACTTCTGGTCTACGACGACGACCCAAAAGGCATTGTGGAAATCCCGATCACGTCGGTTGACAGCATCGGTCATGAACTGGGGGCACTTCGTAACGACACTTGGAAACTCCCGAGCCCGATCTCCGAATCCGAGGACATGCCGTTCTACGGACCACCGACACAACCAATCGCATCCAAAGACCAATGATCAGGCTCATAGCTGCACTGCTGCTGATCCCTGCCCCTGCCCTCGCAGATCCGCCGAAGGTCATATCCGGTCCCATCACGGCCAAGGTCGTCAGCGTTTACGACGGCGATACCTTCAGGTTCGATGCCTACCCCTTCCCGCGTCAGACCATCCATGTCAGCGTCAGGCTGCGCGGCGTCGACACACCCGAGATCCGCGGCAAGTGCGATGCTGAGAAGGCCAAGGCGATCCTGGCGCGTGATTTCGTGCGCGAGGAAATCGGCGACGTGATCCGGCTGCGCAACATTCAGGATGGCAAGTATGCCGGCCGCGTGATCGCAGATGCCACCAAGGACGGCTTCAGCCTTGCAGATATCCTGATCGCCGCGGTCATGCGCGGGCCTATGACGGCGGGGCGCGTGAGGGGTGGTGCGACGGCCAGTAGCCCTTCCACTGCCGTAACGCCAAGTGCGTGACAGCAGCCGTCATGGCCAAGATGAACCCGAGGCTAGTCCTCGTCGCTGGCCAACCACCAGACTCTCAAACGGGCCTCGCTTTCTGCCGTCTCAACCGAATCGTAGATCCCACTGTCGAGACCAATTGGTCCCCATCCGTCACCATCGGACCACTGCTGACGATAGGTGCAAGCCCCGTCCTCACGGCGAACGATGTGGACCCGCGACCGACGCCGCTCGATGATCTTGACTGTCTGCGTGGCCATGCGACGAGAAAACACAACTCCGAGTGATCCGTCTATCCCAAGTAGGTGGTGCGGCAACTAGTAGCCGTCTGCCGTCTAGACGGAAGCCCGCGTGGGCCCGATCAGCGGCGAAACAGGAGCGGCGGTAGTCAGGAAACGCCCCGCCAGCCGAAGCCAGCGGGGCGCGATGGGAACGCAAACCAATGCATGTTGGTTTGTATTGTGAAGTGCTGGGCGGGCGGAGCGAACTTAGGGCGGAAAGACCTCTGCCATCCACAACTACATGTTGCAGGATTGTGACTTCATTCTTAACTTAGTTCGCTATGGCGAAGGAACGAGGATGAAGAAGTTGCTGGAATCAGATGAAACGTACCCGAAACATGGCTTTTCTGCAGAACTACGGACCCGGCGATTTTGGATCATTCTGACGATTGCTCTCGGTTCTCTGTTCGTTGCAACAGCGGCCGACGTAGTCAGAATTGGGGTGCAACAGGGTTCCATAGTGGACTATGCCGTACATTGGTTCATGTCCGGCAAGGTATGGATTCTCGTTCTTAAAGATGTTGGGTTCGCGTGCCTCATTGCTTTGGTCTTGGCACTCTTTATCGAAAGGAGTGCGAGGGACAGACAGGAACGAGCAGCAGCGATGCAGCAAGAAAAGATCGCCGAAAACGTATTCAAGGGGGTGTTCAACAACGATATTCCAGAAGTCCTTGTTGATGAGGTCGTCGAATCTGTGCTCCGAGCGCCGATTGTGCGGACAGAGAACCACGCCCATTTCATCATGGATGATGGGTCAATCGAAGTGGACGGAGACATAACCCGCCATGTCGTTATTACGGCTACGACTCGATACACTCTGAAAAACTGCTCGCGGCAACCGATCAACGTACCAGTAGGGCTGATGATCCCCATACCTAGCAACCCCAACTTACGTGCGCGCGCCAAGCTGACGGAAGTTGAAATAGCGGAACGGAAGCTCTCCGACGTTGAAATTGCGGAAGGCGACCGGGCCATACCTGACACGGCGTACGAAAAACGCTTCCAATGGAGGCACCAATTGAGCCCAGGGGACACTCTGTCGGTGAAGTTGGCCTACAGCTTGGTCAAGGATCGGTCAGATAACGAGATCTGGACTAGCCTTTTCCCAACTTTGGCCAGCACGCTATCAGTGGTTGTGAATACTGGGGATTTGGACATAGGTGCCGACGGCCTGAATCGCGAGACGCTCCGTCCAGTGAATGCGATCACCGATAAATCCGAAGAGAGACACAGAACATGGGAGCTGAAAATTCCTATGTTGCCATACCAAGGTTTCGTTCTATGGTGGCGACCGAGAGGGAGTTGAAACGATCTTCCGAGAATATTTCGAGGCCAAATTGTGGCAGTTTGTCACGGTTTTTTGCGTTGCTATGCGTGTCATTAGGACTATATTTACACCGACGGAGTAATCTCCGGTCTGCCAAAACGAGGAGTTAAAGCCATGATTTCGCACCGCACGATTGATGGGGAACTATCGGGCGACAGCGGTTCAGCATACTGAGCCTCGTTCCCGACAGTAGTCGGGGTCATCGGGCGGGCCTTCAATGGGCCCGCCTTTGTTTTTGGCTGAAACTTAGCCGGTGTCAGGTGTGCTGAAGTCCCGGCTCAAGAACCGATCGGTGGCTTCCTGCATCTTGCCGTGGATGGCGTCCAATTCCTCTTGCGTGAAGTCCGTACGACCATCGGCCTTGGCCGTCTGTGCCAGTTCCGACCACGCCTGATAGGCCATAGCTGCGTTCGCCGCGACGTTGGCCAGCGCCAAGCCCACTTCCAGAATGTCGGTTGTCTTGCTCATTTGGCGGCCCTTTCCGCAAGGATGCTCTCCAGCGTGGTCGTCACCGACAGCACCACGTCAAGATAGGTGCCGGTGCCGCCCGTTGTGGCGATGGCGTCGTAGGCGCCGTCCAGCGCGTCCCGGCCGGTTCTGACGTAGGACTGCGCATCGACGCAGCGCTGCGCCGATAGCTGCTTGGTGACGCAACTACGGTCCAGGCGCTCGACAATAACGGTGAAGGACTGATCGGCCGCCGGCAGCAGCGAGCGCCAAGTCCCTTATGGATTCCTCCGGCAGCGTTTAGCGGGTATGGTGCGAGTCGACGCCTCACCATGGGGTTGGGGCCGTCCCTTGTTGGCGGTGACCGCCGTCGCCGGCGCGCCCGGATCAGCAGCAAATTCAGTCGATGATAACAAAGATCAGCCGCGCCCTGGCGCACCCGACCATCATTCGCAGAAAGCTGAACCAGCTCTATTGGCAGGCCAAGAAGCCCGGCATGGAGCGGCAGGCCTAGGCTTATGCGAAATCGAGCGGTCTGCTGGATATCCTGCAGCAGGGCGACAGCACGGAAATCCCGGCCGTGGCGTACGATCTCGTGCAACTGCACCGGCTCGTGCGGCAGCGAAAGCCGCGCGCCGTCCTGGAGTTCGGCGTCGGCTTTTCGACCCTCGCCATGGCGCACGCGCTGGCCGCGAACGGCAGCGGCAAACTCTGGACGCTCGACGGCAGCGAGAAATGGCTGAACAACACGCAGGCCAAACTCCGCGACGAATGGCGGGATCATGTCGAGCTTGCGTGCGTGCGGCCGCGCGTCACCGAAGTCAACGGCGAGCTGGCGCATGTCTTCACGTCCCTGCCGAATATCGTCCCGGATCTGATCTACATCGACGGGCCTTACGGGCCGGATGTCGAGGGCGACGTGCGCGGCCTGTCGTTTCAGCCGTTCGACAGGCGCCGGCGGTTCGAGGTGTCGGCCGACGTACTGCTGCTGGAAAGCACATTCGCCAAGCAATGCCTCATCGTCGTCGACGGCAGGACGCCACAGGTCGAGTTCCTCAAACGGCGCCTGCAGCGGAAGTACATCGTGACCGAAAATCCCGCCCTGAAATTCACCACGTTCGAGTTGCTGGCATAACCCCGCCTCGGTCGTGACCGCGCCGCGCCTTCGGCCGGCGCGGCCACATCGCTCGCATACGGCCCCGGTTCAGGTCGGTAATGACGCCCGTCCCTACTTCCGTTTCGCCTAAGCGTGGCGGCGTGCGCAGCGCAGCCTTCGGGCCGCCCTTCGCGCACCGTCTGAAATCGGCGCCGATGCGCGCCATCAGCCGAACCGCTCGAAGAAGTCGGCGATCTGGTTGGCCACTTTCATCACCTTCGGTCCTACATCGGCAACCGTTTCGGTCGCCTGCTTCAGGCCGTTGGCGGTGATGCCCAGCAAGGTCTTGTTCGGCTGCGGCTTGCCGGCCTCCTCGACCAGGCGCTGCGTCTGTTGCGCCACGGCGTCGGCGACCTCGGCCTTGTCGGCGGGCAGGTCGGCCAGCGCCTCCGACAGATCGGCGATGAGGCGCTCGAGTTCCTGCCGCGCGGCATCGTCCGCCGCCGGCAGGGCCTGCACCGCCTGTTGCACATCGGTCAGGACGCTCTTGTAGTTGACGATGGCGCCGCGAAAGTCGCCGGAGAAGTTTGCCGTGTCGCCCATGTGTCGCTGTCCTTCCGCTGCCGGCCCGAGGGCCGAGTTGTCTATCCCTGGATGGCCTTCAGGTTCCGTTTTATGGTTCTCGTCGTCGGATGGTCGGGACCGTAAGTCGCCTCACCGATCTTCAGTGCCCGCTCATAGGCGGCCCGGGCGCCGTCGAGATCGCCCTGGGCCCGCAGCACGAGGCCCAGGTTGTTGATGTGAGTTGCAACCTCCGGATGGTCGGGGCCGTAAGTCGCCTCATCGATCTTCAGCGCCCGCTCGAAGGCGGCGCGGGCGCCGTCGAGGTCGCCCTGGTCCTGCAGCACGAGGCCCAGGTTGTTGACGTCCCTAGAAACGCTCGAATGGTCGGGACCGTAAGTCGCCTCATCGATCTTCAGCGCCCGCTCGAAGGCGGCCCGGGCACCGTCGAGGTCGCCCAGGTCCCGCAGCACGCCGCCCAAGTTGTTGATGGACGTGGCGACATTCGGATGGTCGGGACCGTAAGTCGCCTCGTCGATCTTCAGCGCCCGCTCGAAGGCGGCCCGGGCACCGTCGAGGTCGCCCAGGTCCCGCAGCACGAGGCCCAGGTTGTTGACGGACGTAGCGACGTTCGGATGGTCGGGACCGTAAGTCGCCTCATCGATCTTCAGCGCCCGCTCATGGGCGGCCCGGGCGCCGTCGAGGTCGCCCTGGTCCTGCAGCACGAGGCCCAAGTTGTTGATGGACGTAGCGACGTTCGGATGGTCGGGACCGTAAGTCGCCTCGTCGATCTTCAGCGCCCGCTCGAAGGCGGCCCGGGCACCGTCGAGGTCGCCCAGGTCCCGCAGCACGAGGCCCAGGTTGTTGACGGACGTAGCGACGTTCGGATGGTCGGGACCGTAAGTCGCCTCAACGATCTTCAGCGCTTGCTCGAAGGCGGCCCGGGCGCCGTCGAGGTCGCCCTTGTCCTGCAACACGCGGCCAAGGTTGTTGACGGCGATAGCGACCGCCGGATCGTCGGGGCCGTGTTGGGCCTCGGCAATGGCCAGCGCGCGCCGGTTGGCGGCAAGCGCATCATCAAAGGCGGCAATCATCCGCAGGTGGTTGCCCAGGCTCAGCAGCAGGCCGCCGGCTCGTTCGCTACCGGCCTCAACGGCGGCCTCCGCCACCGCCCGCAGGTGGACCTGCCAGGCCCGCAGCGGCGCCGGGTAGCCGGCGGCGATAAGGGCGTCAGCTTCCGTCTCGACGGCCTGCTCGACAGCGGCGCGGGCGTCGGCCAGGTCGGGGGCCGTGTCGCGCACAAAAGTGGCCAGCAGGCGGTGCAGCATCAGCGCGCCATCAGGTTCTTCCTCGCCTAGGCCCAGATCAGGCAGGCGGCGCAGGGCGTCGGCCGCCTTGAGCTGCGCCGCCTCATCGTCCTCAAGGTCCAGACTCGCCAGCAGCAGGAACCTCGGCGCCGGCTCGCCGGCGGCGAGACAGGCCAGCCGGGCCAGCGCCTGCTTGGCCAAAGCGTCCACCGGGTCGGCGTCGTCCAGCATCCGCCAGCTCAGCGCGAAGGTGCGGCCGACATGCTGGGCGTGCCCGGTCGGCGAGCCGTCGCCGCCGGTCAGCGACGCATGCTGTAGCAGCTCCGGCGTGCGCAGGGCCGCCAGATAGGCTCTTGGCGCGCCAGGCGGGTCATGGCGGTAGCGGCGCAGATAACTGCCGGCCAGATGCAGCGCCAGCGGCAGATCGCCCAGTTCTTCGGCAATGGCGTCGAGGTCTGCGTTGTTGGGCGCGAGGTCGCCGCGGTGCTTGCGCAGCAGGTCCAGGCTTTCCGCCCTCAACAGCACGCCGAGCGGCAAGGTCCGCACGCCAAGATGCGGGCTCCAGTCGCTGCGCCGGCTGGTCATCAGTACCCGGCAGCCGCCGGTCGTCGGCCGCCAGAGATCGATCAACGCCTCATCCTCGCAGTTGTCGAAGACCAGCAGGCGCGGCATCGCATTGCGCCATGCGGCGGCGACCGCCTGCACCTGTTGCTCCTGCGGCAGGCTGTCGAAGTCGCCGCTCAGGTGCAGACCGGCCGCGCCGCCGCAACGGGCGATTTCGCTGGCAATGGCGGCCGGGTCGGCGAAGCTGAGCCAGAACACGCCGCCCTGGAAGAACTGCCCGTAGCGGTGGGCGAACTCGGCCGCCAGTTGCGACTTGCCGATCCCGCCCAGGCCGGTGGCGGCGGCGATCTGGCCGATAGCGGCGGTGCCGCCCGGCCGCAGCGCCCGGGCCAGCGTCATCAGGACCGCCTGCCGGCCGACGAACAGCGGGTTTGCCGCCAGCGGCATCACCGACCCCGCCGGCAGCGCCGCCACGCCGGGAATACTGTCCAGCGGCAGTTTAGCCAGCCGCGCCTCGGCCGCCGCCAGTTCCGCCGCCGCGACATCGGATGGTGGCGCCGAGGCGAAGTGCTGGTGAACCTGCGACTTGTAGTTCACCGTCCCTTTCTGAAAGTCGCCCGAAAAGTCCGCGTCGTCGCCCAAACACCGATCCTTTTGCCGATGACCGCCAACGTCTTACGGGTAGCATAGCGAAGAAAATGGCAACCGGTAATTGTCGTCTTTCGCCGCCGGTGCATAGAGGTCGCCGGCCAGTCAGCCCATATCGCCAGGCGCGCAAGCGGCGGCGCATCCTTTCCGGAATTGATGCTCGCGACGCCCTGCCGGAAAGTCTGCGCCTACTCCCGTTCCTACGGCTTCTGGGCCTCGGCGCGGCGGCGGGCTTCGGCGGCGTGTTGCCAGTCCTCGAACGCCAGCAGGCCGCGCTGCTCCATGTCTTTCCACGCCGCGGCCACCTCGGCCCAGCCGACGCCGCTGCCGGGCAGTTCCGCCAGCCGCTGCAACGCGACGGCGTAGGCACGCGCCCGGTCGGCGTCGCCCGGCGCGCGCGCCGCTTGCCGTTCTGCAATGTCCAGCGCCGCCCGGTAGTTCTCCAGCGCGGCGCCGTCCTCGCCATTCGCCGCCTGCGCGTCACCGGTCTTCGTGTGCGCGTCGGCAAGTTCGCCCTGCCAGCGGGCATCGCCGGGGACCCCCGCGGCCAACTCGCGGCGGATGGCGAGCGCCGCCAGATGACTGGTCACGGCGGCCCGGGCATCGCCGGCGGCCAACTGCACATCGCCCATGTCGGCCTGCCGGTCCGCCACGAGAGCACGCCAGGTCCCGTTGCCCGGCGCCGCCGCCGTCAGGCGCCGGGCGACGTCCAGCCCGGCGCGAAGGCTTTCAAGCGCGCCGTCGGCGTCGCCCCCGGCCATCTGTGCCTTCGCAATTCCGGCGTGGGCGTCCGACTGCTTTTCCAGCGCGGCGGGCCAGGGCGTGTCGCCGCCCTGGGCGGCCGAGGCCTCGGCAGCAGCCAGCGCGGCGCGGAAGCTGTCGAGCGCGCCTGACGCCTCGCCCGCCGTCAACTGCACATCGCCCATGTCGATGTACAAAGAAGACAGTCTCCATTGCCAGAAAACGCGCTCGACATCCGGCACCGCCAGCCGTCGGGCGATCTCCGCCGCGGCGCGGTAGCGCTTCAGTCCACCCGCCGCATCGCCAATCTCCAGTAGCAGGCCGCCGATCTGTGCGTGGCTCGCCGCGACGGCGAATTGACGCCCGCCGTCGTCCGGGTGCAGGGCGGCCAGCCGCTCGGCAGTCTCATGGGCGGCGCTGTAGCGCTCAAGCGCGCCGTCCGGATTCCCCCTGGCGCGCAGCGCCTCGGCGGCGTCCAGGTGTTCGCCCAGCGCCTTTTCCAGCCGCCAGATTTCGGCAGACGCCGGTTCGGCCGGGCGCACGGTCCGCGCGATGACACCTTCGTAGCGCCGGCGCGCGTCCTCCAGGCCGCGCTGGTGCGCCACATCGCCGGGCGCCTGCGCCGCCAGCCGCTCGCGGATCTTCAGGGCCGAGCGGAAGGTCTGCTGCGCCCCGGCGAGATCGCCTTGGGCGACCCGGATGTCGCCCATGCCGATCTGGGTTTCCGCGAGGCCGGCCTGCCACGCGGCATTGCCGGGGTCCCTGGTCGTCAGCGGGTAGACGATGCCCATTGCCGCGGTGTAGCTCGCCAGCGCGCCGTCGGTGTCGCGGCCTGCCAGCAGCGCTGCGCCGACCTTCCGGTGACTTTCGGCGAGATCGCCCTGCCGGTCGGCGTCGTCCGGGTCCAGCTCCGCCACCTTCTCGCGCAGGTCCAACGCCGCGCGATAGCTTTCCAGCGCCGCCGCCGCATCGCCGCCGGCGAACTGCGCATCGCCCAGGCCAACATGCAGCGCTGCAAGGAAACCCAACCGTCCCGCCTGGGCGTCCCGGGAGTGGAAGGCCTTTGGCACGTTCTTCACCAGACGCCGGGCGTAATCGAGCGCGGTGCGATGGCTCTGAAGCGCACCGTCGATATCCCCCGTTGCCGTCCGCGCCTTGCCAATCTTGCCGTGGAGATTCGCCAGCGCGGCCGGATGACCTTTGCCGTCATCCTGTCGCGGCGCACCTTCGACAACGGCCATTGCCTCGCGGAAACTGTCGAGCGCGCCGGCCGGATCGCCCGTCGTTAACAGGACATCGCCCAACTCGACATACGAGGACCATAAGATCACATGCCACGTAAGTTCGTCCGGATGCTCCGCCGCGACCTGCCGGTTCACCTCGACCGCCGCGCGGTAGCGCTCCACCGCGCCGGCGACATCGCCTTTTTGCAGCAGCAGGGCGCCAATGTCGGCGTGGCTGTGCGCGACGTCGGTCTGATCGGTAATGCTGTCCGGGTTCTGCGCGGCGATACGTTCGGTAATGTCATGGCCGGCCAGGTAGCGCGTCAACGCGCCATCCAGGTCGCCCTTGGCGCGCAGCGCATCTCCGGCCCTCACGTGCTCTTTCCTGGCATTTGGCAGCCGCAAGCCGTCCGCGACTCTCTCCTCCGCTACGGATGGCGGCACCTGCGCGGCCAGGGCGTTCGTGCGCTGGCGCAGATCGTCGCGCACGCCCTGCCGGGTGGCGCTGTCGGGGGCGGCGGCGGCCAGCCTCTCGGCGATCTCCAGTGCCGCGCGGTAGTTCGCCAGTGCGCCGGCAAGATCGCCATTGGCCTGTTGCATTTCGGCGATGACGGCATGGCTGTCGCGGACGACGCTTTGCCAGGCGGCATCCCGCGCCGCCAGCCGTTCGGCAATCGCCAGCGCCGCGCTGTAGTGGTCGAGCGCGCTCGCCAGATCGCCGCGCGCCCGCTGCAGCTTGGCGATCTTGACGTGGGCGACCCGGACCTGGCTTCGCCAGACGGCATCCTGCGCGGCCAGGCGCTGCGTGATGTCGAGCGCCGCGCGGTAGTTTTCCAGCGCGCCGTCCTTGTCGCGACCGGCTAGCAGGATATCGCCTTCCTCGATGCGGTTTCGCGCGCGCCAGAACTGCCGGTCGGCTTCGCCATAGTCCGGGTCCTCGTCGGCCTCCGTACCCGCGAGGAACGCTTCATATTCACGCTTTCTAATGGCGAATTCGAATGGCCAGACGTCGCTGTCCGGGTCCACCGCGGTCAGGTGCTCGACGATCGCCAGGGACCTGGCCATGCTCTCGATCGCACCGGCGCGGTCGCCATCGTCCAGCCGTATGCTGGATTCACCGTCATGGGCCCACGACAGCAGGACCTGCCACTGGACGACGCCGGGGTCGCGCGCCGCCAGCCGCGCGGCATCGCCCATGGCCGCGCGGAAAAGCCGACGCTGTCCGGCCGTATCGCCCTGCGCCGCCAGCATCCAGGCGACCCGGTAGCGGCCGGTCGCGAGATTGCGCTGCCAGACCGTGTTGTCGGGCTCCCGCGCCGCCAGGCGTTCGGCCGTGTCCATCGCCTTGCGGTAGCTTTTCAGCGCGCCGGCCTCATCGCCTTTGAGCTCCCGGTCATCGCCATGCGCGATGTAGCGGGGTGCGAACATCTTCTGGTAGCCGACGCTTGACGGGCTCAGCGTGGCGCCCCTTTGCAGCAGCGACGCGGCCTCGTCGTAGCGCGCGCGCACATCGGCGAGGTCGCGCTGATGCGCGTCGTCCTGCGGCGCCTGAGCCACCAGACCTTCGCGCAGAACGAGCGCCGTGCCGTAGCTCAGCTTTGCGCCCTCGACATCGCGCTCGTGCAGCTGAATATCGCCGATGCCGCTGTGCGCGGCCGCGAGGATGCGCTGCCAAACCGGGGTCGCCCGGTCCGCCGCGCTCACCCCCGCGCCGATGTCGAGCGCCGCGCGGTAATGTTCGAACGCGCCGGCCAGGTCGTCTTCGTCGCGCAAGCCGTCGCCGGTCTCGATATGGCGGGCCGCGGCATCGGCAGCGGTGCCGCCATCGGCCGACGCGCGCTGCCGGGCGCCGCCACCGGTTTCCGGCGCGCGCCGTGCGGCCGCCGTCCGCCGTGCCGCACCCGATGCGAGGTCGTCGTAGCGCCGGCGCGCCTCGTCGGCGTCGTCCTGCCGCGCGGCATCGCCCGGCGCGAGCGCCGCCAGCCGCACGCGAATGTCCAGCGCCGCCCGGTAGTTCTCCAGCGCCCCGGCCCTGTCGCCCAGTGCATGCTGCACTTCGCCGGTCTTCACGTGGCTTTCCGCGAGGTCGCCTTGCAGATCGTCGTCGGGCGTGTGCGCGACCAGGCGCGCGCGGATGTCCAGCGCCGTGCGGTGGCTCGCCAGCGCCCCGGCGGCATCGCCGGCGCTGAACTGCACATCGCCGATGCTATGGTTCACACGCGCCAGATTGCGCCGCCAGTATGGGTTGCCGGGCTGCTGCTCCACCATACGCCGGTCGACATACCGCGCGGCGCGGTAACTGTCGAGCGCGCCGGCGACATTACCCGCGGCCGATTGCACATCGCCGACGCTGCTGTGCGCGGCCGACAGCATGCCGAGCCAGGCGAAGGCGGTTCCTTCGTCGTGATCCCGGGCGCCTTCGCGTTCGGCAATCGCCAGCGCGGCGCGGAAGCTGTGCCGCGCGCCGTCGAACTGGCCCGCCTTCAGCTGCACGTCGCCCAGGCGCAGGTGAATCCGCGACAGGTCGTGCTGCTGCGCGGTGTCGCCGGGGTCCTGCGCCGCCAGCCGCCGGTGAACCTCCACGGCAGCGCGATAGCTGTTCAGAACGCCTGCCGTATCTCCCTGTTGCGCCAGCACGGTCCCGATCCGCTCGTGGGCGTAGGCGATGTCGACCTGCCGTCCGCTGCGGCCGGGGTCCCGCGCCGCCAGGCGTTCGAGAACGTCCAGACCGGCGCGGTAGCGCTGCAGCGCGCCGTCGAGGTCGCCGTCGTCGCGCAGGGCGCGGCCGCTGTCGAAATGGTCGCCCGCCGTGGCTTCCAGCCGCTCGATGCTGTCGGAACCGGACGCCGGCGCGGCCTCCTTTTCGCCGCCGTCCCCGCCGGTGTTCTCCGGCGCGGGCCGCGCGCCCGCATTTTCGGCGAGCACGCGGTAATGGTAACGCGCATTGGCGAGGTCGCGCTGCCACGCCGCATTGTCCGGCTCCCGGGCGGCAAGGCGCTCCAGCATCTCCACGCCGGTGCGGTAGCCGTCCAGCGCGCCGTCGAGGTCGCCCTTGCGTTTCAGCAGGGCGCCGATGTTGCCGTAGTCAATCGCCAGACTGCGCTGCCACGCGGCGTTGTCCGGCGCCTGCGCGACCAGACGCTCATGCGTCGCGACGGCCGCGCGCACGTTCGCCAGGGCCGCGTCGATATCGCCGGCGATCGCCTGAACGATGGCCAGGTTGCTTCGGTTGACCGCGGCCTGGTGTTGCCACGTCGGCTCGTCCGGCTCCTGCGCTAACAGACGCTCGTAGATCTCCTGCGCCGTGCGGAAGCGTTGCGCCGCGGCGTCGGTATCGTACTCATACATCCGGACGACGCCGATACCGGCGTGCCCTTCGGCGACGATGCGCTGCCAGCCGGGGTGACTCGGCTCCACCGAGGTGAGGAATTCGCCGATGTCCAGCGCCGCCCGGTAGCTCGCCAGCATGCCGGCCCGGTCGTCCATGTCATCCTGCAGTTCGCCGATGCGGATATGGCTGTCGGCGAGATCGCCCTGCCGCCCCGCATCGCCGGGGTTCTGCGCCGCCAACCGTTCGCGAATCTCCAGCGCCGCGCGGAAACGTTCCAGCGCCCCGGCATTGTCGCCGCGCCGCGCCAGCGCCTCGCCGGCCGACATGTGGTTCGCCGCCTCGCGCCGGGCTGTATCCGACGATGCGGGCGCCGGCGCCTCGCGCCCCATGATGGCCAGAAATGCGTCGAAGTTCTGCTGCGCCTCGGCGTACTCGCGCTGCCACCGGGCGTTGCCGGGGTGCCGCTTCGCCAGGCGCTCTTGGATATCCAGGGCGGTACGGAACTGCCGCTCCGCCGTGGCGAAGTCGCCTTTGTCCCCGTGCACGACGCCGATCCGTTCGTAGGCGATGGCGAGGTCGCGCTGCCACTGGCCGTTGTCCGGGTCGAGCGCGGCCAGGCGCTGGCGCAGCGCCAGCGACGCCTGGTAATGCCGCATCGCGCTGGCGGGATCGCCCGCGTCGAGATGCGCATCGCCGAGCCTGTTGTGGCTCGACGCGAACTCGACCTGCCATTGGGTGTCGTCGGGGTCCGCCGCGGCCAGGCGTTCGCGGATGTCGTGCGCAGCGCGGAAGCTTCGCAGCGCGCCGGCGCGGTCGCCCTCGGCGTCCAGCACCCTGCCGACGTGAACATGTGCGATCGCCACGATGCCCTGCAGGCGCCCGTCGCCGGGCGACTGCGCCGCCAGCCGCTCGATCGCCGCCAGCGCCACGCGGTACTTCTCCAGCGCGCCGGCGACATCGCCATCGGCCTCCAGCACCATGCCGATCCGCTCGTGGACGATCGCGACGGCGTACTGTCGGCGGAAGTCGCCGGGGGCCTGCGCCGCCAGGCGCTCGCGAATCTCCAGCGCCGCGCGAAAGCGCGCAAGCGCGCCGGCATGGTCGCCCTTGTCCAGCAGCGCACCGCCGCTGTCGAAATGGCGGGCCGCCGTAGCCTCCAGCCGCTCATCGCTGTCGTCCGCCGGCGCGGTCTTCGCCACCTCCGGTTCGGGCCGGCGATCGTCCGCGCCGACCCGCGTCTTGTCGTCGCCGGCATCGCCAGGCGCGGCCTGATCCGCGTAAAGCCGGCGGATCGCCGCGACCTCGCGCTGCAGGTCGGCGTCGTCCGGCGCCTCGGCCGCCAGAGGCTCGAGAACCTCCAGCGCCGCGCGGTAGCTTTCGAGCGCGCCGGCGGCATCGCCCATGGCGCGGCGCACGTCGCCGATCTCCCCGTGCAGCACGCCAACGCCGTGATGGAACTTGGGATCGGCCCCGTCCTGCGCGGCCGCCTGGCGGAGAAGATCCAGGGCCGCGCCGTAACTCTTCAGCGCGCCATCCGGGTCGCCCTCGGCCTCAAGCAGTTCGCCGATCCGGCGGTGCGGCAGCGCCTGTGCGGCCTGCCGCAACTCGGACCTCGCATCGGCGGCGGCCTGCCGCTCGAATGTCGATATGGCGGCGCGGTAGTGCGTGAGCGCACCGTCCCGGTCGCCTTTTGCGGCCATCGCATCGCCGATCTGGACATGCGCCGCCGCGGCGAAAGCCTGCCAGTTGGGGTTGTCGGGATCGCGCGCGACCAGCCGTTCAACGATCGCCATGGCCTGGCGCGCCCGCGCCAGCGCGCCGTCTGCATCGCCCTGCGCCAGGTGTGCCTGCGCCGCCTTGATATGCCCCAATGCGTCCCACTCGTTCGGCTCGGCCGCGGATCCGTCCCTTTGCTGCGCGGCCTGTCGCTCGTGTTTCCGGCGGGCATCGGCCAGCAGGTGCTGCAGTTCGTCGTCGTCCGTCACCTCCGCCGCCAGGGGTTCGAGAACATCCAGCGCCGCGCGGTAGCTCTCAAGCGCGGCGGCGCCGTCGCCCTGGGCCAGCCGTACGTCGCCGATCTCCAGGTGCGCATGGCCGATGCGCTTGGCGATGTTCGGCTCGCCGGCGTCCTGCGCGGCCGCCTTGCGCAACAGGTCGAGGGCCGCGCGGAAGTTCTTCAGCGCGCCATCGGGATCGCCTTGCCTGACGACCAGTATGCCGGTCTTCAGGCGCACGACCCCGTGCGCGGCCTGGTAGACCGTTTCGACGGGTCCTTTGCTGGCCATCGTCTCGAACGACGCCGCTGCCTTGCGATAATGGTCGAGCGCGGCGTCGTCCCTGTCCTGATCGGCCATCGTCTCGGCAATCGCGGTATGCCCGGTCGAGATGCCGATCAGCCAGTCGGCGTTATCGGGCTCGTCCGCGCGCAGCCTTTCGAAGGCCGACACCGCCGCGCCCAGCAGCCTGAGCGCGGTGTCGAATTCGCCCTTGCTCCGCGCCGCATCGCCGGCACCGAGAAGCCCCCAGGCCACCAGGTCATCCACGCCGGCGACGGGATCGCCAACCGGCCGCGCGGTATCGGCCGCCGTCGCCTGGGCCACCCGCCGTCCGGCATCGCCGGCATCCGGCGCACCGGCCGCAAGGCTCCCCGGCCCGGCGGGAAGCCCGACGCTGGCGACGGCCAGCAACAGCGCGGCGAACAGGACGAAGCGCCGCCGGGGCCGAGCGGCAAAGCGGTGCGCGTCCGAGTCGGAGCGACCCGCGCGGGTGTTGAGGGGCCACATGTGCAAGCGCTCGCTGCCAACGCCGCTCGGCGGCGGCTACTTAAGGTTGCGTGTTCACACCTTAAGATAAAACCAGTTATACGCGGGTTAACCGGGCGGCTTATCCGGCGGCATCGCCGGGCGCTGCTCCTAGCGCCGGCGGCGAAATGGTATCGGGTGGGGTAAAGGCAGCCCGGCCAACGCCGGTTCGTCACTGCCCGCCCGGACGGCTATCTTATCCGTTCTACGAAGACTTCAGCACGTGGCCAGGCGTCATGCGGGGCCGGGCACATCGGCCTTCACCGGCATGCCGGAAGTGCGCCGCACGTAGTGGCCCGTCACGCATGTAGACCGCGAGGATAATGGCCATATTGTGCTTGGCACCATGATCAGCGGAAGACAGGCCTTCTGAAACCGCCAATTCTGATCTGGGCTTCGTGTCGACGACACGGCGCTAGGCATCCGCTACTGGAGAGACAGGGTCGTATGGCGCGAAGATACTGCCCATTGTGTTGACGTCGCTAGGTGCGGTTTCATTTCGTGAAAGCAGTTTGGCAAAGTAACGGCGTCTTAGTTATGACGGAAAATGAAGTGATCGAATTTCGGCTAAGTGCTCAAAGAGCCCTTTGGGGTGCTGTTTCAAAGTCCTTAAGAGCCTTTTCGGGCGAGACTACCGAAAATAAAGTTCGCGTGCGCGCAGTATTTGATGAAACCGTGAGCGACGAAGACAAAGAACTGATAAGCGCGGCATGCAGTGAAATAATCGCCGACTATGTTGAATCGTTTGTGATCGAGGAAGAATACATTGTCGTTCCGGCCGGTCGACCTATGAAGCATCTCCGTTTGCTCATATTTCTGCGGCACGAACCGCAGTGACAAAAGCGTTGATACGGGCAAAATCAAGACGATGCTCAATCAACAGATCGCTCGCACTAGGCAAAATAAGAATCTTCAGGCGAAGTCGCCGAACGGTGACGTCGTAGGTCGGCAATGACCGTGACGGCCGAGATGCAAAGTCACTGGCGGCAGGCGTGTCCGACCGCCATCGCTATTGGCACCCCTACTCCCGTTCCGCATCGGCGCGGCGGCGCGCTTGCGGTCTTTCGGTGCCGCGATGCCGCGCCGGTCCATGTCCGCCCACACCTCGGCCCAGCGGACGCCGCCGCCGGGCAGCTCCGCCAGGCGCCATAGCGCGGTGCCGTAGACGCGCTGCCACTCGGCGTTGCCGGGATCCTGCGCGGCCAGTTGCCGGGCATAGTCCAGCGCCGCGCGGTCGCTCGCCAGCGCCCCGGCGCCATCGTCCAGGGCCAGCACCGGCAGCCCGAGCCCCCACCCAACGCTTTGCACTCAGGCGCCGGTCGCGGCCGGATCTGTCGGACGCGGGGCCGGAGAAAGTCCGATACCGCGCCTTGAAGCAGCGATCGCTTGCGCCGCGGGCGAAGACCCGCCGCGCCAGACCGCCGATGACGCTACCTGACGCCCAACCGCGCCAGCCCCTTCCAGGCGTCTTCATGGCCCTGCGCCGCCGCCTTCCGGTACCAGCGCACGGCTTCGACATAATCCTGTGTCACGCCGTGGCCCTGTTCGTACATGGTGCCGAGGTAAGATTGCGCATCCGCCCGCCCGGCATCGGCGAGCGGTTGGAAGTGGCGCAGGGCCAGCGCGTAGTTCTTTGCATCAAAGGCTTTCTTGCCGTCATCGAAGTCGGGCGCAAATGTCGTTGCGCCGCCGGCCGATCCGGCCGCCAACCTCGCCAGCGCCTCCTTGGCGAACTCGTTGCCTTGTTCGGCCGCCTTGCGGTACCAGCGCACCGCCTCGGCATCGTCCTGCGCCACGCCGTGACCCCGGGAGTACATGACGCCAAGGTTGTTCTGGCTCCCGGCATGGCCCTGCTCAGCCGCCCTTCGGTACCAGCGCACGGCTTCGACATAATCTTGTGTCACGCCGTGGCCCTTTTCATACATCGTGCCAAGGTAGGATTGCGCATCCGCCTGCCCGGCATCGGCGAGCGGCTGGAAGTGGCGCAGGGCCAGCGCGTAGTTCTTTGCACCAAAGGCTGTCTTGCCGTCATCGAAGTCGGGCGCAAACGCCGTTGCGCCGCCGGCCGATCCGGCCGCCAACCTCGCCAGCGCCTTCCTGGCGCCTTCATGGCCCTGCGCCGCCGCCTTCCGGTACCAGCGCACGGCCTCGGCATAATCCCGTGTCACGCCGCGGCCCTTTTCGTACATGAGGCCAAGATTCGCCTGGCTGTGGGCAAAGCTCTGTTCGGCCGCCTTCCGGTACCAGTGCACGGCTTCGGCACTGTCCTGCGCCACACCAAGACCCATTTCATACATGAGGCCAAGGTTGGTCTGGCCCGCGGCATGTCCTTGTTCAGCGGCGCTTCGGTACCAGCGCACGGCCTTGGCATGATCCCGAGCGACGCCGTGGCCCTTTTCGTACATGTACCCGAGGTTGAACTGGCCGAGCGCATGGCCCTGTTCAGCCGCCTTGCGGAACCAGCGTACGGCCGCGGCATCATCCTGACCTACGCCGCGGCCCTGATGGTACATGAGCCCAAGGTTGCTTTGGCCAAGGGCATTGCCTTGGTCCGCCGCCGTTCGGTACCAGCGCGCGGCCGCGGCGGCGTCCTGCGTCACGCCGAGACCCGCGAGATACATGTTGCCAAGGTTGGTCTGGCCATCCGCAAGACCCTGTTCGGCCGCCCTTCGGTACCAGCGCACGGCCTCGGCATGGTCCTGCGCCACGCCACGGCCCTTTTCGTACGCGACGCCAAGATTGGCCTGGCCAGGGGCATGGCCTTGCGCCGCCGCCTTGCGGTACCAGCGCACGGCTTCGGTATAATCCTGTGTCACGCCGTGGCCCTGTTCATACATCAGACCCAGGTTGTTCTGGCTTCGGGCATCCCCCTGCTCGGCCGCCCTTCGGTACCAGCGCACGGCCTCGGCATGGTCCTGGTCCACCCCGCGACCTTGCCCGTACATGCCGCCAAGTTTGTTCTGGCTGTAGGCATCGCCCTGATCGGCCGCCCTTCGATACCAACGCACCGCCTTGGCATCGTCCTGCGCCACGCCGAGACCCTCGTCGTACATGTAGCCAAGGTAAGACTGCGCATCGGCCCGCCCGGCATCGGCGAGCGGTCGGAAATGCCGCAGGGCCAAGACATAGTTTTCCGCGTTGAAGGCAACCGTCCCCGCATCGAAGTCCGGCGAAAACGACGACGCGCCCGACGCCGATCCGGACCCCGCGGCCGGCTCGCCGCGCCCCGGGCTCACCTCCGAAAGATCCTGCTGTTGCCGCGCCGCCGCCAGGTCGCGCTGCAGGCCGGCGTCATCCGGGGCCAGGGCGGCGAGACGCTCGAACACCGCCACGGCCGCGCGCCGGCTCTCAAGCGCGCCGTCCGCATCGCCCGCTTCGCGCTGCGCACGCGCCAGCTTGCCATAGCCGGCGGCCAGGTCGCGCTGCAGGCGGACGTTGCCGGGATCCTGCGCCGCCAGCCGCCGGTAGATCTCCAGCCCCGCGCGGTAGCTCGCCAGCCCGCCGGCGGTGTCGTCCAGCAGCATGTTCGCATCGCCCTGCGTCATATGCCGGGCCGCCAGATCCCGCGGGCGCCAGTCGCCCCCGAGGCCGGCACTATCGGGCGCGATCTGTTCGTCCGCCGACACGCGAGACGGTTCGCTCGCGACCGGCCGGCGCGGCTGCCCCGCCGCCGCCTCTCCCGGCACCGCCGTCGTCGCCGTTGCGGTCAGCGCATCCCGGTCGCGGCGGATCGCGTCGATACGTTGCTGCAGCTCGGCATCGCGCGGCGTCTTGGCCGCCAGCGGTTCGAGCAGCGCCAGCGCCGTGCGGTAGCTTTCCAGCGCCGCCGCCTCATCGCCCTTGATGCGCCGCAGGTCGCCGATCCTGTCGTGGTGCAGGCCCAGGCCGCGGCGCACCGCCGCATTGCCCGGTTCGAGCGCCGCGACTTTGCCGAAGGCTTCCACCGCCTTGCCGTAGTGCCGCAACGCCGCATCGACGTCGCGATCGACCGTATGCGCCCGGCCGATCCCGCTATGGGCGTAGCCGAGGCCGCCGTGGAACAGCACGTTCCGGGGGTATTCGGCGGCCAGCGGCGCCAGGATGTCCGCGGCGAGGCCGTATTGCGCGACCGCGGCGGGTCGCTTCTTCTGCAGGAACAGGACGGCGGCGGTTTCGAGATGGGCGGTCGCCAGGAACCCTTTCCAGACGGGCTTGTCGGGGACGCGCAAGGCCATCCGCTTGTACGCCGCCACCGCCGGGCGCAGGCGCTTCAGCGCGCCGTCCAGGTCGCCCTGCCGGCGCAGCGCCCGGCCGGCCTCGAGATCGGCGAAAGCGGCGTCCGTGTCCGGCAGGGCGGCCGGTTCGTCGAACTCCCGGCGCAGGTCGGCGAGTTCGCGCCGCCACCGGGCGTTGTCCGGCGCCTGCGCGACCAGGCGTTGTAGAATGGCGAGCGCCTCGCGGTAGTTCTCCAGCGCGGCGGCTTCGTCGCCGGTTTGCCGCTGGAGCGTGGCGATCGACTGGTGGGCGCGCCACAGAACGTCTTGCGCCTCGCGGTCGTCCGGGTTGCGCGCAGCGCGCGCCTGCTCATAGCGCAGATAGGGGCGGAACTGTTCCAGCGCGGCGGCGTGGTTGCCTTGCGCGCCATGCCCCAGGGCAAGCCAGAAGCGCGCCTGCGCCAGCCGGCGCTGCCAGCCCGGGTCGTCGGGCTCGCGCGCGCTCAGACGCTCCATCGCCGCGACCGCCGGCTCCAGGCTGCGCCGCGCCTCGTCGTACGCATCCTGCTGCGTGAGCGCCTGGCCGATGCGGCTCAGGTTGCGCGCGTAGAGGCTTTGCCAGAACGGGCTGTCCGGGGAAAGCGCGCGCTGGCGCTCGATGACCGGCTGGGCCAGGCGATAGTTCTTCGCCGCCGCGGCCGCATCGCCCTGGTCTTTCATCGCGTCCCCGGCGCGCATAAGCGACAGCGCGACCACCGCCTGCCGCTCGGCCGCCGGGCTCAGCGCCTCGGCAGCGGCCCTGACGCGCGGACTGACGCCGCCCCTGCTCCCGCCGTCCGCAACCTGGCTGGCCGAACCGACGCCCGAGCCGACGCCCGTGTCCGTCCGCTGCCCGCCGGTCGTCTGGCAGCCGGCAACGATCAGCAGCAGCGCCGCGGCGGCACATGACAAAAGGCGGGGCATCCCCGGTCCGCTCTTCCAGAACGACATGGCCATACGCTCGCTCCCAAACCGCTAGCTCTCGCGAGCGTATGTTGCACGGAAAACTATTAAGACGAGCATAAACGTTGGCAGCCGCACCACCGCGCGAGACCGCCGATGGCGAACATGCAGCGCAGCCCGTCAGAGAGCAGTCTGATGGAGCCTACCTTTGAGGAGACCTAATCGGCTGTTTCTCCGGGTTACTGTGCGAGTACGATGCAAGCATCGAAAACTTCCGCCAAATACATCAATTCGCCCCCGCCGATTGCATGACGTTTAGGACTTTGACCGTTCGCAGATACGACCCGGCTTGATACTCGACCTCGTCGCCGGCGACCGCTCCCTCAAGCGCTTGGGCCAATGGCATATGCGCGCCCAAAAGGCCCTTTGAGGTGTTGTGGTTCTCTTTCCCGACGATCGTCACTTGAATGAGTCGGCCGTCCGCGGTCTCAAGCCGCACCAAGGCCCCGATGCCTGCCTCAAAGTTTTCAGACTTCGACAACTCTGTGGGATCAGCCGCAGTATCTTGATAGCCGTGCGGCTCAATCCCGCTGCCATTTGGCTCGACGGCCGGTTGCGGAAACTCGAACTGTAGAGATTCCCTGCTGCTTTCGACTTCCTCCAAGACCGGGTCGGCCTCTAACGGAGCAAAATCCGATGGCGTGCCGGTACGAGCGCCGAATGCGTTTTCGTCTTGGTGTTCATAAGCACGCGAACTGTTGTCCTCATCCGCTGTCGCTGCCGCAACATTGGGAAGGATATCCGCCGCATCGAGATAGCGGTTTTCTACAAAGGCATCATTGACTGCCTCCGCACCGAGCGGAGAAATGTGCATACGCTCGAGCGTGCTGCATAGATCCTGCCACCACGTATCGCGTTCTGCCTTCCACTGGCTGCCAAACACTCTCCAGAACACCCATCCGGCGCGCTCTAGCGCGCTCTGCCGGGCCATGTCGTGGGCCCACCTCTCGGGTCCGTGGTACCTGTCGCCGTCCAGCTCGATTGCCAAGCGTCTGTCATCGGCACCTTCAACGACAATGTCTATTCGATAGGCGCCGGCAGCAACCTGAGGCCGGGCCCGGTAGCCCGCATCGAGGAGCATTCCCAGAACCTCTTGCTCAAAATCGCTGTCGCAGCGGGCCATCAGGTCCGGGCTCGTTTCCTTGCGGCCCTCTGGCATCGGGTCTAGAAAATGCTCAAGCACTCGACGCTTGAGATCCGCACTCTTTAGGTGTTCGGCCCTGACCGAATGGACGAGATAGACCCTGTCGCGCGCCCGGCTCATCGCGACGTTGAGGCGTTGCTGGGTATCCTTCGCGGTTTGTGCAGTCACCGCGTCTGGTGTCGCTACCATTGAGAGGAACATGACAGAGCGCTCTTGACCTTGCATCGTCCGCGCGTCACCGCAAATGATCCGGCGCTCTGCCATTTTTTCTGGTCCCACCCTTTGATCATCGATGAGCATCGTTTGGATCAGAGCGGCCTGATCCGACCCGATGAGAGACACCACCCCGACATCACGGCGGGCATGATCGGGATCCGCCAAAATTCGGGCAATTTCGTCCACAATGAACCTGGCTTCGGCCGGGTTGGTCTTCGCTTTACGCGCTGCTCTGTCGATAAAGACGTCGACGAGCGGAGGGTCGAAACGCTCAGAGGCCTTGGGCATACGAAGCGGTATGAGCCGATTGTTGTAGAACTGCGTCGAGAACTGGATGATCGGTGCGACCGACCGGAAGTGCTCACGTAGAATTATGTGCGTATGAGGGAACATCCTCATCGTGATCTCGAAGATCGAAGTGTTCTCATCGACAAGGTTTGCATTCGGCAAGTCGGTAAGGTATTCGGCGCGCAGAGCATCAATCCGCTGACTGGGGATTCCTACGTTTGATGGGCTTACTTGCTCCTCGTCGCCCACGACGAGAATCTGCTTGCCGCGCGCCAATGCCGTTACGGCAGTGATGTCCGATTGCGAGGCCTCATCCAATATCACAAGATCGAAGGCTTCGAGTTCCGGCGGGAGCTGCTCGGCAATTCTGTGCTCCGGCATAATCCACACCGGTGCCGCAACGGATACCTCACGTGCCGCAGCCTGGGCAGCCCGACGGAATCTTGGCGCAGTCTTGCCTGTTCCTTTGCCCACACGGGCAACTGCCTGGGTGAATGCGTGCATTGCGCGCTGAATGCTTGCCGTCATGCGGGCTTTAAGGCCCAGCATGCTACGAACCCTAATCAGGCGCACCATTAACTGCTCTCGGCGCTGTACCGCCGCTTCCTTGTGTTTGCGGAGAGCGTCGCCGTTACCCAAACGCACAATCTTTTCGAGCTTGCCTGATAGGGCTGCCCAGCTCCAAGCTTCGGGCCAGCCTTCCGGGATGAGATGTGGTGCATCCTGTGGCGCGGCGCGCAATCGCTCCGCCCATTTCGGCACTATCGCAGCAAGTGCATCCAAATCCGTTTGCAGCGACTCCAGTGTTGGGCGAAGGCTTGCAAGGCGCTTAAGTTCCTGCGTCAGGTCGGCACGCTCGCGAACTAGGTTGTCCTCCATGGTGTCGCTGGCGCCAAGCGCGGCACGCAAAGCCTTCAATCGCGCAAAGAGGGGATGTGTGCTGCGTTCCCCAATTGCATCCAGCGTAGCCAGGGCGGGGTGGGGCACGTAGCTGTCCGGAAGATGAGCTTGGATCGCCGACTTCGCGACCGTAAGTTCGCCGCGCCGAACGGACAGTAGATCGAGTCCCGTCGGGAATAGCGACTCCAACTCGCTCGAAAGGCTTGATAGCTCCTGTTGAATGTGGAGGGCTGCGGTCAACAACGAAATCAGCTCTAGGCCAATACCAGCCACCACCCACCCGGACGTATCTGTGACGTCAGGACGAATGGACAACGGGAGCTGCTGCAAGGTTTCTCCCAGGCCGCCTTGCACAGCGCTCTCCAGTCGCATAGTCCGTTCGACGATCTGCCAGTTATCCTTTCCATCCGGTGGTGCATCATCGACAAGAATGGTCGCGACCGCGCGTTTCAATGCACGGTTTAGAAAGCCCGGTGCCACCTTCTGCCCGCACGCTCCGCGGACCGCTGCGGCGCGTAGGTCTTCGAGCGGCACAATCGATCCGTCGTAACGAACCGATGTCATGCACGGCTCCAACCTCTCATTGGCCAACGTAGCTAGCAGGTCCTCGAAGCTGTCTGGAGAATCGGCCCCCAGTACATCGGCAATCGCCGCGCGAAGCGGCGAAGATGCTTCAGCGATCCGTTGTTCGACCGCGTGAAGTCGGTCCAGGAGATATTTAGCGCGCTCAACATCAGCGTCGCTGTCGATGACCATTGGCGGAAACGATGAGGGATCGAGTCGCGGCCGCGCCGCTGCTGCAAGCTCGGCCTTATGCGCTGCAAGCAGGTCCTGAGTTGACGGCAGCGCTTCGGGCGTAGGAATAGCCAAGCCAATGAGATCAATGTCCGGCGCTGCGGCCGGCAGCATTGCCCCAAGGCGCTCCAACGCAGCACGTGTTTCGTCTGTCGGCGGAGCCTTCGGTCGGTCGGTGAACCACCCATGCGCAGCGCGGCCTTCCGCGACATGGTCCACCAGCTCCGTCGGATTCATCGTGATGTTGCCAACCGGCAGCGCTTCGAGGTTGACCTTGGCTATCTTCGCCAATGCAACGTCCGCCTCGCGGGCGACTTCATCACATTGAAGTATCTCTGCCTCAATCTCCGCTCGCTCTCGTTGCGCAGCGGTTTCGTCCATGCTGACGATCTCGTCAGACAATTCACTCACGGCCGCCTTCAATTGCTCAATGCTTTGCCGGTCCGTTCCGGTGGACTCGATGACCAGGCTCTGCAGGCTTTTGGGCAGCTTGTCACGCACGACCGCGATCGCTTCGGCCGTGCGCGCAGTCACCAGTACGCGGTGCCCACACGCCATAGCATGAGACACAAGATTTGCAATTGTATGGCTTTTGCCCGTGCCCGGCGGACCCGTGACACTGACGACCGGGGCGGGTTTTTCGCCGCGCCGGCCCTCAAGCGCGTCGACAATGCGCGACTGCTCTTCGTTGAAGGGGAGTGGGAAAAAGTACGCAGCGCCCCGTTTCTCATCGCGCTTCGCTCGGCTCTGCCTGTCGGACGCGCTGGATCTATCCGCCGGCATGCCCGGCTCTGCGCCATTTCCGGCACCCGAGGAATGGCCTGTCGAACTTGCCCCTGCACTTAGTACGGTCGGGTCGAAGCCGAAGGGGTCGGTCACGATGTCTCGATCCGGCTCAGGGGCTACGAAACCCTCGATCGCCTCCGGCACTCGTCCATCGTCTTCCATCGCCTGGGCCAGTGCCTCAAGGTCCTGCACCCGGGCCGCTGAGGACCTGGGGCGACCATACATAGCCCAAGCCGAGATGACATGTAGCTGCTCACTGGGTCTGGGAACTTCACTTCCTGCCGCGCGGTCAGCTAATGATACGAAGCGGCCGTTGCTGTCCAGCTTCGAGGCGACCTGCTCGAAAACTGGCTCCAATATCTCGAAAGAAGATGGTGAAAATGGCGTGTCACCTTGGCGAAGCGCCGCGAATGCCTCGGCGAGAACGCCTTGAAGTCGATGTGAACCCGTTATGTCCGCATCGATGTATGGTCTAAGCGTAAGTTCGGGCGGCCGCTCGCGCGGCGTCAGCGACAATTCTCCGCCCGACTCGATTTCAATCTCCACTTCCTGCTCGACAAGCGGCATATCGATCGTGTCGGCACCTGTCTTCCAGGTACCTAACCCGAAGCCCCAAACGATTTCGGGCGGCGCTCCGTCGGAGGCATGAACGGCTGCGTGTATCCGAAAGAGTGCATTGTACAAAGCGATGGACCGCCGGATCGGCCGCTCGCGTTCGGCCCATGGGCTCCAAACCTCAACTACCCAAAGATCAAAACCAGCCTGTAACTCTGGGAGGTCGTCGGCCAGGAGCGTCACACGTATGTCGTCCTCGCTTTCGGTCCCATTGTCGAAAGTAGCGTTCGCGTTCTCTGATCGCAGGAGGCCCGCTTCCTCGAGATCGGACGCCTCCTCGAGCGCTACTGTTAGCGTTACCGCACGGACGAGTTCAGGCTCTCGGTCGGGGTTGACCGGCGCGTCCGCCAGAAACGTCTTAATGTATGGTTCTGGTTCATCGGGACGCGTTTCAGTTTGTCGCTTTAGACGCAGCCAGGTCCCGTCTCCGACGTCGATCGAAAGACCGGGAAGTCCGACGATCTCAGTCTCACGAAACACACCCATCCGGGTCTGATCCATGCGCATCTGGACTTTGTCGCGTGCTGTGAGGACACCGGCAGCAAACCCAAGGAGCTTCTTCGTCTGCTCTATGCGTATATCGAGATTAGGCATCTCTCAGCGACCGCAATATTCCTCGTCAGTCTTGAACGCGCAGAAGGCAGCAAAGCGACCATTAGGTTGACCGGGTGTCCGGCTAACGCGGCTAATGAGTGCATTCGGGAACACATTCGAAGTCTTCGGGCAGCGGTTTTTGGCAGCGCCGCGGTATGCAGCGATGCAGGTCGCTTTCGCCGCCAATTGATCACCTCGCAAGCCGCTTATGGAAATGCATTGAGAATGCATTTTTCACTCGCTCAATGCGACAACTTCATTGACTTGCATCAATCCATGATGGTCGTCCCCAGATCCCTCTGCAACATTCATCTCTTTGCGGCACCAAGGCACGTCCGCCCTCGCATCTCACAGTGTCACCCGCTCCTACTGCCGCTCCGCCGCGGCGCGGCGGCGGGCTTCGGCGGCGCGGTCTTCTTCGTGGGGGTGCAGCAGGCCGAAATTCTCCATCTCGGCGAACGCCCGCACCACGTCGGCCCAGGCGACGCCGCTGTCCGGCAGGTCCGCGAGCGCCCATAGACTGGCGAGGCGGTCGCGCTGCCAGCGCCCGTTGCTCGGGTTCCGGTCGACCAGCTGCCGGGCGATGGCGAGGCTCTCGCGGTGGCTCCGCAGTGCGCCGGCCGGGTCGCCCGTGGCCGCCAGCATGTCGCCGATGCGCCGGTGACAGTGCGCGAACCAGCGCAGGATCTCGGCATCGCCGGGGCCGTCCGACGGCAGGCGGGCGCCAACGGCCAGCGCCGCGCGGTAGCTTTCGAGCGCGCCGGCAGCATCGCCATCGGCGCGCTGCACATCGCCGATATCCATGTGGCTGATCCCGATGTAGCGCTGCCAGCCGGCGTTGCCGGGCTCGTCCGCCACCGCGCGCCGGGCCGCCTGGAGGCCGCCGCGAAGGCTTTCGAGCGCCGCCGCGAGATCGCCCTGCCGGCGCTCGGCATGGCCGATCCGGTTGTAGGCGAGGATGAGATCGCGCCGGAGATCGGGCCCGCCCTGCCCGTGCGCTATCATCCGCTCGACCGGCGCCAGCATCTTCCGGTAGCCGGCGACGGCGAAGGCATGATAGCGGCGCCAGCGGTCGTTGCCCGGGTCGCGCCGGATCAGGTGCCGGGCGACTTCCAGCGCGTCGGCGTGGCTCGCGAGCGCGCCGGGAAAATCGACCTGCTTGAGCTGGACCTCGATCGTCCTGTTGTACAGGAACCAGAGGCTGCGCAGCGGTCTGGTATCGCTCGGCGGGCGGCCTGTCATCAGCCGCTCGGCCACGTCCATAGCGGCGGCGTACATCGCTTCCGCCTCGGCATAGGCGCCCAGCCCCTGCTGCGCGGCGGCAAGATCGCTGCGCGCATGCAGCAGGCTCCATTGCAGCGCGACGTCATAGGGCGCCGCGGCGGCCAGGGGCTCGACAATGTCGAGCGCCGTGCGGTGCTGCGCCAGCGCGTCGGCAAAGGCATCCGCCTCCAAGTAAGCCATGCCGAACCAGCCATGGCCTTTCGCCAGGTCCTGCTGCCGGCCGGCATCGCCCGGGGCCTGCGCGGCCAGCCGCCGGAATATCGCCAGCGCCTTGGCGAAGCGCGCCTCCGCCCCGGCGCGGTCGCCCCGTTTCATCATCGCCGTGCCGGCCTCGGCATGCGCCGTTGCCAGCGCGCGCTGCCGCTCGATGTCGTCCGCCTGCGCCACCTTCACGGCCGCGCCGTCCCGGGCTTCGGGCCGGGTGCCGGGCGTCTCCACCACGGCTGCGTTATGCCCATCCGTCCCGACGGCAAGGCCCGGCTGCCCGGGCGCACAGGCGGAACCGGCCGCCGCCAGCAGCAGCGCGGCCATCAGGCCGCAACGGCGCGCGGCGATGCATGCACGCCGGTCGCGCAAACCCGGTCCGGTTTTCCGAGGCAGCATGGCTGAACTCCTCCCGATCCTATTGCTTCCCGACCCTACTCCCGCTCCGCCGCGGCGCGGCGGCGGGCTTCGGCGGCCTGGTCGCGGTCGCGCGTCTGCAGCAGGCCGCGCCGTTCCATCTCGTTCCATACCGCGGCCACGTTGGCCCAGCGCACGCCGCTGCCGGGCAGCGCTGCCAGCCGCGACAGGACGACGACGCGGTCGCGTGCCAGGCGGGCGTCGCCGGGCGCCTCGGCCGCCAGCCGTTCGGCGATCGCCAGCGCCGCGCGGTAGTTGGCCACAGCACCCGGCCGTTCGTCCTGCGCCAGCAGCACATCGCCGATCTGCTGATGCCCGGCGCGCATGTCGCGCTGCCAGTCGGCGGTGCCCGGCGTCTCGGCGACGATGGGGCTCAACGCCGTCAGCAGCTTATGATAGCGCCTCAGCACCTTGATCAGCGCCAAGCGGGCATAGAAATTGTCGGGGTCCTGCTGCACCAGGCGCACGAGCGTGTCCAGGGCGCCGCCGAAGCCCTTGAGCGCGGGGCCCAGCCGATCCTGCCCCACCATCGCCTCGGCCATGTACCCCCGGTAGATCGCCTGGTCCGTCTGCAGGTGGGCCAGCAGGTAGTCCGGCGCGTCGGCATCGTTGCGGACTTGCGCGATCGCGCGCCGCCCGGTCTCCAGCGCCGAGCGGAGGCGCTGCGCCGCCGTGTCGTAGTCGCCCTGCACCACCAGCATCAGCCCGACCGAACTGACGCTTTTGGCGTAATCGCGCTGCCGACCGGCATCGCCGTGGTCCAGGCTGGCCAGGTCCCGGCGAAGCGCGACCTCCCCGCGGTAACTGTCCAGCGCGCCGGCGAAGTCCTGCTGCGTACGCAGGACGTCGCCGATGCCCTGGTGGATGGAGGCCAGCCGGTTGCGGTCGCTGACGATGCCGCTGTCCTGCGCCACCAGGCGTTGCGCCGGACCCAGCGCCTCGCGATAGCTTTTCAGCATGCCGGCAACATCGCCCTTGTCCTTCGCGACGTAGGCCATCGTCATGTAGGCATTGCGGAGGTCGCGCTGCAGCCCGGCGTCGCCCGGCGCCCGCGCGGCCAGGCGACGGCGGATGTCGAGCGCGGCGCGAAGGTTCGCCAGCGCGGCGTCATAATCTTGCCTGAACTTTTGCATTTCGCCGAGCCACTCGTGGCCTCTGGCCGCGTCTCGGTCGTGCCCGGCGATGGAGCTCAGATCGATGAACCGGTGCATCGCGTGCACCGCCTCTTCCTTGTTGCCGGTGGAGGACGCCGCTTCGGCAAGGCCGAACCAGTCGGCGCGCTGCGGGTCGAGTTCAATCGCCGTGCGAAACGCCGGCAGCGCCGTCTTCCTATCGCGCACCAGGGCCAGGCCGCCCAGATGCCGGGCCGCGGCGGCGGCGTCCCTTGCCGCCGTGGGGCCCGCGGCCCGCAGACGCGTGAGCCGCGCCTGAAAGAACGTCTTGGCGGCTTCCGTCTTGCCGGCCTTCAGGTCGATGAGCGCGCGGCCGGCCTCGCGCCGGCCGGCATCCGTCTCGCCGCCCGGGCCCGCCGCGCCCGGCGGCTGCGCCAGCCGGTCCATTTCCCGCGCCGCCGCCGAAATCGCGGCAACGATCTCCGGATTACCGTCGCGCAGCTCCCAGTACGCCTCTTTCAGCGCGTCGACGATCGCATCGGCCTCCGCCGCCGACATGGCGGCAAGACCCGCCCGCCCGCCCGGCCAGGCCACGCCGGCGGCCGCCAGCAGCAGCGCGACGAGCAGGGCGTGCCGCCGCGCGAAGAACCGGCGGGGGTGCAGGGCTTGGATACGGAAGCTGGAGATCAAAGGCCACATGGCTTGTGCGCTGCCTTCCGATGCGACTTTAGGTTGCGGGCAGTTGCCGTAGCACAAAACTATTTTCGCGGGCGTTAACGCCGGCGGCGGTCCCGGCGCTGAACCTCAGACGGCCTCAACGTATTTGCGAACCGACGCCGGGAGAAGGATCGCCTCCTCCGGCTCGATCACGGCCAAACAGGGTCGGATCTGCGGCGCAACGTCATCGGAAATTCCGATCTTGGACAATGCGGGTTGGCTTTGTGGCGTGAACGCACAGTTCCACCGGTGGGGCGCACCGCAACGATCCGTATAGCGCAACATCAAGAGAGCCGACATGACCCGTCTGACCGTAAATGGCGCGCCCGTCGAGATCGGCGCGCCCGCCGATACGCCGCTGCTGATCGCATTGCGCGAGCATCTGGGCCTGACCGGATCCAAGTATGGCTGCGGCGCCGCAATGTGCGGTTCGTGCACCGTTCATGTGGACGGCGCCGCGACCTACGCCTGCGTCACCGCGATAGGCGATGTCGAGGGCTCGGAAATCACAACCATCGAGGGCCTGTCAAGCGACGGCGACCATCCGCTGCAACGCGCATGGATCGCCGAGCAGGTTGCGCAATGCGGCTACTGTCAATCCGGTCAGATCATGCGCGCCGCCGCTTTGCTCAAGGAAAACCCGAGCCCGAACCGCGAAGAGATCGTCGAGGCGATGAGCAGCAATCTTTGCCGTTGCGGCACCTATATCCGCATTATCCGCGCTGTCGAACGCGCGACGCGAGACGCGTGAAGGACGCTCATATGACAACCGACGCCACACTCACCGTCAATCGGCGGGGCTTCCTTGCCGGTGCCGCCGGCTTCGCTTTCGTCGTTGGCACGGATGGCCTGCGCCAGGCGGCGAGAGCGGAAGATCGGCCCGATCGCACCGGGTTCCAGCCGAACATATGGGTGTCGATCGGCGCGGATGACCTGATCCGCATCGTGTTTCCGGCAACGGATCTGGGGCAAGGCTCCTCGACGGCGCTGCCGCTGATCCTGGCGGAGGAGCTGGATGCCGACTGGGCAAAGGTTCGCGTCGAGCAGCTCAACGCCGACGATCGCCGATACGGCAACCCCAAGTTCGGGATGGTGCTCTACACGGCCGGCAGCAGCGCCGTTCAAGGCTACTACATGCCGCTGCGCCTGGCCGGCGCGCAGGCAAGGCTGATGCTGATCCGGGCGGCTGCCGCGCATTGGTCGGCCCCGGAAACCCGCCTGCGGACCGAGCCAAGCGCTGTCGTCGATCCGGCGACCGGGCGGCGTCTCAGCTATGGCGAGATCGCGGCGCTGCCCGAGCTGGCCGCGGCGCCGGTCCCGGAGGCATCCGAGTCGCTGCTGAAGGCGCCCTCGGCGTTCCGCCTGATCGGCGCCGACGTTCCGCGCATCGATATTCCCGCGAAGAGCCGCGGCGCCTTCGACTATGGCGTCGACGTGCGCGTACCGGACATGCTGTACGCCACCGTGGTCCGGGCACCGGTCGAGGGCGAGACGCCGGTGTCCGTCGACGACAGCGAGGCCCTGGCCATTCCACGGGTCCTGCGCACCGTGACGCTCCCGGACGGCATCGCGGTCGTCGCGGAGACGCAGGAGGCGGCGCTCTTCGGCAAGTCCGCCTTGTCGATCGAGTGGACCGAGAGCGCGCCGGCCCGCGGCTACAACAGCGAGCAGGATCTCGCCGACTATGCGGCGACGGCCAACGACCTTGCGACGGACGGGACCGTGTGGCGCGAGACGGGCGACGTCGCCGCCGCGCTCGACGCGGCGTCCCGCACGGTCGAGCGCTCATACCTGTCCGACTACGCGTACCACGCGCAGTTCGAGCCGATGGGCGCGGTCGCCGCGGTGACCGACGAGGGCCGGCGCGCCGAGGTCTGGATCGCCAGCCAGACGCAAAGCTGGTCCCTGCGCACCGTGACCGAAACGCTGGGACTCCCGGCGGACCGGGTGACGCTGCACATGATGCCGATGGGCGGCAGCTTCGGTCGCCGCACGGAGTTGATGCAGCCCTATCTGCGGGATGCGCTGTTGGCGTCCAAGGCGGTTGGACGGCCTGTCAAAGTGCTGTGGACCCGGGAAGACGATATCAAGTTCGGCGCGTTCCGGCCGGCAGCGGCTCAGAAGATGGTCGCCGGGCTCACCGCCGGGGGCGCCTTGTCGGGCTGGCGGCATCGCGTGGCCGCGCCCTCGGTGATCGCCTATTTCAACCCGCTGCGCTGGGCTCAGGTCGAGCCGCAGGACATCATTACGATGCGCGGCGCGGAGAACAAGTTCTACGATCTCGGCGCCATGCGGGCGGAGCATCTGATCACCGAGCGGCGCGCCCGCCTGGCCCCGTGGCGCGGTATCGGCGCGGCCTACACGAGCTTTGCCGCCGAAGCCTTTATGGACGAACTCGCGGAGGAGGCGGGCGCGGACCCGGTGGCCTTTCGCATGGCTCTGCTCGAGCACAATCCGCGCGGTCGCTGGCTGATCGAGCGGGTGCTCGAGATGTCCGGATGGGAGCGGCCCAGGTCGGAGACGGCGCTCGGGCTGGCCTTCGCCGGCTACGCCGACTCCATGGCGGCCGGCGTCGCCGAGATCGGCCTCGACCGCGAGAGCGGCGAGATCGCCGTGAAGCGCTTCTGGACGACCGTCGACGCCGGCCTGATCGTCTCGCCGGACAACGCCTTGGCCCAGATTGAGGGCGGCGTCGTGCATGGCGTGAGCAGCGCCCTGAAGGAGCGGATCACGATCGCGGACGGCGAAGTCGAGCAGAGCAACTTCTTCGACTACGAGATCCTGCGCATCGATGCGACGCCGGAGATCGAGGTCGAAATGGCGAAGGTCGACGCGCCGCCGACCAGCATCGGCGAGGTCAGCACACCCATCGTCGCGCCGGCGATTGCCAACGCCTTCTATGCCCTGACCGGCCGTAGACTGCGTCACATGCCGTTCACACCGGACCGCGTGCTCGAAGCCATCGCCTGAGGCATCCCGCGTCGGATCGGCGCCGGCGCGCGCTGCCGCGCGATGTCCCCCGCCTGCGCCATCTTCACGGCCGAGCCGCCCCGGGCTTCGGGCCGGGTGCTGAGCGTCTCCGCCACGCGTGCGTTATGCCCATCCGTCCCGACGGCAAGGCCGGGCTGCCCGTGCGCAAAGGCGGAACCGGCCGCCGCCAGCAGCAGCGCGGCCATCAGGCCGCAACGGCGCGCGGCGATGCATGCACGCCGGTCGTGCGAACCCGATCCGGTTTTCCAAGGCAGCATGGCTGAGCTCTTATTCCCGACCCTACGGCCGTTCCGCTGCGGCGCGGCGGCGGGCTTCGGCGGCCTGGTCGCGGTCGCGCGTCTGCAGCAGGCCGCGCTGTTCCATCTCGTTCCATACCGCGGCCACATTGGCCCAGCGCACGCCGCTGTCGGGCAGCGCCGCCAGCCTTGAGTGGGCGGCATGTCGTGCCGTTCGGGACGCCTGCTGAATCCGCACCCCGCCGGGCGCTACCGGCAGTTAGGCGACGAGTCGCACAAACGGCGACAGTGCAACCATCTGCGCCCGCACGCGGCCCTCAGATGCAGACCACCAGCACCAGCCTCAGTCTCAGTCTCAGTCTCAGTCTCAGTCTTGCCACTCGAAATGCCGCTGGCAGTCCCGGTGGCGCTCGAGTAAGAACCTCTGGTTGATCGGCCTCGTATATCCCTTTGGTGCCTACGAAAAGGCGATGCAGCAACTGAAGGCCAAGGTATTCAACAAGTAGAGATCAAATATATTTCAGTTAAAACTGAGTGGGCGGAAGACTCTGACCATACAATGGTAAATACGGTCTCAATAAAAAAACCAAACTAATGCATTGCATTTTTGTTATGCATACCATTTCTGGGTGGATGTGAAGAAGAAAAGTATGTGTCTTCAAAAAATCATTCCATTTTAGATAGTGGTATTTTTACCGACTCTTCAATCGGAAACAAGGTGTTCTGGATTGACGACGATAGGCTGATCTTTTCCGGATATCAGCAGGTTAAAATACAGGGCAATCAAAGTCGAAATGGATCAACGCAGGCGCTGTACATTTGGCAGCCGCCCGAGGCGCCACGTGAATACGAGAAAAAGCGACGACGTGTCGCGCCATCCAATGCGCGGACCATCTATTGCGCGTCGCAGGGGCTCATATATTACGACCGGGCACTCGCCGCCGATGGATTCAATTCCGACACTTGGTTTGTGGGTCCACCCGGTCGTGAAACTCTGCGACCTTATGAAACCTGGCGTGGTGCCGAGGATGTCACCGTCTACCCGACAAACGACAGATCCTTGATCCAGGTTAGCGATATCCGATGTGCCCCTCGGGCGGAGCCCAGCATGCTTGGACGTGAATGGTTCCGGGATGACGATGGGACGCACTACTTGGATTTTGGGCCTGACGGGCATCTGTACGGTCAAGTATCGGGGAGGAGCGCAGATCCGGTTGAACTGCTGGATGTATCGGCAAATCGTCGGATCCAATTGCCGGTTACTCTAGACGACTCAAATGCCAGTTGTGCTCAACACGATCCCGTATTCGATCGGTTCATTGTCCAGGCGTGCCCTTACCTAAAGGGCGGGGTTTGGCCGTCAGACGAATGCCACACTGTCTGGCTGGTTGATGAAAAGAGCGGCGCCACGACTGAAGTCTGTATTCCTGTCGGTCCGTGGAGCGGGGCCAGAAACACTATTGTTCCGACCGCTGCGGGCCTGTTCTTTGTCTTTAGAATTGCCAGCAGATCGCCCGCGCAATGGCGCGGGCAATGGCGGCGGTATGTAGGCCTTTATTCGAATCTGGACGATAGGCCACGGCTCGTCGTCCCGGGTTACATCGATGCCATTTCTGTCTCGCCAAGCGGCTGCAAGGTCGCGTTTGCGCATCTCAGTGAACAGGATCGCCTAAAGCCCGATGGCGATGGTGCGCCGACCTTCAAAGTACTGAGCATCTGCTAGGCCGTGTACTGATAGACACGCACTAACAGACGCCACTCTCGAGAACGCCCGGTTAGCAGTCACGTCTCCAGACGGTAGCTCACACGCGTCGTTGTATCGGTGAAGTGAGAACGGCCCGCACCCGGCCAGGCGCCGGCCACCTTCGGCTCTGCGGGACGGGGATGGCCTTCGCGCAAAGCGCCCCCTGGGTCCAGCCGAATCGCCAATTGGTTGCAGAACGGAGATCGATTGCCCTAGACTGTCGTCATATTAGAAGAGATTGAACGAATGCGCGCTTGGGTAACCATCGCCGTCCTGCTCACCCTTCTCGCCGCCGGGCGGGCCATGCCGGCAGCGGCGCAGACGCAGGCCCCAGCCCAAACACAGACACCGGCGCCATCGCCGGCTGAGGCCAAGACGCCGGCCGGGCCGGTGACCTGCGGCGACGGGGACCGCGAGAAGAGCCTGGTCGCGCTGGTGGCGGACGCGGGCAAACTCGGCATCTCCGAAGGCGCGCCCCGAAGCTGGGTCCAGGCCGGCGGCGGCTGGTCGACCATCGTGTTCCGCGATCCCGTGCCGAAGACCAAGAACCTCAGCGCCTGCGCCGCGGCGATCTGGGACCTCAAGGCCCTGCACACGGCGAACCCGTCGCTCGGCACGCCGCCCGAACCGGTCGGCCGCGGCTGGTTCCCGTGCACGTCGGCCGCACCCGACGGCCCGGCGAGCCCCGCGCCGGTGCTCTCCATGGAGAACCTGCCGAAAGAAGGCACGCCGAAGGAAACCCGAATCCGCGTCGGCCTGCCGCGCACCGCCGAGACCCTGTGGTGCCGGGCACGGCTGGTCGTCGTTACCTACGACGGCAACGGCCAGGCGGTCGCCGCCTTCAACCGGGTCGAGTGGTTTTCCAGCGCGGGGCCGGCGCTGGTCGTCGCCCTGGTGCTGACCGCCCTGATCTATGTCGTCGCCGTCATCGCCAGCAAGCGGATCAACGACCGCCGCGGCGTGACCGGCAGCTGGTGGGCGAACGTCAACCCGATCGTCATTTCCGGCGCCGGGTCGGGCCGGGCCTCGGCGTCGAACCTGCAGGTCTTCGTCTTCAGCCTGCTGGTCTTCGCCATGGTCGCCTATGCCGTGGCGCGCCTGGGCGAGTTGAGCGAGCTGTCGACCGACATCCTCGTCCTGCTCGGCATCAGCGTCGGCGGCGCCGGTGCGGCCAAGGCGACGGACCGCGCGCGCCGCCGCCTGACGCTGGAGAATTTCGCCTGGATCGAGAGCAAGCAGTGGCCGGTGCGGCGCGACGGCCTGCCGAGCCTGAAGCAGCTGCTGACCACATCGGGCGAGATCGATCTCGCAAAGTTCCAGATGATCGCCTTCAGCATCGTCGTCGCCATCGCCATCGTCGCCCGCGGCGTGCACGGCCTGGCCGACTTCGACATTCCCGAGACCATGCTGGGCCTGCTCGGGCTGAGCCAGGCCGGCTATGTCGGCGGCAAGCTGATCACGCCGCCGACGCTCAAGGAATACAACGACCGGCTCGACAAGGTGCGCGCCGCCGAGGACGCCTATGCCGCCGCGGTGGTCAAGGCCGCCGCCGCCGGCACGCGCCCGCCCGACCCGGCGCAGACCGGCGTCGACGCCGGCCACCCGGCGCGAACGGCCTACGACGACTACAAGCAGCTCGTCGACATCGCCGCCGTCATGCACGCCCAGATCTTCCTGCGCGACCCGCCGGCGGAAACCCTGCTGCCGCGCGAGATCACGCTGCCGTAGCGGCGACGGCGCAAACGGCGCGCGGGCGGCCCGTCGTTCGGCCCCGCCGTCCGATTAGCCGCGCCGCGCGCATCGCTCTCTTATGCGCCGCTGTCAGCCTCCGTTTTCAGCTTCGTCCAGCCACGGCATCACCTTGCCGAACCGAACGAGCTGGCCGGTCGGTTGCGGCGTGCCCGGCGGGGCAAGCAACAGGTCGACGACCGGCGCTGCCGCCTGATCGGGCGTCTGGGCCTGCGACATGTCGTCGAACCAGGGGCGCGAGGCGGCCGTGTCGATCAGGCCGGGACACACCGCATTGATCGCAATGCCGCTGTCCGGGCGGGCCCGGGCCAAATCGCGCGCGGCGATCCGCGCCGTGGCGACCTGACCGATCTTCGAGGGAATGTTGATCCACTCGGGCCAGCCCTCTGTCGCCGCGCGGCCGCCCTCCACGGCGTCGACGTAACGGTCCATGCTCGCTTCGATGTCGTCCAGCGACAGACGGTCGGTGTCGAACAGCGGGTGCAACGGCGGCGGCAGGTTCCTCAGCTGCCCGAACGAGCTGGCCACCATGACATAGCGGGCGTTGTCGTTCAGCAGCGGTTCGAGCGCGCCGTAGAGTTGCCGCGAACCGTGGTTGTTGGTCGCCACGAAACCGCGCACCTGCGCGGCCGGCGGCTTGTCCTTGCCGATCCGCGCCGCCGCGTTCGAGGCCACGATATCGACCCCGCCGTGCCGAGCCGCCAGCATCGCCGCGCAGGCGGCAATGGAGGCGGCGTCCGTCACGTCGAGCTGCGCCACCTCTACCCTGGCGCGCGTCTCCCCCGGCTCTTCGGTCTTTGCCAGATCGGCAAGGGCCGCCCGCCCACGCTCTTCCGACCGGGCGCACAGATAAACCGTATCCTCCGGCGCAAGCCGTTCGGCCAGCGCCTTGACCAAGGCAAATCCCAACCCCTGATTGGCGCCGGTAACGACTGCGGTCAGCGGCATGCGCCTCTCCCCTGTTCAATCGGCCACCCGGAAGTCTGCGGCCGCACCAGGGGTTTGGCCAGCGCGTTTTCCGGACGGACAGCGCGAGCCCACGCCCCACCGGTCGCCCGGCCCGCAAGGCCTATGACAACTACGTCCAGCTCGTCGACATCGCCGCCGTCATGCACGCCCAGATCTTCCTGCGCGAACCGGCGGCAGAGGCGCTGCTGCCGCGCGAGATCACGCTGCCTTAGCGGGACACGACGCAGCAAACGGCGCGCGGGCGGCCCGTCGTCCAGCCCCGCAGCCTGAAACTGCGGCCGTAGCCGTGGTCCCGGGTCCCAAATTGCTAAGACAACCGCCGGTTACGCAATTTTTACGGGTTTTCGCCACCACTTCGTCAGCCGACAGAATCGGCCGCCGTCGGCCGGGTTCGGCCACCCTGCCACCGCCGGACGCCCGGCGCGGCGGGCCCTTCGACCGTGAGCGGGACAGTCAACGGGAGCGACGACATGGACAGCGCCATCGGCAAGACCGTCATCCCGGACGACAAACGATCCCGCGGCAAATGCGGCACCGCGCCCGGCGATACCGTGGATGACGGCCGGACCACCCCGCGGGCCGGGTGGATGACGCGCCTCGTTGCGGTCGCGGCGGCCGTCGCAATGGGCGCTTGGGGCGCGGCGGCGTTCGGCGCCGGGCCGGAGGCGATCGCCGCAAAGCGCCACGACGCCGGTCAAGGGCCGAAAACAGCCGCTGGCCCGGCCATAACAGTCGCCGTGCACGGCGGAGATGAAACGAAGGGCGACGCTCGGTGGAACAAGACCAGGTCGCGGGTCTTCTACGACAAGGCCGTGGACGCAAAAACTCCTGAGGACAAGATCAGACTCTACGGCATCGCCATAGAGCTCGACCCGACATACGCCGATGCCCTCAACAACCGCGGCAACGCCTATTCCCGCCAAGGCGAGTACGACCGTGCCATCGCCGACTTCACCAGGGCGATCGAACTCCGCCCCGATGACGCCGACATTCATTACAATCGGGCCCTCGCCTATCACGATCAGAGGGCGTACGACCGCGCCATCGCCGACTATGCCCGGGCAATCGAGCTCCGCCCCAATGACGCCCACATCCATCACAATCGCGCCCTCGCCCATCACGACCAGGGCGCGTACGACCGCGCCATCGCCGGCTACGATCGGGCGATCGAAATCCGTCCCGACGATGCCGACCACTATCACGGTCGTGGCTACGCCCACGCCGCCAAGGGCGACCACGACCGCGCCGTCGCCGACTTCACGCGGGCCATCGAACTCGATCCCGATGACGCCCGTTTCCATTACAATCGAGGCAATGCACACGCCGATAAGGGAGACGGCGACCGCGCTATCGCAGATTACGACCGTGCTATCGAAATCCGTCCCGATGTCGCCGCTGTCTACCACAGTCGGGGCTTCGCCTTCGCCGAGATGGGCGACGACGCCCGCGCCATCGCCGACTACACCCGGGCCATCGAACTCGATCCCGATGACGCCCGTTTCCATTACAATCGAGGCAAAGCGTATGCCCGGAAAGGCGCCCACGACCGCGCCATTGCCGACTACGACCGCGCAATCGAACTCGACCCAGCGGACGCCAACGCGTTCGCGCAACGGGCCAACGTCTATTACGATCAGGGCGACTACGACCGTGCCATCGCCGACGCCACGCGGGCGATCGAGCTCCGCCCCGATGATGCCGGCATCCATTACAATCGGGCCCTTGCCCATCACGAACAGGGTGCGTACGACCGCGCCATCGCCGGCTACGACCGTGCGGCCGAACTCGATCCCGATGACCCCGACATCTATCACAATCGGGGCTTCGCCTACGCCGACAAGGGCGACTACGACCGTGCCATCGCCGACTATAGTCGCGCGATCGAACTCGACCCCGACGACGCCTATATCCATTTCAATCGAGCCAATGCGTACGCCGAGAAGGGCGAGGAAGACCGCGCCATCGCCGACTATGACAGCGCAGTCCAACTCGATCCCGACGACGCCCGTCTCTACTACAGTCGAGGCAATGCTTTCGCCGAAAAGCGCGACCACGAGCGCGCCATCGCCGACTACGACAGGGCAATCGAGCTCGATCCCAGCCATGCCAACGCCTTCGCAAAACGGGGCAACGTCTATTACATCCAAAGCGACCACGACCGCGCCATCGCCGACTACGACAGCGCGATTAAAATCCGCCCCGATGCCGCGTGGATCCATTACAACCGCGGCAACGCGTATAACGAAAAGGGCGACGACGAGCGCGCGATCGCCGACTACACCCGGGCCATCGAACTCGACCCCAACGACGCCGACGCCTACTTCAACCGGGCCTACGCGTACGGCGAGAAGGGCGACGACGACCGTGCCATCACCGACTACACCAGCGTCATCGAACTCGATCCCGACAACGCCGTGGCCTTGTTCAACCGTGGCAACGCGTACAGCGACAAAGGCGACGACGACCGCGCCATCGCCGACTACACCCGGGCCATCGAACTCAATCCCAACGATGCCGATGCCCTCGTCAACCGGGGTCACGCGCATAGCGACAAGGGCGACTACGAGCGCGCCATCGCCGACTTCACCCGTGCGATCGAACTCGATCCCGACGACGTCGGCACCGCCATCAGCCGTGCCGTCGCCTACCACGAGCAGGGCGATGACGACCGCGCTGTCGCCGACTACACCCGGGCAATCGACCTTGGCTTGAAGCGCCTCTATGGGTTTTTCTTCCGGGACGACGCCCACACCGAGCAGGACGAGGCATACTGCGTCACAGCCGATGACAGCGGGACGACCGAAACCGACACCGCCGACGGCGCCTATGCGGACGCACTTGCCGACCTCGACAAGGCAATCGAACGTGTCCCGGACGACCCATGGCGGTTGAACGGCAAAGCCTGGATACTGGCAACGGCGGCGGATGAGCGCGTGCGCGACGGCGTCGAAGCCATCCGCCTGGCCCGGGCGGCGCTGCGCCTGGGTGACGAAGCGGCGTTTCACGACACCCTCGCCGCAGCCCTTGCCGAGGCCGGGTGGTTTGCCGACGCGATCGCCGAGCAGCAGCGCGCCATCGACATGCTGCGCGCCGCCGGCCGGGACGACGAGATCGCCGAGTTTCAAAGCCGCCTCGACCTCTACAAACGCGAGCTGCCGTACCGGGAGCCGGCGCGGCTGGGCGCGCAATAGCCGCTTCGGCGAAGGCGTCCGGACGGTGACATCGATGGAGGCGGAGAACGCCTCCGGGGTTCGAAACCAGCAAGCCATTTAGGAGCATGAAGATGAAACGCCACCTTCTCGCCGCCGCCGTCGTCCTGCTGACCGCGCCAGCCTTTGCTCAGGATAGAGAGGCGCTGGCCCGGCAGTATGTGAACCTGCCTGAAGTTCAGTACATGATGACCGACATGTTCTCGCCGACCACGCTTGCCAACCAGTTTGCCGCCTCCCTGCCCCCCAGCGTCCCGCTGAGCGCAGACAAGAAGCGGCGCATCGGCGTGTTGATGTCGGATGCGATGAACGACCTGCGCCCGGCCTTCGAGCGGCAGATGATCGCCGGCACCGCCGAGACGTTCAGCGCGGCCGAACTGCGGGCCTTGATCGACTTCTACTCGTCCGAGCACGGCGCCTCGGCCATGCGGAAAATGGCGCCTTACATGACCCGCATCATGGCCCAGCTCCAACCGGAAATGCATGCCATGCAGCTCAAGGTGCTGCCGCAGATCAAAGAAATTCTAAGCGAGTAGGCCCGGCGCTCTCCTGCGCATCCGCGGGCTCGGACGGGCGCGATTTGCCCCCGTTCGCCACCCGCCCACGGAGCGGGCCATGACCGGCTCCGGGGGCAAGGCTGCATAGACCTGAACGCCATGGCCCCGCCCCGTCTTGCGCCCATGTAACGCAACGTTATAACGTAACGACACTTAGATGCAGACGCGCACTGGCGGCGGCCGGGCGCAGGTGTGGGAGTACGGACGCGACATGGATACTGTGACCTTCACCGGCCGAACGGAGAATTCGGTCCGCTCGGCAACGCCGGCGCGCCGGCGGCCCGACCGGTCGGACGCGGAAGCGGCGGTGCGCACGCTGATCGAATGGGCCGGCGACGACCCGGACCGTGAAGGCCTCACCGGCACGCCCGACCGCGTGGTGCGCGCCTACGAGGAGTTCTTCGCCGGCTACCGCGAGGACCCGGTCGCCCTGCTGCAGACCACGTTCGAGGAAACCGCCGCCTATGACGAGATCATCGTCCTGCGCGACATTCGCCTCGAGTCGCACTGCGAGCACCACATCGTGCCGATCCTAGGCAAGGCGCACATCGGCTACCTGCCGGCCGGCCGCGTCGTCGGCATCTCCAAGCTCGCGCGCCTGGTCGAGGTGTTCGCCAAACGCATGCAGATCCAGGAGGCGCTGACCTCGCAGATCGCCGACACCATCCAGCAGGTGCTGGAGCCGCGCGGCGTCGGCGTCGTCATCGAGGCGGCGCACCAATGCATGACCACGCGCGGTGTCCGCAAGGCCGGCGTCAGCATGGTGACCAGCCGCATGCTCGGCGCCTTTCGCGACGACGCGGCGACCCGCCGCGAGTTCCTCTCCATGATCGGCCGCTAGCCGGCCGGCGGGCGGGCGATGGAGAACCGGAGCGCGCGACGGTCGGACGCCCCGGGTGCGCGGCCAGTGGCGTTTGCCGGGTTGGGGCGCCGAGACCGATGGCACAGCATGGAGCCGGCACGATGACCGATATGACCGCCGCGAACGAGATGATCGCCGCCGCGCATACCGAAGACGTGCAAAAGGCGCGGCTGCTCGTGCGCGCCGCCATTGCCGAAGCGGGCGACGCCTGGCTGCCGTCTGCCGCCGTGTTCGACGCGCTGACGCTGGAGCTGATCGAGCTGGCCGGCCGCACCGAGAGCCCGGCGCGCATCGCCGAACATCTCAACGAGATCGCGGCGCTGCTCACCCGCGCGCAAAACCAATCGCATTAGAATGATTTCCGACCGGGCATCATCGGCCGTCTTGCCGCAAGTGGCCTGCGCCGCCCCACACCCCCACCCGGCCACCCACGGGAGTATCCTTATTGGGTGGCCGGGTGGGGGTGTGGGGTGGCGCAGGCCGCGCGGAACGCGCCAAACATGACCATCCGGGTGGGGGTGTCGTGCGAGCAGCACGCCTTCGGCATGACGGGTGGTGTAGGCCCCTTACAACGTAAAACCCGAACAACCACACCAAATACAGGGAGACGACTGAACCACCATGGCCACGCTGAGCTATCTGACCACAACCCATTTCGATTTCGGCGCCATTGAGCAGATCCCCACGGCGCTGCGCCGCGCCGGCATTACCCGGCCGCTGATCGCCACCGACAAGGGCGTGCGCGCCGCGGGGCTGGTCGACCGGGTCACGGAGACGCTGGGCGGCGACGCACCGCCGCCGGTTTTCGACGGCACGCCCGGCAACCCGACGGAAGCGGCCGTCCTGCAGGCGTTCGATCAATATACGTCGGCGGGCTGCGACGGCGTGCTGGCGGTCGGCGGCGGCTCGTCGATGGATCTGGGCAAGGCCGTCGCCCTGCTCGCCGGCAGCGGCGGGCCGCTGGCGCAGTACGATCCGCTGGCCGGCGGCGGCAAGCTGGTGAAGTCGGTCGCGCCGCTGATCGCCGTGCCGACCACGTCGGGCACCGGCAGCGAGGTGTCCATCGGCTTCGTCATCATCATGGACGACGGCCGCAAGCTGACCTTCGCCAGCCCGCAGTTCATTCCCAAGGCGGCGATCTGCGATCCCGATCTCACGCTCGGCCTGCCCGCCGGCATGACAGCGGCGACCGGGATGGACGCGATCACCCACTGCATCGAGGCGTTCCTGTCGCCGATGGTCAATCCGCCGGCCGACGGGGTCGCGCTCGACGGCCTGTGGCGCGGCTGGCGCCACCTGCCCGCGGCGGTGCAGGATGGCAGCGACAAGGACGCGCGCTGGCAGATGATGATGTGCTCGACCGAAGGCGCGATGTCGTTCGTCAAGGGCCTGGGTGCGGTGCACGCGCTCAGCCATTCGGCCGGCCGGATCGAGCGGCTGAACCTGCATCACGGCACCCTCAACGCAGTGTTCCTGCCGGCGGTGCTACGCTTCAACGCACCCGAGTGCGGCGGGAAGTACGAGCGCCTGGCCCAGGCCATGGGCCTCGCCCCGGGTGCCGACCTGGCCGACGCGATTACAGCCATGAACGCCGACATCGGCCTGCCGCCCGGCCTTGGCGCGATGGGCATCGAGGAGGGCGACATGCCCGACCTCATCGCCTATGCCAAGCGCGACCTCTCCGCCCTGACCAACCCGCGCAAAGCGACGGAGGACGACTTCGAGGCGATGATCCGCGCGTCGATGTAGCGACGTTTTTGAGCGGGCGCCGTCGACAGGTACGAGGCTGCCCGGTCGTCTTGTTTGGCGCCTTCGGCGCCGCCTGCGCCACCCGTCATGCCGAAGGCGTGCTACTCGCACGACGCCCCCACCCGGCCACGGTGTTGTGTGTGCAGAGCCTGCACCACCCCACACCCCCACCGGGCCACCCAATAAGGATACTCACGTGGGTGGCCGGGTGGGGGTGTGGGGTGGCACAGGCAGCGCGAAGCGACAAACATGACCAGCGGGGGCGCGGGGTGGCGCAGGCCCCTTCCGGCGAAAGACATCGCCAGGCGACTTAGTTGCGAGCAGTTCGCAACCCTTATAAGGTTGCCTTTCTACCTCGATGTGAGAACGCGGCGTCGCCGCCGTTCCGGGGGTGCGACGCATGCACCAGGCATGGATGACGAAGCTGTCGGGATGCAGGCCGCGCGCAACGGGCGCCGAACATGACCGGCGGGGCGGTGCAGACCCCGTCCGACAAAAGATACCGCCGCTTCAGGCCAGAAGGAGGAACGGCAAGTGATTGAGTTGGATCATCTGTTGTGGGCCATGCCCGATGTCGCCCGCGGTGCGCAATTCATGCAGTCTCTGACCGGCGTTGCGCCTGAGGAGGGCGGGCCGCATCCCGGGATGGGAACGAGGAATTATCTGAGCAGTCTGGGTGGCGGCGTCTATCTGGAATTGATCGGCCCGGACGAGGCGCAGGATGTCGAAAGTGAGTTGGCGGCCCGTTTTACCGCCCTGCCCGATCCGCAGCTTCTGTTGTACGCGCTGCGCAGTTCGGACCTGCAAGGCGTCGTCGACCGCGCGCGCAGCGCCGGCGTGACCGTCGAACCGCCCGTTACCATGAGCAGGACGCCGCCCGACGGGGCCAAACTGGTGTGGGACGTGCTTTTCCTGCGGGACGACCGTTGGCCCGACCGCTTTCCGTTCATCATCGATTGGAAGGACTCGCCCCATCCCTCGAAAACGGTGAGCGGCGGATGCACCTTCAAAGAGCTGGTCGTTTTCGAGCCGGAGCCGGAGCCGCTGGCGGACGTCTACCGGGCCATCGGCATACCGGTCGACGTGCGCAAGGCATCGCGGCCGGCGCTGCAAGCCAGGCTGGATACGCCGCGCGGCGAGCTGACGCTTCTGGGGGCGTAGAGAGAGACCGCGCGTCCTGGGATCGCGACAGGCCGCGAGGGCGGTCCGACAGGCCGCGAGGGCGGTCCGACCGTCGCCATCTCCGGCGGCCTGCGCATGGGGTGAGACGCGGAAGGCGGCCCATCTTTCGGGACGCGCCGACGCGCGCCTCAAGATGAGGTTGCGACCACGGCGAGCGAAACAGCACCGGCCTCATGCCGAGGAGTCGGCAAAGCCGTCGCCTCGAAGCATGCGGCCGCCCCGCCGGCTGACGGGACGGCGGTGCCGCACGAGGCAACGCCGCGTGACCGCGAGGCACTTGTCGCGTCGACTTCAGGCCGACGTTTCGTCGGCGTCGTGCAGAAAGGCCCGCCGCAGGATGTCGCCCAGGACATCGAGATCGACATCCGCCAGCCGGGCGATGTGAAGGCAACTGCCACGCACCTGATGTTTGCCCAGCCGGTCCAGCAGCTCCGCCTTGCCATCGAACGCCGCGAGGTAGAAGACCAGCGATCTTGCCCGCGGCGCGAAGCCGATCTTGCAGATTTCAGCCCTCTGCCCGTTGGCATAGGCATAGTGGTGCTTGCCGCAGCCGACGATGCTGGTGCCCCACATCTTCGCTTTCACGCCGGACGCGCGTTCCATGAGGTCCGCAACGATCAGGCTGTCGTTGCGCCGCGTTTCGTTGGCCACGGTACGAATGAACGCGTCGACGCTCGCTTCGGTCTCCCGGGTCTTTCGCTCAGGCATCCGTCAAGCATCGCGAACGACGTCCGTCAGTCAACCATGGCGGCGGTAACGCCGGCGGCAACAGCTGCGCGGTCGAGACGACAGCCCGTGCGCGCCTGCTCGGCGGCAACCTGCCGCGTCAAAACGCAAAAACGCCCCGCCAGCCTTTCGGCCAGCGGGGCGCTGCGGGAGGGAACGTCGATGCGGTCGGGGGTCAGGTCGGCGGCGGGTCTTCGCTGAAGTCGCGGGCGAGGAAGCGGTCGGTCACCGCCTGCATCTTGACGTGGATCGCGTCGAGTTCTTCCTGGCTGAAGTCGGTGCGGCCGTCGGCCTTCGCTGTGGCGGCGATCTCGGCCCAGGCCTGGTAGGCGATCGAGGCGCGTGCCGCCACGTTGGCCAGCGCCAGGCCGACCTCCAGGATGTCCGTTGCCTTGCTCATGGCGCTGTCCTTTCCGCGAGAATGGCCTCCAGCGTCTCGGTCACCGAGACGACGACCTCGAGATAGCTGCCCCCGCTGCCCCCACCGCCCGCGTTGTTCACGGCGGCATAGGCATCGTCCAGCGCGGTGCGGCCGACGCGCACGTAGGCCTGCGCCGCGCCGCACCGTTCGGCCGACAGCTGTTTCGTCACGCAACTGCGGTCGAGCCGTTCGACGATGACGGTGAACGACTGGTCCGCCGCCGCCAGTTGCGCGCGCGGGCCCAGGCCGCCGCAGGCCGCGACGGCGAGGACCGCAATGAGCGCGAGGAGGCTACGCATGGCCGGCGTTCGGCACGGCGTAGGTCGCGGCGTAGGTCAGCACGCCGACGATGGCTTCCTCCAGCCACGGGAACTGCGGCATCAGGTCGGGGAAGAAGTTGCCCAGGCTCGACACGATCACCGCGGCGATCGCCTTGTTGTTCGCGCCGGTCAGGATTCCGGTTAGCCAGCTCATAGGGTTTCTCCATGAAAAAAGCCGCCCGGTGGGCGGCTCGGTTGGGCCTGCCGGGGCAGGCGGTGAGATGTGGCGGCGCGGGGTCATGTTTGGCGCGTCGCGCGGCCTGTGCCGCCCGTCATGCCGAAGGCGTGCTGCTCGCACGACACCCCCACCCGGCCACCCACGTGAGTATCCTTATTGGGTGGCCGGGTGGGGGTGTGGGGTGGCACAGGCCCCTTCCGGTAAAGAGCATCGCCGCTCTGCCGCTCACGCCGCTGTCGCGGCCCGGGTGCGATGGATCGCGCGATGGACGGCGCGCACGACGGCGAATGCCAGAAACCCCGCCGGCCCGAACAGGAACGTCACCGGCAGGCACGGCAGCACCAGCCAGAACCGAACGCCCTCGCGCCGCGCGGCGCGGCAGATCCACGCGCCGACGACAAGATCGAAGGCGAGAAAGTGGACCCAGCCCGCCATCACCGCCTCGCGGTGCGAAAACAGCCGGGTGACCTCGGCGAAGCTGCCGAAACCGCCGTCCTGCGCCGGGAACAGGGCCAGAAACAGCACATAGACGGCCGACAGCGCCAGCGGCGCCAGGAGCCCGGCAATCCGGTCCGACCAGATCGGCATCCATGGCGAGACCAGCAGCGCCGCCCACCCCAGCATGGCCAGCAGCCCGACCAGCGAAAAAACCAGCTCGTAATCCATCACCCGCCTCCCGTGTCCAAATGCAGGAGCGGCGGAATGTGATGCATAATGCTTGCACATGCAAGCGTATCGGTTTATATATCGCCCATGGATCAGATTTGCACCATAAACGCCCTGCGCCTGCTGCAGTCGGCGGATGAGCTCAAGGCCCGGCTTGCCGGCGAGTTCGCCGCCGTGCACGGCCTGTCGGTCAACGAGTACTTCCTGCTCCTGCACCTCGACCAGGCGCCGGCCAACCGGCTGTCGCGCGTCGAGCTGGCCCGGCGGATGCATGTGAGCGCCTCCACCGTGACGCGCATGGTCGCGCCGATGGAGAAACTCGGCATGCTCGACCGGCAGGTCGACGCGCGCGATGCCCGGCTGGCCTTCGTCGTGCTGACCGACGCCGGCCGGACCAGGCTGAACGAGGCGCGGCAGACCTTCGCCAAACAGGCGGGCTATGCCTTTCAGGATCGCTGGGACGACGGCGAGCTGCAGCAGCTGTCGGACCTGCTCTACCGCCTCGTCGCCGGCAGCGCCGCCAACCTGACCTAGCGCGTTTTCTGCTTACGCGGGACTTTTTGCCGAAAGGGGCCTGTGCCGCCCCGCACCCCCACCCGGCCACGGGTCATGTTTGGCGCGTTGCGCGGCCTGTGCCGCCCCGCGCCCCCACCCGGCCACCCACGGGAGTATCCTTATTGGGTGGCCGGGTGGGGGCGCGGGGCGGTGCAGGCCCCTTCCAGAAAAAAGGATCGCGGGCCGGCGATGTCCAGACCGGATAGATCGGTAACGGTTCAGACCGAATACATGGGTGACAGGCCGCGACGGCGGCCCGCCGGTCGTCCGGCGCGCCCGCGCAGGCGCGGACTGAAAAGTCCGCCGCCGTGAGCGCCAGAAAACGCGATCGGTCCTGTGTGAACAGGAACCGATCTGGCGGCGCTCAGGCCGCCGAGCGGATCATGTCCGTGACCTTCTTCGCCCGGGCCGGGGTCTGCCGGGCCCAGCGGCTGTCGAGGCCCTCGTCGGCCGCGGTGGCGTAGTCGCCGGCGTCGATCGCCGCCAGCATGTTGCGGAAGCCGCGCAGCCCGTCGACGCCCATCTGATAGGCCATGTTGACCAGCGCGCGCTGCACCGGGTCGGGCAGGCCGTCGAACCCGTCGACCGCCGCGGCGACGGCGCGCTGAACCTTGCGCGCGCGCATGCGGGCGATCATCTCGGCCTCGTCCTCCGCGATGCCGGCGCCCGGCACCGCCTCGTCGATGCACAGCCCGTAACCGACGGTCAGCCGGCCCTCGCTGTCGAGATAGGCCGTGGCCCGAAACCCCTCGTCATCCTTCAGGTCCCTGATGAAACGCTCGAAGTCCATGGCGGTGCTCGTGTGTCGTGGTTGTTAGGGCGTGGCCGGCTTCGCCGGCGTGGGACGCGCTCACTTCCCGCTGGTCCGTTGACGTCCGGTTGGCGGCAAACAGCGGGCGAGATGACAGCCATGCGCGAACGGCGCTTCGTAGCCCAACAGCGACGTTAGCAATGGCATGTCACTAGTCTTTGTATTGCCCGACACTTCCAACGATGCGAGCATTGAGGAACATCATTGCCAGAATCCAATGTGACTCGAGAGATGTGAGTCTGGACTGCGAAATGCAATATGGCCAAATACCAAAGAAATAAGTACTTACGTCGACGGGCACCACGGCAACCGAGTAAATACAAACATAAAAAAAGTAATTATACATCGAAGCTATTAATAAAACACACTCTTTTATATTTTTTAGGCATTATATCTGCTTTTTTTGTAGCTTATTCAACTGGTATACTTAATTTTATTCTTCCAACACCACAACAAATTTCATGCTCTTTAAATGAATGGTATAGATGGAATGTAATCAGCCCAATATTACCAGAAGACAAATTTGTAATCGTTCTATTAAGATTAAGAAATGATCCTCACGGTAGACAAACCGATTATTTAAGATCAGCACTTCAATCCTTTGAAGGTGTTGAGGTTGTGCATTCTTGCCGAGTCCTCGCTTTTGGCTCTGTTGGGGCGCAAACTGAGATAAAAGCGGCGGTGACAAGCGAGGCCAATGCGATATTGTCCGAAAGAAAAGCTGATTTCTTGATTTGGGGAGATGTTGTTCAAAAAGACTCCAGTCTTCGTATCGGTTTTATCAATAATTGGATTCCTGTCGTTTACATAGAGAATTACAATATTCAGGACGCCAAAATTTCCAAGACGTTCTCCGAAAACGTAGTCAGAGAGGCGGTAATTCTATCTCTATTCAGACCTCTAGCGGCAGGTCTGCCAGCAAACGTGCCGACCGAAAGAATACAAGATTTAGCGGCAAAAACCGAGGCTCTCATCCGTTGGGAAGGATTTGGAAAGTTTAGCTGGGATACGAAGGTTGCGCTCTTATGGGGCTACGCCAAGAGCAGTCTTTTCTTGAGTGAAAGCCTCGGGACCAGTGAGTGGCTAGAGAGATCAATTTACTATATTGAGGAGTTTATTAGCGATTCAAATCGACCAGAAGATCTAGACTTGTCCATGCCGCTGAACTTGCTTGGGCTTTCATATCAATTTCTAGCGGAGCTGAATGAAGACCCTGCACTAGCACAGCGCGGCGTAAATGCTCTTCGAGAATCACTAGAAAGCGCCTCTGAAGCAGCTGGAGTCCGAGGTAATCTAATTAGTGCCATTGCCACACATGCGGAACTTCTGGAAAAGAACACTGGATGGCGCAAAGTGATAATTGAAGCTGAGAAGATACTCGCACTTGATGTTCCTCAGGATATTCAGAAACACACAAGGTCAATGGCGGCATCGGCAATATGGAAGGCCGGTTTCGCACTTAGTGACAAGGACGCGCAGAACCGAGCAATTGAGCTTTGGCGGATACTGCTATCAACCTCAAAGTCGAGAGGTGAGTTCGCGCTTTATAACTTCAATCTCGCAACCGCATATGGCCAGATGGCGGAGAAAGAGCGCAACTTGGAGCTAGCATACATGGCCAAGGAGCACGCTGAAGCAGCCATCTTGTTGTACACAAAGAAAGACACGCCTCGCCGATGGTTCGACGCTCACCTTCATCTCGCCATCATATTGGAGATGATCGGGGATTTTGGCGGAGCGAGTGGCAATTACTCAGAGGCATTGAGGATCTTAGATAGCGTGGAACCAAGGGATGCGGAATGGGCGGCGATTGTTGCAGGCAAACAGGCCACCTTAAGAGGAAAGATCCACTAGGATTCTCGAAAGGGGAGCCACCGACACCTGTACATCGCGGAGAGAATGCCGGAGCGGAACAACTATTCCTGCCAAATACTAGCTGCCACCACCGAAGTACAACCTTGAACCTCATCCGAAATGGGCGAATTGGGCCTCAATCCTTGAAGTGCGAGTAGGCGGGAGAACGGCGCCTACGTGCCGTAAGCGGCGGAGTGATCGGGCGACTGCTGGATGCCAGCTTGCTGGTGGCTGCTTGCAATCGTTGTTGGTTGGTAGTTTGCAGTTCCGTCTTCTGATTTTAGCTACACTCCTGCCTTGCGTCGGTACAGTGGCGATGTCTGGACCGCGCACAACGACGCCGTGTCGCGCTGTCGGATGAATGGGTCTGGGGCCTGATGCATCGCCGCCTCAATCAACATCGCCACCTACCTGCCGTCATTGTAATTCTGCCGGTCGAGCAGGCGCTGGATGCGTTCCAGCGCGCGGTCGGTGCGTTGCTGGAATTTCTCGTCGCTGGTCAGCTTGTCCTCGAAGCGCTGGGTCAGCACCCGCTGGTCGGTCTGGATCTGGCCGACCGAGCGGCGCACCGCGTCGATGTCGTCGCGTACCTCGCCCTGCGTCGCCTTCACGTCGACCAGCCCGGCGCTGTTGTTGTCGACCCGGTGTTCCATGCGGAAATAGAACGCCATGCCGCTGCCGGTCAGGCACACGGTGGTGACCAGCGCGGTCAGCAGCATGCGCGCGACCGGGTGCCATTGCAGGACCCGGTCGGCCATGCGCACCCGTTCGTTCAGCGAGGCGGTCATGAGCCCTGCCCCGGCGGCGGCGGCGCGAGCGCTTCCCAGGCCTCGCCGGCGGCGACCAGACAGGACGTGCCGTCCGCCGCGGTGACGATGATCGTCCAGCTGCCGCTGTCGCTGGTCAAGAGTTCGACCACCCGGCCGCGGCCGGTCAGGCCCCTGGCCGCGGGCGCTTCGCGGTGGCTTGCCTCGAGCTGGCGCAGCAGCGCCGCGCGCTCGCCGCAATAACCCTGCGCCGCAGCACCCGCCGGCCCCGCCAGCAGCCCGGCCAGCAGCGCCGCCACACCCAGCGCCAGCCGCCGCGCGCCAGGCCCGGCGGCCCCGCTGTCACCCGGTTTCACCGCCATATCCAACCCCTAATTGCAAAAAGCCACCGTTAACCCTCTTTCAGGGGTGCGGCGCTACGATAATGAGAATATGTTCGGCCCGAGGGCCGCGAACTGGGAGTACCGCCATGCGGAAGATGCTGTTTGTTCCCGCCCTTTTGATCGCGTCCGTTCTCAGCGGGTGCATCGTCACCGCGGAGCAGGTCCGCGAGAGAATGTACGCCTGGGTCGGCGTCGCCGAGCAAAAGCTGATTTCGCAGAAAGGCCCGCCATCGTCCGTCTACACCATGTCATCGGGCGACCGCGTTCTCACCTACAGCTATGATCAGAAGATCCAAACCGGCGGCGGTACGAGAACGGTGCCGACCACGACGACGGCCACCGGCAGGCACAGCTTCGTCGGTTCCTCCGGCTATCGCACCGTTGACTCGTCATACACCGTGCACGGCCAACAGGTTGTGGTCGAACCGGTCCAGTCCTTCAGTCTGACGTGCGAAGCGTCTTTTACGGTCAGCGACGGCTACATCACCGACGTTTCCTGGCGGGGCAACAATTGCGGTGCGCACGCCAAGCTGCCGATCCTGTGGTGAGGCGCCATACCGTTCAGAGAACGCGGACCGGGAGTACCGCCATGCGCAAGGCCATGTCGAAACCGCCGGTTTTTGTTCCGGCCCGTGTGCTGCCGGCCCTCTTGCTGGTCGTCGCGCTCGGTGGCTGTATGGGCCTGCGGGAGAAGACCCAGCAGAAGATGGACGCCTGGGTCGGCGCGTCCGACGACCAACTGGTGTCGCGCTACGGTGCGCCGCATGGGGTCTACACGACGTCCACCGGCGCCCGTGTCCTCACCTATGACTTCAGTGAAACCAGCACCAGTGGCGGCGACACGCGCAGGGTGCAGACGACCAGCACCGAAGTCCGCGGCGGGAAACTGGTCACCGTGCATGGCGAGCAGGTGGTGACGGAGCCAACCAAGCTAGTAACGCATCAATGCGACGTCCACTTCACGCTGCGAAACAACCGCGTCACCGAGGTCAGTTGGCAGGGCAGCTCCTGCAGTTGGCTGATGCCGAAGCGCCAGCCGACCGATTAGGTCGGCACCGATACGACGGCGGCAACGTCAGGCGCTCGCCGCCGCGTAAGCACTTGCCTCCGTCTCCCCCGGCGGTCGGCCTACCGGTGGCGCTGGCGCAACCGGGTTACGGGCGATGGCGGCGGACGGGCGGCGGATGCCGGGGTTGGAAATTCTCCGGCCAGGTGACGTAGCGGATCAACTGATGCGGCAGTTCGCAGATGGCGACGGTCGTCAGGAAATGCATGACGAACGGGGCCACGGCGTCGCCCAGCATCTCGGCCGGGTGATAGTCCCACCGCTGTCCGTCCGGCACCCCCAGCGCCGCGACGGTGCCCGCGGCGATGGCCGCCACCGCTGTCGCGACGGTCAGCGCGGCATCGCGCGGCGGATACGGCGGATCGGGCGCACGGCGGCGCGCCGGCCGGCGCCGAAAGGCAACCGGTCCGTCCTGCCATGGCTTGCCCAGGCGCGCCGCCCGCCGGCGGCACAGCCACACGATGGCGCGCAAGGCGAGATGGCCGGCGTCGAGCGGCAGCATGACGACGGCGAATGTGCCCAGCAACAAAAGCAGGCTGTCCAGAAGCACGGCATCCCGCGTCGGAGACAGCGCCAGCGACAGCGACAGGATCAGCGCCTTCGGCATGACGGCGACCAGGGCGGCGCCGACGCAATAGGCGGTGAGCCTGATGTTGCGGGCCGGGAACGGCACGCCGGTGTCGTGCCGCCGGCGACGACGCCACGCAACCGCCCGGCACACGAGGTAGCGCGCGATGCGATGCGCCAGCTCCAGGCCGAGCGCGACACCGGCGCCGACCGCCAGGCTGGCCAGGACCGGCTCCAGGGCCTGCGGCCAGGTCTCGAGCAGGACGATGAAGTCGTTCTCCCAGGCCGCCCGCGCCTCGATCCGTAGCGCGATGTAACCCCACGCCGCGCCGGCCGACAGGCACACCAGCGAGGTGCACCAGTACATCCGGCGAAACTCCGGCGGCAGCGTCATCCGCCGCCGCGATGGCGCCATGTGGGCGGGTTGGGCCGGTTGGGCCGGTTTCAACGTCGTCATGTGCCCAGCACAACACGCCACTATGGCGCGACTATGATCGCGCTCGCACCCGCCAAGATTTGGCCGCCTTTACATCAGGAGCCCGGCCGGCCCCGATACGTTGAGCCGCGCGGGATCTCCTCGGGGCTCGCCGGTGCGCCTTTCTCGGGATCGATGTCCATCCAGAGATACCGGGGATTGACCAGCTTGCCGTCCTCGACATCCCAGTCGATCACCAGCTTCTGCTGCCAGGTCGATTCCTGCAGGAACCGTTTGGCCCGGCCCGCCTCTTCGACGACCATCGGAAAGTGCGCGGCCAAACCGCCCTCTTCGAAGTCATAGCGGTCACGCCAGGTGTGCTGAATCAAGCCCTCCATGCGCACGCGGTCGCCCGTGCGCTTTGCGGTAAAGCCATGGATGGCTTCCGAGCGGATGGCGCTGCTGCCGCTGGCCAGCGCTTCGTCGATGTTGCCGCGCACCGCATTGCCCGCTGTCGTGCGCGCCGCCTCCCAGTAATCGGCCGGGACCTGCAGATCATGTGGAAACGGCTGGTCCAGGTCCGGATCCGGCGGCATTGCCAGATCGGGGTCGATGGGCAGCGCCAGGTCGGGGTGAACCGGCCATGCCAGACTGTCGGTCGGCACTTTGGGCAGCGAGATTTGCTCGCCATCCCTCAGCTTGCCGAGATGGCCGATGTACTCGTAAATGGGGGCGTCCGGACGAGGCGTGTTGATCAGGGTCTCGATGGTCCGCTGGGCGTCCGTTTCAAGCCCACCGACCAGTTGCTCGAAGTCGGAGTCCTCGCGTATCTCCGCACGGGTGTAGGTGATCTTCTGGCCGCTGCCGTCGAGAAAATGCTGCAGGTTGCTGGCGGCACGATCCAGCCCGGTGGCCTGTCCCAGCTTCAGCCGTTCGCGAAGCACGGACTCGGCATAGTCGACATACCAGCGGTCCGCGAATTCGGGATCTTCGGCCCACTTTTGCCTGATCTGCCGCGGGGACAAGTGACGGTACTTGTGTATGGGCGACTTCGCGTCTTCGCTTGAATACTCCGACCTGTAGCGGACCGGCTCGCGGAACAGTCGCTCGATCGGATAGCGCTTAACGCGCTGTTGACGGTGCGGCCCCACTGCCGGGTCAGTCCTCGCGGCACGGGCGTTGCGCCCCGCCGTCAGTTGCCTCGGGACCCCGCCGCCGGGCGCGTGGAACTGGGCCAGCATGTCGAGACCCGGCACGGCGGAAGGACCGCGCATGCCGGCGTTCGGCCCCATCGCCGCACCGGCCGGGCGCACGGCCTGCCCATGTGCAACGGCCAACGCATTGACCGGCGCGGGCGCCGGCGCGCCGTTTCCGGGCATGAATGACGTTGGGTTTTGAACCGGGCCGCGCGGCCCTGGCCCCGGGGCATAGCCCCGCGTCGGCGTTCGCGGCATCCGCGCCTCGCTAAATGACAACCAAGGATGAAGAGAGCCGGGCATCGCCCGCCGCGCCTTGGCGGCAGGCAGAGCACCTGGCCGGCGATTAGACGTAGCCGCCGGGGCCGTAGGCGCCATCCATCGACGCGACACCGGCATCGACGAAGCCCGCCGACGGTCCATCGGCCGCGGGCGCGGTCAGGTGTCCCCACATCATGTGCACCGCATCCGGGTCTACCGCCCCACCGTTAAGTGGCTTCAGGACCGACGGTCCGCTGGTTATGATGAAATCCGCCATCACGTCCTGCATCCGGCCGGCGGCCAGCCGTTCGTCCTCATCGTCGCTGAGGCGCGCCTTGCCGAATTCCTGCCAGGCGCCATACAGCTTGTCGATACCGACATCCTGACCCTTCAATCCGTTCAGGTGGCTGAAGGCGATCCGCAGGCCGGGATATGCATCCGGGTCGAGACCGTCGGCGTATAGGCTGCTTTCCATCAGGTCTATGCGGTTGGCGACGGCATCGGCGTCGAACACCATGGAGCCAACGTCGCCAAGATGTTTGCGGTCGGGCTGCGCGGCCTCGGCCCCGAAGTAGCCCTCCCCCTGCGCTGGCGGCGCAACGCCGCCCGGCGCGCCGGTATTGTCCCCGTCCGGCGGGTCGACCGGCCTCGCCACGATCCCGCCCGAGCCGCCGCCGCCATCAACCTCATGGGCTGGACCGCCCGGAACCGGCATGATCCCGAGTTTCCTTTGAAGCGGCATACCCGGCCCGCCGATAGGAACGCGGTTGTTCCCAACATTTCCATGCGGCGGGATTGGCAAGCCTGGTCCGCCGATAGGGTTGCGGCTGTCGCCGATGTTTCCATGCGGCGGAGTTGGCGAGGCGGGCGTTTGTTCGTTGCCGTCTCTCATAAGGACCGTCGCCCCAAACAACGGCCCCGCCGCAAAGCCCGCTTCAAGGGCCAGGTCCGCTGCCGTCTTCTGCGTGGACGACCGCCCCGTCGCCGACGTGTCCCGGATGTCTGCAACCGGCGGCCGCACCGCGGCGTGCGACGGCACCGTCGGGCCTTCCGCCGACGGCACGGGCGATGGCGCGGGCTGGCTGCCGCGCTGCTGAGCGATTGATGTTGCAGTTGGCTGGGCCAGCGGCCTGGCTAAAGGCGGGCTGCCATTCGTTCCCGGCGACGCATCGCCTGAGCCGACCGTTTTCGGAACGACCCCTGCCCCGCCTCGGACAATTGTTCCGATCCAAAAGGCTTTTTCCACCCCCTTGTGAGGATCCTGGTTCGGACTGTGGATCTCAATGGCGATGAGGTTTTGAATGAACTGCTCCCCACCTTTCTTTATGCCTTCAACAACACTCCAGAAACCTTCGCGTACGACTGCTCTCCAGAACGGTCTAACGAATTCCTTGCTGAGCTGCAAAATTCTGCCGCCAGGCAGGGGAATACGGTCAAGCGGAGCCGCACCGATCCCGCCCGGCCATGCCCCTCGTCGCGCCGCCTCTAGAACCTGCGCTTCGGTCCCATCAGCGTCAATCGCGCTATCTGCCGCGTGCCCTTGTCCGGCAAGTATCGACACGACGAGTGCGCCCCAGGGGCCGAATACAAATTCAGCCCCCGTCGCACCCAGCGCTTTTCCGATGAGGCGGCCGAGAGAGTCCTTGTATCCCTCTTCAGCCTCTGCAATGTCGGCGTTCTCCTTGAGCCATTTTCCTGCCTTGAACAACGGATAATCCTGCACGGACATCGGCGGAAACCGCTCCGCGACCACGTCGCGTATGTCGTCAGGCGATATACTGCCCGATAGGACGCCTTCGAAGAGGCGGTGGTATTCTGCGAGTTCTTTGGGGGAGGTTACATTAAACTGGATCTGCTTGAAGAAACGATCGCGTTCTGCCTGGGGCATCTCAGGCACTTCTGCCAAGCGGCTCATAAAGTCCTTCATCGCATTTTGGCGATTGAACCCATTGATCCCCAAGCCCATGACAGCTTCGCCCAAATGAACACCCGCGCCCTCAGCCAGGCCTTTGAAGACTTCAAGGGCGTTCTGGCCAAATTTCTCCATGGCCGTATCGTCGGCGGGGCCGAACAGGTTGGGATCCATGGGTCGCTCCTGCCGCGCGGGCGGAAGTTTGAACGATTGTGCGTTTTTGATGGCCTCTTCTTTGGTCCCAAACAGCTGCAGGCGCTGGTTGGTTTCCGGATGAAAAAAGAGCATAGGCTCGTCACCCAGGGGAGTGGCCGGCCGGCCCTCGACTTCCTCGATCCGCAATACGTCCCCGTCCCGCTTCCGCGGCAGCGGCACGTACAAACCCTTCCTCAACCACGCGGCGCGCGGCGGCCTAGGCGTGTCGCCCGACATCTCGAGCTGGCCCAGCAGGTCGGACGGCCCAGCTATGACCTCGTCTAGCGACCTACTTCGCGGCGCCGCCCACCTCATCGGCTTGTTCAGCGGCAGCGGCGGCCTCATCGGCTCGCGCAGCAGCACCGCCCGCCTCATCGGCTTCTGTTGCGGCACGGGCGGCAGGTCTTGGGACCCGGCCATAACTTCGTTTGGCGACTTTCTTCGCGACATCGACGCCTCGTCGGTTTTGGGTTAAGGGCAGAGTGGTTTGCGGCTTGCGCGTGCCCCGGGCCGGCCGCGTCGTCTGCCGGGCGCGGGTGGCTCGAGAGATTGCCGCCCGGTGTCACCGGCGGTGCACTGCCGGATTGCCGCCACGCCTCACGCCAGCGGCACGAACGCGCCGGCGCGGGTCGGGTCGTCCGGGTCCGGGGTGTCCGGGTCCCAGCGGTAGAGCTCTTCCGCGCCGTCATCGCCCATGATGCGGTAGACCGCACCGGGGGTGACGGCCGGGTTGTCGCGCGTCGGCGCCGGCAGCGGGTTCTGCACCGTGCCGGGCGGGGCCGCCGCGGCGGCCGAAGCGCCACCGCTGAAGAGCGCCTCGCCCGCCGCCAGCAGGTTGGCGACGAAGGCAGGGTCGTAGCTTTCCGGAATGCCCGCCGCGTCCTCGGGGTAGCGCGACAGGTACAGTCGCCGGCCGTAGGCATAGGCCGCCGGGCGCTGCGCTTCCGGCACGCCGGCAATCCCCACCGCCACGCGGTAGGCGTCGAGCGCCTTCATTTCGGCGACCGCCTCCGCGCGGGCCGCGTCGCCCGCGGCCGGGGCGGGGCGCCGGCCGGCCTCGGCGCGGCCCGTCGCCATCGGCACATCGAAATTGCCCTGCGCGTCGAACAGGCCCTGGCCGCCGGCAATCTGCTCGTTCAGGAAGCCTGCGTCGTAGTCGCGCGGGATGGCGCGATCGAGGTCCGGCCATTTCGCCACCAGCCGGGCACGCACCTGCTGCCAGACCCGCGGGCGCTGCGCCGGCGGGGCGTTCTGCACCGCCACCGCGGCGCGCCAGGCGTCCTCCATCTTGCGCTGCAGGAGTCGGAGACGCTGCGCCTCGCCGTGCGGGTCGTTGGGCGCGCCCGGCGCTGCCGGTCCCCGGCGTGGCCGCAATCGGGCGTCCGCCGCCGGTGCGAACCCGCGTTGCGCGGCGGCATCGCGCGACGCCGCCAGCGCGTTGACCGGCGCTCTGCCGGGCGCAGGGGGTGAATTGTGGATCAAAGGCATACCGGTCTCCTGGAACGCGGTGGATCTGAGTCGGTTGTTGGAGCACATGACGCGCATGGCCGACGGCGCGCCCGTCGTCAGTGTTGCTTCTGGCGTCGCCGTCCGGATGCGGCAGGACCGGCCGCCACTTCGGCCGCTACGGCGTCACGCCACCCGGCCGGACCTGCGGCATTGGCGGACGCACCAGATCGACAGGCGACAGGCCTGGTGAGACAGTTCGACCGGCACGAAGACCCACAGGAAACAGGCAACGCACAAGGTCAGAAGGTTGCCCGGGTCTTCGCTGTAAACGCCCATCGGGTTGTGGTCGATGGCGATGTAGCCGACCGGCGTCATGATCGACAGCCCCGCCGCCACGGCCAGCAGGGTGACCCACCGATGCCATGGCGGCCACGGCGCCCACAGACGCCGCCGCCGGCCGGTTGTCGTGCGTCCGGGCAACGCCGCGCATAAACGCTGTGCCAGCGACACCGCCGCGCGCCCGCCCTGGTGCAGGGCTTCAAGCCCGCCGGCAACGCCGGCAAACCACATTGCAAAGGCCAGTGCGCCGGCCTGCCCCGGCCGGTCGATCGTCAACAGCAGCAGCATGTAATGCGCCCACAAAGCCCCGGCGGCAACGCACAGCGCCATCAAACTCCAGTGCCACCCTGGATATGCGGGCCGTTCTGCCATGTGCCGAACCGTGCGTCTCTTGCGGCCGTGTCAAACGGGAAGCAAAGATCCTCGCCAACGAATACGGCGCAACCGTGACCCGCAACGCCGGCCCGACGCCCCGCAACGGCGGTCTCGGCGGCGGCTTGCAAAGTGGGCACTTGTTGGCTCACCCGGCTTCAACCGCGGACAGACGGTTGCGCGTCGTTGCCCTCACCTGTCAGCCACCCAAGATTTTTTGCGCCCAACCAGAGCCGCCGCCGTCCTTGCCGAAGAAGCTCGTGGACGCTTTGCCGATGTTTTCCCCGGCCCTTGACCAGCCCGCGCCGGCGGCCAGATAGGCCTGGCCGGCGTTCTGCGCCGACGTCATCAGCGTGTTGCTGATGCTGTTGGCCATGTTGGTGCCGGCAACAACGCCGGTGTTCGTGGCCGTCTGGCCGATGCCGGTCATCGCTGCCAGCCGGTTGAACCGGTTGGCCCGGTCGACGACCTGGCTGTTGTAGATGTCCTTCAGCGTATTAAGCCGGTTGTTGCGGTCGGCGACCCGGGTGCCGAACGTGGTGTACTGCCGGTTGAAGGCATTGTTCAGTTCGCTGGACGCCAGCCCTTCGCCGAACCGCTGCGCCTCGCGCAATGCATCGCCCGACAGCATCATGCCGCTGGCGGCGGCATTGGCGCGCTGGGCCCGCAGGCCCTCGTTCAGCCGGAACTGATAGCCCTCGTCTTCGGCCAGCCGCGAGGGATCGAACTCGAATACTAGCGGCGTGCGGAATTCCTCGCCCGGGTCGAACACCAGCGGGGCATTGAACTCGCCGGGCTGGCCGCTGTATGTCAGCGCGAAGGTCGCGTCGGCCTCCGGCGCCTCCGGCTTGGCCTTGGAGGTGTCGATCAGATCCTGGCCGGCGAAGATCTTGCCGCCCTGCACGACGCCGCCGGCCTCGTTGATCCTCGTTACAAGATCGTCGCGTTGCCGGATGCGTGAGTCCAGTTCGTGCGAACCGGGCTCACCCGGATTGAACATTCTCCCCAGTCGCTCGATGTCCGCATCTAACTGCGCCAGTTCTGCCTGGAACTGATCCAGCAGGCCGGGCTCATCGGCACCGCTGGCGCCGGCACCGTCCGACGACGTCTCGTCCGGCTCTGCGGGCGGCTTGCCGCTGAGCGCGTCGCCCATCGTCACGTCGTAGCCGAAGCCGCGCATCATGTCGGCCAGGGCGTTGTAACCGGCGACCCGAAATGGCGCCAGGTCCTGCCGCGCCAGATCATACTGCCGCCGCTGCTCGGCAAGGGCCCGCTCGGCGTTTTGCGACTGAAGATCGGCCGCGCGCATCGCCAGGGATTCGTTTTTCGATGCGCCGAAGATGTTTCCGATCGCGCTGAATGCCGGCATCTCAGAGTTCCTTCATCCAATAGGTTTCAAGTTGCGCATAGCCGTGCATCTGCAGCCATCGCCGCATCGCCCGCGGATGCATGTCGGCATACATCTGCGCCGCCACAGCGCATTCGGGCCCGAGAGGTCGTCGCCAGACCGCGTCCGGAGTTTCTCCTCATAAGCCTCGCCGCCCGGCCGGGTGAGTGCGATCCAGTTCGGCCGCAGGGCATTGGCTACGGGCGTTACCGAACGCCGGCCGGAGAACGGTGGGGCAAAAGTTGCGTCGCACGCGCCTAGAAGATCGACGGGAAGCCACTGCTGCCGCTAACGCCTTCAGGGTAGAATTCTGTTGTGACGGCCTGAGTATTGCTGGTTTGAGTTGGCTTAAAGAAGCTCGTGAACGCATTACCGATGTTCGCCCCGGCATCCGACCAGCCCTTGCCGGCCGCCAGATAGGCTTGGCCGGCGTTCTGCGCCGATGTCATCAGCGTGTTGCTGATGTTGTTGGCCATGTTGGTACCGGCAACAACGCCGGTGTTCGTGGCCGTCTGGCCGATGCCGGTCATCGCCGCCAGCCGGTTGAACCGGTTGGCCCGGTCGACGACCTGGCTGTTGTAGATGTCCTTCAGCACGTTCAGCCGGTTGTTGCGGTCGGCGACCCGGGTGCCGAACGTGGTGTACTGCCGGTTGAACGCATTGTTCAGTTCGCTGGACGCCAGCCCTTCGCCAAACCGCTGCGCCTCGCGCAGCGCGTCGCCCGACAGCATCATACCGCTGGCGGCGGCATTGGCGCGCTGGGCCCGCAGGCCCTCGTTCAGCCGGAACTGGTAACCTTCGTCTTCAGCCAGCCGCGAGGGATCGAACTCGAACACCAATGGCGTGCGGAATTCCTCGCCCGGGTCGAACACCAGCGGGGCGTTGAACTCGCCGGGCTGGCCGCTGTAGGTCAACGTGAAGGTCGGGTCGGCCTCCGGCGCTTCCGGCTTGGCCTTGGAGGTGTCGATCAGATCCTGACCGGCAAAGATCTTGCCGCCCTGCACGACGCCGCCGGCCTCGTTGATCCGGCGTTGCAGTTCGTCACGGCGCATATCCAACAGTCGCTGCGCCGACTCGCGCGGGGTATCGGCGCCGATCATATTGATGTCGCGCTGTTCCTGCTCCAGCGCCGCAAGCTCGGCCTGGAACTGATCCAGCAGCCCGGGCTCGTCGGCACCGCTGGCGCCGGCACCGCCCGGCGCGGTCTCGTCCGGCTCTGCCGGCGGCTGACCGCTGAGAGCGTCGCCCATCGTCACGTCGTAGCCGAAGCCGCGCATCATGTCGGCCAGGGCGTTGTAGCCGGCGACCCGAAATGGCGCCAGGTCCTGCCGGGCCAGATCATACTGCCGCCGCTGCTCGGCAAGGGCCCGCTCGGCGTTTTGCGACTGGAGATCCGCCGCGCGCATTGCCAGGGACTCGTTCTTCGACGCACCGAAGACGTTCGCGATCGCGCTGACTGCCGGCACTTCAGAGTTCCTTCATCCAATAGGTTTCAAGTTGCGCATAGCCGTGCATCCGCAGCCATCGCCGCATTGCCCGCGGCCGCATGCCGGCATACATCTGCGCCGCCATCATGAAGGCGACCGCCCCGCGCTCCCGCGCGCGGGCCTCCAACGCGGCGAGCAGGCGGCCGTCGCGCCAGACGAACAGGTCCTGGGCCACCACGGCGTCATGATTGAACAAGCAGGGGGCCAAAACCGCCGCCGCCATCCCCTTGTCCGAGACAAGGCAGATGCCGTTTTCGATCAGCCCCCGAAGTGTGTTGGCGAAGTCGCCCGCATCGAACGGACAGGGTCCGGCCCATGGCGTCATGTCGGCGAACTGCCGTCCCCACGTCACCATCTGCGGAATGTCCTCGACCGTGGCGTCGCGGATCACGGCCGCAGCGTCACCAGCGCATAGGTTTCGGCCGGCGCGTCGATCGCGCCTGCGGTCACGTTGGCGAAGGTCAGCGCGACCTCGTTGTCCGCCGATACCCGCGCGTGGCCGACGATCAGCCCGGCGGTATGCGTCGGTTTGTTGCAGGCCAGCACCACATCGCCGGCCTGCACGCCGGCGACGGTGAAGGTCTGCTCCGATGTCGTGTTGGCCGCGACCGAGGCCGGGTCGATGCTCGGCGTGTAGTTCGCGATCGACCGGACGTTCAGGCGCAGCACGTTGAGCCAGAGGTGCGCCACGCGCGACAGCCGGCCGTCCGGCGCGACCCAGGCATCGTCCGGTGAAATCGGGTCGAGCGGCGTGAACATCAGGCCAGATCCAGAAAGCCGCTGACCCAGGTGGTCTTGGCCGCCGCGCTGACCGAGACCTCGTAGACCCGGTCGCGGCTCGCGCCCAGCCGGCCCCAGCGGGCGCGCTTGTCGTATTCGCCCTGCTTGCCCAGGCCGCGGCGCCACTCGCGCGACCAGGTGTGGCCGCCGTCGTCGGAGAAACGCATCGCCGCCTGCGGTTCGACCAGCGGGCCGCCCTGGCCCATCTCGAACTCGATCTCCAGTGCCTTGTGTTTCAGCATCCGGCGGCTGTCGCCGGCGTTGATGTAGCGATCGCGGCGGATCTGCTCGATCGGCGCGCCGGCGTCGTCATAGACGTCGGGGTCGACGCGGAAGATATTGCCGTCCTGATCGTCGCCACCGTACAGCGCGCCGTTGAAATAGATGAAGTGCGAGCAGCGGAAGTTGTCGCGGTCCTGGCTGCGCCATTCCGACCACAGGCCGGTGCCGCTGTCGTGCACCAGCGTCTTGCCGCCGGGCAGCTTCAGCAGGTAGAGCAGGTGACCGCGGAAGTAGATCATCGAGCCGACCGCCAGGCTCAGGTCGCCGGCGGCGGCAATGTCGTCCTCGACCGACGGCGTCGAGATCCGCTCGCCCTTCAGGCCCATGGCGCGGAACACCGAGGGGCCGCCCTGGCGCGCCTGCGCCACCCAGTAGACCGCATCGCCCGCCTTCGCCGCCGAATAGGGCGCGGCGATGCCGACCTCGGTAAAGCCGCCGGAGACCGGCGAAAAGGCGACGCCTGTGGAACCGTCGCCGGTCCACACCTCCGTCGTCTCGCGGCCGAACAGCCAGACCTCGCGGTGATCGATCAGCAGCGCGTCGAGATGGTCGGGATCGCGTTCGGCGGTCGCGAAGTTGAGCGCGTTCCAGCCGGTCGCCGAGTTGGTGTCGGACTGGTAGAACCGACCGGCGTTGGACGGATCGTTGACCAGGAACACCGCGTCGATGTAGCCGATGTGCGTGGCGCCGTTGGGGAACGCCGGCGCGCCGATCTGCGTCAGGCTCGAGCCGTCGGTGTAGTAACCCTTGTCGCCGTCGACGATGACCACCTGGCTCGGGCTGTGCGCGATGCCGACCGGGCCCTTGTCGGTCCCGATGGTGCCGATCGGCGTCACCGCGCCGCTGGTCCGGACCTTGCGTACCTCGGCGCCGACGACGGTATAGAGTTCGCCGTTGAACACGTCGAAGCCGCGTACCTCGGCCGCGCCCGCATTGGCCCAGGTCGCCAGCCCCGGCCGCTGATAGCCGGCCATCTGGTACTTCGACTGCGGGTCCAGTTCGGCGACGATATTGACCGAGCGCTGCGCATCGACCTGCACCGACCGGTTATCGTTGCTGCCACCGAGAAAACGTGCACGTGTCATGGCCTACAGCTCCGCGCTCAGGTCGAGGAATTCGTTGCCGCCGCTGAAGTTGACAGTGCAAGCCTGCCATTGCGTCAATGGAGAGCCGCTGACACTCCAATGAATGCCAGAGATGGTATCGTTAGCGCCATTTTGCGCCAGCGACACCGTGGTTGTTACCGTTGCGCCGCCGCTATGGTTGATGTTGAACGTACCGTTGCGCGTTACGCTAGGATCGGCGCGCATCATACTGATCGGGTACAACGGCCACGGCGTAACGCAGCCGCTGGTCGAATAAATGATGCCGGGCAGGTTCCAAAGGTCCCTGGCGCGCTGGAAGTAGCGATAGCAGCGCTGCAGGTCGGTGTCATAGGAAACGTGCTCGAACGCGGTCGCAACCGGGCCGACTTCCATTTGGATCGCGGTCAGGCCAATGATGTTGCCAATAGTGTCAGCCAGGTTTTGTTGGGCAGAGCTCGCGACGTCAAACTCGCTAGCCCACGCATCGATAGACTGTTGACGGCTCGTTCCCGCAACGAACGGCCAGACGATGCGCAGCCCTTCGCCGTTGTCGTTGTTGATCGTACCGGCCGTGTCGCCGGGAAAAATGACAGTGTGCGTTTCCCACGTGTTCGCCGCCGCAACGGTGAACTCGGCGACATACGAGCGATCGCCGTCTGCCTGATAGAGAGCTACGCAATGAATTCCCGTCTTCGGCGACCGAAACCGGAACTGAACGGCCAACGCCTTGGCGGCCGGCGTGCCGTAGAGCAGATGCTGAAGGTCCTGCGCCTCGATCTTGTATTCGTACCCGCTGTATTCGGTCGCCGATACCGCGGCTTCGGCGGTCGTAACGGTCATGCCTTGCCAATACGGGAAACCGTCAGGCCCATTGGCGAATTGCGTAGCTGTGAAGCGTGCTTGCGGTGTGTTGTGTTGACCGAACGCAATACGGTCGCAGTTCAGATAAGTATTTGCCGCGCCGATGCCGGTGATGTTCCCCGCGCCACGCTGGGCAATCCGCATCGCGCCATTGATAATCAGGTTGCGGAAGCCCCACTGGCCGTGGCCGTTGATCGATGTCAGCCCGGCAAGGCTGGTGATGTCGGTATTGGCGCCGCTCGCGGCGATCCCTGTGCCGTCCACGGTGCCCTTGCTGAACGACAGCCCGGCAATCGCCTCGTCGCGGCCATACACGGCGGAAATATTGGCGCTGGCATCGGTGACCAGCCGGGCGATCAGCTGTTTCTTGTCGTAGCCCGAGGGCATGGTCGGCGCGCTCGCCGAGGCCGACAGCAGGACATCGACGGCGCCGGTGCCGCTGCTCTTGATCAGGTAGATGTAATAGTCCATGTCGGCCGCCACCGTGCCGGTGTCGAGCGCGCCGGCGTTCGTGCCAGCAGCCCAGACCGCATCGATGTACTTCGTCAGGGCGGACACCAGCACCATGTCGTCGCTGTCGGCGTCGTCGCGCGCCTCGCCAGCGGCGACGACGAAGTCGTGCTCGGCATCGCCGCCGCTGACCGTCACCGCGAGCCCGCCGACATAGTTGCGCGGGATCAGGTCGTCGCTGTCGGTGCCGCCGAGATCGTCGACCGTCGCGATCACCAGATCGGCGGCATCCGTGACCACGGCCTTGTAGCGCCCGTCGACCCAGATGTCGGCCGCCGGCCGCCCGGCCGAGTTCAGCACCACCGGATGGGTGTTGGCATTGCTCTGCGCCGCCACATCGTCCCGCGTCGGGTAGCTCGCCTTGGCCGTGTCGATGGTGCCGGCCTGATAGATGTAGATCCGTCCGCCGCTCAGCGGATTGCCGCCGGCATCGGTCCAGCCCAGGCCAGGCACATTCAGCAGCGTCGCGGCCATCTACCGCCTCCTATCCTGCTTGTTGCACGAGGCCAGCCGGCCGCCGTCGACGGTGCTGTCATGGGTCTGAAGCATCCCTATTCCGCGCACGGTGCTGGCTCGCTCAGTCCGGTTGTCCTTACGGACGCGGAAGAGACGCATGCGGGCCATTAGCTATGTCTCGGCAGAAAGGCCAAATTTGAAACCGGCTCCTGTCGACCCGTCGGCGCGAAGGTGTACCGCCTCAAATACAGTCAGAGATGAAGCTACAGCGTACAGGACCGCGAGACTTGGACCGCCTTCCCCGACCACATGGCCAAAGTCGGTAACCGAGACAATCGGATTTGCCGTCTCGCTTTGCATATCCAGCGCCGTCGCATCACCCTGAATGAACTCGCCTGACGGCGTGTCGCGCATCGGCGGATCGAGCGGGAAGTGGAAATACGCACCGCCAGCCGATATCGCCATGCCGTCCGCGATGTAATCGCCGCCGCCCTGAACGTCGATGATTTTGCGAAAGTATCGCCGGCAGCGCGCAAATTCGACATCGTACGGCACACACTCGAAATCGGTTGCGGCGGGGCCTGGTTCCGCCTGCACGTTGGTGATGCCGACATAGTTGCCCGTGGCATCGCCGATGTTCTCCGAGTTCACCGTGGCGAAGTTGTTCGCGAGATTGGCCCACACGCCGTCGCTTGCGGCGGTTGCCGCATACAGGCCCACGCCCAGCCGCAAGGCGAGTCCGTTGTCATTGTCGATCTGTGCCGTCGCATCGGCCGGCACCGTGATCGACACCCGCTGCCATGTGACGGCCGCGTCAATAGTTACGTCCTTGACATAGCTCCGCGCCGTGCCGTCCTCGGTGAACACCGTCAGGGGTACCGTGGCCGGGAAGGTGATCCCGGATGCACCCGCCGCGTGCAGAATAATGTCGAGCGAAAGGGTGAATTCCTGAAGCTTGTTCGACGCGTCGACCAGACTCCGTGCATTTCGGCCCTCTATCGCCGTGGCGATACGCTGTGATTCGACCCCCGAAGGCGTCGGATCGGCAGTCTGGCACCAGGCCTTGAACCACATGGATTTTCCGTCGACGCCGCCGCCGCTTTCCTGCGACAGCGTCCAGCGTGCGCTGGCCGATCCGGCATCCTGAATGCCCCAACGGTCGACCTGAAACGATGTCTGACCGCCGCCGCCCAACCCTGCGATGGATGTCTCCCGCTGGCAAACCTCCATGCCGCCGTTGATAACGACGTTGCGATGGCCCCACGAGCCCAGGCCGTTGATCCTGCGCAGGCCACTGATGGCGGCAATGTCGGCCGACAGGACACCGGACAAGCTGCCTTTGGAGAACGCGATACCAGCAACTGTCCAGTCGCGCCCATAGACGGCGGAGATGTTGGCGCTGGCATCGGTGACCAGCCGGGCGATGAGCTGCTTCTTGTCGTAACCGGACGGCATCGTCGGCGCGCTGGCCGAGGCCGACAGCAAGACGTCGACAGCGCCGGTGCCGCTGCTCTTGATCAGGTAGATGTAGTAGTCCGTGCCGGCCGCCACCGTGCCGGTATCGAGCGCGCCGGCGTTGCTGCCCGCCGCCCAAACGACATCGACCTGCTTGGTCAGCGACGAGACCAGCACCATGTCGTCGCTGTCGGCATCGTCGCGCGCTTCGCCCGCGGCGACAACGAAGTCGTGTTCGGCATCCCCGCCGCTGACCGTGACCGCCAGCCCGCCGACATAATCGCGCGGGATCAGGTCGTCGCTGTCGGTGCCGCCGAGGTCGTCAACCGTAGCGATCACCAGATCGGCAGCATCCGTCACCACGGCCTTGTAGCGCCCGTCGACCCAGATGTCGGCCGGCGGCCGCCCGGCGGAGTCGAGCACCACCGGATGGGTGTTGGCATTACTCTGCGCCGTCGCGTCGTCCCGCGTCGGATAGCTCGCCTTGACCGTATCGATGGTGCCGGCCTGGTAGATGTAGATCTTGCCGCCACTCAGCGGGTTACCGCTGGCATCGGTCCAGCCCAGGCCAGGCACGTTCAACAGCGTCGCCGCCATCTACCGCCTCCTATCGTGCTTTTTGGTGTGAGGCCGGTCGGCCGCCGTCGACGGTGCTTCCACGAACCGCGCTCGCAGCGGCTACTTGCCGCGCTCGGTGCCGGTCGCCGCCATCTGCGGGATGCTCAGCTCGTCCGCCTGCGGAGGCTTGGTCGCAATGCTTACTGGGAGCGGAACATCGACCGAAACAAAACGGCTGACGTCACCGTTGCCGACGAAGCGGGCGGGGCAGTCGTGTCCCCGTTGAAAGTCGCCTATGCGCGCTGCGCGGCGATCAAAATGATACCGCCTTGGTTACGCACCAAGGGCAGAGCTTTGCCGAGGGCCTCTGTGGCCCGAAACATGGCGCGCCCTGCGGCCGTGCCGAGCCAGTTACAGACGTGCGGCGGAATGAAAACGCTTGTTTCCACATCAACTTCCGCCCCAGCCGCCCAGCTCCGCACCATTTGCCTGGAGATCAGCGGATCGTCATTGGCTTCTTCGTGCCAGATCGGCAACACACGCATCAGAAAGTCGAACAAGGGCCGAAAGACCGTGAGATTCGGTTCGGCCGCGAGCAGGACGCCGCCTGGTTTCAACAACGCCATTCCATTGTGAAACCCGGCCTCCGGGTCTGGGATGTGATGCAGGGCACCGTACAACGTGATGGCATCTATTGTGCCGGGCGCTATCGGCGGGTTCTGCGCATCGCCAACGAAGAAAAAGCAGTCCCGCCCAGCCCAACGTCTTGATGCATTGACGATTTGCTTACGCGAGATATCGCAGGCCAAAACCGTTCTGCCGTCTGCCAGAGGTCCAGCACATCTTCCATCGCCGCAAGCGAGGTCCAACACAACGCCGCCTTTGGGGATCCGCCGATCCCAGTCGGACAGCGTCTTGTCATCGAACGCCCGCCAGAACGGCATCTGCTGATACTCCAGATAGCTCTGGATCTCGTTGTCGGCGTACCAGTCGAAGTGCTCTCTTTGCTGGCGCTGAGCCTCGAACCCGCCGTCTGCCGAGAGCCCCGAAGGCGTCAAATCAAGGATGCCTTCAGATATCCTGAACGACGCGCCGCAGCCGCAGACTAGTGCCCCTTCTTCGACGTTGTCAGCGTCCCCGGTCTCGCACCGGATTTCCAGGTCGCCGGCCCGGCAATCCGGGCAAATGAGATATCGAACGTACTTCGTCTGCATGACCGCCCTCCGTGCATCGGAAGATACACGGCGCATCGGCCATCCACAATTTGTCAGACTGGATCGCTCCTGGTGAGCATCGCGAAGCCGAACGTTCTGATCTGCACCGTTGCCGAACCGCTGAGCACCTCCGCCGCGTACTCCACCTGCCTGTTGCCATCGACAAGCACTTCACCAATGATCGTGATGTCATCGAAGTTCGCAGCGCTTCCGGTGAATGCCCAGCTTTGAGCATTGTTGCCGACGTCCTCCGACGACCCGACTGTACGGATCATCAAACTGCCACTCGTCGTCGTGCTCGTATTGTTGGACAGGTAACCATATACGTGCGCCTTCGCGAGCGGTGGCGCGGACAGTGTGGCCGTCTCGACCACCCCGTTGGCCATCGTGCCGTCGTTCACGTCGATAATCGGGCTAGCGAGATAGCGGAAATAGTCGCCGACCTGCAGGAACGGAACGATGGCGCCGCTGCCGTTGGTGACGATGGCGCCGATCAGCCGCTTGTAGCTGTAACCGCCGGGCATCGTCGGCGTTGTGAAGCTCGTCGAGAACAGGCTGTCCGAGGCGCCCGATACGACGGTCGGGTGGATCGCCCAGACGGCGTAGAGTGTGCTGTTGGCTTTGGCGCCGGTATCGAGGCCGCCCGCATTGGTTCCGGCCGCCCAGTTCGCGTCGAGCCGCTTCGTCAAGGACGTTGCCAGCACGATGTCGACAGCGGCCGTCGAATCGAGCACGGCACCAGCGGCAATGTCGATGTCGTTTGCCGCGTCCGTGCCGTTGTTCGTCAGCCGCAGTCCCCTCGGCCGCCAGGGGGCGGCCACCGCCGCGCCGGAGATGGTAGCGTTCGAAAGCACCCCCTTCGCGAGCCCCACGCCCGAAATGGTACGGTCCCGCCCATAGACGGCGGAGATGTTGGCGCTGGCATCGGTGACCAGCCGGGCGATGAGCTGCTTCTTGTCGTAGCCAGACGGCATCGTCGGCGCGCTGGCCGAGGCCGACAGCAAGACATCGACGGCGCCGGTGCCGCTGCTCTTGATCAGGTAGATGTAGTAGTCCGTACCGGCCGCCACCGTGCCGGTGTCGACAGCGCCGGCGGTGCTGCCCGCCGCCCACGCGACATCGACCTGCTTGGTCAGCGACGAGACCAGCACCATGTCGTCGCTGTCGGCGTCGTCGCGCGCTTCGCCCGCAGCGACGACGAAGTCGTGCTCGGCATCCCCGCCGCTGACCGTGACCGCCAGCCCGCCGACATAGTCGCGCGGGATCAAATCGTCGCTGTCGGTACCGCCGAGGTCGGCGACCGTCGCAATCACCAGATCGGCCGCGTCCGTCACCACGGCCTTGTAGCGCCCGTCGACCCAGATGTCGGTCGCCGGTCGCCCGGCGGAGTCGAGCACCACCGGATGGGTGTTGGCATTACTCTGCGCCGTCGCGTCGTCCCGCGTCGGATAGCTCGCCTTGACCGTATCGATGGTGCCGGCCTGGTAGATGTAGATCTTGCCGCCACTCAGCGGGTTACCGCTGGCATCGGTCCAGCCCAGGCCAGGCACGTTCAACAGCGTCGCCGCCATCTACCGCCTCCTGCCGCACTTGTCGCGTGAGGTCAGCCGGCCGGCGCCGAGGATGTTGTCGTAGACCCGACGTGTTCGCTGGCTGCACTCCGCATCGATCAGCAGCAGGCTCATCCCGGCAGTCGCGGCCCGTTCGGCGACCATGTTCGCCGCGCGCTGCGCATCGACCTGAACTGATCGGTTGTCGTTGCTGCCGCCGACAAAGTGTGAGCGCGTCATCTACATTTCCGCCGTCGCTTCGATCCATGCAGAGGCGCCATTCGTTGAGTCGGTGCGAATGCGGACGGCAGTGTCTACTGCGAATGGCGTGGCGCTCGAACTCCAGAACCCAGTGAAGTCACGAATGCTCGACTGGTAGGTGAAAGCATCAACGGTTGACGAGTTTCCCCCGCTGTACGTGAACATGAAATGGCTGATCGAACTGTCGACAACCGTCGGCTTAGCCCGCATTGGAGTGGGGTGCATCATCGTCAGCACCGCGTCGCTAGTGGTGTAGGCTTGTGCGACGCCAATCGTGTAGTTTATCTCTCCGGGGAAGTACCGCCAGTAATGGCGCTGGCAGCGCTGCAGCTCGACAACGTATGGCACGTGCTCGAACTCGGTGGCTACGCTGCCGACTTCGGCTTGTATGCCAGTTAAGTCGGTGTAATTGTTGGTTGCATCGCACAGATTATCTTGGTTTGACGTCGTATAGTCTTCCCCAGCCGCCCATGCCCCCGCGGTCGCTTGAGCGCTCGCCCCACCAAAGAGAGTTAGTGCCAGCCTCAACCCTTCACCGTTATCGTTGTTGATGGTGCCGAAAGCATCTCCAGGGAATGTCAGGGTTATGGTTTCCCAGGTATCCGCGGCACTGACGGTTGCTTCCTGAACGTAAGAGCGCGAGCCGTCCGGCTGGTAGAGGGCCACGCCAAGCGTGAGCGGGAACGTCAGCGACGACGCGCCATCCGCATGAACTCTGACTCGGAATTTGACCGTTACCGATTGAGCGCCGGCATCACCGTAGTTCAGGTGCTGCAGGTCCTGCGCTTCAATACGCTGCTGGATCGCAAGGTGATCCGCCCCGCCAATAGAAGCTTGAGCAGTTGTGACCAAGTACCGCACAAAGTTGTCAAAGGGTGCGGGTCCTTCGGTTCCTTGGCTAACGGTAAACACTGCCGCAGATGAACCGCCACTCAACCGCGCGACTGCCCAGCCATCGCAGGGACCATACCCGGTCGACAAGCCAGCCATACTCGTGCCTCTTTGCGCCACTCGCATTGCGCCGTTGCGCAGCAGGTTGCGGAAGCCCCACTGGCCGTGGCCGTTGATCGATGTCAGCCCGGCAAGGCTGGTGATGTCGGTATTGGCGCCGCTCGCAGCGATCCCTGAGCCGTCCACGGTGCCTTTGCTGAACGACAGCCCGGCAATCGCCTCGTCCCGCCCATAGACCGCAGCGATATTGGCGCTCGCGTCGGTGACCAGCCGGGCGATGAGCTGTTTCTTGTCGTAGCCCGAGGGCATCGTCGGTGCGCTGGACGAGGCCGACAGCAGGATATCGACGACCCCGCTGCCGGAACTCTTGATCAGGTAGATGTAGTAGTCCGTGTCGGCCGCCACCGTGCCGGTGTCGAGCGCGCCGGCGTTGCTGCCGGCGACCCAGGAGGCATCGATCTGCTTGATCAGCGACGAGACGAGGACGATGTCGTCGGTATCGGCTTGATCGCGCGCTTCGCCGGCGGCGACGACGAAGTCGTGCTCGGCATCGCCGCCGCTGACCGTCACCGCCAGCCCGCCGACATAGTCGCGCGGGATCAGATCGTCGCTGTCGGTGCCGCCGAGGTCGTCCACCGTTGCGATCACCAGGTCGGCCGCGTCCGTCACCACCGCCTTGTAACGCCCGTCGACCCAGATGTCGGTCGCCGGCCGCCCGGCCGAATCCAGCACCACCGGATTGGTGTTCGCGTTGGTTTGCGCCGCCGCGTCGTCGCGCGTCGGATAGCTCGCCTTTACCGTGTCGACCGTGCCGGCCTGATAGATATGGATCTTGCCGCCGCTCAGCGGGTTGCCGCTGGCGTCGGTCCAGCCCAACCCCGGCACGTTCAGGATCGTCGCCGCCATCTAGCGCCTCCAGCCGTATTCGTAGCGCGACACCTGCAGGCCGCGGTCGACCGTGCTTTCGCGCACCTGGGCGAACTGCGCCCTGAGCGCGCGCTTGCCGCGCTCGGCGTCGATCGCCGCCATCTGCGGTATCGTCAGCCCGGCCGCCGCCGCCAGCTCCACCGCCAGCATCTTGCGCAACGGGCGGACGAAGCTGTCCGGCACGTTGATCGTGTCATCGAGCCCGTACGACGCCACCCCCAGCGGGATGCCGTCGAGATCGAGCGCGCTGATCATCTGATTGAGCCGGCGCAGCCCGTCGGCCGCCTCCTCGGCACTGGGGTCGACATCGAGCGCCAGGACCTCGGCATCCTGATAGGCGTCGGTGACCAGTTCGCGGGCGGTCGCCATCAGTCGCCCTCACCGCCAAGGCCGGCCGGACTGTCGGCCCAGCCTTTCTTCGGCTTGCCGTCGAACAGGTCCTGCTCGACCTCGCCGTCGCGGCCGCGCCGGTAGCCCCACGTCGGCGTCTCGAACGCCTGCATCCGCCGGGCGAACTCGACCGGCCCGATCATCTGTCGCATCGCCGTCTCCTGAGTCTTCTGATTGGCGGGACCTGCGCCGCCCGTCACGCCGAAGGCGTGCTACCCGCACGACGCCCCCACCCGGCCACGAATTATGTCGGAAGAGCCTGCGCCACCCCGCTCCCCCACCCGGCCACCCATTAAGGATACTCACGTGGGTGGCCGGGTGGGGGTGCGGGGCGGTGCAGGCCGCGCAACGCGCAAAAGAAACGGGGCGGTCCAAGAACCGCCCCGTCACCCTCACCCTTACGCCGCGCCGCTGGTCCGCGCCGCCAGTTCGGGATAGATCGCCTTGACGCCATACATGATGTCGCAGCGGATCTGCTCCACGTCGTTGGTGATGTCGTAGTCCTTCACCAGACGGATGGAGATACCCTTGTGCGTCTGGCGCGACTTCCAGCCGGCAGAGTCCGGCAGTTCGATCGGCACCGTCACCAGCGCGAACGCGTTCTTCTGGAACACCAGGTTCTGCGGATAGACCGTGCCGGCCGTGCCGAGATAGTTGATCGGCGCGTTGTTGGCCGGCGCCGCACTCACCGTCTGATACGGGCCCGACGTGATGATCGGCGGGCTGATCGTCAGGTTGGTGTCGGCCGCCGCGCTGGCGTTGGTCGTGACGTCGGCCACCACAACGAACTGCTGCAGGAAGTCGAGCGTCTCCCGGCTCACCGGGTTGACGGCGAACACACCGTCGATGGTGAACACGTCGCCGGCCTTCAGGTCCTGCGACGCGGTCCAGCCGTCGGTCACCAGCGTCTGCTGATAGTTCGTCAGCGAGGCGTTGTAGGTGACGTTCTGGCTGGCGCCGTCGACCAGCGGCGTACCGCCGTGCGCGCCCACGGTATGCCGGCGGATGTTCTGATCCATATACATGTCCAGACCGCCGACATTGCCGAGCGACCCCTTGCGGTAGGCGTCGTTCGCCGCCCGCTCGATATAGAGCCCGGTCAGGTTGCTGACCATGCCCCAGTGGTCCTTCGGCGACAGCACCGCGTAGCGCATGTCCTGCGGCACCGCCAGCTCGTCGAGCCGTTCGGGCGCCTGTGCCAGGTCGGCGAAGCTGTTCACCGTCTGGCCCGGCGTGCCGACCCAGTTCCATACGTTGGCGTAGAGCCCGCACAGATCCTGGTCGACCGTGTTGGCCAGCGTGATCATCGCCGGCTTGATGTAGCGCTCGCTGTACTCGTCGATCTTCAGCGTCATATCCGCCGAGGTGAACTTCCAGGCGACATGCTTGCGCTTGTCGATGGTGATCGACGTGCTGGCTTCCTCGACGTCCTGGTTCACCAGGGTGACGCCGTCGGACGCCTCGAACTTCACCGGCTTGCGGATACTCACCGACTCGCCGATCTTCACGAACTCCTTGCGATAGTCGCGGTGCACGCATTTGCCCATCGCCAGGTTGTTTTCCAACTGCATCAGCGCCTCCTTGGCGATGATGGTTGGCGTCAGCAGTGACTGAACCATTCCTCTAGATCCCTATCGGGCCGCGCGTTACCGGAGCTTCCCCGACTGCCGAAGGGCGGTGTATTCCTCCATCGGCAGGCTATCGAGGTTCGGCATGGGGGCCTCGCCCCCGCTGCCGACGGTCGACACCGGGTACGGCGCGGACGTTGTGCGTCTCGGGGCGGGCATCGCCAGACCGGCTTCGATCCGCCCCAGTTCATTTGCCGCGGAGAGCGGGTCCAGCGCGGCGATGCGCGCTGCGTCGTGCGGGTGGGACCCGAGGTGGTAGGCGATGTCCGGGCCATGTTCGGACGCCTGGATGACGGCCGCCATGACCTCCGACACCGGCAGGTCTTCGGCAAACGCCACCGCGTCGAAATCGTCGAACCGGTGGCGCGCGGCGTCGACGCGCTGTGCGAATACCTGCGCCTGCGCCAAGGCCGCTGCCTCTTCCATGCGCTGATCGTCGCTCACCCCGTAGTCCGTGTCGGCGACACGGCCCTGCGCCACGCCACGCCAGTAGTCGGCGTCGCGTTCGGCGTCTCGCGCTCTCCTGGTCAGATCGCCGATGCGCTTCTGGACCCGGCCCTTGCGCTTTGCCCTGGGCCGGCCGTCCGCGGTGGCATCGTCGTCACCGTCCGCAGCCATTTCGGCGTCCTCGTCGCCGCCGGCGGCTGCCGCCGTGTCATCGTCCTGCCACTCGGGCGCGACCTGTTGTGCCTGTTCGGCATGTTCGTCGGGCAACGGCGCACGCGCCTGCTCGACCGCCTCGGCATCCAGGTCTGTGTTCTGGGTGTCGTCACTCATAGCGCTACCTCATAGGTGCGGATGGTCGCGGCATCGGCCCTGCCGCTCGGGCATGAAAAAGGCCCGCCACGGGCGAGCCTGTCGGTGCAGCGATGGCCGGCCTGTTACGGCAGCGGCATCGCCGGTTGCAGCGGGGGCGCGCCTTGCGGCGGGCCGCCCGTTGCTGGGCCGGCGGGTTGGGCCAGCGCCTCGCCGATCACCTGCATCACGATCTGCCGCACCGCGGCGTCCAGGCCGCCGGCCATCGCAATGCCGAGCTGTTTCTCGGCGTTCTCCAGTTCCTTGCCCTGCGTTTCGGCGTTGAGCTTTTCGATCTTCGCCATCATCTCGGCCATCTTCGCCGCCACCGCCGGATCGGGCGGTTCCGGCGCCGGCGGCTGCCCGTCGTTGTCGTCGCGCAGTTCCGGCGGCAGCATGAAGCGCAGCCGTTCGGCGATCTTGTCGGCGCCGGGCCAGTCCTGGTTCTTGGCGATCAGGTCGGCGATCAGCGCGCCCGACTGCGGGAACGCCTGGATGAAGCCCAGCATGCCCTCGACCGCCTCGATCCGCCGGGTGTTGAAGCTCGGCCCGGTCAGCACCACCACGTCGTAGCGGCCCACCGTCAGGTCGTTGAACACGACGGGGCCGTCCGGCCCGGTGACCACCGTGTTGACCTGGGCGAAGCCCTCGGTGTCGTCCTCGTTCAACAGGCGCACCGTGCGCTGGGTGTCGAAGATCTTCGGAATGAGGTCGACCAGGATGCGCCCGGTATGGCCGACCGCGCGGGCCATGTTGCCAGGATAGACCGCGGTCGCCGTGTCGCTCTGCTGTTCGCGGGCGCGGATCGCCCGGCCGCTGGTCTCGTTCGACCGCGCGCCCATCGCGGCGTCGAACACGCCGGTCGTCGCCTTCATGTCGTCGGCGGCGATCATCGCCTGCCGGTCCATCGCCGCGCTCGCCATCGGCGGCGGCTCGCGCTGCGGCGGCGGTGCCATCTCGTCCGGATTGTACAGCAGGTAGGGGAAGTTGCGGACGTTGGCCTCGCGCCAGTCGGCCTCGTGGCCCTCGATCTGCGTCGGCGTCAGCTTGTACGGCGCCTTCGGCTGCAGCGCGGTGAACTCGGCCTGCGCCGTGATCCAGTAGTTGTACATGCGCTGCGGGTCTTTCGCGTGGCGCACGATGCCGTGCCGCACCACCCGGTCGCCGACCGCGATCTCCTCGCCGATCACCGGCACGATGGGAATATGCTTGCCGGCCCACTCGTTCGGTCCGTTCAGCACCTCGGCGCCGGACACGACATACTGCTCGACCTTGTGCGACTGCACCTTGCGCTCGCGGTGGATCGGCAGGGTCGACAGCACTTCCGGGCTCTTGTCGGTGATGTCGACGACCGCGCCGTTCTGCAGCTGCGCCAGCGTCCGGGTCACGTCGACCTTGCGCCAGTATTCCGCCACCCGGACATGCTCGTTGCGGTACCAACCGTGCAGGTAGTCCGGCAGGTCCTCGAACTCGAAATCGGCGTACCGCGCGTCGGGGTAGAGCTCGCGGAACCGCTCCTTGGTCAGCAGGTCGACGACGAAGCACCAGCGCGCATCCTCGCGCGTCATCAGCTGCGCGCCCGGGTCCCAGACCACGGCCAGCGGGTTCCTGATCGGCCGGATCAGCAGGTCCTGCTCGAACATGTCGTCGTCGGTGAACCTGGTCAGCACCCGCCAGTGGCCGATGCCGCAGGTCGCCGCGCAGTCCAGCGCATGGATATAGGCGGTCGACGCCTCCGAGGCGTTCTCGATGCTGCGGATCAGCCCGGTGAACACCTCGGCCAGCGCCGGGTCGCTCTTGTCGTCCGACGGCCGCACCTTGATCGACGGCCGGTTGACCCGGGCATCGCCGGTGATCTGGTTGATGATCGTCGGCAGCCGGTTGATCGTCAGCATCGGCCGATCGTCTTCCACGCGCTCCTGCGCGATGGTATCGGGCCATTGCTCGCCGGCGCGGAACTTCAGATCCTCGAACGCGTTCTCACGGTTCTCGCGGTCGTAGTTCTCACCGTCTTCGTACCGGCTGCGGGCTTCGTCCAGCAGATCGGTATGTGCAAGAATATCGTCCATCAGTGTCCCAACCATCCGCTTGAACGGCTACGGCGCCGGCCGCCGGCGGCCGACAGTTTCGACAAATCCCGCCGGCCCTTGGTCAGCCGCGGGAACAGTTCGCTGAAGGCCCAGACCATGGCATCGACCCGGTCGGGGCTGCCCTCGCCCTCGTAACCGGCGGCGGTGACCTGGCACATCTGGCCCTCCAGTTCGGGAAAGCTGCCGACATGGGAAATCCTGCCGGTGCTGTACAGCGCCGCGATCGGCTCCGCCCGCACGTGCTTGCCGCGCGTCGCGCGGACTTCCCGGATCGGCAGGTTCGGGCGGACCGTCTTCAGCGTGTGCTTCACCATGTCGCCGCCCTGGTTCACCTCCACGACGATCGCGTCGGCCTCGTACAGGTCGTAGAGCGCGACCGCCCGCTCCGCCCACTGCTGCGGCGAACCGCTGCGCGTGGCGTCGTCCAGCAGGTAGCCGCGGCCGTCGGCGCCGAGGCCGGCGGCGATAATGCCGTGTTCGTTGCTGCCGGTTGCCGCCGACACCGCCGGGTCGACGGCGATCACGATGCGCTCCATGTCGGGCGCTTCGGCGCGCCGGCCTTCCTGAATGATCTGCCGCGTCCAGATCGCGCCGACCGCGACCGGCTCGTACTCGCCGAGCCAGATATGACCGTAGCGGTCGGGCACGTGGGTCTGGTCGTAGAGCCGCTCCTGTTCCAGCACGTCCGGAAAGAACGGGTTGTCGCGGTAGGTCGCGCGGACCACCGCCGCATCCTTCGGCGGGTTCGGCCCGCGCAGCAGCGCGTCGACCGGGTCGCTGGCGTTGCGCGGGTTCCAGGAGAACCAGAGTTCCGAGCCCGGCTTGCGGATCGTCGGACGCAACAGCTCCAGGCTGCGCGCCGTCATCGTCTGCGCCTCCTCGACATAGGCGATGTCGAAGCCTTCCAGCGACTTGATGCTTTCCGCCGTGTGGTCCTGCATGCCCTGGAACAGCACCACGCCCTTGCCCGGCGTCACGATGACGTCGTTCTGCACGCGGAAGTCGTCGCCGACGCCGAAGGCGCGGATCTTGTCTTCCATCAGCAGCTTGACCGAGTCCTTCAAAGACTTCTGCACTTCGCGCACGCAGACGATGCGCGTGCCCGGCATCAGCACGCAGCGCTCGATGCCCATCTCGGCGAAGAAGTGCGACTTGCCCGAGCCGCGCCCGCCATAGGCGCCCTTGTAGCGCGCCGGCGTCAGCAGCGGCAGGAACGCCCTAGCCGTCCGGATCTGCAGCGTGCGGGTCAACGATGGTCCGTTCGATCTTCTGCACGCCGAGTGTGCCGGACAGCTCGTTCTGCACCCGGTCGCCGTATTTCTTCGGCTCCATCCGGGCCATCAGCCATTTGCGGGTGTCGACGCGCAGCCGCGAGCGGGTGACGTGCTCGTGGTTCAGCACCGCATCGCTCGCCCCGCCGGCGCGCTTGCGCGGCACCCAGTCGTTCGTGCCGTCGTCGGCGATCTCGATGATCTCGTCGGCCCAGTAGTCGGCGCGCAGGCTCATCGCCCGCGCATACTGCTCGCGGAAACCGGCGTAGGTCTTGTTCGACGAGGCCAGCCACGACATGACGCTGGAGCGCGCCGGATAGCCCTCGTCGGCGCAAATCCGCCGCAGGTTTTCGCCATTGGCGATCCGCGTGCAGATGTCGTCGGCCAGCTTCGCCGTGTATTTCGTCGGCCGGCCCATCAGGTTTCGCCGTCGTCGCGGCAGTAGAATTCCACCCGGCCCTCTTCCGCCTTACCGTCGCTCGCCGTCGCCAGGCACGACAGCACATAGCGCGTGCCCTTGGTGCAGCCGCTGACTTCGGCGGTGGCATAGGTGTTGCCCTGCGACAGCACGGTGGCGCCGATGGTCGGGCCGGTCGGCAGGATGGAATAGACCGCCGACGTCAGCGTGCGCCCGCTGCCGAGCCAGCGGTCCCAGCGGAAGGTGAAGTCAGCGATGGTGCCCGGCGTCACGTCGTCGGTGCGCCGGGGAGACACGTCGGCCATTAGAATACCCTCACATCGCGGATCGTCGGAACGGCCGCCGCATCCCGCCGCGTCGGCAGGGCGCGCGCGGCGCGGTCGGATGGCAGCACGGTGACCGCATAGCGTTCATCGATCGCCACCACCGGGGTCACCCCGGTCGCCGCCCAGAACCGGGCCAGCCAGTGCCGGGCGTTGAAGAAGCGGGCGGAAAACATCAGGTGCCGTCCAGCGACACCGCGGTGCGGTTGCCGTCGCCGTCGACCGTGGCGGTGATCCGGTTCTTGCTGTTCGCCAGGTCGCGGAAGGTGTTGGTCGCCGTCGCCGCGCCCGACAGTTGCCCCAGCAGCGCCGAGGCGAACAGCCGCATGAGCTGGCGCAGCGTGTAGCTGTCTTCCACCACTTCATCCAGCACCGCATCGGCAATGGCCGAGGCCGCCGGGTCGTTCAGCGCCGCGATCAGGCCCGGCACGTCGTCGGTCTGCAGTTCGTTGGTGTCGGCCAGGATCGACGCGATCTCGCTCGCCATCTCGCCGAAGCTGCCGGCGGCGACATGGCCCGCCTGCGCCTCGTCCCACACCGCATCGGCAACGGCCGCGGCGGTCGGGTCGTTCAGCCCCGAAATCTGGCTCGGGATCGTCGTGCCGGTGTCGCTCAGAATGGCGTCGATGTCGGTCTTGACCTGTTCGCCGAACGTGCCCGCCGTGGTGTGGCCCGTGGTCGCCTCGTCCCACACCGCATCGGCGATCTGCGCCGCCGTCGGCCCGCCGCCGCCGCTGTCGGCCAGGGCCTGCAGGCTGTCGGTGGTGTTGTCGAAGGTGTCCCAGTCCGCCGTCGCGCCGGAGGCCACCAGCCGCGCGATCACAGAGTTGTTGGCGACGTCGGTGCCGGTGACGCTGGCCGACAACAGATGATCGAGGCCATAGGTCTCGATCGCCGCATCGCACTGCGCGTTGACGTCGGCGGCGCTGACGTCGTTCAGCCCGTCGAGCGTGTTCGTCGTGCCGGCGATGCCCTTGACCCGCGCGCTGGCGTCGAAGGCATCGGCGCCCGACCCGAACAGCGCGTCATAGACGTTTTCTTCCAGCACCGTGAACTCGTGATAGACCGGCAGTGCGCCGCTCTCGTTCACCATCAGCTGCAGCCGGCCGACCGTGTTGGTGTCGGTCGCATCCAGGGTGACGGTGTAGTAGCCGATTTCATCGTGCGTGCCGCCGCCGGAATTCTTGGCGACGATGTTGCCGCCGTTCTTCGACAGCCGGACGTCCGCCGCGGCGATCGTCAGGGCGGTTTCCGCGGTCACGCCATCGGTGCTGTCGACGAACGGGCCGATCAGCACGCTCTGGCTGGCCGTGCTCTGTTTCAAAAACTGCATCTAGGCCGCCTTCATTCTGCGGTAGTGGTGCGCGAACACGGGCACGGCGGTGCCGCCGCCGCCGGCCGTGTAGTCGATGTCGAGTTTGGCAGCGGAAGCTGAGTCGCCGTCGTATGCCCACCACCGCACATTGCCGTAGTTTGCCGAGGCGTCATTGTCGAACAGGATCTGGATCGCCGATGGATCGTAGCTGTCTGCCAGCTCCTGAATGACGCTGGTCACGCTGAAGGTGTAGCTCACGCCCTCCGCCCAAAATGGCGTCGCGGGCCCCGTTACGTCCGTGTACGCGGTCGTGCGCGTCTTGCCGCTATGCGAAGCAGCGTCGGTCGGCGCCGTCGGCGCGGCGCTGTCGTCGGCATAGATGCGGAAGTCCCGCACGTGATCGGGACCCTCCCAGAAGTTTCTGACGATAAAGTCGGCCGAGTTGATCGTGGCACCGGACAACCCGGAAACGCCGGTAAAGCGAAAGAAGCTGTCCCAGTCCGACCAGGTGCGGCCGACCCAGCAATCCGAATCTGAGTTTGAGAAGGCGCCCTCCCCGGTGTCCCCGTCGTCCGCACCGGAGCTCACCTGCAGATTCAGTGTCGGCATCAGCGCGTCCTCGGCCTGAAAGTCGATCTGCCCAGCGTCTTCACATCGTCGCGCGCCAGCACGCCATGCGGGTCGCGCCGGGCCGACCGCTTCACCGTCCGGTCGCGCTTGTCGCCGCGTTCGCCCCTGGCCGTGGCCCGGGCGGCATAGGCCTCGATGTTGGCGCGGATCCGCGCGCCGACATCAATGGCCTTCGTCTCGCGCTTCAGCCGCGGCCGCGCCTCGGGCTGCATCGCCTGCAGGTCCGCCTTGCTGTGAAAGCTGCCGTCTTCCGCTTCATAGCGCCCGTCGGCGCGCTGCACCGGGCCATGCCCGGCCGCGCGCAGCTGCATGATGAAACTGTTCAGCAACACCGGCGGCTCGCCGCGCCGGTAGCTGGCCTCATCGTCCCAGAACTCGACCTCGACATAGGTCTCGTCCCAGCCGTCGACGGTACTGATTTCAACGATTTTCGCGAACATGCCGTAGCGACACCCCCGATAGGGTCAGGGAACGGGTCATGATTAGTTTTTGTTGTCTCGGTGTCGCCAAAGGCGACAGCCATTGCGGCAGCTACACCAGTCGATGGTGCTGGAACTGTGCGGCGATATCGCCACGCCTGACGTACTGTCGCCGGAGACGAAGGATTGCCCGAAGCGCCAAGATGACACGCCGTGTCCGGACTACTACCCGGACATTCGTGCAAGGCGGTCGTAGCGCCCGCCAGGGCCCCGCGCGCGATGTTGATGGTGGTCCGTATTGCTTCATTGACCGTTCGGCGGTGGAGGAAGTCGCCAGTGAAAAGCGAAGGCCAACTAAGCGCCAAGTAAAGCAAGGATCGTAGTCGCGAGCCTACAACCGTTGGTATGCAGGTGACGCCCGTTCATCTATCCTCTTGGCCGAGCAGGGAGTTGTCTAGAAAACCTCGCCGCAATATCCGTGAGGACTACAACATGCGCACACTTGGAATCCTGGTCGTTGTTCTTGCGCTTCTCGCACCTGATATACCGGCTCGCGCAGATGATGATGCGGACAAAGAAGACAAAGGTGACAAACAAGACGCCAAAGAGCTCTCTATGTGCGTCTTAAAATGTAGAATAGAGAGAGATAGAGATAAGAGAAAATGCGACCGTATCTGGCAGTATGGATCAAATGGTCATCGCCAATGCCGGTCTGACGCAAATACATGGCATGATGTTTGTACAAGGCTGTGCTAGTCGATTTGGAAGGCACCATTTCCTATCGATGAAGCGATTGCAAAAGCACGCAGGCTTGTCAGAGCCGTTTCTATTGGCAAACTCACTACGTTGTGCCCGGGCCGATTTGAACTCAATTCCTCCAATTGGCAAGCAAGTGTTCCGCCCTGAAACGACAACGCCCCGCGCGGGTTTTCCCGGCAGGGCGCGACGATGCGAACTGTGCCGCATGTAGCCCGATCCGATGTACACTGTCAACACCCGGCGCCGGGTCCGCATGCCTCCGGCCGCCGTTGTCACAGCCACCGCAAGATCGACCCGCCCTCGCCGGCCCTGCCCGGTGTCGCAACCGCGATCCGGGCCGCCGTCATCCGGCGGCAGGGGTGCGCGGGTACAGGGACGCTGACGCCGGCCTCGCCGGCTGTGTCATCGCGATCGAACTTGGCGGCGTGCGCCGGCGACAGGTCGTACTGTAAAATCAAGGTCCGCTTCGTGCCGCCCGCGATGGCGCCGCAGGCCGGCGGCATGCCGGCACAACCGGTCGCGGCCGCCGTCGCCGGCGACGCCCCGGTTGCCGTTCATGTGGAGATAGTCGCTGCCATGGCCCCGGCCGTCGCGGCCGCTGCACCCGCCCCCCATCGCGGATCGCCGGCCCCAGACACGACAACGCCCCGCACGGGTTTTCCCGGCAGGGCGCGACAATGCGAACTATGCCGCATGTAGCCCGATCCGATGTACACTGTCAATGCTCAGCGCTGGGTCCGCGTGCACCCGGCTGCGATTGTCACAGCCACCGCCCCGTCACTCCGCCCTCGCCGGCCCTGCCCGGTGTCGCAACCGCGATCCGGGCCGCCGTCATCCGGCGACAGGGGTGCGCGGGTACAGGGACGCTGACGCCGGCCTCGCCGGCTGTGTCATCGCGATCGAGCTTGGCGGCGTGCGCCGGCGACAGGTCGTACTGTAAAATCAAGGTCCACCCGGTTTGCGGCGCGGCAGACCGGCGGCAGGCCGGCACAGACGGTCGCGGTCGCTACCGCCGTCGCCGGCGACGCCCCGGATGCCGTTCATGTGGAGATGGTCGCCGCCCTGGCCCCGGCCGTCACGGCCGTTGCACCCGCCCCACCTCGCGGATCGCCGGCCCCGGACACGACAACGCCCCGCGCGGGACCTCCCGGCAGGGCGCGACGATGCGAACTGTGCCGCATGTAGCCCGATCCGATGTACACTGTCAACACCCCGGCAGCGCCCCGCAACACCCCCGTCCGCCATTGTCACAGGGTACGATGTGGCTGAGGGCAGCTCAAATGAACTGCCCTCACCAAGTGCCTAGACGGGCACCAGGATTGGCCACGCTTTTTTGCCGTACGATTTCGCGTACAGCCGCCTGCCGGTCTTCGGACACCTCCGCCACGGGCGGAAGACGTACCGGTATCCCGGTGGCGGTGGTGGCAATGTTCGTTTTGCCATAGCCGTGTCTCCTCTTCAGGGCGACGTTTGCCTTGACAAGAGACCGCCACTATGTTCTAGGCAGAGATGCTAACCGTCTGCGCTAGTGGCGTTCCTTGCGGCTCTGCACCAGCTAGCCCTTGGTGCCCAGTGCAGAAAACATGATGGACCCGGGCGCGTGCTCGGGTCCTTTTGTCTCTAAATCCTCCCTTTCTTGACCAGAAACGCGAGCCTGTTGCCGGCAGCCTCCCTTGAGACGCCGTGACGCTCCATCACAGCACTCTCGTCATCGTGTCGGGAAAAGAAACTCCGCGGCATCAACAGTTCCGCAGCGAACTGATTAGCCTGCGGCTCACTAAGTCTGAATGGCCGTTCGGCCCGGCTGTCTTCTGCGCGCGCCAACGGTACGTTGGTGTGGAGAAATAGGTGGCCAAGTTCGTGGGCCGCAGTGAACCGCGCTCGACCGTCGCCGCGCCAAGCCGCCGCATAAACGTCTTCACGCAGCTCAATGAACTCCCCCTTTGGACATGTGTGGCCTTCGCTGCCGCGCATGTCCTCCCGTGACCCGACTTCCAGTCTGATCAGACCCAACCTTTGGTCCATGACCAGTTCGAGAAAGTCCATGATCGGAAAATATGGATCAGCTTCCCGGCCTGCGAAACACCTCACCTCAGTGGCTTTCATAGCGATCGCATCCCACGAGCGAGGCGGAACTATGTAGTCATAGCCACTCATCTTTCGTCTTTACGCCCCCCTAAAATGGCTTTGATTTCCTCAAGTTCCTGCGGCGACAGAGTGTTTATTCTGCGGGCCAGCAACCCGACCGTATCACGTCCTAGAGCGCTATTTGGCTCAAGGACGAATGCCTTCCGTGACGCGTCGGCCGCGCGCCGCAGCGCGTCGGCTGCGTCGGCTGCAAGACCGTAAATTTTAATGATCAGTTCCTCGAACCCTGCCGGTGGCGCCTTCTTCCCGACTTCAACAGCCGAAATGAAAGACGGCGATTTACCGAGATGCCCGGCCATGTCGAGGAGACGTTCGTCCCGGTCTATGCGCAGTTTTCTAAGCTCCTTGCCAATGGCTGTAGTCATGGTGGTTTTCCTTCGGTTCGCTCCCGTGGTTAATAATGTATAAAGTTTTCAGCGGAAATCAACCTCGTAGGTGGATTTTTTTTCTCGCATGGGATGATTTTTCACCTTAGATCGGTTGATCACTTCTGGCTGAGATGCGTCGCTTACAGCTGCTACTTCGTACTCCACCAATCCACCCGAACCGGGCGCAGCGGCGGCGAGCCCAGGAAAACGGAGGGCGCGGGCGCTGCCGACCTGCTACGCTACCGCAGATGGTAGACAGTGGGACCCGCGCGTCATGAACAAGCAGGAGAGCCTTGCCCTCTATGCACACGGCAAAGAGGCGTGGAACGCCTGGGCCGAAGACATGCTGGCCCGCCGCCAGGCGTTGCAAGACGCCGGCAAATGGTCGCCGCGCGAGGATGCCGGTGCCTGGACTACAGAGACGCGCGACTGGCACACGGCCGCAGCGGCCGACTTCGCGCAAACTAACTTCGGGGCAGACGCGGATTTAGCCGACTTCGTATTTCCTGGAGCGGCAAAGTTCGACAACGCGACATTCCCCGGGGACGCACGGTTCCACCGCGCGACGTTTTCCGGGGGCGCAGTGTTCTACGGCGCGGCCTTCTCAGGGGACGCAGAGTTCGATGACGCGACCTTCACCGGGGGCGCACGGTTCAACCACGCGAAGTTCGCCGGGAACGCAGAGTTCACAAACGCGACGTTCGCCGGGGACGCAGACTTTGACAGCGCGACATTCACCGACAGGGCAGGTTTCTTCGAAGCGACGTTCGCAGGGATGGCAGAGTTTTCTGACGCGGCTTTTTCGGGGTTAGCGTGGTTCGGCATTTCAACCTTTTCCGGGGACGCAAAGTTCGACAGCACAATCTTCGCCGGCACGGCATCGTTCGACGATGCCACGTTTGACCGGGGTGCTATTTTCCGCGCCATTAAAAGCGAGCGCGCCTTCTCCATCGCCGATGCTCACTTCCATCAGGTGCCCGACTTCATTCAGGCCACCTTCGCCGCGCCACCGCGGCTCGACGACTGCCGCATCGAACCACGGCGCAACTCGCCAACCAGCTTGGCCGCGGTCAAGGCCATTTTCTCCGCCGATCCCGAACTGTCGGCCCGCTGGCGCGCGCTGAAGAAGCTGGCGATCGAGGCGCATGACCACGACCGCGAACTGGCGTTCTTCAAGGGTGAACTGCAGTCCCGGCGCTGGACCGCCGATCCGCCATGGCGGCCGATGTTCTGGTTCGGCCTGTTCTATGAATGGCTGTCCGACTACGGCCGCTCGGTGTTCCGCCCACTCGCCTGGTGGGCCGTGGCCATCGCGCTGTTCGCCGGGCTTTACGTGGGTGAAACCCCAACGCTGGCCGGCGCCGGCGAGTCCGGCATCGCCTGGACGCTGGGCGAACTGGCGCCAGCACACTTTGCCGCTTCGCCGACACCGCTCACCTGCGAGGCCGGGGCGGGCGCGCCGCTATGGGCCGCCGTCGACCTGTCGGTCCGCAACGCGCTGATCTTCGCCGGCACGGCATCGTCCGCCAAGATGAACCAGAACTACGCCTGCCTCTACGGCATCGATACGGCCCCACCGCCCGACCCCAGGACCGCCGGCGCGGCGCCCACGGCGATGCGACTGGCGACCGCCCTGCGCGTCAACATCCCCTATCGCGTCGCGCTCTACACGGTGCTGCAAAGCGTGATCTCCGCCGTCCTGCTGTTCCTGTTCCTGCTCGCCGTGCGCAACCACTTCCGCATCAAGTAGCGGCGGCACCGCCACCCGCCCGTCTGCGTCCGCCCGCTGCCGCGCCGGCTCGCGCGACGGGCAAGGCCCGGCGGAACGACGCGCGCCGGTCCCGCCGTGAGGCAGCGCCGCGCAGGGCGTTTGCGAAACATCGAATTAGGTGCACCATCGCCGTAGTTTCCATCGACGTGACAATCGCAGCCCCGGCATATCGGTCCCAAGGGAGAACGGTGATGGCTGAACGACCGGCCTGGCGCAGGGTTTTGGACTGGTTCACGGTGCCCCCGGCGCATGTGAGCGCAAAGCTTGCCCGGTACTACATCTACTGGAAGGTGTTCTACGTCCTGGCCGCCGTCGGGCACTTCATGACGCTGCTCATGTTCTGGCAGCTCGGCGTCACGTTCATGGCGCTTTTCAACATCTTCTCCGTTGCGGTTTTCGTCAGCGCGCTCTGGCTGCTCGACCGGGCGTACTACCGCCTCGCGTTCTGGGGCGCGATCGCCGAGCTCGTGCTGCACGGCATCGCCGCCACCGTCTGCGTCGGCCATCAGTACAGCTTTCAGCTCTACCCGTTCCTGGTTGTCATCCTGCTGTTCATCCAGCCGTTCTACCGGTTGCGCACCGCCATCGTCGCGGCCGCGGCGGTCCTGCTCAGTGCGGCTGCGCTGATGGCCTTCTCGGTGACCAATGAGCCTGTCTACGTCATCCCCAATGATCAGGAGGTGATGCTGAGCGCGTTGCCGCTGATCACCTGGCCGTTCTACGTATTGCTGATGGTTCTGCCGTTCGTGCGCGCGTCGGCGCGGGCAGAAGAGGAGATCGCCGCCGCTTACGGGGAAAGCGAGCGCCTGCTCCTGAACATCCTGCCGGCGCCGATCGCGGCGCGCCTGAAGGAGACCGAGGGCATGATCGCCGAAGATTACGACAAGGTCGCGATCCTGTTTGCCGACATTGCGGGGTTCACCCAGATGTCCGGCCGGCTGAAGCCCGCGCAGCTCGTCAACCTCCTCAACGATGTCTTCAATGCCATCGATGAGGTGGTGGCCCGGCACGGCGCGGAAAAGATCAAGACGATCGGGGACGCCTACATGGTGGTCGCCGGCCTGCCGCTTGCCGATCCCGACCCGGACGACACGATCGCAAACCTGGCGCTGGACATGGTCGAGGCGGTTTCGGCGTTCAAGGACCCGGTCACCGGCGCGCCTGTGCAGATCCGCGTCGGCATCAATTCCGGCGCGGTGGTTGCCGGCGTCATCGGCAACCGTAAGTTCGCCTACGATCTTTGGGGCGATGCCGTAAACGTGGCGGCGCGCATGGAGGCGACGGGCGAAATCGGCCGGATTCAGGCGCCCGAGGCCTTTGCAGGACCGTTAAAGGACCGCTTCACGTTCGAACCGCGCGGCGCGGTTGAGATCAAGGGGAAAGGGCTGATGCAAACCTGTTTTCTCACCGATCGTCACCGGCCGGCGCCGGCGGCGTGAGCGCGGCGTACTCAGCGAAACCGCAACGGTCAATGCTCCCTCAATCGAATCTCCAAGTGCGCGCCTGTTCTTGAGCAACAATGTATGGATGTCGCCCGGGGTCGCCTCGGGACGAACGGGAGGCCGGTCGCCGGTGACCGGAGTCGCCAGCAAGCAGCGGTCAGGCAGTCGCCCGAGCTCGAATTACGGCGTTTGGCGTTGGTCCGGTCGTATCGGCGGCGCGGTCGGGAGGACCGCGTCCAGCCAAAACCCGACCTGCCGCCGATGGCCGGCTGTTTGAAGACCTGTGTTCGGCGACCGCCGGATGGGCAGGCTCGAGTCTTGCGGCGACCCCCGAACAACCTCTCGAACAACTTCCCGAACAGACCGTTGAACAAACGGATCCTCGACATCATGCGGATGCAACGAGCCACCGCAGGCCGATAGGGTCGACGCGCTCGGGTCGCGTCGTTTGCTGCGGCTCACATCATCACCTGCATCGCAAGCCGCCGTATTCGCACACGTGTTCTGATCCAACCGCCGTCTTGTCACGTAGTACGGCTGTGGCACAGATGGAGTTGAACATGAAATCAGTAAAATCTATCGGGCTTGCCGTCCTATGTACGTTGGCATTGATGGCAGGCACGGCATCCGCCCAGTCGTCCTCGGGCTTCTACGTCGGCCTCGCCGGCGGCGCGAGTTTTCTGAGCGATAGCGATTTCGACGTTCTGGGCGCCGTGAACGTCGACAATGAATATGATCCGGGCTACGCCGTTGCCGGTTTTGCGGGATATGACTTCGGCTCTGTCTGGACACTCGGCGGCGTCCGGCTGGAAGGCGAAATATCGTATCGCCAGAACGACATCGATGTTCACTCCGTGGCCGCTCTCGGCGGCGATCAGCCGGGAAGCGATGGCGAGGCGAGTGCCCTGGCATTCATGGCGAATGTCTACAATGATTTTCTGCCCGGCAGCCCGTTCCGGCCCTATGTCGGTGCTGGCGTAGGCGCGGCAGTCGTTGATTTCTCCGGCTATCGCATTGCCGCCATTCCCAACGTTCTCGATGACGACGACACGACGTTCGCCTGGCAGCTGATGGCCGGCGTCTCCTACGATCTCACAGAGCAGATGTCGTTGGGCGCCGAGTACCGCTACTTCGCAGCCGAACCGGAGCTGACCTCGTCGCCGGCGACGCAGTCCGTCAACAACGACGTCGACTACGACAGTCACAGCATCTTCATCAGGCTCAACTACAGGCTCTGATCCAAACCGACCGTACCGGAAGCGCGCCCGGGGCAAGTTCGGCCCCGGGCGCGCTTTTTTCGTCACGAACGTGTCGGGATCCCAGGGCGCTTTCCGCTCAAGCGGACTCTGGACCGGCCCACTGCCGCGCCGGGTCACACGTTGGGGACGGCCCGGCGGAACGATGCGCCAGTCCCGCCATGAGGCAGAGCGCCGCATGAGGTTTGCGAAACATCGAATTAGGTGCACCGTCACCGCTATTCTGTCACCGTAATGCGCGTTCGATGGCCGTTGCAAACGCCGGAGGCCGAAACGGCATGGTTCGAAACTTTCCCTATGTGCTCGTCGCCCTGTCGGTGCTGCTGCTCGTCTGGGGAATTTTGGGCTTCGTCGAATATGTCGCGCCGTCGGCGGCGTTTGGCCTGCAGAACGCGAATTTTCCGCCCGGGGTGCAGTTTCTGCACTGGCTGCTGATCGTGCTGACGGGAGCGGTCTTCGTCGCGGGCTTCCTGCTGCGCTGGCGGCATACGCCCTTTGCCATGATCGTCATGTACGCGACGCTGGCGACGCTCTGTTTCGTCGAGACGGTGGACTTCAATGCATTCGGCGGCGGGCCCGGCCGCTTCCTCATCATGGCGGCGGAATATGTCGCCTACATCGCGCTCTCCGTCTATCTGCTGCGCTCGCAGCACATCAGGGAACGCTTCGGGCGGACATCGTGACCGACAACGGCGACGACGACGCCATCATGCGCCGCGCGGTTTCCACCGACCGGCCGCGGCGTGGGCCTGCCATGACCGGGCAAGACCGCGCGCTCGTGCGTTTTGCGTCGATGCGGCCTTGACCGCCCCGCGCCCCCACCCGGCTGGTGTTTTGGATAAGTGCCTGTGCCACCCCGCGCCCCCACCCGGCCACCCACGGGAGTATCCTTATTGGGTGGCCGGGTGGGGGCGCGGGGTGGTGCAGGCCGCGCGTGAAGCGCGCCAAACATGACTCTTGGTCGGTGGGGGGAGAGGACCGGCTAGGCGCTGCCCAAACAAAACGCGTTAGCAGGCGCGTGGCAGCGGGGCGTCGGTCGCGGCCAGGGCGGCGTTCAGCGGCGGCTCGATTTTCGCCGCGGCCTCCGCCAGCCGCGTCGCGGGAATGCCGCGCAGGTTCGCGAACAGCCAGTCGAGCTCCGCGCCGATGTCGCCCCGGCCCTGCATCCGCCGCGTCGGCACGGGCCGCAGCCGGCCGTCCTCCAGCCGGCCGAGAACGAAGCGGAAGACATAGTTCGGCGTCAGCCCCATCCGCATGTCGGCGACACTGACCTCGCCATCGCGCAGCAGCAGCCGGTAGTAGCCCTGGCTGAACCGGGCCACCTTGCCGATGCGCGCGTCGTCGTCGGCACATGCCTGCAGCCGCAGATGGCGGTTGTGCGCATAGAGCGTCACCCGCTCCGGCCCGCCGAACATCGGCATGTAGAGATTGAAACTCCGCTCGCCGTCGATCGCGATCACCTTCCAGAACGCGGTGTTGAACGGCGTGGGGATCGCGAGCAGCCGCTCCGGCGTGACGCCATTCGCCGCCAGCAGCGCCTCGGCCCGGCCGGCGATCGTCTGCTGCGCGACCAGGGTCCAGCCGAGATAGGCGGCGGACAGCCCGAGGCACACGGTCAGCGCCTTGCGGTAGAGCGGCGTCCAGCTCCGCAGGCAAAACGCCCAGACCATCGCGACGAGCAGCGGCAGGGTGTAGAGCGGATCGATGATGAAGATGGAGCCGACCGATACCGGGTCGGTCCAGAACGGCCAGAACAGGCGCGTCCCGTAAATCGTCATGGCATCCAGAACCGCATGGCTCGTGAGACAGAGAAAGACCGCGGCCCATGCGAGCCACCGGTCGTCGCGCAGCGGCTTCAGCCCGAGCCTGACGGCCTCGCCGATGACCGGCGTCAGCGCGGCGTGAACGAACAGCGCATGGCTCCAGCCGCGATGCGTCACGAACGAGTCGATCGGGTCGTCCGGCGCCAGAAACACATCCAGGTCGGGCAGCGTGCCCAAAAGGCCGCCGGCGATCGCGGCGCGGCGCGGCCCGACCTTGCGGCCCAGAACCGCCACCCCGACACAGGCCCCGAAGGCGATTTGCGAAAGACTGTCCATGTGCAATCAACGGCGAGTGATGTTTACAGGAGCGCCGGCAGCGTCATTCGCCATTACGCACACGGCCATTCGTTGGACCATCTGGTCGTTGGATCAATTGTGTGGGCGGCACAAAAACCCGCACGTCCCGCCCGCAGCGTCGGACATCGGTCGTCGCAGCGTCCGCCAGGCGCCGATGTTAGCACGATCGCGACCCGCCTCAATTGAGCGGTCCACATTCGATGTCAGCTCGCCACCGGCTCGGTCTCCAACGAGCCTGTGGTCGGCGGCGCCGAGCCAGTCACGCAACCGGCCACGCGTGTGGCTGTGGCAACCATCTGAATCCCAAACCACGGCGCCCAAACGGCTGGGCAAGAACGGCAAACAATAAACCGCCCTATCGCCTCGCCATCCTAACTGTGTTCTGCATCCGATAGCCCGGCGACCCGCGGCAAGGGCGCCGCCAATGGCAAGACCCAGGTGTCCAAATTCTAAGCGTGTACAGGCTGCGCATGATACCGGTTCATGATCACGTACGCGGAATTCCGAACATCTCATTGCACGGTGTCAGGAAACAATTCGCGGCGAAACCCCTCGCAAGCAGCCTGTACATCAGGTGCAATGCTCGCCTCGGACGCGGCAAAATCTTTGTAGAAAAACTTTGCTGTTTCCCATCTCCCTTCCGATCGATCCGCCGGTATGTGTGGTGCTAAATCGGTAGCTGAAACGATGAGAAGTTTAGCCTGCTGATGAAGAAGCCAGAGATGAAACTCATAATGTTCACTGTTGAGCGCCGTCTCCCATTCGTTTCGACTGAGAAAGAAATTCGCCTCTTTGACACGCATCGAACTGCCTTTGACTTCGATCTGAAGTGGCTGGGCCGCGCCTGCCGCTACGACGGAGAGAACATCGTAGCCAGAAACGTTCGATTCAATTGCCTGCCAACGAGGCTCTTGTCCCTTTTGTGCTGTCTCATTCAGAACGGTAAGGCGTTCAGCAGCGCGGCCGACACGAAGATTGAAACTAGATTGGTTCGAACGTAAGCCTTGCGTAACTCGGTCCCACCAATCGACGATATCTGGATCAGTCGATTCAAACAGGCCACATTCACGGAAGCACTGTTCAGCTGGCGACGGCATTGCCTTTCGTGCTTCATATCTTCCCAACCGTATCCGCTTGGACCAAGACGGATTATCAAAGACAATCAGGTCGGCAAGCTGCTCCCGAAGCCTGAGGCTGGCATCTCCGACAAGGACCACCGCCTGTCCCCGCTCTGTCAGTCTTAGGATTCCGGTTTCACCAATACTCACCCATTGGCAGCGCTGCGACAGCTCTAACACCAACTTGGCGTCTGCGACTTCGAACCGTGTAAAACTCTCCTGAAATTCGTTCTGGCTTATTGATTGATCGTGAACAAGTTCAAGGAAGGATTGGCTGGAATAAAGAACGCCGACCGAAAACATCTCACCGCCGCCATTCGTCAAGATGTTTCAAGAAGTCAGCGAAGTCTTCATCGTTAAAGGCTTCGACATCCGCATCGAGGTCTACGGAAAATGGTTCCGCGTGCAGGCTCCGATCACCCAGCACCTCGGCCATTCGCACGATCTTGCTCTTAAGCCTCCGACCGACCGATTGGTCCACCGTGTCAGGACATGCCAAAATCTCAATAGTTGTTGTTTGGTCGGATGGCAAGCCAAGGCGATGAATACGATCCTCGGACTGTAAGTACTGGGCTGCATTGTAGTTACGGTCGAGGTAGATCGCATGATGGCAAACCGTATGGAGACTGATCCCCTCACCGCAGGCAGCGGGGTTTGCTACCAATGCCATGCAGTTTTCATCGTCATGAAACCGTTTTATTTTTTGTTCCCGAGTTCCCTCTTCATCTTCGCTTCCCGCTTCAACGCGTCCATGAATGTACTCAGCGCCCAGATCCCGTAAACGTTCTGCAACAAGCTCCACGTTGTTGACAAATGACGACCAGATAATCGTTTTATGGCCCTGCCTTGCGAGTTGTCTCGCTCTAAGGCAAACGAACTCAAGCTTCGGGCTATCACCTTCTTCAAGTACATCAGCGAGCAAAGCGGAGTGCTCAAACTCCGACACCCGAGCAAGTAGCGCTGGATTGGTTGCGACCTGAAGGAGGCGGAGCGCACTGCGACCCGCTTGACGCAGTCTTATCCGGTCAGAAACGCCAATACTCGTATTCGCTTCCCGCGCTGCTTCGGAGGATAAGAGCCTGTACAGCTCGTATTGAGCTGGTTTCAGCGGAATTGATACCTCTGAGCGCCGTGGATCAGGAAGTCCCAATTCGGCCTTGGTGGTTCGGACGTAGACCGGCTGGATAAGCTCGTCGACATTTGTTTCATCGGCTTCGATTTCCGGGAAGAGAAACCTAAACTGAGGCACCAAATCAGAGATGTCATTTGGCATGGGCGTGCCGGACATAATGAGCTTCGATTGCGGCAGCTCGCATATCGACAAGACCGCATTCCCAATAACCCCTTCAAATCCTCGCTTCATACGATGCGATTCATCGAGGACCAGAAATGTATCAAACGTTGCAACGTAATTCGCAATTTCGTCAATTACGATTGCTGCCTGCTCATAGGTAATAAGAAGGTTCTTTGGTTCCCTCTTTAGAAGCGCCGCGATGTTTCGTCGGCCGCCAATGAGGCGCGTGAAACCTTCTTCTTTTGGAAGGCAAATAGCCAATTGCTCTTCCCAAGCCGGAAACGCGTTCTTGGGCGCTATAACGAGCAAGGTCGTCGCCGTGCTTCTCCGAAGTATGTGCAGAGCAAGTGCTTCGGTTGTTTTTCCCGCACCAGGCACTGAAAAGGTTGCACCCGCCGACGCTGCAGCGAGCTTTCCAATATTTCGGAATTGTTCGTGGGTAGGTTCCCGCTCGGTCAGGTTCCAAGCAGCATCCTTTAGCCGTTGGCGAATTGCGTCTTCGCTGAACGGAGTGGCGGTAAGGGTGGCCTCATAGTTACTCTTGTGTTGCTCGGCAGCTTCGAGTTTTGGCCGCGAACTCTCATCTGTAACTATCTCAAAATCATAGCGTCGCGCTTGATATTCGAGATCTTCGCGGCTCGACAGAAAGGCCCACCACGGCAAGGTGAGCAGGTTCGGTCCCTCTTCTGCGGCTTGATCTGTCGTGTCAAAACAAACGCGTCGGATGCGTGGCCATATTTGAGGCTTTCCGGTATAGGAAAGCTTGGCTCTCCTGCTGGTAGCGTCGTATGAAGCGACGACGCTATTCACCATCCGACGTTACCCACGATTGAAGTCCAGCCACCAACTTCGATATCTCGGAGAGATTTTCGGCGCACCCCTTCCGCGACGATCTGTCATCAATCGCACCCTGGGCTGCTGAAAGATTTTCGCGAGCTTTCTGTATCTGGTCTGCAACGAAATCGACCTTCTTCTTATGGCGTTTTCGTGCGGTATCAGCTTCGATCGTGTCGCGGATTACGAGGCGGGCATCTTCAAAATTCTCTGGCTGAGCCAATGCATCCGAAACGGCGATTAGTGTCTCAGTCTCGCTCCCTCCATTCGTGTCCAGATCAAGTTCGTTGACTAGGTTCTCAACAATTTGATCGAGTGTATCCCCAGCTCTCTTGATTTCCGTATACGTGCGCTCGCCTTCACCAGATTCGTCGGCCAAGCAGAAGGCGGCACGTTCAAAGGCATCCTTGTGCGCAGGAGAGCTTTTAAGTCGTTTGCGCGTCCGGGAAATCTGCACGAATGCATAATTCTTGTTGTCTACATCGCTATACTTCCTCGGCTTCTCCCTGCTTTCCAGATAGCTATCCGCATAATCAAGGCTGTCGAACAGCTCGCGCAAGTCTTTGATACTAATGTCATAAAGTGATGATATTTCTTCTTCCGAGTATCTGTGTAAATCGCGTTTCTCTTTAAACATCAATGCTCGGGCAGTCCAACTGTACTCGGCCTTAAGGTCCTCTTGAAGTTGGAGATTAGCTTCAAGAGCGTCCAGATCGCGTTCATCGCAGAACGGCAATATAACGGCATCTATGTTTTTAAAGCGTTCAAATCTCTTGGGGTCCGACTCGTACAAATCCCGCCACGTTGCTAAGCGGCGATTGCCATTTACTACGATCCCCAGTTGAGACAGGATGATTGGTTCTTTTTGTTCCTCGGTCTCAAATTCTTTAAAAAGATTTTTTTTCCGATCGCCTGCCAATTTTGCGAGCAGAGAGTGCTGTGCGACTTGGGCTTCTCTCGACTCCAAATCCGATCGGAAGAAATTCTCGTCTAGCTTTGGGTGCTCCACTAGGTACTCCGCTTGGCGATCTGTCGTCCTACCGTTCTCAAGACGATAAAGCGGCAAATCCAAGGGAATACGCCGAATTGCAAAATGCTGTGTTTTGCCCTGAAATCGTACAGGATGAGTATGCTCGGCAGGCGCTCCCGAAACCCCAGCGAGAAACTTCTTTCGTTTCGGCAGTGGCCAGCCGTTTTCCATCATTCACCTCACAGAGGCAAAAATATAGTAAATGTCCACAAATTTTCTAGGATAAATGGCAGTGGTGTATTTCAATACACCTAACGTCACCTATGCATCTTCGTTTGGTCTTACTGATAGAGGAGATGCCCGGTGGTCATAGAGCGGTCGAGCATGAGAGCGAAATCGTGCCGAGCCCGTAAGGACGGCATCAAGCCGCTGTTTTGAGAGCCGCGCATACTCAGGATCAATTTCGCAACCCCAAAAGCGGCGATTGTGCAAGAGGGCCGCGACACCAGCTGACCCAGCACCCATGAATGGGTCAAAGATGTGATCCCCTCTATTGCTTAATGCCAGTATTAGCCTTTCAACAAGGCCTACCGGAAACTGACAAGGATGCTCGGTCTTCTCGACATGGCCACCCTTGACGTTGGGAATGTTCCAGATGTCAGCTTCAGCTTCTCTGACCTCCCAAACATCTTCAGGATTCTTGCCAAGGGGATGGCTGGAGAGTTTTCCGACATTGGGGCCTTTGTATGCGCGTTTTCCCGGGTACTTTGGCGGGACACGCACCGCATCGAGATTGAATGTGTAATCGTCAGTTTTGGTATACCAAAGCACAACTTCGTACCGACCGCTGAAACGTCGGCGTTGATGCAGGCCATGGCCGAAATGCCAAACAATGCGATTTCTTAGCTTAAGGCCCAAATCATTGAAGATCGGATGGAAAATGTAGTCAAGTGGCGAAATGTATCCGTTCTCGACGTAATTCCCAACTTGCCAACATATACTTCCATTTTTTTTTAGATTTCCCACAATCTCCTTAATAATACTCGCCTGCCAATCGATGTACTCATTAATTGAGGTTCGAGATTCATAGTTTTTTCCAATATTATAGGGAGGGGATGTAACAATAAGATCCCACATTTCATTCTTTGGAATTTTTGCGATGAACTTCCCTATATCATAGTTCCAAATCACACTATCATCGTATGGTATATTTTTTGGAATTCTCTTAAAGATTTTTACTTTACTATTCATGCGTGCAAATTTCTCTCCTTATAAAAGGAGTACACTAATTTGCGGCACGGATCCACTTTTTTTTGGTAGGCGGGTACCAAAACTAGTGATCCTCTGGCCTGCAATGAATGTGTGTTCTAGTTTTTCAGACCGTCTTCATTGTGCTCGGCTTCCAGGTTTCGATACGGCGTTTTTGGCGGCGCAATGGCGCACCACCGTCCACCCCCCTCACCCCCCATCCCGCGCCGTATAGTGCGCCGCGAGCGCGTAACAGGCGGCGGTGAGCATGCCGGAGACCGTGCGGGCGTTGACCGCCATCTGCCCGGCCGTCTCCTTGATCGACTGGCCCATGCCCAGGATGCCCCATAGCGCCGTCGCCACCGGGCTGCTCGCCCCGCCGACCGCGCCCAGCGCCGCCCACACCCGGTCGCGCGCGTGCGCGATCGTCGCCGGCGGGCCGCCGTCGCGCCTTGTGCCGCGGATCGCGTGCATCAGGTCGCGGCTGGGATAGCCGCTCAGCGCCGCTTGCGCGAAATCCACCGTGAAGCGCTCGCCGGCGAGCCTCGCGGTCTGGTCGATGCTGCCGTTGCGCTGCAGCACGGCGAGCACGCTGTCGGCGCGGAACGGATAGCCGCGCCGGCCCTCGTCGTCGGGGATCTGCACCGGGCTGCGCGCCACCGCCGGCCCGTGCAGCGGCGTGACGTCATGGCCCTCGCGCGTCCGGCCGACCAGGCCGGCGGCGTCGTGGTGCTGCTGGCGCCAGTCGAGCGGCTCGCGCGCCGCCGCCTCGCGCAGCGCCGCGCGCTTGGCCTGGCGCCGCCGGCGGGCGATGCGCGCCGCCCGCTCCACACGCGCCACGACATCGTCGCTGACCGGCCGGTTCCTGCTCACATCTACGCTCCCTCGTCGCGCGGGCCATAGAGCCGCGTGCCCAGTTGCTCGATCAGCTGGCGTTCCGGCCAGGTCAGCCGCGCATCGTCGACCCGCACGGCGAACACGCCGATGTGGCGCCAGCCCTCGGCCATCACCCGTTCCGGCGCCGCGCGCTGGCCGCCCCGGTTCAGGCAGGAGCGCGGCGGGGCCGGCTTCATCACCGCGCCCTCCCGGTGCGGCGCAGGGCGCGTTCGTGCCGCGCGATCAGCGTGTCGGCGCAGCGCCCGATCACCCGGTCGAGCGGCTTCAGCGGCACCCCCTCGTTCAGGCGCCGGTTGTTCGCGTCGATCCAGCCGAGCACCTCGCGCAAGGACGCCGGGCTCAGGATGTCGGCCGCCGCCGGCCGCGGTGCGCCGGCCGCGCGCCGGGGCGCAGCGCGCTCGGGCCGGCGCATCTGGCGCACGTCAGCGCAGGCCGCGACGCACTCGGCGATCGACGGCCAGGTGCGGTAGGCATGGCTGTCGCGCACCTTGGGCCAGCCGGCCTCCAGCTCCGCGCGGGTGAACCGGTCCAGCGCCTCGGCATATTGCGTCAGCGCCGCCGCCGTCTGTTCCGCCGTCTTCAGGTGGCGCGGCGGCGCGAACGCCACGGTCATCGGCGCAATGAACGCGTCCTTCACGGTCTGCCGCGCGCTCATGGCGAGGTCCTCATGATCCGCGCACCCATGACCGGGCACGCATCGCCGAGGCGCCCGGCGGTCGGCGTCGCGGCCGTGTCCATACCGATGCGCATCGCGGGCCCGCTCACAGCCGCGCCAGCGCGGCGGCCACGTCGGGCGCGCCGTCGCCGCGTTCGCTCAGCGCCGCGGTGATCCAGCTCACCGGGTCGGCGATGCGCTGCGCCTGGGCGCCTGCCAGCAGGTCGTAGACCGCCCGGTCGTCATTGCCCGACAGCTTCAGCCAGCGGCCCAGCAGCGACTTCAGCGAGCGCGGCGGCTTGCCGGTCTCGGCGGCGAGCCAGGCCAGGCCGTGTTTGAACAGCGCCGCCTTCGGGTCCGCGCCGGCCAGCGCGACCTGCGCCAGCGGCATATCGGCAAGGCCGCCCGAAGACGCGGCTGCGTCCGTTCCGTCAGGAACGGCATTACGTCTCCCTCCTCCCTCCTCCATCGGCGGCGGCATTTGCTCCGTCGGGAGAACCGGCGGCGGCTCAGCGTCTGGAATTTCGGAAATGACCGGACTTAAACCGACGTACCGGCGCAGGCCCGGCGGGATGGGATGCACCTCCTTCGGCGCTTTCGGCCGCTGGAACTTCCTGAAGTTCCGAATGGCGCCGTACTCACGGCCGTCGACGTCGTAAGATCGGAGGAAGCCGCGGTCCTGCAGCTCGCCGAGCAGCGTCTCGATGGTCACGTTGTCGGCCGGGAACAGGCGCATCTTCAGGGTCAGCGGCTTCCACTCGAACACGCCCTGGTCGTCGGCCTCGGTCCACAGGCCGATGAACAGCAGGCGCGCGAACGAGGTGCACGACACGAAGCCCTCGTCGGTGAACAGGCCGGGGTGAACGGACCGGATCCGCGCCATTACACATGCCTCCATGTCTCGCCCGGGCACGCCCGGCGCACCGCCCTGTGCGGCAGGCCCGGCGCCCGCGCGGCATCGGTGACCGGCCCGGCCGCGCCGTTGCGCGCCCCGCTCATCGGAAACCCACCGTGACCCGGGAGCGCGCCGCCGGGTCGCGCCGCCGTTCGTTCCACGAGGTGTTCGGCTGATAGGCCACCGCCATGTGCGCCGCGCAGTACGGCTGGTCGGCGCGGCAGCGCTTGCCGCAATAGGTCGTGTCCTTGCCCTCGCCATAGGGCCAGCGGCAGGTCGTCGGCCGCAATTCGGTCAGGCTCAGCCGGTCTTCCGGCGCCGGGTCGGGCGACGGCGGTGACGGTTGCGCCGGGTCCGGCGACGGCGGTGGCGCGGGCAGCGTGGGCGGCGGTGCACGCCGTTGCGCCGGCCGGGGGATCTTGCCGGTGCGCGCGTCCAGGCCCTTGGCCCGGGTCACCAGATGGCGGTTGCGGCTGATCACGCCGGCGACCACACCGCGCGACACCGGCGGCCCCATTTCGCTCAGCACCGCGGCAATCGCCTTGTAGCTGCTACCGGCGTTGAACAGTCCCACGATCGCCCGGTCGCGCGCGGACACCTGGCGCAAAACGATCATGCCGCCACCCTCTCGACAACCGATGCGCGAGTCGGCAGCATTGAGCCATGAGCAATAATGAAACACCCGGCGGCCAGCGGATCGGATGGGTCCTTGCGCTGATCTACATCCCCGGTCTGTACGCCACGGTCTACTGGCACGCGATCTGGTCGCTGCCGGGGTTCGACCCTTTCGGCCGCGCCGTCATCGCGATCCTCGTCGGCGATCCGGACGCCAGCCAGGCGCTCGCCGCGTTCCTCGTCGGCCTGGCGGGCTTCCTCGGCGTCGGCGCCACGCTTTGGTGGAATGCCAAGCAGCAACGCGTTCAGCATCAGCGAGAGATCGATTACGAACGCGAACGTCGGATCGAACTGGATCGGCGCGAAGCAATGCCGGCCGCGGCCCTGATCGCTATGTTTGCTAGCGAAGCTCAGGTGATCCGCAATCGACTTCTGCAGCAAGAAGCCGATTTTGTCCGCTGGGTAGGGGAGTGGAACAAACTGCTGGAACGCTGCCTTCCGAACTACGAGACGGAGATCTTTCCGCGTTTTTCGGTGATGCCCAGTTGGCTCGCCTACGATTTGGCCACGGAGTACACCACTCTGCAGACACGTGGCCGGATCGGCGCCGGCAACTCTGCTGACGAGGGTCTGGACGCGCAGGACCTTGCGATTATCTATTCTCTTGTCGCCACCCGAACTGTAAGCTTGGATTGCCTGGCACGACGGGTGTTGCAATTTGTCGAGGGCATAGCCCGCACTGATGATCCCGAGGATGAGCTTGCAAGGCTGAAAGCCCAAGTTGATGAGGAAGAGCGGCAGCTCAGGGAACGGCTCGACCGTTAGCGGCAATAGCGCCTTGCGACCGGTCATCGTGGTGCCGCATCGCCGTGCTGCTCGAGCCAGCGGCGCAGGCGCCGGACGCGCGCCTTCAGGCGGCGCAGCCGCCGGATCTGGATGTCGGTGATCATCAGTCTCAGCCATCGTCTCATTCACTGCCTTTCAGCCTCCAATGACGGGGGAGAACCGCGCCCGCGGCGCATCCGCCGCTCATGCCGCGACCTTCTCGCCGACGGCGGCGATCAGCTCCTCGATCGGCACCTGGAGAAAGCCGGCCATGCGCGCCGCCTCGCCCGCGGTCAGCCGCCGCTTCTCCGCCAGCACTTCCGACAGGCGCGACTGGCTGATGCGCATGGCATCCGCCAGATCGCCCTTGCTGGCGTGGCGGGCCTTCAGCCGGCGGTCGATCCAGTCGCGTCTCATACGGCAATATTTACGGTTACAGTAAGTTTGGCGCAAGAGATATTTACGGCAACCGTAGATGACGTCACGTACGATCTGCGTAAAAGTGCCGCCATGTCACGCAAATGGCTGGAACACCGGCTCAGGGAACTGGCGCCGTCCGGCAAGAACAAGAGCGGCCTGGCGAAGGCGCTCGGCATCGCGCCGCCGCGCATCACCGAAATCATCAAGGGCGAGCGGACGGTGAAGGCCGACGAGGTCCGGCGCATGGCCCGTTACCTCGAAATGACGCCCGACGAGCTGTTAACCCTGATCGGTAAGGAATCGGAAACATTCTCCGTTCAGTCTAATTTGAAGGCCACAACTCCACTTACGCGCGTATTCGTTCGTGGCGCGGTGCAGGCCGGTGAATGGGTGGAAGCGACAGAATGGCCCCGCGATGATTGGAGCGCCTTGGAAGTGCCGGTTGATGATAGTTTCGCCTCAACCCCACGGTTTGGACTGGAAGTCCGAGGCCAGTCGATGGAGCAGGATTACCCGCCGGGTTCCGTCGTCATCTGTGTCAGCACTTTCGATATCGACTATGTGCCGCAGGACGGCGATCACGTCGTCGTTCAGCGCCGCGCGCCCAATGGATTAATGGAAGCCACGGTTAAGGAGCTGCGGCTCACCGGCGATGACGTCTGGCTCTGGCCGAAATCGTCGCAGCCCGAGCACCAGCAGCCGCTGCACCTGCCCTCGCAGGGCAACAACGATCACGACGAGGAAGTCACCATTACCGCGCTCGTGATCGGCGCCTACATCCCCCGCAAGCCCCGGGCCTGACCGGCCCGCATTCGCCGGCGAAAAACGAATGCCGTAAATTGATTTACGGTTTTCGTCATTTTCTTCTTGCATCGAATTTACGACTTTCGTACATTCACGTCATCGCCACCTTGCTGGAGGACCGACGATGACCACGCTGCACAATGACGGACAGGACCGGGAAATGAGGCGGTGCAGCGCACCGCTCGCCATCGCCGACCCCGACGTGGCGGTGCTGAAGGACGCCCGGATTTTCGCGCGCCTGTGCCAGCAGCATCTCGACCGGGCGCAGGCCGTCCGGCTCGATGCCGCGGCCGAGGCGATCGACGCCCTGCTGGCCGAGCTGGAGCAGGCGTTCGACCGCTTCGCCACGGCGGCGGCGGTCGAGCTGGAGGCCGACGGCCGCGACTGCACCGTCAGCGGCATCGCCGGCGAACAGCGCGCCGCCGCGTGGAGGCAGCGCTGATGGCCTGCGACTGCACCGAACTGTCCGTTGTCGGCTACGCCAACGCCTTCACCATCTGGCACTACCGCACGGCCGATCCGCTAACCGCGGTGCTGGCGCCCGGCTATTTCGACGGCGCGCACCGGCTGATCGAGACCGGCGACCTGATGGTGTTGAACACCGGTGGCGGCCATGCCCTCGCCTTCGTCCTGCGGGCCGACCGGCGCGCCGTGGCGCTGCAGGCGCTGGGCGCCGTCGAACCCGCCGACACTGGCAGCCACCGCGCCGCGGCCGCACCGCCCCCCGGCCATGGCGGCCTCACCCGCCGCACCGTCCTGGCCCCCTGCAACGGCCGGCCGGCAGCGGCCGTCCCGTCATGAGGGACATCGCCCTCACCGCCCGCCGCCGCCCGCAAAAATGGCCGCCCCGCCGCACCCTCGCCGCGGTAACGCTGGCGTCGGCAGCGCTCTGGACCCTGATCCTCTGGGCCCTGCTGTGATGTTGGCGCCCGCGCGGCGGTGCGCGACGAACTGCGCAACGGCGAGGTCGCCTACACGCGACAGGAAGCAAACGTGTTGACCGACCGCTGGCGCCAGCACAACACAATCAGGCAGCGCAGGTCGCTCGATCACCAACCACTAGCGCCAAGCGCGATCTTGCCCGCATCGGTTAGATCGCCCTACCCTGAAACCGTCCGGGCTCTCTCACAACAACCGGGCCACTGATCAGGGGCAGAGCACCGGCGTTGCCGAAATCCTAAATCAGTAGACGCGCATTATCGCCGGGACACGCCACCACCGCGCGATGGCCAGTACCGACCGATAGAAAGCGTATCCGTCGTTCGTCTGTATTCCTGGCTGGTAGGGCGGTTGCAGTTGCCGTCTCTTCAAGCAATCGCGTCCCGCGACGAGTGACGTATCCTGTTCCTCTCCCCGGAAACCTTACTTCGCGCCACCGCCGCCGACAATCCACGAAATCCAGGCGGTCGCCGCGTCGACCCTTTCTCAATAGCTCAGATTGCCTATCCGGTTCACTGCGTATTGAAACGGATTAGCAGACATGCTCGGAAACGACGACGTCAGCTCATGCAGTCAGTAAAGTGAGTGCACAAGCATGACGAAGCTGAGCGACACCATGATTGCGTGAACTTTGGTTTGCATTTTCATATTGCACTCGCGCATACCCGAATTAGTGTATCTTTGTGGATTTCACAACTTTTCATATATTTCCCATTGTCTACATGTCACAATACGATAAAATCAGACCGGGAAGAACCTTCGTTTTCAGGACGTGGCACCTCCGTGCCAACCAGACAACAGCTTAACGACTTCTTCCCGCCAAAAGTGGCCGAATGGGCTTTCGGGTGGCTCCACAACGCCGCCGTTCGTCTATCGGCGACCTGAGCCATTAGATCTCAGGCACAACCACTTCGATGCTGCCTAGCTGTCACCTGTAAAGCACAGCATCGTTGATTTCTTGGTTGCGTCAAAATTCAGTATCGGACACCCAGTCTAGTTTTCTATTTTATATCTGAGTGCCTTTGTTATTTTGGTATTTTCATTGCATCACCAAATGTCTCTAGTTCCCAAATTGGAGTTTAAAAGAACGCAAAGACGTCTAATGGGAGCATTCTCTTGATCTTTTTTGTACCAATTACAAACAATGAATCAATGGCTCATAAGCTGCTACAGCATATTGGAGTTAAGACCTTCATGTCGATGCCAACATCTTGTGTAATATTGACCACTATCTTGACCTTTTTTTCGTCAGCATATGCACAAACCAAGGGCCCTCATCTCCATCCACTTCACGAGCACTGGTTCTTCTCCGCCCAGACCGAACATGCAGGAACTCAGCGTGTCTTCTACCAAGTCTGCAACCGATCGGACGGTAGCAGCGCACTGAAATGGCATGGCGCAGGATTCGGTATTACCGCTTTTGCTGAGCTTAAATCGAATTTTTGTGCCTTTAAGGACATCTACAACGATGCCCAGTATAGCCCCAAAGCACACAAAGTGGAGGTACAAGGCAAGGGCCCCGGATCCATTATCACCTGGTCACGTGATAGATCGAGTAAATACAAAAGATGGGTCTATAGTTTAATAGAGACAACTTTCACTAAACCAGCCGGCAAAATCCAACACTCGATCATTTCCTTGCGCGTAGACATTGAAGCTGATGGAAGTGGTCAACTCAGAATCTCGAGCTCTGGCAATTTTGCTGATGTTGTTGTGCGTTTCCCCGAAAGCGAAGTTGATCCAAATTCAGTGTTAAATCTGGCAACTGATAACGTGGATACACGCTCAACGACACTTGCTGAAGAAGACTCATCTCCTAGTAAAGACACTCTTGACCTGACAGAAGGCGACGACCGAAACGCACCAGCGATGCTGATCACGTCAAAAAAGGATGGCAATTTTAGGGCCAGCTTCAAGACCAAAGATCTAGAGCAGTTGGGAGGTACCATAAAAATATATGGGCGCGCAAACAATAGACTTGTGATCATAAATGACGTTCCCATGCCCGAGAAACCATCATGACTAATATAGACATAATTTTTTTTACTTTATACTGTGTCTTAGTCGGTTTCTTAGTTGGATTTGTTTTCAAAGGACCCATCTTTGGTGTACTTGAGATAATTATATATTTTGTAATTACAATCTTGACGTGGTTTTTGAGCAGAGGGATAGTCAATTACTATACTGGAACAGTAGTATCGATGGATACTGCTTTCCGAAAGAGCATGTGGAAATGGACGGTTTCAAGCGGCATCCCACTCCTCATTTTGTGCGTAATTTACCCGATTACCGTAACAGCAGATCGAACGAGCTATGAGGGTGGTTGGCTGATTTTCCATTTTTTTGTTGTTATTGTCGCCAGCCTTCTCGTGCGGATCGTGACCTACTCCGCCAACAGGGCCGTTGCATCACGAAAGCTAGCTGTTGACCGGGCAAATCGGGGACAGCAGACCAGACGAGAAGGAAGCACCGCTGAAGGGCGAGACCTACCAGAAAACCATCAATAGGATTTCGCTCAACCGAAAACGTTCGCGCGAATAGTACGAGATGGCAGAGGCCACTGTGACAATATTTGTTGTTTTTGATTCCGTCTCTGATTGCTGTAGAGGCTTCTAGTTTCGAGCAGTACTGCAAGTGTGACTATCTATCTTGCATGGTTTTTTTAGCGTTCGCGCCTTGTCTAATCAGTAGTGCGGAGTGGGTCATGGCTAGCGCAGCTTATGCGAAGCGATGTTGTTTACGACCCTTACGGGACCCGACTCCGATGACCTTCTCCCCGAAAACCGGTCCAAGCTTAGTAAGTGAGTCCGGCTAATCTGAGCGCTGATCGCGGCGCAGGAGATGAGCCGGGAATGTTACGCGTCAGGACAGATGATCCGTCTGCCGCAGGAGGCTGAGGTGCGCCTGTCACCGCTCTGCGAAAACGAGTGACCTCGTGGAATAAAACGTCGCTGCTGTGCGTTGTCCCCGTGAACCGGCCATCGGGGCCGGGCGCGCGAGGGAGTTTTTGTGTCATGATCCTGCGACTGGCGCCGCTGGCGCTGCTTCTGTTCACCACCGCCTGCGTCGGCAAGAGCGACGTCGACCGTTTCTTTGCCGACATCCGTAACGCATTCCGCGGCGACACGCCCCGCGCGACCGCCGCCGCCACCGCCACCGCCGATTACGACGGCATCGGGCCGGAGACGCGGCCGCTCTCGCGTGGCATCCGCACCATCGACGAACCCTGGTCGGACGAACTGCAGTCGTTCCGCACGGTCAGCCTGCTCGACGGATCGGCCGGCCGGTTCGATATCGAATTGAAACAGGGCGGCATGCATGTCCGCGACGCCGACGGCTGCCAGTGGCACCGCGGCCTCGACTGGTTCGCCCCGTCGCTGAGCTGGCGCGACTGCGGCAGCTCGCGCAACTGGCACACCGGCACCGCGCGCGTGAGCGTCGACCGGCCGATCTACCCGCTGCGCGTCGGCAGCCGCGGCGCCTACACCCGCAGCGCCACCTCGCACACCGGCCGCAGCTACACCCGCACCACCCGCTGCACGGTCGAGAATGCGGTCGAGGTCGTCCGCGACGCCGGCCAGGTGACGCCGGCCTACGTCGTCGCCTGCGACGACGGCCGGCGCGAACGCCGCACCTGGTACGCGCCCGGCGTCGGCCCGCTGGCCTTCGTGCAGACGCACCACAAGAAAGGCGTCGAGCGAGCCTGGCGCCGCGTCGACTGACGAGAGGCTGGCGGAACGTCGGCCGGCCGCGGGTCATGTTTGGCGCGTTACGCCGCCTGCGCCGCCCGTCATGGCAACGGCGTGCTACGCGCACGACGCCCCCACCCGGTGGTCTTTAGGTTAGGGGCCTGCACCACCCCACGCCCCCACCCGGCCACCCAATAAGGATACTCCCGTGGGTGGCCGGGTGGGGGCGTGGGGTGGTGCAGGCCGCGCGGAACGCACCAAACATGACCATCCGGGTGGGGGAGCGGGGTGGCGCAGGTTCCGCGTGAGCGGAAAACCGCCCCAACCCGCCGGTTGACCGACATCAATGGCCCGGCCGCGCGCACCTGATACCAACGGCCCCAGCGCCACGATACCGGGGAGCCGCGCCGTGCAGCCGGACACCATCCTGAAATACAACGCGCGCGTGCCGCGCTACACCAGCTACCCCACCGCCGCGCAGTTTCATGATGGCGTCGATGCCCGCGTCCATGCCGACTGGCTCGCCGCCATCCCGGCGGACGACGTGCTGTCGCTCTACCTGCACGTCCCGTTCTGCCGCAGCCTGTGCTGGTACTGCGGCTGCAACATGCAGGTCGTGCGCCGCGACAGCGTCATGGAACGCTATACCGAGCAGATGCTGCGCGAAATCGGCCTCGTCGCCAACCGGCTGCCACGGCGCATGCGGGTGCGGCACGTGCATTGGGGCGGCGGCACGCCGACCGCGATCGGCCCCGACCGCCTGCGCCGGATCATGGACGCGCTGCGCGATCGCTTCGCCTTCGACGACGACGCGGAACTGGCCATCGAGATCGACCCGCGCGTGCTCGACGTGAAGACGACGCAGATGCTCGGCCGCCTCGGCTTCAACCGCGCCAGCATCGGCATCCAGGACCTGAACCTGGAGGTGCAGCAGGCGGTCAACCGCATCCAGTGCTGGGGCGCGACGCAGACCGCCGCCGACCGCCTGCGCACCGCCGGCATCGGCAACATCAATCTCGACCTGATCTACGGCCTGCCGCACCAGAGCGAGGCGCGCCTGCTGCGCACCATCGAGACGGTGCTGTCGCTCGACCCGGAGCGCATCGCGCTGTTCGGCTACGCCCATGTGCCGTGGATGAAACCGCATCAGAAGCTGATCGACGAGACCGCGCTGGCCGATCCGAAGGCACGGCTTCAGCACCAGAAGGCGGCGGCGGAGTGCATGGTCGCGCGCGGCTACCAGGCCATCGGCCTCGACCATTTCGCCAAGCCGGACAGCCCGTTCGCCGCGGCGGCACGTGAAGGCCGGCTGCACCGCAACTTCCAGGGCTACACCGAAGACACCTGCCGCACGCTGATCGGCTTCGGCGCCTCGTCGATCAGCGACCTGCCCGACGGCATGGTGCAGAACGCCGCCGACGTCCGCAGCTATCAGGACACCATCGCCGGCGGCGCGCTGGCGACCCGGCGCGGCGTCGCGCGCACCGCCGAAGACGCCGTGCGGGCCGAGGTGATCGAGCGCCTGATGTGCGACTTCGCCGTCGACCTCGACCGCATCGACGCGCGCCATCCCGGCATCCGCCTGTCGTGGGACGCGGCGCTGGACGATCTGGCGCCGTTCGAGGCCGACGGCCTGGTCGAGCGCGCGGCACAGCGCATCGCCATCACGCCGGAAGGCCGGCCGATCGTACGCGCCGTCTGCGCCCTGTTCGACCGCTACCTCGACCACGGCAAACAGGCCCACGCCATCGCGGTCTGACCGCCACCGGTGGTCTTTACGTTAGGGGCCTGCACCGCCCCGCGGATGGTCATGTCTGGCGCGTTGCGCTGCCTGCGCCGCCCCACGCCCCCACCCGGCCACCCACGGGAGTATCCTTATTGGGTGGCCGGGTGGGGGCGTGGGGCGGTGCAGGCCCCTAACCCAAATACTACCATCCGCGGGGTGGTGCAGGTTCCGCGTGAGCGGAAAACCCTCTGACCACGCAACCCGCGACGCCGCCGCCGGTTTGTGCTGAAATGCACGCGCCGCAGGCGGCCACCCCCGCGCCGGCACCATTTATTGTATCGGCGTATCGTATCGGCAGGCTGGCCTTTGTCCCCATCGTCCGCACCGGCAATCAACTCGACCCCGACCGTCCTCTGGCTGATCGGCATCATCACCGGCATTCACCTGCTGCGCCTGGTGCTGCCGCCGGACCTGGAACTCGCCCTGCTGGTGCTGGGCGGCTTCTCGCCGGGGGACTTCGTCCTCGCGCTGTTCGATCCGCAGGCGCAATACAGCGCGCTGATCCTGGCGACGCCGCTGTCGCATGCCCTGCTGCATGCCGACATCTTTCATCTGGCGATCAACATGGCGTTCCTGCTGGCCTTCGGCACCGCCGTCGACCGGCGCATCGGCAGCGTCCGGTTTCTCGTGCTGTTCTTCGTCTGCGTGCTCGGCGGCGCGCTGCTCAGCACCCTGGTGCAATTTGGCGCGCCGCGACCGGTGCTGATCATCGGCGCGTCGGGCGGCATCTCCGGCCTGCTCGGCGCCTACTTCCGCTTCGGCATCCGCAGGCTGCTGTTGCCGATCGTCGTCTTCATCGGCATCAATCTGGTGCTGGCGACCGGGCTGGTGTCCTACGGCGGCGCCGGCGGCATCGCCTGGGAAGCGCATATCGGCGGCTTCCTCGCCGGCTTCCTGCTGTTCCCCCTGTTCCAGCACCGCCCGCGGCTCGTTGGTCGTTAGGTCTGGAGCCTGCACCGCCCCGGATCGGCCCCGACACGTCGAGCCCTCAGGCAGCCGGCCGCAGGAACCAGCACAGCGTCACGGCCAGGGCGTTCAGGCCGACCGCCGCGGCGTAGCTGATGGCAAAACCGCCGGTCCATTCGGCGAGCAGGCCGGCGCTGGCCGGGCCCAGTGCCTGTCCCACGGCGAACATCAGGGTCAGGATGGCGAACCCGGCCGCCGCGTTCTCAGGCCCCAGGTAGTCGCCCGCCGCCGCGGCGACGATCGACGGCATGCTCCACGCCGACACGCCGAACAGAAAGATCGAAACGTAGAGGCCGTATATGCCCGTGCCGGCGGCGATCAGGCCATAGGCCGCGCCTTGCGCGATCAGCGCCAGGGCCATGCCGGTGCGCAGGCCGAAACGGTCGGCAATGCTGCCGAACAGCGCGCCGGAAAAGATGCTCAGGCCGCCGATCACGGCCCACAGCACGCCCGCGGTCTGCTTCGCGATCGACAGCTCGTCGACCATGGTGGTAACGATGAAGGTGGTGTAGGTCAGCGCCGTGACCGCGAACAGGAAGTAGATCGTGCCGAGATGCAGCAGGATCGCCCCGTTCCGCCGCCGCCCCCGGCCCTGCGCCTGCGTCCCGGCGTCACCGTCGTCGGCCCGGCCGTATGGCGTCAGGCCAAGCTCACCCGGGCGTGCGCGCAAGGCCGCCGCGCAGAGCAGGGCGAACAGCAGGGCCAGCGCGGCAAAGGCAAGCCAGATCACCTGCCAGTGCTGCAGCCCGAAGGCGGCGGGCATTTCCGGGACGATCAGGCCCGAGGCCAGGATGCCGATGCCGGCGCCGGCGGCCGCGAGGCCGGCGGCTCGGGCGCGGTGCGAGGGATGGAACCATTGCGACGGCAGCGACATGGCGCCGACGAACGCCGCGCCGCTGCCGATGCCGGTGACGAAATAGCTCAGCGACAGGGCGGTGTAGTCGCCTCCAAGCGACATGCCCAGCAGGCCGATCGCGACCAGCCCCAGGCCGCCGGTGCACAACCGCTTCAGCCCCAACCGCGGCGCCAGCCACGGCAGCGCGGCGACCACCGTCAGATATCCGACGAAGTAGCTTGCGCCGAGAAAGCCCTGCTGGCGGTAGTCGAGGCCGAGATCGTCGGCCATGGCCGGAATGATCATGCCGAATGCGAAGCGGGCAAGCCCGACGGCGCCCAGCACGACCAGCATGGCAATCGCAGCGACCACCCAGGCGTAGTGGAAGGGAACGAGGCGAATGAGATGGCACTCCCGCGGCGTCGGCACGACGCTCGTTGCCCGATCCTAACGCGGCGGCCGCGGCAAGTCTGCGAAGATGCGCACAAGCGGCGCGCACCGTCGATCGTTTCGGGCTGGCAGGCGAAGCGTTTCGCGCCTCCGGCTGTCGACGGTCTTACGGTCCATGGCGAAGACGGCAGCGGGCGGGATGACGGACAGTGGACCCCGGCTTTCGCCGGGGTTTCAAGTGTAACTATGTGGCATGTGAAATCCCGGCGCACGCCGGGATCCACTGGATGATGCTTTGGCGCGATGTGCTCTACCTTCGCCGCCCGTCATGCCGAAGGCGTGCTACGCGCACGACGCCGCCACCCGGTGGTACTTTTTGCCGGAAGGGGCCTTTACCGCCCGTCATGCCGAAGGCGTGCTACGCGCGCGACGCCCCCACCCGGATGATCATGTTTGGCGCGTCGCACAGCCTGCACCACCCCACGCCCCCACCCGGCCACGGGTCATGTTTGGCGCGTTGCGCTGCCTGCGCCACCCCACGCCCCCACCCGGCCACCCACGGGAGTATCCTTATTGGGTGGCCGGGTGGGGGCGTGGGGTGGTGCAGGCCCCTAACCTAAAGACCACCGGGTGGGGGCGCGGGGTGGTAAAGGCCGCGCGCGAAGCGCCAAACAGGAGAGCACAACCATGCTGAGCTACATCAGGGTCGGCGCCAACGACATCGCGGCTTCGGGGCGGTTCTACGACGCCATTCTGCCCCCGCTCGGCTATGTCAGGACGGACGTGCCGAACGGCATCGAATTCACCTTTCCCCACGGACCCGGCCAGCCCGGCGGCGCGGCCGCGGTCTACGTCGCCAAGCCGTTCGACGGCAAGCCGGCCACCGTCGGCAACGGTTCCATGACCGCCTTCGAGGCCGACAGCCAGGAGACCGTCCGCACCCTCCACGCCGCCGGTCTTCGCGCGGGCGGCAGCGACGAAGGCGCCCCCGGCCACCGCGCCGCCTACGGCAAGAACTTCTACGTCGCCTACCTCCGCGACCCGGTCGGCAACAAGCTCGCCATCTTCAGCACGACCCCGGCAGAGCCAGTGCGGGACCGCTGAATGCAACCGTCGCAAGGCGCGAACGGTGCAAGCCGCATCGCCACGCGGTTGATACTTTTTCGTGTAGCGCTATTCTCGCGGCGGACTCACGACTAACTCGGTACATAGAGCAGACGTGTATAACTTACTCGTTTCCTCGAACGACGAAGCCTGGAACGGGGAATCCTGGCAGGTTGAGCGGAGCCGCTGTGTTCGCGAGTACACCAGCGAAGAGATTTACAATGCCTACGGGGCATTGGGTCAGGCAGAGGTTGACCAACTCCGGCGCTTCCCCTGCATCTTTGCATACGAGACCTTCAACAATCTCGATCCGCACTTCGGTTTGATCCGAGACGTTACTGTTCGGCAAGAGCTCGTTCGGATCGAGTATGAACTACACAAGCTTGACGCTTTTCTAACTGCTGATCAGCTTGAAGAAATGAGGTTCGAGTTGGATATTGGCAAATGGGAACTTAATCGTACGCATTGGGCAGTGAAAGACGTCGATCTCCCCGCCGAATTGAGCCGTATGGGCATTGCCCTCCCGCGTTGGGCCGCGCGTGCAGGGCCTAGGATCAATCTCACTGACCACCACTTCGACGTAGCGCTTTCCTTTCCAGGCGAGGTAAGGGGCTATGTCGAACAGGTTGCAATGCACTTAGAGCGGCTTCTTGGCCCGGATCGGTATTTCTACGATGCGAATTATACTGCGCAGCTCGCGCGCCCATCCTTAGATACTTTTCTCCAGGCGATCTACCGCGATAGGTCCCGGCTGGTGGTGGTGTTCGCCGGCAGCGACTATCAACGCAAGGACTGGTGCGGTATCGAATTCAGAGCAGTGCGGGAGATCATTAAGGCACGCGAACACGACCGCGTCATGTTTGTCCGGATGGACGATGGTGAGGTTGAAGGCATCTTCGGGCAAGACGGGTACGTTGATACTCGACAGCACAACCCAGACGAGGTCGCTAGTTTCATAGCGGAACGCGTTGATCTTTTGAAAACCTGACTGGGGGACCGAGCGCTTCCAACGCGGTACAAGTCGGTAGGCCATACGATGGGCATTGCCGAGAGCGTCGTCAGCAGCTCCATGACGGCCTTTGAGACCGACCGCCAAGAAATGGTCTGCAACCTCCAAGCCGCCGGTTTTCAGGCGGGTGGGTCCGACGAGGGTGCGGGCAACATGATCGGCGAGCAGGCCACTACCTAGTCAGCGGTAGCGGCGGAGGCGAACCCCGAGTCGGCCTTCGGCCGGCGCGCTACTAGACATACGCCCAGGTGGGCAATGCCCGGCTAAGCCGGACTGGTGCCAGAGCCTGTTGCAACGACTGATTTATGTCTGGATGCCAAGTCCCCGATCAATGACGGACTAACAATGCGCTCCATCAGACGACGGCTGTTAGCCCGAAAGCGACGGAAGAGCATATAATGGACCCAGTCCCTGAATGGCAACAAACTCACTCCAACTAGATGTGAGTTCCGACGACCTGCATGAATAGAGGTCTGCTATGAACAATGACGCAGTTTCGTCACCCTCTGCCGAACAATTCAAGGCAGAACAAGAAAAATGGAAGGCGTTACAAAAAGTAATCCCGATAACAGAAAGCGCTGGACAGTTTATTGGTAAAGTTGTTGGCCCATTCACAGACGAATTGGGTGGTCTATTGGGTGATCAGATGAAGGCGTGGCGTGCAGCAAATCTTGATCGGCTAGCTCAGAAGTGGGAGAAAATTCGAGAGGAGCGAGGCCTAAACGAAAGCGTCGCAAAAACTCTACCATTTGGCGATGCATACCGAACTATCGATTCAGTTTCTAAGGAAGATGACCCCGATATTCAGGACCTCTGGGCGCAGATAATTTGCAATGCTACCGATACTCGTTCTGACGTTTCTATGAAACGGATGTATATCGACCTATTAGAAAAACTAAGTGGTATTGAAGCAAAAATATTAACCTATATGTTTGATAGGTATGATGATGAAAAATTTTACGTTTCACCGGATAGTAACAGTGAGAAGAACAAATATGTTTTTGAAAAAATAGATGCTGAAGAAATCAGACTATCTTTGCAGAATCTTCATCGACTAGGAATTTTGACACCAAATGTAACGGAACATGAAATATTTGACACAAATACTCACGAAGAATGGATAAGAAGTGTTGACAATAAAAATTATATAGAAAAAATTACCTCTGCGATAAGTAATATAGTATTAGAATTCACGCACTTCTCAGGATCTCCTCTCAATGATATTGCTATTGGCCCTGAACATAAGCAAGGTTTGCTAGAAGGCTACGACCTTACCCGTATTGGATGGGACCTATTTCATGCTTGTGTGGAGAAGCGTGAAGATTAGATCGGATGGGAGAAGTAATACTTGGATCTATGAATGGCTGATACAAATAATCTTAGAACAAAACCAATAGCTTCGGCAGACCCAAAACCTGCGCTATACATCCCGCATGGGTCGAATGGCGACCTCGATGGCGAACCGGTGCGTCGACCGCTTTGCTGACGGCGGTGGACGCTTCGCGCCATGCAACAGCGGTTGTAGCACCGCGTTTGCGCGCTTACGCACGTCATCGCTGACCGTCCCTGCGCCTTAAACGCGAAACGGCCCGCCGGGGGGCGGCGCTGGCGGCGGTCTTTCGTCCGCTGCGTTCGCTGTTCGACGGATACGTTTCGTCAGCGGATGCCGACCGGGTGGACCGTCATCTGGGTCAGGCCCTTGTAGCGGGTCACGCCGAGGGTGAACATGAACTCGGTCACGCCGTCATCGACCAGTTCCTGGCTGACGCAGTTCTGGATGTGGTGCACGCCGTAGTCCACCAGGAAGATCTGGTGCACGGGGAACAGCACGTCCGCCTTCTCCGGCGGCACCGCATCGGTCGCCCACTGGTCGGTGCAGACGATGGCCACGCCCCGGTCGGCGAGCCAGGTGCCGGCCTCCGCCGTGAGGCCGGGCGAGCCGGCGATGAACTTCTGCGGATCGCTTTCGATCAGGCTCAGCCAGCCGGTGTGGATCATCACCGCATCGCCCGGACGCAGGTCCGTCTTGGCCGCGGCCAGCGCGCCTTCGAGATCCGCCACGGTGATCAGGTGGCCGGTCTCGCCCTGGACCACGTCGATCATGTCGACGCCGCGCAGGCCGGCGACGTTCAGCACCACGCCGCGCGTGACGATGGGCGGAATGGTGTCGACACCGAAGGCCTTGACGCCCTCGTCGTGGAACACCTCGCCCAGCGGCTTGTCGTTGTAGAGCTTGTCCTTGCGGGTGATGTGGGCGAACCCGTCGAAGTGCGTGCCGACGCCCGGCCAGGCCAGGATGAACTCGTCCATGTAGCGCAACTCGTTGCTGCCGTAGGTCACGCCGCCGGGCTGCGCCGGCATCATCACCATCGCCTTATAGTAGCGCGGCGGATAGCCCGGCGTGTCCGGCCCGGTCACCACGGCGAGCGAATAGGTCTTGCCGTCGCGCACCGTCTTGATCGCCTCCAGCGTCTTTGCCGGGGTGAGCAGGTTCAGCGCGCCGCGTTCGTCGCCCGGCCCGTAGCGGGCGGGGCCGAAGTCGCTCGCGAGTGCCGGCGCAGCGGCGAGAAGCATCGCGGCCACAGCCGCAGCCGCGCCCGCGAGGGCGTTGGTTTGTGTCATCAAGCTACCTCCCAAATTTGGCCGCGCCTCAGGATCCGGGGCGGCCGATCGGGAAACGCTATGATATGTTATAACGTTGCATCAAGCCTATCTTGCCGGATGCCCCGGCCTGCCGCCTGAAAAGCGGCCCTGCCCGGTGGTCTTTACGTCAGGGACCTGCACCGCCCGTCATGCGCAAGGCGTGCTCCTCGCACGACACCCCCACCCGGTGGTCTTTACGTTAGGGGCCTTCACCACCCCACGCCCCCACCCGGCCACCCAATAAGGATACTCCCGTGGGTGGCCGGGTGGGGGCGCGGGGTGGTGCAGGCCGCGCAACGCGCCAAACATGACCAGCGGGCCGGCCCAGCGTCCGCGTGCGCGGAACATGCAACCTAGACGCTGGCCCCGGCGGCGGTGCTCTGCTTTGATGGCGGGTTCAAGGGAGGCAGCCATTCCATGCAGGTAAGCCAGTTCCGCACCACGCCGGTGGTGATTCCGCTCGACCAGCCGATCCGCACGGCGATCCACCGGATCGAGTCGATCGCCGCCGTCCTGCTCCAGGTCGACACCGACGCCGGGGTCACCGGCGAAGGGCTGGTCTGGGCGCTGGGGCCGGCGAAGCTGCCGGTGATGGACGCGATGATCCACAGCCTGGCGCCGACCGTCATCGGCCGCGACCCGCACGAGATCGCCGGCATCTGGCGCGACCTGTGGCGCGACATCAACTTCTTCGGCCACAAGGGCCTGACCCTGTTCGGCATCGGCGCCATCGACATGGCCTTGTGGGACATCGTCGGCAAGGCGCATGACGAGCCGGTGCACCGCCGCCTCGGCACGGCGCAGACGCGCATCAGGGCCTACCACTCCGGCGGCCTGTGGGTGTCGATGAGCGTCGACGAACTGGTCGAGCAAGCGCAGGACTTCCTCGACCAGGGCTTCCGCGCCATGAAGATGCGCCTGGGCAAGCCCAGCGTCGGCGAGGATGCCGAGCGCGTCGCCGCGGTGCGCGAGGCCATCGGGCCGGATGTCGAGCTGATGGCCGACGCCAACCAGGGCTTCTCCGTCTCGCGCGCCATTCGCGAAGGCCGGGCGCTGGAGCCCTTCAACCTGACCTGGTTCGAGGAGCCGGTGCAGGCCTACGACCTGGAGGGCTCGGCCCGCGTCGCCGCCGAGATCGACACGCCGGTCGCCAGCGGCGAAACCGAATACGCCCGCTACGGCTTCCGCGACATGCTGGAACGCAAATCGGCCGACGTGCTGATGCCCGACCTGCAGCGCGTCGGCGGCATCACCGAATTCGTGCGCGTGGCGCACATGGCCGAGGCGTTCGACGTGCCGGTATCACCGCATGTCTATACCGAGCAGTGCCTGCAGATCTGCGCCGCCTGCCCGAACGTCAGCCATTCGGAATACATGCCCTGGTTCTCGCCGCTCTACCGCGAGGCGCTCGACATCGAGGACGGCGACTTCCTGATCCCCGACCGCCCCGGCCTGGGCTTCACCTTCGATCCCGACGCCGTCGAGAGCTTCCGCGTGAAGGAGTAGTTGTTGTGTTGCTGTCGCAGCGGGCCTGCACCGCCCCGCGGTTCATGTTTGGCGCGCGTTGCGCTGCCTGCGCCACCCCGCACCCCCACCCGACCACCCACGAGAGTATGCTGCATGGGTGGTCGGGTGGGGGTGCGGGGTGGCGCAGGCCCCTAACCTAAAGACCACCGGGTGGGGGCGTCGTGCGAGGAGCACGCCTTCGGCATGACGGGCGGCGCAGGCAGCGCGCAACGCGCGCCAAACATGACAACCGGCGATGCCAAGCGTAACGACCGAGCAAATCATTCACTAGGGAGACCGCATCATGAAGATCGCCAACATCGAAACGCATCTGGTCCGCCTGCCCTACACCACTGGCGGGTCGAGCAACTGGGGCGACATGGACTGGTCGACGCTCGACTACGTCATGGTGCGGATCGACACCGACACCGGCATCAGCGGCTGGGGCGACGGGTTCGGCTATGGCGCCGCCGCCGCGACCAAAGCGGCGATCGACCACATGATCGCGCCGAGCCTGATCGGCCGTGACGCCACCGACATCCGCGGCATCTCCCGGCAGCTGCAGGTGCAGAACCACATCTGGGGCCGCTACGGCGTGACCATGTTCGCGATCAGCGGCATCGACATCGCGCTGTGGGACATCGCCGGCAAGGCCGCCAACCTGCCGCTGCACCGTCTGCTCGGCGGCGCCCGGCGCATGCAGATCCCGGCCTACGCCAGCCTGTTCAAATACAACGATCCGGAGATCGTCGGCGAGCGCACCCGTGCCTCGCTCGACCAGGGCTTCAAGCTGGTCAAGCTGCACGAAACGCAGGAACCGGAGGTGCGTGCCGCGCGCGAGGCCGCCGGCGACGGCGTGCCGATCATGGTCGACACCAACTGCCCGTGGACGCCGCACGAGGCGCTCGACATGGCGCTCAGGCTGGAGCCCTACGACCTGCACTGGCTGGAAGAGCCGATCTTCCCGCCGGAGGATTTCGAGAGCCTCGCCCGCCTCGGCGCCGACACCGGCATCCCGCTCGCCGCCGGCGAGAACGCCTGCACCTCGTTCGAGTTCCAGAAGATGATCGAGGCTGACGCGGTCCACTACCTGCAGCCGAGCGTCACCAAGGTCGGCGGCGTGACCGAGTTCCTGAAAATCATCGCGCTGGCCGAGGCGCAGGGCAAAACCGTGATGCCGCACGCGCCCTATTTCGGGCCGGGCCTGCTCGCCTCGCTGCACCTGCTGTCGACCATGCCGGACGAGTCGCTGGCCGAATTCTTCTTCTACAAGACCCTGGAGGCGAGCCTCTACGGCGACGCCGTCCTGCCCCGCGACGGCATGATGACCGTCCCCACCGGCCCCGGCCTCGGCCTCGACCCGGACATGGATGTGATCAGGGAATACGGCGCGAAGTAGCGTCCGGCGACACGCCGCCGGTCAGGCCGGCTGCAGCAGGTAGAACACGGAGCGGGTCGGTGAGGTGAAGTCGCGGGCGGCAGAGCGATCGTGACCCGAATGGGCCGAGACCCCGCAGGCGCCGATTGCGGCCGCCGAGAAGGCTCGGTCGAGCGGTACGCTGGATAGAGCGCGGTTCCGGCGGCGGCCAGAACTGCCCCGGCATGCCACTCCTAGTCAGGACGCCGGACAGCAGCCCGTTCCCTGCTGTATCGGCGGACAAGGGACGGTCCCATACGAGCAGAAGACGCAGCAATCACCGGCTTTGGGTTTGAGCAAGGCCCCGCAACCCTCGCAGTCGTAGAACCACTGGCAGGCGTCAGTGGGCATCGTTTCGGTTTTGGCATGTCCGCACTGCGGACAGGTGATCTTCGACTCCAGTGTCACTGCGGTTTCTTGCGTCGCCATAGTGCGTATCCTGTAATTGCAGCAAAGACGGCCAATGCCGGAAACAAAAACCAGTCCAGATAAACGATGGCCGAAGAAAGCCCGGCCAAGGCCAGTAGCCACACCAAGAGAGGAGTGAAGCAGCACAGGGCCGCTATGACGGTGCCCAGCAATCCGACCTGCAGCAGCTTGTCGTTCATTTCGAACCGGTCAGATAGACCCACATCTCGCGGGCGAGCTGGGTCTCCCAAAGCGGCGCCGATATCGCCAACATGAGTGCGGTGCTGGCAAGAATCGCCATCGTTAGGCCGCCTCTTTGTTGTGCGAGAGGGCGGCGCGACCGCAGAAGACGATACCAAGACCAGGCCACCGCGACGCCGACGACTATGAGGATGGATGCGCGGTAAGCCACAAACGGCCCGAGCACGGCCAGCCACGAACCGCCCAGCCCCACAATCGTAAGGGCAATCGGCAGGACACAGCAGGAGGCGGCGAGCAAGGCCGCCAGCGCGACGCCCGCCAACAGCAAAGACTGGCCGACGAACTAGGCACGGTGCGTTCCGACGTGTTGCTCCGACATGGCGGACACAGTATGGATACTGTAGTGACTACAGGATCAAGGGCAATTCGATGAAGGCCATCGGCGTCGCCGCAAAGCTGAGCGGGGTCAACATTGAGACCATCCGCTACTACGAGCGCGAAGGTGTCGTGCCGGCGGCTGAACGGTCCGGCTCCGGGCGGCGGCTCTACGGTGAGCAGGACATTGCCCGCCTACGTTTCGTCAGGCGTTGTCGCGATTTGGGGTTTTCCATCCCGGACATCAAGGCGCTGCTGAGGTTGTCGGAACGGGAGGATACGCCGTGCGATGACGCCCGGGGCATCGGCGAACGGCATCTCGCTCTCGTCCGCGCGAAGCTGCACGATCTCCGCAGCATGGAAGAAGCCCTGAGCGAGCTGATCCGCGATTGCAGCACCGGCGCCGCAGAATGCGCCATGCTCAGAGCGCTCTTCACCGATTAGCCGCCGGCCCGACGCAGGACGAACTGGACCTCTCAGGCGACGGGCCGGACGCGTTGGCCACCAGCGACGCCGCGCAACGGCACCGTGGTTCGACGCCCCGCTTCCTGGCGCAGCCGCCATTGCACGCCAATGAGCCATTTCAACTCGACCGTGCCGGTCGAAACCGCAATCCGCACGGCGCTAAGTCGCTGAACACGCATGAGGGAATGCGGCGCTACGCCGGCTGCAGCAGGTAGAACACCGAGCGGGTCGGTGAGGTGAAGTCGCGGCGGGCGATGCGCCAGCCGCAGCGGCGGACCTTGTCTTCCAGCGCCTTCAGGCTGCGGCCGCGGTAGCCGGCCTCCCACTTGTGGCCGAGCGGGTCGGCCGCCGCATCGAACCTGAAGTCGCGGCCGGCGCGCGATGTCTTCAGCGAGAACCGCTGCTTCCAGGTGCTGGCGTTCAGATAGACCCGCCAGTCCAGCTGGAAGCCCATGTAGGGCACGGAGAACAGCAGGTAGGCCGGCTTGGCGGTGCGGAACTTGTCGAGCAGCTCGTCGACCTCCTCCCACAGGAAGTGTTCCAGCGTCTCGCAGCACAGGATGGCGTCGAACCCCGCCAGCCGCCCGGCGTCGACGGCCGCGAGGTCGGCCTCGATGTGGCCGATATGCGGGCGGTCGTACTGGCTCGGCAGGAAGTCCAGCGTGGTGACGTCGTAGCCGGCGTTGTCCAGCATCGCGGTGACGAGGCCCAGACCCGGGCCGATCTCCAGCACGCGCGAAATGTCGAGGTCCTGCAGCAGGTGGACCTGGAACCACTGATGGCCGATGCGCTTTTCCGAGTAGTAGCGGAACCACTCGCGCCGGCGCGCCGCGGGATCGTCGCGATAGTCCTTGGACGGGTTTTCGGTCGACATGGCCACGGTGAATAACCAAGCCGGCCCGGGCGAGCAAGGAAAAGCCGGGCAGGAAAAAGCCCGGGCCAATGGCCCGGGCCGTGATAGGTCGAAACCGGTAGAAACCGGTCGAAACGAACTGCCGGTCAGTACATGATGCCCTTCTGCACCACTTCCCAGCGGCCGCCCTTGATCTGCGACAGGATCGACTCGTTGCCGGCCAGCCGCTGGTCCGGGCCGAAGTTCACGTCGGGCGAGCCGAACATGTCCTTCCAGCCGTTGATCTGCTCCAGCCCCTTCACGAAGCTGTCGACCGACAGGTCGTCGCCGGCGTTCTTCAGGCCCACGGCCATCACGGTGACGACGTTGTAGCCGGCGACCGCCTGGACGTTGGCGTCCTTCTCGAACTTCGCCTTGTAGGCATCCATCCACTTCTTCACGTCATCCGACGCCGTGTCGTAATAGGGGATCGGCGTCTGGCCCATGGAATAGAAGCCTTCGACCGCACCCTTGCCCAGCATCGCCACCTCCGGCGCGAACGAGGCCGACGAGCCCATCATGTCGACGTCCCAGCCGATCTTCTTGGCCTCGGCCAGGGCGCCGATGGTTTCGCGGATGATCGTGCCCATGACGACGAAGTCGCAGCCGTCCGAGCGCAGCCGGGCGATCTGGCTGGAGAAGTCGGTCGCGCCGCGCTTGTAGGTCTGCACCGAAACCACTTCCAGGCCCTCGGCCTTGGCCGCATCGGCGCCGCCGCGGAACACGTTCAGGCCGAACTCGTCGTCCTGATGCAAACCGCAGATCTGCTTCTTGCCGCGCTCGCGGATGAAGAAGGTCGTGCCGTTGCGGGTCTGCGTTCGGTACGGCGTGAACAGCGAGAACTTCAGCTTGTGGAACGGCTCGTACATCTGCTCCGCCGCGGTCAGCGGGAACAGGTGCGGGATGTTCTTCTTCAGCACCAGCGGCATCGCCGCCATCACCGTCGGCGTGCCCATCATGCCGGCCATGATGTCGACCTTGTCGCGGGTCAGCAGCTTCTGCGTCGCCAGCACCGCCTTCTTCGGGTCGTACGCCGAGTCCTCGACGATCAGCGACAGTTTGCGGCCATTGATGCCGCCGGCGGCGTTGATCTCATCGACCGCCATCTGCATGCCGTTCTTCACCGGCACGCCCCAGAAGGCAATCGGCCCGGACAGGTCCTGATGCGTGCCGATCACGATCGTGTCGCCCTTGAATGCCTCGGCCTGTGCCAGGCCGCCGGTTCCTAGTGCAGCGCCCAGTGCAGCGGCGGTTCCGATCGCCAGTGCGGACAGGGTTCTCTTCATCGCAACTCCTCCCTTACGTCGGATGGCTGCCCTCGGGCCCGTCCATCCCGTTGATCCTGACATGACCGATCCCCCGGCCACGTCCCCGCTCCCCAAACGATTATACGCCATCCAGGCCACCACCGTCTGCCACAGCGTTTTCCGCTCACGCGAACGCTGGACCGACCCGCTCTCCCACGGGTCATGTTTGGCGCGTTGCGCTGCCTGTGCCGCCCCGCGCCCCCACCCGGCCACCCACGGGAGTATCCTTAATGGGTGGCCGGGTGGGGGCGCGGGGTGGTGCAGGCCCCTAACGTAAAGACCACCGGGCGCGGGGCGGTGCAGGTTCCGCTTGGGCGAAAAACGCACTAGGCGGCGGCGTCCGTGTACATCGACTCGATCAGGTCGGCGTATTTCTTGTTCACGAAGCTGCGCTTCAGCTTCATGGTCGGTGTCAGCTCCTCGTCCTCGGGGTCAAGAAGGTGCTCTATCAGCCTGAATTTCTTGACCGTTTCGACACGGGCAAATTTTCGGTTCACGTCCTCGACCTCGCGGTCGATCAGGTCCACCACCTCGCGCGCCCGGGTCAGGCTGGCGAAGTTGGTGAACGGCACGTCGTTATCCTGGGCGAATTTTTCGACATTTTCGTGGTCGATCATGATCAGCGCGGTCAGGAATTTCCGCGCATCGCCGATCACCACGGCATCGGAGATATAGGGCGAGAACTTCAGTTCGTTCTCCAGTTCCGACGGCGTGATGTTCTTGCCGCCGGCGGTGATGATGATGTCCTTCATCCGGTCGGTGATCTTCACGAAGCCTTCGTTGTCGATGAAGCCGACGTCGCCGGTGTGCAGCCAGCCGTCGACGATGGTCTCGGCGGTCTTCTCCGGCATGTTGTAGTAGCCCATGAAGATGTGGTCGCCGCGCAGCAGGATTTCCCCTTCCGGCGAGATCTTCGCTTCGCCGTAGGGCACGCACTTGCCGACGGTGCCGAGCTTGATCTGCCCCGGCAGCATCGCCGTCGCCAGCCCGGTGTTTTCCGTCTGGCCGTAGACCTCCAGCATGTCGATGCCGAGGGCGAGATACCAGCGGATCAGCTGCGGCGAGATCGGCGCGGCGCCGGTCACGAGCCAGCGGCAGCGGTCGATCCCCATCATCTTGCGGACGTTCTTCAGCACCAGCCAGCGCGCCAGGGCAAACCGCAACGCCAGCCCGCCGCCGATCGGCTGGCCGGCAAGCCGCCGGTCGGCGACCTCGTAGCCCACGGCAATCGCCCGCTCGTAGGCCCAGCGCGCCAGCGGCGTCGCATCCTTCAGCGCGATCTGGATCGCCGAATAGAACTTCTCCCAGATGCGCGGCACGCCGCCGAACACGGTCGGCTGCACCTCGCGCACGTTCTCCGGCACGGTGTCCGGGCTTTCGCAGAAATTGATCACCGTGCCGCTGTAGATCGAGTAGTAGGCGCCGATCACCCGCTCGGCGACATGGCACAGCGGCAGGAAGGCCAGCCGCTCGTCGCTGTCCGCCTGCGCCATGAGCTGGCAGCCGTTCACGCACTGGAAGATCACGTTGCGGTGGCTGATCATCGCGCCCTTGGGCGGCCCGGTGGTGCCGGAGGTGTAGACCAGGATGGCAAGTTCTTCCGGCCGCGCCCGGCCGACCATGGCGTCCCAGTCGTCGGAGGCGCTCGCCGCATGCGCCCGCCCCTCGGCCAGGAAGTCCTCGAAGCTGACGGTCATCGGGTCGGCGAAATCGCGCAACCCCTCCATGTCGAAGATGACGATGCGCTGGAGCGACGGGCAGCGCTCGCGCACCGCCAGCGCCTTGTCGAGCTGCTCCTCGTCCTCGACGAACAGGATCTTGGCGCGGCAGTCGTTGACCAGATATTCGAGCTGCGCCGGCGCGTCGGTCGGGTAGACGCCGGTCGACACGCCGCCGACGCTCAGCATCCCCAGGTCGGCGTAGAGCCACTCCTTGTTGGTGTTCGACAGGATGCTGCCGACATCGCCCTGGCCGAAGCCCATGGCGTCGAGCGCAAGGCCGACCTCGCGCACCCGGTCGCCGAACCGGGCCCAGGTGATCTCCTGCCAGATGCCGAATTCCTTTTCGCGCAGGATGACCCGGTCGGGCCACTGCCGCACCCGGTCCCAGAACATGCGCGGGATGGTGTCGCCGACCGACGGGTCGTCATAGAGCGTCAGCGCCGCCCCGGCGTCGGTGGTCACGGTTTTCGTTTGCAGGCCGGCCGCCATGGTCAGTCCTCCCGTCTCCTCGGCCCTAGCGCCACAGCTTCTTCTTCTTCCAGCGCCGTTTGCCGCGCACGCCCTCTTCCTTCTGGCCGAGATAGAACTCCTTGATATCGTCCTTCTGCAGCAAATTGGCGCAGGTATCTTCCATGACGATACGGCCGACTTCGAGGACATAGCCGAAATCGCCGGCATTGAGGGCGACGTTGGCATTCTGCTCGACCAGCAGGATCGACACGCCCTGCTCCTGGTTGATGCGGCGGATGATGTTGAAAATCTCGGTCACCAGCAGCGGCGCCAGGCCGAGCGACGGCTCGTCGAGCAGCAGCAGCTTGGGCCGCGTCATCAGCGCCCGGCCGATCGCCAGCATCTGCTGCTCGCCGCCGGACAACTGGCCGGCATGCTGCGCCTCGCGCTCCTTCAGGCGCGGGAAATAGTCGAACACCCGGTCCATGTCGTCCTGGATGCCGGCCCGGTCGCGCCGGAGGTAGGCGCCCATCTGCAGGTTTTCCAGCACCGTCAGGAACGGGAACACCTCGCGCCCCTCCGGCACATGGCCGATGCCGCGCGCGACGATGCGGTTCGGGTCCTGCCGGGTGATCTCCTCGCCCTCGTAGATCACCTGCCCCTTCTGCGGGTCCATGACGCCGGAAACGGTCTTCAGCACCGTGGTCTTGCCGGCCCCGTTGGCGCCGAGCACGGTGACCACCTGCCCGCGCGGCACCTCCAGCGAGACGCCGCGGATCGCCATGATCGGCCCGTAATAGGTCTCGATGTTGCGCACCTTCAGGATCGGCTCGCCGGCCGCGTCTGTAGCCGCCTGCGCCGATTGTGCCGATGCGGTCTGCGTCGTCGTGTCGTTCATCTACCGTTTCCTAGCCGCCGAGATAGGCGCTGATCACGTCGGGATGGTTCTGCACCTCCGTCGGCGTACCCATGGCCAGCACCTGCCCGTAGTTCAACGCCAGCACCCGGTCCGACACATCGCGCACCAGGTTCATGTCATGCTCGACCATCAGCACGGTAATGCCGAGTTCGGCCTTGATGTCGGAAATCCAGAACGACATGTCCTCGGTCTCCTCGACATTCAGGCCGGAGGACGGTTCGTCCAGCAGCAGCAGCTTCGGCTCGGTCGCCAGCGCCCGGCCGAGCTCGACCACCTTGCGCACGCCGTAGGGCAGCATGGCGATCATGGTGTCGCGGTATTTCGCGAGATCGAGCAGGTCGATGATGTCCTCGACCCGGCGCCGATGCGCCAGCTCGGCCCGCCGCACCGAGGGCAGGAACAGCATATGGCCGATCAGGTTGCCGCCCGCGTGCGCGTGCCGGCCGAGCAGCAGGTTGTCGAGCACGCTGGCATGCTCGAACAGCTCGATATTCTGGAACGTCCGCGCAATGCCCAGCCCGGCGATTCTGTGCGGCGCCACCCGGGTGATATCGGCGTCCCGAAAGACCAGCCGGCCCTCGCTCGGTTCATAGATGCGGCTGATCAGGTTGAAGATCGTCGTCTTGCCGGCGCCGTTCGGCCCGATGATCGAGAACACCTCGCCTTCCTGCACCTCGAAATTCACGCCGTCGACGGCCTTGATGCCGCCGAAGTGGATCGCCAGATTTTCCGCCTGGAAGAAGGTCATCTGAGCTTCTCCGTCTTCATGTAGGCTTTCTGGCGCTGGAACATCCCCTTCTTGTAGAGCGGGAACAGGTTGAAATAGGCCTTGATCTTCATCCAGCGGCCGTAGATGCCCAGCGGCTCGAACAGCATGAAGCCGACGATGATCAGGCCGAAGAACGCCGCCTCCAGCCCGGTCTGCTCGCCGATGGCCGGCGGCAGCACGTCCTTGGCGAAGACGATGAGCTGCGGCAGCGCGATCAGGAAAATGGCGCCGAACACCGCGCCGTGCAGCGAGCCCAGCCCGCCGACCACGACCATCAGCAGGAACTCGATCGACACCAGGATCGAAAACGCCTCCGGCGAGATGAACTGAAGCTGATGGGCATAGAGCGCGCCGCCCAGCCCGGTGAACCCGGCCGAGAGCGCGAACGCCATGGTCTTGTAGACCGCGATGTTCACGCCCATCGACTGGGCGGCGATTTCCGAGTCGCGGATGGCGACGAAGGCGCGGCCGGTCGGCGAGCGCAGGATGTTGCGCGCCGCCAGGATCACCGCGATCACGATCACCAGGCACAGATAGTAGAAATGCGCCGGCACGCTCCAGTCGACGGCGAGCCAGTCGACGCCCAGCAGGTCGATCTCGCCGACCAGCATGCCGTCGTTGCCGGCCGTCACGCTCTCCCAGCGGGCCAGCACTTCCTCGACGATGAAGGCAAAGGCGAGCGTGGCGATGGCGAGGTAGATGCCGGTCATGCGCAGCGCCGGCAGGCCGACCAGGAAGCCGAGCGCCCCGGCCAGCAGGCCGGCGGCCGGGAACGTGATGATGAACGGCAGCCCCTGTTCCAGCAGCACCGCCTCGGTATAGGCGCCGGTGGCGAAGAACGCGGCATGGCCGAGCGAGATCTGGCCGGTGAACCCGGCGAGCAGCATCAGGCCGACGCCGACGACGCAATAGATCAGCACGAAGGTGATCTGCGACAGGAAGTAGTCGTCGAGGCCCAGCGGCGCCAACAACAGCAGCAGCAGCAACAGGCCGTACCAGACGTAGTAGCCGCTGTGCTTGGCCAGCCGGATGTCCTGGTTGTAGTCGGTCTTGAAGACGAACCGCATGGCCCTACACCTTCTTGCGGCCGACGGCGCCGAACAGGCCCTCGGGCTTCACCACCAGCACCACCAGCAGCACGATGTAGGCGGCGACGTCCTTGAAGCCCTGCGGCAGGTAGAAGCCGGCGAGCGATTCGATGATGCCGATGATCAGCCCGCCGACCACCGCGCCGGGGATCGAGCCGAAGCCGCCCAGCACCGCCGCCGGAAACGCCTTGATGGCGATGAAGCCGAGATTGGTGTGGATGAAGGCGATGGGCGCCAGCAGGATGCCGGCGGCGCAGGCCGTGGCCGCGCTGATCGCCCAGATCATCGAGAACACGTTCTTGACCGGGATGCCCATGTAATAGGCGGCAAGCTGGTTCTGGCTCGTCGCCTGCATCGCCACGCCAAGCCGGGTGTAGCGGAAAAAGCCGTACATCACGGCGCAGATCAGCACGGTGGCAACGATGATCGCCAGGTGATCCTGGCTCAGCACCAGGGCGCCCAGTTCGGCGTTCTTCTGATAGAACGGCGTTTCCAGGGTGTAGGTATCGACGCCCCAGCCGGGAATCATCGACACGATGGACCGGGCCAGGAATCCAAGCCCGATGGTCACCATGACGATGGCGAAGACCGGCTGGCCGACGATCGGCCGCACCACCGTGCGGTCGAGGCCATAGCCCAGGCCGGCCATGCAGACGACCGCCAGAAACGCGCCGACCCAGAAGTTCAGCCCCAGAATGGCGATGAAGGTATAGGCGATGAACGCGCCCACCATCATCAGGTCGCCTTGCGCGAAATTGACGACTTCCGTCGCCTTGTAGATCAGCACGAAGCCGAGCGCGACCAGGGCATAGACGCACCCGATGGCCGTTCCGCTCACGACTTGCTGCACGAACTGATAGACGCCGTCCATCGCGTACGCGTACTCCTCCCCGGCCTGCCGTCACGCGCGACCGGCCTTCGTCATGCTCGATGTCGGGCGACGAAAACGGGCGGTGATTATGTCTCTCCCACGCCCCGAGGGGGCTTCGGCAGGCAGCTACACTTTAGACAAGAAACAACAGGCGTCAACGCACCGGCCGGCCGTCGGCGCGGCGATGCCGGATATCGCGGCAATCGCTTGATCCGGCGGGCGGCATCGGCAACGATGCCGGCCAAATGCCGCTTCACGCGCGGCCCCGCTGATGGCAACGGAGGCCAGGATGGCCAACATCCCATTCAATCGCGACGTCGAGTTCGACTACGGCAAGGCGGACCGGGTCACGCCGCTGATCCGCCGGGTCATCGCCAACAATCCCGGTCCGTTCACGCTGCACGGCACCGGCACCTATATCGTCGGCAAGGGCCGTGTCGCGGTGGTCGATCCGGGGCCGGACGACCCGGCGCATCTCGACGCCATCCTGCAGTCGATCAAGGGCGAAACGGTCAGCCATATCGTCGTGACCCACACCCACCGCGATCACTCGCCGCTGGCCCGGCCGCTGCAGGCCGAAACCGGCGCGCCGATTGCCGGCTGCGGGCCGCACGGGGCCGGCCGCGGCCCGGCCGGCGACCATGTCGAGGAAGGCGCCGACCGCGACTACCGGCCCGATCAGGAAATGCTGGACGGCGACCTGCTGGCCGGCGATGGCTGGACGCTCGAAGCCGTGGCCACGCCCGGCCACACCTCCAACCACATCTGCTTCTCCTTACGCGAGGAGAACACGCTGTTTTCCGGCGACCATGTCATGGGCTGGTCGACAACTGTGGTCTCGCCGCCCGACGGCGACATGTACGCCTACATGCAGAGCCTGCGAAAACTGCTGACGCGGTCGGAGGCGACCTACTGGCCGACGCACGGGCCGGCGATCCGCGACACCCGGACCTACGTCAGCGAGCTGATCAAGCACCGCGAGGAGCGCGAGCACCAGATCCTCGATTGCCTGCACCATGACGTGACCCGCATTCCCGACATGGTGACCCGGATGTACGCCAACGTGCCGCAGAACCTGCACAAGGCGGCGGCCCGGTCGGTGCTGGCGCATATCATTCACATGGTCGATACCGAGCGGGTCGGCTGCGTCGGCGAACCGCAGGCCGACAGCGAATATCATCTGCCGTGAGAAACGGCTGGAAATTCAATCGGTTGACGACAATTCCTGATACTCTGGCGTAGCACTCAAAAAGGGCCGAATGAGCAGCGAGACGAACAAGATCGAGGTCAGCGGCATCACCAAATCCTTCGCCAAGGAGACGGTGCTGCAGGGCATCGACCTCAGCGTCGGTGCCGGCGAATCCCTGGTGCTGATCGGCCCGTCGGCCAGCGGCAAGACGGTGACGCTGAAGTGCATCATCGGCCTGCTGCGCCCGGATGCCGGCAGCATCCGCGTCGACGGCGAGGAAACCGTCGGCATCGGCGGCACGGCGCGCGACCGCCACCTCGCCCGCTTCGGCATGCTGTTCCAGCAGTCGGCGCTGTTCGATTCGCTGCCGGTCTGGCGCAACGTCGCCTTCCGCATTCTGCAGGACAAGAACACCGGCACATCGGACGCGCGCGACATCGCGCTCAAGACGCTGCGCTCGGTCGGCCTCGACGACGCGGTGGGCGACCTGCTGCCGGCGGAGCTGTCCGGCGGCATGCAGAAGCGCGTCGGCATCGCCCGCGCCATTGCCGCGCGGCCGGAGATCATCCTGCTCGACGAGCCGACGGCGGGCCTCGACCCGATCACCAGCCGCGTCATCTCCAATCTCGTGGTGCGGAACGTGCGCGACCTCGGCGCCACCGCGATCTCGATCACCAGCGACATCAACACCGCCGTGCGGATCGGCGACCGCATCGCCATGCTCGACGAAGGCCGCGTGATCTGGTCCGGCCCGGCCGACGCCATCGCCGACAGCGGCAACGCCACCGTCGACCGGTTCATCCACAAATGGAAGGTCGAGCAGGCCGCCGCCTGACCCGCCTCGGCTGTTCGGCCTTGCCGTTGCCGCGGCCGGCGCTTAGTCGGCGGTCAGGTAATGCAGGCTGAACAGTTCGTCGTCGTCGACCCAGGCCTGCCGCGCCGACCAGCCGCTGGCGGCGGCGAGGTCGGCAAACTCCGCCAGCGTGAACTTGTGCGAGTCTTCGGTGTGGATCGACTCGCCCGCGTCGAAGCGGAAGGACCGGCCGGCGACCTCGATGGTCTGCGCCACCTTGCTGAACAGGTGCATTTCGACACAGCCGCGCTCGGCATTGTAGATCGCCTCGTGCCGGAAGCTGTCGACGTCGACATCGGCGCCCAGGTCGCGGTTCATCCGTTCCAGCAGGTTGAGGTTGAAGGCCGCGGTAATGCCCTTCGCGTCGTTATAGGCCGCGCGCAGGATCGCCTCGTCCTTCTTCAGGTCGACGCCGATCAGCAGGCCGTTGCCGGCGCCCAGCAGGCTGGCGATGCGGCCCAGGAACCCGGCCGCCTCGACCGGGCGGAAATTGCCGATGGTCGAGCCGGGGTAGAAGCCGAGGCGGTGCCGCGCGGCGGCCGCGGCCGGCAGGTCGAATGACTTGGTGTAGTCCGTGCACAGCGGGATCACCGCCACGTCCGGAAACATCCGCGCCAGTTCCTGCGACGAGGCCAGCAGATGTTCGCGCGAAATGTCGATCGGCACGAAGGTGGACGGCTGGTCCAGCGCTTCCAGCACGATCTGCGCCTTGATGTTGGAACCGCTGCCGAACTCGATCAGGCTGGCGCCCGGCCCGGTCAGCGCGGCGACGTCGCCGGCGTGCCGGCGCAGCAGCGAAAGCTCGGTGCGCGTCGGATAGTATTCGTCCAGCTCGCAGATCTGGTCGAACAGCTGCGAGCCGCGTTCGTCGTAGAAGAACTTCGCCGGCACCTGTTTCTGCGGCATCGCGAGGCCGGCCAGGACGGCGGCCTGGAAGTCCTCCTCCCGCCCGCCGTAGTCGTGAAAACCGTCGAGCGGGCCCAGCGGGCCTGACGTTGCCGTGCTCATTGTCCATCCTCTGCCAGCCGAAGCCCGGTGAATTGCCAACGCTGATGCGGGTAGAAAAAGTTGCGGTAGGTCGCGCGGACATGGTTGTCCGGCGTCACGCAGGACCCGCCGCGCAGGACCAGTTGGTTACACATGAATTTGCCGTTGTATTCGCCTACCGCGCCCGACACCGGCGCGAAACCGGGATAGGCGGCGTACGGGCTCTGCGTCCATTCCCAAACATGCCCGAACATCTGTTGCAGTTCGTCGGTCGCTTCTGCAATTCCCGGGCGCAGCAGCCCGGTCCCCACCGTATTGCCGGCGGGCCGCAGGCCGTCGGCCGCGACCTCCCACTCGGCCTCGCGCGGCAACCGCTTGCCGGCCCAGCGGGCGAACGCGTCGGCCTCGTAAAAGCTGACGTGACAGACCGGCGCGGCATCGCAGACCGCCTGCGCCCCGTTCAGCCCGAAGGTCGACCAGCCGCCGTCGTCTTCCTGCCAGTAGAGCGGCGCGCGCCAGCCTTCGCGCTGCGCCGTGGCCCAGCCGTCCGACAGCCACAGCGTCGGCGTGTCGTAGCCGCCATCGGTCATGAAGGCCCGCCATTCGCCGTTCGTCACCAGACGCGAAGCCAGGCGGAACGGCTGCACCAGCACGTCGTGGCGCGGCCCCTCGTTGTCGAAGGCGAAGCCCGCGCCGTCATGACCGATGGCGTGCACGCCGCCCGGGAAGTCGTGCCAGGCGAGGTCGGGCGCCGTTCCATCGGCCACCGGGCCGGGGCCGCTGCGGTAGGCCGGCAGCAGCGGGTTGCAGGACAAGGCATGCAGCAGGTCGGTCAGCAGCAGTTCCTGGTGCTGCTGCTCATGGTGCAGGCCAAGCTCGACCAGTGGCGCAATCTCGTCCAGCAGGTCGGGCGACGATGTCTCGAAAAACCGATCCATCGCCGCATCGACATGGGCGCGATAGGCCAATACGTCGGCCAGCGGCGGCCGGGTCAGCATGCCGCGCGCCGGCCGGGCGTGCCGCTCGCCCACCGCGTCGTAGTAGGAGTTGAACAGATAGGCATAGCGCGGATGGAACACGCCGTAGCCCGGCAGCTGCGCGGTCAGGATGAACTGTTCGAAAAACCAGGTGGTGTGCGCGAGGTGCCATTTCGCCGGGCTGGCATCCTCCATCGACTGCACGACCATGTCCTCGGCCGTGATGCCCTCGGTCAGCGCCAGCGACTGGCGGCGCACGGTCTGGAACGCGTCGCGCAGCGCGGCCGCGCGGTCATGTTCGGATGTGCAAATGGCTTCGGCTGTCAGCGGCATGGACATGACGCCTGATCCTTCAACCTGTCGAGACGGATATGCGGTTCTTGATTGTTGTTGGCGCCGATGCGCTCAAGCGGAACACGGTCCGGGGCCGGATGCCCCGTGCGGCGATACCCCTCCGGAATCGCCGCCAACGTTCGACAAAGCTAGTGCCTGCCCGGGGTGGGGACAATATCCCGAATTGTGCAGATCATCACATATCCGTGGGCACTGCGCATTTTTATGCGCCATGCGCATAATTATCTCACCCAAATCGACCGTATTGCCGCCGCGGCCCGCATCGCGCGTCAATCGGGACACCAAAAAAACTACCCCGGGAGTGTGACGAAACAAGGTCGGCCTGCCGACATGGCGCAGCGGCCGGGCATGCCGGATGCGGCAACGAAAACGGGCCGCACCGGATGGCGCGGCCCGTGCCGTCGTAAGTCGGTTGCCCCGCCGGTCAGGCCGTCGGCAGGGTGTAGTCCTTGAACTGCTCGCGCAAGGTGACCTTCTGGATCTTGCCGGTCGCGGTGTGCGGGATTTCGTCGACGAAGGCGACATCGTCCGGCATCCACCATTTGGCGATCTTGCCGTCCATGTAGGCAATCAGATCGTCCTTCGACAGGCTGGAGCCTTCCTTGCGGATGATCACCAGCAGCGGCCGTTCGTCCCACTTCGGATGGGGAATGCCGATGACCGCCGCCTCGATCACCTCGTCGTGCCCGACGGCGAGATTCTCCAGGTCGATGGAGCTGATCCATTCGCCGCCGGACTTGATCACGTCCTTGGCGCGGTCGGTGATCTGCATGTAGCCCTCGGGGTCGAGCGTGGCGACATCGCCTGTGTCGAACCAGCCGTCCTCCAGCACGTCGCCGCCCTCGCCCTTGAAATAGCCGTTGGTGATCCACGGGCCGCGCACCATCAGGTGGCCGAAAGCCTCGCCGTCGCGCGCCAGCTCGTTGCCGTCGTCGTCGGTGATCTTCATGTCGACGCCGAACACGGCCCGGCCCTGCTTGGCCTTGTAGCCGAGCTGCCGGTCGAACGCCCAGTCCGCCATCTTCGCCTTCATGGTGCCGGTGGTGCCCAGCGGGCTCATCTCGGTCATGCCCCAGGCGTGGATCACGGTGACGTCGTAGTCGCGCTCGAACGCCTCGATCATCGACTGCGGCGCGGCCGAGCCGCCGATCACGGTGCGGTTCATGTGCGGCAGCTGCTTGTCGTTCTCGCGCATGTACTGCAGCAGCATCAGCCACACCGTCGGCACGCCGGCCGACATGGTGACCTTCTCCTGCTCCATCAGTTCGTAGACATGCGCGCCGTCGAGGTCGCGCCCCGGGAACACCAGCTTGGCACCGCACATCGGCGCGGCATAGGTGATGCCCCAGGCGTTGGCATGGAACATCGGCACCACGGGCAGGATGCTGTCGCCCGAGCAGATGCCGAGCACGTCGGGCATGCACGCGCCGAAGCTGTGCAGCACGGTGGAGCGGTGCGAATAGAGCACGCCCTTCGGGTTGCCGGTCGTGCCCGAGGTGTAGCACAGCGACGAGGCGGTCTTTTCATCGAAGATCGGCCAGTCGAGCTGGCCGTCCTCCGCCGCCAGCAGCTCCTCGTAGCAGATCGCGTTGTCGAGCGCGGTGTCCGGCATATGCGCGCGATCGGTCATGATCACGATGCCTTCGACCGTCTTCAGTTCGTCCTTCAGCGCTTCGAGCAGCGGCATGAAGGTCAGGTCGACGAAGATGAAACGGTCCTCGGCGTGATTGGCGATGTAGGCGATCTGCTCCGGGAACAGGCGCGGGTTGATGGTGTGCAGCACCGCGCCGATGCCGGAGACGCCGAAATAGGCCTCGAAATGGCGATAGCCGTTCCAGGCCAGGGTGGCGACGCGGTCGCCGAGCTTCACGCCGAGCCGCTGCAGCGCCTGGGCCAGTTGCTTGGCGCGCGTGTTGGCGTCGGCATAGGTGTAGCGGTGGATCGGCCCTTCCACCGAGCGCGATACGATTTCTACGTCTGCGTGATAGGTCGCTGCGAAGTCGATAAGACTGGAAATCAGCAGCGGGCGGTCCTGCATTAGGCCCAGCATCAGCATCTCCCGAATGGTGATTCGTTATTTGCCGCTTACATAGCCCGAGCATGGTGTCAGGTAAAGCGACCACCCGCCGCCGGCCGGGGCCGTTGGGGTCGATTCCGGCCGACTGCGGAATGCCGGGTGCAGAATGGGGCGTTAAGGCCGGATCGGGCTGCTGGAATTGGGCTCAGCCCTCGCTTTCGCCGGGATACCGGTAGATGGTGGCCTCAAAGAGGTTGTATTCAGCCATCAGGTCATTGATCGGCGTGCCCTGTGATCAGCGTATCCTGCGCACGTTTTTCGCCTCGAGTTTGGTGAGGACAGGGAGATGGAACCTATCGAAGCGCGTGGCGCGTCCGTTCGCGAGGTCGTCAGCGGCGAACGCGCAGGCGCCCGGACCTGCATCGTGCGCGCGAGCCGGCACTACCCGACGACCCCGGCGGACTTGTGGCGTGCTGTGACGGACAAGCAGCGCGTGCAGCGCTGGTTTGCCAGGGTTGCCGGCGATTTCAAACAGGGCGGGCGCTTCTCGATCGAAGGAAATGCGGACGGCGATATCGTCGTCTGCGAACCGCCCGGAAAACTGGCGCTTACCTGGGAGTTCGGGGGCAATACGAGTTGGGTCGATATCGCCATCCGGCCATCGGACGACGGCGCACTTTTCACACTCGACCATGAGCTCCCGACAGACCCGGAAAGCCAGGCACATTGGGATCGGTATGGCCCCGGTGCGACCGGTGTCGGGTGGGAGTTGGCGATGCTGGGGCTGGACATGCACCTGTCCGGCGACGGGACATCAACCATCGAGGCCGGAGAAGCCTGGGCCGTGAGCACGGCCGGCAAGGCCACATTGCGCGGATGGGCCGAAGCCTGGGGCAAGGCCCACGCCGAGACCGGAACGGACGTGCAGATCGCCAAAGAAACCGCAGAACGCACCGCGGCATTCTACACCGGCGAGGCACACTGAACGCCTTCGATGTGCTGCCCGGCCCCGCGCGCATGATTGGCCGGATCGGCGTCAGCACGTCAGGGCCTGCAAGACGGATGCGCCGGCAACGGAGATAGAACGCGGCAAGCGATCCGACAAAGCACCTAACTGACGGTCCGCCGTCATGCACGGACGCATCGGCGGCCCGGAAAACAGCCAGTTCCGTCAGCGCACGATGAGGCCGTCCGGGCTCGCGGCGTAGTGGGTCAGGGTGCGTTCGGCATGGCGCATGCGCCGGGTCAGCAACTTCTGCGCACAGTCCAGCATGACCTCGCGATGGCCGGGATCGTCGGCCAGGTTGCGCAACTCGCCCGGGTCGTTCTGCAGGTCGAACAGCAGCGGCGGCAGCGTGGTGAAATGGACGTACTTGTAACGCTCGCCGTGCAGCACGGTGAGCGCGCAGTCGTCCATGTCGATGCCGAGCGCCGATTCCGGCTTGCTGTAGAACAGGTCGCGGAAATCGAACTCGTAGTGCGCTTCCGTGCGCCAGTCCGCCGGCGTCTCGCCGCGGCAGAACGGCAGCAGCGAATGCCCGTCGACCTGCCGCGGCGACGGCGCGTCGAGCCAGTCGAGAATGGTCGGCATGCAATCGACCGTCTCGGTGAACCGGTCGACGATCCGGCCGCGCGCGGCGTCGGCATCGGGCGACGGGTCGCGCACGATCATCGGGATGCGGTAGCTCTCCTGGAAATAACCCATCTTGCCGAGCAGATAGTGGTCGCCAAGCTGCTCGCCGTGATCGCAGGTGAAGACGATCAGGGTGTCGTCCCACTGCCCGCTCGCCTTCAGGTAATCGAACACCCGGCCCAACTGATCGTCGATCTCGCTCATCAGGCCGTAGTAGGTCGCGCGCATGACGCGCACCTCCTCGTCATCCATGTCGCGCACCGGCCCTTCGCCGTTCTGGAAAAAGGCCTTGCGCTTCACGTCGTCGAGGTAGAAGGCCAGCAGCGGGTGCTGCGCCGCCTCGCCCTGCCAGGTCTCGCCGCGCACCGGCGCTGGCACGTCGGCCGGATCGTACATATCGTGGTAGGGCGCCGGCGCGATGAACGGCGGATGCGGCCGGTAGTAGCCGAGATGCAGCAGCCAGGGCTGGTCCGTGTGCCCTTTCAGGTAGGACAGCGCCCGCTCGGTGAACCAGGTGGTATCGCTCAGCTCGGCCGGGATGCGCGACGGCTTGCGCACGGCGCCGATGTCCTCCGGCGTCCGGTCCTGCGGCAGCCAGATGTCCCAGCGCTCCTCCGGCAGCGCGTAGCCCTGCTGCGCGACCCAGCCGAAATACGCCTGCTGGCGCGGTTCGAACGCGCCGACCGGGCGCCAGCCGTCCATGACGTCGCCCAGCACCGTGAAGCGCGGGTCGTCGAAGGCCGCCGTGCGCGGGTCGGGCGTCGTCGTGGTGTAGCCGACCAGCGCCGGGTCGTAGCCCAGTTTGCGCGCCTCGAACGCCAGGTTGGTGTGCCGCGAGTCCAGCGGGATGGTGTTCTGCACCGCCCGGTGGTTCATCATGTACATGCCGGTCAGCAGCGACGCGCGGCCGGGGCCGCAGGGCACGGCCTGGGTGAAATGATTGCGGAAGGTCACGCCCTCGGCGCACAGCGCGTCGATGTTCGGCGTGCGCAGGCACGGGTGGCCCAGCGCCGACAGGCAGTCGCCCCGCCACTGGTCGACCACGATCAACAGTACGTTCTTCCGCCGGTCAGTCATCAGGCCCTCCTTCGTCACGCCACAGGATACGCATGGCAGCCGCGTTGCGTCAGCCCAGCCGGCGGCCGCTGTCGCAGTCGAACAGGTGCAGGTGCGCCGGGTCGACGCGGATCGGCAGTTCCTCGCCCGGCCGCACGCCGTTGATCCCCGGCAGACGCACGGTCATCGGCGACCGGCCGATCTGGCCGTGCACCAGGGTCTCCGCCCCCTGCGGTTCGACCATCGACACCTGCAGCGAGAAGGACGCATCGGGCCGGTTCACCAGTTCCAGGTGCTCCGGCCGCAGCCCGGCGGTCACGGCGCCCGGCGCCACATCATGCCCGTTCAGCGGGACCCGCGCCGTCGGGCCGAGATCGACCACCCGGTCGCGCACTTCGCCGGGCAGGAAGTTCATCGGCGGCGAGCCGATGAAGCCGGCGACGAAGGTGGTCGCCGGTTCGAGATAGATGTCGAGCGGCGAGCCCATCTGCTCGACCACGCCGCCGTTCATGACGATGAGACGGTCGCCCATGGTCATCGCCTCGACCTGGTCGTGGGTGACGTAGACCGACGTGGCGTCGAGTTCCTGGTGCAGCTTCTTGATCTCCAGCCGCATCTGCACGCGCAGCTTGGCGTCGAGATTGCTCAGCGGTTCGTCGAACAGGAACACTGCCGGCTCGCGCACGATGGCGCGGCCCATGGCGACGCGCTGGCGCTGGCCGCCGGACAACTGCCGCGGCCGCCGGTCGAGATAGTCCTGCAGCTGCAGCACCTGGGCGGCCCGCGCGACCCGGGCCTGGATCTCCGCCTTCGGCATGCGGCGCAGCTCCAGGCCGAAGGACATGTTCTGCGCCACGCTCATGTGCGGGTACAGCGCGTAGTTCTGGAACACCATGGCGATGTTGCGGTCCTTCGGTTCGACATCGTTCACCTGCTCGCCGCCGATGAACACATCGCCGTCGCTCACGCCCTCCAGCCCGGCGATGATGCGCAGCAGCGTGGACTTGCCGCAGCCGGACGGGCCGACGATCACGGCGAAGTCGCCGTCGCGGATGTCGACGTCGATGCCGCGAATGACCTCGACCTCGCCGAACGATTTGCGCAAGCTGCGGACCTGAACTTCCGCCATGGTGCAACTCCTTTGCTACTTTTCGCTGTCGACCAGCCCCTTGACGAACCAGCGCTGCAGCAGCAGCACGACCGCCACCGGCGGCAGCGTCGCCAGGATCGCCGTCGCCATGGTCAGGCTCCACTGGGCATCGGCATCTTCCGTCGGCAACGTGCGCGCCACGCCGATGACGATGGTCGTCATGTCCGGATCGGTGGTGATCAGCAGCGGCCACAGATACTGGTTCCAGCCGAAGATGAAGAGGATGACCGACAGCGCGGCGATGGTCGTGGTCGACATCGGCAGGACGACGCGCAGGAAGAAGGTCATCGGGCCGGCGCCGTCGATCTTCGCCGCCTCGCACAGTTCCTCCGGCACGGTCAGATAGAACTGCCGGAACAGGAAGGTGGCGGTGGCCGAGGCGATCAGCGGCAGGATCAGCCCGGTGTAGCTGTCGAGCAGGCTCCACTCCAGCGATGCCTCCAGCCCGATCAGCCCGAGCACGGCGTTCACCGGCGACAGCGCGTTCGCCGCGACCTCGAAGGTCGGCACGATGCGAACCTCGACCGGCAGCATCAGGGTGATGAAGATCAGCCAGAAGAACACGGTGCGCAGCGGAAACCGGAAGTAGCAGATGGCGAAGGCCGACAGGGTCGAGATCACGATCTTGCCGACGGTGATGCCGACCGCCATCACCATGGAGTTGAACAGCTGCCGGCCGAGCGATTCCTTCGCCCACGCCCGCGACAGGTTCTCCGCCAGGGCGGCGAGGCTGACCCCGGCGCCGTCATAAGACGCCACGTCGTCCGGCGTCGCCGCCACCACGATGGCGTAGAAAATCGGCAGACAGATGATCACCGTACCGACGACCAGCACGACATATGCCAGGCGGTCGAACCACAGGGCGTGCTCGACCATGCCCTGGCTGCGCACGCCGCCGCGCCGCCGCTGCGGCGCCCGGCGCGTCTCCGGCACCGTGGCGACGGCCGTCATGCGTAGGTCACCTTGCGCTCGACATAGCGGAACTGGAACATGGTCAGGCCGATCACCATGATCATCAGGATCACCGACTGCGCCGCCGACGACCCGAGGTCCTGACCTTCGAAACCGTCGTTGTAGACCTTGAACACCAGCGTGTTGGTCGCGCCCGCCGGGCCGCCGCCGGTGACCGCGTGGATGATGCCGAAGGTGTCGAAGAAGGCGTAGACGGTGTTGATGACGATGAGGAAGAACGTCGTCGGCGACAGCAGCGGCAGCGCGATGCGCCAGAACCGGACGGCCGGTCCGGCGCCGTCAATCGCGGCGGCCTCGATCAGGCTTTTCGGAATGGCCTGCAGGCCGGCGAGGAAGAAGACGAAGTTGTAGCTGATCTGCTTCCAGGCCGCGGCGACGACGACCAGGATCATCGCGTGCGTGCCGTTCAGCAGCGGGTTCCAGGGAATGCCCAGGGCGATCAGGACGCCGGCCACCGTGCCGACCACGGGATGAAACAAAAACACCCACAGCGCGCCGGCCACCACCGGCGCCACCGCGTAGGGCCAGATCGCCGCCGACTTGAACACCAGCACGCCGCGCAGGGCGCGGTCGGCGAACACCGCCAGGACCAGCCCGGTCAGCATCGCCGCGGCTGTTGTCAGCAGCGCGAACACCAGCGTGACCTGAACCGAGCCCCAGTATTCGTTGCTGGTCAGCAGCCGCTGGAAGTTCTCGAACCCGACGAACAGCCCGGCACCGCCGAACGGGTCGGAGAGAAAGAAGCTCTGGTAGATCGCCTGACCCGCCGGCCAGAAGAAGAATACCGCGAGGATCAGCATCTGCGGCGCCACCAGTAGGTAAGGCAGCCATCTGTTGCGAAAGACGACCCGTTTGGCCAGCATCGAAGGTCCAACCTGAAGTGAGCGCCCGGAATGAGCGGAGGTGTTAGCGCGGCGCTAGAAACCATGAGGCCCGCGGCGGGTGCACCGCGGGCCCCGGGTTCCGTCGTCCGAACCGGTCAGCCGCCGGTCCGCTCGAACCGGCGCAGGTTCTCGTTGGCCCGCCGCACGGCATCGTCGAGCGCTTCCTGCGGCGTCTTCTGCAACGCCCAGACCTTCTCCAGCTCCTCGTTCAGGATGTCGGTGTTCTGCACGTCGTAGCCCAGCCGCACGCCACGGGTGTTCTCCGTCGGCGGCGTGCGCGACAGCGCCTTGATGGCGATTTCCTGATGCGGGAACTCGTCGTAGTAACCCGCTGCCTTCGCCAGCTCATAGGCTTCCAGCGAGATCGGCACGTAGCCGGTGTTCTTGTGCCAGTCGAACTGCTTTTCCGCGCTGGCGAGGAAGGCGAAGAAATCGCCGACGCCCTGGTAGGTCGCGTCGTCATGGCCGCGCATCACCCATAAGGCCGCGCCGCCGAGCAACTGGTTCTTCGGCGCCTGGTTGTCGGCTTCCAGCGGCAGGAACGCGGCGGCGAAATTGAACGTGGCGTTCTTGGCAATGCCGCCGAACCCGGCCGAGCTTTCTAGGAACACCGGACACTTCTCCGCATAGAAGGCTTCATGCCCGCCCTGCCAGGTGCGCCCGGTGTAGGTGTAGATGCCGTCGCGCACCCAGCCCTGAATGCGGGCGACGTGATCGACGAACTTGGTCCTGTTGTAGATGAACTCGGCATCGCGCCCGTCCATGCCGTTGCCCTTGGTGGCAATCGGCGTGTTCTCGGCGAAGCTGTAGTTGTCGCGATGGATCCAGATCTGCCAGGCCGAGGTGATGCCGCACTCGTACCCCGCCGCCTTCAGCTTGGTGCCGACCTGACCAAGTTCGTCCCAGGTCTTCGGCGCGGCGGCGATACCCGCCTTCTCGAACGCGTCGACGTTGTACCACATGATCGGCGTCGACGTGTTGAACGGCATCGCCGCGGGGCCCTGCTCGTCGGAGAAGTAGGCCAGGACCGGCGCGATGAACTTCGACCAGTCGATGTCGTGGCCGGTGTCCTTCATCAGCTGATGCACCGGGTAGACCGCATCGGAATACATCATCGTGGTGGCGCCGCGGCCGACGACCTGAACGATGGCCGGCGCCTTCTTGGCGCGATAGGCCGCGATGGCCGCGTTCATGGTTTCGGTGTAGCTGCCCTTGTGAACCGGGACGATCTTGTAGTCGGACTGCGACGCGTTGAACTCCTCGGTGTAACGGATCAGCGTCTGGCCCAGCTTGCCGTCCGGCGAGAACGCGTGCCACCACTGGATTTCCGTGGCGGCCAGGGCGGGGACCGACAGCGACAGGGCGAACGTCGCCGCCGTCGCCGAGAGCGTAGCGCGGTTCAGAAAGGACATCGGGTGCTCCTCAAGGGCGGAAGGAATGACGCGTTCACCCTCCGCCCGCCCGATTGCGCCGCGATGACAGGCCGGTGAATTTGCCAAGTCACTGCCGTGACGGTCCGGCGACAGCGCCTGTTTAATCATCAGCGCCGCCGCATTTGCCCGCCCCCGTCTTTGCTGCGATAAGGATCGAAACACGGGAGGATGAGCGGATGGAAACGATGTCAAGCGAGACCGTCGATGCGGCGGAAACCGAACAGGTGCTTGAGGAATTCGCGCGCGCGTTCTTTCGCCGCGACCTCGACGCGCTGTCCCGCTGCACGACGGACGCGTTCGAATGGCGGTTTGCGATCGGGCGCGACGATCCCGACGGCCGCATCTATCGCGGCGTTGCCGGGGTCGAGACCGGCTATGCCGAACGCGACGCCCTGTTGCAGGACGTGCGCTACGACGACGTCAGCACCACCGCCCTCGCCGACGGCCGGACGCTGATGGAATACCGCGTCACCGGCCGCTTCGTCGGCGGGCCGGCGTTCGACTTCAGGGGCGTCGAGATTTTCGTCGTCGACGGCGGCCGCGTCGCCCTGAAGGACGTCTACTGGAAGCAGCATCCGCCGAAAGGCTGAACCGGCAACAACCGCCGGCCATTTCGGCGCGGGGAGGAAAACCGAATGGAAACTGTCCTGATCACCGGCGCGGCCGGCGGCATCGGCTCAATGTTCCGCGACCTGCTGCGCGGGGTCTATCCCCGGCTGCGGCTGAGCGACCGGGTCACGCCGAACGACCTGCGGCCCGACGAGGAATTCGTCGCCGCCGACCTCGCCGACATGGCCCAGGTCGAGGCGGCGGTCGCCGGGGTCGACGGCGTCATCCATCTCGGCGGCCGGTCGGTCGAGGACGACTGGGACACCATCCATCAGGCCAACATCGTCGGCTGCTACAACCTGTTCGAGGCCGCCGGCCGGCAAAAGGTGCAACGGGTGGTCTTCGCCTCGTCGAACCATACCGTCGGCTTCTACCGGCGCGACAGGCGCATCGGCGTCGACGCCGTCGCCCGCCCCGACAGCCGCTATGGCGTGTCGAAGCTGTTCGGCGAAGGGGTCGGCGCGCTCTATGCCGACAAGCACGGTCTGCGCGTACTGTGCATCCGCATCGGCAACGTGGCCGACCGGCCGGTCGACAAACGGCGGCTCAGCATCTGGATCAGCCCGCGCGATCTCGTGCAGCTCGTGCGCATCGGTCTGGAACACCCGGACCTGCACTATGAAGTCGTCTACGGCGCGTCCGACAATGACGAAGGCTGGTGGGACAACGAACCGGCCTTCCGCCTCGGCTACCGGCCGCAGGACCGCGCCGACGATCATCGCGATGCCGCGCTGGCGGCGCAGGCGAAGCTACCGGCCGACCCGGTCGGCGACCGCTTCATGGGCGGGTCGTTCTGCGCCCACGAGTTCGACGGCGAGCCCGACCGAATCCGCTAGGGCTTATTCCGCTCACACGGACTCTGGGCCAGCCCTCTCCCCCACCCGGCCACCGGTCATGTTTGGCGCGCGTTGCGCGCTGCCTGCGCCGCCCGTCATGCCGAAGGCGTGCTACTCGCACGACGCCCCCACCCGGCCACCCACGTGAGTATCCTTGTTGGGTGGCCGGGTGGGGGCGCGGGGCGGTGAAGGCCCTTATCGTAAAGACCGCCGGGCGGGGGCGCGGGCTGGTGATGTCCGATCGGAAAATGCTCAAGCAACACCGCCAAAGCAGCAGAAAACCGGGTTTGCTCAAATCATACCGAACCCGCTAGGGTAGCGGCCCGGCAGCGCCAGTTTGGGAGGATCAGAGCATGCCCGCGCACCCCTATCGTTCGCACCGCACCACGCAGGGCCGCACGCAGATGGCGGCCCGCGCCCTGTGGCGCGCCACCGGCACGGCGGAGGCCGATCTCGACAAACCGATCGTCGCCATCGCCAACAGCTACACCCAGTTCGTGCCCGGGCATGTGCATCTGAAGAACCTCGGCGATCTCGTCGCTGGCGAGATCAAGAAGGCCGGCGCGGTATCGAAGGAATTCCACACCATCGCCGTCGACGACGGCATCGCCATGGGCCACGAGGGCATGCTGTACAGCCTGCCGTCGCGCGAGCTGATCGCCGATGCGGTCGAGTACATGGTCAACGCCCACTGCGCCGACGCGCTGGTCTGCATCTCGAACTGCGACAAGATCACGCCGGGCATGCTGATGGCCGCACTGCGGCTCAACATCCCGACCATCTTCGTCTCCGGCGGGCCGATGGAGGCCGGCAAACTGGCGGGCCAGGATCGCACCATCGATGCCGTCGACGCCCTGGTCGGCGGCGGCGACAGTTCCCTGAGCGAGGAGCAGGCGCTGGAGATGGAGCGCATCGCCTGCCCGACCTGCGGCTCGTGCGCCGGCATGTTCACGGCGAATTCGATGAACTGCCTGGTCGAGGCGCTGGGCCTGGGCCTGCCCGGCAACGGCAGCCTGCTGGCCACGCACGCGCGCCGCGAGGAGCTGTTTCTGGAGACCGGCCGCCGCATCGTCGAACTGACGCGCCGGTACTACGAGCTGGGCGAGGACGACATTCTGCCGCGCAACGTCGCCTCCCGGCGGTCGTTCGAGAACGCCATGTCGATGGACATCGCCATGGGCGGGTCGACCAACACGGTGCTGCACCTGCTGGCCGCCGCCTACGAAGGCGAGGTCGATTTCACCATGGCCGATATCGACCGGCTGTCGCACAAGGTGCCGCACCTTTGCAAGGTCTCGCCGTCGGTACCGCACTATCACATGGAGGATGTGCACCGGGCCGGCGGGGTGATGGGCATTCTCGGCGAACTGGACCGCGCCGGCCTGCTCGATACCGGCGTCACCAACGTGCTCGGCGACACCCTCGCCGACACCCTGGCGATGTGGGACGTGCGCCGGACCGGCAATGACGATGTGAAGAAGTTCTATACCGCAGCACCCGGCCGCCAGCGCATGCTGCAGGCGTTCGGCCAAGACAGCTACTATGACGATCTCGATGTCGACCGTGCCGGCGGCTGCATCCGCGACCTCGACCATGCCTACAGCCAGGACGGCGGCCTCGCCGTGCTGTTCGGCAACATCGCCCGCGACGGCTGCATCGTGAAGACCGCGGGCGTCGACCCGGACATCCTGAGCTTCCGCGGCCGGGCGAAGATCTTCGAAAGCGAGAATGCGGCGGCCGCCGGTATCCTGGGCGGCGAGGTCAAGGCCGGCGACGTTGTCGTCGTACGCTACGAAGGGCCGCGCGGCGGCCCCGGCATGCAGGAAATGCTGATGCCGACCAGCATGATCAAGGCGGTCGGCCTCGCGTCGAAATGCGCCCTGATCACCGACGGCCGGTTCTCCGGCGCGTCATCCGGTCTGTCGATCGGACACATCTCGCCGGAAGCGGCCGAGGGCGGCGTCATCGGCCTGATCGAGGACGGCGACGAGGTCGTCATCGACATTCCCAACCGCAAGCTCGACCTGGCGGTCGACGACGCGGAACTGGAAAAACGCCGCGCGGCGATGGACGCGCGGGCCGATGGCGGCTGGAAGCCGGTCGACCGCCAGCGCACGGTGTCGCGGGCGCTGCGCGCCTACGGCGCCCTGGCGCGCTCCGCCGCCTATGGCGCGGTACGCGACCCGGGCCTGATCGAAGGGCCGTCGAAAGGGAACTGACCCGCTCCGCAACGGCGGCCGGCCGACAAAGCCGCCGAACAACAAAAAAGCGCGCCCGGCGGAACCGGGCGCGCTTTCGCGTCAGCTATCGCGCGAAATCAGCGCGAGTAAAAAGGCACTCTACCAACAAGACGCTGGGACCAGCTTCTTTTCCAGCTACACATCCAAGCATGTCTAACCATTGCTCGTCTTCATCCAAGCTCCACAAGCACTCAAACCACAATTTCTGTAATTTTACTGTGAACGCTTGCGTGGCACTGCGATGAAACGGTTGAAACAGCGTGTTGGATATTTGCTGGCTTTGTGCTGGATTGCTGGAGAGTGAATGTAGAAAATGCCGGTTTTGGCTGGATCGTTGTCTTCAATGTTTATCATCAAGCGATAATGCCAAGCATCTGCGCCACCTCGGAGCAAACCATCAAACCACCTAGGATCACAGCCACCATAGCCATCATTTTCTTCCAAGTAGCCCCTGTATAAGCGTTCGCACTACGCCACACCGCTACTAACGAAAAAACAAACCAAATAAACGACAAACGAACCAGAATAACTGTTACCAATGCTTGCCCTTCAGTTTGGTCAAAGCCCCATACAAGTAAATTTAGAAGGTCGCTAACAATTAAGAAAGACGAGCTACCTAGCACACATATTAGCCAGAACGTCACCCACAAGCGTTCTTCGCCACGCCATACTTTTTGTAAGTAGCCCACTACTCAGCCCCTGCATTGTTTTTATTTCGTGTAATGCCCTTTGCAGCACCTGAAATTGCTGCAATACAATTTCTCGTTTCCGCCGCCCACAAAAAAAGCTGCTGCACCATAAAGTGCAACAGCCTTTTCGTATTCTATGCACCTCCCTGCATAACGCAGGGAATCGATAGTGAATTTTAGCGCGAGTAATATTCGATCACGAGGTTCGGTTCCATCTGCACCGGATAGGGCACATCGGCGAACTTCGGCACCCGGACGAACGTGCCGCGCATCTTGGCGTGGTCGACGTCGATATAGTCCGGCAGGTCGCGTTCCGGCGACTCGCTGGCTTCCAGCACCAGCGGCATCTGGCGCGACTTCTCGCGCACTTCGATGACATCGCCCTCGCGCACCCGGTAGCTCGGGATGTTCACCCGGCGGCCGTTCACCGTGACATGGCCGTGGTTCACGAACTGGCGCGCCGAGAACACCGTCGGCACGAACTTCATCCGGTAGACCACGGCGTCGAGGCGGCGCTCCAGCAGACCGACCAGCTCCTCGGTCGTGTCGCCGCGCTTGCGCACCGCTTCCTCATAGGTGCGGCGGAACTGCTTCTCGGTGATGTTGCCGTAGTAGCCCTTCAGCTTCTGCTTCGCCGCGAGCTGCAGGCCGAAGTCGGACGGCTTGCGCCGGCGCTGACCGTGCGGGCCCGGCGGCGTGTCGCGCCGGTTGACCGGGCTCTTCGGCCGGCCCCACAGGTTTTCGCCCAGGCGGCGGTTAAGCTTGTATTTCGACGTCAGTCGCTTCGTCATGCGTTCGTCTTCCGTGAATCGCCAGGCGGCCAGTGCCGCCGTCGTATACCGCTGTCGTATCAACTTTCCTGCCGGCTGGTTTCCATCCCGCATGACCACCCCGCTAACGCCAGGGCGCCGGGAATGTCAGAGGTCAGAAAACGCCGAAACACCACGGCGCGCCGCTCAGGGGCGCGCCGAAGGTTGCGGCAATATACGCATCCGCACCGGCAAGTCAACGATGGCCGCTGTTTTTTGCCACTGACGCCGCGGCCGCGCGCCGGACGGCTCAGCGCGGCTTGCGGCCGTGCAGATGATGGCCCGGGCCGGGCACGACCGAGGGATGCGGCCGCGCGGTCAGCGGCTCGTGCGCCTCGTCCTCCTCCGCCGTCGCCTTTTCGATCAGCAGGTTCAGACGGCGCAGCTCCTCCCGCATCTCGCGCATCAGCTTTTTGCTACCGGCGGTAGTGGAAATCTGCGCCAGGGTCAGGAAGACCAGGATGACCAGCGCCAGTTCGGTGATGGCCACCGCCGCCACCACCAGCACGACGAGGCCGCCGTTGTTGAGATAATCGATGAACGCCTGCGGATCCGGCAATAAATCAAACACGACACTTTCCCCGTGTGGCTGACGGCTCTGACGACCGACTGCCGACAAGATGGCAGCGCCGGGGAAACATGGCAAACATTTGTTAAGTTAACGAGGAATTATTACAAATAACGGGATTGCAAGTTCGTACAGCGCTTGTCCATTCGGAAAGTTAACCAATAATCCTATACTTTCGGCATAAAGAAATTACCCGAATTCTCCGCCCGGAAATTCTGCGCCGACCGTTCACCACACTATGGCTAGCCTGTCTGCGTCGCATCGACAGCCGCTTACCCCGGCCGGCGAAGGCCCTATGATCGAACGCACCGCAAAAACCCAGGAGGCGCGGCATGCTGTTCATGGTGGTAGAGACCTTCCCCGATCAGGACCCGGTGCCGATCTACCGGCACCTGCGCGACAAGGGCCGCGGCCTGCCGGACGGCCTGACCTACGTGCATAGCTGGATCGAGGCGAATTTCGGCCGCTGCTTCCAGATCATGGAATGCGACGACCCGGCAATCCTACAGCAATGGGTGCTGAGCTGGCGCGGCAGCGGCATCCGGTTCGAGTTCGTGCCGGTGGTGCCGAGCCAGCAGGTGCAGGACACCGTGGCACCCCACCTCGACGACGACTGAGGCAGACGGCCCAAGGCATGTAGGCGACGCCGCCCGTCAGTCGGGCGTCGGCTCCATGCGGATCACCTCGAACACGGCGCCTTGCGGGTCCTGCAGCACGGCGAGGCGCGCGCCGACGCCGGGAATATCGAACGGCTCGCGCAGCGCCGTGCCGCCGGCGTCCAGCGCGGCGCGCGTCGTGGCGTCGACATCGTCGGACGCGAAGTAGACGTCCCACACCGGCGGGACATCGCCCATCTCCGGCGTCGTCGTCAGAATGCCGGCCACCGGCCGGCCATCCACCTTCAGCACCGTGTAGGGGATCGGCCCCTCCGCCGTCTCGACCGCGACGCCAAGCACCCGCTCATAGAACGCCGCCGCCTTTTCCGGCTCTCTTGTGTTGAGTTCGTTCCAGGTCATCGCGCCCGGCACGTTGAACAGCTCGCCGCCATGCTGCGGCGCGGAGTGCCAGATCCGCAAGTAGGCGCCAACGGTGTCCTGAATCATCGCGAACCGCCCGACGTCGGGTTCGTCGATCGGCGCGGCCGGCACGGCGCCGCCCGCCGCCTTGGCCCGTTCCAGCGTGGCATCGACGTCATCCACCTCGACGTAGGTGCCCCAATGCGGCGGCACCCGCATGCGCCGCATCTCGTCATTCAGTTCGTAGATCCCGGCGACCATCTTGCCGTCGAGCCGCTGGATCGAATAGGCCGCGCCGTCCGATGCCGCGACCCGTTCGGCGGTCCAACCGAACACGGCGGCATAGAACGCTTCCGCCGCCGCGACATCGGTGGTCGCGCAGTCCGCCCAGTTCGGGGTTCCCTGTTTCTTCGTCGCTTGCCGGGTCATGCCGCGATACTCCGTTCGGGTCGGACCGATGCCAGTCGGGAAAACCAGCGTCGATGATAGCGGCGCGCCACACCGGTAAATTGATCGAACGCCTTGACAGTCGCCGGCAGGCGGGCGCAAACGGCGCGCCCGAGCGTCAGTCCTCGCCGTCGCGGCGGATCAGGGCGGAGACGACGCCGTGCAGCGTGCGCACTTCCTGCCCGGTCAGGCCGGCGCGCTGAAACAGGTTGCGGATGTTGCGCACCATGGTCGGCCGTTTTTCCGGCGGCTTCAGGAAGCCGTGCCGGTCCAGTTCGCCCTCCAGCCGTTCGAAGAAATTGACCAGCTCGTCGAAGCGGGCCGGCTCGCCATCCCGGCCGGCCGGCAGGGCCGGCGCGATATCGCCATCGTCCAGCGCGGCCTGGTACCACTCGTAGCCCAGCAACAGCACCGCCTGGCCGAGGTTGAGCGAGGAAAACGCCGGGTTGGCCGGGATGTAGACGATGGCGTTGGCGAGGGCGACATCGTCGTTGTCGAGGCCGGCCTTCTCGGCCCCGAACAGCACGCCGACGCGCTCGCCGGCGGCAAGCCGGGTCCGCATGTCGGCAACGGCCTGCCGCGGCGTCAGTGTCGGCTTCTCCATGTCGCGCCGCCGGGCCGTGGTGGCATAGACATACTGCAGGTCGGCGACGGCGGCAGGCGTCGTCGGGTGCAGCGACGCGTCGGTCAGGATGTCGTCGGCGCGCGAGGACATCGCCACCGCCTTCTCGTTCGGCCAGCCGTCGCGCGGGTCCACCAGCCGCATCTCGGCCAGCGCGAAATTCTTCATCGCCCGTGCCGCCGCGCCGATGTTTTCGCCCATCTGCGGGCGCACCAGGATGATCGCCGGCGCGGCCTCGGCCTGCCGGTCCACTGTCACGGTCCTGTCGGTTCCGGCCATGTCGGCAACGACCCGCCTGCCCCTAACCCGCCTCGACCGGCGCGCCTTCGCGATAGAGCTTGTAGACGATCGCGTCCCACAAGGCGCGGAACGACGCGTCGACGATGTTGGGCGACACGCCGACGGTGAACCAGCGGTCGCCGGTCCTGTCGGCGCTTTCGATCAGCACGCGGGTGACGGCCTCGGTGCCGCCGGTCAGGATGCGCACCTTGAAATCCACCAGCTCCAGGTCCTCGATATACTGGCCGAAGTGGCCGAGGTCCTTGCGCATGGCGTTGTCGAGCGCGTTGACCGGGCCGTTGCCCTCCGCCACCGACATGATCTCGCGGCCGTCGACCTTCAGCTTCACCGTGCCTTCCGACACGGTGACGAGCTGGCCACGGGCGTTGTGCCGCCGCTCGACCATGACGCGGAAGCTGTCGACGTCGAAATAGTCCGGCACCTGCCCCAGGGCGCGGCGGGCCATCAGTTCGAAGCTCGCTTCGGCGCCGTCGTAGGCGTAGCCCTCGAACTCCTTGCGTTTGACCTCGTCGAGCAGGCGGTCGACGCGCTTGTCCTTGGGATCGACCTCGATGCCGATCTCGTCGAGCCGCGCCAGGATGTTCGACCGGCCGGACTGATCCGACACCAGCACCACGCGCCGGTTGCCGACGCTCTCGGGGTCGACATGTTCGTAGGTCGTCGGGTCCTTCAGCACGGCGGACACATGCAGGCCGCCCTTGTGGGCAAAGGCCCGGGCGCCGACGTAAGGCTGATGCCGGTTCGGCGCGCGGTTCAGCAGTTCGTCCAGCAGATGCGCCGTCTGCGTCAGCTGTTTCAGGCCCGCCGCGTCGATCCCGATGTCGAAGCGGTCGGCGAAACCGTCCTTCAGCGCCAGCGTCGGGATGACGGCGGTCAGGTCGGCGTTGCCGCAGCGCTCGCCAAGGCCGTTCAGCGTGCCCTGCACCTGACGCGCACCGGCCCGGATGGCGGCCAGGCTGTTGGCCACGGCATTGCCGGTGTCGTTATGGGTGTGGATGCCCAGCCGCTCCGGCGGGATGACATTGGCGATGTCGCCGACGATGCGTTCGACCTCATGCGGCAGCGCGCCGCCGTTGGTGTCGCACAGCACGACCCAGCGCGCGCCGGCATCCAGTGCCGCCTTCACGCAGTCGCGGGCATAGTCCGGGTTGGCCTTGTAGCCGTCGAAGAAATGCTCGGCATCGAACATCGCCTCGCGCCCGCGCTCGATCCCGGCCGCCATCGACGCGGCGATCATGTCGACATTCTCCGACCGCTCGATGCCCAGCGCGACATCGACGTGAAAATCCCAGGTCTTGCCGACGAGACAGATCGCCGGCACGTCGGCATTCAGCACCGCCGCCAGGCCGGGATCGTTCTCGGCGCTGCGGCCGGGCCGCTTGGTCATGCCGAAGGCCGTGAAGGTGGCGCGGCGCAGCTTCGGCGGCGCGTCGAAGAACGCCGTGTCGGTGGGGTTGGCGCCGGGCCAGCCGCCCTCGACATAGTCGATGCCGAGCCGGTCCAGCGCCTCGGCGATGGCGCGCTTGTCCTCGACGGAAAAATCGACGCCCGACGTCTGCGCCCCGTCGCGCAGGGTGGTGTCGAACAGATAGACGCGTTCCTTGCTCATGCCTTCAAGCTCCCCGGCGCCAGGTGGTGCCACCGGGACCGTCCTCCAGAATGATGCCCTGCGCCGACAGGTCGTCGCGAATACGGTCGGCGGTGGCGAAGTCCTTGGCCTTGCGCGCGGCCAGCCGGTCGGCGATCAGCCCTTCGATCTCCTCCGCCGACGGCCCCTCGCCGGCCGCCGCGCCGCGGAACCAGTCTTCCGCCGACAAGGCCAGCAGCCCCAGCGCCTCGCCGCCGGCTTTCAGCGCCGATGCCGCCCCGGCATCGCCGGCCAATGCGGCGTCGGCCAGCGCGTGCATCTCGGCAATCGCCTTCGGCGTGTTCAGATCGGCCGTCAACGCCGACAGGATCGCCGGCGGCAGGTCGGCCGCCGGGGCCGCATCGCCGGCGGCGCGGTACCAGCGGTCGAGAATGCGCCGCGACTCGGCCAGCGTCGTCTTGGAGAAGTCCAGCGGCTGGCGGTAGTGCGCCGACAGCAGCGTCAGGCGAATGGCCTCGCCGGGAAACTCGTCCAGCAGGTCATGCACGGTGTAGAAGTTGCCGAGCGACTTCGACATCTTCTCGCCGTCGACGGTGACGTGGCCGTTGTGCATCCAGAAATTGGCGAACACCGCGCCGTCATGCACGCAGGTCGACTGGGCGATTTCGTTCTGGTGATGCGGAAACACCAGATCGACGCCGCCGCCATGGATGTCGAAGGTCTCGCCCAGCAACTGCTCGGCCATGGCCGAGCATTCGATATGCCAGCCCGGCCGGCCCACGCCCCAGGGACTGTCCCAGCCCGGCTGACCGTCGCTCGACGGCTTCCACAGCACGAAATCCATCGGGTTGCGCTTGTAGGGCGCGACCTCGACCCGCGCGCCGGCGATCAGCTCATCCCGGCCGCGCCGGGCGAACGCGCCGTAATCGGCCCACGAGGTGGTGTCGAACAGCACATGGCCGTCGGCGGCATAGGCATGCCCCTTGTCGATCAGCCGCTGCATCATCGCGACCATACGGTCGACATAGTCGGTGGCGCGCGGCTCGTGGTCCGGCGGCAGCGCGTTCAGCGCGCCCATGTCGTCATGGTAGTGCTGCGTCGTACGCGCGGTGATCTCGGCAATCGACACCCCGGCCTCGTCGGCGGCGGTGATGATCTTGTCGTCGATATCGGTGATGTTGCGCACGTAGGTGACGTGATCGGCGCCGTAGAGCCGGCGCAGCAACCGCGCGAAGGTGTCGAACACCACCACCGGCCGGGCATTGCCGACATGGGCATAGTCGTAGACCGTCGGCCCGCAGACGTACATCCGGACGTTGGACGGGTCGATGGGTTGAAACGCCGCCTCCGTGCGGGTGGCGGTGTCGTAGATGACCAGGTTGGCCGAAGTGTCGGTCATGGTGGGAAACTCTTTAGTCCGTGCCAATTGCAAGTGTGCCGGGACTCCCATCCCGGTTGGCAGGCACCTGACTGTATCGGCAGCGGATGGGTCGGCGGGTTGAAGACTGTCGCCCGCCGGTGGACCGGTGTGTCCGGAGCGGGCGCCTCAGGCGCAACATCGAGCGTCGCCGGCGGTGCCGACGGCCCGACCGGGGATCGTCTGCCCCGGCAAGGTGGTAATTCGCTCGTAGTGGCTCACGGGTCTGGCTCAACCATCAAAAACGGCGCTGAACGCGCCAACGGCGACGTATATAGCCTGTGGATAACAGAAAATCCACCGCCTCCGTCCCGGCCGGCCATCGAAGGTGTCCATTCCGCCGGCTTTTCCGCGCTGCACGATCGTTCAAGACCCCTGTCGCCGGGGCCCTAGAATGGCGGCATGCGATATCCGACGAAGACCGCGATCATCCTGCGCCACGACCTCGCCGCCTGGCAGAGCGCCAATGTCGCCGCCTTTCTCGCCGGCGGGCTGGCCGGGCGCTACCCCAACATCGTCGGCGTGCCCTACGCCGACCGGGACGGCACCGCCTATACCGCGCTGATCCGCGAGCCGGTGTTCGTGTTCGGCGCCGACGCCGCGGAACTGCAGCGCAGCCGGAAACGCGCCCTGTCGCGCGGCCTCGACATCGCCGTCTATACCCACGACCTCTTCGCCACCGGCAATGACGACGACAACCGCGCCGCCGTTGCGGCGGTCGCCGGCGACGACCTGGACCTCGTCGGCCTGGGCCTGCACGGCGAGCGCAAGATCGTCGACAAGGTCACCGGCGGCCTGAAATTCCTGACGACCTGACGACCCAGCAACCTGACGGATCGGCGCGATCCCCGCCGCGTGTCATCGAGAAGTCCGGCCGGTGGTGTATGCTGGCGCCGTCAATCCCATCGCGACGGAGCCTGTCCCATGACGATCAGCCGGTCCGCTGCCGCCCTGCTGTTGATCCTTGGCCTTTCGATGCCGGCGGGCGCCGGACCGGCGCTGGCGGCCGACGACTGGCCGGTGACGACGCCGGCCGACGCCGGGTTCGCGGCCGACCTCGGCGACCGGCTGGATACCGCCTTCGGCCGCGGCGACCTCAAGGGCCTGCACGGCGTCGTCGTGATCCGCGACGGCAAGCTGGCGCTGGAACGCTACTATGCCGGCAGGGACGAGCGCTGGGGCCGCGATCTGGGCCGGGTCGATTTCGGCCCCGATGACCTGCACGACCTGCGCTCGGTGTCGAAAAGCGTGGTCGGCCTGCTCTACGGCATCGCCCTGGCGGACGGCAATGCCGGCGGGCCGGGCCGCCCGCTGGTCAACCAGTTTCCCGCGCTGGAGGACCTGGCTGAAGACCCGGCGCGCCAGCGCCTGACCGTGGCCGACGCGCTGACCATGCGGCTGGGCTTGGAATGGAACGAGAACCTGCCCTACACGGACCGGCGCAACTCGGAAACGGCGATGGAGTTCGCCGACGACCGGGCGCGGTTCGTGCTGTCGCGGCCGATCGTCAACGAACCGGGCACCAGGTGGCAGTACAGCGGCGGCGCGACGGCGCTGCTGGCCGACCTGATCGCGCAGGGCAGCGGGCAAAGCCTGCTGGACTATGCCCGCGCCAAACTGTTCGCGCCGCTGGGCATTACCGAGGCCGAATGGGTCAAGGGCATCCAGGGCAAGAGCGAGGCCGCCGCCTCCGGCCTGCGCCTGCGGCCGCGCGATCTGGCGCGGATCGGCCAGATGGTGCTGAACCGCGGCCGCTGGAACGGCAAGCAGGTGGTCAACGCAAGCTGGCTCGACCGGTCGCTCGAGCGGCACGTGCGGTTCGACCGGGAGAGCGGGATCGTCGGCTACGGCTATCACTGGTGGCTGGGCCGGCACCGCGACAGCGGCAAATCCTGGTACGGCGCCCTCGGCAACGGCGGCCAGTGGCTGCTGATCGAGCCAAATCTTAACATCGTGCTGGTGGTGACGGCCGGCAACTATAACCAGCCGACGGCACGGAAAGTGCCGGCGGGCGTACAGACCATCGTACTGGGCGCACTAGAACGCCAATAAAACCGCGCAAAACGTAGTAAATGAACGGTAAAAGCCTTCAGATCATTAACTTTTGTTTACCAAGAAAAGATCGTTAACGTGCGAAATTTACTTTAATACTCTATTTACTATTGCGGCGACTTGGGGGCATATAACGCTCGAGCACGGGTTGTTGGCTCGACGCGATATTTACTTCGGACCCACCCGCCGATACGCGCAAGCAAACGGCGGCAACGGCATTAAAGACCGGCGGTCCGACCGGATACCTGGCAGGAGCGGTATCGCGTTCGATCCCCGGCAACCGGCTCGGCGGCAAAAGAGGTAACGAGAGGCGTCACCCTTTGGCCAACAGACGATGGGTCGTTCGAGTAGGACGGCCCATCCGGATGGGAACGGTGGAGCAGACGCGGACGTAACAGAGACCAGTGCCGCCCGCGCGATGGAGACACCGGGCGCGGGTGGCGAGACGGGAACGGCCGCAAGAGCCGACCCGGAACGCGATGCAAGAGGGCGGGATAGAAACGAGGAACAACGGGGATTAGTCATGTTGCGTGGGAGCCCCCTGACCGACTTTTTGCTGATCAACGCATCCATCGCGGTGCTGCTGCTGCTGTTTGCGCAGGGCCACTTCGTGATGGTCGAACAGGAAGTGCTGCGGTTCTTCCCATATTCGCAGGCGCAGTACATCAGCCCGATCCTGGTCGCCGGTTTCGGCGGCGTGGCCGTCGGCATCGCCGCGGCCTGGGCCTGGCGCAAGCTGTTCGGCAGCTGATCCAAGGGTCCGCGGACTTGGGGGCGGCCGCACCGGCCGCCCGACAACAGGCCCGTAAATCCGCCAACGGCCGCCACGGGCCGCCGGCGTTCGCCTGACGGTGCCGCCTGCCGCCGACAGACGCGCCTGACCTTCACACAACCCTGATGCGATGGGCGCTGCGACATTGCGCAGCATTGGTAGCATTTCGCTCGCGCCGCACCCCGCAAGCCGTTATGTTGGCCGCCGATTGCCCGGGGGACAGTTTGGGCAAGATGTCGGGACAATGGGGAGGATCGCCAGCCATGGGCGAACAGGCCAATCACGAGCGACTTGCGGCTGAAGTGTGCGACGTCCTGGGCCGATACACCGAGGCCTTCGAGCAGGGCGATCTCGACGGCGTCAGCAGCTTTGTGCAGTTTCCACTGGCCTACATCGGCGACAATAAGATCACCAGCTATGACCGCTACCCCTTCGACCCGGCCCGGTTGAAGGAGAAGACCGGATTCGATCACACCCGCGTCGACATCGACGTCGTCGCCATCGACGATCAGAAGGCGCATGCGGTGCTGAAGGGCACGCGCCACCGCGCCGACGGCAGCGTCATCGAGGGCATCAACGCGGTCTACATCCTGCTGAACGGTGATGCCGGCTGGAAGATCGCCGCCTTCTCCGGCGTGCGCACACCGGCCGAACAACTGGCCTGACGCGGCCCCAGCGCAAAACGGGGCGCGCGACGGCCGCGCCGCCCGCCTGCGCCGGTTTCAGCGCGCGTTGCGGTAGCTGTTGGTGATGGGGTAACGACGTTCGCGGCCGAACGCCCGGCGGCTGATCTTCACCCCCGGCGGCGCCTGCCGGCGCTTGTACTCGGCGATGTAGAGCAGATGCTCGATGCGCTTCACCACGTCTCGGTCATGGCCGCGGGCGACGATGTCGTCGACCGACATTTCATGTTCGACCAACCCCTGCAGGATGTCGTCCAGCGCATCGTAGGGCGGCAGCGAATCCTGATCGGTCTGATCGGGCTTCAGTTCGGCCGTCGGCGGCTTGGTGATGATGTTTTCCGGGATCACCCGGCCTTCCGGGCCCAGAACGCCCGCCGGCCGGTTCTCGTTGCGCCAGTGCGACAGGGCGAACACGATGGTCTTGTACACGTCTTTCAGCACGGAATAGCCGCCGCACATGTCGCCGTAGAGCGTGGCGTAACCGACCGACATCTCCGACTTGTTGCCGGTCGACAGCACCATGTGGCCGAACTTGTTGGACAGCGCCATCAGGATGATGCCGCGGCTGCGCGCCTGAATGTTCTCCTCGGTGGTGTCGGGCTCGCGGCCCTCGAACAGCGGCGCCAGCATGCCGTCGAACGCCTCGACGGTCGGCGCGATCGACACGCTGTCGAGGCGGACGCCGAGCAGGCGCGCGCACTCGGCGGCATCGTCGAGGCTTTCCTGGCTGGTGTAGCGCGAGGGCATCATCACGCAATGCACCCGGTCGGCGCCGATGGCGTCGACCGCGACGGCGGCGCTGAGCGCGCTGTCGATGCCGCCGGACAGGCCGAGCACGACGCCGGGAAAGCGGTTCTTGTTCACATAGTCGCGCAAGCCCAGCACCATGGCCTGATAGATCGCATCGAGCCCGTCGGCCGGCGCGTCGCGCACCGCCGGTTCGCAGGCGAAGCCGTCATCGCCGCGGCGCCAGTGCGTGAGGGTGAGCGTCTCGGTGAAGCTCGGCACCTGCACGGCCAGCGAGCAGTCCCGGTTCAGCACGAAGCTGGCGCCGTCGAACACCAGTTCGTCCTGGCCGCCGACCTGATTGACGTAGATCAGCGGCAGGTGGAATTCGGTGACGCGGGCGACGGCGAGGTTGGTGCGCTCGTCGAGCTTGGCGTCCTCATAGGGCGAGCCGTTCGGCACGATGAAGAGTTCGGCGCCGGTCTCGCTCAGGCATTCGGCGGCATCGGAGGTCCACATGTCCTCGCAGATCATCACCCCCAGGCGCACGCCGCGGAAGTTGATCGGCCCGGGCAGCGGTCCCGGCGTGAACACCCGCTTTTCGTCGAACACGCCGTAGTTCGGCAGGTCGGCCTTGAAGCGGATGCCGACGATCTCGCCGCCGTCGACCAGGATCGCGGCGTTATAGAGATGCGCATGCTCGCGCCACGGCGCGGTCAGCAGCAGGCCCGGCCCGCCGTCGGCGGTTTCCGCCGCCAGTGCCTTCACCGCCGCCTCGACATCGGCCTGAAACGCCGGTTTCAGCACCAGATCCTCCGGCGGGTAGCCGGTCAGTACCAGTTCGGAAAACACCACCAGATCGGCGCCGGCGGCCGCGGCTTCGGCGCGGGCGCGGCGGACCAGCTCGACATTGCCGTCGATATGGCCGACATGCGGGTTCAGTTGCGCAAGCGCGATGGTCAGTTGGTCTGTCATGGCCCCTGTTTAAGCCGGGGCGCGGCACCACCGCAATAGGCCGGCGGCGCAGGCCGGCTATGCGCCGGCGAGGAAACCGGCGATCAGGTCACGCTCATGCGCGGTGAAGACCGCCGGCGCGTGGCCGCGGCCCTCGATCACCTCGACCCGGAGCGGCGCGGCCGCGGCACGCATCCCGGCGACGACCTCGTCGCTGACCACGTTCGACTGGGCCGCGCGCAGCAGCAGAACGGGCGCCCGCACGCCGGCATAATCGGCCCAGCGGTCGCGGTCGGACGGCCAGCCGGGCAACTGGCAGCGGATCTCCGGGTCGTAATGCGGCGCATAGCGGCCATCGTCCGTGCGGCGCAGCAGTCGGTCGCCCCAATGCGCGAGGTGGTCCAACGCCGCCGGGCCGGCGCCGCGGTAGATGCGGGCGATCCAGGCCTGCGCCGCCGCCAGATCGCCGAACACCGGCGCCTCGGCATAGATATCCTGCATCTTGGCGGCGATGTCCTCGCGCAGCACCGGGCCGACGTCGTTCAGCACCAGATGCCCGATCCGGTCGGCGAAACGCCCGCCGGCGAGCATCATGGCGACGTGCCCGCCCATCGACGTGGCGATCAGGCCGAAGCGGCCGAGGCCGAGCGCGTCGACCAGCGCCTCGGCCTGCCGGCCATAGACATCGATGTGATAGTCGGCGTCCGGGTCCGGGCTCCACGCCGACAGGCCGCGGCCCGGGATTTCCGGCGCGATGATGCGATAGTCCCGCGCCAGATAGCCGGCGAGCCAGTCGTGCGCCCGGCCGTTTTCGGCAAAGCCGTGCCAGACCACCAGCGCCGGCGCATCCGCCGCGCCCCACTCCCAGTAGTGCCAGACGCAGCCGTGAAGATCGATGCGGTTGGAGCGTGCCTGTTCCGGCCCTATAGTCATTCAACAGCCCTTAAACGCCGACGGGGGTCGGTCGGCCCGAAGTGCGCTGATTTCAAACCAGTTTTCTTGCATGTGGAAGGACTATCCGGCATGGCACGCAACAACCGTCAAGTCATCTTCAAGGCCCGACCGACCGGCTGGGTCGACGATAGCCACTTCGAACTGCGCAACGGCGAGGCCGGCACCCCTGGCGACGGCGAGGTGCTGATCCGCAACCTCTATATGTCGGTCGACCCCTACATGCGCGGGCGGATGCGCGAGGGCAAGTCGTACACTGCCGGGTTCGAACTGGGCGAAGTCATGCAGGCCGGCATGGTCGGCAAGGTCATCGAGTCGCGCGATGCGAACCTGCCGGAAGGCACCTACGTCAGCGGCATGCTCGGCTGGGAGGAGTATTCCGTCGCCAGCGGCAAGGCGGTGATGAAGGTCGACCCGAAGCTGGCGCCGCTGTCCTACTACCTCGGCGTGCTCGGCATGCCGGGCATGACCGCGTGGTACGGCCTGACCCAGATCGGCAAGCCGAAGGAAGGCGAGACGGTCTATGTCTCCGCCGCCTCGGGCGCGGTCGGCCAGGTCGTCGGCCAGATCGCCAAGATCAAGGGCTGCCGCGTCACCGGCTCGGTCGGCGACGACGACAAGCTGAACTACATCCTGAACGAGCTCGGCTTCGACGCCGGCTTCAACTACAAGACCGTCGACTCCTACGGTGCCGGCCTGCGTGAGTGCTGCCCCGACGGCATCGACGTCTATTTCGAGAATGTCGGCGGCGAAATGCTCGACGCCGTGCTGGCGCGCATCAATCCGTTCGCCCGCATCGTCGCCTGCGGCATGATCAGCCAGTACAACCTGGAAAACCCCGAGGGCGTGAAGAACCTGATGGCCATGGTCGGCAACCGGGTGCTGATGCAGGGCTTCATCGTGTCCGATCACTTCGACATGATGCCGCAGTTCCACCAGGAAATGGCCGGCTGGATCGGCGAAGGCAAGATCAAGTACCGCGAGACGGTGACGCAGGGCATCGACAACGCGCCGGCCGCCTTCATCGGCATGCTGAAGGGCGAGAACTTCGGCAAGGCGGTGGTGCAGATCGCCGAGGACTGAGCCGGCCGCGCCGGCAACCGGCAAAGACAGCACGGAAGAGGCAACGGCGGGACGGTCGGCAACGGCCGTCCCGCGGCGATTGCCCGCGACGCCAGACATCGGGAGACAACGCCATGAGCGGCGAGAACCGCCAGATCGTCTTCGCCAGCCGGCCGCAGGGCTGGGTGACGGAAGCCAACTTCGACCTGCAGGTGGGCGAGATCCCCTCGCCCGGCCCCGGCGAGATGCTGATCCGCAATCTCTACATGTCGGTCGATCCCTACATGCGCGGGATGATGAACGACTCACACAGCTACGCCGCGCCGCTACAGCCGGGCGACGTGCTGTCCTGCCGCGTGGTCGGTGAGGTCATCGAGTCGAACCATCCGGACTATCAAGCCGGCGAGCATGTCTTCGCCATGCTGCGCTGGGAGGAATACTCCATCGCCACCGGCACGGAGGACCTGCGCAAGCTCGACCCCGACCTGGCGCCGCTGTCCTGGCACCTCGGCGTGCTGGGCGCGCCGGGGCTGACCGCTTATGTCGGCATGGTGCATCTGGGCGAGGTGAAGGACGGCGATCAGGTCTTCGTCTCCGCCGCCTCGGGCGCGGTCGGCCAGATCGCCTGCCAGCTTGGCCGGCTGCACGGCGCGCGCGTCGCCGGCAGCGCCGGGTCCGACGACAAGGTCGCCTTCCTGAAGGACAAGGTCGGCCTGGACGCGGCCTTCAACTACAAGAGCTTCGACAGCTACGCCGCAGCACTGGACCAATTCTGCCCCGACGGCATCGACCTCTATTTCGACAATGTCGGCGGCGAGGCGCTGGAAGCGGTGCTGGCCCGGGTCAACCCGTTCGCCCGGTCGATCGAATGCGGCATGATCAGCCAGTACAACGTGACCGAACCCTACGGCATCACCAACCTGACGCAGATCAACCGCATGCGCGTACGCATGCAGGGCTTCATTGTGCGCGACCATTACGACCTGCTGCCCGGCTACCTGACGCAGATGGCCGGCTGGCTGAAAGACGGCAAGGTGACCTATACCGAGGACGTCATGCCCGGCCTGGAAAACGCCCCGAAAGCCTTCATCCGCATGCTGAAAGGCGAGAACTTCGGCAAACAGGTGGTGCAGATCGCCGAGACCCAGGCGACGGCTTGACGCCGCGCCCGTCGGCGCCAGCCGCTACTCGCCTTTGTTGTCCTTGAACCACTGAACGATGCTGGGCAGGTCGCGCTCGAAACCGCCCGGGACGTTGATGTTGATGAAGCCTGCGCGCGAGGACGAATGGTTTTCGAAGGTATGCTCGGTCCCGCCCGGAATGAAAATGCACGTCCCCGCTTCGACGCTGTGCCAGGCGTCTTCGAGCGAAAGGGCCAGCACGCCTTCGATCACGTAGAACACATGATCCTCCGGATGGGCATGCGGCGGCGGACAGTCGGCGCCCCGCGTTTCGGGCTCAAGCCACCATTCCGACACGGAGACACGTGAGCCGGTTTCGTCCGTATCGGCCTTGAACACGGCGGACAGCGGTCCCATCGAATAGGTGCGACCTTCATCGGGTCTGACGATGAGAGGTCTTGTTGCTTGTTGTTCGGCCATGGCAGCGAAATGACCTCATGCAGGTTGAACGCCCGTCAATCCGACCGGGCAGCGGAATGTGCTACTGAGTGGACGTTAGAGTTGGAAACCAAATTCATCCACTTGCGACAAACGACCATTCACCAGAGTGCCCAAAGAGCCAAGTGTTAACGATTCCGGAGCTTAGGATGGTCAACAACGGTGTTGCGCTGGCATGTGCGAAATTCGCCTTAGCTGCAAGCTTGTTTCTCGTTGCTGGTTGTCGCGAAGACCCAATATCGCTTCCCAACGGTCCTGAGCTTCAGGATAGCGGCATCTACGTTGCTGATCCTAACTATACACGCATCTTCTGGATCGATGACGAGAGGCTGGTCTTTGCGGGCCAGGGCCGCAACAAGCCGCCGAGCCGAGCGTCCGAAACCGATCTGCCCACCGACCTTTATCTTTGGAACCTGGGTTCTCCTCCAAAGGCTTACCCGGTGAAGCGCTGGCTACCCAAGTACTACCTCTACTGTGCCTTCGACGGAAAGATCTACTACGGCGTGGGCGAAGGTGTCTCAAGCGACGTGCGAGAATGGTACGCGGGGCCACCTGGAAAAGAGGAATTGCAGCGCTATCAGCGGTGGTCATTGCCTGATGACAGGTCGGTGTATCCGGCCAACGATACCTTACCGCCAATAACTGGCGGTCAGAGGTGTGAACACGTCAGCAAACCGGCCCTTAAGGGGCGGAAGTGGTTTCGTGACGACGATGCAACGCACATTCTGGATGCCGGCCCGCAAGACCTTAGTCTTGCGCTTCAAGCGGAACGCGATGGCAAGAGGCTGAGACTGCTCGATCTCAAGCAACAACGGCAGGTCGATTTGCCGATCAATCTAAGCGACACAAGAAGTCCATGCATATTGCATGACTGGGTCAATGATCGCTTCATTGTGAAACGTTGCCGGAGAGGCGCTGAATCCACGCGCACACCAAACGACTGTTACAAGATTTGGATCGTTGATGAAGCCACAAACTCCACCTCTGATGTCTGCATTGATATGGGAGACTGGAGCGGTTCGCTTAATCAGATTGTACCGACCAGGAACTCCCTGTTCTTTGTATTGTATTTCCGGAATAGAATTGCTCAGCGCACGAAACCGAGACGCGGTCTCTATCGTTACTTGAACGGCGAGTTAGCGCTGGTTCTGCCCGGTGTCGTTCGGCAGCCGACGGTCTCTCCGAATGGCTGCAAGATCGCGTTCCATCACTACACCAAACCTACAGACCTGAAACTGGGCCGGGATGGCAAGCCATCCACCAAGGTAATCAACGTTTGTTGAGACTTGCGCTCACAACGAGACTGTTTGGCGGCGAACCGAACGGTCGCCTGTTCGCCGAACCGTTTGCCAGCTACGGTCAGCATATATGGCGACAGTCGTCCTTCGACCGGCAGATGTACTCGACAACGTCGCGAATATGCAGAGGTTGGAACGGTGACCAGCAATAAGCTAAATCCAGAGGGATCGGTGCGCATCGCCGGCGCGGCGGATGTCGACGCCGTTGCCGAGCTGATGTGGGCGCAGAACCGCTATCACGCGGAACTGGTGCCGCACATCATCAAGCGGGTCGATGCCCGCGGCACGAAGGCATGGTGCGCCGCGCAACTGGCCGATGCCGAGCATACGATCTTTCTGGCCGAGGACGCCGACGGGACGGCAGCCGGCCTGCTGATGGGCCACGTGAAGGTCTTTGTCGAAACGCCGGTCAACCGCCATGTGACGCTCTATTTCGTCGATGAACTCTACGTCCACGAAGACCGGCGGCGACAGGGCGCGGCCCGGGCGCTGGTCGCTGCGGCACGCGATTTCGCGGCAACGAAGGGGTGCAGCGCGCTCAGCCTGAATGTCTGGGGCGCCAACCGGCTTGCCATCGGCGCCTACGAGGCGTTGGGCTTCGAGACGGTCTATCAGCGCATGACCTTGCCAGTGACATGACCATGAGCGGGTGCGAAAACCGTGCCCGTTACACAATAATGACATGGGCGCGCCCTAGGTTGCGCCGTCGTGGCGTCCACGCATCGAGGCTGGACCGCCACGGCCCGCCCTGCCCGCCGCGACGAAGAACCGGACCTGAATTCGATGACATATGATCTCGCCGTGGTTGGCGCCGGTATCGTCGGGCTGGCGCATGCCTATGCGGCCGCGCGGCGCGGCAAACGGGTCGTGGTGATCGAGCGCGACGCGCGGGCCAACGGCGCGTCGATCCGAAATTTCGGTTTCGTCACCGTCACCGGCCAGCAGTCGGGCGACTGCTGGACCCTGGCGCGGCGGTCGCGCGAAGTCTGGCAGGAGGTGGCCGCCGCCGCCGGCGTCGAGGTGCTGCAGCGCGGCCTGGCGATGACCGCGCGCCGGCCCGAGGCGGAAGCGGTGATCGACGCCTTCCTGCAGACCGACATGGCCGACGGGTGCCGCCGCCTGACGCCGGCGGAGGCGGCGGAGATGGTGCCGGCGCTGCGCGCGGACGCGGTGCGCGCCGTGCTGTATTCGCCGCACGAACTGCGGGTCGAGAGCCGCACCGCCCTGCCCCGGCTGGCCGCCTGGCTCACCGAAGCGCACGGCGTCGACTTCATGTGGTCGACCCAGGTGCGCCACGTCGCGGCACCGACGCTCGACACCAGCCGCGGGCCGGTGTCGGCCGCGGCCGTGGTCGTCTGCCCCGGCGACGATTTCGTCGGCCTGTTCCCCGACCGCATGGCGGCCTACCGGCCAACCCGCTGCAAGCTGCAGATGCTGCGCGTCCGGCCGGGCGCGCCGGTGCGCCTGCAGGCTGCCGTGATGTCCGACCTGGGGCTGGCACGCTATCGCGGTTACGCCGACCTGCCGGCGGCGGCCGGGCTGGCGCAGCGGCTGGACGCCGAACAGGCCGCGCACCGCGACAACGGCGTGCATCTGATCGTCGTACAGTCGGCCGATGGCAGCCTCGTCGTCGGCGACAGCCACCATTACGACGACACGCCGGACCCGTTCGCCCCGGTCGCGGTGCGCGACCTGATTCTGAGCGAGATGGACGCGGTGCTGAACCTGCCCGACCGCCGGGTGAGCGAGCACTGGGTCGGCACCTACGCCAGCGCCGCCGACCGCTGGCGCTTCACCGACGCGCCGGACGACGCCACCCGCATCGTCGTGGTCACGGCCGGGTGCGGCGCGTCGACGGCGTTCGGCATTGCTGAGGAAACCATCGACGACCTGTTCGGCCGGGGGGCCAACTGACGTGAGTGATGCGACATGAGCAAGTTCAAAGCCGCCGTGTTCGACTGGGCCGGCACGACCATCGACTTCGGCTCGTTCGCGCCGATGGGCGTGTTCGTCGAGACCTTTGCCGAGTTCGGCATCGAAACCAGCATCGCCGAGGCCCGCGCGCCGATGGGCATGCCGAAGTGGGATCACATCGACGCCATGCTGCAGAACCCCGATATCGCCGCACGCTGGCGGCGGAAGTACGGCCACGCGCCGACCGACGCCGACGTCGATCAGGTCTATGACGTGTTCGTGCCGAAAAACGAGGAGGTCGTCGCCGACTATGCCGATCTGGTGCCCGGCACGAAGGAGGCGGTCGACGCGCTGCGCGCCAGGGGGCTGAAGATCGGCTCCACCACCGGCTACACCCGCTCGATCATGGAACGGGTGCTGCCGCTCGCCGCCGCGCAGGGTTACGCGCCCGATAACCTGGTGTGCGCCGACGACCTGCCGGAAGGCCGGCCCGGCCCGCTGGGCATGTACAAGTGCTTCATCGATCTGGTGGTCTATCCGCCCTCGGCGGTGATCAAGGTGGACGATACCGAGCCGGGCATCGCCGAAGGGGTCGCGGCGGGCTGCGTCACCGTCGGGGTGGCGCTGTCGGGCAACCATGCCGGCCGCACGCCGGCGGAACTGGCGGCGCTGCCGGCGGACGAGGTCGCGGCCCTGCGCCAGAGCGCCGGCGAACGGCTGCGCGCCGCCGGGGCCGACCACATTATCGATACGGTGGCCGACCTGCCGGCGCTGGTCGACCGGCTCGACGCCGCCTAGGCATCACGCCGTGGATGCCGGCTTGCGCCGGCATGTCATGGCAGTCACGAAGCCGGCACGCCTGCCCCGATGAAACCCCGGCGAAAGCCGGGGTCCACTGGTCGACGCCGCGCCGTCAATCGCCTCGGCGGCGCGACACCCCGGATGCCGGTCGTCGCCCGCAGTGCAGCGCCTTGCCGATCTTCGCCGGCATCGTCAGGTGCGCCTCACGCCACCGCCTTGGTGTAGGTCGCCATGTCGAAATAGTCGCGCCAGACCTTGATCCGGCCGTTCTCCATCTCGAACACGCCGAGACAGGGCAGGTCGACCGACTTGTCGCCGACGCGGGTGCGGTCGACGCGTTCGACCATCACCGTGTCGCCGTCGACCAGCAGGTTGACGATCTCCCAGTCGGTCGCGGTCCACGGCTTGAGGAAGGCGGCGATGAACTGTTGCAGTTGCGCCCGGCCGCTGACCGGCTGGATCGGCATGTTGTGGTAGGTGCCGTCGTCGGTGAAGTAGGACACCAGTTCGCCGGCACCCAGCCGCGACCAGGCGGCTATGAACGCCCTGATGGTCTTTTCGTTATCCGTCATCGCGCTCTCCTCCCTGTTTCGCATCGCGGCTGGCCGCCTGTATGGCGCGGGCGTAGCGCGCGTCGAGGCGGCGCTTGTGCTCCTGCAGCACCTCGTGCAGGCGGCTGCCCGGCAGGGCGCCGGGCGAATCCAGTTGCCGCTCGAACGCTTCCAGTCGCCGGCGCTCGGCCTGCAGCCGCTTCAGGTCATCCCAGGACATGCGCCGATGCTAGCGCGCTTTTCCCGCAGGCGGAATCCGGACATTGGCAGGCCGGCACCCGTCGCCATGGCACGGCGGGTCAACTGCGCTGGCTGGCCAGGTGCACGCCGAGGCCGACAAGGACACCGCCGCCGATCCGGCGCATCAGGCGTTGCGCCCGGCCCGACCGGCGCAGCCGCTCGGTCACCGCGCCGGCCAACGCGACGCAGAACAGGTCGGCCGATGAAAACATCACGTTGACGATAGTGCCGAGAATGAGGAACTGGGCCCAGACCGGCAGTGTCGCGGCGGCGTCCACGAACTGCGGCAGGAAGGCAATGAAGAAGATCGCCGTTTTCGGGTTCAGCACCTCGACCGTGATGCTTTCGACGAAGGCGCGGCGACCGGACTTCTGATCGGTCGCGACCCCTACGCCCCCGGTCTCGGCCCGGCGAACGATCAGCATGATGCCGAGCCAGACGAGGTAGCCGGCACCGGCAAGCTTCACCAGCATGTAAAGGGTCGGAACCGCGTGGAACAGCACGGACAGGCCGGCGGCGGCGCCGATCACATGGATGTAGCCGCCGAGATGGATGCCCAGCGAGGCCAGCAAGCCGGAACGGCGCCCGCGCGCAACGGTCTGCGCGGCGGCATAGAGCATCGCCGGCCCCGGCATGTAGGCGAACACCGCCGTGGCGGCGAGGAAAGCGAGCAACAGGTCAATCGATGGCATAAGCGGAACCCCTTCGGCGCGACACCCAGTCTAGCCGGACCGCCCCGCCGTTTCACGCGCTGCCACTCTCGCCCGCCGCGCCATGCTGGTTTCGCGATAGAGGATGTAGAGGCCGCTGCCGACGACCAGGGCGGCGCCGGCGACCTTCATCGCGTCCGGCACGTCGCCCCAGATGACGTAGCCGAAGCCGGCGGCCCAGACCAGCGAGAGGTATTTAAACGGCGAGATCATCGCCGCCGCGGCGATCTGGAAGGCGCGGATGGTCAGCAGGTGCGACAGGCCGCCGACGATGCCGGCGGCGGCGAACAGGCCCCAGTCGGCGAGCGACGGCCAGTGGGTACCGAACGGCAGGGTGACGGCACCGCCGAGCAGGGTCAGCAGGGTGGAATAGAACATCAGGCAGTTTGTGCTGTCGACGGTGCCGATGCGCCGGGTGGTGATATCGCGTAAGGACGCGAACAGCGCCGCGGTCAGCGGAAACAGGATGGCGAGCGCCATGCCGCCCTCGCCCGGCCGGGTCATCAGCAGCATGCCGGCAAAGCCCACGGCGACGGCGGCCCAGCGGCGCCAGCCGACCGCCTCGCGTAGCAGCGGCACCGACAGCGCGGTGACCAGCAGCGGGTTGATGAAGATGATGGCGAGCGCGTCGGCCAGCGGCAGCACCGTGAAGGACAGCACGACGAAGACGCTGGTGATCAGGGTGAACACCGCGCGCAGGCTCACCGCGACCGGCTGCTTCGGCTTCAGGCTGGCGAGGTCGCGCTGCCACCAGATGGCGATGGCGACCGGCAGCAGCATGAAGATGCCGCGGTAGACCATGATTTCGCCGGCGTGATAGTCGTCGGTCAGCCACTTGGAGATCGCGTCCTGCGTCGTCAGCAGCAGGCCGCCGGCGATCATGCAGACGATGCCCGTGGCCCCGGGCGACAATGGACGCAGGCCCACCCTCAGGCCTTGTTCAGCCGTTCCAGGCCCCTGAGCAGGAATTCGCGGCCGACCTTGACCGATGGCTTGCCGTCATAGGCGACGATGTCGGCGGTGGCGTAGGTCTCGCGCCAGACCTCCGGCAGGTAGGAGCCGGTGCCGACGACATCGATCGGCGCCTTGACGCTGCCCATGACGCGGCATTTGGCGACGTTGAAGCCGGACGAGGCGACGATCTTCACCTTGGGGAAGCCGGCTTTGTCGAGCTGTTCGCGCACATGGTAGATCGCCGCGGCGCTGACCCCGGTGCCGACCAGCCAGCGCAGCTCGTCCTCGGTGCGGTACTGGCGCACGCCGCGCGGCACGTGGCGTTCCAGCACGGCGTAGGAGTCCTGCATGTCGAGGCCTTCGACATAGCGGCCGCCATGGGTGTCGAGGCGGACCGACAGGTTGCCGGCGGCGGCGATGTCCGGGAAGCGGCGGCAGACGGCGAGCGCGTCGGTCAGTTCCTGCCCGTAGTAGTCGACCAGCACCGTGACCGGCTGGCCGGGGAAGGTTTCGACATAGATCTCGGCCGCGCGCAAGGTCGAGCCGGCATAGCCGATCAGCGCGTGCGGCATGGTGCCGAGGCCGCTTTCGTTGCCGAAGTAATGCGCGGTGGCGTCGGTGGCGTTGCCGATGAAGCCCTTGGCGCCGCGCTCGCGCTCGGCCGCCCGGCCGCCGACGCTGGCGGCATAGGCCATCATCTCCGCCATCTCGGCGCCGGCGCAGTGACGCGCGTCCATCGCCAGGAACTGGGCGTAGGGCAGCTCGGCGCACATGACGTAGGCGTTATAGGCGCCGACGCAGGCTGGGCCGAGCTTCTGTAGGTACAGGGTTTCGAGGTCGACCAGGTCGGCAAACGCGCCGGAGATGTACATCAGCGGCTCGCCGGCGCCGACCCACTCGCCTTCCTCGAAACAGAGGTGGATGTCGAAGCTGGTGCCGCGGCTGGCCGCGACCCGGTTCAGCCAGTCGACCGCCAGGCGCGGCGTGAAACAGACCGGGCGGCGCATGAACACGGCATAGGTGACGCGCACGTCGCCATAGCGCTGCACCGCGGTGCGGGTGCGTTTGAAATACTGGTCGGTGAAGGCGGCAATCTCGGCCTCCACGTCGCGATCGGCGTCCGCCATACGTCCTCCCACCGGTCCTCCCACTCCGACCGGCGACCGGTCCTAGCCGGCCGCGCCCGCGCGCTGCGCCGACGGGCCGGCCACCCGCTGGTTCTTCAGCGTCTCGGCGATCAGGAACGCCAGTTCCAGGCTCTGGCTGGCGTTCAGGCGCGGATCGCAATGGGTATGGTAACGCGAGGCAAGCTGATCCTCGTCGATCAACTGCGCGCCGCCGAGGCACTCGGTGACATGCTGGCCGGTCATCTCGACATGGATGCCGCCGGCGTGCGTGCCCTCGCCCTGATGCACGGCGAAGAAGCCGCGCACCTCGCCCAGGATGCGGTCGAACGGGCGGGTCTTGTAGCCGTTCGACGACTTGATGGTGTTGCCGTGCATCGGGTCGGACGACCAGATCACCTTGCGGCCCTCGCGTTCGACGGCGCGCACCAGCGGCGGCAGCTTCTCCAGCACCTGGTCGACGCCCATGCGGCAGATCAGGGTCAGCCGGCCCGGGTCGTTGTCCGGGTTCAGGATGTCGATCAGCCGGATCAGTTCGTCGGGGTCGAGCGACGGGCCGCACTTCAGGCCGATCGGGTTTTCCACCCCGGCGCAGAAGGCGACATGGGCGCCATCGGGCTGGCGGGTGCGGTCGCCGATCCAGATCATGTGCGCCGAGGTGGCGTACCAGCCGCCCTTGCGGGTGATGGTGTCGCGCCGCGCCAGCGCTTCCTCGTACGGCAGCAGCAGCGCCTCGTGGCTGGTGTAGAAATCGGTATGGCGCAGTTCGTCGACGCTCTCGGCGGTCACGCCGCAGGCGACCATGAAGTCGAGCGCCTCGGTAATGCGGTCGGCGATCGAGCGGAAGCGCTCGGCCTGCTCGGTCCCGTCGATGAAGCTGAGGTTCCAGCGGTGCACCTTGTGCAGGTCGGCAAAGCCGCCCTGGGCGAAGGCGCGCAGCAGGTTCAGCGTCGCCGCCGCCTGGGAATAGGCGGTCAGCATACGCGTGGGGTCGGGCATGCGGGCGCCGGCCTCGGCATCCATGCCGTTGATGATGTCGCCGCGGTAGATCGGCAGTTCGACGCCGTCGACCGTCTCCGTCGGGCTGGACCGCGGCTTGGCGAACTGCCCGGCCATGCGGCCGACCTTGACCACCGGCAGCGAGCCGCCATAGGTCAGCACCACCGCCATCTGCAGCAGCACCCGGAAGGTGTCGCGGATGTTGTCGGGGTGGAACTCGGCGAAGCTCTCGGCGCAGTCGCCGCCCTGCAGCAGGAAGGCCCGGCCCTCGGCAACATCGGCCAGCTTGGCCCGCATGCCGTTCACTTCGCCGGCGAAGACCAGCGGCGGGAATGACCGGAGCTTGTCGGTCACCGTGCGGAGCGCGGCGTCATCGGCATAGTCGGGCATCTGCACGACCGGATGCGCGCGCCAGCCCTGGGGGCTCCATTCCTGCGTCATGGCCTTGTCCTTCAACGGTTTGCTGGCTTTTCAATACACAATCGCCTGTGGAAAACCAAGCGGCCGGGCCGCCGGCCACGGCCGGTCGCCGGCCGGCAGCGGTCTACCGGACGCTTGTTTTCAGCGGGTTTGCCGCGCGCTTACTCCGCGGCCTGGGCCTGCGGCGGGCTCCAGCGCTGGCGCATGGTCACCAGTTCCTCCGCCGCGGTCGGGTGAATGCCGACGGTGGCGTCGAACTGGGCCTTGGTGGCGCCGCATTTGACCGCGATGGCGATGCCCTGGACGATCTCCGCCGCATCGGGGCCGATGATATGGCAGCCGACCACCCGGTCCGTTGCCGGGTCGACCAGCAGCTTCATCAGCATCTGCTCGTCGCGGCCGCTCAAGGTGTGGCGCATCGGCCGGAAGGTCGACTTATAGATGTGGACCTCGCCGAACCGGGCGTGCGCCTCGTCCTCGGTCAGGCCGACGGTGCCGATCGGCGGCTGGCTGAACACGGCCGACGGCACGTCGTGATGATCCGGCTTGCGCGGCTTGCCGCCATAGACGGTGTCGGCGAAGGCGTGGCCTTCGAGGATCGCCACCGGCGTCAGCTGGATACGGTTGGTGACGTCGCCGACGGCGTAGATGTTGTCCGCCGTCGTCTGGTTCCATTCGTCGACCACGACGCCGCCGGCCTGGTCGGTGGCGACGCCGACGTCATGCAGGTTCAGCCCGTCCGTGTTCGGCGTGCGCCCGGTGGCGAACATCACCAGCCCGGTGTCGAGCACGCTGTCGTCGGTCAGATGCAGGCGGTAGCCGTCGCCCGCCTTCTCGATCCGGCGGACATTGATTTCGGTCCGCAGGTCGATGCCGCGCTTGCGCTGTTCGTCCGCCAGATGGTGGCGCAGATCGCCGTCGAAGCCGCGCAGGATCTGTTCGCCGCGATAGAGCTGCGTCACCTGCCGGCCGAGGCCGTGGAAGATGCCGGCGAACTCAACCGCGATATAGCCGCCGCCGACCACGGTGATGTGATCCGGCAGATGTTCGAGGTGGAAGGCTTCGTTCGAGGAGATCGCATGTTCGATCCCCGGCAGGTCCGGCAGCGAGGGACGGCCGCCGGCGGCGATCAGCACGCGCTCGGCGGTGACGGTACGGTCCCCGATGCGGATGGTGTGGGCGTCCTCGAACACGGCGCGGCCGTCGATCCGTTCCACCCCGGCATTGTCGAGCAGGCGGATATAGATCGCGTTCAGACGGTCGATCTCGGTGTCCTTGTTGGCGACCAGGGTCGGCCAGTCGAACGTCGGCGGCTCTACGGTCCAGCCGTAACCGGCGGCATCGGCAAAATCCTCGGCGAAATGCGAGGCATAGACGAACAGCTTCTTCGGCACACAACCGCGAATGACGCAGGTGCCGCCATAACGGTATTCCTCGGCCACGGCCACCCTGGCGCCATAACCGGCGGCAATCCGCGCCGCCCGCACACCGCCGGAACCGGCGCCAATGACAAAAAGATCGTAATCGTAGTCCGCCATTGGCGATCCCTTTCCCGTCGCAGACCCAGGCCCCGTGCGCGTTCAACGCTTAGCAATGGGGGTATCAGGCGCCGAACGCAAGAGGCGGCGTGCATCTTCGCCGACAAGGCCCCGGACGGGCGAGGATAGCGGCGCGCTGCATTTGAACTTTACTTGAAGAGATCAAATTAAGGAAAAATCTAGGCAAGGGGTTTGATCCGGATAAACAAGCATTACGTAAAGAGAGACGGTTGAGTTGGCGAAAGAGTGCTAGTAATTGGTAAATATTGTTAACCAAATATTTACCATAACACCACAGGTTTTAGAGTCAGCATCGCTTTCGCTCTATGCGGAGCAGGACATGACCACAGAAGCATATGTGAGCGAGTATCTGAAACGGCCGCTACGCAGCGTCGCTGAAGTTTGTCACGATCGCACCCACAAGCGCGGTCTGGCCGTGCCGCCCTGCCAGGGTTGCCCGTTGCGTCAGGATCGGGCCTGCACCCATCCGTTGAAGAACCTGGTGCTCGACGGGCCCCGGAAACGGGCACCGACGCGCCGCCGCCAGGTACTGCCGGAAGCGGCCTAGCCGAAACGGGCTGCTGCGAACGCGCCGGCCCCTGGGCCGGCGCAACGGACCGGCCGATGCCGGTCGACTGCTGGATAACTCGATCGAAAAGAGCCGATAACACCCGTTGCCGACGGCGGCGGGCCGGGATGAATATCGTCGAAACGGCCGCGCAGACGCGCTAGCCTTGCAGGCATCGCGCCTCCCGGCGCGCAAACGACGGCCTTGCCATCCGGACGGATGACGACAGAGCAGTCGAATAGCGGGCTTCCCCGCCCGATCGGCCCGCAACGGTTCGGGGCCTTGCTGCGGCGCCGGCGAAAAGCCTGCCGGCTCAGCCAGCTTGTACTGGCCGGCGATGCCGGTATCTCGACCCGGCATTTGTCGTTCCTGGAGAACGGCCGTTCTCTGCCAAGCAGGGACATGGTGTTGCGTCTCGCCGAGGCGCTGGACGTATCGATGGCGGAGCGGGATGCCTGGCTGCTGGCCGCCGGCTTCGCGCCGGGTACGGCCGCACCGGAGATCGATATGGCGACGGCGGCGTCCGGCGCGTTGCGGCTGGCGCACACGCTGGCGCAACACTCGCCGTTTCCCGCTCTGGTGATCGACGCGGACTGGAACATCCAGGCGCGCAATGCGGCCGCTGCCCGGCTGTTCGGTCGGTTCCGCGACCGTTACCGGCTGCCGGACGAGATCGCCGGCAACGCCCTGCACGTCCTCTGCCACCCCGGCGGCCTTCGCCAGTTCATGCCGGACTGGGATGACTACGTCGACCCGTTCATGCGGCAGCTCGGCCATGAAGCAGCGCAACCGTCAAACGGCAACACCCGGCAACTGCAAAGCGCCCTGTGCGCCTATCCCGGCGTCGAAGAAACCATCGGCCATGCCGGTGACCGCACAGACACGTCCCGGCCGCTGATCCTGCACCTGCAGGCCGGCGAGGCGACGTTGGCGTTTCTGACCACGTTCACCACCCTCACCCTGCCATCGGCAGCGGCCCCGGGACAGGTCCGGCTGGAGTGCCTGTATCCGGCCGACGCCGGGACGGCAGCGGCCTTCCAGCAGCTCTGACCGGACGATCCGAAGTCCCTTGCCGGCCGCCGCAGGCCACTGAAATCGTTACCTCCGACGTAATTGCTTTTGTCCGGTCCGCTGCGCACAGTCCCGAACGATCGGCGACATCGACGGTCGTCGGGTTTCAGGAGGCGAACGACGGACATGAGCAACGATTGCCTGGACACCCTGCGCGCACTGAACGCGACGTTCATCCAGAACTTCGTGACGAACGACGCGGTGGCACACGACGCCATCATCCACCCGCGGTTCACCTGCCTGATGCCCGACGGCGCGCGCCTCGCCCGCGGCACCTACCTGAAACGCTGGGCCACGGCGTTCGACCCGCATGAGATCGTGTACTGGGACTATCGCGACGAACGGATCGAGGTGTTCGGCAATGTCGCGCTGGTGCAGTCGACCAACAAATACGTCCGCCGCGCCGACGGCGACGAACGCATGGGCATGACGGTCTATACCGACACCTATCTGGACACCGATGGCGTCTGGAAATGCATCCTGGCGCATCTCACGCCGGTCGCGCCCGCCCACTACCCCGATGACGACACCATCGTGCGCGCCTGGGTGAACGGCAAGCCGGTCGCGGACTGACCCGCGCGGCGGGTCGGGGCGGCCCGGTTCAGGGACGGTGCGGCCATGAACGACGACAACGGAACAACGCCGCGATCCGGTGACGCCGACCGCCGGATCGGGCCTCGACCGCGCCGCACCACGCTGCTCCACGCGGCAACGACGCTGCTCGGCCTGGTGATGGTGTTGACGCCGCTGGCGCTCTGGGTGGCCTGGTCGGAAACGATGCTGCTGGCGGTGGCGGCGGTGGGCGCGGTCGCCACGCTCGCGCTGTTGCTCGTGCGCCGGCTGACCGACCGGGACGGCGGGACCGCCGACGGGGCGGCGCGCCGGCACGCCAGGCCGCCCGAAGTGCCCGACGCCTTCCTGAAAGAGCTGAGCGGCATGGGCCCCTTCACGTACCACAACCGCCTGACCGGCGATCGCAAGTTCCGTTTGAAGATGGCGCGGCTGCGCAAGCTGCTGGACCGGGACTAGGCCATCCGGCCGGCAACGGCGCCCGCGCAGACGACCGGTCCCCGGCAGATGCGTATCGCCGGCACCGACGGCGATGCCATCCGGCGCGGACCGGCCTGATCGCAGGCGACTGCGACCTTACGGCTCTTGACGCACCCGGGATTGCGGCAGAGCCTAGTCGACTATCGCTCTACGCGTGCAACCGAATTGGCGTTAGGGAGGGTCGGCCATGTCCGCAAAAGTGATCAAGTTTTCCAGCGAAGCCCGCCAGAGAATGCTGCACGGGGTCGATGTGCTGGCCGATGCGGTCAAGGTGACCCTGGGCCCCAAGGGCCGCAACGTGCTGATGGAAAAATCGTTCGGCGCACCGCGCATCTCGAAGGACGGCGTGTCGGTTGCCAAGGAAATCGAACTGTCGGACCGGTTCGAGAACATGGGCGCGCAGATGCTGCGGGAAGTCGCCTCGCGCGCCAGCGACGAAGCCGGCGACGGCACCACCACGGCCACGGTCCTGGCGCAGGCGGTGGTGCGCGAAGGCGCCAAGTCGGTCGCCGCCGGCATGAACCCGATGGACCTGAAACGCGGCATCGACAAGGCCGTCGCGGCCGTCGTCGACGAGCTGCACAAGCGGTCGCGCAAGATCGCCAGCCATGACGAAATTGCCCAGGTCGGCACCATTTCCGCCAATGGCGAGCGCGAGATCGGCGAACTGATCGCCCAGGCGATGGACAAGGTCGGCCGCGACGGGGTCATCACCCTGGAAGAAGCCAAGAGCCTCGACACCGAACTCGACGTGGTCGAGGGCATGCAGTTCGACCGCGGTTACCTGTCGCCCTACTTCGTGACCGATGCGGAAAAGATGCAGACGGAATTCGAGGATGCCTACGTCTTGCTGCATGAGGCGAAACTGTCGAACCTGCAGGCGATGCTGCCGCTGCTGGAGCAGATCGTGCAGTCCGGCAAGCCGTTGCTGGTTATCGCCGAGGATGTCGAAGGCGAGGCCCTGGCCACACTGGTCGTGAACCGGCTGCGCGCCGGCCTGAAGGTGGTGGCGGTGAAGGCGCCCGGCTTCGGCGACCGGCGCAAGGCGATGCTCGAAGACATCGGCGTCATGACCGGCGGCCAGGTGATCAGCGAAGATCTCGGCATCAAGCTGGAGAACGTGACGCTCGACATGCTGGGCCGCGCCGGGCGCATCGCGGTGACGAAGGACGACACCACCATCGTCGGCGGCGGCGGCGACTCCGCCGCCATCGAGGCGCGATGCGCCCAGATCCGCCTGCAGGCGGAAGACACCACCTCGGAATACGACCGCGAAAAACTGCAGGAACGGCTGGCGAAGCTGGCCGGCGGCGTCGCCGTCATCCGCGTCGGCGGCGGCAGCGAAGTGGCGGTCAAGGAACGCAAGGACCGCGTCGAGGACGCCCTGAACGCCACGCGCGCCGCCGTCGAGGAAGGCATCGTGCCGGGCGGCGGCACGGCCCTGCTCTACGCATCGCGCGCGCTGTCGAAACTGAAGGAGCGCAACCACGACCAGCAGGTCGGCATCGAGATCGTCGCGCGGTCCCTGCAGGCGCCGGTGCGGCAGATCGCCGCCAACGCCGGCGTTGACGGCGCCGTGGTCGCCAACAAGCTGCTGGAGCAGAACGACCGCGATTTCGGGTTCGATGCGCAGACCGAGACCTACAAGGACATGATCAAGGCCGGCATCATCGACCCGACCAAGGTCGTGCGCATTGCGCTGCAGGACGGCGCGTCGATCGCGGGACTGCTGATCACGACGGAAGCCATGGTCGGCGAAGACCCCGACACGAAGGCAGCACCCCAGATGCCGCCCGACATGGGCGGCATGGGCTATTGACCGGCGGCGGCCCGCATCGCCGCCGTTCGGTGAACTGGACATCGCCGGCCCGCTCCCCCACCCGGCCACCCATTTAGGATACTGGCATGGGTGGCCGGGTGGGGGAGCGGGATGGCCCAGCCTCCGCGTAAGCGGTGACCGCTCTAGTTGCCGAGACCGCGCTGCAGGTAGGGGGTCCAGAGATCGAACCGGCGCGAGTCCTCGAACATGCCGCCGGCCCAAGCGATACCGATGACGAATAACGTCGCCGTCGCCGCCGTCATGGCCCAGGACGACATGGACGCGGCGACCGACGAAGTGCCGGTGTTCTGGCGCGTCCAGCGCTGCACATGCGGGTGGAAGAAGGCGAAGACCTTCACGGTCGACCCGACGACCTGACTGTAGAACAGCAGCATCACGAAAATCGGGTGAAAGCGCCCGCTGACGGCCGCGATCAGCACGGTCTGGCAGGCCCGGGTGCCGAGAATCCACAGCGCGTAGATCACCAGGAAGACGGGATCGTGGAACAGGCCGGCCATGAGGAAGAACACCGGCGCGGTCAGGCTGGTCCACATCGAGACGCGCTGGTCGAGCAATGAGATGTAGGTGAACAGGCCGAGCCGTTGCGGCCCGAGCGCCAGCGCCCGCTTACCGCCGCGCACCATGTTGCCGAACCAGCGCAGCATCAGCTGGACCGTCGCGCCGGCGAAGGTGCCCGCCGGCAGTTCCTCCAGCGGATAGGTCGCGACATCGGGCACGTAGAGCATTTTCCAGCCCTGCTCGATGGTCCAGCGCCAGGTGCTCTTGTCGTCGCCGGTCAGCATGGCGATACGGCCGAAGCGCGGGTGATGCACGCTGTCCTGCGCCACCGTGGCGGCGAAGTCGGGATGCATGGCGACGTCCGAGCGGAACAGGGTGAAACGGCCGGTCAGCACCAGCACGCGGCGCGACAGCGACATCGAACTCATGGTCAGGTGCCGCTGCGCCATGCGCAGCCGGTACCATTCGCGCACCCACCAGCGGCCCTGGACCAGCGGGCTATTGTCGGTGGTGACGGCGCCGACGGCGCTGTCGGACATCAGAACGGGAATGCACTTCGCCATGGTGCCGCGCTGCAGTAGGGTGTCGCCGTCCATCAGCGCGACGACGCAGCCGGGCGGCACCCCGGCCTCCGCCAGCGCACCCAGCGCGTCGCTCAGGGCGCGGCGCTTGCCCTGCCCGTCCTGCGTCGTAACGATCAGGCGGATACGGGCCGTCGGCCGGCGCGCCAGCAACATTTCCAGGATATGCGCATCGGCGGCGTCCGACACGCTGGCGACCAGCGTCGCCGGCGCGCCGTAGCTGGTCAGATCGTCGATAATCGCGCCGAAAACGGCGGCGTTGGTTTCCGGCGAGATGCGCCAGCTCATCACGACCACGGCGACATGCGGCGCGCGGCGGTCGTAGCTGTCGGCCCGGCGGCGAATGCGCGGGAACACCAGGCGCGTGTAGATCATGGCGCGAGAGAAGTGCATACCGCCCCAGCCATAGCGCCATAAGGCGATGAAACCGACGGTCAGCACGAAAGCCGGATCGCCGGGGACGAAGATGCGCGGCGGCACATAGGCCAGGCAGAAAGCGACCAGCGAGATCCAGATGCCGGCGGCGACGAGCCAGGCCAGACTGCCGGACTCGGGTCGGTAGGACAGCAGTTCGTCGGCCAGCCGCCTCATAGACCGATCGATGCCAGCAGCCGGTCGAACCAGCCGAGACGGAAGTCGACCGCACCGGTCATGCCGACACGGCCGACGTCCAGACCGTCGACCTGCAGGCGAACGCGGGCAAACCGCTCGGCGGCAAAAAGCTGCTCCGGCAGACCGACGCGTAAGGGATCGCCACCGTCATAGGCGATGTCGACGATGCGCCCCTCCGCTTCGCTGCCGTCGGCCAGCGCAATCGCGCCGCGTCCGCCAATCGCCAGCTTGCGCGCGTCCTCCCCCAGGATCAGGGCCTCCACGGCGATGCTGCCGGCCTCCCGCAGCACCAGCACCCGGGCACCCTGACGCACCAGTTCGCCGGGCCGCACCTGGGTCGCGTGCACGACGCAATCGCACGGGCTGCGCACATTGCGGACCTCGGCCAATCGGGCCAGTTCATGGTCGATGCCGTCGATCGCCGCCTGGGTCTCGTCGATCCGGCTCAACATCACCTGCACCGTCGGGACGTTGTCGCGCAGGTCGCTGCGGTAGACGCCGTCCTGGGCCAGGCGGAGGTCCGCGGCCAGGCGAACCCGCTCCTGCTCCAGTTCCGCACGCTCCTGCTGGCGGGCGGCCAGGATCGCCGAGCGGCGGTCGAACTCGGCGCGCGAGGCATAGCCGCTGCCGGCCAGTTCGCGGGCGCGGGCGAGGTCCTGCCGGTCGAACGCGATACGCCGGTTCAGGGCAGTGACACGGTCGTCGAGCGCCGCCATCTGCCGGCGCAGCGACTCGTTCAGTTCCGTGGTGACGGATTGCACTTCCAGCAGGCGGTCCATCTGCTGCGACTTCAGGGCTTCGAGCTGCTCGCGGCGGCCGATCTGCTCGGTCCGCCGCAGATCGTCATCGGCGTTGGCGAGCTGGAACAGGACTTCGTTTTTCGCCACCGGCGTGCCGGCGCTGCGCTCGGGCCCGCTGACGATGCCGGTCGCCGGGCTGGCCAGCTCGATGGCCGGCGCGGTGATGGCGGCGTAGTGCGAACCGAAGGTCAGGATGTTGCTGAGCACCGCGTAGCCCGCGGCCGTCAGCAGCGCGCAGACCACCAGCAATTGCGCCAGCACCCGGCCGAAGGAGAACCAGCGGCGCTGGACCCGCTCGTTGGCGGTACTGGCGGCGTCGCGGAACAGCAGCTGTTCGAGGGCCGGGGTCTGGCCGGCCAGATAATCGTCGACGATACGGTGCAGCACCTCGGCCTGCCGCGGCGCCAGACCGACGATGCGAAACCCCAGGGCCCCGGCCTCGGTGTCGCGCACGGCCTCGCAGGTCAGCGGGATGTGCACGTCGACGCCGGCCCCCTCCAGGGCCAGGGTGGCGCGCGAAACGTCGCCCCGGGCCATGCCGGGCACGGCCGCGTCCAGGCCGAAGCCGGTGACGCTCCAGTCGCTTGCCGTGTAGTCGGCCTCGCCGATGCGCACCGTCATCGGCAGGGTGACGCGCGGAAACGCCCGGGCCTCGCGGCCGGACGGTTTCGAGGTCGTTTTCGGTTGTGTCGGCGCAGGGTTCTCCATACGCCGGTAGGTAACGGATCTTGATTAATTCATTGTTAGCCAAGACCCGGAAAACGGCCAAAACCGGCCCCGCCGCCACGGACGCAGCCGGCCTCGGCAAGCCGTCGGCACGCACCGGCCGCGAGAACCAGCCATGAGCTCACGCGACATCAGGAAGACGGCGTAACTTCCTGACTTGGCTTATGTTTTAGATTCCGCCCAGGCAGAGGTATTTGACCTCGAGATAGTCGTCGATGCCGTATTTCGAGCCTTCGCGGCCCAGGCCCGACTCCTTCACGCCGCCGAACGGCGCCACTTCGGTCGACACCAGCCCGGTGTTGACGCCGACCATGCCGTACTCCAGCCCCTCGGACACGCGCCAGATCCGGCCGATGTCGCGGGCGAAGAAGTAAGAGGCCAGCCCGAACTCGGTATCGTTAGCCATTTCAATGGCTTGCTCTTCGGTGCTGAAGCGGAAGATCGGCGCCAGCGGGCCGAACGTCTCCTCGCGCGCGACCAGCATCTCGCTGGTGACGTCGGCGACGATGGTCGGCTCGAAGAAGGTGCCGCCCAGGGCGTGCCGGCCGCCGCCGACGACCACGCGCGCGCCTTTCGACGTGGCATCGGCGATATGCTCCTCAACCTTCTCGACCGCCTTCAGGTCGATCAGCGGCCCCTGCACCACGCCGTCCTCGAGCCCCGGGCCGACCTTCATGGCCGCAACCGCTTCGCTCAGCTTGCCGACGAAGGCGTCATAGACGCCGTCCTGCACCAGCAGCCGGTTGGCGCACACACAGGTCTGGCCGGTATTGCGGTACTTCGAGGCAATCGCGCCCTCGACGGCGGCGTCGATATCGGCGTCGTCGAACACGATGAAGGGCGCATTGCCGCCCAGCTCCATCGATACCTTCTTCACCGTGCCGGCCGCCTTCTGCAGCAGCACCTTGCCGACCTCGGTGGACCCGGTGAAGGTGATCTTGCGGACAACAGGATTGCCGGTCATCTCGTCGCCGATTTCCGACGATGCGCCGGTCAGCACGGAGAACACCCCGGCCGGCACGCCGGCACGCTCCGCCAGTTCGGCGAGCGCGAGTGCCGAATAGGGCGTCATGCTGGCCGGTTTCACCACCATGGTGCAGCCGGCGGCCAGCGCCGGGCCGAGCTTTCGGGTGATCATCGCCGCCGGAAAGTTCCACGGCGTGATGGCGCAGCAGACGCCGACCGGCTGCTTGACGACGACGATACGGTTGTCGGCGCGATGCGGCGGGATGGTGTCGCCATAGACGCGCTTGCCCTCTTCGGCGAACCACTCGATGAAACTGCCGGCATAGGCGATCTCGCCCTTCGATTCGGCCAGCGGCTTGCCCTGCTCGCGCGTCATGATGACGGCGAGGTCGTCGACATTTTCCATCATCAGGTCGAACAGGCGGCGCAGGATGGCGGCGCGTTCCTTCGCGGTCTTCGCCCGCCAGGCCGGCAGGGCGCGTTCCGCCGCCTCGATCGCACGGCGGGTCTCGGCCGTGCCCATGCGCGGCACCGTGCCGATATCCGCGTCCGTGGCCGGGTCGTTGACGGCGATGGTGGCGCCGCCGTCGGCATCGCACCATTGTCCGTCGATGTAGCATTGCTGGCGGAACAGCGTCGGGTCGTTGAGCTGCATGGTGCGTCTCCCGTTGTCGATCTTGGAATTCAGGCCATCATACGCGGGCATCGCCGCGCCGGCCAAGGCGATGCGCTGGAGCGCATTCCTAGGGGACATCACCAGCCCCACCCGGCCACCGTCGTGCGTGTCGCGCGCCTTCGGCACGACGGGAGTATCCTTGTTGGGTGGCCGGGTGGGGGCGTGGGCTGGCCCGGCTTCCGCGTAAGCGGAAACCGCGCTAACCGGCCGCGACGCGCGCGAGCGGACGCTCGTTTATCGGCAAATGCAGGGCCGTTGCCGCCAGGCCGAGCAGGATGGCGATCCACCAGACCACGTCGTAGGACCCGGTCACGTCGAACACGTAGCCGCCGAGCCAGACGCCGATGAAGGCGCCGATCTGGTGCGAGAAGAAGACGATGCCGAACAGCGCGCCCATGTAGCGCGGGCCGAACACCTGGGCGACCAGTGCGCTGGTCAGCGGCACGGTGCCGAGCCAGAGCAGCCCCATGGCGGCAGCGAAGGCGTAGGCCGCCCAGGCGCTGAGCGGCGCCATCAGAAAGGCGCCGATCACGACCGAGCGGGCGACGTAGATCGCCGACAGCACGTTCTTCTTGGCAAAGCGGCCGCCGGCGACGCCGCAGATGATCGACCCGAAGATGTTGAACAGGCCAATCAGGGCGAGGGCCAGGGCCGCTTCGTCTGCGGCGAGGCCGCGGTCGCTGAGGTAGGCCGGCAGGTGCGTGCCGATGAAGGTGATGTGGAAGCCGCAGACGAAGAAGCCGGCGACCAGAAGCTGATAGCCGCGGTGACCGCGCGCCTCCGCCATCGCCGCGCCAAGAGAGGCGGCAGAGGTCGCAGCCGCCGGCGCGTCCTTGTCGCGCTGCGCCAGGGTCGCCCCCAGCGCCACCATGGCCAGGGCGATGGCCGCCAGCAGCGTCAGCGCCGTGATCCAGCCGTACTGCCCGATGAACTGCTGGCCGACCGGCACCATGACGAACTGGCCGAACGAGCCGCCGGCACTGGCCAGACCGAGTGCAAGCGGCCGCCGCTCCGGCGGGAAGGCGCGACCGACGGCGCCGAGTACGACGGCGAAACTGGTGCCGGACAAGGCCAGGCCGACCAGCAGGCCGGCGCTAAGGTGGAGGCCAAAGGCCCCGTCGGCGGCGCTCATGAAGTAGAGACCGGCGGCATAGGCCAGCCCCGAGACGGCAACCACCCGCCCCGCGCCCCAGCGGTCGGCAACGGCACCGAACAGCGGCTGCGTCGCCCCCCAAATCAGGTTCTGGATGGCGATGGCCATGGCGAAGACCTCACGGCCGGTGCCCAGCGCCTCGCTCATCGGCTGCAGGAACAGGCCGAAGGACTGGCGGATGCCGATCGACAGCGCGATCACCGCACCGCCGCCCAGCAGCACGACGACGGCGGCCGTCGTCCAGATCCGGGGCGGTGAAGCGGCGGTCATCGGGCCAGCGGGCTTGCGGTCAGGCGGCGGCGCTCGGCCGGGCCGAGACGGCAGCGTGCCAGCGCTGCAGGTGCGGCTGGTCGTCGCCCGGCCGCAGCTTGATGACGCGGGCGAAATCGACGGCGCAGAGCGCGGTGATGTCGGCGATGGTGAAGCGCTCGCCGGCGACGAACTCGCGGTCGGCCAGCACATCGTTGAGCCAGCCGAACTGCTTCGCGGCGTCGCGGCGGTTCTGCTCGCCCCATTCCTGAACCTGCTCGACCGTTTCGGCGAAGAACGCGCTGGTGTGGCGGAAGCTGGCGGAAATGTGATTGTAGAGGTTCAACTCCATGCGCCGGTTCCACATCTCGACCAGGGCCTGATCGGCGGCGTCGGTGCCGAACAGCGGCGGTTCCGGCTGCAGCACCTCGAAATAGCGGCAGATGGCGACGCTCTCGGCGATGCAGGTGCCGTCATCGAGTTCCAGCACCGGAATACGCATCATCGGGTTGATGCGCTGGAACGACGCCTCGAACTGGGCACGCTTGCTCAGGTCGATTTCGACCTTCGGTACGTCGATGCCCTTTTCGGCAAGAAAGATGCGCACACGGCGCGGGTTCGGGGCCTGCCCGTAGTCATAAAGCTTCACGACGTCTGTCCTCCACTGGCTGTCGGCTTGATTCGCCTTGCGGCGCCAGTATCGGCACCGGCGACTAGCCAGGCAACGGCGTTTGTCGCGCCGCCACGCCGAAGCGCGGATCGTCGTCGCGCGGCAGCTTGCAGATGCCGTTGCAGCGCATCACCGGGCCGCGCGGCCCGATCAGGAAACCGTCGGCAAAGCCCATGCGCCGGGTGGTGTGGGTGAAGGTGACATCGCTCTCCAGCCAGTCGCCGAGTTCCGCCGGCTGCAGGAAATCGTAGGCCAACTGGATCGACGGCGGGAACGACTCGTTGCCGGCGGCCATGCGGGTGTTGAAGCCAAGCGCCATGTCCATCACCGTCATCATCATGCCGCCGTGGCAGTTGCCGACAGGGTTCAGGTGGTGCGGCATGACACGGAAGCCGAGAATGCCGGCCGTCTCGGTCTGTTTGAAGTAGAGCGGGCCGACGTGAACGGCGAAGCCTTTGTTGACTGGAAACGGCTCGAAGCCGGCGGGGATGCTGTCTGACATGGGTGGAATACTCGCGTTGACGATACGACGACGGCCGCCGGGGGCCCGGCGGCCGCATCTGGACATGGATAGGTCCCGGTCAGAACAGCCCATGCACGCCGCGAACGCAAGCGCGGCAGTCCAGGGCCTAGCCTCACAAACCCGGCGCCAAAGCCGAATGGCTGCTGGTTGGACGACTTACGGAGCTGACTGGTCAGGACGGGCTCGATCCGGCCCGCCCGTGCGGGGGCGTCTACGACAGGCGCTGACGCGTCGAATAGTCCGCCATCAACGCCGCCAGCGCCTCCGGACTTTCCGGAAAGCGGGCAAAACTGTGCGCCGCCGGCACGCGCGCCCATGGCAGCTTTTCTTCCGTCATCAGTTCGACGAACGGCTCGAACCACGTCAGGTCGTCAAGCACCGACGCGCGCAGATTCACCCGGGTATCGGCGCCCTTGATGCGTGTGAATATGAGGTTCAAACACCTGGCGCAGAAGTTGTGCTCCCGCTGTTCCGTCCGCAGGCCCCCGATCACCAGGTCGCCGGTCACCGAGAAACCCTCGGCGGGAAACATCGCCGCCAGGGAGTAAGCGCTCGCCGTGAGCTTCTGGCAGTCTCTGCAGTGGCACGCGAGCGTCAGAAGCGGCGGTTCGGTCACGCGCACGCGCACCGACCCGCAAAGGCATGAGCCTTCCAAAGGAAGCCGAGGCCGTTTCATTTCAATTGTCCTGCTGAGGTAACCTGCTACCTCTAGCAGACATTGGAACCGCTGTCCCGAGCAAACCCGCCGCCCCGCGTGGCCGGCCTGCGCGGTCGAGCGATCGGCCCCGGCGGGTCTGCCGAAAGCGTTCGGCCGCGCCCGGTCGTTGATGCGTACGCGCCCTAGGCGGCGCGGCGCACCTTGGAGGTGATGTGGCCGTAGGCGAACAGCGCATCGCCGGTGTCGGTGAGCCTGGCACTGGCGGTGAGGATCGAGCCGCCCTGATGGATCACCTCGCCGGTGCACAACAGCAGCTCATGCCCGGGCATCACCGGCTTCACGAACGTCACATCGAGATCGATGGTGCTCATGAACGCGCCCGGATCGAGCAGCGTCTGCACGGCGCAGCCGGCGGCCGAGTCGATCAGGGTGGCGGCGAGACCACCGTGCACGACGCCCATGGGGTTGCAGTGGAACTCCTGCGGCCGGCAGGCAAAGACGACGCGGCCGGGTTCGATGCTGTCGATGGTCATGTCGAGCAGCTTGGCGATCGGCGGCGGCGGCAGGTCGCCGGCGGCGACGGCACGCATGTAGTCGATGCCGGACAGTTGCGCCCCGCGGCCGGCGGTGGCGAGGGGATCGTCCCACTGGATGGTGCGGGTGCGGTGTATGCCGCTGATGTCATTCATGGCCGAACTCCTTCAGGCAATGCCACGTCGCTGAACGCGTGCCCTCAATGTGGGCCGCCGGCCAATGCATTAAAATTTGCAATTTCTTCTACTTATCTATTCATTCATGCATAGATGGACTGGAACGATCTGCGCTATTTTCTGGCCGTGATCGACGGCGGCAGCCTGTCGGCGGCGGCAAAACGGCTGAACGTGAGCCAGCCGACCATGGGCCGGCGCATGGCGGCGCTGGAAACCCGCCTGGGCACCCGCCTGTTCGAGCGCCGCGGCCGCGGCTATGTGCTCACGGCGGAAGGCGAAAACCTGGCCGACAGCGTCCGCCGCATGGAGGACGAGGCGCTGGCGGCGGAGCGGCGCCTCGGTGGCCGCGATTCATCCCTGGCGGGCACCGTGCGCCTGTCGGCGACCGAGGGCATCGGCGCGCTGTGGCTGCCGCCGCGCCTGAACCGCTTCACCGCCGACTATCCCGACATCCGGCTCGAACTCATTCTCGACAACACGGCGGTCAACCTGTCGCGGCGCGAGGCCGACGTGGCCATCCGCATGCAGAACGAGCCGGGGCGGCTCAACTGGCAGGACGCGCTGATCGGCCGCAGCCTGGGCCGCCTGCGGATCGGCCTCTACGCCTCGCCCGATTATCTCGCGGCCCATGGCACGCCGCGCGCGGTGGCGGATCTAAAGCGCCATGCGGCGGTCGGGCTGGCCGGCTTCCTGGTCGGCGCCAGCTACAATCAGTGGCTGCTGGACGCCGGGGCTCGGCAGGCGCTCAGCACCAACAGCCTGCTGGCGCAACTGAACGCCGTCCGCGCCGGCTTCGGCATCGCCGCGATGGCCAGCGCGCTGATCGGCGACGACATGGGGCTGGTGCCGCTGATGCCCGACCTGGCCCTGCCGGCGCCGGACGTCTGGCTGCTCTACCACGCCGACATGAAACACGCCGCGCGCATCCGCGCCGTGGTCGACTTCCTCGCCGACGAGATCGCCGCCGACCCGAACTTCGTTTCTGATCCTAGAAAGAGGTCGACTACCGCCAAATCAGCATAACGACAGACGTCGACGTCGCTGACTGGCGACCGCTCCGCAAAATCGCAGACTATCCGAAACGAACGCCACTACGGAAATGATCTTTGAGTGGCGTGAAGTAGATAAAAGTCAGAACTGCACCGGTTAATATGCCTGAATACATACTTAACGTTATATAAAATGGTGACGATACATGTGGGCCAGATAATAAAATCAATATAGTTCCAAATACAATACTCCAAATATAAATAGTTTTTCCCAACGTATGGAAAATATATAAAAGAAATAAGCTAACAAAAAAAGTCGATAGGACCAAAATAATAATAACAACTCCAAATACCCATGCACTTTCAAGCATTCCATATCCAATAATTTCTTGCACCTCATCGTACTCCGTCGAAAAATAAAGCGCTTCAAGCACGGAGAGTGCAAAAGTCAGCAGATGTAGAAAAATCAATATACGAAATACACGTATCATTTTCATGACAACTCAATGATTCGACACTTGAAACAGCCGCGTGAAAGCAGGCAGCCGAGTACGTATATAGCGGACTGCGAGTTAAAATTGCGTATCGATTTTCTATTCTACCGTGACGGACTTCGCCAGATTGCGCGGCTGGTCGACGTCGGTGCCTTTCAGCACGGCGATGTGATAGGCGAGCAGCTGCACCGGGATGGCGTAGAGGATCGGCGCCACGAACGGATGCACGTCCGGCAGGCGGATGGTGTGCCATGCCGTGTTGCCGACGCGCTCGGCGCCCTTTGAATCGGTGATCAGCACGACGCGGCCGTCGCGTGCCGAGACCTCCTGCACGTTCGAGGCGGTCTTCTCGAACCATTTGTCGCCGGGCGCGACGACGATCACCGGCACCTGCTCATCGATCAGGGCGATGGGGCCGTGCTTCATCTCGCCGGCGGCGTAGCCCTCGGCATGGATGTAGGAGATCTCCTTGAGCTTCAGCGCCCCTTCCATGGCGATCGGATAGCCGGTGCCACGGCCGAAATAGAGCACGTCGCGGGCCTTCACCAGGTCCTGGGCGATCTGGCGGATCTGCTCGTCGTGGTTCAGCACTTCAGCGGCGCGCGATGGCACCTCGGTAATGGCCTGGCTCAGCACCGCCTCCTCGCGCGCATCGAGCGTGCCGCGCTGCCGCGCGGCGGCGATGACCAGACAGGCCAGAGTGACGAGCTGGGTGGTGAACGCCTTGGTCGAGGCGACGCCGACCTCCGGCCCGGCGTGGGTCAGCAGCACGACATCGCTGTCGCGGGCGATGGAACTGTCCGGCACGTTGATGATCGACAGGATCTTCTGGTTCTGCGCCCGGCACAGCTTCAGCGATTCCAGCGTGTCCATGGTCTCGCCGGACTGCGAGATGAAGATGGCGACGCCGCCGTCCGGCAGCGGCGCGTCGCGATAGCGGAACTCCGAGGCGATATCGATTTCCACCGGCAGGCGGGCCGTGCCTTCGAACCAGTATTTCGCCGTCATGGCGGCGTAGTAGGACGTGCCGCAGGCGATGATGGTGACCTTGGGCACGTCGGCAAAATCGAACGGCAGCGCCGGCAGGCCGATCGACCGGTCTTCCGGATTGAAATAGGAGTGCACGGTGTCGCCGATCACCGTCGGCTGCTCATAGATCTCCTTCAGCATGTAGTGGCGATAGTTGCCCTTGGTGATATCGGCGAAGGACGTCGCCACCTGCTTGATTTCGCGCTGCACCGGTTTGCCGGCGGCATCGTGGATCTCGGCGCCGTCATGCCGGAGCACGACGACGTCTCCCTCCTCCAGATAGGCGACCCGGTTGGTCAGCGACGCCAGCGCGATGGCGTCGGAGCCGAGGAACATCTCGCCGTCGCCGTAACCGACCGCCAGCGGACTGGCGCGCCGGGCGCCGACCATCAGGTCGTGCTCGCCGGCGAACACCATGGCCAGCGCAAACGCGCCCTCCAGCCGCTCCAGCGCCTTGCGCGCCGCGGCGACCGGGTCCAGCCCGTCATTGAGATACTGCGTGACCAGATGGGCGACGACCTCGGTGTCCGTCTCCGATGAGAAATTCGAGCCGAGACTTAGGAGCTCGTCCTTCAGTTCCTGAAAATTCTCGATAATGCCGTTGTGCACCAGAGCCATGCGCTCGGTGGCATGCGGGTGGGCGTTGGTCTCGTTCGGCACGCCGTGGGTGGCCCAGCGGGTGTGGCCGATCCCGACCTGACCCGGCAGCGGTTCGGCGTCGAGCCGGTCGGCCAGGTTGCTCAACTTGCCCTCGGCGCGCCGCCGGTCGATGTGGCCGTTGACCAGCGTGGCGATGCCGGCCGAGTCGTAGCCGCGGTATTCCAAGCGCTTCAGACCGTCGACCAGGAGCGGTGCCGCATCCGACTTGCCGATGATGCCGATGATTCCACACATGACTGTCTTGCCTCGTTGTTCGACCTGATCGCTGGAGTTGCTCGCGCCCTTCAGGACGACTTCTTGGCTTTTTCCGCCTGCTTGCGTTCGCGGAATTCGCGCGCGGCACCCGGCTTCGCCTTTTGTTCGGCCCGGGTGACGGCAATCGCATCGGCGTCGACATCCCTGGTGATGGCACTGCCGGCGCCGACGATGGCGCCGTCGCCGATCTTCACCGGGGCGACCAGGGCCGAGTTGGAGCCGATGAAGGCGCCGGCGCCGATGTCGGTGAAATGCTTGAGGTAACCGTCGTAATTGCATGTGATGGTGCCGGCGCCGACATTGGCGCCCGCCCCGACCCGCGCGTCGCCGATATAGGTCAGATGATTGACCTTGGCGCCGTCCTCGATGGCGGCTTTCTTGACCTCGACGAAATTGCCGACGCGCGCGCCCGTGCCGATGTCGGCCTCCGGTCGCAGCCGGGCAAACGGGCCGATCTGCGCGCCTTCGCCGACGCGGCATCCCTCGAGGTGACTGAAGGCGCGAATTTCCGCGTTGTCGGCAACGCTGACATCGGGACCGAACACCACGTTCGGGCCGACGGTTACGTCCTGCCCTAAGGTCGTGTCGTAGCTGAAGTAGGTCGTCGCCGGATCCTGCAGCGTCGCGCCGCCGGCCATCGCGGCGTGGCGCAGACGGTCCTGCACCACGGCTTCGGCGGCGGCCAGTTCGATCCGCGAATTGACGCCCAGCGCCTCGACCGGCGATGCCTCGACCACGGCGCAGCTGCGGCCGGCCGCGTTCGCCAGGGCCACCAGATCGGTCAGATAATATTCGCCCTTGGCGTTGTCGTTGCCGACCCGGTCCAGCAGCTCGAACAGCACCTTGCCGTCGACCGCCATGAAGCCGGAGTTGCACAGGCCGATCTGGCGCTCGTCGTCATTGGCATCGCGGTGTTCGACGATGCGCTGCAGCGCGCCGGCATCGTCGACGACGAGACGGGCATACTCGGCCGTGTCGTCCGGCCGGAACCCCATGACCACGACCGCAGGGTCCGCCGCCGACCGCCGTTCGGCCAGCATCCGGTTCAGCGTGTCGGCCGACACCAGCGGCGAGTCGGCGAACAGCACCAGCACGTCGCCGTCGAAGCCGGCCAGTGCCGCGCGCGCCGCCATCACCGCATGGCCGGTGCCGAGCGGCGGGTCCTGCACCGCGAGGTCGACCTGCGGCAGGGCGGCGGCGAGATCGGTCTCGATGGCCGGCGAGGTCACGACGATACGCCGCGCGGGAGACAACGCATCGACGGTCGCCATCAGGTGCGCGATCATCGACCGGCCGGCCAGCGCATGCAGCACCTTCGGCGTGGCCGAACGCATTCGCGTGCCCATTCCGGCGGCCAAGACGACGACGGCGATGCTGGCGTCCTGCATGTTGTTCCTTTCCCGGCCCCGAGCCGGCGATTGAAGCCGGCGGCAAACTGCCACAAGCCCCGCATCGCGCCAATTCAAGAGATGTAACAAGGCTTTTCGCAAACGCGCACTGCATCGGCTCGGATGATCTAGCGCGTCAACGATGTCTTGTCGGAATTTTGTTAGGAAACCGTGTGCGCGTTGCCGGATGCCCGGCCGGCGCAAGTCTGATATCAACGGGGCGCGGCCTAGAACCGCGATTCTGAGGGGGTCCGGCACATCCGATGACGTTCGAGCAAATCGCCATTGCCGCCATTCTGGTGGCGGCCATGGCGCTCTTCATTCGCGGCTGGCCGCGCTACGACGTGGTCGCGCTGCTGGCACTGCTGGCCGCCGCTGCCGTGGGCCTGATCGCCCCCGGCGCCGTGTTCAGCGGCTTCGGCCATCCGGCGGTGATCACCGTCGCCGCCGTCCTGATCATCAGCCGCGGCTTGCGCAACAGCGGCGCCATCGATCTGGTCGCCGAGCATCTGGTGCCGTTCATGAAGACCCCGGCGCGGCAGAATTCGGCCCTGGTCAGCATCATCGCCTTCGCGTCCGCGTTCATGAACAATGTCGGCGCCCTGGCCATCCTCATGCCGGTGGCGATCGAGACGGCGACCCGCCAGGGCTTCTCGGTGGCACGGCTGCTGATGCCGCTGTCGTTCGGGGCGATCCTCGGCGGCATGATGACGATGATCGGCACCCCGCCGAACGTGATCATCGCGACCTATCGCGGCGAGGCGCTGGGCGAACCGTTCCATATGTTCGACTTCACCCCGGTCGGCGCCATCGTCGCCTTCCTCGGCGTGATCTACCTGCTCTATTTCGGCTGGCGCCTGCTGCCGCGCGAGCGCAGCGGCAAGACGCCGCCGGAGAAGCTGTTCCAGATTCGCGACTATATGACCGAGGCCCAGGTCACCGAAGACTCGCCGCTGGTCGGCCGGTCGATCGGCAGCATGCCGGAAACCGCCGAGGTCGACGTCATGGTGACGGCGCTGGTCCGCAACGACGAACGCCGGCCGGCGCCAAGCCGGAGGACGCGCCTGCAGGTCGGCGACGTGCTGGTGCTGCGCGGCGACCCGACGGAGTTGAGCGACTTCCTCGAAACCACAAAGCTGGAACTGGTCGGCGACCGGGATCTCGGCCCCGAACACCTGTCGTCGGACGAGGTGGCGCTGGTCGAATGCGTGGTCAATCCGCAGTCGATGCTGATCGGCCGCAGCGCCCGCACCGCGCACCTCAGACGCCGGCACGGCATGAACCTGATCGCCATTGCCCGGCAGGATCAGCGCATCCGCGAACGCATGGACCGCGCCGTGTTCGAAGCCGGCGACGTGCTGCTGCTGCAGGGCGACAGCGAGGGCCTGCCGGACACGCTGGCGCGGCTCGGCTGTTTCCCGCTGATGGGCCGGGGCCTGCGGCTCGGCCGCGAACGGCGCGTGCTGCTCGCCGTCGGCCTGTTCGCCGCCGGACTGGGGGTCACGGCGGCCGGCCTGCTCCCGGCGGCGGTCGCCCTGTCCATGGTGGCGGTGGCCATGGTGCTGACCGATCTGGTCAGCCCGCGCGAGCTGTACGAGACCATCGACTGGCCGGTGATCGTGCTGCTGGGTGCGATGATCCCGGTCGGCGGCGCGCTGGAGACCACCGGCCTGGCGACGCTGATCGCCAATGAGCTGGCCGGCTTGACCGGCGCATTGCCGTGGTGGGCGATCCTGACCTTCGTGCTGGTCGTCACCATGACGCTGTCCGACGTGATGAACAATGCCGCCACCGCCGTGGTCATGGCGCCGATCGCGGTCGGCATTGCCCAGGCGACCGGCACCAGCCCCGACGCCTACCTGATGGCCGTCGCGGTCGGCGCCTCCTGCGCCTTCCTGACGCCGATCGGGCACCAGAACAACACCCTGGTGATGGGGCCCGGCGGCTATCGCTTCTCAGACTACTGGCGCATCGGCCTGCCACTGGAGATACTGATCGTTGCCGTCAGCGTTCCGCTGATCATCCTGTTCTGGGGCTGACCCATGCCGTACCGGCGTCGTTTCAATGCCGTGCTGTTCGATCTGGACGGCACGCTGGTGGAAACCGCACCCGACCTGACCAACGCGGTGAACCACGTGTTGCGCCGGGCCGGACGGCCGGCGCTGGAGTTGGCGGCGGTCCGCGAGATGGTCGGCGACGGCGCGCGGGCGCTGATCCGCCGCGGCTTGGCGGCGAGCGGCCCAGAGCCGGACGACGACGAGCTGGACCGCTGGCAGCCGGTATTCCTGGAGTACTACTGGTCGCATGTCGCCGACGACAGCCACGTCTTCCCCGGCGTGGTCGAGCTGCTGGAAACCATGCGGGCGGCGAGCCTGAAAATCGCGGTCTGTACCAACAAGCCGTTCGGCCTGTCGAAGAAACTGCTGGAGACGCTGCGGATCGACCACCTGTTCGACGCGGTGATCGGCGGCGACAGCCTGTCGGTGCGCAAGCCGGACCCGGGGCATGTCCTGGGCACGCTCGAGGCCATCCGCGTCGAGCCCGAGCGCGCGGTCATGATCGGCGACTCGCACAACGACGTCGCCGCCGCCCGCGGTGCCGGTCTGCCGGTGGTCCTGGTCAGCTTCGGCTACACCGCCGTGCCCGCCGGCGAGCTTGGCGCCGATGCCGTGGTCGATCATTTCAGCGAGTTGCCGGCGGCGCTGTCCCGGCTGGCTTGACAGCCCGGACCCTCGGGGCTTATAGCCTTGCCGCTCGGCCGCCACGGCGCGGCCCGAAGGGCGCATAGCTCAGCTGGTTAGAGCGCTACGTTCACATCGTAGAGGTCCCTGGTTCGAGTCCAGGTGCGCCCACCATTCCGATCCGAGACATGAGACGTTAACGGCAGATTTCTGCCGCAGCGATCTCGCACGCCTGGGCTTTGCGCATGTTCCGCTCACGCAGAAGCCGGGCCGGTGATGTCCCATCGGGAAATACTCTATCGCGCGCCGGGGCCGATCCGTTTGAAGATCGCGGTGGTGCCGAAGCGGGTGGCATAGCTCGCGCGCTCGACGATACCGTCCGCGCCGTAGCGCAGCTCGCCCATGCGGCCCTTGCGGAAGAACCGGAAGTGGCGTGGCAACGGCCTGCCGGCCGCCGCGGGCATGGCACCGGCGACGGCCTCGAACGGGATGTCGCGCGCACCGCCGGTGAGCGTGCTGACGATCTGGCCGGAGCGGGCCGCGCCCTGGCACCACACCAGTTCGGTCAGCAGCGTCGCCCGGACATCGAATTCCTCGCCGTTGCGGTTGACGTGCAGCAGGTCGCCGTCGCGGTCGATGCGCACGTCGTAGCGCCGCCGCGGCTCTTCGCTGACCCCGCGCAGCGACTGGAACCGGCCGTCGCGCCAGGTTTCGACCGACTTGTGACGATAGCGGTAGAGCGAGATGCCGAGCATCTTCACGTCGATGTCGATGGCGGTATGGATCTGCGTCTCACGGCCGTTGCGCAGAATGACCATGTCGGCCCGGCCCACCGGCTGGTCGTCGTTATAGACGCGGTAGTTGATCTGGCCGTCCTGCGGCACGCAGGTAACCGGCGCGGGCGCCGCAGCCGCCACCCCGGCCATGAGCAGCGACAAGGCCATGACCAGAACACATAGGATCGCTTTCACTGTCATGTTCGCCCGATTGCCATAACAAATGGACGAAAATGCGGCGATACCAATCGCCGCCGCGCGGCCGCATCAGCGCGCGGCGGTCTGCCGGGCGCGCAGTTCGAAGGTCACCGGCAGGCGCAGGGTCGCCGGCACCGGCCGGCCGAGGCGCGTGGCCGGCTCGAACCGCCAGTGCCGCACCGCGCGCAGCGCCGCCCGGTCGAGGGCGCGGACGCCGCTCGACCGCAGCACGGTAACCTTCTCGGCCGCGCCCGCTGCGGTCACCCGAACCTGAAGAACGACCTGCCCCTGCTGGCCGCGCTGCCGGGCGCGGTAAGGGTAGACCGGCGGCGGGTTGCCGGCGTGCGGCCGCGCCGCCCGCGATGCGCCCACCGCCGGCACGGCATCTCTACCGGCAATGGCTGCCGTCGTTGACGGATCGACAGCCATCTTCGATGGCGCGGCCGGCGCCGCCGGGACGGGCTTGCTGGCCCTGGCCGGCGACGGCGCCGATGCGGAGTACCGCGCGATCGCAGGTTCCTTGGGCCGCAGCGGCGGCGTGGCCGCCGGCGCGGGGCGTGCCGGGCGCGATTGCGGCAGCGGCGGCGACATCGCCGGCGCGGGCGCCGGCGTCGCCAGCGCCAAGGGTGCGTCGGCCTCGGGTGACAAGGCGATGTCCGGCGCCGCCAGGGACGCCTCGGCCACCTCAGGCGGGGTGGCCTTAGCCGTCACCGGTGCGGGCTGTAGCGGCGGCGCGCTCGGCGATGCGTGTTCCGGCGGCTGGGCAGGCACCGCAGCGGCCATGTGCAACAGATCGTCGACCATCGGCGGATGCGCGTCGTCGCCGCGATAGGTGGCCACAGTCGGCGCCACCGACGCCGGCGCCGCCGTCACGAGATCCACCGTCATCACCGTCGGCGCCAGCGGCTGGGGCGACCCGGTCGGCCACAGCACGAAGGCCAACACCGCACCATGCAGGCCCAGCGACGCGGCGGCGCCGAGAACGACCGGCAGCGCCCGACGGGACAGCGAGATTGGTGCCACAGTCACGCCGCCCCCTCCCCATCCGCGCCCACGGTGGCACGGGGCACGATGCGAAGGTTCTCGTCGGCGCCGTCGATCCAGGCGGAAATGCGGTAGACCCGGCGCAGGTTGTCGGCCGACAGCACATCGGCCGGCACGCCGTCGGCAACGATGCGCCCGTCGTCCAGCAGCGCCAGGCGATGGCAGAAGCGCGCCGCCAGCGTCAGGTCGTGCAGCACCGCCAGCACGGCATGTCCGGCATCGGCAAGGCGGCGCAGCAGCGCAATGACCTGGAACTGGTGGTAGGGGTCGAGCGAGGCCAGCGGTTCGTCGGCCAGCAGGACATCCGGCTCGCCGGCCAGCACCCGGGCCAGCATCGCCCGCACCCGCTCCCCGCCGGACAGGGTATGGAACACCCGGTGGCGCAGATCCGCGACATCGGCATCCCGTAACGCCTGCTCGATGGCGGCGGCATCGCCATCCGACGGCCGGCGCCACGGCTCGAGATGCGGCATCCGGCCGAGCGCCACCAGACGGTCCACCGTCATCGGCCAGTGCGCGGCCGGGGCCTGCGGCAGGTAGCCGAGGCGGCGCGCCCGCTGCCGCGGCGGCAGCGAAGACAGCGGCATGCCGTCGAGCGAGACCTGCCCTGCATCGACCGACAACAGCGCCGAGGCCGCCCGAAGCAGCGTCGTCTTGCCGGCACCGTTCGGCCCGATCAGGCCGACGAAGCCGCCGGCACCGACCGCGAGATCGCAGCCGCGCAGGATCGGCGTACCGCCGAGGCTGACCGCGACACGCTTCAGTTCAAGCGCGGTCATGACACGCTGCGCCGCAACGCGAGGACCAGCGAGAAGAAGAACGGCGCGCCGATCAGCGCGGTAACGACGCCGAGCTTCAATTCGACGTCGAGCGGCACCAGACGCACGCCGATATCGGCGGCCAGCAGCAGGCAGGCACCGCCAAGGGCGCTGACCAGGAGCAGGCGGCCGGGCTGATAGCCGACCAGCGGCCGCAGCAGATGCGGCACCACCAGGCCGACGAAGCCGATGGCGCCGCTGACGGCGACCGCCGCGCCGACGCAGGCCGCCGCCCCCAGGACGACGCGCAGCCGCGCGCGCGCCAGATTGAAGCCAAGGCTGCGGGCGACGTCCTCGCCCAATGTCAGGGCGTCGAGCAACCGACCACTGCTGAACAGCAGCGCCCAACCGATCAGTGTCAGCGGCAGGGCCAGCCAGACATGGTCGAGCGACCGATCCGACAGCGAGCCGAGCAGCCAGAACAGGATCTCGATCACCGCATAGGGGCTCGGCGCCAGGTTCAGCGCGAGCGCGGTCAGGGCGCTGGCGAAGGTGTTGATGGCGACGCCGGCCAGGATGATCGTCGTGACCGAGCTGTCGCGGCCGGCCAGCAGCAGCAGCAAGGTCACCGCCAGGAACGCGCCGGCCATGCCGCCGACCGGCACCGTCCAGCCGGCCAGCGCGACAAGGCCGTAGTAGAAGGCCACGACCGCGCCGAGCGCCGCCGTCGCCGAGACGCCGAGGATGCCCGGTTCGGCCAGCGGGTTGCGCAACAGGCCCTGCATCGCCGCGCCCGCCAGGCCGAGACTGGCGCCGGCGAGAATGGCCAGCAGCGTACGCGGCAGGCGAATCTCCAGCAGGATGACGGCGCCGATGCCGCCCTCCCCGCGCATCAGGGCCTGCAGCGACGACAGGACATCTACCGAGGTGACGCCAATGTTCAACGACAGCACCGCCAGCGCGAGCATCAGCCCGGTGAGGCCGAGCGCCAGCACCGATGTCGGCACCTCCCGCAAGGCGGTCATGGCCGCAACTCGCGCAGATGGGCGACGGCGTCGGCGAGGTCGAGGCCCGGACAGGACCAGATATCGGGCGACAGGGTCGTCAGCCGCCGCTGCGTTACCAGCCGGGTGAGCGCCGGGTGGCGCAGCACCTCGCGCGCCCGCGACGGCGCATGGCCGCCAAGCTGCGACACGACGATGAGGTCGGGCGCGGCTTGCAGCAGGCTCTCCAGCGGCAGGCGGCTCCACCCCTCCAGTCCCAGGTCGGCGGCAACGTTGCGGTAGCCGGCAAGCCGCAGCACTTCATCGACGATGGTGCCGTGTCCGGCGGAACCGCCGTTGGGGGTGTAGACGACCGCTGCCGGCTGCGGGCCGGTACCGGCCGTCCGGCCGCCGGCCAACGTCGCATCGAAACCGGCGAGCAACGCGTCCGCCCGCGGACCGACATCGAGCACGGTCGCCATCCGACGAACCTGTCGGCGGACGGCGGCGACATCGGCCGGCACGTCGAACATCTCGACCCGGTAGCCGAGGTCGCGCAGCAGCGCCACGGCACCCCGCGCACTGAACCGCCCGGCGAGAACGAGATCGGGGCGCAGGGCGATCACGTCCTCGGCATGGCCGCGATTGATACGCAGCGCCGGCCGTGCCCTGACCTCGTCAGCCGCATCGCCGCGCAGCGACCAGTGGGTCACCGAGACGAGTTGCCCGGGGTCCGCCAGCCGCAACGCCAGCGCGTCGGTGCACATGTTCAACGACACCACCCGCTGCGCCTTGGCGGCCGCCGGCGCCGGCCACAGCAGCAGTACCGAAAGCAGACAGGTTATGGCGGCGGCGGCCGCGATGGCCGTGACATGTCGCGCCGCCGCCATGACCCCGCGCCCCGCCTAGAACGACGCCCGCACGCCGATATAGGCGGCGCGGCCCGGCGAGCCATAGGTGAAGACCTGTTCGTAGTCTTCATCCAAAGCGTTTTCGATACGGCCGAACAGCTCGACACGGTCGTTCAGTTCCCACGAGGCCGTCGCCCGCACCAGGGTATAGCTCGACAGCGTCACGGTGCGCCGGTTGAAGAACGCATCGAAGGCAACATCGGTCTGTTCGCCGCGATACTCGACGCCGGCGCCGAGCCGGGCCGGGCGGCCGGCAATGGTCAGGCTGTAGTCCGCGGCAAGGCTGGCCATATGCTCGGGCCGGCGCACCAGTTGCACGTCGTTGGCATCCTTACCGTCGGTGAAGGTGTAGGTCGCGGTGATGGCCAGGGGCTCGACCGGCAGCAGCCGCAGCGACGCCTCGACACCGTCGATCTTCGATTTGCCCGGCACGTTCACCGCCGTGTTGCCGGAGCCGGTGATCAGGTCGTCGATCCGGTTGCGGAACACCGTGACGTCGGCCACGGCACGGCCGTTCCAGAAGGTCTGCTCCACCCCGGCGTCGAAACCGATGGATTCTTCCGGTTTGAGATTAGGGTTGCCGACGAAGTTCGCGGCGAACCCGAACAGTTCGAAGATCGTCGGGTTCTTCGCCCCCGTCGCCGCGCTGGCGTGCAGCCGGGTACCGGTGCTCGGAAACAGATAGGCTGCCGTGGCGCGCCATGTGGTCTGGTCGTCGAACAGCTCGTTGTCGTCGAAGCGCACGCCGGCCGACAGGAACAGCCGGTCGAACAGTCCGATGCGGTATTCGGCGGCATAGCCCTCAGCCTCGATGTCGCGGTTCACATTGACGAACGCACTGCGGGAGCGGACGGTCTCTTCCTCATAGTCGGCCATCAGGACCACGGTGTGCTCGGCATCGGTGCCGACGCTGGTGTCGAAGCGATAACTGGTCTGGTAGTCGAACCGCACCTTGCGGCCGTCGAACAGGCTGTTGCGGGCGCCGGCGACGTAATTGTCGCGCTGGTCGTCGTTCACGGCCGCGCCCAGAACATGCTCCCAATCGCCGTCGAGCAACGCGTAGGTCGCCTGCACGCGACCGGCGCGCCGCTTGGCCCGCGTTTCCGAATCGCCGTCGGTGGCACCGGCGCCGCCGACGAAACTGTCGGTGTCGTCCTTCGACCGGGATTGCCGGGCCACCAGTTCCAGTTCCAGGTTCTCGATCGGGGTGAAGCCGACCTTCAGATGGCCCGTCCGGTTGCGGAAGCTGTCGTCTTCGACATTGCCGCGCGCCTCGCTCGCATCGGAGGTCCCGTCGGTGGTCAGGCTGCTGCCGGTGAAGGCGTAGTGATAGCGTTCGCCGCCGCCGCTGAGCCTAACCTGGGCGCGCACGGTATCGAAGCTGCCGCCTTCCAGCGCGCCGCTGACCGTCAGCGGCCCCTCGCCGCGCACCGTGGCGACATCGATGACGCCGCCGATGGCATCGGAGCCGTAAAGCGCCGACTGCGGACCGCGCAGCACCTCGATCCTGGCGATGCCATCGGTCAGCAGCTCGCCGAACTCGAACTGCGAACTGGCGCTGGGATCGTTCACCTCGATCCCGTCGACCACCACCAGGGTGTGGTTGGCCTCGGCGCCGCGAATACGCACGCTGGTCGTCGATCCGACGCCGCCGGTCCGGTTCACGGCGACACCGGGCACTTCGCGCAGCAGGTCGCCGACGAAGGGCTTCTGTTTCCGTTCGATCTCTTCTTCGGTGATCACGGTGACGGCGCTGCCGACCTGTTCGGCCGGCACCGGCACCGGGCTGGCCGAAACCACGATTTCGGGCAAGGTGACCGTCTGGCCATAGGCCGACGATGCCATCGCCGCCATGGCGAGCAATGACGGAACGAGTGTTTTGGTTGTTTGACGCAAAAGAGCCTCCGTTGACTGGCGACAGACAGGCCAGACGGCAAGGCCGCCGGACCTCAAAAAGGCCGCGTCAACGGGCGATGATCGAAGATGACGACATGCCGAGCGACGCAACCGGGTCGGTCGTCGCCTCGAACGGAAGACCGCACCAGTGGAACACCCCGTCCTCTGGTTGGGCGACGTTCGACGGCAGGTCTCCTGGCTTGCGGGTCAACACGCGCGTCCGGCCTTCCCGGTTTCCCAGTGGCACAGAAATAGACGCGAACTATCCGCTTACAGTTGCGGGGGCAGCCACGGCTTGGCCCGTTCAGCGATGCCGACCACAGGTCGGCGTCACATCCCGGACGCACCGTGTTCCCTTTTGATCCCGGATGGGAACCGTCTGCGCGCACCCTAGGCCGGCGCGCACGGCCACGCAAGCGGCGGCTGTGCCGCACGGCGACACCGAGTTCGCCAGGACAGCGTCTTGGCCTATGCTCGCGGCAGGAGGACAAACCATGCCAGACAGCATTCACGACCTGATCAAGGCCCGTTTCGGGTTCGCCGACGACCGCACGCCGTCGCTGGCGCAGAACGACGGCCTGGCCCTGCTGCTGCGGCACCGGACGGTGCGCCGGCTGACCGATGCGCCGGTCGACCCGGCAACGATGACGGCCGTCCTGGCGGCCGGCCTGTCCGCGCCGTCGAAGTCGGACCTGCAACAGGCGACCGTCATCCGCGTGATCGACCCGGCCCGCCGGCAGCGCATCGGCGACCTGATCCCGGACATGCCGTGGGTGGCGAGCGCGCCCGAATTCATGGTCGTCTGCGGCGACTCGCGGCGCATCCGGCGAATCTGCGAGCTACGCGGCCGCCCGTTCGCCAACGACCATCTGGATGCGTTCCTGAACGCGGCCAGCGACGCGGCGATGGTGCTGCAAAACCTGGTCACGGCAGCCGAAGCGGCCGGCCTTGGCACCTGCCCGATCAGCGCCGTTCGCCTCCATTTGCGCGAAATGATCGAAATTCTGGATCTACCGAAGCTGGTGTTCCCCCTGGCCGGGCTGTGCATCGGCCATCCCGCCCATCCGGGCTACGTCAGCCTGCGCCTGGGCCCCGAAATCACCGTTCACACTGATCGGTACGACGATTCCACCCTGGCCGACGATGTCGACGCCTACGACCGGCGGCGCGATGCCGCGTTCTCGATTCCCGAGGAAAAACAACGGGATAACGTGAAGTTCGGCCATGTCCCATTCTATGGCTGGTCGGAGGACAAGGCCCGTCAGGTCGCCAAACGCGAACGGGACGATCTGGCGTCCATTCTGCGCGATCAGGGCTTCAATCTGGGCTGACCGGCCCTTGCCAACGCCCTTACATCAGCATCTCTGCGAGCGTTTATTAAGATGTTGGCGAGAAATGATCGTTAGATTTTCCAGTCCTAATTGGGTCAACAGGGCGGATCGCCCGGTGTTCGATGCAGCATCGTGCGCGATCCGGCGCCAGCGCGAATACGATGAGCGACCAGATAGTCTGGATAACGACTGGCGCCGTTTTAGGCGCGATCGCCATGGCCATGGTGTTCTATGGCCAGCGTTTGCGCGACCGTTGCGGGCCACTGCACATCAGCCGGAAACAGGCCCTTAGCACTGTATATTCCCTGGCGAGCGACTGGTTCTGGGCAACCGATGAACAACATCGGTTCATCGACGTGTTCGGTCCCGACGACGCCGCTGCGAAGGCGCCGTTCGACAATGTCGGCAAGACCCGTTGGGAGCTCACGTGCCCCGAGGAACGGAAAAACACCGAGAAGTGGGACCGGCACCACGACGATCTGGCGCACCATCGGCCGTTCGACAACTTCCCCTATCAGTTGTTCCGCCAGGACGGCAGTCAGGCGATCGTCGCGATTAGCGGCCGGCCGGTATTCGGATGGAACGGGCGGTTTAGCGGCTATGTCGGCATTGCCAGGGACATCACCAGCGAGATGGATGACAAGCGTCGACTGGAGGCGCTGCACCATCGTCTGACCAACGCCCTGGAAGCACTCGATACCGCGGTGGCGATGTTCGACGAGGCCGACAAGCTGATCCTGCACAACAGCCGGATGGCCGACCTGTTCCCGCCATCCAGCCGGGTATTGCGGCCCGGCATCAGCCGCCAGGACGTGTTGACGGCCCTGAAGGCGCAGGACGAGGGCGAGGTGTCGGACAACGTGCAGCCGCCGGACCCGACATCGGGCAACCACCGGGCGCGCTATCACGGGGCGGTTCGTCTCGGCGACGGCCGTTACGTCCAGCTCAGCGAGCAACGCGCCAGAGACGGCCACCTGATTCTGGCCGCAACCGACGTGACGTCGTTGCGGCAGCAGGCCCATGAGGCGGAATCCGCCACACGCAAGCTGACGACCACGCTTCAGAGCGTCGAGCAGGGGCTGCTCGCCCTCGATCGTGACGGCAAACTGAGCTTCTGGAACGAACAGATCTTCGAACTGCTCGGCGTGCCGATCGAGGTGGCTGTGGCCGGCATGCCGATCCACGACCTCGTCGCCGCCTTCTCCGAATGTGGCCTTTACGGCGCACCGCTCAGCAGCAATGACATCGACCGACGCGCGCGCCATCTTATGTCCTGCGATCCGCCACGCGTTGAACTGCGGCCGGCCAACGGCCGTGTACTCGACGCCCGCCGCCGCAAGATGCCCGATGGCGGCATCGCCATCAGCGCCACCGACATTAGTGTTTTGAAACAGCGGGAGAGCGACCTCGCCCGCACGACACGCGAACTGGAAATCGTGTTCGACACGGTCACCGAAGGCATCGCCTTGCTGAACCGCGAACATGTCCTGGTGTCGATCAATGACCGGATGCTGGAACTGACACGCATCGATCGCGACGCGCTGGACGGCGAGGACCCGATCATCCACTACTGCCGCCAGCTGGCCGCGCGCGAGGACGAGGAGGCTGCCACGGCGGAGGAGAAGATCCGCGAGTGTGTCGAGCATTATCGCAGCGGCCAGCCCTTCATTCTCGAAAGCATCGAGAATGACGGCCGGGCGATCGAGTTCGAGGTCAATCCGACGGCGGACGGCGGACGGGTCATCACCTGCCGCGATATGACCGACCGGCGGCGGCACGTGCAGGAGCTGCGCCAGGCCAAGGAACTGGCCGAACTGGCGAACCGGGCGAAGACCGAATTCCTCGCCAACACCAGCCACGAACTACGCACGCCGCTAAACGCGATTATCGGCTTTGCCGAGATGATCCAGACCCAGACGTTCGGCCCCCTCGGCTCGCCGAAATACCGGGAATACGCCACCGACATCCGCGACAGCGGCGCGCACCTGCTCAGCCTGATCAACGATCTGCTCGACCTCGCGAAGATCGAGTCCGGTCACCAGGAGCTGTTCGAGGCACCGCTGTTGCTGCCGGAGCTGCTGACCAACTGCATGCGCCTCGTGAGCGAGCGTGCCGAGGCCGGCAAGGTCAAGCTGGCAACGGCGCTGGACGACCGGGTGTCGACCATCTTCGCCGACGAGCGCGCCATGAAGCAGGTGCTGATCAACCTGCTGTCCAACGCCGTGAAGTTCACGCCGCCGGGCGGGCGGGTGATCATCACCAACCGTCGCATGGGCGACGGCACCATCGAGATCGCGGTCAGCGATACCGGGATCGGCATGAACCCGAACGAGATCCCGAAGGCTTTGGAGCCGTTCGGCCAGGTCGACGGCCATCTGTCACGCCGTTTCGAAGGCACCGGGCTCGGCCTGCCGCTGGCGCAACGGCTGATCCAGGGACATGGCGGCACGTTGACGGTGGAGTCCGAAAAAGGCGTCGGCACCACCGTGACCGTCCACCTGCCGGCCGACCGGCATATCGCCCACCTCGGCGACAAGCTGCCGGAACGCCGGCAATCCGCGCAGTAGAGGATTTTCCGACAGGACATCACCTGCCCGCTCCCCCACCCGGCCACCCAACGCCAGTATCCTAGTGGGTGGCCGGGTGGGGGAGCGGGCAGGTCCAGATCCCGCGTGAGCGGAAAACGCACTAACCCAACACGAACGCCAACACGGTGCCGCCGGGCTCAGCGCCCGGTGAATTTCGGCGCGCGCTTCTCGATGAAGGCCTGCATACCCTCGACCCGGTCCTCGCTGGCGAAACATCGGCCGTAGGCCGCGACCTCGGCCGCCCGCGCAGCCTCGAAGTCGCCTTCTATCGACGCGTTCAGCACCGTCTTCAGTTCGCGCAACGCTACCGGGCTGTAGCCGGCCATCAGGTCGGCGAGCCGCGCCGTTTCCGCCGCCAGGTCCGCGGCCGCGACCAGGTGCGTCACGATGCCGAGCTGGAACGCGCGCTCGGCGGAAAACCGCTCGCCCGTGAGACAGATCGCCCGCGCCGTGCCCGGGCCGATCAAACGGTCGATCAGCACGGTGCCGCCGGTGCCGGGGAAGATGCCGAGGCGGATCTCCGGGTAGCCGAACGCGGCCGTGTCGGCGGCGATACGGACATCGCAGGCCATCGCCAGCAACATGCCGCCGCCGAGCGCATAGCCATGGATCGAGGCGACGACCGGCTGCGGCTGGTGGCGGATCTGATCGTACAGCCGCATGCCGCGCCACGAACGCTGTTCGGCCGCCGCCGGCGCCATGTCGACCATCTCCTTGATGTCGGCGCCGGCGACGAAGGCCCGCTCGCCGGCACCGCGCAGCACGATGACGCGCACCGCCGAATCGTCGGCCAGTTCGCCAAACGCCTGAGACAGATCCTCGAATACCTGGGCGTTCAGCGCGTTCAGGGCCGTCGGCCGGTTGACCACGATCGTCGCGATCGCCTCGGCACGCTCGATGAGCAGGGTTTCATATGCCATGCGCCGGTTTCCTCCCGTTCGTTCTTGACCGCCGCGGCGATCGCGCCACGGCTCTGGCCTTGCCGTCTCAACCCGTTATAAAGCCGCCAACGCGATCGACAAGAAACCAACGGGAAACACCATCGTGCTGGAAATCAGACATAACAATCATTACGCCCATGCGCTCGGCGTCGAGGTTCTGGAGCGCGGCGACGGCCGCGCCGCCATGAGTTTCCGGTCGCGGCAGGAAGACCTGAACGCCCAGGACGTCGTCCACGGCGGCGTGCTGGCCGGGCTGATGGACCTGATCCTGGCCATGGCCGCCGGCTCGCACAGCGACCCGTCAAAGCGGCAGTTCTCCATCACCCTGTCGATGACGATCAATTTCGTCGCCGCCGCCAGGCCCGGCATGCTGGTCTGCCGCGGCGTGCAGACCGGGGGCGGCCGCAAAACCGTGTTCTGCGACGGCCGGATCGAAGCCGAGGACGGCACCCTGCTGGCGACCGGACAGGGCACCTTCAAGCTGTTGCCGCCGGGCTCGGAGGACGTCCCCTAAGCCCGCTTTGCCACGCCCCGCCGATATGCCACATTGGGCGTCAGTGTTACCCGGACCGACAACGGACCAGGACAGGAGAGGAACGACATGAAAAGCTTCGCCATCGCCGATTACGGCCAGCCCCTGCAGGAGATCGACGACACGACGCCGGCGCCGCAGGGCAACGAAGTCCTGGTGCGGATCACCGGTTGCGGCGTCTGTCACAGCGACGTGCACATCTGGGAGGGCTATTTCGATCTGGGCGGCGGCCAGAAAGCGCCGGTCTCGCGCGGCCACAGCCTGCCGTTCACCATGGGCCATGAGATCGTCGGCGTGGTCGAGGCCGTCGGCGACGGCGCCAGCGGCTGCAGCGTCGGCGACACCGCGGTGGTCTATCCCTGGATCGGCTGCGGCGAGTGCGACGCGTGCAAGGCCGGGCTGGAGCCCTCCTGCCCGAAACCGCGGAACCTCGGCGTACACAAGGCCGGCGGCTACGCCACGCATGTGCTGGTGCCCGATTGCCGTTACCTCTATCCGTTCGGCGACGTGGCGCCGGAACTGGCGGCAACCTATGCCTGCTCCGGCATCACCGCCTATGGCGCGCTGAAAAAGGTGCAGGCCAGGGCCGAAGGCAGGCACCTGCTGATCATCGGCGCCGGCGGCGTCGGCCTGGCCGGCCTGATGATCGCGCAGGCGATGATGGATACCGAGATCATCGTCGCTGACATCGATGACGCCAAGCTGGCCGCCGCCAGGGAAGCCGGCGCGGCACACACGGTAAACCCGACCGCCGACGGCGCGCGCAAGGAGATCATGCAGCTGACCGGCGGGGGCGCGCCCGCCGCGGTCGACTTCGTCGGCTCGGACAAATCGGCGAGCTTCGGCGTCAGCGCGCTGGGCGGCAACGGCCATCTGGTCGTGGTCGGCCTGTTCGGCGGGGCGATGACCCTGTCGGTGCCGCTGCTGCCGCTGAAGGGACTGACGTTACAGGGCTCCTACGTCGGCACGCCGCAGGAGATGAAGGAGCTGATGGATCTGGTCGCCAGCGGCAAGGTGAAGCCGATTCCGGTCGCCACGCGCCCGCTGGCCGAGGCCAACGCGACCCTGCAGGACCTGGCCAACGGCAAGATCGTCGGCCGTGTCGTCCTGACGCCGTGATCCCGGCGCGGGGCGGCCCTCGCCGCCCCGCCGCCACGAGCTATCGGCATCGGGTGACCGGGCTGCGGAACGGGACGACGCCGTTCGATCCGTGAGCGCGTTAAGCCCGCAGCGTTTCGCCGTCCCAGCGCCGGCGCAACACCAGCGCGGTAACCAGGCCGGCGGCCGATATCGCCGCCATGGCGAAGAACGCGGCACCGGCATAGCGGTCGTACAGCAGGCCCGACGCCCACATCGCCAAGCCCATGGCGATGCCGCCCGAAACAGCGGTGTACAGGCTTTGCGCCGACGCGGCCCAGGCCGGCGGTGCCGCACGGGCGATGAAGTGCATCGCGCCGAGGTGGGTGGCGCCGAAAGTGAAGGCGTGCAGCACCTGCATCGCCAGCAGCAGCGACAGGTCAGACGAAAACCCGTAGGCGAACCAGCGTAACGCCCCGGCGGCGGCGCCCAATGCCAGCAGACCGACGACGCCGACGCGATTGACCAGCCAGGCACCGAAGGCGAACAGCACGACTTCGGCAATCACGCCTTCGGCCCAGAGCCAGCCGATCATCCAGTCGTCGATGCCATTGGCGCGCCAGTGCAGCGTGCCGAAGGCATAGAGCACGGCATGGCTCGCCTGCGACAGGCTGGCCGCGGCGAGAAACAGCACGAACACCGGCTGCCGCAACAGCCGGATCAGCGGCGCCGGCCCGGCCTCCGCCTTCGGCACGGCGACACGGGGCATCAGCCAGCAGGCGACGAGGGTCGTCGCCATGATGGCCAGGATGGCCCAAAGCACGACGTCGGCACCTTCGGTTGCAAGCAAAGAGCCCAGGCCCATCGACGCCGCGATGAAGGTCAACGAGCCCCAGAGCCGCAGACGGCCGTAGTCGAGCCCACGGTCATAGACGACCGTCAGCGCGGTGGTCTCGCCAAGCGGCATGATGGCGGCGAAGGCGACGCTGGCCACCACAGCGAAAACCGCCAGCATCGCAACGCCGTCGGTCAGTCCGACGACGGCATAGGCTGCGATGACGATCGCGCACAAGGCCAGCATGACCGGCCGGCGGGCACCATGCCGGTCGGCCCATTGCGCGATCAGCGGGTTGACCAGCACCTTGATCCACAGACCCAGCGACAGGATCAGCCCGATTTCGACGGCGCTGAGCCCCCGGTCCCCCAGATAGACCGGCCAATAGGGCATGACGACGCCGACGACGGCAAACAATGCACCGAAGTAGAACGACAGGCGCCAGGCAGGCTGAAGGGTCATCGGCGGAAACCGCATGGGGACAACGGCGCCCGACAGCGCGGCGCCGCACCCCGCTTAGGTAACAATCGCCGGCCGGTCAAGCCGCACCGCCCCTTTCCGGTGGCGCCGGCATCGACTGGCTGGTCTACTGGCCGGTGGGGCGATGGCGCGGCAAGGAGCAGGGAGTAACAGATGCTGAAGGTCTATGGCCGGAACAATTCGGTCAACGTGCAGAAGGTGATGTGGACGGTCGGCGAACTGCGGCTGGAACACGACCGGATCGACGCCGGCGGCGCGTTCGGCAAGGTCGACGAAGATTGGTACTTGAAAATGAATCCGATGGGACGGGTACCGGTGATCGACGACCGTGGCTATATCCTATGGGAGAGCCACGCCATCGTGCGTTACCTGGCGGCGAAGCACAGTTATGGCGAGCTCTATCCGGACGACCTGGAGGTGCGGGGCGAGGCGGAAAAATGGATGGACTGGAAGCTCAGCTTTCTGCAGCCGGCCATGCACGGCGCCTTCTGGGGCCTGATACGCACGCCGGCGGAGCAGCGCAATCAGGCAGAGATTGCCGCCTCGTCGGCCGAGTCCGCACGGCTGTTCACCATCCTCGACCGGCATCTGGCGAACCGCGACTATGTCGCCGCCAGCCACATGACCATCGCCGACATTCCACTGGGCGCGGCCACCTATCGCTGGTACGGCATCGATGTCGAGCATCCCGAGCTGCCGGCCCTGAAGTCCTGGTACGACCGGCTCGCCGCGCGGCCCGCCTTCAAGGACCATGTGATGCTGCCGATCACCTGACCGCGCCGCCGGCAGGGCCAGCGCCGTCATTTACCAGCCGGCAACCATCGGCAGGCAGACTGACGGCATGTTGATGAGCGCACGATTCCACCTCTCCCGGTTCGCCTGGCAGGCGTGCGGCGCGGCCGCCCTGATCACCGGCATAATCGGCATTATTCTGCCGCTGCTGCCGACGACGCCGTTTGTCCTGCTGGCCGCGTTCTGCTTTGCCCGCGGCTCGGAGCGGGTGCACGACTGGCTGCTGACGCATCCGCGCTTCGGCCCGATGATCGAGGACTGGCGCCGCAACGGCGCGATTTCGCGTAAAGCCAAGATCATGGCTGGCGCGGCGATGGCGGCGGCCCTGCTGATCAGCGTGCTGATCGACGTGCCGGGCTACGCGCTGGCCGCCCAGGCCGTGGTCATGGTGTTCGTCGGCCTGTTCATCTTCACCCGCCCCGATCATTAGCGCAGGTTCCGCTGACGCGGAAGCTGGAGCGGGCCGCTCACCCACGGATCATGTTTGGCGCGCTTTGCGCGCGGCCTTTGCCGCCCCGCGCCCCACCCGGCCACCCCATAAGGATACTCCCGTCGTGCCGGAGGCGCGCTATTCGCACGACGGTGGCCGGGTGGGGGCGTCGTGCGAATAGCGCGCCTTCGGCATGACGGGCGGTAAAGGCCCCTAACGTAAAGATCACCGGGAGCGGGCCGGCGATGCCCGGTAGGAAAGTACTTTAGGGTGGCGGACCCTCAAGACGGATCGGTCAGCGCATCCACGATCCTGAACTTCTGCACCTTGCCCATCGGGTTGCGCGGCAGTTCCCGGGTCAGTTCGATACGCCGCGGCACCTTGTAGCCGGCGAGGCGGTCGCGGCAGAAGTCGGACAACGCACCGGCGTCCAGCGCGTCGTTCCGCGGCACCACCAGGGCCGTCACCAGTTCGCCCCAGCGCTCGTCCGGCAAGCCGACCACGGCCGCCTCCAGGACGTCGGGATGTTCGTGCAGGATACGCTCGACCTCGGCGGTGTAGACGTTCTCGCCGCCTGAGATGATCATGTCCTTCTTTCGGTCGACGATGCACAGGCGGCCATCGGGCTGCCAGATCCCGACATCGCCGGACATCACATAGCCGCGATGCCATGCCGCCGCCGTATCGTCCTCGCGGCCGAGATAGCCGTCGAAGTGGGTCAGGCTTTTGACGCCGACCTCGCCGGGCTCACCGACATCGCACGGCTCGCCATCCTCGGCGAACACCGCAACCTCGTTGCCGAAGGTCGGCCAGCCGACGGAGTGCGCCAGCATCGTGTCCGGCCGTTTGACCTCGAACGTCACCCAGCCGCCTTCGGTCCAGCCATAGGCCTCGCAGACATTGGCGCGGGCGAAGGTCCGCATCGCCTGTTCGGTCAGCGACAGCGGGCCGGGCGCGCCGGAACTGATCATGAAGCGGAAGGCCTCGACCGCGGGTTCGCCGGCCGCACGCCACGCCTCGACGATCATCCCGGTCATCGACGGGACCAGGAAGGCGAAGCTGCAGCGATGGCAAAGTTCGTCCAGTGCCGTCTCGGCATCGAACGTCGGCATGATGCGCACGCGCGCGCCGATGCACAGCGCCGCCATCGACAGGCCGGCATATGACAGGTGGAACAGCGGCCCCGGCACCAGCATGACCTGATCGCTGGTCAGGCCGAACTCCCAGCCCCAGCGCATCAGCGCCGTGAGATAATGGTCGTTGCTGTAGAGCGCGCCCTTGGGAAAGCCGGTGGTGCCGGAGGTGTAGCCGACGACGCAGGGCGCGTCGCCCGATCCGGCCTCGCCCAGCAACGGACGCGGGACGGCCGCCGGGGTCGCGATGTCGTCGGCAATGACGACATCGGCATCGTGATCGGCGGCAACGCGTTGTGCCGTCTCGGCGAAACCCCGGTCGGTCACGATCAGGCGCGCACCGGCATCGCCGACGATGAAGGCGATTTCGCTTTCCGCCAGACGGCTGTTGATCGGCACCGCCGCCGCGCCCGCCTGCTGACAGGCCAGATAGCCGAGCAACGCGTCCGCGCCGTTGCCGAACAGCAGGCCGACCATGCGCCCGTGCGGTCCCGGGCGCACCGCCGCGATGGCGTCCGCCAGAACCGTGACCCGGCGCCAGCAGTCGCCATAGGTCAGGGTCGGCCCGCCGTCCAACACCTCGATGGCGACACGCTCGGGATGCGACAGGGCCCGGCTGGCGACGCTTTCGGCAATGGTCAGGCGCATGGCGACCTCAGGTGCGGCTCAGGACCACGGATGCGTTCTGCCCGCCGAAGCCGAAGGAGTTCACCTGCAGCACGTCACAGTCGAGCGCGCGGCTTTCGCCGACGACGATGTCGAATTTGGCCTCGGGGTCCGGTTCGTCGGTGTTGGCGATGTGCACGAACCGCTTGTCGGCCATGCCCATCAGGCCGGTCACCATGGCCATCGCGCCGGACGACGCGCCGCTGTGGCCGATGTGCCCCTTGATCGAGGATACCGGCAGCGGGTCGGAACGATCGCCATGCACGTGGTTGATCGCCCGGATCTCCGCGGTGTCGCCCTTCGGCGTCCCGGTCGCATGCGCGATCAGCGCATCGACATCGCCGGCCGCCAGTCCGGCATCGTCCAGCGCCAGGGTCATCGCACGCGCCTCCCACTCGCCGCTCGGGTCCGGAGACGACGGATGGAAGCCGTCGGCCAGCGAGCCGTAACCGCGGAGGTAGCCCAGGATCGGCACGCCCCGGGCGCGGGCCTGTTCCCCCCGCTCCAGCACCACCATGGCGGAGCCTTCGCCGACGACGATGCCGCTGCGCTTCACATCGAACGGCAGCATGGCGCGGTTCGGGTCCTCGGCCGGCGCCTCCATGCCGTAGACGGCGCCGGTGTAGAACAGGGCCGGGACGAACTCGCCATCGACATCGCCGCCCGCCAGGCTGATGCCGCCCTCCGTCGCGCCGGCAATGGCGCAGTCGGCGTGTCCGGCCTCGATCAGCCGCGCCGCCGTGCCGATGGCGTCGAGCGAGGACGCGCAGGCCGTCGTCACGGTGAGGCTGGGCCCATGCAGCCGATAGCGCATGGCGATCTGCGCGCTGGCCATGTTCGGCCAGATCTGGATCTGGGTCTTGCGCGGGATCGCATCGGGCCCGTCGTGGTCGAGCGCGTGCTGCGCCTTCATCACCGCGCGCACGCCGCCGATACTGGTGCCATGCACCACCGCCGTGCGCAGCGGGTCCGGCGCATCCAGCCCGGCCTGCCGCATCGCCTGCTCCGCTGCCGCCAGGGCGAACTGTGCGAACAGGTCGGTCCCGTCGGCGACGCGGTCGTCCATCCAGTCCGCCGGGTCGAAGTCCGTCACCGTGCCCCACCAGGCGGCCCGCCCCTCGACATGATCGGCCCAGGGCGCCGCGCGGATGGCGGTGCGCCCCGCCATCAGGCCCCGATGAAATGCCGCGACGTCACAGCCCAGTGCCGAGACGACGCCCAGGCCGGTGATCGCGATGTCCTGCATGGCTGATCTCCCGATCCCGGCCGTCAGCCGGCGTGCTCCGCCAGTCCGGCGGCGTGCAGCGCTTTCTGCTTCGCCGCCTCGATGTCGTAATGCTTGCGGGTAACGATACGCTGGGCGTAGAGCCCGCCGCCGGCCTGCAGGTTGGTGACGAACTTCCAGCCGCCGAGGGAATCCGCCGTCAGGTCGCGAATGGCGTGGAACAGCTTCATGCGGTATTCGCCATCGGCCCCGTCCGCGCCGGCCATGTATTTGCGCACCAGGGCGCCGACCTCGTTGTTTTCCAGGTCGGCGATGCTCGGTGCGGTTACGACCGAGCCGCCGGAAATGTCATGCAGATGGCGGACGATCTGGTTGTAGTTCGCCGCGCCGTGATACTTGCCGGCGTTGGTGAACAGCTCGTTCGGGAACGCCTCGCCGTTCGGGCCGAAGGTGCAGTTGGCGATGGCGGCTTCCAGCGACGCGCGGATCAGCGTCGCATGAATGATCATGTCGGAAATCTTCTCGCGCACGTGCGCCACGCGGGCGAGGCCATTGGCCTCGGCGATCAGCTGCGCGAAACCGACCAGCTCGTCGGCCTCGTCGGCGAGGAAGGACAGGCTGCCCAGCCGTTCCCACAGGCCCAGCGAATGGGCGAACACGGCGGCATGGGCGACCTCGCCGTCGAGATACACCCGGTCGTTCGGCACGAAGACATCGTCGAAGATGACGAAGCCTTCCGGGCAATGCTTGCTGCCGGAGATCGGGAAGCTGCGGGCGTCCTCATGGCGTGGCGCGTAGGAGGCGTTGACGATCTTCACGCCCGGTGCGTTGACCGGTATGGCGCAGGCAATGGCGTAGTCTTCCTCGCCCGGCTTCATCGCCTTGGTCGGGATCACCATCAGTTCGTGGCCCAGCGACGCGCCGGAGATATGCAGCTTGGCGCCGCGTACGACGACGCCGTCGGACCGGCGCTCGACCACCCGCGTGTAGGCATCCGCGTCCGACTGCTTGCCCGGCGGCAGGCTGCGGTCGCCCTTGGCGTCGGTGATGCACTCGGTAACGCGCAGGTCCTCGTCCTGCACCCGGTCGACGAACGCCTGGATACGCTCGCCATACTGCGGACAATCGGGCATGCGGCCGGCGGCGGTCACCAGCGTCATGATCGACTGATAGGTGGTGTGGGCGACGAGGTCGGCGGTATGCAGCAGCGGCAGCCGGTCCTTCAGATCGGCGGCCGACTTCGGCACCGCCATCAAGGGGCTGCGGGCGCCGGCCTCCGGCGAATAGAACCGGTCGTAGCAACCGGCGACGACATCGGCGGCCACACCCATGACCGGATGTGCCGGAATGTCATCGACCCGTTCGCCTTCGAAATAGGTGGCACGCCCGTCGTCGAGAGACGCGCGATACTCTGCCGCTGTCTTCATCCCGTTTCCTCCTCCTTAGGATCGCCGCCGGTCTTACGCCGGCGCTGATATCTGCGTAGCCGCCCTCCGATGCGGCCGCGTCTCTATTGTCACGTGTCGTTCGTATTATCGCCATAGGTTTCGTCGAACGACCAGACCTCGGGAAACCCGGTCAGTTCGTTCATGTCGGAAAACGCGGCCAGATGGTCGGCCGCCGGGCGGCTGTCGCCCTTCGCCTGCAGCGTGCCGTAGACCTCGCGCAGCACCTTGCCGACGGCGAGGAAACCGATGGCCGGGAAGATCGCGACCGAATAGCCCAGCGCGGTCAGCTCATCGGCGCTCAGCACCGGCGTCCGCCCGCCCTCGACGATGTTGGCGAGCAGCGGCTGATCGAAGGTCCGGCAGATCGTCGCCATCTCTTCTTCCGATTCCGGCGACTCGATGAACAGGACATCGGCGCCGGCCCTGGCGAAAGCCTCGCCCCGGCGCAACGCCTCGTCCAGGCCGTGGGCGGTGCGCGCGTCGGTGCGGGCGACGATCAGGAAGTCGCGGCTGTCGCGCGAGTCGGCGGCAACGCGGATCTTGGTCACCATGTCGTCCAGCGGGATAACCCGGCGGCCCAGCGTGTGGCCGCATTTCTTCGGGAATTCCTGATCCTCGATCTGGATCGCCTGGCAGCCGGCGGATTCATACCCGCGCACGGCATGCTGGACATTCAGCGCGCCGCCGAAACCGGTATCGGCATCCGCGATCAGCGGCGTCGACGTGCGTTCGCAGATCTGCCGCACCCGGCCGACCATGTCGGTATAGGTGGCATAGCCGGCGTCGGGCCGGCCGAGCAGCGAGGCGGCAACGCCATAACCGGTCATATACAGCGCCCTGAAGCCGAGCATATCGGCCGTACGGGCCGAAATCAGGTCGAACACGCCCGGCGCCATGACGAACTCGCCGTCGCGCAGGCACTGGGCAATGGACTTGGGGGCAACGGATTTCGGGGCAATGGATTTGGCGTCGGCGCTCATCGGCGGCCTCCCATGGTGCGAACCGGGAACGATTGTCGGCTTATCATAGCCCCAGCATTTGACCGCGTCCCCTCGCCTGCTAAGTTCCTGAATGGAAACAAACATCAAGCGAAGCTAGAAAATGCACTCATTCCGCTTTGAACCCACCGACCTGCCGCCGCAGGCGGAGGACCTGCGCCACGAGGTTCGCGCCTTTCTGGCCGAAAATCTCGGCGATTACCCCGCTGGCCAGCGCGCCCGGTCGTGGTCGGGCTTCGATCCCGCGTTCAGCAAGAAAATGGGCGATGCCGGCTACCTCGGCATGACCTTCCCGAAGGAATACGGCGGCCACGGCCGCACCGCCTTCGAGCGCTATGTCATGCTGGAGGAAATGCTGGCACATGGCGCGCCGGTGGCGGCGCACTGGACCGCCGACCGGCAAAGCGGCCCGCTGATCCTGAAGTTCGGCACCGAGGAGATGAAGCAGCGCGTCGTGCCGGCGATCGCCAGGGGCGATTGCTTTTTCTGCATCGGCATGAGCGAGCCGGATTCCGGTTCCGATCTGGCGTCGATCCGCACCCGGGCGACGAAGACCGACGGCGGCTGGCTGATCAACGGCACCAAGGTCTGGACCTCGGGTGCGCATCGCGTGCACTACATGATCGCCCTGGTGCGCACCAACCCGAAGGCGGAGAAGAAGCACGAGGGCATGTCGCAACTGCTGATCGACGTGCAGAACACCAAGGGCATCAGCGTGCGGCCGATCAAGAATCTGGCCGGCGAGGAGCATTTCAACGAGGTGGTGTTCGAGGACGCCTTCGTGCCCGACGAGAACCTGATCGGCAAGGAAGGCGACGGCTGGGCCCAGGTGATCGCCGAACTGGCGTTCGAGCGCAGCGGGCCCGAGCGCTACATGAGCAGCTTCCAGCTCATCCGGGACATGCTGGCAGAGATTTCGCAAGACCCCGCGCCGGCCGGCGCGGCCGCCGTGGGCCGGCTGGTCGCGCATCTGTCGACCCTGCGGTCGATGTCGATCTCCGTGGCCGGCAAGCTGCACGCCGGCGAGGACCCGGCGCTTGACGGTTCGGTGGTCAAGGACCTGGGCACCGTGTTCGAGCAGTCCGTGCCGGTGATCGCGCACCAGACGCTGGAGCGCGAGCCGAGCCCGCACAATGGCGACGATTTCGAACAGGTGATGGCCTATGTGACGCAGGCCGCGCCGTCCTTCTCACTGCGCGGCGGCACACGTGAAATTCTCCGCGGCATCATTGCACGGGGGCTCGGACTGCGATGAACGGCGACAGCGAAATGCGCGGCATTCTGTCCGATCAGGTCAACCGCCTGCTCGGCGACACGGTCACCAAGGACCGGCTGGAACAGGTCGAGACCGGAGCCTGGCCGGCGGACCTGTGGCAGTCGGTGGAAGAAAACGGCCTGACGCGGGTGCTGGTGCCGGAAGATGACGGCGGCGTCGGCGGTGGCTGGCGCGAGGCCGAGGCGGTTCTGCGCGCGGCCGGCAAGTATCAGGCGCCGGTGCCGTTGGCCGAAGGCATCGTCGGCGGCGCTATGGTTGCCGGCGCGGGCCTGTCCATGCCGGAAGGCGTGGTGTCGATTGCCCCGGTGCGGCGCGACGAGGAACTCACCCTGTCGGCTGGCGGGCAATTGAGCGGCACGGCAACGCGCGTGCCCTGGGGCCGCAACGCCGATCACTTGATCGCGCTGGCGCGCAGCGGCGGCGACTGTCACGTCGCCATCGTCGCAAAGGGCGGCTGGCGCGTCGAGGAAGACGCCAACATCGCCGCCGAGCCACGCGACACCTGTCACTTCGACGGCGCCGCGGTGGTGGCATCTGCACCGTGGGACGGGGGCGATATGTTGAGCGCCTATCGCCTGGGCGCCATGGCACGGTCAGCGCAGATTGCCGGCGCGCTGGAATTCCTGCTCGAACAATCGGTGCAGTATGCCAACGACCGCAGCCAGTTCGGCCGGCCGATCGGCAAGTTCCAGGCAGTGCAGCAGGAACTGGCGCGGCTCGCCGGCGAGGTCGCGGCCAGCGGCGCGGCGGCGGAAGCGGCCTGCCGCGCGGCCGACCAGGGCGATGCGGCATTCGAAATCGCCGTCGCCAAGCAGCGCGCCAGCGAGGCGGCCACCACCGGCACCTCGATTGCGCATCAGGCGCACGGCGCCATCGGCTTCACCTACGAGCACGCCCTGCATTTCGCGACAAGGCGGCTGTGGTCGTGGCGGGCCGAATTCGGCTCTGAAAGCTATTGGGCCGAAGACCTCGGCCGCTCGCTGGCCGGGCGCGGTGCCGAAGCGCTGTGGCCGTTCCTGACCGAGCGCACCGCCACCACCGGTTAACCGACTGGAGGCACTCGCGAACACGCGGGCTGGAACAGGGCGTCACGTACGGCCTGCCGGCCCGCGCGCGCCCGGGTGCGAGAACAGCGCGCGGCACGGCTGACCGGCCGGTCGCGCATCGACATCGGCCGGCACATCGGGTAGCTTAAGTAACCAGACGTTTACTTAGCGTCGCGAGCCCTGTGTCCGTCAGGAGAGACCGCCATGTCGCGTTCAGCCCCCCGTATCCGCACCACCGTCGTCGGCTCCTATCCGGTGCCCGACTGGCTCGCTGCCAGTCCGTCGGAGCAAGCCCTGGTCGACGCCACCCGCGTGGTCCTGCACACCCAGACGCAGGCCGGCATCGACGTCATCTGCGATGGCGAGCTGTACCGGTTCGACGTCAATCACCCGGAAACCAACGGGATGATCGAGTATTTCGTGCGGCCGATGGGCGGCATCCGCACCGAGATCTCGTTCGACGAACTGATGGCCTACCGGGCACAGCCGGGCATGGGCTTCCGCCGGCAGCCGCCGGGCGTGGTCGACGGCCCGGTAACCAGCGGCACGCTGGATTTGCCCGGGGCCTGCAGCCGGGCACTGTCGCTCGCCAGTGCGCCGCTGAAATTCACCCTGACCGGACCGCATATGCTGGCGAAGACGCTGGTCGACAATCACTATGACGACGTCGCCGAGCTGTCGCTGGCGATTGCCGACGTGCTGGCGGCGCAGGTCGCGCATCTCGACGCCGACATCGTGCAGGTCGACGAGGCCAACCTGCCCGGCCACCCGGAAGAATGGGAATGGGCGGCGAAAGCGATGAACAGGGTGCTTGACGCGGTGAAGACGACGCCGGCGGTGCACCTGTGCTTCGGCAACTACGGCGGCCAGACCATCCAGGGCGGCACCTGGGACCGGCTGATGAACTATCTCAACAGCCTGCATGCCGACCACATCGTCATGGAGAACGCGCACCGGCCGCTCGAGGAACTGGCGGCGTTCAAGGAACTGCGGCCGGAAATCGGCATGGGCCTCGGCGTCGTCGACATCAAGCGCACCGATATCGAGAGCGCCGACGAAATCGCCCGGCAGATCGAACGCGCCGACAATGTGCTGGGCGCCGGCCGCGTACGCTACATCCACCCGGACTGCGGCTTCTGGATGCTGAAACGCAACATCGCCGACGGCAAGATCCGCGCCCTCGCCGCCGGCCGCGACCTCTACGAAGGCCGGCCAAAGGTGTCGGCGGCCTGACGGTCGGCCATGACGGAAAGTCTGACACTGCTGTTGACGGTCTGGGCGCTGCATACGGCGTTGGTGGCAACGCCGGGGCCAAGCCTTGTCCTGATCGTGCAGACCTCGGCAGCGCATGGCCGCGGCCGCGGCGTTGTCACGTCTGCGGGCGTCGGCCTGATATCGGGTCTGTGGGCCGCCGTCGCGTTGGGTGGCCTCACCGTATTGTTTGCCGCTGTGCCCTGGATCTACGGCGGCCTGAAACTGGTCGGCGGCCTCTACCTGATCTGGCTGGGCCTGCGCCTGTGGCGCCGAGCCGGCAACAGCCTGCCGCCGGCGGCAGGCATTGGCGGGGCACTGTCCTATGCCGACGCGTTCCGGCGCGGTGCGCTGTGCAACCTGACCAATCCGAAGTCGACCATGTTCTTTGCCGGCATCTTCTCCGCCGCCCTGCCGGCAGACGCACCGGTTTGGGTGATGGCGGCGGCAGTCGTGATCGTTGCCGTCAATGCATTTGCCTGGAACGCGGCCGCGGCGCTGGCCCTGTCCACCCGGCCGGCACAGGCCGCATACAGGCGGGCCCGTCAAGCCATCGACCGGCTCTGTGGCGCCATCATGATCGCGCTCGGCCTGCGCCTCGCCGGCGACTTCCGCTGATCCGGTAGTCAGACGCAGTCGACGAAGCGTCGTTTGCAGGTTTCGATGACCTCGGCGCCCGGGCGGCGCCACCAGTTGTTGGCGGAAAAGATCTCGACCTCGATCAGGCCGGCATAGCCCGTAGCGGCGACCCATTGGTGGATCTGGCGGATGTCGATCACGCCGTCGCCCATCATGCCGCGGTCGAGCAGCAGGTCGGTGGTCGGCACCAGCCAGTCGCAGACGTGGAAGGCGACGATGCGGTCGCCGGCGCGGGCAATCTGCTGCTCAAGGTCCGGATCCCACCAGAGGTGATAGACATCGGCGGCAACGCCGATGCCGGGGCCGAGCTCGTCGCACAGGTCGAGAGCGTGCGCGAGCGAGTTCACGACGCAGCGGTCGGCCGCATACATCGGGTGCAGCGGCTCGATCGCCAGCATCACCCCGGCGGCGCGCGCATGCGGCAGGATCTCACCGAGGCCGTCGCGCACCATCTCGCGGGCACCGGCAATGTCCTTCGAACCCTCGGGCAGGCCGCCGGCGACCAGCACCAGACAGTCGGCGTACAGCGCCGCCGCCTGATCGATGGCCTGCCGGTTGTCGTCCACCGCCGCCTGCCGTGCCGCGGCCGTCGGTGCCGGAAACATGCCGCCGCGGCACAGGCCGGAAACCTCAAGGCCATGATCGCCGACCAGCCGCACCGCTTCGTCGAGCCCGCAGTCGTCCAGCTTGTCGCGCCAGATGCTGATCCCGGCAATGCCGTGACGGGCGTAGGCTTCGACGGCCTCGCGCAGCGAATGCTGCTCGCGCGTCGTGGCCTGATTGATCGATAGGCGGGCGAGGTCAGCCACGCGGCATCTCCCGCATGGCACTGACATCGGGCAGCGCGGCGGTGGCATAGCCGACCTGACCGAGATCGGAGAGATCGAGGCCGCCATCGCGGATCGTCAGCCGTACCGTGCCGTCGGCGCGATGATAGAGGTGCGGGTGCGCCTCCAGGAACGCCGCCTGCTCCGCCGCCGGCACGCCGGCCAGGCCGTTGACGTAGTGATGGCCGTTGCGCTCGACATGGCTGATGCCGATGAAGCTGACCAGCGCCAGGTCCTGCTGCACGCAGACGCCCGCCTGGGTGGTCAGATCCTCGCCGGACATGAAATAGCCCTCGCCCCAGGCGGCACAGCGCGCCGCATTCAGGATCGACTTGTACAGCCCCTTGCAGGACTTGGACGAGACGCCGCGATAGCCCAGTTGCCGGGCGCGCGGGAAAGCGTCGAGCGTAGCGTCCGATTCATCGACGATGACCGGCGCGCGGTCGGCCAGCGCCTGCACATCGACGTCGAGCGCAACGGCGCGGCTGATCGGCTGTTCGAGAAACAGGATCGAGCCGCGAAACCGGTCGAGCGCCGGCGTCGCCGCCATCGCATCGAGCAGCGCCAGCACGCCGGCGACGTCGGTGTACTGTTCATTGCCGTCGAGGGTGACGTGGTAGGGATCGGCAATGTCGTCCAGCACGGCGGCGATTTCCGTCAGGCGGGCGACATCGGCGTCGACATCGCCGCCTACCTTGACCTTGAAATAGCGATGTCCGTAGGCGGCGATGACTTCGACCAGCGTTTCCGGCAGGCCGTCGCCGACCGGGTCGGGATTGTCGCGGATCGGGTCGACCAGACCGACCGTATGCCGGGCCTCGATACGGCTGGCGGGCCGACGGTCGCGCAGGAACGGCGCGATGTCGAACTCCGCGGTCTCGATCCTCGGCAGGTTGGCCTGCAGGGCGTCGTAGGCCGACAGGCCGGCCACGCGGCAGCAGGCGTCGAGCACGGCACGGTCCAGCAGTGCCGGGCCGAAACAGGCGACCAGCGGACCATCGCCGGTCCTGGCGCAGGCGGCGATCTGCGCATCGTAAGTATCGCGGTAGAGACCGAACGGCGTGCTGCGGCCGGCGGCGCGGTAGAGCGCGCCGGCATTGTGGATGGCGCGGCGAAGCTGGTCGAAATTGTCTTCGTTGCTGAGCTCGAGGTTCTTGTCGAACCATTTCGGCGCCAGCATCTCGGCGCCGACGCCCCAGGCTTCGCGGCCGTCTTCCGCCTGCACGCGGACGCGGGCGAAAGCCTGCGGCGCTTCCGTCAGGGTCACGACGCCGAAGCGGAACGGCAGCCGCAGCGTGACGTCGCGCTCGTACAGTTCGATCTCCCGCACCTCGACGCGCAAGGCGTCTAGCTGTCCCATGCCATCCCCTCCTCCAACCCGCGCAGGTAGCCGATTGCCCGCGCCGCCGACATGGCGCCGTCGGGCCGATAGTCGAACGGCTCGACCGCGACGAACCCGTCGTAATCATGCCGCGCCAACGCCGCCAGCACCGGCGCGAAAAGGTCCTCGCCCTGGCCCGGGCCGCGCTGGTTGCGGTCGTTGACCTGGATGTGCGCGATATGACCGGTCGGCAGCCAGCGGTCGATCAGCTCCGCCGGCGGCTGCGTCTCCCCCTGCCCGGCCGCGGCACAGTCGAGCATGGTGCGCACCGCCGGACTGGCGATGCCGTCGACGATGGCCGAGGCCTCGGCGATGGTGTTGATGAAATTCGTTTCCGCCGGGGCCAGTGCCTCGATGCAGTAGGTGACGCCGGCCGCTTCGGCCACTGGCGCAATGGCGGCAAAACAGTCGCGGCCACGTTTGCGGCCCTCAGCCTCCTGTCCCGCCGGCAGCAGCCGCTGCTTCGGCGAGCCATGCACCAGCGCGCTGCCACCCAGCTCGGCACAGATGTCGATCATGCGGCGCATCACGTCGACCGTGCGCGCACGCACGGCTTCGTCGGCGCTGGTGATCGACAGGCCGTCCGGCGCGACGAGCAGCCAGTGCAGGCTGGCAATGGCGATGCCGGCAGCACTGGCGGCGGACGCGACATCGCGAAGATCGGCCGCGGTCAGACGGTCCGGCTCATCGCTGAGGGTGAACGGCGCCAGTTCGATGGCGTCGTAGCCCAGCGCGGCGGCAACATCGCACTGCCGCGCGAAGTCCATCTCGCGCACGACCTCGTTGCACAGGGCGTATTTCATAGCGCCACCCGCTGCTGCCGGTCCGACGACGCCATGATGGCGTCGACCACGCGGGCCATGCCGACGCCGCAGGTCGCGACATCGGCCACCGGCGGCGTCCGGTCCGCCACCGAGGCGAGAAAGGCATCGAGTTCCGCCTGCACCACCTGCCATGGCTCGACCACCGTGACATGCGGCGCGGTGACGCCGTTGTGCACCGGCCGCCACAGGCCGTCGATCAGTTCGTGATGCACATCGTGCAGGCGCAATTCGCTGGTCTGGAAGTCGACCTCGACGGCGCCGCGTTCGCCGGCGACGGTGAAGGACTTGGTCTGGGTCGCGCCGGGCACGATATCGTCGTTCCAGCGCCCCGGCTGGATGCAGCCGACCTCGATATGGGCCAGCGCGTCATCGGGATAGAACAGCCGGATCAGGGCGAAGTCATCGCGGCCGCGGCCGAAGTGATCGCGGGTCAGCGCGTCGACGGCGACCGGCAGGGCACCGCAGAGCCAGTTGGCCAGATCGATGAAGTGAACGGCATCGTTCTGCACCACGCCGGAATCGGCGCGTGCCCGCTTGTAGCCATGAAAGTGGCCGGCGAGATAGCGCAGCCGGCCGAGCCGGCCATCGGCGACCAGCGCCTGCATCTGCCGGGCCAACGGGTGAAAGCGGAAGTAGTAGCCGATCTGGACCAGAACGGGCGCGCCCTCGATCAGGGCCGCGAGGCGCTGCGCCTCGTCCAGCGTCGCGGTCATCGGCTTTTCGATGAACATGTCCTTGCCGGCCGCGACGACGGCCTGGCAGATCTCGAAATGCCGGTCGGTCGGTGCCAGAACGTCGACCACGTCGACCTGGTCAAGCACCGCCAGCGGATCGGCCAAGACGCGCGCCGCCGGCAGGCCGAGCGAAACGGCGCGCGCCCGCGACGCCGGGTCGGGGTCGGCGACATAGAGCGAGTCCGCCTGCCCGAGCGCGCGCCAGGCGGCAAGATGGGTCGGCCCGAAGTTGCCAAATCCGATCTGCAGAATGTTTGGCATACCGGACCTTACGCCGGCTCAGGCGTTCAGGCCATGCGTCGCCAGCAGATGGCGCATCCGGCCGACGGCCATGTCGGGATCGCGCAGCAGGCCGGCGGCATCGGCAAGGCGGAACAGCTCCGCCAGGTGCAAAAGCGACCGCGCGCTCTGCTGGCCGCCGACCATGACGAAATGATCCTGATGGCCGTTGAGCCAGGCCATCAGCACCACGCCGGTCTTGTAGAACCGGGTCGGCGCCTTGAAGATGTGGCGCGACAGCGGCACCGTCGGCGCCAGAATGTCGTGGAACTCGTCCCGGTCGCCGGCGGCGAGACAGTCGAGCGCCGCCGAGGCCGCGGGTGCGATGGCATCGAAGATGCCCAGCAGGGCGTCGCTGTAGCCGGCCTCGTCGCCGTCGATCAGCTCCGCATAATTGAAGTCGTCGCCGGTATACATGCGCACATCGGCCGGCAGACGCCGCCGCATGTCGATTTCCTTCTGCTTGTCGAGCAGGGAGATCTTGATGCCGTCGACCTTGTCGGCATGGTCGGCAATGATGTCGAGGCAGACGTCCATTGCCGCCATGTGGTCGTCGTGGCCCCAGTAGCCGGCGAGCGCCGGATCGAACATCTCGCCGAGCCAGTGGATCAGCACCGGCTCCTTCACCTGCGACAGAATACGGCCATAGACGGTGGCGTAGTCGTCCGGCGAGGTGGCACAGGCGGCGAGCGCGCGGCTGGCCATCAGGATGATGCGGCCGCCTTCCCCCTCGACGAAACCGATCTGTTCCTCGTAGGCGCGGACGATGTCGTCGACACCGAGATCCGGCGCGGGCGCCAGATGGTCGGTGCCGGCGCCGCAGGCGATCAGGGCGCCGGGAATGGTGCGGGCGGCGGCGAGACTGCGGCGGATCAGCTCCTGACTGGCGGTCCAGTCGAGACCCATGCCGCGCTGCGCCGTATCCATCGCCTCGGCAACGCCCAGGCCGAGACCATAGAGATGCTGCCGATAGGCAAGCGTCGCGTCCCAGTCGATCGCCGGCTCAAGCCAGGGATCGGCATCGGCCAGCGGATCGGCGACGACATGGGCGGCCGAATAGGCGATACGGTTGAATGGTCGGTTCGACCGCGGCGCGAACTGACGCGGCGGCGAGGTGGTGAACGGCGTCAGCCGGCCGTCCGTCGTCGGCAGCGCGATGGTCGCCATGGCCTAGGCCTCCAGATCCTCGACGTCGAGCCAGCGCCGCTCGGCCCAGCTTTGCAGGCCGAGTTCGGCAAGCTGCACGCCCTTGGCCCCTTCCAGCAGGCCCCAGCGGAACGGCGCGTCCTCGCACAGATGGCGGATGAACAGCTCCCACTGCGCCTTGAAGGCGTTGTCGCTGTCCGACGTGTCCGGCACCTCGTCCCAGTTCTCCCAGTAGTCGACGGTCGGCGGGATGTCCGGATTCCACACCGGCTTCGGCGTATTGACGCGCGACTGGGTGCGGCACCGGCGCAACCCGGCAACGGCGGAGCCGTGCGTGCCGTCGACCTGCAGCGTCAGCAAATCGTCACGGCGCACGCGCACGGCCCATGACGAGTTGAAGTGGGCGATGATGCCGCCGTCCAGTTCGAAGGTCGCGTAGGCCGCGTCATCGGCCGTGGCGGCATAGGTCTGTCCGTTCTCGTCGACACGTTCGGGGATATGCGTCGCACCGCGGCAGCTTACCGCCTGCACGGCGCCGAAGGTGTTGTCGAGCACGTAGCGCCAGTGGCACAGCATATCGAGAATGATGCCGCCGCCCTCTTCCTTGCGGTAGTTCCACGACGGACGCTGGGCCGGCTGCAGATTGCCTTCGAACACCCAGTAGCCGAACTCGCCGCGGACCGACAGGATGCGGCCGAAAAATCCCGCGTCATTCAGGAAGCGCAGCTTCTGGATGCCCGGCAGCCACAGCTTGTCCTGCACCACGCCGTGCCTGATGCCGGCCGCCTGGGCGCGGCGATAGACGTCGAGCGCGTCGGCCAGGTTATCTGCCGTCGGCTTTTCGCAGTAGATGTCCTTGCCGTGGCCGATCGCCTTGCGCAGCAGGTCGGCGCGCATCTGCGTCGTCGCGGCATCGAAGAACAGCGTGTCGTCCGGGTTGGCCAGGGCCGCATCGAGATCGGTGGTCCAGCGCTGCAGGCCATGTTCCCTGGCCAGCGCCCCGATGCGGGCTTCGTTGCGGCCGACCAGGATCGGGTCCGGCATCACCCGGGTGCCGTCCTTCAGGGCGACACCGCCCTGATTTCGGATTTCCAGGATCGACCGGATCAGATGCTGGTTCTGGCCCATGCGGCCGGTGACGCCATGCATGATGATGCCGAGACGGCGTTCGCTCATTGCTTACTCCATGCCAAGCAGGCGATAGATCCGGCGGGTGTAGTCGCCGAAACCTTCGTGGGTCTTCATGTCGAGCGTGCGCGGATACGGCAGCTCGACCTCGAAATTGTCGGCCATGCGGGCCGGGCCGGCGGTCAGCACCACCACGCGGCTGGCCAGGAACACGGCTTCCTGAATGCCATGGGTGACGAACACGATGGTCTTGCGGCTTTCTTCCCAGATGCGCAGCAGTTCCAGGTTCATCTTCTCCCGGGTCAGGGCATCGAGGGCGCCGAACGGCTCGTCCATCAGGATCAGCTTCGGGTCATGCACCAGGGAACGGGCGATGGCGGCGCGCTGCTGCATGCCGCCGGAAAGTTCGTAGGGATAGCTGTTCTCGAACCCCGACAGGCCGACCATGTCGAGCAGGTGGCGGGCGCGCTCCCGCGCCTCGCGCTTCGGCAGGCCCAGCACCTCGGCAGGCAGCATGACGTTGTCGAGGATGCGCCGCCACTTCAGCAGTAGCGGCTGCTGGAACACCATGCCGATGTCGCGCTTGGCGTCGAAGCCGGCAGTGCCGCCGCCGATCGTCACCTCGCCGCCCTCGTGACCGTGCAGCCCGGCCAGGATCTTCAGCACCGTGGTCTTGCCGCACCCCGACGGGCCGACCATGCAGACGAGTTCGCCGGCCTGCACGTCGAAGGTGACGTCGGACACCGCGAGGAACTCCTCCTTGCGCTTGCGGTAGACCTTGCGGACCTGATCGAGATGGATAAAGGGCTGGTTCATCTAAACGCCTTAAGTAACCGTCCAGTTACTTACGGGACGGCGATAGCGCGGTCAAGCCGAGCGCCGGTGACACGGGCTCAGGCAAGACGGGCATCGCGCACGACGAAAAGCTGCTCCAGCAGCAGGACGATGGCGTAGAGCGCGACGCCGACGAAGGTGATCATCAGCACCGCCATGAACATCGCCGCCGTATCGAGGGTCACCTGGACCTGCATCATCAGGTAGCCGAGCCCCTCTTCCGAGGCGATGAACTCACCGACGATGGCGCCGGCCACCGCCAGCACCACGGCGACCTTCATGCCGGAGAACAGGTAGGGCAGCGCGTTCGGCAGCTGGATCTTGGTGAAGATCTGCCAGCGCGAGGCGCCGAGCACCTTCATCAGATCCATCATCTCCGGTTCGACCTCGCTCAGTCCGCGCGCCATGGTGATCAGGATCGGCAGGAAGCAGATGGAAAAGGCGATGATGATGTTGGGGCCGAGACCGTAGGAGAACCAGACGATGAAGATCGGCCCGAGCGCCACCTTCGGCACCATGTTCAGCGACACGATCAGCGGCATCAGCGCGTCGTTCAGGAACTTCGACCAGCTGAACACCAGCGCCAGCGCGACGCCGACGAGGACCGCGAGCCAGAAGCCGCCGAACACCGAGGCGGCGGTAATCAGCGTGTTGTGCGTCCAGTTGTAGTCCTCGGTATTGAACAGAGTCGCGAAGGTCGCCAGCGGCGACGGCATGATGAACGGTTCGACCTCACCGAGCACGATCCACAAATGCCAGACCAGAACGAAGGCGACGTGCGCGGCGATGATCAGCGCCCAGCGGCCTACTTTGTCACGCCAGTTTTCCATCAACGGCACCTCAACGGCAGAACGACAGCGCCATATCTGGCTGTGCGACGCATCGGCATGTCAAGCCAGCCAGCGCGCGAGGTTGTCGGCGACGAAGGCATCGTCGGTCAGATGCGGGTAGGCGGCGATGACCCGGTCGATCTCGTCCAGTTGCCCGGGGCTCAGGTCTTCGTCGGGGTTCAGGCACCAGCGACCGGCGAGCAGACCCTGCCGGCGCAGCACTTCGTGGCAGCCGGCGATGCAGCCGTGGAAGTCGTTGGCGACGTCGAACAGCGCGGCGTTGCAGTCGGTGACCTGGGAATCGAGCGCCAGCAGATCGGCATCGACCTGCCCGGCCTCGGCCGCTGTATGCGCCCGGGCCAGCAGGTCCACCGCCGTTTTGACCCAGACGCTCCAGTGGCCGAGCAGGCCGCCGCGGATGCGCACCGTCACCGGCGCGCCGTCACGATGAACGACGAACGGGGTCAGCAGGTCGAGCACGATGTGATCGTCGTTGCCGGTGTACAGGGTGACGCGGTCCTCGGCCCGCGCATCGACGACGCCGCGAATGACGTCGAGCGTGCGATAGCGGTTGAACGGCGCCATCTTGATGGCGACGACATTGTCGATTTCCGCGAACCGGCGCCAGAAGCTATAGGGCAGGATCCGGCCGCCGACGGCCGGCTGCAGATAGAAGCCGACCAGCGGGATATGCCCGGCGACGGCACGGCAGTGGTCGATGATCTCGTCCTCGCCGGCATCGCGGAAGGCGGCGAGGCTCAGCAGCCCGGCGTGGTAGCCGAGGTCGCGGGCGATATCGGCTTCGCGCTGCGCCTGCACCGTCGGACCCACGAGGCCCGCGATCATGACTTTGGGGTCGTCAGTCCAGGCCCGGCGGACGTCCATGGCGTGGCGCAACACGGGCTCGTACAGGCCGACGTCGCGAATTTCGAACTGGGTGGTGTGGACGCCGACGGCAAGGCCGCTGGCACCGGCATCGAGGTAGTAGCGGGTCAGCGCCGCCTGATGACGCGGGTCGAACTGCCGCTCGGCATCGAGTGCCAGCGGGTGCGCGGGAATGACCGTACCCTGGCGCAGCAGCGCCAGCACCTCGGCCGGCAGATCCGTTCTATGCATGGCGCGCCTCCCGCGGATGACCGTCAGTCGATGTCGACGACCAACGAGGCATCATAGGGCAGCGCCGGGTTGGCAAACACCGTATCGGCATTGACATAGTGAACGGCGCAGGCGCGGCGCCAGCGGTCGGAGCGATTGTCGGACGACTGGTGCAGGGTGTTGCCATGGTGGAACGAGACGCCGCCGCGCGCCACCGGCGCCGGCGTCATCGGATGGCGGTCCGCCTTCTCCGCCGGGATCTGCAGATCGAACGGTTTGTCTTCCGGCGCAATGTGATCGTAGACCGGGCCCAGGTTGGTGCCGTCGCCGTAGTAAAGGCAACCGTTCTCGACATCGGCGTCGTCCAGCGCGATCCAGGCGGTGACCATGCCGTCGCGGCTGCTCGGACCGAAGTAGTAGTTGTCCTGATGCACGGGCTTCGGCCCGCCGCCGCCGGGTGGCTTGAAGAAGATCTGGCTGAAGTAGACCTTGATCGGCGCACCGACGATGCCGCGCACCAGGTCGGTCAGCGCCGGCTTGCCGGCCAGCGCGCGAAAGACCTCGCGATGGGCCACCGGATTGTCGAGCTTGCGCAGCAGCTGGCCATCGCCGGTGCCGCGTTCGACATACCAGGCGCGCTGATCCGCCGGCAGGGCCGCCAGGGTCTCCGCCGCCCAGTCCTGGGCGTCGGCCGTGGCGCGATCCATCTCCGCATCGGTGAACACACCGGCCACCGTCAGATGGCCCTTTTCCGCGAATTCCCGGGTCTGCTGGGACGACAGGCTCATGACGACCTCTCAAGTAACTATCTAGTTAGTTACATAACTGGCACGGCGGAATCAAGCTTTGCCGCACGCGCCGCCGGATCAGGCGCGCAGGTAGCCCATGATCACCTGCATCACGTGATCGTGCCGGGTGGCAATTTCACGTTCCGAGGCGAAGTCGCGGGCGAAGATGGTCGACAGCGTATGAACGTTGGAGAAATAGAAGTAACCGACGCTGGCCATGGTGATGAAAAGCTGGATCGGATCGACGTCGTTGCGGAAGACGCCGTCCGCCGCGCCGCGCTTCAGCAGGCGGGCCAGCATGTCGACCACGGTCGAGTGCATGTCGAGGATGCGCTTCGACCGGCGCAGGTGCCGCGCCTTGTGCAGGTTCTCGGTGTTCAGCAGCGAGATGAAGTGCGGCGCCTCGATGAAATAGTTGAAGGTGAACGAGATCAGCCGGCGCATCGCCTCTTCCGGCGGCAGGTCTTCCAGGTTCAGCGCCAGCTCGGCCGAGCGGATTTCCTCATAGGCGCGTTCCAGCACCTCGAGGAACAGATCCTCCTTGTTGCCGAAGTAATGATAGAGCATGCGCTTGTTGGCGCCGGCCCGCCGCGCAATCTCATCGACCCGCGCGCCCTGCAGGCCCTTTTCGGCAAATTCGATCAGCGCCGCGCGCAGGATATTTTCCCGCGACCGGGCCGCATCGCGCTTGGCCGGCGGGTCGCCGGCCGGGGACGACGCCGCGCGTCGGGCTTTGTTGACAGGGGCCATGGGCACGCCGTAGTGTCAGAAGTAACCAGTTGGTTACAAGTGCTTACTGCAAGGGCATCGCCAGTGCAACCCTGGCGCGCGGCCCATTATAGGGAGACTTCAGCGCAATGACGTTGTCCTGGAAACGCGTCGCGGCAGCAGCCGCACTCACGGGTTCAATGCTGGCATCGCAGGCGCAGGCCGCCGAAGACGTCAGCTTCATCCTCAACTGGGTCGCCGGCGGCGACCACGCGCCGGTGTACTGGGCCAAGGAACAGGGCTGGTACGACAAGGAAGGCATCAACCTGACGATCGAGCCCGGCAAGGGATCGACCATGTCGTCGCAGCGCGTCGGCATCGGCAAGAACCAGCTCGGCATCGCCGACCTCGGCACCGCGCTGGTCAACAAGGGCAAGGGCGCCGACGTTGTCGCGGTGTTCAACATCTACGCCAACTCGCCCTATGGCTTCTACTGGAAGAAGAGCAGCGGCATCAGCGACATCAAGGGCTTTGCCGGCAAGAAGATCGGCAACCCGCCGTGGGATGCCGCGCGCCAGATGTGGCCTGCCTTCGCCAAGGCCGCCGGCATGAGCCCGGACTCGGTCACCTGGGTGAACGTGCAGCCGAACGCCAAGATCTCGGCCCTGAAGTCGGACAGCATCGACGTCACCACGTCGTTCTACAACATCCACTTCATCTTCCAGCGGGTGTTCGGCGACGACATGGGCTTCGTGTCCGGCAAGGAGCTGGGCGTCAATCCCTACGGCAACTCGGTGATCGCCAACGGCGCCTATCTGAAGGAAAAGCCGGAAGTGGTCGGCGCCTTCGTCAAGGTGACGCAGCGGGCCTATGCCGCCTGCGCCAAGGACCCCAAGCCCTGCATCGACTCGCTGATCAAGGCGAACAGCGGCCTGAAAGCCGACGACAGCATGGCGAACTGGAAGCTGGTCGACGAACTGATGGACGCGGAAAGCTCGCGCACCAAGGCGCTGGGCTATTTCGACGAGGCCCGCATGGCGGCGGACTACAAGCTGATCGAAGCCTACTTCAAGCTCGAGAAGCCGTTCGACATCACCTCGGCCTACACCAACCAGTTCCTGGATCAGGGCATCAAGTTCGGCCAGTAACACGGAAAGCACGACCAAACGAAACGGGCCGCCTGCGAAAGCCGGCGGCCCGTTTTCCGTTCGGCGCCGATGCTGGCGGTTCAGGCGAACTCCGGGCCGGTGTTGATGAAGGCGCGGCCGATGTCGTCGATCGCCTGCTCCCGGTCGAGCAGCATGCGCACGAAACCGCGCTGCGGCTCGAAGCCGTGGCTACGCAGCCAGTCCGCCAGCCAGCCGTGCGCCTCCACCGCGTCGAGAAACACCGGCCCCGCGCAACGGGCAAGTGCGGTTTCCAGGAGCTTCTGCGCCGTTACCGCGTCGGCCGCAACCAGAGGCCCGATCTGGGTGGCGACGCGGCCGCGTCGGGCACAGACATAACCATCCGACCCGGCGAACAGGGCGATGTCCGGTGCCCGCGATATCAGGTGACCTAGAAGATCGGCGCGGTCGGCCCCGAACACGGCGGCGTCCAGTGCCGCAACGGCCGGCAGGTCATCGGCGCCCAGTCGGCGCACGTCTGGTGACGGCTGGAGCGTCGGCGGTGCCTCGGCCTGCCAGCGGGTGACGGCATAGACGTCGCGAAAGCCCAGCGGCAGATAGACCGTGCGGCCGGCAGCGGTCGCATCCAGCCCGGCGATCCAGCCATGGTCGCGGCACAGATCGATGGCGTCGCGCATCAGCCGCGTGGCAAGGCCGCGGCGCTGCCAACTGCCCGTCACCAGGATCATGGCAATCCAGGCGAAGCGGTCATCGTAGGGCAGCACCATGGAGGTGGCGACCAGCCGGCCATCCGCATCGAACAGCCCGGTGCCATGGCCGTGCGCCAGCATGAAATGCCAGTCGTCGGCGGTCTGGTTCCAGCCGGCTTCGGCGTTCAGCGCGACGGCAGCGTCGACATGCGCCGCCGCCAGGGGCGCCGGCGTCAGCGCGTCAGTACTTGCCATCGCGGGTTTCGAAATGCGTCGGCTTGCCCAGCGCCGCCTGGCCCTGACTGACCCAGTCGGCGACCCAGTCGATCATCGGATTGACGCTGACCATCGGATAGCCGAACAGTTCGGCCGCCCGGGAGGTGTTGCTCAACAGGGCGTCGGCCGCTTCCTCGCCGGTGATCTGCACCGGCTTGTCGAAGCGCCGGGCGAACGTCTCCGCCAGCGCGCGCACCGACAGGGTCTCGGGCCCGGTGACGTTCAGCGCCAGGTAGGGCGAGGTGCAGTGGCGCAGGGCACGCAACGCCTGGGCGTTGGCGTCGCCCTGCCAGATCACGTTGACATGCCCCATGGTCACGTCGACCGGCTGACCGGCCCAGACCTTGCTGGCGATGTCGTAGAGCACGCCGTAACGGGTATCGATGGCGTAGTTCAGTCGGATCATTGCGCCGGCGGTGCCGTGGCGGCCGGAGAAATACTGGAACATCCGCTCCCGGCCGACGCAGGAATAGGCATAGTCGCCCGGCACCGGCGCGAGCGGCGTATCCTCCGTCGCCGGCATGCCGGAGAGCGGCGACAGCGGATAGACGTTGCCGGTGGAGAACGCGACGATGCGGCTGTCGCGAAACGCTTCGGCAACGATGGCCGGCACTTCGACATTCATCGCCCAGGTCAGCTCTTCGCCGCCGCTGGAGCCGAACTTGCGCCCGGCCATGTAGACGACGTTGGCGAGCTTCGGCAGGTCGGCGACGGCCTCGCGGTCGAGCAGATCGCAGCGGATGGTCTCGACACCCACCTGCTCCAGGGCCGCCGGCAGGTCGGGTTCGGAAAAACGGGCGACGCCGACGACGCGCTTGTCCGGGGCGGCGCGTTTGGCCAGGCGCGCGAGCGTCGGCCCCATCTTGCCGCCAACGCCGAGAATGATGATGTCGCCGTCCACGCCAGCGAGATCGTCGATCAACGGCTGGCTTGGCATGGTCATGAAATCCTCCAGCGCCGCCTCGTCTTCGAAGCGGGCCGGCAGGTCACGTGGGTCAAGAAGCTCACTCATGCCCCATCATAGCGACAGGCCGAACCGGGCGAAATCGCCTGTCGCCCGGGGACGTCACTTTCTTCGCCCGGAACCCGCGCGGCACGGCCGCGAGGGCCTGCAACGGATACATCGGCCGGCAGACATCACCGCTTCGCCGCCAGCAGCGCGATCTGCATCTCCAGGCGTTTCATCGCGCGCATCATCCGGTTCGCCTGAAACGACGGCAGCAGGCCGACCTTGGCGACAACCGCGGTCAGCAGGAAGAAGTTGGCGATCAGACCCCAGCGAATGACGTCGGCCACCTCGGTCATGTTGAAGCACTTCCAGGCCGCGTAGAGACCGATGCCAAAGAAAACGATCTGGCCGACGACCATCGTGAAATTCACGAAGCCGGCTTTGCCGCGAAACAGATCGACCGCCATTTCGACCGAACTCTGCTCCGAGCCGATCTTGTCCAGGATCTCCCGGTCTTCGTCGTCCAGCGCTTCGCTGATCATCTTGTCGAGTTTACTCATCGTCTTCTCCTGTCAGCATGGCGCGCAGTTTCTGACGCGCGTGCATAAGGCGGGTTTTCACCGTGCCCGCCGGTATGTCCAAGGCCACCGCCACTTCGGCGACGTTCATGTCTTCGAGATAAAACAGGGCGACGGTGGCGCGGTGTGCTGGCGGCAATGCGGCCAGCGCATCGCGCATCTCAAGAAACGACGCCGGGTCGTCGCCCCCGGCCGGCGCGCAGGTCGCGCCGCCGGACGGGTCGGACGCCACGTCAACGGCACGACGCGACTTCTGCAGGCCGGCGATGAGCTTGGCGCACCGTCTGGTGACGATACGAAAGGCCCAGGCCGAAAACGCCGTGTTGTCCTTCAGTTTCGACAGCCCGCGGACGATTTCCACCCAGCTGTCCTGCACGGCATCCCGCGCCTGTTCGCCATCGCCGAGCAGCCGGAAGGCATGGCGCAGGAACTTGCGCTGATACCGCGCCACCAATTGTTCCTGGGCGCTTCGGTCGCCCAACTGGGCGCACGTCACGAGGTAGGCGTCGACAATTCGTTTCGGGTTCTGCGTCATGTCCGCCACCATCGGCCTCCGACCCTTTCCGGGCGTTGTTCGATATAAAGGTGGCCGGCAAACGCCGTTCGGTTCAATTCACACGCGAAAAATCAGTGCCATCGAAAGCACTCCATGGCGCTGCCGAACGGATTGGACAGGGACCGACCGCCAACACTACGCCAGGCAAGACGTCCGCTTCAGTCATCGATCAGCCGTCAAGCCGTTCCGTCGACGGTGCATGTCTCGCCGACCCGATCAATCAAACCGGTGACAGGCCCGCCGTCGATTCCTCCTCCCGGTCATACTGTTGCTGCGACCGCGCGGCTTCGGCCTGGATCCACGCGCGGAAGGCGGCGATCCGGGGCCGGGTTTGCGCACCTTCGGCACAGACGAGGTAGTAAGCCAGACTGGCCGGGCAATGCACGTCGAACAGACGCACCAGGCCGGTCGCGCCCAGGCCGCTATCCACATGCGCACTGCGCACTAGCACGACCCCCTGACCCGCGATCGCCGCCTGCAGGGCCATGTTGGTGTTCGGAAACCGCGGGCCGTCGATTGGAAAATCCGGCACGCCGGCCGCGGCGAACCAGGCACCCCAGTGCGAACTCATCACCTCGTCGTGGATCAGCAACAGGGGAAAGCGCGCCAGGTCGGCAGGCGCAGACGGCGTGCCGAAGCGGCTCAGCAGGTCCACGCTGCAGGCGGGAAAGACATACTCACGCAGCAAAAGGCTGGTGTGCAGACCGGGATAGACGCCGCGGCCGAACCGGATGCCGATGTCGACATCCTCCCCCGCGAAATCGACCATGTCGTCGGTCGTTGAGATCCAGACGACGATCTCGGGGTGGCGCGTGCTGAAATCGCTTAGCCGCGGCACCAGCCAGGTCAATGCGAAGGAGTCGAGCGTGCTGATCTTCAGGGCGCCTTTTGCGTCTTCCACACGCAGGCTCTCCAGGGTCGCCGACAGCCGTGCGAAGAAGTCACGGGCAACCGGCGCCAGCGCCTCGCCGCTCTTGGTCAGGGTCAGCGGCCGCGCGCCGCGTGCGAAAAGCTCAAAACCCCAGAGGTCTTCCAGGTGGCGGATCTGATGGCTGATCGCGCTCTGCGTGACGTTCAGCTCGTCCGCCGCGCGGGTGAAACTGCCGTGCCGGGCGGCAGCTTCGAGCGCGCGCAGCGCGGCAATGGGCGGTAGGCGGTCGAGCATAAGTAACATGAACGATAGCTCATGTTCGTGATGACGACAATTCCTTTGAAAAGAACGCCCTGTGTACCGAAAGTGCCGACCGGGCCATGAGATGTCTTCACGCCGCTCGCGCGTGGACCCAGGCTGAATGTGACGGATCGCGCCGCGCAGACGAGCCGGGGTCGAGACCGCACACAAACGCCACCGAATACGGAGAGGGCTATGACGACCGGCGTGTTCGCAATGGTGCTTGGCGCCGCCCTGTTTCATGCGGCCTGGAATGCGCTGGTCAAGGTGAATGCCGACCGGCTCGTCATGATCGCCATCATGCAGATAAGCCAGATTGCCGTTGCCATTCTGGTGGTCCCGTTCGTGGCGTTTCCAACGCCGGCAAGCTGGCCGTACATCCTGGCGTCGACCGCCCTGAACACGGCCTACTTCGTGTTTCTGATCAACGCCTACCGCTATGGCGATCTGAGCCACGTCTACCCCATTGCCCGAGGCTCCGCGCCGCTGATCGTTGCGGTCATCTCCGTCGCAATCGTCGGCGAAACTCTGAGTAGCCAAGCCGCCCTGTCGGTTGTCGTGATCGCGCTGGGGATCATGAGCCTGACCCTGACGCGCGGTGCGGACGGCTTCAGGGACCCCAGGGTCATGCTGTATGCCGTGGGCACCGGCGTGTTCATCGCCGGATACACCATCGTCGACGGCCTAGGCGCGCGACTTGCCAACAGTGCGCACAGCTACACCTTCTGGGTCCACCTCCTGAACGGCATTCCAATCACCCTGCTGGCGCTCTATCTGCGAAAAGGCTGGGTTTCCGCGCTGGTGCGGCAGTCGTGGAAGCATGGCGTGCTCGCCGGCGTCATATCGCTGCTGGCGTACTGGATCGTCATCTGGGCGATGACGCAGGCGCCGTTGGCGCTGGTATCCGCCGTGCGGGAAACCGGCATGGTGTTCGCCGTGCTCTTCGGCGTCTTCTTCCTCAAGGAGCGCCTCAACCTGGCGCGCCTGGCATCCACGTGCATCACCCTGATCGGGACCGTGATGATCAAGATGTCCAAGTAAACGCCGCACTGAATGCCGTCGGACTCGTGTACGCCGGAAACCGCTCGCGTTTGACATCGCCGTGGCTGGATGCGCATGGACTGGCGCCATGCGCACGAATTCCGCCATAGAGCATCATCCGGACCGGCGTCTCTCGGTCGCCCCGATGATGGATCGGACGGATTCATAAGCTATTTCAATCAGTAAACGCCTGCCGCGTGTTTCACATGTGCAGGCAGATATCCATTCTGGATGCACCTTGGTCATATGAGATCGCAAGGCCGTCACGACCGTACGCGATCGGGTAGCGACAGCCGACAATCCAGCGCGCGGCCGTCGGCTGATAGGCCATGACCCGAAGCGGCCCAGTTGCAAGATTGTTCAGCAACTGACAGCTAGTCATTAAGGGCACTTTTCATCCAGTCTTTCAGTGCTGCGATCTCTGCAGTGCGGTCGCTCTGCGGCGGGTGCGCGAGGTGGTAGGCATATCCAGGTAGCTCAGGCCCAAAGGGCTGTTCCAGGTAGCCAGCAGAAATCTCTTCCCTGACAAGAACGAGGCTGAGCAGGGCGACGCCCTGGCCGGCGACCGCCGCCTGGATCAAATGGCTGTCATCCAGAAAGACTGGGCCGGTGTCGGTATCGAGCCCCTCAAGGCCAGCCTCTTCACACCAGCGTGCCCAGCTGGGGGTCATAGCATCCACTTTGCGCCATTCGCTATGGAGCAGGGTCTGGCATTTCAGATCCTCAAGAGATCGCACGCCGAGACGGGGACTGCACAGCGGCGCAAAGCGTTCCTCGAAGAGCGGCTCTGAAATGAGATCGGGGAATGGGCCAAGCCCGTAGCGCACGGCGACATCGGCTCGGCCAGCGCCGAAACTCACGACCTCGTCCGAGGCATGGAGGCGGAGATTGATATCCGGGTGGGCCTCGGCGAAGCGTGCCAGCCGGGGCACAAGCCACTTTGCCGTGAAGGCCGTGGTCGCCGAGAGCGTGAGGCCGCGCCGGCGCTTGCTCTCCGAGACACGCCCGACTGCCTCGCGCATGGCGGCGAAAGCGCCGTTGATCGCCGGGAAGAGCGTGGTGCCGGCAGGGGTCAAAGTGACACGGCGCGGCTGCCGCTCGAATAGACGCACCCCAAGCATCTCCTCCAGCAGGCGGATCTGGTGACTGATGGCCGTCGGTGTCACGGCCAGTTCTTCAGCTGCCCGCTTGAAGCTCAGGTGACGGGCGGCGGCCTCGAAGGCGCGCAGGGCCGGAAGCGGCAATAAGTCTGGCATGGATGAATTCAATTCATCTTACGGGTGAGGAATTCGATTTTGAACAAGATGTTTTGGCCCTCTATATCTCGATTGTCTCGGGAGGCGATAAGCGCTGATCCCGAAAGATAGATAAGCCCAGATCAACCATGTTCAACTCGTCCGTAGGAGTTCTGCGCCATGAAGACTCTCCTCCACATCGATGCCAGTGCCCGTCCCGGGAGCTCCGCAGAGACCCGTTTCGGGTCGCACAGCCGCCGTCTCACGGCCCGCTTCGTGAAGCGTTGGAAGGAACGCCAGCCGCAGGACAGAGTGATCTATCGCGACGTCGGCCAGGCGCCGCCGCAGCCGGTCACCGGCCGCTGGATCCATGCCGCCTTCACCAAGCCGGAGGAACGGGAACCCTGGATGAAAGAGGTGCTCGCCGAGAGCGAGCTCCTGGTCGACGAACTACTCGAGGCCGATGTCATCGTGGCCGGGGTGCCCATGTACAACTTCGGCATGCCCGCCCAGTTCAAGGCCTATATCGACAACATCGTGCGCGTCGGCCGGACGTTCGGCTTCGATCGCAATCGCGTGGGAGCGCCCTACTGGCCCCTGGTCACCGACGGCAAAACACTGGTCATTCTCTCCTCGCGGGGCGACTACGGCTATGACCCGGGCGAGCGCCTCGAACACATGAACCACGTGGAGGGCGGGGTTGCAGTGCCCTTCGGCTATATCGGAATCATCGACGTCCGCAGCGTTGCTGCCGAGTACGATGAGTTCGCCGATGAGCGCCTGCAGGCCTCGATCAAAGCCGCAGAAGAAAAGGTCGATGCACTGGTTTCCGGCCTCACCCGGCAGTCCACGCAGAGCAAAGTTGCTTGAGCGCTATCCGCGCAGACGAGCGACTGAATGAAAGGCGGGAAGTGATGAGAAAGCCAATCGACAACGCCCTGATTGACCAGCTTGTCGCGGAGGCAGTTTCGCTTTCCACGCGTCGCGTGGGGGAAGGCGGTATTCCGTTTGCCGCCTTGGTGGTCGATCACCGGGGCGAGATACTCGGCCGAGGAGTGAACCAGGTGAAGGAAGATCATGATCCGACCGCGCACGCCGAGGTGGTCGCCATCCGGGAGGCCTGCCGGCACCGCCAGAGCGCCCAGCTGAAAGGCTCTCTCCTGATCGCCTCCGGCGAGCCCTGTGCACTCTGCTACATGGCGGCGCTCTACGCCAGGCTCGCGGGGGTGGTCTTCGCGGCCGATCGGGAAGCGGCCGCGCAGGGCGGCTTCGATTATCGCTCGAGCTACCGCCTGCTCAACCAGGACCTGGCCGCCTGGCCGCTCGAGCGCCACCATCACCATCATCCGACATCGAGCGAGCCTTTCGCGGTCTGGCGTGATAGGCATCCCGACATAACGTCCGCCATTTCGGCCTCCCCATGAAGCGAGGCGCCTCGCGCCCGGCCAGGGGACCCGGCCGCCAGGCAGGCAATAAGACCAACATGCACGACACGTCTTTCAAGATCCCGACCCCCAGCGCAGAAGCGGCGAGAGCGCGTGGTATTCTGATAGCCGTGCTGGGTGGTCGATCTTGAGCAGCGACGCCGTACCTATCCGTCTCATCGCGAGCGATGCTTTCACGGTGGACTTCTGGCAGCGTAGCGTGGCTGAACGCATGGCCGCTGGCAGCCCTGACGTGGCCAGATGGCTGCGACGGACACAACGGCTCTGTCCCGAGCCCGCTCGCACCCACGGCCGATTGGACCGATCGACCTGGCGCGCCTGGCATCCACGTGCATCACCCTGATCGGGACCGTGATGATCAAGATGTCCAAGTAAACGCCACCCCGAATGCCGTCGAACTCGCGTGCGCCGGAAACCGCTTGCGTTTGACATCGCCATGGCTGGATGCGTATGGACTGGCGCCATGGGCCTGAACTCAGCCATAGAGCATCATCCGGACCGGCGTCTCTCGGTCGCCCCGATGATGGACTGGACCGACCGGCACGACCGCTATTTTCTGCGGCAGATCAGCCGGTGCGCCCTGCTCTATTCGGAGATGCTGACCGCACCTGCGGTGATCCATGGCGACCGCGACCGCCTGTTGGGTTTCTCGGCGGCGGAACATCCCGTCGCCCTGCAGCTGGGCGGGGCCGATCCGGCGCAGATGGCAGAAGCGGCCGAGATCGGCGCGGCGCGCGGCTATGACGAGATCAACATCAACGTCGGCTGCCCGAGCGACCGGGTGCAGTCCGGCCGGTTCGGCGCCTGCCTGATGGCGGAGCCGGAAACCGTCGCCGCCTGTTTCAGCGCGATGCAGGCGGCGGTGTCGGTTCCGGTGACGGTGAAGTCGCGCATCGGCATCGACGACCGGGACAGTTACGACGACCTGCGGCGGTTCATCGATACGGTCGCCGACGCCGGTTGCCGGACCTTCATCGTGCATGCGCGCAAGGCGGTCCTGCAGGGCCTGAGCCCGAAGGAGAACCGCGACGTGCCGCCGCTGCGCTACGAACTGGTGTATCGCCTGAAGCAGGACTGTCCGGAGTTCGAGATCATCATCAACGGCGGCATTCGAAAGCACGCCGACGTTGCCGCGCATCTGGCGCAGGTCGACGGCGTGATGATCGGCCGCGAGGCCTACCAGAACCCGTGGTTCCTGCATGACGTCGACGCTGCAGTGTTCGACGCCGACCCGCCGAGCGCGACGCGGCACGACGCCGTCCACGCCATGCGCGGTTACATCATGGACGAAGTGCGGCGCGGCACGCGCCTGCATGCGATCACGCGGCACATGCTGGGCCTGTTCAACGGCCAGCCCGGCGCGCGCGCCTGGCGGCGCTACCTGAGCGAAAATGCGCCGAAGCCCGGCGCCGGTATCGAGGTCGTCGACGCCGCGCTGGCGCTGGTCGGCAGCGGCGACTTGCAGCGGAGCGCGTAAGCCGCCGCGCTAAAGCGTGCCGACGTAATTCGCCAGCCCGTCCAGTGCCGGATACTCGGCGCGGATGACGAACACCGGGATCGGCGTCAGGTAACCCTGGAACCGGCCCTTGGCGTCAAAACGGCGGCGAAAGCCCTCGCGGTCGAACAGCGGACCGAGCTTCGGCACGATACCGCCGCCGATATAGACACCGCCACGGGCGCCGAAGATCAGCGCGAGGTCGCCGGCATAGGCGCCCAGCAGGCGGCAGAACACGGCGACCGCCTGGCCCGCCGGCCCGCCCGGTTCCTCCGCCGCGCGGCGCGTCACGTCCGCCGGGCCGGCGGCGGGACCGACCGACCACATGGCGGCAAGGCCGGCCACATCGATGATCGCCTCGTGCAGCCGTACCAAGCCGGGACCGGACAGCACCGCCTCGTAGCTGACGTGGTCGAGGTCCTTATGCAGCCGGGCCAGCAGCGCTGCCTCGAAATCGTCCTCCGACGACAGGCTGGCGTGCCCGCCCTCCCCCGATACCGGCGTCCAGCCCTGCGCCGTCGGGATCAGCGCCGACACGCCCAACCCGGTGCCCGGACCGAGTACCGCCTTGGCCGCCCCGTCGACCGGCGCCGCGCCGCCGACGCGGTCCAGCGTGTCGGGCGCAAGCGTGGGCAGGCTCCACGCCATGGCGGCGAAGTCGTTCAGGACGGTGCAGCCGGACAGGCCAAGTTCCTGCGCCAGGCCGGTTTGCGAAAACGTGAAGCTGAGGTTGGTCAGCGTGACCTCGTCGCCCAGCACCGGTGCGGCCACGGCCAGCACCGCCGCATCGGGCCGGTCGTCGAACGCCGCCATCGCGTCCCGCAGCAGCGGCGCCATACCGGCGTAGTCGGCGCAGACTCGCTCGACGGACGCGCCGATGCGTTGGCCGTCACGGCTCAAAGCAAAGCGGGCATTGGTGCCGCCGATGTCGGCCAGCAGGTAGGTCGTGCTCACGCCGCCGCCGTTTGCGTTGCCGGCACGCGGCGCAGGGCGTCGACGAAGCTGTCGCGCCACGCCGTCACATCCTCGACGGTGACGTTGCGCATCATCTGGCGCCAGCGTTCCTTGCGCTCTTCCAGCGGCATGTGCAGCGCGCGCTGCAGCCCGTCGACCATGTCGTCGATATCGTAGGGGTTGACGATGATGGCACTGTCGAGCTGCCGCGCCGCACCGGCGAAGCGCGACAGCAGCAGGACGCCGGGATCGTCCGGGTCCTGTGCCGCGACATATTCCTTTGCCACCAGATTCATGCCGTCGCGCAGGGGCGTCACCAGCGCGGCGTTGCTGGCACGGAACAGCCCGGCCAACGACCGGCGCGAGTACGAGCGGTTGACGTAGCGCACCGGCACCCAGTCGAAATCCGCGTGCGAGCCGTTGATGCGGCCGGCCGCGGCCTCCAGCTCCTCGCGGATGTCGATATAGTCCTTCACGTCGGGCCGCGACGATGGCGCGATCTGCAGGAACGTGACGCGGCCGTGGTTGTCCGGATAGGTCTCGAGCAACCGTTCGAACGCCGCGAGACGCGCCGGCAGACCCTTGGTGTAGTCGAGCCGGTCGACGCCGATCACCAGCTTGCGCGCGGCCATGCTGGACTTCATGCGGTCGAAGTGGCGGTTGGCCTCGGGCGAGTGAGACATCTCGGTGACTTCGGCCGCATCGATCCCGATGGGGAAGACCTGGGCGCGGATCGTTCGGCCAAACGCGGTGAGCCGGCCATCTTCCTCGATCTTGCCGTCGGCCTCATAGATCACATAGTCCTGGAAGGCGAGCAGGTCCGGCAGGGTCTGGAACCCGATCAGGTCGTAAGCGAACAGCGCGCGCACCAGCGCCTGATGGTTCGGCAGGGTCAGCAATACCTGGCTGGCCGGGAACGGGATGTGCAGGAAGAAACCGATGCGCTGGCGGAAGCCCATGCGCCGCAGTTCCTCGGCGCAGGCGATCAGGTGATAGTCGTGCACCCAGATCAGGTCGTCGTCTTCCAGCAGCGGCGCCAGCGCATGCGCGAAGCGGGCGTTGACCCGGAAGTAGCCCTTGTCGAAGCGCCGGTCGTAGGCGGTCAGGTCGGTGCGGTAGTGGAACAGCGGCCACAGCGTGCTGTTGGCGAAGCCGTTGTAGTATTCGTCATATTCGTCGTTCGACAGATCGGTGGTGGCGATGGTCACGCTGTCGGTATGTTCGACATCGATCTGCGTCGTCACGTTCTCGACGACCTTGCCGCTCCAGCCGAACCAGACGCCGTTGTACTTGCGCAACGCGGCGTAAAGCGCCACCGCCAGCCCGCCCGCCGTCGCCTTATCGCGCGGCCCCGGAACGGAAACGCGGTTGGAAACGACGATGAGGCGGCTCATATGACATCTTCCCACGCCCGGCTGAGGCGCATTGCGCTGTTGATGATACCGACCAATGAATAGGTCTGGGGAAAGTTGCCCCACAGTTCGTTGCTGACGGGATCTGTGTCCTCAGACAATAACCCGACATGGTTGCGGCAGGCCAGCATGGCATCGAAGATGCGCCGCGCCTCGTCGGTCCGGCCCATCAGCGCCAGCGCCTCGATGTACCAGAACGTACAGATGTTGAAGGCGTTCTCCGGGCGCCCGAAGTCGTCCGCCTTGGTATAGCGGAACATGTGGGTGCCCTTCAGCAATGCCTGCTCGAGGTTGGCGACGGTGTCGGCGAACTGACTGTCGGTCGGGTCGATGAAAGCGAGTTCCGCCATCAGCAGCAGGCTGGCATCGGGGTCCTCGCCACCGAAGGCATCGGCGAACATGCCCTTGTTCGGATTCCAGGACCGCTGGAGAATTTGTTGACGGATGTGGTCCGCCCGGTCGCGCCAGTGCTTGGCCCGGTCGTTCAGGTCGAGGTGACCCGCGATCTTGGCCAGGCGGTCGCAGGCGGTCCAGCACATCAGGCTCGAATAGGTGTGGATCTGCGCTTTGGTGCGCAGCTCCCACAGGCCGGCGTCGGGCTGATCGAACAACTGGAACGCGCGTTCGCCGACCTTCTCCAGCTGTTCGAAATCGTCCGGGCCGAGCGGGCGCATCAAACGGCGGTCGAAGAAGGCCTGGGTGTTCGACAGCACGACCTGGCCGTAAACGTCGTGCTGCAAATGCTCGAACGCTTGATTGCCGACCCGCACCGGCCCCATCGCGCGGTAGCCGGGGAGGCTCTTCACCTCGCGTTCGGTCAGCCGGCGTTCGAGGCCGATACCGTAGACCGGCTGCAGGTGACCGCCGTCGGCCGAGCCGACGAGATTGCGCAGGTAACGCAGATAGCCTTCCATGATGTCGACGGCGCCGAGACGGTTCAGCGCCCGGACGACGAAATAGGCGTCGCGCAACCAGCAGAAGCGATAGTCCCAGTTGCGCCCGGAGTTGGCCGACTCCGGTATCGATGTGGTCATCGCGGCGATGATGGCGCCGGTCTCCTCGAACCAGCACAGCTTCAGCGTGATCGCCGAGCGGATGACGGACTCCTGATAGTCGAGCGGCACCGCCAGATTGCGCACCCATTCGCGCCAGTAGTTGACGGTGTTGCGCATGAACTCGTCGGCCGCCTCGTCGACGGACCGCGTGAAGGTCTCGTCCGGCCCGAGGAACAGCGCCACCGGCTCTTCCAGATAGAACCAGGTTTCGTCCAGCAGGTAGTTGACGGGCGCGCTGGTGGTCAGCCGCAGGGTCAGGTCCGGCCCGACGTAGCGGATGTGGTTCGACCCGTGGGTGACCTGCGGCCGGGTGGCGCCGTAGTCGAAGTTCGGCCGCAGCCGGATCCGAACGCGCGGGGCGCCGCTGACCGGCCGGATGATACGCATGAGCGCCATTGGCCGGAAGCGGCGGCCGAACTGGGTAAAGCGCGGCGCGAAGTCGACGATCTCGAGCTTGCGGCCCTCGTTGTCGGAGAGTTCGGTGACCAGGACGGCGGTGTTCTCGATATAGCGCTGGCTGGCGTTGGTCAGCCCGTCGACATCGACGGCATAGACGCCCTGCGTGCCGTCCTCGCCGGTCGAGGCACCGTTCAGCAGGCTGCTGAACACCGGATCGCCGTCGAACCGCGGCAGGCAGCACCAGACGATGCGGCCGAAACGGTCGACCAGGGCGCTGAACGCGCAATTGCCGATGACGCCGAGATTAAGGTCGGCCGCCGGCAGCAGCGTGTGTTCCTGTTCGGTTTCAGCCATAGCCAGCGCCACCTATCGTCTTGAGCGAACCACGCGGACCCGTAGCGATCGGCCAACCGGCAAGGTGATGGCCGATGCCGGCGAACAACTGCCGTCGCAAACAGGTTTCCCCAGGACGTTATGCCCTGACCGAGTAAAGGAATCCCTTTTGCCGCCAGTCTTTTACATGGGCGCAGACGTGGGTGCCAAGATCGCCGTTCGCAGGCGCAGCATTCCCGGTGGGGTCAGGCGCTGCCCCAGACACGCTGGGCGGTGTCGACGATCAGCGACAATTTGGCCCGCTCGATATCCTCCGTCACCGGATTGCCGGACACCGCACTGGCGAAACCGCACTGCGGGCTGAGCGACAGCCGGTCGAGATCGATGAACCGCGCGGCCTCGTCGATCCGGGCGGCGAGACCGTCGACCGTCTCCATCTCCGCCGACTTGCTGCTGACCAGACCGAGCACGACGCGCTTGTTCCGGGGCACCAGGCTGAGCGGTGCGAAGTCGCCGGCCCGGGCGGTATCGTACTCCAGGAAGAAGGCATCGACGGCGATATCGCCGAACAGCCTTTCGGCGACCGGCGCGTACCCGCCCTCCGACAGATACTTGCCTTTGAAATTGCCGCGGCAAAGATGCAGGCCAACGGTCATATCCGCCGGGCGGTCGGCGACCGCGGCGTTGATCGCGTCGATGTAGAGCCCCATCAGCGCGTCGGGATCGTCGCCATCGGCCACCACCTGCTCGCGCACCTTGTCGTCGCACAACATGGCCAGGGGCACTTCATCGAGCTGGATATAGCGCGCGCCGAGGTCGGCCAGGGCAGCGATCTCCTGACGAAAGACGGCCGTGAAGTCCTCGAAGAAGGCGGCCGGTCCGTCATAGGCTATCGCATCGATGCCGACGCGCCCACGCCAGAAATGAAACGTCGGCGGCGACGGCAGTGTGACCTTGGGCACCGCGGTGGCGGCGTTCTTCAGGAAGGCGAATTCGTCGGTGGAGATGCCGCGGCTGCGCTGCACCTTGCCGTCGACATGCGGCGCGATGAAACTTTGTTCATGGCCGTGTTCGTCGCGGAACCGGTACACCGCCTCCTTTACCGACAGGCCGGCGACAGGACCGATGAAATGGCCCCAATAGGAACCGCGCCGGAATTCGCCGTCCGTCACCATGCCGAGGCCGACCGATTGCTGCAGCGCGACAACGTCGCGAATGGCGTCGTCCTGAATGACGGCGAATTCTTGATCGGACAGCTTGCCGGCCGCATGATCGCGGAACGCCGCCGTCAAAGCCTTGGGACGCAGCAAGCTGCCGACATGCTCGGCGCGGAACGGTGGTGCTGATGCCATTTTCGAACCCCCTATAGAATTATCGACATCATAGGGAGAAATGCCGGAAGCGAAAGCCCGGCGATACTCAGAAACAGCAATGCCAGCAAGATGACCAGATTTGCCGATATCCACGCCGCCGCCGTCGCCCGGAACGGCAGCGAGAAAGGCCTGAAGCAGCGGCTGCCGAAGGCGAAGTCCGCCAAGGCGCTGCGCGCGATCCCGGATGACCGCTATCTCGCCGACATGAGCCTGCGCATCTTCAGCGCCGGCCTGCGCCGCAGCATGGTCGAAGCGAAATGGCCGGCATTCGAGGAGGTGTTTTTCGGCTTCGAGCCGCGCCGCGTGCGCGCCATGCCGGACGAGGCGCTGGAGGCGCTGATGAACGACAGCCGGATCATCCGGCACTGGGGCAAGATCAAGTCGGTGCGCACCAATGCCGCCGCCATGTGCGACATTACCGACGAGTTCGGCAGCTTCGGCAACTGGCTGGCCGACTGGCCGGGCGGCGATATTGCCGGCCTGTGGGATCAGTTGCAGAAACGGTTCACCCAGCTCGGCGGGTTTTCCGGCCCCTACTTTCTCCGCCTCGTCGGCAAGGACACCTTCATGCTGTCGCCCCATGTGCTGAGGGCCCTGGCGCACTGGGACCTCTACGACGGCAGCGGCAAGGGCAAGCGCGAACGCGCCCGCCTGCAACAGATCTTCAACGACCTGCATGCCGAAAGCGGCATGCCGCTATGCCAGATCAGCATGACTCTGGCGCAATCGGTCGACTGACCGGACGGTTTGCACCCGGTCGGCCGGGCCGACGTCAGGGCGCCAGGATCTTGAGCTGCTGCGGATCGAGGCTGATCGTTGCCGGCAGGTGGGCGATGATGTCGCCGTCGCCCTGCACCGGTTCGCCGGCCGGGCCTGACACGACGATGCGGTCGGTCGGCAGCACCTTCACATCGGACAGTTTGTCGAGACGCCCCGTCACCAGTGCCGTCGAATAGCGCATGGCGTTGATGCGGCCGCTGCCCATGAACAGGCAGGCATCCAGCCGCGCCAGATCCAGCCGCGCGTCAGGCGCGCAGACGAAATCGCCGCCATAGAAATGGCCGTTGGCGATCACCAGCGAGCCGACATCGAAGGTCTGGTCCGCCAGGTCGACCCGATAACGGCGGTCGCCGAAGCGAACCATCTGCACCAGGCTTTCCCAGACATATGCGCCTTTTCCGATCCGCTGTTTTAACTGCGGGTCGATATTGGCGACGACATGGGCGTCGAAGCCGACGCCGGCCATCATGACGAAACGGTGATCGTTGGCCCGGCCGACATGGATGGCGCGCGGCGCGCCGGTGGCGATGGTTCGGGCAATCGCCTCGGGCTCGACCGGCAGGCCGATTTCCCGCGCCAATACGTTGGCCGTGCCCATCGGCACAATAGCCAGTGTCGAACGGGCGAAATCGAGCCCGTTTATGACCTCGTTGATCGTGCCATCGCCGCCGGCGACGGCGACAACGTCAAACGGTTCGTCGCCGGCCTCGCGTGCCAGACGCTCGGCATCGCCGCGCGCCGCCGTTTCGCGCACCGTGACGTCGGTACCTGACGCCTGCAGGGCCGCCAGCACCTCGCGCAGCAGCGCGCCGCGCCGACGACCGGCAATCGGGTTGTAAATCAGCAGGATCTTTCGAACACCGGCGTCAACGGACGCTAGCTGTTTGCCGTCCACGCCAGCCTGCCCTCTCTCAAGTACTCGCACGTTCTTTTTAACGATTATTACAGTTGTATTTCATTGTCATAAAAAATTCACGAGACATTATCTATGCCATGATTTATCCACATGCACAAGTTGTTGTCTTTAGTCACGTGGATATCTTTCGGTACTTGTACGATGTCCTATATGAAGCAGCCACATCGGTACCGCACCATTTGGATATCGGATATTCACCTCGGCACCCGTGGCTGCAAGGCCGACCTGCTGCTCGACTTCCTGCGCCATACCGAATCCGACACGCTTTATCTGGTCGGCGACATCTTCGACGGCTGGCGCCTGCGGAAAAGCTGGTACTGGCTGCAAAGCCACAATGACGTCGTTCAGAAGCTGCTGCGCAAGGCGCGCAAGGGCACCGAGGTGGTCTACGTACCCGGCAACCATGACGAGGTCGCCCGGGACTACTGCGACCTTCAATTCGGCGGCATCATGGTGCGGCGCGACTGCATCCACGTCACCGCCGACGGCCGCGAATTCCTGGTGCTGCATGGCGACGAGTTCGATGTCGTGGTGCGCTACGCCAAGTGGCTGGCACTGCTGGGCGACTGGGCCTACACGACGCTGCTGGCGATCAACCACTGGTTCAACGAAGCGCGGAAACACTTCGGCTATCCCTACTGGTCGCTGTCGGCGTACCTGAAACACAAGGTCAAGAACGCCGTCGAATACATCGGCAACTACGAGACGGCCATCGCCGACGAAGCACGCCAGCGCGGCGTCGACGGTGTGGTTTGCGGCCACATCCACCATCCCGAAATTCGCGACATCGACGGCATTCTTTACTGCAACGATGGCGACTGGGTCGAAAGCTGCAGCGCGCTGGTCGAGCATTTCGACGGCCGGCTGGAAATCCTGAACTGGATCGAGCAGCGGGAACTGGTGTCGCGGCCGAGATCGAAGGGCGTTCAATCGCCCGCGCCGGTCGAAGGCGTTGCGCGTGACCGGGAGCATGAGCCCGCGTGAAAATCATCATCGTCACCGATGCCTGGAAGCCACAGGTGAACGGCGTCGTGCGGACGCTGGAGACCACCGCGGCACAACTGACGGCGATGGGCCATACGGTCGAGCTGATCACGCCGGGCGACTTCCGGTCGATCCCCTGCCCGACCTACCCGGAGATCCGCCTGGCGGTCACCCGCTGGTCGACGGTTGCCGAACGCATTGAGGCGTTCTCGCCGGATGCCATTCACATCGCCACGGAAGGCCCGCTGGGCTGGGCCGCGCGCCGCTATTGCCTGAAGCATAAGTTTCCGTTCACCACCGCGTTCCACACCCGGTTTCCCGAATATGTGCACGCACGCATCCGGCTGCCGTTGTCATGGTCCTATGCTGTGGTGCGGCGGTTTCATGCGCCGGCGGCGCGCACCATGGTGGCGACCGCCAGCCTCGAAGACGACCTGCGGGCACGCGGCTTCGATCATCTGGCGCGCTGGGGACGCGGCGTCGACATCGAGATGTTCAAACCGCGGGCCGGACCGTTCCTGAACGCGCCGCGGCCGATCCATCTTTATGTCGGCCGGGTCGCGGTGGAGAAGAACATCCGCGACTTCCTCGATCTCGGCCTTGCCGGCAGCAAGTTCGTGGTCGGCGACGGGCCGCAACTGTCTGACCTGCAGCGCCAGTACCCCGATGTGCACTTCGTCGGTGCCAAGTTCGGCGAGGAACTGGCGCGCTACTACGCAGCCGCGGATGTCTTCGTATTCCCGAGCCGCACCGATACCTTCGGCCTGGTGTTGCTGGAAGCGCTCGCGTCGGGCGTCCCGGTGGCCGCCTACCCCGTCACCGGCCCGCGCGATGTTATCAACGGATCGCCCGTCGGTTGCCTCGACGAAGACCTCGGCCGGGCGGCGCGCAACGCCCTGAAGGTCGAGCCGCGCGAATGCCGCGACTTCGCCTTGAAACACTCCTGGCAGGCCTGCACGCAGCAGTTCGTCGACAATCTGGCCCCGTCGCCGTCCTAGGCACCGCGTAACACCCGCCCCGTTTGCATGGCGCGCACGCCCGCCCCGGCGCGGCGTGCTCATGCGTCTTGACTTGGCGCAAGATTCCTTTAATTAAAATAGTACTAGATTAGTCCGAATTCACGTTGAATGCACAAACGGACGCAGAAATCTGCCATGCTGAGACTGAACAAACTGACCGACTATGCCGTGGTGATGCTCAGCCGGATGAGCGGCGACGCCGACGGCGTGTTCACTGCCGCCAGTCTGGCGCAGGAGTCGGGCGTGCCGCAGCCGACGGTGGCGAAGCTGATGAAACAGCTAGGCCGCGCCGGCATCGTCACCTCGCAGCGCGGCGCCAGCGGCGGCTATGTCCTCAGCCGCCGGGCCGAAGACATCTCGATTGCCGAAGTCGTCACCGCACTGGAAGGCCCGATTTCGCTGACCGCGTGCATCGACGGCGTCGATACGAGTTGCAGCGCCATGTCGCTGTGCCCGATGAGCGGCAACTGGAACCGGGTGAACCATGCCATCAAGAGCGCGCTCGACAGCGTCTCCCTGGCCGACATGGCACCCGACGAAACCGCCTTCCTGAACCTCGGCGGCCCTGCCGCCAACGACGTTCCGGCAACGAACCCTGATCGAAAGTCCGACCCCGCCAGAGTCGCGTAAGGATTGACCAATGGCCGCAACCACCGAAACTGCGCAGCACGTCTCATCCGTCGCCGGTGACAAGTACAAGTACGGCTTCGTCACCGAGATCGAGGAAGACCGCGCCCCGAAAGGTCTGAACGAAGACATCATCCGCTTCATTTCGGCCAAGAAGAACGAGCCGGAATGGATGCTGGACTGGCGCCTGAAGGCCTACCGCCACTGGCTGGAGATGATAGAGCCGGACTGGGCCAAGGTCGGCTATCCGCCGATCGACTACCAGGATGCCTATTACTACGCGGCGCCGAAGTCGGATGCCGACCGGCCGAAGAGCCTGGACGAGGTCGATCCGGAGCTGCTGCGCACCTACGAGAAGCTCGGCATCCCGCTGCATGAGCAGGAAGTGCTGGCCGGCGTCGCCGTCGACGCCGTGTTCGACAGCGTGTCGGTGGCGACGACGTTCAAGAAAAAGCTGGAAGAGGTCGGCGTGATCTTCTGCCCGATCTCGGAGGCGGTGCAGAGCCATCCAGAACTGGTGCGCAAGTATCTGGGATCGGTCGTCCCCTATTCCGACAACTTTTTCGCGACGCTGAATTCGGCGGTCTTTACCGACGGGTCGTTCGTCTATGTGCCGAAGGGCGTGCGCTGCCCGATGGAGCTGAGCACCTATTTCCGCATCAACGCCGCGAACACAGGCCAGTTCGAACGCACGCTGATCATCGCCGACGAGGGCAGCTACGTGTCCTACCTCGAAGGCTGCACGGCGCCGATGCGCGATGAGAACCAGCTGCATGCCGCCGTGGTCGAGCTGGTCACGATGGACGACGCCGAGATCAAGTATTCGACGGTGCAGAACTGGTACCCCGGCGACGAGGACGGCGTCGGCGGCATCTACAATTTCGTCACCAAGCGCGGCGCCTGCCGCGGCCGCAACTCGAAGATCTCCTGGACCCAGGTCGAGACCGGTTCGGCGATCACCTGGAAGTATCCGAGCTGCATCCTGCAGGGCGACAATTCGGTCGGCGAGTTCTATTCCGTCGCCATCACCAACAACCGCCAGCAGGCCGACACCGGCACCAAGATGATCCACATCGGCAAGAACACGAAGTCGACGATCATCTCGAAAGGCATCTCGGCCGGCCGCAGCCAGAACACCTATCGCGGCCTCGTGCGCATGCAGGGCGGTGCCGACAACGCACGCAACTACACCCAGTGCGACTCGCTGCTGATCGGCGACAAGTGCGGCGCCCATACGGTGCCCTACATCGAGAGCAAGAACGCAACGGCGAAGGTCGAACACGAAGCGACCACCGCCAAGATCAGCGAAGACCAGATGTTCTATTGCCAGCAGCGCGGCCTGAGCGACGAAGAAGCGCTGTCGATGATCGTCAACGGATTCTGCCGCGAGGTGCTGCAGGAGCTGCCGATGGAATTCGCCGTCGAGGCGCAGAAGCTGGTTGGAATTTCACTCGAAGGCAGCGTCGGCTGACCGGTCGGGCCAGGAAAGGTAGTTACAGCATGTTGGAAATCAAAGACCTGCATGTCGAGGTCGAGGGCAAGGAAATCCTCAAGGGCATCGACCTGTCCATGGGCGCCGGCGAAGTGCACGCGATCATGGGGCCGAACGGCTCCGGCAAGAGCACGCTGTCCTATGTGCTATCGGGCCGCGACGGCTATGAGGTGACCAAGGGATCGATTGCCTACCAGGGCCGCGACCTGCTGGACATGTCGATCGAGGAACGGGCGGCCGAAGGCGTGTTCCTGGCGTTTCAGTATCCGGTCGAACTGCCGGGCGTGCCGACGATCACCTTCCTGCGCACGGCGCTCAACGCCGTGCGCCGCCATCGCGGCGAGAAGGAGCTGGACGCGATGCAGTTCCTGAAGATGCTGCGGGAGAAGACGGCGGCGTTAAACATCACCGAGGACATGCTGCGCCGCGGCGTGAACGTCGGCTTTTCCGGCGGCGAGAAGAAGCGCAACGAAGTGCTGCAAATGGCGGTGCTGGAACCGGCGCTCGCCGTGCTGGACGAGACCGACAGCGGTCTCGACATCGACGCGCTGAAGGTCGTCGCCGACGGCGTGAACAGCCTGCGCGGGCCGCGGCGGTCGATGCTGGTGATCACCCATTACCAGCGCCTGCTGAACTACATCGTGCCGGACCACGTGCATGTCCTGGCCAAGGGCCGGATTGCGCGCTCGGGCGGCAAGGAACTGGCGCTTGAGCTGGAAGAGACCGGCTATGCCGAGTTCGTCGGCAGTGAAGCCGCCTAAGGCCGGGGATCGGATCGGTATCGCATCATGACCAGCGCCAACCCAACCGCCGACGCCACGCCGTCGACCTACGAGGACCGCTTCCTGGCACGCCGCGGCGACCTGCCGGGTGCCGGCATCGCCTGGATTGACAGCCTGCGGGCGCGCGCCGCGGCCGGATTTGCCGCCAACGGCCTGCCGACGACGCGGAACGAAGCGTGGAAGTACACCAACCTGAACGCGCTGCGGCCGCTGCTGCTGGCCGATGCCGTCGCGCCGGTACAGGCTTCGGTCGACCGGGTGAACGGCCTGTTGCCGGCAACCGACGCATGGCGCGCCGTGTTTGTCGATGGCCGCTATCGCGCCGACCTGTCGGATCTGGACGATCTGCCCGCGGGCCTGCGTATCCGCGCGCTCGCCGAGGCACTGGTCGGCGGTTCGGATGTGCTGGAAGCCATGCTCGGCGGCGACGAGATTGCCGACGCCGCGCCGATGCTGCAGCTCAACACCGCCTTCATGACCGACGGCGCCGTCATCGAATTGGACAAGGGCGCCGAGATCGAGCGGCCGCTGGAACTGATTTTCGCCAGTACCGGCGGCAGCGCGACGCATGCGGTACGCAACATCGTCATCGCCGGCGCCAACAGCCGGCTGGACCTGGTCGAGACCTATATCGGCCTGGCCGATGGCGGTGACATCACCAGCGCCGTGACCCAGGTGCAATGCCACGATGGCGCCCGGCTGCGGCGGGTGAAGTTGCAGGACGATGCACCGGACGCCTTCCACCTCGGCCATCTCGTCGCCGATATCGGGAAGGACGCGACCTTCCAGAATTTCGAACTGAGCAAGGGTGCGCGGCTGTCGCGCAGCGAGGCGCATGCGCACCTGATGGCGCGCGGTGCCGACCTGCGGCTCGACGGCGCCTACCTGATGCGCGGCAAGCAGCATTGCGACCACACCACGACGATCAACCACGTCGCCGGCGACACCAACAGCCAGGAGGTGTTCAAGGGCGTGCTGGACGATGCGGCGCGCGCCGTGTTCCAGGGCAAGATCGTCGTTCGCCCGGATGCCCAGCGCATCAACGGCCACCAGTTGAACAAGACCTTGCTGCTGTCGGACAAGGCGGAGATCGACACCAAGCCGGAACTGGAGATTTTCGCCGACGACGTGAAGTGCAGCCATGGCGCGACGGCCGGCGAGCTGGACGAGGACGCGCTGTTTTACCTGCGCAGCCGCGGTATCCCGCATGACGAAGCGCGCGGCATGCTGATCGAATCCTTCCTCGGCGAAGCGATCGAGCCGATCGGCAACGAGGTGATCCGCACAGCCATTGGCGACCGCGCCCGCAGCTGGTTCGGCCGCGACGCACAGGAGGCCGCCGCATGACCGCCGTCGCCAGCCACAACACAACGCACGACACGACAATGGCGGCGCAGGCGCGCGGGCACAATTCGGCGATGCCGTTCGATGTCGACCTGATCCGTCAGGACTTCCCGATCCTGTCGCGCACCGTCTACGACAAGCCGCTGGTCTACCTGGACAGCGGCGCCAGCGCGCAAAAGCCGCGCGCCGTCATCGACGCCATGCGCGAGGTGATGGAGGAGAGCTATACCAACGTCCATCGCGGCGCGCATTTCCTGAGCCTGCAGCTGAGCGAGCGGTACGAAGCCGTACGCCAATCCGTGGCGCGGTTCATCAACGCCGGCTCGGAAAACGAAGTCGTCTTCACGCGCAACGCCACCGAGGCGATCAACCTGATCGCCAGCAGTTATGGCCGCAGCCAGCTCGGCGCCGGCGATGAGGTCATCGTCAGCGAGATGGAGCATCACGCCAACATCGTGCCCTGGCAGATGCTGCGCGATCAGGTCGGCATCGTGCTGAAGGTGGCGCCGATCAACGACGACGGCACCCTCGACATGGCCGCGTTCGAGGCGCTGCTGGGCCCGCGCACCCGGCTGGTGGCGATCACCCATTGCTCCAACGTGCTGGGCACGGTGGTGCCGGCGAAGGAGATCGTCCGGCTGGCCCACGCCTGCGGCGCCGCGGTGCTGTTCGACGGCTCGCAGGCCGCCGTGCACGGCGCGGTCGACGTGCAGGACCTGGACGCCGACTTCTACGTCTTCACCGGACACAAGCTCTACGGGCCGACGGCGATCGGCGTGCTGTACGGCAAGGCCGACCTGCTGGCAGCGATGCCGCCCTACCAGGGCGGCGGCGACATGATCGAGAAGGTCACGTTCGAGCACACCACCTATCAGGAGCCGCCGCACCGGTTCGAGGCCGGCACGCCGCCGATCATCGAGGTGATCGGACTGGGCGCCGCGGTCGATTACGTGACCGGCGTCGGCATCGACTCGATCATCGCCCACGAACACGTTCTGTTGGATTACGCCACCGAGCGTCTGAATGCCGTTCCGGGACTTCGGATCTTCGGCAATGCCCCCCAGAAGGCACCGATCTTCTCCTTTGTCCTGGACGGCATTCATCCTTTCGACGCCGCGGCGGCACTGGACCGCGACGGCATCGCCGTGCGCGTCGGCCAGCACTGCGCCGAGCCGCTGATGGCCCGGCTGGGCGTCGACGGCACGGTGCGCGCCTCGCTCGCGATGTACAACACCACCGGCGAGATTGACACGCTGGTCGCATCGCTGGAAAAGACCCGCAAGCTGTTCGGTTAGGAGATGGGGCGGGTCATGAGCATTCCGGCGGAAAAACTGGCGACCTATCGGGAGTTCGCCGAGGCATTGGACATGCTCGACGAGGAAACCCGGTTCGAATACATCATCGACCTGGGCAAGCAGGACGACGATGAGCCCTTTCCAGCCGAAGGCATGGCCGACGCCAACCTGATGCACGGCTGCATGTCGAAGGTCTGGATCCTGCACGACGCCGTAGGTGAGCAGCACCGTTTCCGCGGCCATAGCGATGCGATCATCGTGAAGGGCCTGGTGACGATGATGTGCCGGTCGTTCAGCGGCCTGACCGCGGGCGAACTGGCGGAACTGACCCTAGATCATGTCCGCAAGCTGAACCTGGGCGCGCTGACGACGCAGCGCCAGCTCGGCATGATGGCGATGCTGAAACACATGCAGAAACTGGCGGCGCCGGCCGCCGCACCGGCAGCAGACGACGCGGCGGCGCCGCAGGAACAGACCGCATAGGGGACGACGGCGATGCAGCACTTCGGTTTCGATGCACCGAATTTCGACCTGGACGGGCCGCCGCTGGACCCGGACGGCAAGGCGCGCTCCGGCGCCCCCTTGCCGGCCGGCACACCGGCCGCTTCGGAAGCCGCCGTGATCGAGGCGATGCAGCAGGTCTACGACCCCGAGATCCCGGTCAACATCTACGAACTCGGCCTGATCTACGAGTACCGGATCGACGACGAAGGCACCGTTGAAATCCGCATGACCCTGACCGCGCCGGGCTGCCCGGTTGCCGGCGTTTTGCCCGGCCATCTGGCGCAGACGGTCGCGCAGGTCGACGGCGTCGGCGAGGTCGAGGTCGAGCTGGTGTGGGATCCGCCGTGGACGCCCGAACTGATGTCGGAAGCGGCGCGGCTTGAATTGAACATGTTTTAACGGCGTCGGGTCAGAGTTAAGATCCGAGGCGAAGATACGGAGTGTGAGCAGATGGCGTTGCCAGGCATTCTGAAACTGACGGACGCTGCCGCGAACCGGGCGAAGGAGCTGATCGACAAGGGCGACGGCGAGGTCATCGGCCTGCGCGTCGGCGTGAAGAGCGGCGGCTGCTCGGGCATGATGTATCAGGTCGAGTACGCCAAGGAACGCAAGCAGTTCGAGGAAATGGTCGAGGACAAGGGCGTGACCATCCTGATCGACCCGACCGCGGTGATGTTCCTGCTCGGCGCCGAGATGGATTATGCCGAAGACCAGTTCCACGCCGGCTTCGTCTTCAACAATCCGAACGAAGCCGACCGCTGCGGCTGCGGCGAAAGCTTCCGCGTCGCCTGACGTTGGCAGCGTGGCGGCGGACGCCGGCTACTTGATGCCGGCCCGCATGAAACTCTGCACGAACTGACGCTGGAACAGCAGGAACGCGATCAGCAGCGGCCCCGATGTCATCAGCGTCGCCGCATTGATGATCGACCATTCGATCCCTGAATCTATCGCCGAGAAGATGCTGAGCCCGACCGTGACCGGTCGGGTCTCGACCGAGTTGGTGACGATCAGCGGCCACAGGAAGTTGTTCCAGTGATGGCTGACCGAGACCAGCCCGTAGGCGAGATAGATCGGTTTGGCCAAGGGGATATAGACCCGCCAGAGAATGCCGAGAAAGGACGCCCCTTCGACCCGTGCGGCCTCATCCAGTTCGCGCGGTATGGTCATGAAGGACTGGCGCAACAGGAAGATGCCGAAGCCCGAGGCCACATACGGCAGGGCGATGGCCGGAATGGTGTCGACCAGATCCAGCATCCGCATGGTCTTGTAGTTTTCGACAATCAGGATGTCGGGCATCACCAGGAGCTGTAGCAGCACCAGGGCGAACAGGACCGAGCGGCCGGGAAAACGGAACCGGGCGAAGGCGTAGGCGGCCAGCGTGCACAGGATGAACTGGCCGGCCAGGATCATGGTGACCAGCATGAACGTGTTCAGGAAGTAGCGCGCGAAGGGGGCGGCCTGCCACGCGTCGATGAAGTTCTGCACCGTCAACGGCGCCGTCAGCACGAACCGCGCCTCGTAGGCCGGCGGGTGAATCGCCGTCCAGATGGCGAAGGCCAATGGCAGGAACCACAGCAGCGCCAGGGCCCAGGCTCCGACGGTGTTGAGCCAGCGATCGATATCGAAGGCACCGCCCCTCACCGGTAGTGTATCCGTCTGTCGAACAGGAAGAACTGGCCGATCGCCAGCAGCGACAGCAACACCAGCAATACGACGGTCAGCGTCGCGCCGTAGCTGGTATCCCAGTACCTGAACGCGGTCTCGTAGATGTAGAAGAGCAGCAGCGACGACGCGTTATCCGGCCCGCCGTCCGTCAGGATGAAGATGTGGTCGACCAGCCGGAACGAATTGATCACCGCGTTGACCGAGACGAACAGCGTCGTCGGCATCAGCAACGGCAAGGTGATGCGCCGGAAAATCGTCCAGCGGCTGGCGCCCTCGATCTGCGCTGCCTCCGTCAACGCCGGCGGGATCGACTGCAGCGCCGCGAGATAGAAAATCATGAAGAAGCCGGCTTCCTTCCAGACCGTTACGACGATGATCGCGTTCAACGCCGTGTCGGGCTGCCCGAGCCAGTTGGTTTCCGGCCACCCGAACAGCGCACCGGTGATCTGATCGATCAGGCCGAAGCCGGGCGTATAGAAGAACAGCCAGATATTGGCGACGGCGATCAGCGGCAGGACGGTCGGCGTGAAATAAGCCATGCGGACGAAGCCGCGCCCGGACAGGCGGCGGTTGACCCATAACGCCATCAGGATGGCCAGCGCGATCGATGCCGGAATGGTGCCGAGCGCGAACCAGAGATTGTTGAACAGAACTTTCCAGAACACGGCGTCGTCCAGCAGACGTTCGTAGTTAGCAAGACCAACGAACTGCGCCGGGCGCTGACCGCGCGGCGTCGAATGGAAACTGTCGATGAACGTTGCGACGGCCGGCACATGCGTAAATGCGAACAACAGCACCAGCGCCGGCAGCAACAGCAGCCAGCCATAGATCCATTCGCGTTTCGTCGTTGTCAGGCGAAGCCGGTGCATGCCGAATGCGTCGCGATGAAGCAGGTCGGGGGAAAGCGGGGCGGCAACCGAACGCTGCCGCCCCGCCCGTGGACAAATGCCCTCAGCGGTATTCCGCGAGGATGGCGTCGGCCTGGGCCTGCGCTTCCTGCAACGCGGTTGTGGCGTCCTTCTGGCCGGTGATGGCCGCCGCCAGCGCATCGTTGAAGATGCCGGTGATGCGCTGGTTCTGGAAGGTCGACAGCTCGGCCACGGCATATTCGAGCTGGTCGCGGGCCACCAGTGCCGGCGGGAACTTCGACGTGTACTCCTTCATCGCCGCCGTTTCCCAGGTCGCCGGGCGCGGCGCGACATAGCCGGTCGCCATGGTCCAGCGGGCCGACTGCTCGGGCGCCGTGATCCACTTCACGAAGTCGACCGCCGCCTTGGTCTGTTCTTCCGACGCACCCTTGAACAGGTAGAAGTTGCCGCCGCCGGTCGGCGCGCCGCGGCGCATTTTCGACGGCAGCATGGCGACGCCGAACTCGAACGGCGCGTTGTTGCGCACGTTGGTCAGGTTGCCGGTGGTGGTCCACATCATGGCGGTCTGGCGCTCGAAGAAGGCCTTCGGCGTGGCGCCCCATTCGATGATGCCCGGCGCCATGACACCGTGCTTCTTGCTGAGGTCGATCATGTACTGCAGCGCCTCGACCACCTTCGGATCGTCAAAGTTGGTCTGGTTGCCCTCGGAATTGGCCAGGATGACGTCGTTCTGGGTGGTCAGTCCCTGGAACAGCCAGTAGGGAAAACCGGAGGACGGGATGCGGACGCCCCACTGGGTGACGTTGCCGTTGCCGTCCTTCTTCACCAGCTTCTTGCCGAACGCCACCATCTCTTCCCAGCTGGCTGGCGGCGTGTTCGGGTCGAGGCCGGCCTCCTTGAAGGCGTCCTTGTTCCAGTAGAGCACCGGCGTGGAACGCTGGAACGGAATGCCATAGGTCTTGCCGCCGGTCTGGCTGTTCTCCATGAAGGCGGGATAGAAGCCCTTGATCCATTCCTTGTCCGCGGCCGTCGTCAGGTAGTCGTCGAACGGCATGATCAGGTCTTCGTCGATCAGCGTGAACATATCGACCGACAGGATCACCGAGAGCTGCGGCGGGTTGCCGCCGCGTGCCGCCGTAATCGCCTTGGCGACGGTATCCTGGTAGGAACCGGCGTAAACCGCATCGATGTTCACGCCGGGATTGGCGGCGACATAGTCGGCGGTCAGCCGCTCGATGGTCTCGGCCGCCTTGCCGCCGACGGCAACCGGAAAATAGAACTGCAGGTCAACCGCCTGGGCCGAGGCCCAGGTCGTCATCGTCAAGGCGGTCGCAGCGACCGCCTTTGTGAGGGTCTTTCTAATCATAGGTCTGGTCCTTCGGTTGGAAGTGCCGTGCCCTGACACGGCCGTGAGCGCATCCGACCGGATGCAAATTTCAGGCGCATAACGCGTCCCCGATCCTGCCGACGGCATCGTCGCGGCGCCGGCCGGTCCGGCCGTCGAAGACGTGCACGCCGTTGCGCGGCAGGGTCAGACCGATCTCGTCGCCCGGTTCCAGTTCGGCGGCGCCGGACACCCGGACCTGCAAGGGCTCGCCCCGGACCGCGCATTCCAGCAGCGTGTCGGCGCCGAGATACTCGACGCCGGTAACGGCGGCCCGGTGCGGCGTGCCGGACGACAGTTGGAAATCCTCGGGCCGGACACCGATCAACATGTCCCGGTCCGCCTCGATGCCGAAAACGGACGCGGGCACCACGTTCATCGGGGGGCTGCCGATGAACCGGGCGGCAAACACCGTCGCCGGCTGCTCGTAGATCTCGCGCGGCGTGCTGGCCTGTTCGAGGCGGCCCTGGTTCAGCAGCACGACCTGATCGGCCATGGTGATGGCCTCGACCTGATCGTGCGTGACATAGATCATGGTGACGCCGAGCTGCTGCTGCAGCGCCCTGATCTCAACCCGCATTTCGTGGCGCAGTTTGGCGTCGAGGTTCGACAGCGGCTCGTCCATCAGACAGACCGGCTTCTCGGCGATGATCGCGCGGCCGAGCGCCACGCGCTGCTGCTGCCCGCCGGACAGCTGCGCCGGCTTGCGTTCGAGCAGCGCCCCCAGTCCCAACAGGTCGGCAACGCGGCGCAGCTTCGCATCCCGCTCGGCGCGCGCGACGCGACGCACCTTCAGGCCGAAGACGATGTTCTCCGCCACACTCAGATGCGGGAACAGGGCATAGGACTGGAACACCATGGCCAGGTCGCGCTGGGCGCTGGGCAGCCGGGTGACATCCCGGCCGCCGATGGTGACCGAACCCCGGTCGGCGGCTTCCAGACCGGCAACGATGCGTAGCGTCGTCGACTTGCCGCAACCGGACGGCCCGAGCATGACGGTGAAACTGCCGGCGGGAATGTCGATCGAGAGGTCGTCGACCGCCGCCGTGTCGCCCCAGATCTTGCTGACACCGCGCAGCGCGACAGCTTTTCCGGTCGAGTTGCCGATGTCCGGCCGGTTCACGACGCCACCCTCTCCGGCAGGGACGCAATCGAAACCGTCTGATCGGCATGCAACTGGGCGCCGATATGCGGCGGCAGGGCCGCGTCGGTGAAAATGTGGCTGACCTCGCCAATGTGGCCGCCACGCACATGCGCCGGCCGCGAAAACTTGGTGTGATCGAGAACCAGGAAAGACCGCCGGCAGTTGGCCAGAATCGACTGGCGGGCGCGCACCTCGTCCTCGTCGAAATCGAGCAGCGTCCCGTCCTCGTCGACTCCGGCAACCCCGAAGATGCCGATGTCGACCTTGTAGCTGGCGAAAAAATCCTGGGTTTCCTGCCCAAGGATGTCGCGGTCGCCATGCCGCAGCCGGCCGCCGACGATGGTCACGTCGAAGCTTTCGCTGCCGCAAGCGGCGAAGGCGACGTTCAGGTTGTTGGTGAAGATCTTCAGGCCGGTGTGCTGGCCGAGCGCCTGCATGACGATTTCCGGCGTGGTGCCGATCGACAGCGCGACCGACGACCGGTCGGGTACATGCATCGCGACATCGGCGGCGATGCGGCGCTTCTCCGCCAGGTTCAGGATCTGCCGCGCGCTGTAGCGCACATTGTCCATCGACGCCGGCGTTTCGACGCCGCCATGGGTCCGGCGCAGCACGCCGAGCTCACACAGGCGGTTCACGTCACGGCGGATCGTCTGGGTCGTGACCTCGAAACGCTGGGCCAGAGCCTCGACGGACGCGAACCGCTCCGCATGAACCAGGTCGGCAATCTCTGACTGCCGCGTGGTTATCTCCCGCTGAGGCTGCATTGACGATAGATCCGCGCCGGTCGGTGAAAATGTGAACCTGACGCAGAGCTAACCCGTTCATATGAACCTATTAGGACGCTCATATGAACATTGCATGACTCTTTCTCCGACCGGCCCGGGCGCCGGGACGCGGCCACCGGCATCGTCGACACGGAATATTGCGACGCAGCATGAGCGGCCATCCGTCACCGGATGTGCCAGGCCGTCTCGACGGCGAAGGTGCTGCCTGGAAGGAAGGTCAAAAGAACGTCGGCGCCATCCAAGATACGCGGATGGCGCCGACTAGTGGCCTCATACTAGGCCAAAACTCGCTTCTTAGGCGGCTGCGAGCACCCGAACAGGGCCCCCAATGCGCTGCCGCTCATCGACACTATGGAAATAGTAAACGCTTGCAAAAAATGCGATATGCCAGTGCTGCATTGCGACAATCCGCCGCAATGCAGCATGTCTGTCAGCTCGGCGCGATGGCGAACGGCGCGACGCGGCGGACATTCTGATCGAAGCGCAGGCGGTGGTTCAGCGGCGGGTGCGCCCGCTGCGCGCAGTCCAACCGTTCGCACACCCGGCAACTGACGCCGACGGGCGTCACAAGTTCCGGATTGGCCGGATCCAGCCCATCGCCATAGACGACCTGACGCGCGTGCGCGACCTCGCATCCGAGCGCGATGGCCAACTGCGGCCGCTGCCGCTGGTAACCGCCGACAACGGGATCGACCGTGCGGGCGATGGTCAGAAACGTGGCGCCGTCCGGCATTTCCGCCAGTTGCGTGTGGATGACCGACGGCGCGGCGAAGGCATCGTGAACGACCCAGCGCGGACAGGTGCCGCCGAAACGCGCCAGCTGCATACCGGCAGCACTCAGCCGCTTCGACACGTTGCCGGCGTGGTCGACCCGCACGAAGAAGAACGGGATGCCGCGGGCGCCCTGCCGGTTCAGCGTGGTCAGGCGATGGCAGACCTGCTCGAAACTGGCGCCGAAGCGATGCTGCAGGATTTCGATGTCGTAGCGCAGGTCCCGCGCCGCCGTGAGGAAACGGTCGTAGGGCATCATCACCGCGGCGGCGAAATAGCCGGCCAGACCCATCTGGCACAGGCGCTCGGCCTCCGGCGAGGCGAAGCCGGCGCGGGCGATCAGCCGCTCGATCAACTCGGCCTGGCCGAAATTCGCCAGCTGCACCGCCAGTTGAAAGGCCCGGCCCGATGGCGGCAGCGCCTCCGACAGCAGCACGCGGCGGCGATGAAAATCGTAGCGCCGCAGGGCGTCGTCCATCACGTCGACCGGCATCACGCGCACGCCAACGCCATAGGCTTCATCGAGGTGGGCCACGAGACCCGCAAACAGGTTTTCGGCATCGAGGTCGGCGGTCTGCCACAACTGATCGGCCGCCGCCTCCAGATCCGGGAAATGGTTCGCCTGGGTTTCGTAGAAGTCCCTCACCTCGTCGACCGGAAAGGCCTGGTTGTCGAACGGCTGGATCTTGTCCGGGTCGGTCAGCCGCTGGGCCAGGGCCTGGGCATCGGCGCGCATGTCGCTGTAGGCCTGATAGAGATTCATCACCGCCTGCGCCGCCGTCGGCGAAATCTCGGCGAATTCGCGAATTTCGCTCTCACGAACGGTTTGCCCCTCGAACACCGGGTCGGAAAAGACCTCCTTCAGGCCGGCGGCGAGACGGGCCCCCTCATCCTCGGCAAAATCCTTCAGGTCGATCTCGAACGCCTGACCGAGACGAAACAGCAGCGGCACCGTGACCGGGCGCTGATTATGCTCGATCAGGTTCAGGTAACTGGGGGAAATCTCCAGCGTTTCCGCCATGTCGGTCTGGCTCAGGCCCATTTCCTGCCGCAGCCGGCGGACCTTGTGGCCGAGCATCGCTTTCTTGTCGGGGCGTTTTGCCATCTTGTCCCGAAATCAGAATTGTCCCGGATTCAGACTCTTCGCAGCATCGAACATGCCACGAATCTATTACAAAATTTACAATATTACAATTTCCAATTTCGCAAAATTTTCCAACGGACCATTTTACACCGCTTAACCAAAAGTCCGGCTTTGACTCCACCCGGCAGGCCCCGCTATGGATGCGCCCGATACCGCTTACGACCAGCGTAGTCGGTAATTTTGGTCGATTGGCAACAGGAGAGAGACCATGACGGAGTCATTCGGAGATCTGACGCAGGCGCCGGACGGGCGTTTTGACGGCATCGAGCGCGACTATACTGTCGAAGATGTAAAGAAACTTCGTGGCTCCGTAGCCATCGAGTACACCCTGGCCCGCCGTGGCGCCAACCGGCTGTGGAATTCGCTGCACACGGAAGACTATGTGCACTCGCTGGGCGCCGTCACCGGCAACCAGGCGATGCAGATGGTGCGCGCCGGCCTGAAGGCGATCTACCTGTCGGGCTGGCAGGTGGCCGCCGACGCCAACGTTGCCGGCGCCATGTACCCGGATCAGAGCCTGTACCCGGCCAACAGCGGCCCGGAACTGGCCCGCAAGATCAACCGGACGCTGCAGCGCGCCGACCAGATCCAGACCATGGAAGGTTCGGGCGACATCGACTGGTTCGCCCCGATCGTGGCCGATGCCGAAGCCGGCTTCGGCGGCATCCTGAACGCCCATGAGCTGATGAAGGCCTACATCGAAGCGGGCGCCGCCGGCGTGCACTTCGAAGACCAGCTCGCCTCGGAGAAGAAGTGCGGCCACATGGGCGGCAAGGTGCTGATCCCGACCCAGCAGCACATCGCCAACCTGAAGGCCGCGCGTCTGGCAGCAGACATCTGCGGCGTGCCGACGCTGATCCTGGCCCGCACCGACGCCGAGAGCGCCAAGCTGATCACCAGCGACGTCGACGAGCGCGACCGCGACTTCATCACCGGTGAGCGCACGGCCGAAGGCTTCTATCGCCACAAGGAAGGCGAAGGCGAAGCGATGCGCCGTTGCATCGCCCGCGGTCTGGCCTACGCGCCGTACACCGATCTGATCTGGATGGAGACCTCGACCCCGAATCTGGATCAGGCGAAGACCTTCGCGGAAGCCATCCACAAGGAGTTCCCGGGCAAGCTGCTGTCGTACAACTGCTCGCCGTCGTTCAACTGGGCGGCCAACCTGGACAAGGACGACATCGCCCGCTTCCAGCGCGAAATCGGCGCCATGGGCTACAAGTACCAGTTCGTCACCCTGGCCGGCTTCCACAGCCTGAACTACGGCATGTTCGAGCTGGCCCGCGGTTACCGCGAGCGCGGCATGGCCGCCTACTCGGAGCTGCAGAACGCCGAGTTCGCCGCCGAAGCGAACGGCTACTCGGCCACGCGTCACCAGCGCGAGGTCGGCACCGGCTACTTCGATCAGGTGAACCAGACCGTCATGGGCGGCACCTCGTCGACCACGGCGCTGTCCGACTCGACCGAGTCCGCACAGTTCAAGTCGGCCCAGCCGGCAGAGGCGGCGGAGTAATTCCGCCGCGCTGCGGACAGGGAAAGAGGTTCGAAATGCGAACGAAATACTGGATCATCGGCGGCGAATACGCGGACACCGGATTCGATCGCCTGGTTGCGGGGACCGAGGAATTGCGCGGCCCCTACGGAACACGTGAAGCGGCCATGTCGGCCTGGCGGGAACTGGCCACCGCCACCCGCAGCAACTGCCACGCCCGCTTCACCATAGCTGAGGAAACGCTACGCTAGCTTCCTGTGGAGTGCGTACGTTGCGTCTACCGGTGCCCCTTCGGGGGCACCGGATTTTTTTTGCGCTGATGGCAGCCGGCTAATCCGGCAAAGCGAACTCGGCCACGACCGGCGCATGGTAGGAACTGGGCGACTGTTCGATGCCGGCATAGCCGACCACCTCGTCGCCGAGCGCCTCATTGTGAATTTCGACCTGCCGAAACAGGCCGAGCAACGGCCGCGATACCAGGATGTGGTCGAGCATCTGCGCATGACCGTGATGGATGACCGAGGCCCGCTGCCCCGGCGCCAGCGACTTCTCGACCGCGACCAGGGCCCGGTCGGCCAGATGGCCGTTGCCGGTATCCTCTTCCGCCCCGACGACGAGCCGCAGGGGCATCTCGTCCAGCGTGGCATTGAAATCGCCCGCGACGCAGACCAGCGCCGCGTCGTCGCGGTCGAATGCCTGCTCGATCGCAAGCCGCGTCTCGAACGCCTGCCCGGCACGCTTGACCGCCGCGAGGTAGTAGCCCTCGCCCCAGCCGGCCACCGACTTCCAGGCGAAATGGTCGGCCTTCTGGCCCGGCACAAAGGCGGCCAGCGGCGCCCGGTAGTGGACGTTGAAGACATCCAGTGATCGGCCGTCCGGCAGGTCGATCCGGGCCGTCAGGATCGGCCGGTCCCAGCTTATGGCCGTGTCGTGCGAAGCCGGCGGCTGTGCCGTGACGTGGCGTGTCGCCGGCGCCGGCACGAGGTCGTTCTGCAACTGGCGGGACCCGGTAATGGGGAACCGCGACAGAATGACGAGATTGTGCACATCTAGGACGCCGCGGCCGCTCGGGCTCTGCGTCGCGGTCCGCTCGAAGTCCGCATAGGGCGTCTGCGCCAGCAGTTCATCGAGCGCCGTCAGCCGCCGCGCCGCCTTGCGGGTCTTCGGCTGGCCGTTGACTTCCTGCAGACACAGCACATCCGCCCGCAGGCGCATAAGTTGCGGGCGCAGAATGGCAATCCGCTCGGCCAGACTTGGCTGCTGATCCGGCCGGTCGTCCAGATTTTCCAGATTGAACGTGGCGACGCGGAACGAACGGCTCATGATTATTGCACCCCTCGCGACCTATTCGCGGTAGCATGACATAGGACCGCAAACGATTGATGCCAATCAACGATCCGGTCTCGCCGTGGCGTCATGTTGGTGCTGGTGCTGCGGGCGGCGTAACCACGGTGGAGGGTGGTCATGGCGACGCTCGGTTCACAACCGAACGCAAACGGAATGCAGGCGGGCCACCCGGTGATCGTACGCGAACTGACGTTGGAACAGCCATGGACCTGGCTGGCCGAAGGCTGGCGGGATATGTGGACCCAGCCGGTCATCAGCCTGAGTTACGGTGTCGTCGTCGTCATTCTGAGCTATGTCTTGACCGCCTGCCTGTTCTACCTCGATGTCCTGCCGCTGCTGTTGCCGCTGGCCGCCGGTTTCATGCTGATCGGCCCGATGCTGGCCGTGGGACTATACGAGACCAGCCGACGGCTGCGGGCGGGCGAGCCGATCACCTGGCGCAGCACGGCCTTTGTCGCCACGCAGTCGCCGGCGCAACTGGCGTTCCTCGGCGCACTGTTGACGATCTTCCTGATGGCCTGGTGGCGCATCGCCACGCTGCTGTTCGCCTTGTTCTTCGGCAGCGGCGCCTTTCCGCCGCTCGATGCCTGGGTCAACATTCTGCTGTTCACGCCAAACGGCCTGATCTTCCTGATCGTCGGGACGATGATCGGCGGTTTCCTGGCCCTGGCGGTGTTCGCCGTCAGTGCCGTCGGCGTGCCGATCCTGATGGTGCGGCAGACCGACGCCGTGACGGCGATGCTGGTCAGCGCCCGCGCGGTCCTGGCGAACCCCTGGCCGATGCTGCTTTGGGCCTGGCTGATCGCCCTGCTGACGGCATTTGGCATCGCGACGATGTTCGTCGGCCTGATCGTCACCTTCCCGCTGGTCGGCCATGCCACCTGGCACGCCTACCGCGACCTGATCGGCGACGAATAGTCCAATCCGCGCCCACGGCTGGCCGTGTTTGTCCAGCCGACGGGATAACCAACCAACTTTGGGACGGTGTTGCAGCCGGCCGTTCCGGCTGCATTCGAGCGGCCGCACCGGAAATCTGACCGGTTGCCCAGTGGCCTATCGCAGCTTCAGAGAAATGTAAGGCGCGGCAACCCGCTGCCGGACCTGTTCAGGTCAACGGCTTGTCGTCGTCATCGAACAGGATGCGGTGCGCCGCCCCGTCGAGGTCGTCGAACTGGCCGTGCTTCAGCGCCCACAGGAAACCAAGCAGGCCCAGCAGACCGAGGAACAGCGCGGCCGGAATCAGATAGACGAGGACGCTCATATCGGGGCCTCCACCTCAGAACAGCCGGGCCAGACGTTCATGGCGCAGCCGCAACGCATTCATCGTCACCACCAGTGACGACAGCGACATCACGGCCGCGGCAATCAGCGGCGTCACCATGCCGGCCATGGCCAACGGCACGGCAATCATATTGTAGCCCACGGCCAGGCCGAAATTCTGCAGGATCAGCCGACGGGCATCGCGCGAGACGCCGAATGTGGCGGCGACCGGCGCCAGCCGATCGCCCTGAAACACGAAGTCGGCCGCGGTGCGGGTCACGTCGGCCGCGGTCGAGGGCGACACCGACGCATCGGCGCTGGCCAGTGCCGCCGCATCGTTCAGCCCGTCACCCACCATGGCGACGTTACGCCCGGCCGCGCGCAATTCCTCGATGTAGGCCACCTTGCCGTCCGGCCGGACCTCCGACCGCCACTCGTCGATGCCGAGCGCGGCCGCTGTCTGCCGCACCGCACCGGCACGGTCACCGGACAACAGGTGCACATCGCACCCCTTGTCGCGCAGTGCAGCGACGGTGTCGGCGGCATCCGGGCGCAGCTTGTCGCGGAAGCGGAAACGCACCGTCCTGCCATCGCCATCGCGCAGCCACAGCTCCATGGCGTCGTCGCTGCCGCTGTCGGCGTCGACCTGACACCATTCGCGGTTGCCGAGGCGTACCTCGCCGTCCGCCGTCGTGGCGATGAGGCCCATGCCCTTCTCTTCCCGCACGCAGGGCACCGCCACCACAGGCCCCGCCGCCCGCACCAGGGCACGGCAGAGCGGGTGACGGCTGCTGGCCGCCAGCGCGGCCGCAAGACGCAGATCGCCGGCCGATGTCGACGACGACGGCAGCAGTTCCGGCCGGCCCAGGGTCAGCGAGCCGGTCTTGTCGAACACCACGGTGTCGGCGTCGGCCAGCCGCTCCAGCGCATCGCCGGACGTGACCAGGACCCCGCCCTGGAACAAACGGCCGCTGGCGACGACCTGCACGGCCGGCACGGCCAGGCCAAGAGCGCATGGGCAGGTCACGATCAGGACCGCCACCGCGGCCATCAGCGCCGGCTGCCAGCCGCCGCTGCCGAGCCACCACCAGCCGACGAATGTCACCGCCGCCAGAATATGCACGACCGGGGCATAGACCTTGGCCATACGATCCGCCAGCCGGACATAGCGCGCACGCCCCTGCATCGCCGCTTCCATCAGGCGCACGATGCCGGCCAGCAGCGTGTCGTCGCCGGCCGCGTTGACGCGCACTTCGAGCGGCGCCGATATGTTCATGGTGCCGGCATGGACGATATCGCCGGGCCCCAGATCGCGCGGCACGCTCTCGCCCGTCACCAGACTGGTGTCGACGCTGCTGACGCCATTGGTGACGGTGCCGTCGACCGGCAGCCGGTCACCCGGCGCCACGAAGACGCTCATACCCGGCTGTACCTGAGCCACCGGAACCGCGCGCCGCTGGCCGTCGGGATCGATCACGGTCGTCGCCTCGGCGCCCAGCACCATGAGCTGTTCTGCCGCCGACCTAGCCTTGCTGCGCGCCCGCCGGTCGAGAAAGCGTCCGATCAACAGGAAGAACAGCAGGGTGACCGACGCATCGAAATAGGCATGCTCGCCGCCGACGATGGTCTCGTGCAAACTCATACCCGACGCCAGGATGACGCCGAGGCTGATCGGCACGTCCATGTTCGTCGAACGGGATTTCAGCGCGGCAAATGCCGAGCGGAAGAATGGCTGGCCGGCGTAAACAACGGTTGGCAGGGCGATCAGCGCCGACAGCCAATGCAGGAATTCGCGCGTGATGTCGGCCATGTCCTGCGAGAACGCGCCGGCCCAGACCGACACCGACAGCAGCATGACATTGGCGGCGGCGAAACCGGCCACCGCCATCGCCCGCAGCAACGCCTTGTCTTCGGCCTCGGCCTCACTGCGCAGGATATCGGGATCGAACGGTACGACGCGATAGCCCAGCCGCGCCACGGTCCGAACAAGGTCAAGACCGGTGTTCTCCGCCGGCCGCCACTGCAGGAACAGCCGGCGCATGGTCATATTGACGCGCGCGCTCACGACGCCCGGTTGTTCGGTCAATGCACGCTCGATGCGGCGGACGCAACCGCCGCAATGCATGTTCTCCACCGCCATGTGCAGACTGGCGATGCCCTCGTCCGACACCCGGACGTAGGGCGCCGGGTCGGCGGTGTCGACCTCTAGCGGCTCGGCTTCGGCCGGCCGGGCGACGCCGGCTACTTCAGCCATAGCCGCTTCTCCAGCCGGTAGGTCGCGCCGTCCTCACCCGTCAGCACGATGACGGCGTCCCACTGGCCGCGCGTCGGCGCGCCGATTTCGGCGCGATAGAGACCGGCCTCCACCGCCGCGAAGGACAACGGCACATCAAGGTGTTCGTCGGCCGGGTGGCGCAACGAGCCCGCAATCGCGAGCGATGCGATCGGCGCCGCCGCCACGTCGTTGACCGCAACGTCGATGGTCACCGCCCCCGCCGCACCCGGCGTCGCGGTCAGATCGACCTGCCAGCCCGACGCGGCCTGCGACCGGCTGCGCTCCAGCGTCTCGTTGTAGTTCAGGCCCTTCACGTAGGCGTCTTCGGTGGTCACGCCACGAAAGGTGTCGAGCGCGAGGTAAACGAAGACGATGTTGACGGCCAGGATAATGGCGAAGAAGCCCAGCAGCATGGCCACGACGTGCCGGCCGGTGAGAACGAATCCCTTGTCGGTCATTGCGGTCATTTTTCTGGTGCCCGGAATGTACTGTCATAATGGACCGACGCGCCGTCGGCCACGTCGATCAGGGTGAAGCCGATATCGTTGGCGCCCGACTCCAGCGCATCGCGCGGCGCCGTGACAAAGATGCGGAAGCTGGCAAGACGGTCCGGCAACACCGTGAACAGGGGTGCCTCGCCGTCCGCCGCGCCGATGACCTTGACGCTGACGTTGTCGTTCAGGCCATCGACCTGCAGGTTGAACTGCCGCTCCGCATGCGCCTTGTTCAGGATCTTCAGGGTGTAGCCATTGCGCACGCTGCCGTCGGACAGGGTCACGAACAGCGGATTGCGATCGCGCAGGACGTTCACGTCGAGGTCCGACCGCGTCAGCAGCGCAAACAACATGATAAGGCCGACGACGACGATCAGGCCGGCATAGACGAACGTGCGCGGCCGGAAGGGATGAATACGCGTGCGTTCGCCGCGCTCGCGCCGGCCGACGTTGGCGATGGTGTCGTAACCGATCAGGCCGCGCGGCAGATCGACCTTGTCCATCACCTCATTGCAGGCATCGATACACAGGGCGCAGGAGATGCATTCGAGCTGCATGCCATGGCGAATGTCGATGCCCATCGGACAGACGGCAACGCACTGGTTGCAGGAGATGCAGTCGCCGAGGCCGCTGCGGTCCTTGCCCTTGCGCATCGGCCCGCGCGGTTCGCCGCGCCCCGGATGGTAGGAGACGATCAGCGAGTCCTCATCGATCATCGCCGCCTGGATGCGCGGCCAGGGGCACATGTAGATGCACACCTGTTCGCGGGCGAGACCGCCCAGGAGATAGGTCGACAGCGTCAGCAGGCCGACGAAGATGTAAGCGACCTGCGGCGCCTGGAAGGTGATCAGGTCGACGAACAGCGTTGGCGCGTCGGCGAAGTAGAAGACCCAGGCACCGCCCGTCGCCAGCGCGATGAACACCCAGATCACATGTTTGACGACGCGTTTGAGCAGCTTGTCGAGCGACCATTTGGCCTTATCGAGCCGGATCCGCGCGCCGCGGTCGCCTTCGATGAACCGTTCGACCGCCAGGAACAGGTCGGTCCAGACGGTCTGCGGGCAGGTGTAGCCGCACCAGACGCGCCCGGCCAGCGAGGTGACGAGAAACAGCGTCAGCGCCGCCAGGATCAAAAGGCCGGTGAGGTAGTAGACCTCCTGCGGCCAGATCTCGATAAAGAAGAAGTAGAACCGCCGCGCCGGCAGGTCGAGCAGAATGGCCTGGTCCGGCGCGCTCTCGCCCCGGTCCCAGCGCAGCCACGGCGCCAGATAGTAGATCGACAGCGTTACCGCCATCACCGCCCATTTTACGCGGCGGAAGGTCCCCCTCGCGCGCCGGGGGAAGATCTTCTCCCGGCGCTTGTAGAGGGACCGTTCTTCGGTTCGGTTGACCGCCGATACATCGACGGTTTCAACCGGCCGTCCGATGGCATCTGCCGTTTCGGATGTACTCAAGGGGCTGCTCCCCAGCTTGACCCCGTTGGGTCGGGCTTACACTCGCCTCACTGCCCTCCGCCCAGTGAATGCACATAAATCGCCAACTGCTTGATGACGGTGTCGTCGAGTCGGCCCTCCCAATGCGGCATCACGCCATTGCGGCTGTTGCTGATACTGGCGACAACGGCCTCGCGTTCGCCGCCATAGAGCCAGATGGCGTCGGTCAGGTTGGGCGAGCCCAACTCGGCAATACCTTCGCCCTGCTCGCCGTGGCAGGACGCGCACTGCTCGGCAAAGATCGGCGCGCCCCGCTCCACCGCCGCGGCATCGTCCGACGCCCCCGACAGGGACAGCACGTAGGATGCGACGTCCTGGATCTGATCCGGTTCCAGAATTTCGTCGCGGCCGAACGCCGGCATCTCGTTCTCGCGGCCGTCGTCGTGGCCCGAGCGGATGCCGTAGAGGATCGTCGTCTCGATCGCCTCGAGATCGCCGCCCCACAGCCAGTCGTCGTCATTCAGGTTCGGATACCCCACCGAACCGGCCGCGCCGCTGCCATGGCACTGCGAGCAGTTCACGGCAAAGGCCGACCGGCCGCCCGCCAGCGCGAATTCCAGCAGCTCCGCATCCGTCCGGATCTCCTCCAGCGAGACCGCCGCCAACCGCTCGGCGAACACGGCCTGGCTGGCTTTCACCTCGGCCAGTTCGGCCGCCAGGTTGGCCCGGTCGGAGTGGTTCAGCACACCGGTGGTATAGGACGAAACCAGCGGCCAGGCCGGCATGACGATCCAGTAGCCGATCGCCCACAGGACGGTGACGTAGAAGGTCAGCACCCACCAGCGCGGCAGCGGGTTGTTCAGCTCACGAATGCCATCCCATTCATGACCGGTCGTTTCGACGCCCGTGACATCATCGATCTTGTTATCAGCCACGATCAGTCCTCCTTCAACGGGATGCGAGCGGCATCATCAAACTTGCGGCGATTGGACGGCCACAACGCATAGGCCACGACGCCAACGAACAGCACCACCAGATAGACGAGCCCCCAGGTCTGGGCGAACTCGGCAACAGCTTGGTATTCCATCGTTCGCCCTCCCCTAGCGCCGGTTGTCGCCTTCCGCCTTGAAGGCGGAGAAGTCGACCAGCGTACCCAGCATCTGCATGTAGGCGATCAGGGCATCGAGTTCCGACAGCATCTCGGGATTGCCGTCGAAGTCGCGCACCTGGGCCTTCGGATAACGTGCCAGCAGGCCGTCGACATTGTCGTCGTCCGGGTCGACCTGCGCCCGGATATCGGCGGCAACGTTCTCCAGCATCTCGTCGGTGTACGGCACGCCGACCATGCGATTGGCCAGCAGGTGATCGGCCGCATTGTCGAAATCGAGCGGCGTCGTCGCCAGGAACGGGTAGCCCGGCATGATCGATTCCGGCACCACGCTGCGCGGGTCGTTCATGTGCGCGACGTGCCAGGCATCGGAGTACCGGCCGCCCACGCGGGCCAGGTCCGGCCCGGTCCGCTTCGAGCCCCACTGGAACGGATGGTCGTACATGCTCTCGGCGGCGAGGCTGTAATGGCCGTAGCGTTCGGCCTCGTCCCGCAGCGGCCGCACCATCTGCGAGTGGCAGTTGTAGCAGCCCTCGCGGATGTAGATGTTGCGGCCGGCGAGTTCCAGCGGCGAGTAGGGCCGCATCCCCTCGACCTTTTCGATCGTGCTCTTCAGATAGAAGAGCGGGGCGATTTCGACCAGACCGCCGATGGAGACCACGACCAGGATGGCGACCGTGAGCAGGATCGAGTTCTTCTCGAATATTGCATGCTTAATCATGTTGTCCTCCTCAGCCGGCAGCCGCGGTTGCCGTGACCGGCGCCGCACCGGCGACGGCCTCGTCTTTCAGGTCGCCGCGCGCGGTGCGCCACAGGTTGTAGACCATCACGAACGCGCCCAGGACGAACAGCAGACCGCCCAGCGCCCGAATCAGGTAGAACGGGTGCATCGCTTCCACCGTCTCGACGAACGAGTACTCCAGGAAGCCAAGGCTGTCGTAAGCCCGCCACATCAGGCCCTGCAGGATGCCCGACACCCACATCGCGGTGATGTAGAGCACGATGCCGATGGTCGCGATCCAGAAGTGGACGCTGACGAGGCGCAGCGAATAGAGCCGCTGGCGGTTCCACATCACCGGGACCAGGTAGTAGAGCGCCCCGAAGGAAACGAAGGCGACCCAGCCGAGCGCACCTGAGTGCACGTGGCCGACGGTCCAGTCGGTGTAGTGGCTCAAGGCGTTGACGGCCTTGATGGACATGACCGGGCCTTCGAAGGTGCTCATGCCGTAGAAAGCGACGGAGACCACCAGCATGCGCAGGACCGGGTCGGTCCGCAGCTTGTCCCAGGCGCCGGACAGCGTCATCAGGCCGTTGATCATGCCGCCCCACGACGGCATCCACAGCATGATCGAGAAGGTCATGCCGAGGGTCTGCGCCCACTCCGGCAGCGCGGTGTAGTGCAGATGATGCGGGCCGGCCCAGATGTACAGGAAGATCAGCGCCCAGAAGTGGATGATCGACAGCCGGTAGGAATAGACCGGCCGTTCCGCCCGCTTGGGCACGTAGTAGTACATGATCGCCAGAAAGCCGGCGGTCAGGAAGAAGCCGACGGCGTTATGGCCATACCACCACTGGGTCAGCGCATCCTGCACGCCCGAGAACAGCGAATAGCTCTTCACGCTGCCGATCGACACCGGCACCGACAGGTTGTTGACGATATGCAGCATCGCGATCGTCACGATGAACGCGAGGTAGAACCAGTTGGCGACGTAGATATGCGGTTCCTTGCGCTTCCACAGCGTGCCCAGGAAGACCAGCAGATAGACGACCCAGACGATGGTCAGCCACAGATCGACGTACCACTCCGGCTCGGCATACTCCTTCGACTGGGTGACGCCGAGCAGGTAGCCGGTCGCGGCCATGACGATGAAAAGCTGGTACCCCCAGAACACGAACCAGGCGGCCCAGCCGCCGGCCAGCGAGGCGCGGCAGGTACGCTGGACCACGTGGAACGAGGTCATCAGCAGCACGTTGCCGCCGAAGGCGAAGATCACCGCCGAGGTGTGCAGCGGCCGCAGTCGACCGAAATTGGTCCACGGCAGATCGAAGTTCAGCGCGGGAAACGCCAGCTGCAAGGCAATGACGAGGCCGACGACGAAACCGGCGATGCCCCAGAACATGGAGGCGATCACGCCGGCCCGGATGATACCGTCGTTGTAGACCAGTTCACCGTCGCCGGTGACCTCGGTACTTCCCCGGTCGAAGTGCTGCTTCACCAGTAGGAAGATGCCGACGACGAAGAAGGCAAATATGAGTAACGAATGAAACATCAGCACGCCGTCTTCGGCGACGGCGGCCAGGAACAATCCTGCCAGCGCCCCAACGACCAGCAGCAGACCTGAAATCAGATTCATTTTATCGGCCCCCTCTCCCGGGTTGCTTCCGATTTGACGAACCGTCACGCCGGACGGCATGACGCGGAACACACGGCGAGAACATACGTCAACGCCGCCACGCGCAGAGATGCTCGGTTTGTCGCAATGCAACATTGATCCTAGTCAAGAGACGGTTGGAACGCGCTGCGTCACCCGCGCACGCGACAATCTGCCGCTTACCGCCTGCGCGGTGCACCTATCGCTTGCAGCCCATAGCGTTTTTGCACTGCAGCATCAGTCAACCAGACCGGACAGCACGAAGTTGGTTAGGACCGTCCGCTGCGCTAGCATCGCGGGCGAGGGAGGACAGCGATGACCGAATCGACAGCCGAACAGCAGGCCGGCTTGCTGTGGCGTTACCTGAAGGGTTTTCACGCCGTACACTTCGTCGCCATGGGCATGGAAAGCCGCCTGTTCGCCGCCATTCACGAGGCGGGAGACGACGGCATCGATGCCGGCGACCTGTCCGACCGACTTGGACTGCATCGGCCCTATATCGATGTCTGGTGCCGCACCGGGGTCCACTACGGCATTCTGCAGGCCGACGACGAAAGCGCCCGATACCGACTGGCCCCGCACATGGATGCCTTGCTGGTCAATACCAACGACCCGCGGCACCTGGCGCCCTACTTCCGCACCATGATCGAATTCGGCAGCGACGAACTGCGCAGCTATCCGGAATACTTCAAATCAGGCGCCGTCCACCGCTTCCAGGACAAAGGGCACGACTTCTCGCGCCATGTCGGCGACACCACCGCCGGCTTTCACAATGTCGTGGCCCGCAAGCTGATTGCCGATATCCCGGGCATGCGCGACCGGTTGCAGGCCGGCGCCAAGGTGATCGACGTTGGCTGTGGCGTCGGCGGCCTCATCTGCAAGATCGCCGAAGCCTGGCCGACGACGACCTGCGTCGGTGTCGACATCGATCCGCACGGCGTCGAGCAGGCGCAAGAAAGGGTCGGCAACGCCGGACTGGCGGACCGCGTCGCCATCGAACTGCAAAGCGGCGGCGACCTGGGCCACCGGGACGAATTCGACCTCGCCGTCATGTTCGAGGTTCTGCACGAGATCGAACAGGCCCACCGTCAGGAGGTGATGAACGGCGTTGCGCGCGCCCTCAAGCCTGGCGGTGCCTTGTTCATACTCGACGAAACCTACCCGTCGACCATTGCCGACCTGGGTTCGCCCGAATATGACTTTGCGGTACAGACGCAGTTCAATGAACTGATTTGGGGCAACGTGGTCCCCGACTACGAGGAACAGCAGTCGTTGTTCGCCACGGCCGGCCTCAGGGAAGTCGCGCGGCAGCAGATCGGCGGCCTGTTCACGCTTATGATCGCCGAGAAACGATAGCCGCCCGATCAGAGAGGTAATGAGCGATGGCCGACGATACACGCATCAGCACTGCCGCGAGATACCTCTTCGACGGCGCCGTTGCCGGCGAGAAACTGGCCGGGCTGCCGCAGGAGATGGAACCGGCGGACCTGTCTGAAGCCTACTTGGTGCAGGACGAGCTGCAGGCCTTGTGGCAGGCAGCGGGCAGCGGACCGATCGTCGGCTGGAAAGTGGCGCTGACGTCCAAGGTCATGCAGGAGCTGGTCGGGGTCGGCGAACCCTGCGCCGGCGCGATCTTCGCCAGCCGGCTGCACCGCTCGCCCGCCGCCGTATCGTCGGCGGACTTCGTCAACCTCGGCGTCGAGTCGGAGATTGCCGTCCGTCTGGCCAACGACCTACCGGCGGATGGCGGACCCTACGACCGGCAAACCGTCGCCGATGCCGTCGGCGCCGTCATGGCCGGGATCGAGTTGGTCGACGACAGGTCGATGGACTACAGCCGGATAACCGCCGGTTTGCTGGTGGCCGACAATGCCTGGAATGCCGGCTGCGTGCTTGGCGAAGAGATCGCCGACTGGCGCACGATGGATCTGGCAACGCTCACCGGCCGCATGACGATCAATGACGAAACCGTCGGCAGCGGTGTCGGCGGCGACGCCTTGGGCCATCCGTTCGAGCCGCTGGCCTGGCTCGCGAACAACCTCAATCGGCGCGGCCGCATGTTGCGGGCCGGCGATGTGGTCATGACCGGATCGATCGTCGCGACCAAATGGCTCAACGCCGGTGACCGGATGACCACCGACATCGACCGGCTTGGCGACGCGCGCCTCGACGTGCGCTGACGCGCCGCGACACGACCAACAACCGCCAAGATCAACGGCCAGGACACCGATCCTGCCGGCACGGCAGCGACGGCGCGGGCACAAATCCGGTAAGGCGGCCAGGGCGTCAGCCGCGTCGAGACGAAGCGTGTCCGCGCGCAAAACGAAGATTTCCGAACCATTTTTTGCTTCACTTGTGCGCGTTTTTAAGAAAAACGTTTCATTTCTTTCAGGTTTGGCCGGGTCGCGCCACCTAGATACCCCATCAAGGCACAGGCCCGTTACTGAGACCGCCCGACGGTTCTTCCAAGCGCAGAATACTGCGCCGGACGGCAACGGCGCCCTGCCCAACAGATCAAACGATGGAGAGACATGTGACCAAGTTGCTTGGCGAACCAGCCCCTGATTTCTCCGCCGAAACGACCAAGGGCTATATCAACTTCCACGACTGGCTCGACGGAGACTGGTGCATTCTGTTTTCGCACCCCAAGGACTTCACGCCGGTCTGCACGACGGAACTCGGCGCGATCGCCCAATCTAGGGACGAGTTCGACCGGCTTGGCGTGAAGATCATCGGCCTCAGCGTCGATTCCATCGATCAGCACGAGCGCTGGCTGAACGACATCCTGCAGACGCAAGGCGCACGGCCGACCTATCCGATCATCGCGGATACGGAGCTCAAGGTGGCAAAGCTCTACGGCATGCTGCCCTGGTACGAGTGCAACACCTCACGGGACCGGACCGCGGCAGACAACGCCACCGTGCGGACCGTGTTCGTGATCGGGCCGGACAAGACCATCCGTTTGACGATGTCTTATCCCATGAGCACCGGACGCAACATCAGCGAGGTCCTGCGCGTCATCCGCTCGATGCAGATGACCGAGACCTGTCAGGTGGCAACGCCCGCCGACTGGCAGCCCGGCGATGACGTGATCATCCTGCCGACGCTGTCGGACACGGCCGCCAGACAACTATTTCCAAACGGCTGGACGGCACCGAAGCCCTATCTGCGGCTGGTACCGCCGCCGACCTGATACCCGGTACCGCCGCACCCGATCGAGGACGTCACGATGAACATTCAGCAAAGGCCGGCGTGGCAGAAGGCCGCAACCACTTACAACGCCGCCGCCGATCATTTCGACGACCCGCCCCTGGCGTTCTGGAGCCGCCATGGCCAGCGGTCCGTCGACCTGCTCGACCTGCAGCCGGGCGAGCATGTTCTCGACGTCGGCTGCGGCACTGGCGCGTCGGCGATCCCGGCCGGACGGGCCGTCGGCCGCACTGGGCGGGTGGTCGCGATCGATGTTGCCGAGAACATGCTCGACCGTGCCCGCGCCAAGGCGCGGCAGCAGGACCTGCCGCAGATCGAGTTCGAACTCGCGGACATGTCGGCAACCGGCTACGCCGACGGTTCGTTCGATGCCGTGGTCAGCGTGTTCTCCGTGTTCTTCGTGCCCGACATGACGGCTCAGGTGGCGGAACTATGGCGCCTGCTGCGGCCCGGCGGCCGTTTGTGCATAACCGTCTGGTGCGACGGTGCCTTCGGACCGGCCGCGCCCTTGTTTCTACGGGAAGCGCAGCGGCTCAAGCCCGATTTGCCAATGCCGACGCGGCCTTGGGAAGTCCTCACCGATCCGGACAACCTTCGCGCCCTGCTGCTGGCGGCCGGGACCACGGAACCGCAGATCATTGCGGTGCCGGACAGGCAGAAACTCGATACGCCGGAAGACTGGTGGACCCTGGCCATGGGGTCGGGCTATCGGTCGGAGATCGAGCAGTTCCGTCCAACGGACCGCCAACGCCTGCAGCAGCGCACCAGCGCGCGGCTGATGCAGGGGAACGTCGACTACGTCGATGTGTCGGCCATGCACGCGCTCGCGGGCAAACCCGCACCGTATGAGGGAGCCGTCGCCGGCCAACCGACCGGCGACGGCACTCGCCGGCGCTCCTAGCTCCCGGCCTGTTTGCTCAGAAACGGCAGCAGCGCTTTCGTGAAAGCCTCGGGCTGTTCGACATTCGACAGATGCGACGCCGACGCCAGCACCGCCAGTTCCGAACCGCCGATCCGCTCGTGCATCGCTTCAGCCGCCGCGACCGTAGTCGACGGATCGTCGGCGCCGACGATGATCAACGTCGGCAGGGACAGGCCATCGAGACGGTCGAGGTAGTCGAGCGCCCGGATAGCGTGGCAGCAGCCGATGAACCCGGCTGCGGGCGTCGCCTCAAACTGCCGGCGGATCGGCACGACGGCCGGCGGATCGTCGCGCAGATAGTCCGGCGTGAACCAGCGCTGCATCGTGCTTTCGGTCAGGGCCGACATCCCTTCGTCCCGCGCCGCGGCGATGCGATCGTCCCACATCGGCAACGCTTCGGGCGGAATACGCGCCGTCGTGTCGCACAGCACAAGGCTGGCGAGCCGATGCGGCATGCGCAGCGCCAGGTTCTGGCCGATCATCCCGCCCATCGACAGCCCGACCCAGTGCACCCGGCCGATCCCAAGCGCATCCAGTACCGAAGCCGCATCGTTACCCAGCATGTCGAGGTCGTAGGCAATGTCGGGCGCGGCACTGCCGCCATGGCCGCGGGTATCGATGCGCAGCACCCGATAGTCGGCTTCGAGCGCCGCCAGCTGCGGATCCCACATGATGCTGGACGAGCCGAGCGAATGGCTGAGCGCCACCACCGGGGCGCCGTCGCGCCCGCTCAGCTCATAGTGTATGTCAACGCCATTGACCTGAATGTGCATGGCCGGTGCCAACCTCCCGTCGTTGTGGCGTCATCCAGCGATGGGATGCGCTTTCATTTCGATTTCCACGAACACCAGTTCGCCCGAACCGGCGTTGATGACGTTGTGCTCCACCCCGGCGGCACGATAGTAGCTCACGCCGCGGGTCATCGCCGCCGCCGTTTCGGCACCGTCCGGCCCGACGAGGCTGACCGCGCCGTCGGTCTGCGGCACGACGACGTAGTCCCACTCGTGCCGGTGCCACCCGGTTTCCGCACCGGGCGCAAACCGGTATTCGGTGACGCGGACGCGATCGTTGTCGACCTGGACTGTCGGTGTCGCGGCTGGGCGTTTATCATCCGTCATGGTTACTCTCCACAGTCTGGTTCCCGACTTTAGCACCTAGCGGATGGTTTCATGAACGGTGGCAGCCTTCTGGTCGACACGCTGATCGCGCACGGCATCGACACGGCCTTCACGGTACCCGGCGAGAGCTTTCTGGCCGTGCTCGAAGCATTGCGTCAGAAGCGCAACAGCATACGGCTCGTGACGGTGCGTCATGAAGGCGGCGGCGGTTTCGCCGCGGAGGCGTTCGGCAAACTGAGCGGCCGCCCCGCGGCGGTGTTCGTATCGCGCGGTCCCGGTGCCACCAACGCGGCAATTGCCGTCCACACCGCGCAGCAGGACTGCACGCCCATGCTGCTGTTCGTCGGCGACGTGCGCACGCACTCAAAGGGGCGCGAAGCGTTTCAGGAGATCGATCAGGCCGCGATGTTCGCCCCGGTCGCCAAAGCGGTGCTGACACCTGCCGACGCCAACGCCATCGGCGACACGACGGCGCGGGCCATCGATATCGCCACGACGGGCCGGCCCGGCCCGGTCGTCATCGTACTGCCGAGGGACCTGACCGAAGCCGCGGTCACGGCCCCGCCACCGGCGGCGACCGCAAAGTCGGCCCCCGACGCCGTCGATCTGGCACCGCTGGCGGCGGCGATCAATGCAGCTGAGCGACCGGTCTTCATCGCCGGCGAGTTGGTCGCCCTCGCCGGCGCGGGCGATCCGATGGCCGCCGTTGCAAGAGCCGCCGGGGCGCCGGTGATGGCGGCTTACCGGCGGCAGGATGTGCTCGACAACGCGCACCCCAGCTACGCCGGGCACCTGGAGATCAATCGCGTCTCGTTTCAACAACGCGCCTTCGCCGACTGCGACCTGATCGTCAGTGTCGGCAGCCGTTTGGACGGCATCACGGCGATGGACGGGGCGCTGATCGACGGCAAGCAGGTCGCGATGATCTATCCGGATGCGACCGTACTATCGCGGTTCGACGCGGCCATCCGTGTCGACGCGCCAGTAGATGCCGCGCTCGCCGCGCTCGCACCGATGCTCGATGCGCCGGCCGAGAGGGCGGCCTGGACGGACACGCTCCACCAGGCTTTTCTGGCCTTTTCCAGCCCCGGCAGCGTGCCGGTGCACGGGGCCGTCGACCTGGCCGAGGTTGTGGCCGAGGTGCAACGGCAGTGTCCCCGCGATGCCGCCATTCTGACCGACGGCGGCAGCTTCGCCCGCTGGGTGCATCGCTATTTCCGTTTTCGGGCGGCCCATACGCAGGCCGGCCCGATGTCGGGCGCCATGGGATATGCCGTGCCCGGTGCGATCGGCGCCGGGCTGGCCAAACCCGGGCAGCCCGTGGTCGCCTTCGTCGGCGACGGCGGTTTCCTGATGACCGGCCAGGAACTGGCAACCGCCGTGGAACAACGGCTGCCCATGGTCGTCATCGTCTGCGACAACGGGGCGCACGGATCGATCCTGCAGGGCCAGTGGCGCGCCTATGGCGACGGTCACGCCTACGGCACCCAGCTCCACAGCCCGGACTTCGCGGCTCTCGGTCGCGGCTATGGCGCGAAGAGCTGGACCGTGCGCGAGACGGCGGCGTTTTCGGCCGCGTTCGCCGAAGCGCTGGCCGCCGGCGAGCCGACCCTCATCCACGTTCTGACGGATCAGCGCGACATCGCTCCCTACGGCGCCGGCAAGGACGCCGTCTGACGGCACGGTGTCCTGGCAACACCGGCATCGCTAGGCCGGCGTATGCGCCAGCCGGCGCGTCGCCATGCGGAACAATGGATAGAACGCGGCCATGCTGAACAGCACGCCGGCACACATGAAAATCGGTGTCGCCGCGGTGCCGGTGGCGTCGGCCAGCCAGCCCGCCAGGATCGGACACACGCCCATGCCGCCGTAGAAGAAGGTGTAGATGATGCCGTTGCCCTGGGCCCGATACTGCGGCGACAGCACGCCGATGGCCGCGGCCATGATGATGCCGGCCGGCGCCGCGGCGAAGGCGCCGATGCCCGCGTTGATCGCATAGGGATAGTCGAACAGCGGCAGCGCCGCCATGAAGGTGCCGGCGAACAGGCATCCCATCACCAGGGCCGCCGTCGGCCGCCCGCTGCGCTCCGCCAGCATCCCGCCGAGCGGCACCGCGGCCATGGTGACCCAGCTCGACACGCTGATCGCCAGACCGGCGTCGAGCAGGCTCATGCCGCGCTCGATCAGCAGCGCCGGACCGAACGCCAGGTAGGTGAAATAAGCGATGTTGTAAAAGGTCCAGAGCAGCGCACCGATGATCACCAACAGCAACTCACGACGCGGCAGCCAGAAATCGGCAGACGCGCCCGTCGTTGCCGCGGATTGCGGCGGGGTCCGATAGCAGATCAACAACACCGCCAGCGCCAGCAGACAGAACCCGCCCGTCGCCGTCATCGCCATCTGCCAGCCGGCGGCATCGGCCAGGATGCCGAGCACTGGCAAGGCAACGGCGATACCGACGGGAAAACCGCTCAGCATCACGGCCATCGCGGTGATCATCTCGCGGCCATCGAACCAGTCGGCGATCATCTTGACGACGAAGATGCTCTGGATCACGGCGCCGACACCGGACACCAGCCGGCCTGCCGCGATCGTCGCATAGCTGTCGGCCATACCGGCGATGAAGCCGCCCAGCGCCATCAGGGCGATGCCCAGCGCCACCATCTTGAGGTCGGAGAAACGGCTGCCGAGAAAGCCGCCGGGAATGGCAATGATCAGCCCGGGCAGCAGGTAGAGACCGACCAACGTGCCGATGTCGGCGTGGTTGAGTGTCAGCTGTGTAGACAGACGCGGCGCCACGGCGGCCACGGCCTGGAACTGAAAACCCATGGCGAACCGGACGATCAGCAGCAGGGCGAGGACGGTCCAGCGGTTGGCCAGCATGGGACAGCAGTACGAGGATTGAGAAAACGGGGAACGGCCTAGTTGCCGGTCGGCTCTTCGATTTTCACTTCGATCGTGGGCAGGCGTTGGTCGAGGCGTGCGAGGACGATTTCGGTGACGTTGAGCTGCTCATCGAATACCAGGACGGCACTGCGCGCCAGCGTGATGTTGATGTCCTGTTCCTTCATCAGCTCGGCCAGGACGGTCGCCATTTCCTGGCGCAGCGTGCGCATGGCGGTGTTGACGGCCCTGTTCAGGACCCCTCCGGCCTGGTCGGCGCGGCGGCGCAGATCCGCATACCGGCGTTCCAGTTCCCGGCGACGCTGGGTCAGCGCCTCGGGCGCCAGGACGGTCTGCTGCTGGCGCAGCCTGTCGTCATCCGCCTTGATGGCGCTGCGCTCGGCCTCGATCTCGCCCTCGAACGTCTGGCGTTGCGCCTCAACGGCGGCGCGAATGCTCTTGGCGGCCGCCGAGTCACGCATCACCTTCTGCACGTCGAGAACGGCGATGACCGGCGCATCGGCGGCCTTGTCGGCCGTTTGCGCGGTCGCGGCGGTACTCCACACGGCGGACAGCAATGCCGCCACCCAGCACCAACGCGCCATTCCGGTCGTTTTGAACATTTGTCACAAAGCCCCTTGCGGACGCCGAACCTAACAAACGACGGCGACATTACAAACGATAAGAATACGGCAGTCTTGTGTGCCCGGCACGGCGGCGCAACCGCCGTTCAAACACCGTTTTCGCGAGGACGTCCGGACGCCGCAACGTTACCCGGGCTACTCCGCCGCCTCGCTGTCGGGCGCCGGTCTGGCACTGCGCGGAAAGTACTCCGCGATGAACGGGCTGCCGTCGCGATAGGCATAGCAGGAATTGGCGAGGCCCGGCGAGAGTTCGCGCTCTTCCACCGGCGGGATGCCGTCGCGGGCTTCCTCTTCAGACCATAGTGCCTGCATGGCGGTTGTGGCCATCTGGCTCAGCATCTCCACCAGATGGGTGCACCCGCGCCCGTGACCGACCCGCTCGCGCACCTTCCGGTTCCAGCCGGAACCGATGCGCAATCCGGCGAGATCGGCAAAATTCGGCGTCACCTGATGGCACAGGCCGTGCGCGCCGGTATCCATATGCGCCTCGGCCTCGCGGACCACGAAATCCGCATCGATGGTCAGGCGCAGCCACATATCGTGGATCGGTTCGTTCGCCGCCCGGTCGGCGTCGATCAGGTGGTAAGGGAACGGCTTGATGTCGGTCAGATGCCCCTCGATATCCCAGAGACCGTCCGTCCGGCGATAGGCCTTCAGGTCGAGCGTCCGGGTGTGAATGAGTTCGCGGCCGGCGGCAGGCGACAGCGGCACTGGCAATCCTCCAACTGATTCGTATTCGTTATCGGCTGTGTTACAACAGACCGGCGTCAGAACGACGCGACCGGAACATAAGTCGGTCGAGAACCGGCGTCCAGTTCCGGACAAGTTCCACACAGAACGTGAGGAAAAGGCGAATTCGTTAGGATTTGCTTGCTTTAATGGCGCGCCTGCGCACAGGCAGGCACGAGACCCGAGCCGACAGGACAATAATGGCGAAAAAGCCCAAGAAATCGCGAAGCAGCCGCCATTCAACGCCGGCACGGCCGACAGCATCCGCCGCGCCGCCAAGGCGGACCGCGCCGGCCCGGGCGGTCCCGCCGCAGGGAACGGGCGATCCCCATCAGGTCCCGTCGATGTGGCCGATCGTGCCGGCGCCCGCCGAAGCCCTGGCGCTGGCCCTGCAGTACCAGTTCGAGAACGCCCAATGGTGGTCGCCGGAGATGCTCATGGCGCACCAGTTGCGGCAGGTGCAGATGCTGCTGCACCACGCGGCCAACACGGTGCCGTTCTACGCCAACCGGCTGGGCGGCCTGGAACAATTGCCCGCCGGGCAACTGAGCTATCAGCAGTTTCGCACGCTGCCGCTGATGACCCGCGCCGATATCCAGGCTGCCGGCGAGGCGCTGATTACGCGGGACCTGCCGGCGGCGCATGGCCCGATGCATGTGGTGCGGTCATCCGGCTCCACCGGCACGCCCGTCGAGGTGCGCGCGACCAAGTTCACCCAGACGATGCTGATGGCCTTGACCATGCGCGGCCATATCTGGCACCGGCGCGACCTGAGCCAGAAGAACGTCGATATTCGCACCGCCCTGCCCCCCGGGGCGCAGCCCGCGACCCGCTGGGCGCCGATACCGCGGACCGGACCGACGCTGCGGCTCGATATCGCCAACCCGGTTTCGGTATTGCTGCAGCAGGTGCTGGAGGAAGAACCGGCCTATCTGCAGACGCACCCGAGTACTGTCAAAGGCATGGTGCAGCGCTCGCTGGACATCGGCCGGCGGCCGCGCAACTTGCGCGAAGTGCGCACCTTCGGCGAGGCGCTGGACCCCGAACTTCGCGGCTACGTCAAGGCGCATTGGGGCGTGCCGCTGATCGACAATTACAGCGCCAACGAGCTCGGCACCATCGCGCATCAATGCCCGACGACCACGAATATGCATGTGCAGAGCGAACACGTCATGGTCGAAGTGCTGCGCGAAGATGGCGAGCCGTGCGAACCGGGAGAAACCGGCCGGGTGGTGCTGACCGCCCTGCACAATTTTGCAACGCCGTTGATCCGTTACGAAATCGGCGACCGCGCCCGCGTGGGCGGCCGGTGCAGTTGCGGACGCGGCCTGCCGGTCCTCGAACAGATTGTCGGGCGCGAACGAAACCTGCTGGTGTTTCCGAACGGCGATCGGGTGTTTCCGGAGCCCGGCGTCGGTCTTGCCGAAGCCGTCGCTCCGTTTCGCCAGTTCCAGCTCATTCAGCCGGAGGTCAATCGTCTCGTCTTCAACGTCGTGCCGAAGCGGGCGTGGACCGACGAGGACGAGGCCACGCTGCGACGGTTCATGGCCGCCAAGTTCAAGCACGAATTCGACATCGACATCGTCTATCGCGACGACATTCCGCGCGCCGCCAACGGCAAGTTCGAAGCCTTCCGGTCGGAGGTCAACTGAGCGGCGGCGCCGGCGCCCCGCGCGTTGCAACGAAACCGCGGATCAGGTCAGCGAAGGCGGTAATGGCGCACGCCGGTGCAGCCTCGTTGCTGAACTCAATCACATCGGCACCCGGCGGGACGGCGTAATCCAGGCGCTGTAGTCTCCGGGCCTGCGCGGCTTCGTCTTCGCGGCCGCGTGCCGCCAGCCGCGCGGCGACCACGTCGGCCGGCGCCGTGACGGAAATCACCCGGACCGGGGCCAGCCGGCCCCGCGCTTCATCGATCACGCCGCGCGACACGTTGGCCACGACGGTGTAACCGAGCGCCAGAGCGTCGGCGGCCTCCTTCGGCAAGGCATAGCTCAAACCGTGCGCGCGCCAGTGCAGGCAGTAGGCACCGGCGGCCAGGCCGCGCTCGAACTCGGCCGCCGACACCGCGACGTGAGCCTCACCGCCGGCATCGGCCGGCCGCGTGATCAGGCGGCTGGGAAAGACCACGCGCGGGTCGTCGGCGAGACTGGCGCGGGCGCCGTCGATCAGCGTGTCCTTGCCGACGCCGCTGGGCCCGACAACGAGAACCAGGATACCGCGCTCGGCCATCGTCGCGCCCGCCGCTCAGCGGGCGTGCTGTTCCAGATACTGGCGAAAGTGTTCCAGCCCGGGCGTTACCATATCGGCATCCTTGCCCCAGTCGTCCCACCGCCGGACCCGGTTGGCTGCTTCCGCTTGCGGGTGTGCCATGTAGGCGGCAGCCTCCTGCGCCGACATCGGCCCGCCCTGCACTTCGAGCGACCGCACCGACGCCGGCGACAGACCGTCGAAATAGTCGGCCTCGGCATGGCAAAGATAGCGCTTGGCATCGACATGCAGGCGCACCGCCTGGCAAACGTCGTCGTCGAACCACTGCTGCAGGAACGCGGCACCGACATCTTCGTGGCGCGCATCGATCCCCTTGGCCGCGAGACCGGCATCGCCGTCGCCGACGAGATGGCCGATATCATGCAGCAGCGCGGCGGCAATCAGATGGCTGGCGGCCTCTTCGCGCTCGGCAAGCGTGGCGCATTGCAGAGCATGCGCGAGCTGACTGACCTGCTCGCCACCGTACCGGCGCGCGCCCGCGTCGCGCAGCATGCCCAAAACCGTGTCGACACCCGACGTCATGCGATATCTCCCAATCAGACGACCCGGTGGCCGCCGTTCCAGACTTCCCGAACCACCGCGGCATGCGGCGCTTCATGGATGCGCACCACGTCGGCACGCTGGCCGGCCGCCAGCTCGCCGCGGTCGTCGAGGCCGACCGCCCGCGCCGGGTTGCGCGTGACCGTGTTGATGGCCGTCACGAGATCGATGGCGTCGACCGCGTCGACCATGGTGAACGCGGCCTGCAACAGGCTGGCCGGCACATAGTCCGACGACAGAATGTCGAGCACCCCGCGTTGCGCCAGGTCCCGCGCCGACACGTTGCCGGAGTGCGAGCGTCCGCGCAGCAGGTTCGGCGCCCCCATCAGGACGTGCAGGCCGTTCGCGGCGCAGGCGTCCGCCGCTTCGATCGTCGTCGGAAACTCCGCCACCGACACACCGTTGTCGACGGCTTCATCGACATGCGCCACGGTCGCGTCATCGTGGCTCGCCAGGACGACGGAGTGGGAAGCGCACATGTCGACGATGGCCGCGCGGTTCTTGTCGCTGTTGCGCGCCTGGGCCTCGTTCGCGGCGGCGAGGAACTCTTCCAGCTGCCGGTCATTGAAGCCGTATTTGCCGCCGTAATACTCACGATACTTTTCCAGGTCGGCAAACTGGCGCTGGCCCGGCGTATGGTCCATTACCGAAACCAGACGCACGCGATCCGCATTCATGAACGCGCTCAGGTCCCTGTCGACATCGTCGCAGCTGACTTCGCAGCGCAGGTGAACGAAATGGCGGGCGCGCGCCAGTTCTTCGTCGTCGAGGACGCCAATCGTTTCGACCAGTTCGGCCGCGGCACTGACGAAGTCCTGCTCCTCGCGCAGCGTGCCGAGACGAAGGGCGTCGAACACGGTGGTAATCCCGGACGCGGCGACTTCGGCATCATGGGCGAGGACGGCATGGATAATCGGCCACTTCACGCCCGGGCGCGGGCTGACGTGGCGCTCAAGATTGTCGGTATGCAGTTCGACCAGGCCGGGAATGAGGTAGTCCTGCCCCATGTCCTCCGCCGCCGGCAATTGCGACGGGCTGTCGTCCACCGCGGCGATGACGCCGTCGCGCCAGACCAGGGTGCCGGAGAACACCGCATCAGGCGTGACCACACGGGCGTTGGTCAGGATACGCTCGCCCGATGCGCCGGCTCGGCCGGGGCCGGTTCGGTCATCGGTCTGGCTGGGAAGGTCCATTGGCAAGTCCATAGTCGCTCATCTAGTTCGGCGGCGTGACAGCGGTATGACGACGAGCCGATGCAACGTCACCCGTGAGCGAAAATCGCTCCAATAGATTGAATTCGGCGGCGCGGTCGCCTTGATGAAAGACGCAGACCGCATCGAGATGGAACGGCTCCACCGCCAGTTCGGCCGTCAAAGGCGCCAGTTGCCGCAGAATCGCCTGCGCCTCGCCCTCGGCCGCACACGGCCCGGTCAGCGTCATGTGAAACCGGAACTCCTCGAACACATACGGATAGCCCCATTCGGTCAGCAGCCGCTCCTGCCGCTGCGTCAGGCCGGCGGCGCGCCGCTTCGCCAGTTCCGCCGCGTCGGCGGGCCGGCGAAGATCGTCGAAGGCTTCCACGCAGGCGCCGGCCAGGTCGTCGATTTCCCGGGCAGGGCCGCCGGGACGCAAGGCGATGAAGCGGCCGATCTGCTGCGCCGTCAGCGGCGGCGCCGATACCGCCGGCATATCGGATGCAAACGCCGCCACACGATCCATCAGGGTGGTGCGGTCGGCGCCATCGGCCAGCGCAAACGGCGGTTTCAGTGTGGCGTGGAAGCCATAGTGGCGCGGCGATGCGAGCAACTCGGTCATGCGTGCCGGCGTCGGATCGGACCAGTCGCGCCACGCCGCGCCGGAAAACCAGGCGGCGCCAAATGCGGCCAGCCTTGTTCCATCGGCCGGTGCGAAATAGATGGCGAACCGTTCCATTCGTCCGTCCCGTGCTAGGCCGCGATCCGCGCCGCCGCGACGTCGAAGCTGCCGGTCGCAACGGCCTCCCGCACTTCGGTATCATGAAAGATCCCGAGGATCGCGGCGCCGGCGTCTCTCGCCTCCTGAATGAGTTCGATCACCACCCGCCGGTTGTCGGCGTCGAGCGAGGCCGTCGGCTCGTCCAGCAACATGACCGGAAAGCCGGCAATAAAGCCGCGGGCAATGTTGACCCGCTGCTGTTCGCCGCCGGAAAAGGTCAGCGGCGACAGCGGCCAGAGCTGTTCCGGCACGTTGAGGCGCTTCAGCAGGTTCGCGGCCTGAGCGGCGGCGACGTCGGCATCGACACCGCGCAGGCGAAGCGGCTCGGCCACGATATCCAGCGTCGGCACCCGTGGCACCACGCGCAGAAACTGGCTGACATAGCCGATCGTGTGGCGGCGAATGTCCATAACCTGCCGTGGCGTGGCCCGCACGAGGTCGACCCAGTCGCCGTCGTGCCGCACGAGCACCTGTCCGGACTGGCACTTGTAGTTGCCGTAGGCGAGCCGCAGGATCGTGCTCTTGCCCTGCCCCGACGCGCCCGACAGCACCATGCAGTCGCCGGCGGCAAGCGTCAGGTTCAAGTCGTCGAACACCGGAATGCGCGCGCCCTGCTGCACGTGCATGGTGAAGGTCTTGGCGATGTTGGAAAGCTGAAGCATGTCGACCATGTCGGTCCTCAAGGCTGCAGGATCGACGACACCAGCAGCTGCGAATAGGGATGCTGCGGGTCGTCCAGAATCTGATCGGTGAGCCCGCTCTCGACGACCTCGCCCCGGCGCATGACCAGCAGGCGATGCGACAGCAGGCGGGCCACGGCCAGATCATGGGTGACGACGATGGCGGACAGGCCGAGGTCGGCGACGAGGCCGCGCATCAGGTCCAGCAGGCGGGCCTGTACCGAGACATCGAGGCCGCCCGTCGGTTCGTCCATGAACACCAGGCGCGGACCGGTGACCAGATTGCGGGCGATCTGCAGCCGCTGCTGCATGCCGCCGGAAAACGTCCCGGGCCGGTCGTTGATCCGGGACTGGTCGATCTCCACCCGCTCCAGCCAGTCGACGGCACGGCCGCGGATCTGACCGTAGTGCCGGTCGCCGACCGCCATCAGCCGTTCGCCGACGTTGGCCCCGGCCGAGACATTCATGCGCAGGCCATCGCGCGGGCTCTGGTGCACGAAACCCCAGTCCGTGCGCATCAGGAACCGGCGCTCCGGCTCCGACATCGTGAACACGTCGTGCACGCCTTGGTGCCGCGTGTCGTACAGCACCTTCCCGGCATCGGCCGGCAGCAAGCCGGCGATGGTCTTCAGCAACGTCGTCTTGCCGGAACCCGACTCACCGACGACGCCGACCACCTCACCGGGCCAGACCGTGAAAGAGACGTCGCGGCAGGCGACCTGAGGCCCGTAGGACTTGGTCAGCTTCTGGACGTTGAGGAGCGGTGTGTCGCTCATAGCGGCGCCTCCCCGGCCAATGGACCGACGTGGCCGGCTTCGCGCCGGCGGCGGCAGTGATCGCTGTCCGAACAGACGAACATCCGCCCGCCGGCATCGTCGGTCACCACCTCGTCGAGGAAACTGTCCTGGGCGCCGCAGAGATCGCAGCCACGGTCCCAGGTTTGCACCTCGAACGGATGATCTTCGAAATCGAGGCAGACCACGTCGGTATATGGCGGTATCGCGTAGATCCGCTGCTCGCGGCCGGCACCGAACAGCTGCAGCATCGGCACCTGATGCATTTTCGGATTGTCGAATTTCGGGATCGGCGACGACGCCATGACGTGCCGACCGTTGACCAGGACCGGATAGTCGTAGGTCGTGGCGATATGGCCATGGCGCGCAATGTCCTCATAGAGCTTCACATGCATCAGGCCGTATTCCGACAGGCCGTGCATCTTGCGCGTCTCGACCTCGCGCGGCTCCAGAAAACGCAGCGGCTCCGGCACGGGCACCTGGTACACCAGGATCTGCGCATCCGTCATTGGCTGCTCCGGGATGCGGTGGCGGGTCTGGATGATGCTGGCCGCCTCGGTCTGGTCCGTGGTCTCGACGCCGGCCGTGCGGGCGAAGAACTTGCGGATCGACACGGCGTTCGTGGTGTCATCAGCACCCTGATCGATCACTTTCAACACGTCATCCCGGCCCAGAATGGCCGCCGTGACCTGCACGCCGCCGGTGCCCCAGCCATACGGCATCGGCATTTCGCGCGAGGAGAACGGCACCTGATATCCCGGGATGGCCACCGCCTTCAGCAGGGCGCGGCGGATCATCCGCTTCGTCTGCTCGTCCAGATAAGCAAAGTTGTAGCTGTCGTCCGACGCCTGCGCGTCGTTGTCGTTTGCCATGGCGGTTTCGGTCATCGGGTCACTCCGCCGCTTCGGCCGGCGCTGCGTCGGTCTGCGCCGCGTCGAATGACGCACGAAGCCGGCGAACCAGCTCCAGTTCACTCTGGAAATCGACATAGTGCGGCAGCTTCAAATGCTCGACGAAGCCGGTCGCCTGCACATTGTCGGAATGCGACAGGACGAACTCCTCATCCTGCGCGGGACCGACCCGATCCTCGCCCAGTTCCTCCGACCGCAGCGCCCGGTCGACCAGCGCCATCGACATCGCCTTGCGCTCGCAGTGTCCGAAGGTCAGACCATAGCCTTGCGTAAACTGCGGCGGCTTCGCCTTCGACCCGCCGAACTGGTTGATCATCTGGCACTCGGTGATGGTGACGTCGCCAAGTTCGATCGCAAACCCGAGTTCCTCGGGCACGATCTCAACACTCACGTCGCCCATGCGGATCTCACCGGCAAAGGGGTGGTTCCGGCCGTATCCGCGCTGCGTCGAATAACCCATCGCCAACAGGAACCCTTCATCGCCCCGCGCAAGGTTCTGCAGCCGCAGGTCCCGATCAGCGGGATAGTCGAGCGGCTCCCTCGTCAGATCGCCCGGTTCCGTGACGTTGTCAGCGGCATCGGTCTCGATCAGCCCTTCGTGGTTCAGCAGCGAAAGCACCCGGGGAATCTCATCGTCAACGGCAACCGCTGCCGAAGCGGGTGCCCCCGGCTCGGCATTGTCGGCCCTTTCCGCCGCCGCCAGCGAAAAGTCGAGCAGGCGGTGGGTGTAGTCGAACGTCGGACCCAGGATTTGCCCGCCCGGCAGGTCCTTGAAGGCGGCAGAGATACGCCGCTCGATGGCGATATCAGCTGTGTCGATCGGCAGCGACGAACCGAACCGCGGCAGCGTGGTGCGGTATGCGCGAACCAGGAAAATCGCCTCGATCAGATCGCCGCGCGCCTGCTTGATCGCCAGTGCGGCAAGGTCCCGGTCGTACAGCGACCCTTCGGTCATCACCCGGTCGACGGCCAACGTCATCTGCTCGGCGATCTGCTCAACCGTGAGTTCCGGCACATCGGGATCGCCGCGCCGCGCCTCGGCCAGAAGCTGATGCGCGTTGTCGATTGCCCGCTCACCGCCCTTGACGGCAACGTACATGGTTCAGGCCTCCACTCTGGTACTGCGCGGCAAAGCGGCGATGCTGTTGCCGGCGACGAAAATGATGTCGACACCGCACGGATATCCCGCCGCATTGGTCCTGATCTGGGCGAGGAAGTCCGACGGCAGCGGCGCCGCATAAAGCGCCGCTGCCGTCTCGATACCCGGGCCGCGCAGCGCCCATCCGCGATCGGAGGCAAGCGATTCGACCTGAACGATCAGAGTCGCTGAGCGATCGGGGTATTCCTCGGTGCCTGACTTGAAGGTACTCAGCGGCAGCAGCGATTTGGCGTCGGCAACCAGTGCGAAATCCGCCGCGGCGGCACTATCGGTCTGTGGCGCCCCGGTATGGAACTTCAGATAGTCGATCACCGACGGGCGCGCGGCGACATTGTCGAGCCAGAGGGCGGTGTCGTAGTCCACCAACGTAAGCAGCACGGCGGCGGCCCCCGGCATGATCGGCGCCGGCGGCTCGGCCATGTCCGGCATCTCGACGATACGACCAGGACGCGACACTGCCGACAGCACGGCCCGGAACGTTTCCTGCGAGTCGCCTACAGGATCGGCAAAGCCCGGCATCAGCCCGGATACGACCGGCATATCGGAGGTGCCCGTTGGCATGATCAGTCCTCGCCCCGCACCATGGTGAAGAAATCGACCCGGCTGCCCGCGACCTTCTGTGCGCGTTCCGCCCGCTGCCGCCCGGCCGCCCCGGCCAGCGGCGCGATGACGTCGGCCATCAGCCGCGCCTGCCGCTGCGGGTCCTGCAGCAGCGCATCGAACATCGCCGCCAACTCGGCATGACGACGCGACCGGCCGGCCACGTAGCCATGACCGATGGCGCCGGTGTCGGCGCGCACGCTGCATCGGGTCACCGTCATCTCACCCATGTTGAAGGGCCGGCCCGTCCCGCCCATCCGTCCACGAACCATGACCAGCCCAACCTCGGCCGGACGCAGCGGGGAAAAGGCGGGCCGGTCATCGATCTGGCTCCACTTCTTCTCGAGCTGATCGACATCGGCCCGGGCCAGGACGGACAGCCACTGCTGCCGGCCTTCCACGCCCTGCGGCTGTGCGCCGTCTGCGGGTGCACCCGACAGGCCGTGCCCCGAACGGTCATTGCCAACACGGTCGTTCATCTCAACTCCCACACCGTTGCCGCTTGTTGGCGACATATTTGTCTAGACATCTATATAAAGTCTAGCGAAAAATGGACACGAACGTCGGTTTATCCGCACGCGGTGACTGTTTGATGACAGCGGATAATCGGCTAGGACACATCGTGGTAACGGCTGCCATGGATGGGAAACGATGGAGCCACTGAAACGTGATCCGGGGCGGACGCTCTGGGCCCAGATCGCCGACACGCTGGCCGAAGACATCGCACTCGGCGGTCTGGCACCCGGCGTCCAGCTACCGACGGAGCATCAGCTGGCTGAGCGATTCTCGGTCAACCGGCATACGGTACGGCGCGCCCTGCAGGAGATGGAACAGGCCGGGCTGATCCGTGTGGAGCGTGGCCGTGGCACCTTCGTCGAGGATGGCGTCATCAACATCAACCTCGGGCGGCGGACCCGGTTTTCGGAATCGGTCGGGGCGCGGTCGGCGATCCGCAGCCAGGAACTCCTTCGCGCCTATGAACTGCCGGCACGCCCGGACATGGCGCGGGTTCTGAATATCAAGAAAGGCGCCACGCTGGTCTGCCTGGAAACCAGGGGCGTCATCAACCGCCGTCCGGTCAGCCTCGGGCACCATTTCTTTCCGACACGGTTGTTTCCGGATATGGCGGACCGCTTTCGCGACCTGCGGTCGATCACCCGTTGTCTGAAGTCCTATGGCATCGATGACTATACGCGGGCGAAGACCACCGTCAGCGCCGTCATGCCGACGGCCGAGCAGGCGCACGCCCTGCAGCAGCCTCGGACGCGCCCGGTCCTGCGCACCGACTGGCACAACATCGACGTCGACGGTCGGCCGATCGAATGCGGACATACACTGAATGCCGGCGACCGCGTGCAGGTCACGGTAACGCCCGAAACCCATTAGCGGCGGCCGGCGCCGGCCGCGCGATCGGTGTCGTCAGCGGAAACTGGGACCGTGCATCCAGCCGACGACGACATGGCGAGAGCCGCGCGTCACCGGGGTGACGCGGTGCAGCCAATAGGCCGGAAAGATGATCAGCGTGCCGGCGCGGCGCAGCGCCTCGCGTTCCACGGCCACGTTGTGGAACTCCAGGTCGCCGCCGTCATAGCTGCCGGGGTCTGAAAGCTGCAGGCTGAAGCCGAGTTTGCGCGAGGCATTCGCCCCCTGCCCGATATCGACATGCCAGTCGTTGTGGCCTCGGCCCTCGCTGTCGTAGCGCATGATCCACGGCACGTCGTCGGCGACGATCCCGGCCAGATCGAACTGCCAGCCTTCCGAATTGGCGCGGGATACTTCCTGACAGATCCGGCTGATCGGAAACCCGCCGGCGTCGACCGGCAGACGTTGTTGCCGGTTGCTGCGCACGGCAGGCACTTCGCCGAATTCGCCGCTCGGATTACGGCCGACGAGGGCTTCCTCCCAGCCGTCCGGTACAGCGGAACTGACGATCCGGTCACACTCCTGCGTCGAGAAGATCTGGCGGTTGAATACGACGTTGACACACGCATTTCGCACCGGCATCGCCGGAAAAACGATCATCTGGCCCCTTCGCCTCCCTGCTCATGGGCTTCTTTATGTTTGCCGGCGCCACTCCCACAGCACCGCCAATTCAATCTGACGTCGGATTGCATCGAAGCAGGCACCCGGCACCTATATCGAATTGGCATAACAGCTTCACGACTTCGTGAACCCGCGCAACCAATCGAAAGTTGCATTTTATGTCAAAAAGACCCGCCAACGTGGGGATGGCAAAGTCGCGCGCCAGCGCCGCGGGACAGCCAGACAGCCGCTAGCGGGTGGCACCCTTCGGTGCGTGTGCCGTCGACGCCGTGCCGGCCTGCGGCGCGGACGTCCTTGGCAGGCCGAGCGACAGCAGATAGGCGGCAGCCAGAAAGCCGATGGCCGTCCACAGGCAGGCATCGATCCCGCCCATCTGATAAGCCAGACCCGAACACAGCGTGCCGACCAGCCGGCCGCCGGCATTCGCCATATAGTAGAAACCGACGTCGAGGGTGACGTCGTCGGCCTGCGAATAAGCCAGGACCAGATAGGAGTGCACCGCGGAGTTGACGGCGAAGACGACGCCGAACCCCACCAGCCCGATCACCACCGTGCGGCCGGGTTGCAGGTCCAGCAGCACGGCCATGGCAATCGCCGACGTCACCAAGATCAGCAGGCCCAATACCAGCCGCGCCGTGCCGCCGTGCGGCGCCCCGGCCGCCGACCGCACGAAGGCCGGTACGGCCGCCTGGACAAATCCGTAGCCGATGATCCAGGCCGCCAGATAGCTGCCGATTTCGACATGGCTCCAGCCCAGCGTCGTTGCCAGAAAGAGCGGCAGCCCGACGACGAACCAGACATCGCGCGCGCCGAACAGGAACAGCCGCGCACCGGACAGGAAATTGATCTCGCGGCTCTTGGAGAAGACCTGACGGAATTTGGTCTTGGTTTTCGCCTGGCCGAGATCGCGCGGCAGCGCCAGGGCCGTTGCCAGCAGGACGACCGCCAGCACCGCCGCCATGGCGAACAGACCGTCCCGGAAACCGAGTACCGTCAACAGCACGCCGCCCAGGAAGAAGCCGGCGCCCTTCAGCGCGTTCTTCGAACCGGTCAACAGGGCAACCCATTTGAAGAGCCGTCCCTGTGCCTCGTCCGGCACCAACAGCTTGACGGCGCTCTTCGCGCTCATCTTCGTCAGGTCCTTGGCGATCCCGGACAGCGCCTGCGCCGCCATGACGTAGGTGACCGACGCGATGACCGACCAGGACGTGTCGAGCAGCGCCAGCGCCGTCAGCGCGACAACCTGCAGCGACATACCCGACAGCAGAGTGAAGCGCAGGCCCACCCGCGCGGCAATCCAGCCGCCGACCAGGTTGGTGACGATGCCGCAGAATTCGTAGAGCAGAAACAGCAGGGCAATGTCGAACGCATCGTAGCCAAGCGTATAGAAGTGCAGCAGCACCAGCATCCGCAAGGCGCCGTCGGACAGGGTGAAGCCCCAATAGGCGCCCGTGACCAGCGTGTAGTTGCGGATGCTGTTCATGACGGTATCGATGGCACGACACGGCTATGTGAGACGGTGCATATCACAGAGCGGCGGCGACCTTCTGCGTCAGTTCGACCATCCTGTTCACGTATCCCCACTCGTTGTCGTACCAGGCCAGTACCTTCACCTGCGTTCCGTCCACGACCATGGTCGACAGCGCATCGACAATCGACGACCGCGGGTCATTGACGAAGTCGGCCGATACCAGTGGCCGCGTTTCGTAGCCAAGAATGCCGGCCAACGACCCTTCGGCGGCGGCCTTGAAGGCGTCGTTGACGGCATCGGCATCGACCGGACGTTCGACCTCGAACACGCAGTCGGTCAGCGACGCGTTGAGCAGCGGCACCCGCACCGCCAGGCCATTCAACTTGCCCTGCAGTTCCGGATAGATCAGGCCGATGGCGGTGGCCGATCCGGTTGACGTCGGGATCAGCGAGTTCAGGGCCGAGCGCGCCCGCCGCAGGTCCTTGTGACCGAGATCGACGATGCGCTGGGTGTTGGTGACGTCGTGAATGGTCGTGATCACGCCGTGACGAATGCCGAAGCTCTCGTGCACGACCTTCACCACCGGTGCCAGGCAATTGGTGGTGCAACTCGCCGCCGTGAGCAGATGATGCGCCGCCGGATCGTACAGATGATCGTTGATGCCGACGACGATGTTCAGCGCGTCCTGCTTCACCGGCGCCGCGACGATGACCTTCTTCACACCGAGGTCGAAGTAGCTGGCGAGCTGCGCCGGGTCGCGAAACGCGCCGGTGCATTCCAGAACGATGTCGCACGCCCAGTCCCGCCAACTGCCGTCGGCGATTGACTGCCGGCTGGTGTAAGGGAGGTGTTGTCCGTCGATCTCCACCGTAGCACCCGACGCCGCGACCGGCCGGTCCCAACGGCCATGTACCGAGTCGAACGCCAACAGGTGAGCCGACATCGCCGCATCGCCCGAGATTTCGTTGATGCCGGCCCAGGTCAGGCCCGGCACCGACCAACCGGCGCGCAAAGCCAGCCGCCCCATGCGACCGAAACCGTTGATGCCGACCCTAACGCCCATGTGAAACGGCTCCCATGATCACCGTCCTGCCTGCGACACTGCAGAGTATCAACTTGCCGGCGCCGCGGTGCTGCCGATTTCGTCCAGCCGCTGCTGCAGGTTGAGCCGCGACAGCGACTGCATCGGCAGATTGACAAAGATGCTGATCCGGTTGGTCAAATGGCGCATCGCTTCGGCAAACGCGGCGCGTCGGACGGCTTCATTGCCTTCAACCTCGAGCGGATCGGGGATGCCCCAATGTGCTGATACAGGCGCGCCGGGCCAGGTGGGACAGGCTTCGGACGCCGCGCGGTCGCACAACGTGAAGACGAAATCCATCTGCTGTGCACCGGTCTCCGCAAACTCTTCCCAGCTCTTCGAGCCCAGGCCGTCCACCGCATAATTGTTGCCCTGCAACACATCCAGCGTATAGGGGTGCACCTCGCCACGCGGTTGGCTGCCGGCGCTGAAGGCACGGTAGCGGCCCGCCCCTTCCCGATTCAGGATCGCCTCCGCCATGATGCTGCGCACCGAATTACCGGTGCACACAAACAGCACATTTTGTATCTCTCGATCTGACATCGTTCAGGTTCCTCGGCCTGTGGACAGTGTTTCCAGGAGAGTCGGGTCGTGGCGCTCATGGCCTTGGCCTGCGGTGGCCATTGCGCCGAAACCGCACAGTGCCGGCTGACCGCCGCAGCAATCGCGCATGAGGAAATCGAGCAGCGCGCCGGTGCCTTCGACATCGACGGCGTAGTAGACGCGCGTCCGCTGCCGCCGCGACCTCACCAGCCCCGCGCGGTGCAGTTTCGCCAGATGGGCGGACAGCGTCGACGCTGGGATGCCCAGTCGATCGGCGATGTCGCCTGCCGACAGGCCGTCCGGCGCCGCCGCGACCAGTGCGCGAAACGCCGCCAGCCGATGGTGATGCGCCAACGCCGAGAGACCCCGAATGGCCATCTTTTCCGTGATCATTCGATATTTCCCGAATTTGCGAATGATCTAGCGGACGGTTGCTACAGCCATGTGACAGTCGTCGGCCGAAATCGCACCAGAGCTGCCATCGCCGCGTTGCACGGCAGGGCCGATTTGATGCGTCGACGGGCGTTTGCGGAACCGCCAAGCGCGAAAGACCTTGGGACGCCGGTTTTGCCCTGACCTGGCGGGTCAACGATGCGAGCCTAGCCCCCAAGGCAGGTCGAAAGGCGCCGGACTATCTACTTTAGCTATGGGCGAAACGGCGCCGATGACCTAGAAACGGCCGATGCAGAATTCCATTCCGACCGTCGGCATCGTCAGTCTTGGATGCCCCAAGGCGTTGGTCGATTCCGAGCGCATCCTGACCCGCCTGCGCGCCGAAGGTTATGACATCTCGCCGGACTACGCCGGCGCAAACGTGGTCATCGTCAACACGTGCGGCTTTCTCGACACGGCAAAACGCGAATCCCTGGACGCCATCGGCGAAGCCATGGCGGAGAACGGGCGCGTCATCGTTACCGGCTGTATGGGCGTCGACGAACAGGCCATCCGCGACGAGCATCCGGGCGTACTCGCGGTGACCGGGCCGCAGCAGTACGAGGCCGTCGTCGCCGCCGTGCACGACGCCGCGCCGCCGACGCACGACCCTTACGTCGACCTGTTGCCGCCGCAGGGCATCAAGCTGACGCCACGGCACTATGCCTATCTGAAGATCTCGGAAGGCTGCAATCATAGCTGCAGCTTCTGCATCATTCCGCAGATGCGCGGCAAGCTGGCCAGCCGGCCGGTCGACAAGGTGCTGCGCGAGGCCGAACGCCTGGTCAGCGCCGGCGTGAAAGAACTGCTGGTGATCTCACAGGACACCAGCGCCTATGGCGTCGACACCCGGCATGCTACGGCCGAGTGGCGCGGCCGCCCGGTCCGTGCCCACATGACCGATCTGGCCGACGCGCTGGGCGACCTCGGCGCCTGGGTCCGTTTGCACTATGTCTATCCCTACCCGCATGTCGACGAGGTCATTCCGCTGATGGCGGACGGTCGCGTCCTGCCCTACCTCGACATTCCGTTTCAGCACGCAAGCCCACGCGTCCTGAAAGCCATGCGCCGGCCCGCGCATCAGGAACGGACCCTGGAACGCATCCGGCGCTGGCGCGAGACATGCCCTGACCTCACGCTGCGGTCGACCTTCATCGTCGGTTTTCCCGGCGAGACCGAAGACGACTTTCAGCAGCTTCTGGACTGGCTGGAAGCGGCGGAACTCGACCGCGTCGGTTGTTTCAAGTATGAGCCGGTCGCCGGCGCGACGGCCAACGACCTGGCAGCACCGGTGCCCGAACCGGTCAAACAGGAGCGCTGGGACCGCTTCATGCAGACGCAAAAGGCGATCAGTGCCCGGCGCCTTGCCCGCAAGGTCGGTCATCAGATCGAAGTGATCGTCGACGAGGTCGACGAAGACGGCGCCTTCGCCCGGTCATGGGCGGATGCGCCGGAGATCGACGGCAGCGTGTTCCTGAACGGCGACACCGAGGTGACGCCGGGCGACATCGTGCAGGCGAAGGTCGAACACGCCGACGAATACGATCTCTGGGCGATCCGTGTCGACGACTGACGTCTAGGCCGACGGCGGCCGCAGCACATCGATGATGCGCCGCAGGTAGGTCCCCACCTCTTCCGGGTCGCGCAGGAAATAGCCGGCATCGGTGGGGCGCAGCGACGGCAGCACGACGACGCCGACGCCAAGGCGCCGGATCACCCGGAAGACATCCTCGTCCGTCCGGTCGTCGCCGATAAAGACGATACCTTCGACGGCAACGGCGCGTTCGCGCGCCCATTGCAGCACGGCGCGCCCCTTGTCCCATTCGATGTCGGGGCGGAACTCATGCACCTTCTTGCCACGCACCAGGCGAAGCGCCGGATACTGCGACAGCGCGGCCGACACCTTACGGTCGACAATCGCGACATCGGCGTCCGCGACCTGCCGGTAGTGCACCGCCACGGCCAGTTGCTTGCGTTCGATCAGCACGCCGGCGATCCCGCTGAGGTCGTCGCGCAGTTGGCGCTCGACCCGGTCGATGTCGGGCTGGATGGCGAGCGCCTGAGGATGCAGCTCGACAGGCTGGGCATCGACCTCGATCACCATGCCATGCTCGGCAATATGATCGACATCGAGGCCGGCGAGCTCGCGCAGGCTGTCAAGATCGCGGCCGCTGACGACGGCGACGGGACACAACGCCGCCAGGTCGTGCAGCAGTTCCCGCATCTCTGCCGACAGCACCGCGTCGGCGGGATGCGGCACGATCGGCGTCAACGTGCCGTCGTAGTCGAGACCCACGGCGATCCGGCCACGCCGCAGCCGTTGCGTCAGCTCATCGAGGTGGTCGAGCGCGGAAGGCAGTCCAAGAATTTGCGGCGCCGATTTGCCGTCGGACAGTTTCGACGGGCTCAGGGTTGCCAGAAAGTCACCGCTGCCATCGACATCGGTGTCATTGGCAACCAGCACCGTTCTGTCCGCAGTTGCCGACGCTTCCAGCAACACCGCCGCGCGATCCGGTCCAAGATAGTCGGGCGACCAGCCGTCGGCCGACGCGTCGGTCCGGCCCGCCACCGCGCCGACCGCAACACCGGCGCCCTGCGCGCGGCGCAGCCAGTCGATCACCGGCCCGTCCGTCGGTGTCGCATCGTCGATCAACACGAGATCGACGTCCTGCGCCGATAGCACTAGCGGGTGGGAAGACATCGGTCGGTCGGGCACGTTTCGTTGCGGCAGCAGGACATTGCGGTCAGGGCAGGCGCCGGCCGCGGGCCGCGCCAACAGGAAGTCTGTCGGATCAACCGCTAATGTTTCCTAAAGCGTCATCAGCACGCGGACGAGGCTGGGGTCGTCGGGCACACTGGCGCGCTCAAATCCCAGGTGGTCACACAACTGCAGCATGTTGGCATTCTCCCGCAGCACGTCGCCGAAGATTTCGCCGATGCCCCGATCGCGTGAATAGTCGATGATACGTTGCATCAGCATGGTGCCCAGTCCCTGCCCGGTCATGTCGCCGCGAACGATAATGGCGAACTCCGCTCTCTCATTGTCCGGGTCCGCGCCGATGCGAACGACGCCATAGATCTCCTTCGTGCCGGGAATGCCCGGATCGGTCAAGACCAGGGCCATCTCGCGGTCGTAGTCGATCTGCGTGAAGCGCGCGGCACGAACATGATCGAGGGTCTTCAAGGGAATGAAGAAGCGCAGCCGCACTTCTTCCGGCGTCAGTTTCGCGAACCCGTCCTGCAGCGGGTGTTCGTCTTCCGGCACGATCGGACGCAACAGGAACTGGCGTCCGTCCTTCGCCGTGATCATCTGTTCCGCATCCTTCGGATACGGCCGGATCGCCAGCCGCTGCGCCGCCGGCTGACCGTCCTCCGCAACGCGGATGCGGGCATCGAGCGCCATCACGCCATACGCATCGACCAGCAAGGGATTGATATCCAGTTCCTGTACCGTGCCGAGATCGACGATCATCTGCGAGATCTTCACCAGCGTCATGGCCAGCGCATCGAAGTTCACCGGCGCCGCGCCGCGCACCCCCTGCAACAGACGGTAAATGCGCGTGCGCGACATCAGCTCGCGCGCCAGATGCATGTTCAACGGCGGCAACGCCAGCGCCTTGTCGTCGACGACCTCGACCGCGGTACCGCCATGGCCGAACAGGATCGTCGGGCCGAACTGCGGGTCCTGCGACACACCGACGATGACCTCGAACGCCCCCGGGCGGTGGATCATCGGCTGCACGGCAAATCCGTCCAGGCGCGCCGCCGGCATGGCCTTGCGGATCGACTCGGTCATCGCTTCGGCGGCCTGTTGCGCCGCGGCCGGTCCCAGCAGGTCGAGCGCGACGCCGCCGACATCCGTCTTGTGCAACACATCGGGCGACAGGACTTTCAGCGCCACGGGCCCGCCGATCTCCGCGGCGAACGCAGCCGCCTCCCTCGGGTCGGCCGCCTTGTGCGTCGGCGGCACCGGAATGCCATAAGCGGCAAGCACCTGTTTCGCGTCCGGCTCCGAAAGCCATTCGGCGCCATCGTCAAGGGTTGCGGCAATCTGAGATTGCGCCAGTTTGACGTCCGGAACGAAATCTTCCGGCACCGAGGGCGGCGTCTCCATCAGTGCGGCCTGGGCGCGGCGGTAGTTCACGCCATGCATGAACGCGGCAACCGCCTGGGTCGGCGTGTCATAGGTCGGCACGCGATGTTCGGCGAACAACTGCCGCGCCGGCATCGCCGACGCCTCACCCATCCAGTTGGTGAACAGCACCGGGCGGCTGCGCCCGTCGATCGCACCGACCACCGCCTGTGCCGCATCGGTGGAAGAGGCCACCGCCACCGGACAGTTCAGCGCCAGGATCGCGTCGACACCCTTGTCCGCCGCCACCGCCTGCAGCGCGCCGCGGTACCGGTCGGGCGTGGCATCGCCAATGATGTCGACCGGGTTGCCGCGCGACCATGTCTCCGGCAGGACAGCGTCCAATGCCGCCAGGGTTTCCGGCGCCAGCGCCGCCAGCTCGCCCCCTTCCTCGACCAGAGCGTCGGTCGCCAGCACACCGACGCCACCGCCGTTGGTCACGATGGCCAACCGGTCGCCGGTCGGCGGGTCGATCATGGCCAGCGTCTCGGCCGCCGCAAACAGGTCTTCAAGCGTCAGCACCCGCAGGATGCCGGCTCGGCGAAACGCGGCGTCGTAGACCGCATCGACGCCGGCCAGAGCGCCGGTGTGCGAATGCGCCGCCTGCGCCCCTTCGGCGAAACGGCCCGCCTTCACGGCGATCACCGGCTTGCTGCGCGCCGCGGCACGGGCGGCGGACATGAATTTCCGCGTGTGGGTAATCGCCTCGATATAGAGCAGGATGGCGCGGGTGCCCGGGTCGTTGGCGAGATAGTCCAGCATGTCGCCGAAGTCGACATCGGCCATGTCGCCCATCGATACCAGATGCGAGAAGCCGATATTGCGGCTGCTGGCCCAGTCGATCACCGACGTCACCACGGCGCCGGACTGGGCAACGAACGCAAGCCGCCCGGTCTTCGGCATCAGGTGGGCGAAACTGGCGTTCAGCCCCATGCCCGGAATGACGATGCCCAGACAATTGGGACCGATAATGCGCAGCAGATGCGGCCGCGCCGCATCCAGCATCGCCTGCTGCAGTTCGGCGCCGGCGGCGTCCTTGCTTTCGCCGAACCCCGCGGTCACCACGACGGCCGCCTTGGTGCCGCGGGCGCCCAGTTCCGACACGATCCCCGGCACGGCTTCCGGCGGCGTGCAGATCACGGCCAGGTCCGGCACCACCGGCAGGCTGGCGATATCGGGGTAGGTCAGCACCCCCTCGATCGCGCGGTGCTTCGGGTTGACCGGCATGACCGGCCCGTCGAAACCGGACTTGAAAAGATTCCGCGCCAGGACCGCGCCGACGGACGAGGCCCGTTTGCTGGCGCCGATCAGCGCGACGGATTTCGGTTTGTAGAGATACTCAAGGTTACGGACTGTCATGACGCACCCGGACGAGGTTGCCTGAACGAAAGGCGCCGATATTCATGTGGAACATGGCAGACAATCGTTACAGCGCAACCATCGACCGGTCGCCGGACGGAAAAAAGTCTGGCCTTCGTTGGCAAGGGTCTGACGGTGCCAGGACGGCTCTGCGTCAGGCGGTCATGAGGAGCGCGCTGCCCGCCGCCGCCGCAACCAGTCCAACCACCCGGCCGGGCCAGATATGACCCGCGAACCGCACCGCCAGATTGCCGAGAACCAACAGCACGCCGGTCGACACCGCCATGCCGATGAAGAAGGCAAAGGCCCCGGTGACCGGCGCCTCGCTGCCATGGGCATAGCCATGCACCAGTGCCAGCGCGGCAACGCCCAGCGAAACGGCTGCACCCGGCAACAACTGCGGCCGCCAGAGCGTGCCGCCCAGGGCGAGGAGCGATGTGGCGATGGCCAGCTCGAGCCAGGGCAGCGGCGACAATTGGCCGCCGAACAGCGCACCAGCCACCAGGCCGACGACGAAAAGCACCGGCAGGCCCCATCGGCCGATGCCGCCGCGCAACGCCGCAAGCGTGCCGACCGCGACCATGGCCAGCAGATGATCGACACCGAAGATCGGATGCACGAGGCCGGCGAACAGCGAGGCACCGCCATCGGCGCTATGGGCCCAGGCCGGTGTCACGGCCAGGGCCGTGCCGATCGCCGCCAAAGGGAAGACAATCCGTCGCGAGACACTCATGAAACCACTCCTTCATTCTGCATCGCCGGCGGCAATGCGGGCATACGGTCGGTCAGACCGCCGGATTCGATGATGAACCGCGCGATGGTCTCGACGCCGTCACCGGCCTTGAGATTGGTGAACACATAGGGCCGGTCGCCGCGCATACGGTCGGTGTCGCTCGCCATCACCGTGAGATCGGCGCCGACCAGCGGTGCCAGATCTGTCTTGTTGATCACCAGCAGATCGGACCGCGTGATGCCCGGCCCGCCCTTGCGCGGGATCTTCTCGCCCGCCGCCACATCGATCACGTAGATCGTGAGGTCGGCAAGTTCCGGGCTGAAGGTCGCCGCGAGATTGTCGCCGCCGGACTCGATCAGACACAATTCGGCAGCCGGAAATTTCGTCCACATCTCATCGACGGCGACGAGGTTCATCGACGCGTCCTCACGGATCGCGGTGTGCGGGCAGCCGCCCGTCTCGACCCCGAGGATTCGCTCGGCCGGCAGCGCGCCCGCCCGGGTCAGGATCTGCTGATCCTCCTTGGTGTAGATGTCGTTGGTGATGACGAAGAGGTCGTAGACCTCACGCATATGCTTGCACAGCGCCTCGACCAGCGCGGTCTTGCCGGAGCCGACCGGCCCGCCGATGCCAACGCGCAGCGGGCCATGTCCGGCCCCGTTTCCGTTCATCGTCATGAGCGAAACAACCTCGTGTATTGCGTTTCATGTTGCAGGGAAGCCCAGTCGACCATCGCGGCGGCCGATCCGATGTCGGCCATGTCGGTCACCAGCGCCTCGGTGACGGTGTCGTCGACGGCCGCCTCCAGCGCGGCCGTTGCCAGTTGCCCGTCGGTTTGCCCCAGAGGCACCAGCCGCACGCCGGCACTGATCAGGTTGGCGACCGAAGACTGCAGGTAGAGCAGCAGCGCCGGTTCAACCGCGATGGCGTGCGCGGCACAGGTGATGGCCACCGCCACCGGCAGGCTCATCGTAATGCCCTGGTGCCGCAGCACGGCAACGGCCTGGTCCAGTCGCGGATGCGGCCAGACCCGCTGCACCGTTGCAATGAACGACCGGCCCTGGACATTGCTCTCCAGGGCGAACTCGCCGGTGCCGCGCAGGGCGGCGGCAAGTTCGGCAACCTCGATCAGCGCTGCCGGATCGTCCCACTCCAGCGCCGCCTGCCACGCGGCGACGAACAGCATCGCGTCGGTCCGGCCGCTGCCAAACCGCAGGTCGGCATCGAGCCAGTCGATCAGACTGTCGCGGTCATGCACCAAGCCGGCCTCGACAGCGTACTCGACCGCATGCGAATAGCTGTAGGCCCCAATCGGGAACGCCGGCGACAGCCAGCTCTGCAGCCGCATCATCGCCTGGGCGTCAATGCGCATGGCCGCCACCCGCGTGATGATCGTCGTCGTGACCGTGATGATGGTGATGGCCGTGCCCGCCGTGCGGATGGTCGCCATAGGCGCCGCCCTCGGGCTGGAACGGCGCCGACACTTCGGTGACCTCGCCGCCGAGGCCGCGCACCATGTCGGCAATCACATGATCCGGGCGAATGCGCAGCAGGTCGCCGTGGATTTCCGTCGGCAGATGGCGGTTGCCGAGATGCCAGGCGACGCGCATCCGCAAGTGATCGTCGCGGCATCGGATTTCCAGCAGCGGTTCGGCGGCCGCACTCACCATCAGCCAGCGGCCGTCGTCAAGCTGCAGACCGTCGCCATCGGCCATCGCGACCGCTTTCGGCAGGTCGAGCAGCACGGCCTCGCCGCCATCGGTCATCAGGCGGATGCGCCGCCGGTGCCGCGCGTCGAAGTCCAGCGTGACACCGTCGGCGGCCTCGTCAATCGGCCAGCCCTGCGCCGGTGCATGCAAGCGTGCGTGTCGCATCGCGGCCCCCTAGTACATGAAGTAGCGCTGTGCCATCGCCAGCACCTCAGCCGGTTCGCACGTCAGCAGCTTGCCGTCGGCGCGCACTTCGTAGGTCTCGGGATCGACATCGATCGACGGCAGCAGGTCGTTCAGCTGCATCGACCGCTTGCCGATCGACCGGGTGTCGGAGATCGGCAGGGTTTCCTTGGCCAACCCCAACGTGCCGCCGATGTCGCGTTCCACCGCCGCCTTGCTGACGAAGGTCACGGCGCTGTTCGTGCGCGAACCGCCATAAGCGGCGAACATCGGCCGCAGGTATTCCGGCTGTGGCGTCGGGATCGACGCGTTGGGATCGCCCATGATGGCCGCCGCGATGCTGCCCGACTTCAGGACCAGGCTGGGTTTCACGCCGAAGAAGGCCGGCGACCAGAGCACAAGGTCGGCGATCTTGCCGACCTCGATGGAGCCGATGTAGTCGGCGATGCCGTGGGTAATGGCCGGGTTGATGGTGTATTTCGCGATGTAGCGCCGGGCCCGCAGGTTGTCGTTGTCGCCGGTCTCGTCCGGCAGGCGGCCGAACTGCTTCTTCATCTTGTCGGCCGTCTGCCAGGTTCGGATCAGGACCTCGCCGACCCGGCCCATGGCCTGGCTGTCCGACGCGATGATCGAAAAGGCGCCGATGTCGTGCAGGATGTCCTCGGCCGCGATGGTCTCCTTGCGGATGCGGCTCTCGGCAAACGCGACGTCCTCGGGAATGCGCGGATCGAGATGATGGCAGACCATCAGCATGTCGAGATGTTCGTCGACCGTGTTGACCGTGTAGGGCCGCGTCGGGTTGGTCGACGATGGAATGACGTTCGCCTCGCCGCAGACCTTGATGATATCGGGCGCATGGCCGCCGCCGGCGCCCTCGGTATGAAAGGCGTGGATGGTGCGGCCCTTGAAGGCGGCGACGGTGTTTTCGACGAAACCCGACTCGTTCAGCGTGTCGGTGTGGATCATCACCTGGATGTCCATATCGTCGGCCACGCCCAGGCAGCAGTCGATCGCAGCCGGCGTGGTGCCCCAGTCCTCGTGCAGCTTCAAACCGCAGGCACCGGCCTCGATCTGTTCGACCAGCGCCGCCGGCTTGCTGGCATTGCCCTTGCCGACGATGCCGATGTTCATCGGGAAGGCATCGAACGACTGCAGCATGCGGCCGAGATGCCAGGCACCGGGCGTGCAGGTCGTTGCGTTGGTGCCGGTCGCCGGGCCGGTGCCGCCGCCGAGCATGGTGGTCACGCCGGAATAGAGGGCTTCATCGATCTGCTGTGGGCAGATGAAATGAATGTGGCAATCGAACCCGCCGGCGGTGACGATCTTGCCTTCGCCGGCAATCGCCTCGGTCGAAGGGCCGATGACGATGTCCACACCCGGCTGCACGTCGGGATTGCCGGCCTTGCCGATGGCGGCGATACGGCCATCTCTGATGCCGATGTCGGCCTTGATGACGCCCCAGTAGTCGAGGATCAGGGCGTTGGTGATGACCGTGTCGACGGCGCCGGCATCGCGTACGACCTGGGACTGGCCCATACCGTCGCGGATGACCTTGCCACCGCCGAATTTCACTTCCTCGCCGTAGATCGTGCGGTCTTCCTCGACCTCGATGATGATGTCGGTATCGGCCAGCCGCACTTTGTCACCGACGGTGGGGCCGTACATGTCGGCATAGGCCGCGCGAGAAATCTTTGCGGGCATCGCTCAGTTCCCTCCGTCGAGCGGCCCCATGACCGCCTGATTGAAGCCGTAGACCTCGCGCGTGCCGGCATAGGGCACCAGGGTGACGCTGCGGCTCTGCCCCGGTTCGAACCGAACCGCCGTGCCGGCGGCAATGTCGAGCCGCATGCCCCGCGCCGCCTCGCGGTCGAAGTCGAGCGCCGTATTGGTTTCGTAGAAGTGGTAGTGGCTGCCGACCTGCACCGGCCGGTCGCCGGTGTTCGCGACGGTCAAGGTCGTGGCATCGCGGTCGGCGTTCAGTTCGATCTCACCATCGGCAGGTATGATTTCACCCGGCTTCATGACGCACCTCAACGAATGGGGCTGTGAACGGTGACGAGCTTGGTCCCGTCGGGAAATGTCGCTTCGACCTGCACCTCGTGCAGCATGTCGGCGATGCCCTCCATGACCTGGTCGCGCGAGACGACCTTCGCGCCGTCGGCCATGAGGTCGGCGACACTGCGGCCATCGCGCGCACCTTCCATGACGAAGTCGCTGATCAGGGCGACGCTTTCGGGGTAGTTCAGCTTCACGCCCCGTTCGAGGCGATTGCGCGCCACCATGGCGGCAACGGCAATCATCAGCTTGTCCCGCTCTCGCGGTGTCAGGTTCATGTCTTTTCCTCGCCTTCCGTCAGCAGGCCCAGACGCGCGGCAGCGCCCGGCCCGGATCGCCCGTCTCATGCCAAAGAAAGCGCAACAGCCGCGTCACGCCGTCACGCAGGATCGCCGCGCTGTTGGCCAGCATGCGGCAGACCAGCAGGCCGGCGACCTCGCCAATGCCGATAAGGCAGGGATGGCCGATCAGCCGTTCGCGCAAATCGTCGATCAACGTCGGCGCCAGCGGCGCGGCGAAGATCAGCGTGGCAAGGGCGCGGGCATCGGCCAGCAGCGCGCGGCGGCCGATCAGCGCGGCCGCATCGCCGACGAGCCGGAAGCTGTCGGCCCAGATCAGCCGGCCATCCCGCCGCACCCGCCAGTTGTCGTAGATTTCGCATGTCGCAAGGTCTTCGCCATGCGCCTCACGGCCCAGCACCAACCAGTCCAACGCCAGCACGCGCGCATCGCCGTCGATGTCGATCTCCGTCCGCCGCCGAAGTCGCGCCCCATCGAACACAATGGTCTCCTGCGGCAGCCAGTTCAGCGCGGCGCCAGCACCGGCGGACAGGGACGTTTCAACACGCCCACAGCTGTCGATCGCCCGGTAAATGCGCTCGGCGGCCTGGGTCGTCCCCGTGATGGACGCGTGCGCGCCGGCCGACAGGCTGTAGCGCAGGCAGTCGCCGCCGGTGACGCCGCCGGCCGTGTTGAGGAACACTACTTCGGCCTGATCGGCGCCATCGACACGCGGAAACAAGGCGCGACAGGGGCTGCGCTGATAGAGGTCGCTCAATGCCGTCCCCCTGGCGGTCGCCTCAACGGCAACGCGCGCGGCGCCATCGACCCGCTGAAGGTCGCGGTCGCCGGTTGACCGCTCCACGCCGGACGTGAACCTAGACGGTGAGGTATCGGCGTACATCGCGCTCCACCATGTCGCTTGCCTGACCGGCCATCACCACCTCGCCGCGGTCCAAGACCGCGAAGATATCCGCCAGATCGCGGGCGAATTCGAAATACTGCTCGACCAGCACGATCGCCATGTCGCCGCGGTCGCGCAGCAGCGCGATCACCTGCTCGATGTCCTTGATGATCGAGGGCTGGATGCCTTCGGTCGGCTCATCCAGCACCAGCAGGCGCGGCCGCATCACCAGCGCCCGGGCGATGGCCAGTTGCTGTTGCTGACCGCCGGACAGGTCGCCGCCGCGCCGGCCCATCATCTCACGCAGGACCGGGAACAACTGGAACGTCTCGTCCGGCAGGCTGCGCGCGCTGCGCGGCAGCGCGGCAAAACCGGACTTCAGGTTCTCTTCCACGGTCAGCAGCGGAAACACCTCGCGCCCCTGCGGCACGTAGGCGATGCCGGCACGTGCCCGGCCGACCGACGCCAGCCGGGTAATGTCGCGCCCTTCGAACTGAATGCTGCCGCCGCGCACCGGCTGCTGGCCGACGATAGCGCGCAACAGGCTGGTCTTGCCGACACCGTTGCGCCCGAGCACGCAGGTGACCTTGCCCGGTTCGGCCGTCAGCGAGACCTGACGCAGCGCCTGACTGGCGCCGTAGAACAGGTCGATATCCTGCACCGCCAGCATCGTCAGCGCCCCAGGTAGACTTCGATGACGCGCTGGTCCTGCTGCACCATCTCCAGCGGGCCTTCCGACAGCACGGTACCTTCGTGCAGGACGGTGACTTTCACGCCGAGCGAACGGACGAACTCCATGTCGTGTTCCACGACAATGACCGACCGCGTCCCCGCGATGTCGCGCAACAGCTCGGCGGTGCGTTCCGTTTCGGCATCGGTCATACCGGCGACCGGTTCGTCGACCAGCAGCACATCGGGTTCCTGCATCAGCAGCATGCCGATCTCCAGCCACTGCTTCTGACCGTGCGAGAGCGAGCCCGCCAGATCGCCGGCCTGGTCGGCCAGACCGATTGTCTCCAGCGTTGCGGCGATGGCGTCCCGCTGCGCGGCGCCCAGCCGGGCGAACAGGGTCGCGATGACGCCGCGATCCATCTTCGCCGCCAGTTCCAGATTGTCGAAGACGCTATGGCTCTCGAACACCGTCGGCTTCTGGAACTTGCGGCCGATACCGAGATTGGCGATCTCCGCTTCGTCCAGCTTGGTCAGGTCAACGTTGCCGCCGAAGATGACATCGCCGGTGTCCGGCCGCGTCCTGCCGGTGATCACGTCCATCATCGTCGTCTTACCGGCACCGTTCGGGCCGATGATCGCCCGCATTTCACCGGAAGTAACGTAAAGGCTCAGGTCGTTGAGCGCCTTGAAACCATCGAAACTGACACTGACGCCGTCGAGATAGAGCACGGTGCCGTCGGCCGAAGGCGCGTCCTGCGGCGCCGATGGTTCGACCTCCATGGCGATGGCCGCTGCGTCAGTCATCGCCGCCACCCGCCGCGGTCGACGCCAGTCTTCGGCCGTTGCCTGGCGGCGCGTCCGAACCGCCACCCTTCAAACGCGCCACGATGGATGCCATCGACCCGACAATGCCCTTCGGCATGAACAGGGTGACGACAATGAACAGGGCACCGAGCGCGAACAGCCACAGGTCGGGAATGGCCGCGGTGAAATAGCTCTTCGCGAAGTTCACCACGACGGCGCCGAGCGCCGCGCCGAACAGCGTGCCGCGCCCGCCCAACGCGACCCAGACGACGATCTCGATCGAATTGGCCGGCGAGAACTCACTGGGATTGATGATACCGACCTGCGGCACATAAAGCGCGCCGGCGACGCCCGCCATCGCCGCCGAGACCGTGAAGACGAACAGCTTGTAGCGTTCGACCCGGTAGCCGAGAAAGCGGGTGCGGCTTTCCGCATCGCGGACGCCGATCAGCACCCGGCCCAGCTTCGACGAGACGATGAAGCGGGAGATCAGCAACCCCAGCATCAGCGCGATGCCGGATGCCGCGAAAATCGCCGCCCGCGTGCCGTCCGCCTGCAGGCTGAAGCCGAGGATGTCCTTGAAGTCGGTCAGCCCGTTGTTGCCGCCGAAGCCCATATCGTTGCGGAAAAAGGCGAGCAGCAGCGCGAAGGTCATCGCCTGGGTAATGATGGAGAGATAGACGCCGGTGACGCGCGAGCGGAAGGCCAGCCAACCGAAGACAAATGCCAACAGGCCCGGCGCCACCAAGACCATCAGCATGGCGAAGGCGAAGTTGTCGAAGCCATACCAGTACCAGGGCAGCTCCTGCCAGTTCAGGAACACCATGAAGTCGGGCAGTTCGGGATGACCGTAGACGCCGCGGTCGCCGATCTGGCGCATCAGGTACATGCCCATGGCATAGCCGCCGAGGGCGAAGAACGCGCCGTGGCCGAGGCTGAGGATGCCGCAGTAGCCCCAGATCAGATCGACCGAGACCGCCAGCAGTGCAAACGCCAGATACTTGCCGAGAAGCGTCACCAGATAGGTCGGCACGTGAACCGGCGATGTCTCGGCGACCATCAGGTTCAACACCGGGACCAATACGGTGGCGACGCCGACGACCGCCAGAAAGATGATGCTGCCCCGGTCCAACAGGCCGGTGCGGCCGCCCATGGCGTTCGATGACGGGAGGAACGTCACGCCTCAGGCCTCCACCGCGCGGCCCTTGAGGGCGAACAGCCCGCGCGGACGCTTCTGGATGAACAGGATCACCAGAACGAGAATCAGGATCTTGCCGAGCACCGCGCCGGCATAGGGTTCCAGGAATTTGTTCAGGATGCCGAGCGACATGGCACCGACCAGCGTGCCCCAGAGGTTTCCGACACCGCCGAAGACGACGACGAGGAAAGAGTCGATGATGTAGGACTGTCCGAGGTTGGGGCTGACGTTGTCGATCTGGCTCAGTGCGACGCCGGCAATACCGGCGATGGCCGAGCCGAGCCCGAAGGTCAGCGCATCGACCCAGTTGGAGCGGATGCCGACCGAGTTCGCCATCGGCCGGTTCTGCGTTACCGCGCGCATCTGCAACCCGAACGTCGTGCGCCGGATGATCACCGTCAGCAGGATGAACACCAGGGCGGCGAACACGATGATGGCGATGCGGTTGCTGGTCAGCACCAGACCGCTGGTGAGTTCGACCGACCCGCTCATCCACGACGGCGTGCCGACCTCGCGGTTGGTCGGCCCGAAGATCGTCCGCACCGACTGCTGCAGAACGAGGCTGATACCCCAGGTTGCCAGCAGGGTCTCCAGCGGCCGGCCGTAGAGATAGCGGATGACGCCGCGCTCCATGGCGATGCCAACCGCGCCCGACACCAGGAACGCGGCGGGTACGGCAACGAACAGCGAATAGTCGAAAGCGCCGGGAAACGACTGCCGGAAGACCTCCTGCACGACGAAGGTGGTGTAGGCGCCGAGCATGACCAGTTCGCCATGCGCCATATTGATGACGCCCATGACGCCGAAGGTAATGGCCAGGCCGATGGCGGCCAGCAGCAGTACCGACCCCAGCGAGAGGCCGTACCAGACGTTCTGCGCTGCGTCCCAGACCGCCAGCGACCGTTCGATATCGGCTATGGCACGGGTGGCCGCACCCTTCAGCGCGCCATCTGAGGCATCGCGGGCGCGGATCAGCCAGTCGAGCGCCTCGCGATTACCGCGCTCCGCTATCGCGTCGACCGCCGCAAGTTTGGCGTCCTCGTCGGCATCGCTGTTGAGCACGGCAGCGGCACGCGCCTGCTTCAGGGCATCCAGTATCGCGGCCTCGGTTTCCTCGGCGATAGCGGCATCGAGCGCCGGGATCGCGGCAGGGTCGCCGCTCTTGAAAACGGCATCTGCGGCTGTACGTCTGACACCGGGATCGTTGCTGCGGAGCTGAAGGCCACCGAGGGCGGCGCTGATCGCCCGACGCAGCTTGTTGTTGACGCGAACCTTGGCGACCTCGCGGCGCTTGGCTTCACCCGCCGCCGCGCCGGACAAGGCGTCGAACAGGAAAAAGTTGCGGCCGTCTTTCTCGCCGATGAAGACCTGGCCGTCGGACTTGCGCTGCAGCAGCAGACCATCGGCAAGGGCCTGCAACACCGGCGCGACCCGCATATCGCCGGTGGCGACGATTTCATCGATGGCTACCTGACGCTCGTTGAAGCCGCCATCGGCAAGCGCATCGATGCCGGCGCGCATCGCCGCGTCGTCTTGCGCCCGGGCCTGGTCGACCGATGCAAACGCGATCTGCATCACAATCGCCGGCACCAGCAGCAGCCACTTCATCGGTCGACCTCGTTACGCAGGAAATGTCTCAACGAATAACCGGCATCTCGTCGGTGCCGGCGCCGCGTGCCGGGGATGCGCGATACGCTGCACATCCCCGGCCCACGGGTCGGGTAACCGTGCGTCCTACGACGCCTGACCGCTGCACTTGCCGGTCTTGACGTTGAAGTTTCCGCAGTTGAGCGGCTTCCGCCAATCCGAGATCAGGTCCTTGGAGTCCGGCAGGAAGTCCGACCATTCGTCGCCGACCACCAGGCCCGGCGTCTGCCAGACGGTTTCGAACTGACCGTCGTCCTGGATCTCGCCGATCAGCACCGGCTTTGTGATGTGGTGGTTCGGCATCATTGCCGAATAGCCGCCCGACAGGTTCGGCACCGAAACGCCGATGATGGCATCGATGACTTCATCCGGCGCCGTGGTACCGGCCTTCTCCACCGCCTTCAGCCACATGTTGAAGCCGATGTAGTGCGCCTCCATCGGATCGTTGGTGACGCGCTTGTCGTCCCCGGTGAAGGCATGCCACTGCTCGATAAAGGCTTCGTTGGCCTCGCTGTCGACCGACATAAAGTAGTTCCAGGCGGCCAGATGGCCGACCAGCGGACCGGTGTCGATGCCGGCCAGTTCTTCCTCGCCGACCGAGAAGGCAACGACGGGAATGTCTTCCGCCTTGATGCCCTGGTTGGCCAGCTCCTTGTAGAACGGCACATTGGCATCGCCGTTGATGGTCGACACCACGGCGGTCTTCTTACCCGCGGAACCGAACTTCTTCACTTCCGACACGATCGACTGCCAGTCGGAATGACCGAACGGCGTGTAGTTGATCATGATGTCTTCCGCCGGCACGCCCTTTGCCTTCAGATAGGTCTCCAGGATCTTGTTGGTCGTGCGCGGGTAGACATAGTCGGTGCCGGCCAGCACCCAGCGTTCCACGCCTTCGCTCTCCATCAGGTAATCGACGGCCGGGATCGCCTGCTGGTTCGGCGCGGCGCCGGTGTAGAAGACGTTGCGGGAACTCTCTTCGCCCTCGTACTGCACCGGATAGAACAGCAGGCTGTTCAGTTCCTCGAATACCGGCAGGACGGACTTGCGCGACACCGAGGTCCAGCAGCCGAATACGGCGGCGACCTTCTGCACCTCGATCAGTTCACGCGCCTTTTCGGCGAACAACGGCCAGTCCGAAGCGGGATCGACGACGACCGGCTCCAGCTTTTTGCCCAGCAGGCCGCCCTTCTTGTTCTGCTCTTCAATCAGCATCAACATCGCGTCTTTCAGCGTTGTCTCGCTGATCGCCATCGTGCCCGACAGCGAATGCAGGATGCCGACCTTGATGGTGTCATCCGCCGCCATTGCCGCCGGTGCGCCGAGGGACAGCCCCGTCGCCAGTCCGGCTGCCGCCAGGACTTTCATCGCTTTACGTCTATCGATCATGTAGTTCGCCTCCGTGCGAGGGTTCGTGTTTTGCACCGTCCATGGTTAAGGCAAGGACTGTGCCAGCCCCGGTTGCACGGTCTGGAGGATCGGTAAGCGGCTGATTTATTGTGGATTTCGTCAACGAACCCGCGTCGGCGCGAAACCGATCACGGCCCAACCCCAAACGGCTAAATGCTTATTTGTTAATCACACCACGTCGGGCGCCCAATAAATGGGCAGGTTTATGAAGCTGAAACGCGCAAGCAGCAGGCGCTTGCCAAAAGGACAGGCAGTCGCTACCACCGAAACGAAGGCTTCGGCCTTCCGTGCGAGGCCGTTTTGCACCAGCGGTCTCGGGGCGCCGCGGTCGCATGGCCGCGGCGTCTTCGGTTAGCCGTTCTCGGAAATCGGATCTATGGCCGACGCGCTAGCCAGCGCCACGGTCATCCGCGTCGGCGATCAGGTCCTTCAGTTCCCGCAACAACGCACGTCGCCGCTCGTCGTCCGGGATGCGCTGGAGCGTCTGCGACAAGGCGAGAATGAAAGCCGCATAGTCGTTATGCCAGTCGGTGCGCCCGATCTGGTCGCTCCGCACGCGTGGCGTGGTCAGTGTGTGCGCCGGCGCCCCTTCGAGACGCAGGGAAAACGTCTCGTCCAGTTGCGGCACCGCAATAGCGTCGGCCCGGCAGCCGCGGTCGACGAGGTGCCGGCGAAACGCGTCGAAGGCCGCCGGCTCGCCGTGCGTCAGAAAAATCGTCTGCGACACCGGCAACCGTTCGCACACCCAGTCCACCAGTTCATTCTGATCCGCATGGGCGGAATAGGTGTCGATGGCACGAATGCGCGCTTTCACGGCGACTTCGTCGCCCTGAATGCGCACCGATTTCGCGCCGTCGCGGATCACCTGGCCGAGCGTGCCCGGCGCCTGATAGCCGACGAACAACACCGTCGCATCGCTCCGCCACAGGTTGTTCTTCAAATGGTGACGGATGCGGCCAGCTTCGCACATGCCGCTGGCGGCCATGATGATCGCGCCCGACCGGATCTTCTCCAGCTGCCGGCTTTGATCCGCGGCATGCAGGAATGTGAAGTGGTGGTGATAAAAGACCTCACCGCGCTGCCTCACGTCGTGCAGCGCGCCGGCATGTTGCTCGAACACTTCGGTGGCTTTGATGGCCAGCGGCGAATTCAGATAGACCGGTGCTGGCGGAATGGCTTTCTCGCGAAACAGTTCACCGATGTCGTAGAGCAGTTCCTGGGTCCGCTCGACCGCGAAGACAGGGATGATCAGGTTGCCGCCGGCCTTCATTGCCGCGACGATTTCGCGCCGCAGGATGTCGCGGCGCCGGTCCGGCGGCAGGTCGTCGCGATCGCGGTCGCCGTACGTGCTCTCGACGACGAGATAGTCGACATCCCGCGGCGCATGCGGATCCTGGTGAAACGCTTTCTCCTCGGGCCCGAGATCGCCGGAAAACAGCAACCGCAGCGGCCGTCCGCCGGTCTCCGCGGCTTCGACCTCGACCTCAATCGACGCCGCGCCAAGTATATGGCCGGCATTCCACAAGCGTGCCCGCACGCCGGTGCCGGGCGCGAACCAGTCGTTCAGGGAATGGACCTCAACCTGATCGAGACAGGCGATGGCATCCGCCTTGGTGTAGATCGGCCGAACCGCCTTGCGCCCGCGCCGCTCATTACGGCGGTTCAACCGCTCGACCTCGAATTCCTGGATATGGCCGCTGTCCGGCAGCATGAAAGCGAGCAGGTCGCGGGTCGGCTCGGTGCAGTAGACCGGCCCGCGATAGCCCGCCGCATGGAGCTTCGGGATCAGTCCGCTGTGATCGATGTGGGCATGGGTGACCAGTACGAAGTCGATCGCCGACACATCGAACGGAAACGGCTGGTAGTTCAGTTCGCGGATCGTCTTGGTGCCCTGGAACAAACCGCAGTCGACCAGAAACTGGCCGCCGGCATGGGCAACGCGATAGCACGAGCCGGTCACCGTGCCGGCCGCACCGTGGAAGGTCAGTTGCGGATCGGGGTTGCTCATCACACGTCCATCTGTCCGCCTTGCCGCATCGCCGGGAGATCGGCCACGTCTTCGGTCGTTGACGCCCGGTCAGCCGGCGTCGGCGACGATCGCCTCCGTCGTGCTGAGATAGAGGTCGAGCCGACACAACAGGTCGTTCTCGACCGTGAAGAACTTGCCGTTGCTCATTTCGATCACCCGGCCGTCGGTATGGTCCAGCCGGACATCGAACCACGCGGCGACACGCTGCTGAGCCTCGTCCACGACCCAGTTGAAGTTGCCGTGCCACATGGCTTCATAGTCGACGAACGCCTGCGCGAACATCGGACGGATTGCCGCGTCCCGGCCACTGAAGCGGTCCCCGGCCGGATAGACCGTGAACACGCAGTCGGGCGCCAAAGCCGACATGGTGCCCGCCAGGTCCTTGCGGTCCATCGCGGCGAAATACTGGTCCTGGATCAGCGAAATCAGGCCGGCGCGGTCGAGCATCCGGGGCCCTCCTGGCAGTGGCCGTGCATTGACGGCGCGGTGGAATTCCAACGATCATGCATCGTCGTATGACCACGCCTGCGATTCAACCAGCAACACCCGCCAGCCAGAGCAGTCCCGTTGAGTAGCGTCGACCCCATTACCGTTTCCGTCATCCAGCATCGTCTGTTTGCCATCGTCGAAGAGATGGGCGAGGCGATGCTGCGCACGGCCTATTCGCAGATCCTGAATTCGAGCCGCGACTTCTCGGCCGCCATCTGCGGCACCGACGGCCGACTGATCGCTCAGGCCGAACACATTCCGGTGCATGTCGGCGCCCTGCCCTGGGCCGTCCGGGCAATCAATGATTTCTTTGGCGATGACGTTCACCCGGGCGATGTCTTCCTGCTGAACGATCCCTACCACGGCGGCAGTCACCTGCCCGACCTGACCGCCATCGTCCCGGTGTTCGACGACAGTCGCCTGCTGTTCTGGACGGTGAACCGCGCACACCACTCCGATATCGGCGGGGCGACGCACGGTGCCTACAACGCCGCCGCCAGCGAGATCTGGCAGGAGGGGCTGCGCATCCCGCCGCTGCGGCTCTACGAGCGCGGCGCCGTGCGGGCGGACCTGATGCAGATGTTGAGCGCCAACGTGCGCCAGCCGCGTGAGTTCGAGGGCGATCTCGCCGCACAGATCGGTTCGGTCCGGCTCGGCGAACGGCGGCTGGAAACACTGATGGCGGAGTTCGGCGCGCCGGTGATCGCGCGGTCGGTCGACATCATTCTCGACGCCGCGGAGGTTCAGGCGCGCCGCGTCATCGACACCTGGCGCGACGGCACCTACATCGGCGAAGCGTTGCTGGACGACGATGGGCGCGGCCACGACGACATTGCCATCCGCGCCAAGGTCACCGTGACCGGCGACAGTCTGGATGTCGACCTGAGCGCCTCCGACGATCAGGTCGACAGTTTCGTCAATTCCTCACACGCCAACATGCAGTCCGCCGTGGCGATGGCGTTGGCGTTCCTGCTCGACCCGGATATTCCGAAGAACGACGGATCGCTGCGGCCGCTGAACATCGTCGCCCGCGAAGGCAGCGTCGTCTGGGCCAGCCCGGGCGCGCCGGTCACGCTGTCGACCAGCCATTGCGCGCAAGAGGTGATCGAGGCCGTGGTCAAGGCACTGGCACCGGCCTGCCCGGACCGCGCCATGGCCGGCTGGGGCCGACGCTTCCGCATCGCCATCAAGGGCGAGGATCCGCGCAGCGGCAAGCCGTTCATCTGGCACCTGTTTCACGCGCGGCCCGGCGGCGGCGCGTCGCCCGGCGGCGATGGCTGGCACGGCGTCGGCGAATGGCACTCGACCGGCGGGCTGAAGTTCGGTTCCGTCGAAGTCGCGGAAGTCCGGTTTCCGCTGTTCTTTGCACGGCACGAGTTCCGGCCGAATTCCGGCGGCAACGGCCGCTATGTCGGCGGTGCCGGCGTCGACCTCGACCTTGTCGTCGAGACCGCCGGCCCATGTCGGGCAAACACCGCCGGCGACGGCGCCCGGCATGGTGCCTGCGGCCTGCTCGGCGGCGAGGACGGCGCACCGCACCATTACGTCATGCATGCGCCCGGACATCGCGCACGCATCCTGCCGACAAAACAGGAAGGCATCGACGTGCCCGCGGGCACCCGTTTCGAGGTCCACTCCGGCGGCGGCGGCGGCTGGGGTCCGCCCGAGGAGCGCATGCGGGAGGCGCGCAAACGGGACCGCTCGAACGGCGTCGTCACGCGCCGCGACCAAAGCGGCAAGCGGCAGCGGGACGAATCATGACCCGCTACCGCATCGGCATCGACGTCGGCGGCACCTTCACCGACCTGGTCGCCGTCGACACCGATGGGCACGTCGTGCTGGCCAAATCGGCATCGACGCCGGAAGACCAGTCGGTCGGCGTGCTCGCCGGACTGGGGGAACTCGCGGCGACGCTCGGTCTCGATCTGGCGACGCTGCTCAGTCGGACGGAGCGGATCGTGCACGGCACCACCGTTGCGACCAACGCCTTGCTGGAACGGAAGGGGGCCAAGGTCGGCCTGCTGACCACCGAAGGCCATCGCGATGTGCTGGAGATGCGCGAGGGCCTGAAGCCGGACCGCTACAACCTGCGCCTGCCGAGGCCGGAACCGCTCGTGCCCCGGCGCCTGCGTCTTGGCGTGCGTGAGCGCATCAAGGCCGACGGGCAGGTTGCCGTGCCGCTCGACGACACCTCGCTCGACGACGCCATCGAAAAGCTGCGGCGCGCCAAGGTGACCTCGGTCGCGGTGTGCTATCTGCATGCCTACCGCGACAATCGGCACGAGGTGGCAACGCGGGAGGCCATCGCCAGGGCACTGCCGGACGTCTATGTCAGCCTGTCCTCCGAAGTCTTCCCGCAGATCAAGGAGTACGAGCGCGTTTCGACCACTGTCGTGAATGCCTACGTCGGCCCGATCCTGCGCCACTACCTCGCCCGCCTCGAAGCGCGGCTGCAGGACGCCGGCTATGAGGGGCCGGTGCTGATCATCCTGTCACACGGCGGCATCGCGCCGGTTGTCGAAGCCATCCGCCTTGCCGCCGGCACGGTGCTGTCCGGCCCGGCCGGCGGGGTCGCCGGGGCGGCACATGCGGCAAGCATGCTCGGCACGGGCGACCTGATCCCGTTCGACATGGGCGGCACGTCGAGCGACATCTCACTGATCGTCGATGGACGGGCGACGCTGTCGGCAGATCGCGGCATCGCGAACGAGCGCATCGCGCTCTCCAGCCTCGACATCGTCACCCTGGGGGCCGGCGGCGGGTCTATCGCCCGCATCGATACGGGCGGGCTGTTGCAGGTCGGCCCGGAGAGCGCTGGCGCACAACCGGGCCCGGCCTGCTACGGCCGTGGCGGCACCGAACCGACCGTGACCGATGCGAGTGTCGTGCTGGGCTACCTCGACCCGCAGAACTTCGTTGGCGGCCGCGCCCGCCTCGATGCCGACGCGGCGACACAGGCGGTGTCGCGGATCGCCGACCGGCTCGACATCGACGTCACGCAAGCGGCCGAAGGTATCCACCGTGTCGTCAACACACAGATGACCGAGGGCATCCGCCTCGCGACAGTCCGGCGCGGCGTCGATCCGCGGCGGTTTGCGCTGCTCGCGTTCGGCGGTGCCGCCGGGCTGCACGCGACCGACCTTGCCCGGCAACTGAACATCGGGCGCGTCATCGTGCCGCGCGTCGCGTCGGTCCTGTCGGCCTGGGGCATGCTGGCGACCGAGCTGCGTTTCGAGGTCATGCGCACCCATATCGGCGACACGGCGAGCCTGGACGCCGACGCCCTGCGGCGCACGTTCGACGACATGGAAGACGAGGGCCGGCGGCGGCTGGCCGAATGGTTCGACGGGCCGATCCGCACCATGCGTCTGGCCGACATGCGCTATGGCGAGCAGATCTTCGAAATCGACGTGCCGCTCGACGGTATCGACTTCGCCGCGCCGGACGTGCTGGACAGGATCAAGGCGGCGTTCGAGCAGCGGCACGAGGAACTCTATACCTACAGCCTGCCGGAGCAGCAGCCGGTGCTGGTGAACGCCCGCATCGCGACGGTCGGCGATCTGCCGGCCCTGCCGCAGGAACCGTTGGCGCCGGCCGGCGACGACGCCGCACCGGTCGACCATCGGCGGGTGTACCTGGGTGGCTGGCACGACGTGCCGGTGTTCGCCTTCGACGCACTGTCGGCCAACCAGGCGCTGAGCGGTCCCGCTATTGTCGAGTCGGCGACGACGACGGTGCTGCTGCGCTCTGGTGACGAGGCAATGGCGACACCGCACCGATGGCTTGACGTCACCGTCGGCGACTAATCGCGGCGCGCTAACGCTTACCCTCGATCACGATCTCCAGCAACGCGGGCTGGCCGGCGGCAAATGCCTGTTCGATCGCCGGCCCGACATCGGCCGGCTTTTCAATCAGACGCGCGTCGAGCCCCATGCCGCGCGCCATGTCGACGAAACCCAGGTGCGGCGCGCCGAGATCCATGTGCGGATAAGGCTGGTTCGACATCGCCTCGCCGTCCTCGACGCCGAAGCGCTGCCGATAGGTGTCGAGATTGTGCTTCAACACGCGATACTCACGGTTCGCCAGGATCACGAACACGATCGGCAGCTTGTGATGCGCGGCCGACCACAGCGCCTGGATGCTGTACATCGCCGAACCATCGCCGGAGATCGCAATCACCGGGCGGTCCGGCATCGCGACCTGGACACCGATAGCGCCGGCCACACCCTGCCCGATGCCGCCGCCACGGCCGCTGAAGTAATCGCCGGGGCCGGAGAACGCGAAGGTGCTGGCAAGGTCGAGGTTCGCGGTAATGGCTTCCTCGACGACGACGGCGTTGGCCGGCAGCGCGCCCTGGATTTCCGCCATGACCCGCGGCATCGACATCGGATCGCGGTCCCAGGCCCGCTGCGCCCGCTGCCGATACGCCTCCACCATGGCTGCCTTTTCCGCCTGCAGCGCGGCGTTCCGGGTCTGGACGCGCTGCCGGTCGGCGTCGCTCGCTGCAGCGTCGACCCCGTCGGCCAACTGCGACAGCGTCATGGCAACATCGCCAACCAGTCCGACATCGAGTGGATAGTTGAACGCCAGCCGCTGCTGCGCGGCTTCGATCTGCACGACGCCGGCGCCGTCTGGAAACGGACTGCCGTCGGAAAACCAGACCTCCTCGAAGAACGGGCCGCCAATGAGCATCACAAGGTCGGCGTCCGCCAGCACACGGCGGATCGCCGCCGCGTCGAACGGCATCGAGGCCCGCGCATTGGCGTGATCGGTCGGGTAGCAGGCCTGCGCATGCAGCCCCTCCTGCCACAGGGTCGCACCCGTGCGCTCGGCCAGCGCGACGAGTGCCGCGGCGCCACCTGAGCGCGCGACATCGTCGCCGACGACGAAGACCGGCCGCTCCGCCCGCAACAATCGCGACACGACGTCAGCCACGCCTTCGGCCGCCGCCGCCGGTGCACGGTGCAGCGTGCCGGCGGCTGCCGCGGCGATATCCGTCTCCTGCTCCATCACGTCGATCGGCAGCGACACGAACACCGGACCGCACGGCGGGTCGCTGGCGATCTTGAAGGCTCGGCGCATCAGCGCGGACATCTCGTCCGCCCGCTCGGCCTGGGCGCTCCATTTGGTGACCGGCGCCGCCATGCCGACGAGGTCATGGCTCAGCAGCGGCTCGCGCAGGCGCATGCGGGTGTCCTGCTGTCCGGCCGTGATCACCATGGGGGAGTTCGCCTTCAGCGCGCTGTAGGCCATGCCGAGGCCGTTGCCCAGGCCGGGCGCAACATGCAGGTTGACCACCGGCGTCTTGCCGCTGGCCTGGGCGTAGTAGCTCGCCGCGCCCACGGCGATACCTTCGTGCAGCGCGACGATGTAATCGATCTGCGGATAGTCCGGCAGGCTGTTGATCAGCGGGCTCTCTGTCGTCCCCGGGTTCCCGAAGATCCGATCCACCCCATGGGCCACAAGGCTGTCCATGAAGACCTGACGTCCACGCATGTCGCTTCCCCTTTTGTCGTTGCACGCATTGTTGTTTCGCTCAGCGGCATCATACCCGGATCGGCACCGGTGCGGGATGGCCGCGGCACGCCGGGCAAATAAAATGAACCAAATGGTTGACTATTGAAGGCGCGGCCGTATATTGAACCACATGGTTCAGCATTCAGCGAACGATCTCGACGCCGTCTTCTCCGCCCTGGGCGACCCGACCCGGCGCGCCATCCTGGCGACGCTGATGCTCGGCGACGCCAAGGTGTCGGATCTGGCCGGCCCCACGGCGATGAGCCTGACCGGCCTCGCCAAGCACGTGAAGGTACTGGCCGATGCCGGCCTGATTACGCATGAGAAGCGGGGCCGCGAGAGGATCTGCCGGCTGGAACCGAAGACCATGCAGCAGGCGGCGGACTGGATTGAGCAATACCGCCGGTTCTGGGAAGACCAGCTGGACCGGCTGGCCGCATTCCTGGAAGACGAACAGGCAGCCGAGGCGAACAACGATGAACAGTCCTGATACGACGACACAGGCGACAGAGGCGCTCACCGAGGTCACGGTCACACGATTCATCGCGGCGCACCCGCGTGCCGTGTTCGATGCCTGGGTCGATCCGGCCAAGATCGTGCGCTGGTGGGCCGGCGACGGGCGCGCGGTCGACGTGAAACAGCTCCAGCCCTGGGCCGGCGGCGCCTGGCGCTTTGCCTTTACCACGCCGGCAGGCCGCTATTTCGAGATGTCCGGGCGCTACCGGGACTTCGAACCGCCACGCCGCCTGTCATTCACCTGGACCTCGATCACCGATGCGCAGATCAGTGCCGAGACGATGGTGCTGGTCGACATACAAGGTAACGGCGACGGCTGCGACGTGACGGTCAGGCATTGCCTGCCGGCCGGCACGCCGGAGCTGCTGACAGTGAGAACGGGATGGGAAGCCTCGACCCTTCGCCTGCGCAAGCTGACGCAGGCGCGCTGGGCCGAGCCCTTGGAGGAGATGATGAAATGACCGATCTGCACGACGTACGGTTTCCCGGCGAAAGCGATGGCTACCGGCAGGCGCGCGACGCCCTGCTGCGCGAAGAACTGAACCTGCGCGACCAGGCGGAACGCCTTGCGCAGTTGCGCCGCGACCTGCCGCTCGGCGGCCAGGCGCGGGAGGACTACGTCTTCGCCGATGCCGGAATGACGCAGGGTGCGCCCGTGCACCTGAGCGAACTGTTCGCCGAAGGCAAGGACACGCTACTGCTCTACGGCCTGATGTACGGCACCGACGCCGACGCCCCGTGTCCGATGTGCTCCGCTTTCCTCGATAGTCTGGACGGCAATGCGCCTCACATTACGCAACGGGCCAATCTTGCCGTCGTCGCCCGCGCGCCGGTCGAAAAACTCCGGCAACTGGCGGCCGACCGCGGCTGGCGGCAACTTCGGCTGCTGTCGTCGCGCGACAACGACTACGGCCGCGACTATCACACCGAAGGGCCGGACGGCGACCAGTGGCCGATCCTGCATGTCTTCAAGAAGACCGCCGATGGCGTTTTCCACACCTACGCCTCGGAAGTGTTCTATGCCGGTGGCGACGACCGGCCGTTCGACCCCCGGCACATGGACCCGATGTGGGGCTTATGGCATCTGCTCGACGTAACGCCTGCCGGCCGGGGCAACTGGTACCCAAGCCTGTCCTACGATCAGGACCGATAAGTCGCGACATGTCCGACATCCTGATGGCCGGCGGCTGTGCCTGCGGCGCGGTGCGATACGAAATCTACGACGCGCCGGAATTCATGATGCACTGCCAGTGCCGTACCTGTCAGCGCGGCAGCGGCACCGGCCACAGCTCGATCCTGATGGTGTCGGCATCCGCCTTTCATCTCACCGGCAATCTGCAGCGCTACCGCAGCACCGCCGACAGCGGGGCGCGGACGACCCGGGGTTTCTGTCCTAACTGCGGCTGCCCGATCGTGAACGAAACCAGCCGCTTCCCCGATAATCGATACATCCATGCCGCGAGCCTGGATGAACCGGACAAGTTCGCGCCGACCATGGTGGTCTGGCAGAGTGCCGGGCAGCATTGGGACCATATCGATCCCGCGCTGCGGGACATCCAACAGGGTTAACGGCGGCGGCGCTTTTGCCCGCAACGGCCTGGAATTCAACCCGCCTTATGGTTAACGGCCGCAGGGTCCGGCTGTCCCGACCGAGCGGCCCGTCGCGTCAACCTTTCATCAAGCCTTGCTGCGCGAGGATGGCACTTTAGAGATGTCTAATTTTGCCATCCCGCAGGTGCCAGCATGGCCGCCGACCCGGAGACCGACGATAAGGCAACAGCGCCGCCGCGTGTGCTGTTCGTCGACGATGAGATCAACGTCCTACAGGCGCTGAAACGGCAGTTGAAGCGGCGGCAGTCGGACTGGTCGCTTGCGTTCGAGTCCAGTCCGGCAGAGGCGCTGGCGCAGGTGCAGCGTGCCCCGCCGGACGTCGTGGTGTCGGACCTATCGATGCCGGGGATGAATGGCCTGGATCTCGTACGCGCCATGCGGGACGCCGCGCCGGAGACCCGGTTCATCATGCTGACCGGCACGGCCGACCTGCAATCGGCAGCCGATGCCATCAACGTGCTGCGCGTCTTCCGCTTCTACACCAAACCCTGCCCCGCCGACGTCCTGATCGAGGGCATCGAGGCGGCGCTGGCCGACGCGCGACCGGACCTGTCGCCCTTGCCGGATGCGCAGGTTCCCAGGATTACCGAGAGCCTCGGCGCCGCGGTCCTGAACCAGCTCGCAATCGGCGTTCTGGTGGTCGACCGCAAAGGCCATCTGGTATTCGCCAACCGACGCGGCAGTCTGATCCTGGCCGGGGCGGACGGCCTGTTCCTGGCGCCAGACGGCACCTGCCGTGCATCGGACCGCCGCGCGAACCAGCGGCTGCGGGGTCTGATCGACGACACCATTTCTCAAGCCGGCGAAGCGGAAGAGGATACCGGGATCATCGCCCTCAGCCGGCGAAACGAACAGCGCGCCTATACCGTCCTGGTGGTGCCCTTGTCAGTACCCGGGAGCGCCCCGCTATCGGCCCTGTTCGTCACCGACCCGGCAGACGTGCAACTGCCCTCCCAGGAAAACCTGTCCGACCTTTACGATCTGTCGCGCGCCGAGGCCGGCTTGGTCTACGAACTCGCTCGCGGCGAACGGCTCGAGGCGGCGGCAAAGGCCGTCGGCGTGACCCTGTCGACGGCGCGGACCTACCTGAAATCGGTGTTTTCAAAGACGGACACGAACCGACAGTCCGATCTGATCAAGCTGGTGCTGTGCTCCGCGCCGGCCGTGGGGCGATGATTTTTTCTCTCCACCCTCCCCAATTGGGGACTGTTGGGCGGGTCGCCCGCCTTTAGCTTCTGCGTACACCGGGCCTGAAAACAGGTCCGTTTCGACGAACCCGGATTAGCAATCGCTTTGGAGATCCACGATGAAGGGTGTCATTTTCACCGAGTTTCTCGACATGGTTGACGACGTCTTCTCTCTGGAAATGACCGAGAAGATCATCGCGCAGTGCGATCTGCCATCCGGCGGTTCGTACACGGCAACCGGTACCTACGACTACAGCGAGATCGTTCGCCTGGTCACGGCGCTGCACAAGGAAACCGACATGCCGGTGCAGGACCTGTGCAAGACCTACGGCGCACACCTGTTCTCGCGCTTCACCTCACTGTACCCGCAGTTCTTCAACGACGACGACACCGCGTTTTCGTTCATCGAGCGGGTGGAGAACTACATCCACGCCGAAGTGCTGAAGCTCTATCCCGACGCCAAGGTTCCGTCGATCAGCTGCAACCGGTTGTCCGACGACCAGATGGAGGTCACCTACCGGTCGCATCGCTGTCTGGCGCCGGTATGTCACGGCCTGATCCTCGGTTGCTTCTCCCATTTCTCCGAGCAGGTGACGGTCGAGGAGGAAGATCTCAGCGACGGTCGTGAGGGGCACATGCGCTTCGTCCTGACCCGCGCCAAGGTGAACTGATGTCGGACAACCTGTACAAACAGCGCGCCGAACGCGAGCGCGCGGCCCGTAAGGCGGCCGAGGAATTGCTGGAGGCGAAGAGTTCCGAACTGTTCGCGACCAACAAGCAGCTCAAGGAAAGCGCCGCCGCCCTGCTGACCAAGACGAGCGAGATGAACGTGGTGCTCGACCGCACGGTCGCCGGCATCCTGATGGTCGATGGCGAACGAAACATTCAGATCGCAAACCCCGCCGCCTGCATCATGTTCGGTGCCGACGCACCTGCCGACCTGATCGGCAAGCCCGTCGCCGACCTGTTCAAGGCGGAGCAGGCGGATGAGGTCGCCGCGATCGAGGCCGCAGCGGGCGACGGCAAGGATGCGCTGAAGGATCAAAGCACCCGGGAGTTCGAGGCCGCCCGGCTTGATGGCGGAACGTTGCCGGTGGAAGTCGCCGTGGCAGCGACGGAGCTCAACGACGAGCGGCGCACGGTGTGGATCTGCCGCGACCTGACCCGCCGCAAGCAGGCCGAAGCCGAACGCGCCGAGCTCGAACGCGAACTGCGGCACGCCCAGAAACTCGACAGCCTCGGCACGTTGGCCAGCGGCATCGCGCATGAGATCAACACGCCGGTCCAGTATGTCAGCGACAATGTCCGCTTCCTGAATGAGACGTTCGACGACCTGCTGGACCTGATCAAGCAGTATCGCGGCCTGGTGACGGCGTGCGCCGACGGTGCACCTTCGGCGGACATCGTTCAGTCGGTGCGCGACAAGGAGGACGAGTGCGACCTCGACTTCCTGTTCGAGGAAACGCCCGGGGCTATCGAGCAGACCCTGAACGGCCTGCAGCAGATCAGCAAGATCGTCACCGCGATCAAGGAATTCTCACACCCCGGCACGACGGAAAAGACGGCCGTCGACCTGAACGAGGCAATCGAGACAACGCTGACCGTCAGCCGCAATCAGTGGAAGTACATCGCCGAGGCGGAAACCGATCTGGCCGCCGGCATGCCGCCGGTGATGTGCCATCCCAGCGACTTCAACCAGGTCATCCTGAACCTGATCGTCAACGCGGCCCACGCCATCGAGGCACACCTGCCGGACGGCGAGCTCGGCCGCATCAAGGTCAGCACCCGGCTGGAGAACGGTCAGGTTCGCATCGACATCGCCGACAATGGCGGTGGCATTCCGGCAGAGCATGCCGAGCGCATCTTCGACCCGTTCTTCACCACCAAGGGCGTCGGCAAGGGCACCGGCCAGGGTCTGGCGATCGCCCACAACTTCATCGTCAACAAGCACGGCGGCGACCTGCGCTTCGACACCGAAGTCGGCAAAGGCACGACCTTCACGATCCTGCTGCCGGTCGGCGCCAAGGACAGCGAGCAGGAGGCGGCGGCATGAGTGCGCGCATTCTTTTCGTCGATGACGAGCCGAACATCCTGTCGGGCCTGCGCCGCATGCTGCGCTCCCAACGTCGCGAGTGGGACATGCGGTTCGCCAACAGCGGCGCCGAGGCGCTCGACATGCTGCAGGACTTCGACGCCAACATCGTCGTGTCCGATATGCGGATGCCGCAGATGGACGGCAGCGAGCTGCTGAACCGGGTGGCACAGCAGCACCCCAACACCATGCGGCTGGTGCTGTCGGGACAGGCCGAGCGTGACGCCACGTTCCGCGTCGTCGGTTCGAGCCATCAGTTTTTCCAGAAGCCGTGCGACCAGGACCGGCTGATCCGCACCGTGAACCGCTTCATCAGCCATAGCGACAGTATCGCGAACGCCGAACTGCTGACCGCGCTTGTCAGCCTGCCCGGCCTGGCCAACCTCGGCGACACCGGCCCGGCGCTGGTCGGCAAGCCCACCTCGGATGGCTTTCCATCGCAGCCGGAACGCATTGCCCGCCATGACATCGCATTGGCAGCCAAGATGCTCCAACTCGCCAACTCGGCTTACTTCGGGGTCGGCAATATCACCTATGCGCCGGATCAGGCGCTCTCGATGCTCGGCATCGACTTCCTGACCGTGCTGCTGAACTTCCATGACCTGATCCAGCCGCAGCAGGATGGCGCCATCGGCGAACTGCAGTCGAAGTGCCACGACATGGGCCGGGTCGCGCGCCACTATGTCTGCGGCCGCCTGCCGGAACTGCAGGAGGACGTCAGTCATGACGCCGTCCGCACCGCTGCCTTGCTGGCGCCGCTCGGCCGGCTTGCGCTGATCGGCTACCAGCCGGACGCCTATGCCGGCACGACGGATGTCGGCACAACGGAGGCACGGGCGTTCGGGCTCGACTCGCTCGCCATCAGCGCCGCGCTTTGCGATCTCTGGGGCATTCCCTCGCCTGTGTCCGACCTGATCTCCGCCGTCGCCAACCCGGATACGGCGCCGAACGGCCTGGACGCCGCCGCCGAAATGGTCACCGCCGCGGTTCACTGGGCCGAGAAGGAGGTCTTCAGCCCGCGCCCGCCCGGTGTCCAGCCGCTGGCCGCAGGTGGCGTCGCGCAAGCCGCCGTCACGGCGCATTGAGAGGAACCGGCCGCATGCCCAGTAGAGTTCTGTTCGTCGATGACGACATCAATATCCTGAACGCCTTCAAGCGCGGCCTGCGCAAGCAGGTCAGCCTTGTGACGGCGCAGGGCGGTGAGGAAGGCCTGGCCGCGATCAAGGCCAAGGGGCCGTTCTCCGTCATCATCAGCGATCAGCAGATGCCGGGCATGGACGGCGTCACCTTCCTGAAGCAGGCAAAGGAGACCTCGCCGCTGTCGGTACGCATGATGCTGACGGGCAATGCCGATCAGCAGACGGCGACCGCCGCGGTCAACGAAGGCCATATTTTCCGCTTCCTGAACAAACCCTGCGCGCCGCCCGACATCGTCAAGGCAATCGAGGCAGCACAGAAGCAGTACGACCTGCTGACGGCGGAACGTGAGTTGCTGGAGAAGACGCTGGCCGGCAGCGTCAAGGTTCTGGTGGACGTACTGGCCTTGCGCGACCCCGGCAGCTTTCGCGAAACCGCCCGCATTCGCGGCTGGGCCAAGCCCGTGGCGGAGGTTCTGGGCATCACCGATACCTGGTCGCTCGATATGGCGATCATGCTGGCACCACTGGGCCACATCACGCTGCCGGCGCAACTCTGCGACCGGATCAGCCGCGGCGCGAAACTGTCGCTTGTCGAACAGGAACTGGTGGCGCAGACACCGCAAGTGGCGCGCGACCTGATCAGCAACATCCCGCGCCTCGAAGCGGTGGCCGATGCCGTCTATTACCAGGCGAAGGGATTTGACGGCAGCGGGTTTCCAACCGACGACCGGGCCGGCGAAGACCTGCCGCTGGCCGCCAGGGTGGTCAAAGTCCTGTCCGATCTGGCGACCGCGACCGGCCCGAAGGGAGAGCCGGACGGCCGCAGTTTCGCCGAGCTGAACACGCAGTCGGAGCTTTACGATCCGCGTGTCCTCGATGCGGCGCGACACTGTCTGTTGCATGAGCACGCCAACTTCAAGCCGGGGCGCCGCGTCGAGCAGCTCACGCTGAAATTCTCCGGCCTGAGGCCCGACGACGCATTGGCAAGCGATCTGGTTGCCGAGGACGGCACGCTGCTGCTGGCGGAAGGGCAGCAGATCAGCAGCGCCATGATCCAGAAGCTGCTGCAGCTCGGCCGCCTGCGCATGGTGCAGGAACCGGTGTCGGTGCTGCGCGAGGTGATCGAGGCCGAAGACGAGGGCGAGCCCGAGAAACAGTCAGCCTGAGTCGCTGGCAAAGCTGCCTTGTCGAAGACTGACGGCAATCCGTTCCGCGCGGTCAACGAACTTGGCAGAAACCGCCGGTTCTTATATCCCGTGAGCGGTCCGACGGAACGGCGTCAGCCGGTCATCGAAGGGCGCCCGCCTGCCGCCGATTGCTGTATCGGGCATGGGGCGTAAGCCTCGGGTGGCAGCCACGGCCTTCATTCGGCGGCCACCGCGCCGTCCGCACCGGCGGGTTGCCCGCCGCGCTTCAGGGTATCGGCAAATGTATGGTTGCGGTCCCTGTGTCCGGCCTCGTCAGCGCGCACGGCAAGGACGACGTCGCGAAGCGTCGCCGTGGCTGGCAAACCCCAGTAGTCACGCGCGATCTGCGGCGCGGCCACGTTGGCATGGCGGCCGGCATCGATCTCCTCCAGATACTGGGTGTAGCTGATCACGGCCTCTTCCTCGAAATAGCCGACAACCCGGTGCGCCGTCTTCGGCGAGAACAGGTAGAGAAAGAAGTAGAAGTTATAGAACACCGCCTGGACCAGCATGATCAGCACACGCTCGAACATGTTGGGCTGGGCGATCTGCACGAACGTCATCAGATGCATGCGTTCGTTTTCCGCTTCGTCCAGCAGTTCGCGGATCCAGCCACGATCATCGCGGATATGACGCAGTGCCTTCAGATGCTGCAGTAGGCCACCGACCATGCCGGGCACCGCAGCCACCGTCTCCAGCACCACGGCGCGATGGCCGTAGCGGCCGGCAAAGAACCGGTCGGCGACGAAGCGCAGCGCCTTGACGAATCCCAGTGCGACGCGGTCGCCGGCGTCGGCGGGACGCCGGTGAGCGTTCACGAAGTCACTCGGGCGATCGACCATTGGACGGCTCCAAGAAGATGCATGTCGTATGAAACTTAAATGGCTTGCGCCGCGCGCGGCGCAATATCGGCACGGACGTCCGCGGTGCGACATGAGGTCTCAGCACGTGGCCCCTTAAGAAATCCAAGGCGATGTGCCGTGCCGTCTCAGCCGCCCCTTTTACGGATCGCCCACAGTGCCGGCACCACCGCGCCATCCATCAGGGCGATTTCCTCAGCCTGCCGGGCGACATACTGGTCGATCGCCGCTTTGAGCTCCGGATGCCGTTCCGCGAGTGCCGCGGCGCGCCTGGGAATGGTCTCCAGCGCAAGCTCGTTGTAGCCCTTGGCGGCAGGGCTTTGCATCCGCCGCGCGACGATGACATCGCCAAACTGCGTCAGCCCGGCCTCCGTTGCCGCCCGCTCGAGATAACCCTCATAGTCCGCTGAAGGCGGCACGCCGTCTTCCAGATATGCATCGTCGATGACAATCAGGCCACCGTCGCGCACGACGGCGCGCAGCATACTCATCGTCTCGGCCGGACCGCCGAGCACCGGCCCGACCGCGATCATCAGCACGGCATCGAAGTGCGCCGTTTCGGCGAGTGACGTGCGCAGATCGGCCGCAACAAACCTGCAGCGCCGTTCCAGTCCCGCCTCTTTCGCCGACTGCTGCGCGATCTCGATGAACGGCCCATAGGCGTCTACGCCGGTGACGTCGGCGTCGAAAGCTTGTGCCACCCGGATCGCGACGTCACCTCGCCCGCATCCGAGATCCAGAACGGCGGCGCCATTCGGCAAGCCGACGTCGCCCAGCACCTCGACAACGTCGTCTTCCGCACCGCTCAACGACGGCAAGTCCTGAAGCAGATATGGCAAGTGCGGCAACAGGCATTCCGGCGCCTCCATGGCGTAGGCCACTTCGCTCAACAAGGTCTTGGTCATGGCCTTTCTCCACTAGCCCCTCGTTTTCCGGATTCAGATCCGTTCGCGAACGTCGGGCGATCCCGTGATGCTCCCATTTTTGAAAACAACCAAGCCGAATCTTGCCGAATGCCGCGAGCGCCCGGCGCCCGGCGGAGGCCGCGTCAACCTGAATTCCGCTCGAACGATGCTGGGGTCGCCGGCTCTATCGGCAGCGCCGCTTCGTCCATGAACCGGCGGAACGCGTCATTGAAGTCGTCGGGTTTGTTGAAAAACGGCGTATGCAAACCGCCCGGAATGTCGTTCGGCTTGCCGGTCCAGATCGCGCCGTAGTCGAGGCCGGCGATGTAGTCGTGGTCGAGGAACGGGTCTTCCGGCCCGTTCAGAATGGCGAAGGGCACCGTACCGTCGCGCAGCATGCGCATCTGCCGCGGCCAGTCGATCACCGACAGCTTGGTAATCATGTATAGCCGGGCGCGTCCATCCGTGCGCGGCAGCGTCTTATGCAGGTAGGCGCTGCGCTCCGAATAGGGCGCGACGGCGTGGTTGACGAAGTTGCGCGTCTCTATCGGCGTGAAGAAGCGCTTGCCGGCGAGAAACATGTGCGAGTTGGCATTGTAGCCGGCACCGAAGTCGTCCGGCACGATGTTCAGCGGCGACGTGCCGGTGATGGCCAGCGCACGCACTTTGACGTTGGCGCGCGCCGACAGCTCAAGGCCGACATACCCGCCCAGCGACCAGCCCAGCACCACCGGCGCTTCGGCATCGAGCGCCGCCAGAATGTCCTCGGCGATCTCCGCATAGGCGGCAACGTTGTAGGACTTCTCCGGGTCGCCATTCTCCGACACGCCGTGGCCGGGCAGATCGAACGCGATCAGCCGGTGCGTGTCGCGAAACGCGTCGAATACATAGCGGAACACTTCCTTGCAGGACGAATTGCCGTGCAGGCAGAGGATCACCGGCCCCTCGCCGCCGGTATCCGCCACCGCCATGCCGCCATGGCGCGTTTCGATCATGGTTTCATTTGCACCGAGCAGGCTTTCGCGCAGCGCGCGGTCGCGGCGCCGGTTCCACCAGGCAAGAAGCGCGGTACGGCGGACATCGACGATCTCGCGCAGTTCCTGCACCGCCGCCCACAGGCCGCCGGGATAGAACACCATGATGACGATGATCAGGCCGGCAATGGCGATGTTGCGCCAGGCACCTAGATCGGTGATCGACTCCGACAGCAGCGTGATGATGAAGGCGGCGACGATCGGCCCCCACAGCGTCGACACGCCGCCGACCAGCAGGATGCTGAGGATCAGCGTCAGAAAGCCCAGGCCGAACGCGTCGGGCGAGGCAACGCGGACATACGAGCCGTAAAACCCGCCTGCGGTACCGCTGACCAGTGCGCTGGCAGCCAGGGCGACCAGACGGATCCGCGCTTCGGAAATGCCGCGCGACTGGGCGTAATACTTGTTGTCGCGTAGCGCGACGATCGCCCGCCCGAGGCGCGAGCGGACCACCAGATAGAGAAACGTCGTCGACAGCACCAGCAGCACGAGGCCGGTGTAGTAGTAGCCGATCTTGCCGTCCTTGATGAACTTGTAGTCGGCCAGTTTCAGCGACGGCAGCGTCACCATGCCGATGGTCCCGCCGGTGACGTCGGACTGGCTGATCACCACCTGATAGATCAGTTGCGAGAACGCCAGCGTGACCAGAATGACGTAGATGCCGTCGAGACGCAGGATCGGCACCGCGATAATGGCCGCCACCAGCATGGCGACGAGACCGGCGGCGGGTATCGCCAGCCACGGCGACACGCCGAGGGTCTTGGCCAGGATGCCGTAGCTGTAAAGGCCGACGGCGAACAGCGCCACGTGGGCGAAGTTGACGAGGCCGCCATACCCGAGGCTGAGGTCCCAACTCGACGCCACCATGGCGTAGACGAAAACAAGGATCAGCAGATGCCGGGAATAGGTATCGGTGAAGATCCAGGGAAAGACGAGCAGTGCCGCGATCGCGACCAGTGCCGGGATCAGGCCGCTGCTGCGCTGAAAGGGCGGGTCGTAGCGCATCAGATCGACCGCTCGTACTTGCCGAACAGGCCCTCAGGCTTGATCACCAGCACGATGATCATCAGCGCGAACAGCACCGCCGGCGTCCAGTAGAGCCCGACGAAATAGACGGCGAAGGCCTCGACCATGCCGACGATGAAGGCGGCATAGATCGGGCTGGTGAACCGGGCGACGCCGCCGAAAATCACCACGATCAGTGCCTTCATCAGCGGATCGGCGCCCATCGCCGGATTGAGAAACCGGATCGTGCCGATGAAGACGCCGGCCAGACCGGCCAATGCGGCGGACAGGCCGAATGCCAGCGCATAGAGCTTCGGCACGTCGAGGCCCATGAGCTGCGCCGCCTCGCGGTTCTGCGCCACTGCCCGCATCGACCGGCCGGCGCGCGTGCGGCGGAGAAAGAAGCCGAGCAGTGCGAGGATGACCAGCACAAGGAACAGGAGCACGACCTCGTTCTGCGACACGGTGAAGCCGGCGAAGGTCACATCGCCATCGACAAGCGGCGCGATCTGTTTCGACCGCGGCCCCCAGGTCAGGTTGATCGCGTTTTCCAGGATCGTCGCGCCGGCCAGCGTGGTAATCACCGACAGCAGAACGAGGTTCGGTTGTCGCTCGAATGGCTGGACCAACGCGATATGAAACAGCACGCCCAAGACAAACAGCGCGACGACGGCAAAGCCGGCACCGAGCAGAATGCCGCCCCCCGATGCATCGGCACTGCTGATCTGCCAGGCGACATAGGCGCCCAGCGCGATGAAGGCGCCATGGGCAAAGTTGAAGATGCCGAGCGTGGTCCAGACTACCGCCAGGCCGGTCGCCATCAGGGCATAGAGACCGCCCAACACCAGCCCGCCGGCGCAGATGAACAGGAAGGTCTCCGGCGTCATGCGGCCGTTCCCTTGAACAACATGTTCATGATTTCCTCGTGGCTCGGCATGTCGGCGCTTTCGATGCGGCCGGAGATCCGGCCGTGGTCGAACAGGTAGAGCGTATCGATCAGCCCGCCGAGGAACTCGACATCCTGGTCGACGACGATCAAGGGTACGCCGCTGTCCTTGACGACATGAATGGCGGCCGACAGTTCGGCCCGCAGCTTGGGCGACAGGCCGAGCGTCGGTTCATCCAGGATCAGCAACCGCGGCGCTGCCATCAGGCCCGCGCCCAGCGACAACATCTGGCGCTCGCCGCCGGACAGAAAGCGGGCCTTCTGCTGACGACGTTCATAGAGCCGGGGAAACAACTCGAACACGAAAGCCAGCGACTGCTCGTCGTCCGCCCGGCCGGCGGAGGCCACCGGCGCCACCGACAGGGTTTCCTCGACCGTCATTTCAGGGAACAGCACGTTTCCCTGCGCCACGTGGATCAGGCCCGCACGCGCCACTGCCTTGGGGTCCATGCGCCGGCGCCGCAGCACGTCGTAGTTCAGGTTGCGCGACAGTTGCGTGCGTCGTTCGCCCGGTCGGTTCAGCCGCCGGCCGTCGAAAAAGATATCTCCCTTCCAGGGGTCGATGATGCCGTTGACCGTGCGCAGCAAGGTCGTCTTGCCATGGCCGTTGGGACCGAACAGGCCGATGCTCGATTGCGCCGACATGGTCAGGTTTACGTCCTGGAAGATCTGCACCGGCTCGTAGCCGCCGGAGAGGTCCCGCAGTTCCAGCAGCGGCTGCTCAGCCATCCTGCGCTCCCAGGTAGGCCTCGATCACATGCGGGTCGTTGATCACGTCGTCCGGCAGGCCCTCGGCAATGATCCGCCCCTGGTCGAGCACGATCAGCCGGTCCGAAAGGCTGGTCAGCAAGGGCAGCACATGCTCGATCAGCACGATGGTGACCCCGCCATCGCGCAGCCGGCGGATCAGCTCGCGAATACGGTCGATTTCCGAGGGGATCAGGCTGGACGCCGGCTCATCCAGCATCAGCAGGCGCGGCTCCAGCGCCATCGCCGCGGCGATCATCACCAGCTTGCGGTAGAACACCGGCAGCCCGCCGGCGAGCGTGTTGTGCATCGTCGCGGGATAGCCAACGAGGTCGAGCGCCTGTTCTGCCCGTGCCACGTTCGCGGTCAGGTTCGATGCAACCGCACTGTTCTCGACCGCGGTCAGAACATTGTCGATCGCACTCAGGCTCGGAAACACCGTCTCGCGCTGAAAGGTTCGCGCGATACCGAACCGGCAGATGTCGTGGTTGCGCCGGGTCTGAATGTCCCGGCCCTGAAACGTCACACGACCGGCGCTCGGCCCGAACGGGATCTTCGTGATGATGTTGAACAGCGTGCTTTTGCCGCTGCCGTTCGGCCCGGCGATGCCGAGGATTTCCCCCTCCCGGACCGAGAAGCTGACATCGTCGACAGCGACCAGACCGCCGAACCGCTTGGTCAACCCGTCGACGGCGAAAAACGCTTCCGGCAAGGCGTTCATGACGGCCGTCGCGGTCGTGCGCGGCCAGCGCCGCACTTGTGGGGACAATCGCTCAACGACGCGGGGCCAGGGGCCGCACCACCCATGACGGCGGCGCGGCCCGTGCCACCTTTACTTCGACATCCAGGGCGGAAGCTGGAATTCGCTGTTGGCGAATTTCTCCGGCCCGACCAACAGACGCTTGCCGTCCCAGATCTGCCAGAACGACACCGGCACATGATCGTTGTCCTGCAAGGCGACATGCGTCGCCGGATCGAACGCAATATTGCCGGCCACGGTCTCGACTTTCATCTGGCCCAGGGCCAGGCCGATTTCCTTGCGCTTGGTCGGATCGCCAACCTGTTCCAGCGCCGCGAAATACATGTTGGTCATCTCGTAGAGGCCAACGCCGTACGCCCCGGAATCGACGCCGAACCTTTCGTTGAACGCCTTCAGCAGCTTGGGCCCGCGCGGCCACTTCGGCGTGTCCAGCGGACCGCCGATCAGGTTGTACAAAATGCCCGTCGACTTATCGCCGGTCAGCTTCACGAACTCGGGCACCGACGGCGCATACTGCAGGAACACCACGCTGTCGGTCGGGTTCTCCAGGAACTGCTTCACGAACAGCGCGGCATTGCCCGGGATGTAGTCGGTGTTCACGACCAGATCCGGCGGATCCTGCTGCACCTTGGCCAGGATCGAACGCCAGTCGCTGACTTCGCCGAACGGCACCAGCTCATCGACGGTGATCGACCATCCGCCATTGGTGAAGACCTGCTTCATGCCTTCGGAGATCGTCTTCGAATAGGCATTGTCCGACGAGATGATGGCCACCTTCTTGTTGCGCAGCTTGATCTTGCCGTCCGCCGCCAGTGCTTCGACCATGGGCAGCAGGTCGGTCTCATAGCCCTTGAAGTCGGCGGTATAGGACCAGCAGCACCAATAGTTGTCGGGGTCGGGACTGACGATCGCGGCAAAGCCCGGCGACGGGCCGGCCGCCAGATACGGCATGTCGGCCTCGGCCATCAGATCGACTTCGAACATGGTGAAACTGGCATAACCGGTCAAAATCACTTCGACCCCGTCGGTACCCAGCAGACGTTCGGCGGCGCTGGTCACGTTGGCGGCGGAATGATCTTTTACGTCGGCCGTGACGATTTCGAACGTGTGGCCGGCGACGCCGCCCTTGGCGTTGGCCTCTTCGACCGCCCATTCGACACCGCGAACGAACTCCTGGCCATCCGAGGCGTTCGGCCCCGTCAGCGGCGCCATGACGCCGATCTTCACGACCTCGGCAAAGGCCGCCTGCGAAACGCCGGCGAGCGGCAGCGCCGCGAAGGCCAGCAGGCAGATCGCTTTCCTTGCGAAACCTGTAATGCGCACTGTTCTTGTCTCCCCTTGTTCTCGTTGGCGACAGGTAGGACAATCGGTCAGCCTTGTTGACTGTTCCGCTATCGTAGCGACCGGCCGAATGCTGCACGACTGTAAAATATTACAATTCCGATGCCCCGCGGTTGGCCGGGACGTGAGTATTGCCGCGCCGACGCCGCGCGACGCGGGGTCACGCGCAGCGGACATCTACCAATGATCGAGCTTGCCGAGGCAGATACGCTGGCGGCAGCACAGAGCGGCCGCGCACTCGACGATCTGGCAAGAGACCTTGTCGACGAACTGGGCCTCGACCATTTCGCCTATCTCGCCTGTCGGCTGCCCCCCGGCACGATGCTGGAGCCCGAAGACACCTTCCGCACCAGCTACCCGTCCGAATGGGTGGCGCGCTACAAGGACAAGACCTATCGGCTCTACGACCCCGTCGTCGTACGGGCGCAGCGGTCGCGGTTGCCGTTTCTGTGGGGTCAGGGCAATTTCCTGCGCCCCTATCGGAAAGCCCAGCGGCACGTGTTTCACGAGGCCAAGACCTTCGGTATCGAAGAAGGTTACCTCGTGCCCGTCTGCGGACCGGACGGCGATATCGGCGTGTTCACCGTGGTCAGCGAGAACCGCGACGCCGTGCGCAGCGCCGCGTCACTCGCCGCCGGCCGCATCCAGTTGTTCGCCGCTGAATTCCACGATGCCGTCATGAGAGGGATCGAGCGCACGCCGATACATGCGGAGGTTCTGCTGTCCAACCGCGAACGCGAATGCCTGAAATGGACGGCGGACGGCCTGACGACCGAGGCGGTCGCCGACCGCCTGTCGTTATCGGCATCGGCGGTGAACTTCCATCTCGCCAAGGCCACCCGAAAACTCGGCGGGTCGAACAAGCTGCACGCAACGATCCTGGCGCTGCGGCAGGGCCTGATCTGAACGCACAGGCCGTACCGACACGCCGTCGACCGAAGCGGTCCCCGGGGTACGAGGAGGTAACGCGGTGAACGAAAGCCTCGAGGCGAACTACAAGCGCGCCTACGACAACCAGGTCGGGTTTGGCGCGCGCCCTGCCCTGATCCTGATCGACTTTGTCCAGGCCTACTTCGATCCGGCGTGCGAACTCTATGCCGGTGTCGAGGATACGCTGGCCAGCGCCTTGCGCGTCCGGGCACTGGCGCGCGACAAGGGACTGCCGGTGATCCTGACCAACGTGATCTATCACCCCAGCGGCCTGAACGGCGGGCGCTTTTTCGAGAAGGCGAAGCCGCTGCGGCATCTGGTCGAGGGTTCGGCACTCGCCGACTGGCCGGAAGGGCTGGCGCCCCAGGCCGACGAATTCGTCATCTCGAAACAGTACCCAAGTGCCTTCTTCGGCACATCGCTGGCGCCGATGCTGACCTCGATGGGACGTGACAGCCTGATCATTACCGGTATTACGACCAGCGGCTGCGTCCGCGCGACCTGCGTCGATTCCATGTCGCATGGCTTCATCACGACGGTCGTCGCCGATGCCTGCGGCGACCGCCACCCGGCACCGCATGAGGCCAACCTGTTCGACATGAATGCAAAGTACGCCGACGTCGTCAGCGAAGACGACGTCATGGCCTACCTCGGAAAGCTCCAGGCCGCAGCCCGCTAGTGCTGCGCCAGCAACGGGCCGAAGCCGCTGAGCCGATCGTCGATGCCGACCGCCCGCAACGCGTGCCAGTAGGTCGCCGTGTTGATGGCGATCACCGGTTTGCCAAGCTCGGCCTCCATTTCGACCGCCAGTTCGACCATCGACAGGTTGGTGCCGACCTGGACGATGGCGTCGATGCTGTCGTCATCCATGTCGCGTAAATGCTGACGCAGGGTCTGCGGCTGCACTTCGGCGATTGCGATCGGGCTCTCGCATCGCAGTCCGACGAACTTGGCGACGGAAAAGCCGCAGTCCCCGAAAAAGCGGGTCACGTTCTTGTCCGAGATCGGCTGGTAAGGCGAGATCACCGCGATGCGCTTGGCGCCGCTGAGGTTCAGCGCCGCCTCGCAGGCGAAAGAGCCCGCCGAAACGTTTACTCCGGCGTGTTCGGCCAGGGCCTGCATTCGCCGCTCCGACGCATCGCGGCCATCCCAGAACATCAACGCCGACATGCCCATGATCAGATAGTCCGGCGCGGCGGTGCGGCACCGGTCCACCGCCGCATAAAGCTCGCCCTCGATCGCATTCACCAGCGCCAGGAAATCCTCGTCGCCATGCACCGGCATGTTTTCCACATAGATGCGGCCGAAGTGGTTCGTCACGCCCGACGGCCGCATGTCGTCCATATCCGGCTGTACGATGGTATTCGTCGAAGGCGCGACGACGGCGAATTTGCAGCGCCAGCCGCGTGCGTCGTTTGACATGTCATCCCTTTCCTACGTGTCAGCCGACTGTAGGGACCCGACACGCGGTCTATCAAGCCCGGCACCGCCCTAGACGCGGCCGACGTGTGCTGCCGAAGGACATAGACGGCGCAATGGACAGGCGGCGCAGTTCGGATCGGCGTGACGGCAGAACGACTGGCCGGCCTGCTTCATCAACTGATGATGATCGTCGTAGTCCGCCGCCTCCCAGTCAGTCGGCAGGTGCGACATGACATGATCGTAGGCCTCCACCGTCGTCGCCCGACGTCCGATCAGTCGCAGGCGCCGCAGCACCCGCAGATGGTGCGTATCGATGACCAGTGCCGGCATCCGCAGCGTACTGAAATTCAACGTCACCGCCGATGTCTTGCGGCCGACGCCTGGTAACCGCTCCAGCCACGACAACGCCTGAGGCACCGACAACGCGGCCAGGAAATCAAGCGTCAGCCGGCCACGCTCATGCGTGACCTGCCGCAGGGCCGCCTGCAGGCGTCTCACCTTACGCTCGGCGTACGTCACTCGATGAACAGCGCGATACACATCGATCTCCGCGGCATCGCGAACGCGCTCCCACGAGCGGAAACACGTGAACAGAACCTCGAACGCGCGCCGCGAAACGGCCTCATGGGTTCGTCCACCGACCATACCGAGAACAAGCTGACTGACCGGGTCGAGATGCCGCCAGGGACCGGGATGCCCAAAATGACTGCGCAGCGCTCGGTGCAGCGCCAGCAGACGTTGTCTTCGATCGTCGATAAGCAGCGAAAGTTGCATAGCGACCGAAGCATCCCCGACCAGATAGAACAAAACAAGAACATTATTGAGTGATTTTCATATTCATTCTTGCGCAAGTTGCGCTGAGTTCTCATCCGGGGATCGCTTTGGGAGATTGTTGCGGCGGCGACTGCTTTCGCGGTTTGCCGGCAGCCATTCGTGCGTCCCCGCCGACCGGCCCCGCGAAACGGACATTTCGCGTCACCCGTTCAACGCGCTAACCTAGGTCTTGCCATCAAGAACCGACAACGTTGGGAGAACCGACATGCAAACCCTTTCGGCGGAGCAGCGGCGTACATGGGCCATCGATGGATACCTTCACGTGCCGAAGGTGCTCGATGCCACCCTGGTGTCCCACCTGTCGTCGCAGATCGACGCGATGCGACACCGGCCCGGCTGGGAACCCCGGCCCGGCGCGCTGCCGCGGGGGCATTATGGTTGGGTGGAGCAATGCCCCGATCTGGACCCCGATGCTTTCATGGATCGTCGCGACGTCCTCGCGTACGACCAGGCGTTCATCGACCTGATCGACCACGCGCCGGTGTTCGACCTGATCGTCGACATCATGGGCCCGAACATCATGTTCAGCATGTCGCAGGCTATCGTTCGGGCCTCGACGACGGAGTTTGCCGGCTACACCCATACCGACGGCGGCGAGGGCCAGCGCGAGGTGCGGGTGACGGAGACCAGCCGCCCGATCGCCGTCAAGGTCCTATACCTGCTGACCGACGTGACGAAACCGGACAGCGGCAACTTCACCGTGTTCCCCGGCAGCCACCTGCGGCCATTCCTGGCCGACCGGTCGCCGATCATGACGCCGCATTCGCCGGGCGCGGTGCAACTTGAAGGCGCTGCCGGCGACTGCTTCATCTTTTCGCACTCGTTGTGGCACGGACCGGCACCCAATCATTCCGGCCGCGCCCGCAAAACGCTGCTCTACAACTATTGCCAGATGTTCCTGCGCAGCTACGACTTCGACCGGGTGCCGGACATCGCTCAGCGGGCAAGCCCAAGGCAACGCCGTCTCCTCGGCGACCTCGGCTACGACTTCCGGCCGGGGTCATACTTCTATGTGCCGGAGGACCAGGCCGACGTCATCGGTCGCGCCTGACCGGCAAGCCCTCGACATGGGCAGGGCGAAACGGGCGGACGGCCACCGCAGGCAATTTTCAATTCAGGCCAAGGGCGGTCGTCGGTGTCAGCCGCCTGAGCTCGGGCAGAAAAATGCCAGTTTGTGGCCGTCAAGATCGCGGCAATAGGCGAACACGGTCTTGCGCCGGCCTCTCGGGCCCGGTGCCCCCTCATCCGTCGCACCGAGCGCGAGCGCCGTCTCGTGCAGTTTGCTGACGAGGTCGGGCTGGTCGACCGGTATTGCCACCATGGTTCCGTTGCCGACCGTCGCGGTCTCGCCGTTGTAAGGCCGGATCAGCCCCAGCATGCCGCGGTTCGGCTCCGGTCCCCATATCGTCAGATGATCGACGCTGTGAATGCGCGCGACGCCGATCTCGCCCAGCAGCGCGTCGTAGAAACCGCGGGCGCGGTCGATGTCATTCGTGCCCAGTGTCACATAGCCAATCATCCGTCCCCCCCTGCCGACGGCGGTTCCGCCCGGCCCCTGTCACAACCATGGCCACCGCCAGAGCAAAAAGGGGCGGATAGACCACACGCCCGCCGTACGTCCCGTCACCGTCCAGTGACGTGCTACGAAACCGCCTGCCGGACGTTGTCGCGTGAGGCCCCCGCCGACGGCGCCGGTCCCGTCGACAATGCAATACCCTCGTAGCCGTTGGCCGCGACGTGATTGATGCGTTTCACGTATTTCGGCCCGCCGCCGTTGTAGACGAAGTAGCGGATCCGTCCGGCTTCATGTCCCGGTACGTTCGAGTTGTAACCGGTAAACCACGACTTCGCCTTACGCATCAGCATGGTGGAGTACATCTCGGTGACATGGGCCGTCCATTCTTCCTCGGCCTCGAACGTGGCGTCGGCGCGGGTATATCCGTGCTCCCACATGTATTCGAGGAAGTCCGTGCACCAGTTCACGCCGGTCTCGATGCCGCGCGGATAGTTGGTCGAGGCGGAACCGCTCTGCGGCCCGGCAGGCATGAACAGGTTTGGAAACCCGTGGATCATGACGCCGAGATAGGTGGACGGACCGTCTTTCCACTTGTCGCTTAGCCGTTCGCCGCCCACACCGCGAATGTCCATGCGGTCGAACGCCCCGGTAATAGCGTCGAACCCGGTCGCGTAAATGATGATATCGAACTCGTAGTCGCCTTCGCTGGTCCTGATGCCGGTTTCCGTGATCCGCTCCAGCGGCGTCTCGGCGATATCGACGAGATGCACGTTGTCGCGGTTGTAGGCCTCGTAATAATACGTCTCCAACGGCACCCGCTGGACGCCGAAACCATGGTCGCGCGGGATCAGCTTCTCGGCGACCACCGGGTCCTTGACCCGCTGACGGATGCGATCGGCGACATACTCGGAAAACTCCGCATTGGCGTCTTCATCGGTGAAGATCTCACGGAAGTTCCGCAGCCAGATGCCGAAGCCCGGCTCGTCGTAAAGCCGGTCCCAAAGCTTCAGCCGTTCCTCGCGTGACACCTCCCAGAAACCGCGGCGGTCCGGCTCATGCTCGAAACCGCCGGGCGTGCGGGCGCAGGTCGCAAAGATTTCATCATAGCGCGACCGGATGTCGGCCATTTCCGCATCGGAGATTTCGCTGTTGTTCAGCGGCGCCGCCCAGTTCGGCCGGCGCTGGAACACGGTCAACTCGCCGACTTTGTCGGCAATCTCGGCGATCACCTGGATCGCCGTGGCGCCCGTCCCGATAATGCCGACCTTCTTGCCGCTCAGGTCGACCGGCTCATGCGGCCAGTGGAACGTGTGGAAAGAACGACCCTTGAAGTCGTCCATGCCTTCGAGCCGCGGCAGCGTCGGGATCGACAGCAGGCCAAGGCCCATGATGACGAACCGGCAGGTCAATTCGCGACCGTCGCTCACCTTGAGCCGCCACATACTCTCGACGTCGTCGAATACAGCCGCCTCCACCTTGCAGTCGAACTGCATGTGTTTGCGAAGGTCGAACTTCTCGGCCACGAAATTCAGATAACGCAAATTCTCGGGCTGGCTCGAGAAGCGCTCTTTCCAGTGCCACTCGTTCAGCAGTTCGCGGGAGAAGGAATAGCCGTAGGTGTAGCTTTCGGAATCGAAGCGAGCCCCGGGGTAGCGGTTCCAGTACCAGGTACCACCGAGATCGCCGCCGCTGTCCAGCACGGTCGCGTCGATACCCAGGTCGACCAGGCGCTTGATCTGATAAATGCCGCATACGCCGGCACCGATGACGATGACCTCGTAGTGGGTCTGGCTCCTGTCGGCCATGGTTTCCTCCTCCTGAACCGCTTGTCCGGCCTACCGCCCGCCACCGCGAACGGCGTCGCGACGAGACAGATGGTGACGCTGGCTTGTTTGCCTCAGGTTACCGGGCGAGCCCCCGCTTATGCAACGTTCGCCTTATGCCTTGGTATCGAGCGATGTCACGGCCGGGACGCCGGGCCGGCCTGCGGCGGCACGTGCAGCGGCGTCACGATCGTCACCTGCGGCACACGCAAGCGGACGAAGATAATGCGTTTGTGCCATGCGATGGCCAATCTGCCGGAACGCTCGGTTCAGGCGGAAACCTGACGGGCGTTGCCGGCACGTACCTGCTCGACGACCTCTGCCGTGACCGCCTTCGTGCCCATGTCGCCGCCAAACTCCATCGGCCGAATACGGTTGGCGGCAAAGCCTGAATCAACGGCGCGTTCGATCACCGCGGCGGTGTCGGCCAGCGCGCCGACGCCTGAACGGTCGGCCAGATAGTCGAGCATCAGCGCCCCGCTCAGGATCGCCGCCAGCGGGTTGGCCTTGTCCTGGCCCATGATGTCGGGCGCGCTGCCATGCGCGGGCTGGAACAGCCCATGGGCATCGCCGATCTCGGCACAGGCGGCCATCCCCATGCCACCGACGAGGCCGCCGCCGAGATCCGACAGGATATCGCCGAACATGTTCTCCATGACCAGCACGTCGAAATCCCAGGGCCGCCGGATCAGGTCCAGCGCCTGTGCATCGACATAGTTGTGACCTGCGTCGATATCGGGAAAGGCCGGTCGGCGCTCGTCGAAGATCTGCCGGAACAGCGCCATGGAGCGGAAGACGTTTGCCTTGTCGACGCAGGTCACCAGGCCTTTGCCGCCGCGCCCCTTGCGCTTGGCGGCAAGGCGAAAGGCGAAGTCGTGCAGCTTCTCCGTGGTCGCGCGGGTGATGCGCAGGATGTCCTGCACTTCGTCGTCATTGGCAACGGCGTTCCGGTTATGCACCGCCGCCGAATAGAACAGCCCTTCCGTCGACTCGCGCAGGATCACCAGATCGATCTCGGCCGCCCGCGGATCAGCCAGCCGGCACGGTGTATTCGGGTAGGCCCGGACCGGGCGGACACCGGCATAAAGCTGGAACTTCTCACGAAGCCGCAGATGCGGGGCGATCTCCGTCCCGTCCGCCTGGCGGACCGCCGGCAGGCCGATCGCGCCAAGAAATATCGCATCGGCTTCGCCGGCGGCATCTTCGGCGCCCGGCGCGATGTCCAGCCCGGTCTCCTTGAAATAGCCGGCGCCGGCCAGATGTTCCTGCAGATCGAGGCGAAAGCCGCCGACCAGCGCCTGCGCCGCCTCGATCACCGCGAAAGTCGCGTCGGTCACGTCGACGCCGATGCCATCCCCTTTGATGGCGGCAATGCGAAAACTGGGCTCTGGCATGGTGATGCTTTCCTTTGTGGCTGAGATTGCGGTCTCAAAGCTGTGTCAGGCGGATACGATCCAGCAGGCCGCCAAGCTCCTTCGCGGCTCGCTCGCGATGGGCGCGAAACACCGACCGGGTCTTGCGCGCATTGCCGCTTCGCATGGCCTCCAGGATGGCGCGGTGTTCATCGGTCGATTGCGCCGGTGGCTCGCGCAGCCGCAGGGTCACCATGCGGGCGCGATGCGCCTGATCGAACAGCCGGTTGAGAATAGCCGCCATGCGCTTGTTGGCGCTGTAGCTCAGCAGCGTGCGATGGAAGCGGTCGTCGGCGGCGGCCCAGGCGTCGAGATCGCCGGCATCGAGGCCGCGCTGCATGTCGGACGTCGCCGCTTCCAGTTCGGCATACTGCGCATCGCTCAGGCCGATTTCGGCCACGTCCGCCGCGGCCTCCGGTTCCAGCGCCGTCAGGATCTGATAGATCTCGCGCATGTCATCCGGCGAAACCGGCAGGACGCGGACGCCATGACGCGGGATCAGATCGATCAACCCGTCATCCTTCAGCCGGACCAGCGCTTCGCGCACCGGCGTCCGGCTCATATTCAGGCCTTCGGCCACATCCGGCTCCGTCGCCTGGAACCCAGCCGGGAGCCGGTTGCCGAGAATTTCTCCCTTCAAGTGCTCGTAGGCGGCATCCGCCCGGTTTGGCTTGGGCACCCGCTTCATGAATGGTCGTTCCTGTTTCCGATCACCCGCCTGACCGCCCTGCTGCCGCGCCTCTGACCGTCGTGCAGCAACGCCACTGTCATAATGTATACATTAATACATACTTTGATGGTCGAAAGGAACCAAGCATTAGTTTGCCGGTGGATGCGAGGACCTGCGGTGGCGTCGGCACGCTCAACCGATGGAGCCAAGTTGAGTACCGCCACACGACGGAGAACGATCCGGTAGGCAGACATTCGTTCGGGAGGGCAAACGAGCGGCAGGTCGCCACCGGTCGCTTCGACGTTGCGCTCCGACTCCAGGCAGCCGCACGCGCGACACCGACCGCTAGCCGGGCGATGTCCTCGGCGACCGCTGCAGGGCCCAGGTGACCGCCTCTTCGCGACGGCCTTTCGCGGTTCACGCCAGCAGTAACCTTGCCGGCCGTCTTCGAAACATCATACGCTTATAGCGCCGTAGCTTTTCGAAAGCAGCGGAGACGTGGCGACTAGGTTGCCAAGCCGGCGCGCCGATCAGGGCGACCGGCATTGGCGGCTGGAACGAAGCGGGCGTTGGCTGGGCGAACAACCATGGAAGACAAAGAAACCGAACGCCTGACCAGCGATCCGGTACCGGAAGAGCAGCTGCGCGCCGATGTAGAGCGTCTTTTGGCCGCGCTGTACGGCGGCAGCGTCGGCATTGTGCCGCTCGATGTCGCCTATGCCGTGCTGGCCGCCACGCCCGCAGGCATTCGTCGCATCTTCGATGCCAAACAGCGTTCCTACGATAAACCGAGCGGCATGTTCGCCAATGCCGACATGTCAGCCGCGTTGCATGATATGGACGCCGACCGGCACGCCATCGTCGCTACCATGATACGCGAGGTCGGGCTGCCCTTTTCGGTGGTCGCGCCTTTCCACCAGGATCATCCGTTGCTGGCCCGCGTCGATCCCTTCGTGCTTCAGTCTTCCAGCAAGGCGGGCACGTTGGACATGCTGCTCAACGCCGGCCAGTTCCACAACGAGATCGCGCGGCAGGCGCTGGCGGCGCAGCGGCCGGTCTTCGGCTCCTCCGCCAACACGTCGTTGAGCGGCAGCAAGTATCGGCTTGCGGACATCGATCCGCCGGTGCGCGACGCCGCGGACATCAGCTTCGACTATGGCCGCTCGCGCTACGCCAACAGCGAGGGCCGATCCAGCACCATTATCGACTTCCGCGACTTTTCGGTGATCCGCATCGGCGTCTGCTTCGAGCAGCTGCGCACTGAATTTCGCGATCGTTTCGGGGTCGCATTACGAACTGAAGAGGAATTGGACGGATGACGGACGTCTACAAGGACATTGGGTATGAGGCACACCGGATCGGCTTTGGCGAGCGCCCGGGCATCGTCGTGGTCGACTTCCAGACCGGCTTTACCGATCCGCAGTACCCGCTGGGCGGACGGCCGTTGGTCATGGACGCGGTCGACAATACCGCTCGCCTGCTGGACGTCGCGCGGCGCAACAATATCCCCGTCGCCACCTGTTACACCGCCTACACCGGCGAGCGCGACGCACCCTATTGGAAGATTCCCCCGGTGATCGAACAGTTCCGTCACGGCCATCCATGCACGGCGATCGAGCCGAAAGTCTTCGATGCCGACTATGACGTGGTCGTGTGCAAGACCGGACCGTCGATCTTCTATCAGACGCCGGTAACCCAGTATTTCGTCAAGGAGCGGGTCGACACGGTCATCGTCACCGGCTGCAATACCAGCGGCTGTATCCGGGCGACGGTGATCGATTCGTTTTCCACGGGCTTTCGCACCATCGTGCCGGAACAATGCGTCGGCGACATCGAGGAAGGGCCGCATCGCGCCAACCTGACCGACGTCAATCGCCGCTATGCCGATGTCGTCGACCTGGACGAAGTGCTCGATTACTTCGAGGATCTGCGCAAGCGCAACGCATAACGGCGCAGCAGTGATGTCACGGGGAGGCGTCCGAGGGTAGTCGTGGACGATAGATCGGCCATTTTCCTTCAGGTGATGATCGCCATCGCGATCATCGGCGTCCTGGCGTTTCTGGCCTCGCTGGTCGTGCGGCGGGTGCGCCGGGCTCAGGCAGGCGACGGTGCCGGCGATGTCGCAGACAGCCAGCCGCCTTGGTACGAGTTCGTGCTTGGCCTGCTGTTGCTGATCGTCGTGACAGCACTGGTCGTCTGGCAGGTCACGGTCGGCAACCTATGGACCTGGGGCGAAACGACAAGCGACTGGGGCTCGGATACGCGCGCGATCGTGTTCATGATCGTGATGGCGATTGCAGCCGTCGCGGGCCTGCTGGTGTTCTTCATCCATGCGATTGCCCGGTCGCCGGGGCGCCAAACCTCGGCCAGCCCGGCCACGGCACCAGACGATGCACCGGCAGTGCCGGACAGCGCCGCGCCGGCCGCCGCCGTCCGCACCCCGTCCGCGACGCGCCTCATCGGGCTGCTTTTGTTGGCCGTCGCCTTCCTGCTGCTATGTGCCGTCTATCTGCCGCGAGAGACGCAGCACCAGATGATGATGCAGTTGATGTATCCGGCCAGCCTGGCCGTTGCGATGGTGTTGCTGTTCGACAAGGCGAGCCGGACCTGGAACGCCAAGTCCGGGGCGGAGGTCGTGCGCGAGTGGCTGTTCTGCGATGCCCTCGTCTTCCTGCTGTTCCTCGGTTTCCTGAACCTGCGCTCACTGGACGCCCCGGCGGAATATGCGAACGTGTTCTGGGATGTCTTGGCGCTGGCGTTGTTTTTCGTCGTGTTTTGGCTGCTCGATCGCAAGGTGACGCGGTTTCGCTTTCTCGTCGTTTACGGCTACTTCATCGCCCTCCCCCTGCTGCTGCTGATCTGGCGCACGGTTCAGGGGTTGGAGAGCCCGGAGGGACTGTCCTGGTGGTCGACGATCTGGCCGTTTTTGATCTTGTCGATCCTGTTCTTCATTTTGGAGATCGTGGCCCTGGTCGCCGATCGCGGCGCCGGCAAGCATGCGCTACCGGCGGTCAAGGACGCGGTCTTTCTGGCGCTCTATGGCGTCCTGCTGATCATCGCCATTCCGGAGGCCGCTACATGACGCCGGGCCGGGACTGTTCGACGAGGCCCGCAGCGTTTGCCTTCGTCTCGTACCTTCAGATAACATTTTTCACCGCCGGGGCGGACGGGCGCCTGCCGCAAAGCATTGGGGTTGCGTGAATATGTCGGGTTGGCAATGGTTCTGGACGCTGGTCGGATTTCTCGTCTACATCGTCGTTCTGATCTTTCTCTATTTCTACCAGCCGTTCGAAGACCTGTTCACCCTGGTGATCAACGGTCTGAGCTATGACAACGCGATCTTCTGGGCCGTGCTGATCATCGCCATCGTCGGCTTCTGCACCTACCACTGGCGCGCCTACCGGCTCTACATCGTGCAACAGCGCAGCATCGAACGTATGGTCCTGGCCTCGCTGCGCGGCTCGACCTTCATCGCCGTCATGCTGAGCGCCGGCGCGACGCTGCAGGCCGTCCAGATCCTCTGCGTCTATCTGTTGCAGGACGATTTCGGTTTGGGCCGGGAGTTCGGCCTGCGGCTGGCCGCCGTCGTCGCGCTGGTCATCCTGACCGGCATCTTCTGCATCATTTTCTGGCTGCTGCGGGTCGTCCGGTCCGCGCCGGCGCGGTCGACCTGACGCCGCCGGACACCTTTTCGACGACGCCTAGCGGTTGCCGGGCGAGCCAAGCCCCGGGCGCAATGCCAGCGGATCGCGCCGCAGTTGCGCCGATGTGTTGGCGTACTGCCCGCCATACGGACCGCGCTTGACGAAACGGCCGTCGCCGGCGCGGCCGACATACGTGCCCTTGTCGACAATAACGCGGCCGCGCGATATCACCGTCTCGGTAAACCCCTTCACCGCGAACCCTTCATAGGCGTTGTAGTCGACGTTCATGTGATGGGTGTGCGGATTGTGTTGGCTGATGGTCTCCTCCCGCTCCGGGTCGAAGATCACGATGTCGGCGTCGCTGCCGACCGCGATCGTGCCCTTGCGCGGGAACAGGCCGAATATCTTCGCCGGCCGTGTTGCGGTGATGTCGACGAAACGATTGAGCGTTATCCGGCCTAGATTGACGCCATAGTGATAGATCAGGCTCATGCGGTTCTCGACGCCGGGCCCGCCATTGGGAATTTGCGAGAAGGCGTCGCGGCCGAGTTCCTTCTGCTCGCGCATACAGAACGGGCAATGATCGGTCGAAATGACGTCGAGTACACTGGTCCGCAGTCCGTTCCACAGCTCGTCCTGGTTCCACTCTTCACGCAGCGGCGGCGTCAGAACGTATTTGGCGCCATCGAAACCGGGTTCGTCATACCGGGCCACATCGAGCAACAGATATTGCGGGCATGTTTCGGCGTGCGCCATGACGCCGCGTGCCTGCGCCTGACGCAGTTCATGCAGGGCGTCATAGCAACTCAGGTGCACGATGTAGACCGGCGCCTGAGCCACCTCCGCTATCGCCAGGGCGCGGTGCGCACCTTCGGCTTCGAGGCGTGTCGGCCGCGTCCGCGCATGGAATTTCGGCGCAATGTCCCCCTGCGCCAGCGCGATCTTGACCAGTTCGTCGATGACGATGCCGTTCTCGGCATGCATGCACACCAGCGTGCCGTCTTCACCGGCCTTGCGCATGGCCCGGAAGATCGTGCCGTCATCCGACAGCAGCACGCCGGGATAGGCCATGAACATCTTGTAACTGGTGACGCCTTCGTCCGCGAGCCGGCGCATCTCCGGTATGCGTTCTTCCGGCATATCGGTGATGATCATGTGAAACGCATAGTCGATCGCCGTTTTGCCCTCGGCCTTGGCATGCCAGTCGTCCAATGCCGCGATGGTCGACGAACCGCGCGTCTGAATGGCGAAATCGACCAGACAGGTGGTGCCGCCGAACGCCGCCGCCCGGGTACCGGTTTCGAACGTGTCGGATGTGGTCGTGCCGCCGAAAGGCATTTCCAGGTGCGTGTGCGGGTCGACACCGCCTGGAATGACCAGACGTCCGCTGGCGTCGATAATCGTGTCTGCAGCAATCGACAGATCGCGGCCGATCAGCGAAACCGTCTGACCGGCAATGAAGACATCCGCATGGTAATCGTCGGCCGCCGTTACGATACGACCGTTCTTTATCAGTACGCTCAACCGACCCCTCCCGCCACATAGCGTTTGGCAGCTACGGCAAGTTATGTATCATTTGAGGGGCTGGCTCACGTGACAAGCTTTTTTGCCGGCGCGTCGTGCAGAATTCAGGTCAAAAGCGCTGCGGCGTAACACGCGCGCTTCACAAACAACTCGCAATGACGGGGAGACAGTTATGAGTGTAAAGCGGACGCGAACACCAACGGGCTCCAGGAAGAATGCAATTTCCCGTCGGACCCTCATGGGCACCGCCGCCGGCGTGGCGGCAGCAGGTGCCATCGGTGGGTTCCCGGCCATCGTACGTGCGAACGACCCGGTTCGCTCGGTGGGACTTGGTGTCAGCATCATCAATGAAATCCAGGGGCAGGCCTCGAACGATCTGGGCTTTCCCGTGCGCGGTCAGGCGCTCGGCTATGGCGCGATGTTCGGCAAGATGCTGAACCAGAACGACCAGTACGAGGTCGCTGAAGGTTACTTCAACGACATGGACGTGTTCATTCCCTCGAAGGTCTGGCAGCCGATCGACACCACCCGCATCAAGGATTGGGACAAAGTCTCCAATCTGTCGAAGACCGGCAAACTGACGCCGGAGTCTTCCGTCGGTCAGGGCGATGCACCGTATCGCCACCTTTGGCTCGACGAGAACGGCAATCGTGTCGACGGCCCGTCGCGCTACATCTCGATGGTGCCGGCCTGGCACAACGCCGATTCCATGGGCTACAACCCCGAGGAGACCGGCCGCAAGATCGAGAGCTGGGCCGAACTGTTGAGCCCCGATTTCGCCGGGCGCGTCGCCCTGCTGAACGTGCCGCAGATCGGCGTCATGGATGCCGCGCTGGCGGTCGAGGCCATGGGTGTGATGTCGTTCAAGGACAAGGGCGACATGACCAAGGAAGAGATCGATCAGCTGATCAATATCCTGATCGAGAAGAAGCAGGAAGGTCACTTCCGCGCCTTCTGGGAAACCTTCGGTCAGTCGGTCAACTTGATGGTCAGCGGCGAGGTGGCAATCCAAAGCATGTGGTCGCCGGCCGTGACGGCGATCAGAGCCGAAGGTGTGCCCTGCATTTACGCCTTCCCGAAAGAAGGCATGCGCGGCTGGCATGGCGGCCTGGCGATTTCCGCTAAGGTCACGGGCAAAGCCCTCGACCAGGCCTATGACTACATCAACTGGTGGCTCGATGGCTGGGCCGGCGCTTTCGTCGCGCGGCAGGGCTACTACATGTCGGTGCCGGAAAACGTGAAGAAGCACCTGGATGCCGACGAGTGGGCCTATTGGTACGAAGGGAAGCCGGCGGCGAAGGAACTGCCCGATCCGTTCGGCACCATCATCGTCGAGAAGGACGAAGTTCGCGATGGCGGGTCCTATTGGGATCGCTTCAAGAACATCGCCGTTTGGAACTCGCTGATGTCAGAGAATGACTATCTGGTCAAACGCTGGACGGAGTTCCTGACGGCCTGATCGATTGACGAGTAGATAGACCGGCCGGCCTCGGCCGGCCGGCATCGTTCAGCCGGCCCCGCGGCGGGCCTATGTACGCCCGGAGGATAAGCCGTCGCGGTGAGTGCAGTCGACACCACAACGAACCAGCCGGACACTGACGCAGGGCCGTCCGCCACGTCCGAGGATGTGGCGCGGCTCGTGCCTGCGCCCGGGCTGATCGGTGACGCCCCGACGATGCCGGCGGGTGTTGCCGAGCAGACGACCTACAACAGAGAAGGCGGCTTTCCAGTTCTCTGGCTGATCACGCCGGCGACGCTGTGGCTGATCGTGTTTCTCGTCCTGCCGCTGCTGAGCATCATCGTATTCAGTTTCTGGACGGTCGACGGCGGCAGTCTTGTCGCCGACCCGACGCTCAAGCACTACGAGGACTATTTCTATACCGAGGGGTTTTTCGATCCCGAGTCGCGCAACTTCCTGAAGATCAGCGTCTTCATCAGTACATTGGGATCGACATTCTATTTCACGGCGCTGGTCATGTTGCTGTGCCTGATCGTCGGGTATCCGATTGCCTACTTCCTGGCCATGCAGGTCGAGAGCTTCAAATGGCAGATGGCGCTCTTCCTGATCTGCATGGTGCCGTTTTGGACCAGCTATCTGATCCGGGCCGTCGCCTGGCTGCCGATGCTGGGGCGGCGCGGCCTGCTGAACGATATGCTGTTGTCGCTCGGCATTATCGACAAGCCGGTTGGGTTCCTTCTCTATTCCGAGTTCGGCTACGTCATGGCGCTGGTGCAGATCTATGTCGTGCTCGGCGTCGGGCCGATCTTCTTTTCACTGGCCAAGATCGACAAGGCGATCATCGAGGCCGCCCGCGACATGGGCGCGACGCCATTCCAGATCTTTCGTGAGATCATCGGCCCATTGTCCCTGCCCGGCGTTGCCATCGGCATGATCTTCATCTTCGTCATGCTGATGGGTGAATTCGCCACGGCGGTCGTCGTTTACGGCGGCAAGACGTCGACCACCGGCACCGTGATCCTGAACTACTACGCCATCGCCAACTATCCGTTTGCGGCGGTGAACGCCCTGATGCTGATGCTGGCGATGATGATCGGCGTGGTCATCATTCTGCGGATCGTCGACATCCGGAAGGAATTGTAAGCATGGCCAGGTGGACACCGGAACGCCGACGCAAGACCTGGATCAAGGGCGGATTCAGCGTCTACTACCTGATCTTCCTGGTGTTCATCTATGGCCCGATGATCGCCATGTTCATCCTGTCGTTCCAGGGTCCGCGCGGCGGCACGAGTTTTCCCATGCGCGGCGTCAGCCTGCATTGGTGGAACAAGCTGATCGAACCGTCCACCGTCGGCGACCTGCAGGGCGCGATGGCCCGCTCGCTGATCCTGGCACTGATCGTCATGGTGATCACCGCGTTGTTCTCAACCATGCTGGCGATGGCATTCCGAAAACGCTTCTTCGCCTCCGACGTGCTGTTCTTCACGGTCATGGCCGGCCTGATGGTGCCCGGCATCCTGCTCAGCCTCGGCCTCGCCACCATGATGCGGCAACTGGGCATCCCGACGAACTGGTGGTCGTCGGGTCTCGGCGTTCATGTCGTCTGGACCCTGCCGTTCGGGTTCCTGGTCATGATGGCCGTGTTCAACCGCTTCGATGCGTCACTGGAGGAGGCGGCCCGCGATATGGGTGCCGACGAATGGACGGTTTTCAAAGAGGTGACGCTACCGCTGATCACACCGGGGATCGTTGCCGCCGGCCTGTTCGGCTTTACCCTGTCGTACGACGAGTTCGCCCGGACGACGTTGCTCGCCGGTGCCAACAACACGCTGCCGCTCGACATCAACGCATCGATGACGCAGCGCATCCGACCGACGCTGTTCGCACTCGGCACCGCGTCGACCATATTCTCGCTGTTTATGATCGGGCTGTTTCTGGTGATCTATACCGCGTTGACCCGCCGGTTACGGTGACATCGCGAACAGCCGCACCGCTGGAAAGCTAAGCGACAGCCGCGCCCAGAATATCTTCGGGCCGGATCGAATCCCGCAGCAGGACGCCGGAGTCCGCGCTCCAGCAGACCAGCTCGCGCTCGCCCATCTTGCGTGTGCTGTCCGACAGATGCCGGTGCTGCTCGACATGGACGTAGTGGCCGGGCGCCAATTCGAACACGTCCGTCTCCAGCGTGCCGAGAAACTCGGTCGCGATGTAGCTGCCCTCGACTCGGTTGGCCATGTCCGCCTGTTCGCCCGTATGCATCAGGTCCGCACGCACGGAGAACCAGACCTCCTTGCCGACCGGCACATGCTGGATATGCGTCGGGATCTTTACGTAGAACAGCTCGCCAAGGCTTTCGACGAACACCATGGTGCCCGACCGTGACTTCACCGTGCCCTGGAACAGGTTGTTGTTGCCGATGAATTCGGCGACGAACTTCGTCTGCGGGTTCTCGTGCACCTCGCGGCTGCTGCCGATCTGCTGCACCACCGCATCCGACATCACGACGACCTTGTCGGCCATCGACATGGCTTCCTGCTGCGAATGCGTGACCATGACGAAGGTGATGCCCAGTTCGCGCTGAATGCGCTTCAGTTCGACCATCATCGTCTGGCGCAGGTTGAAGTCGAGCGCGCCCAGCGGCTCGTCGAGCAACAGGACCGTGGGACGGCTGATCAGCGCCCGGGCCAGCGCGACGCGCTGCTGCTGACCGCCGGACAGGTCGCTCGGCCGCCGGTTCGACAGCTCATGCAGACCGACCATCTCGAGCATTTCCCACACCCGGTGCGCCCGCAGGTCCGGGTCCATGCCCTTCATCTTCAGGCTGAACTCGACGTTCTGAAACACCGTCCGGTGCGGAAACAGCGCGAACGACTGGAACATCATCGATGTGTCCCGCTGCGCCGGCGCCAGGTCGGTCACGTCCTTGCCGCCAATGAAGATCCGACCTTCGGTAACTTCTTCCAGGCCGGCCATCATTCGCAGCGTCGTGGTCTTTCCGCAACCCGACGGCCCCAGCATGGCGACGAACTCGCCGCGCTCGATCTCGGCATTGAAATCGATGACCGCCCGGGTGCCGCCGGGGAACGTCTTGTAGACGTGCTCAAGGACGATGTCGAACTCAGCCATGGCAAATCATGCCCGACCTAACAGCGCTGCCGCCGGCAGTTCGACCGTGTCACGCGCCTCACTCGGCCGCACGCGCCGCCGCCTGTATCAGCGTCCACACGGTCTCGAACGGGACCTCGTTCAGCACGCCGTCCTGGTTGAAGTTGCGTAACTGCTGCACGGCGCTGCGGATTGCCTCGTTGTCGCCCGCATGTTCCTCCAGCCGGTCGAATGCTTCCGGTGTGGGAATGTTGCGGGACGCCTTGCTGCTCATGTGCTCCTGCACCAACGCGTTGATGTGGTCATGGAGCTCGCGCATCGAACCTGCGGTGTAAGGGCGGCCGATCAGGCCGCGCAGACCATTGGCGTTGAAACGCTGCCGCAGCCCTTCCGGTAGCGACTGCGCAAAGCCTTCCAGCACCTCACCCAAGCCGAACCCCTGGGTGAACAGACCGCGGATCGTGTCCAGGGTCCCGTCCTGGCCGCCGCCGCTGCCGTACATACGGATCTGGGCATTCTGCAGGGCGTTGCCCATGGCCTTGGCCTGGTCGATATGCACGTCGCGTTCGGCTTCGATATAGAGCTTGGCCAGTTCCAGGAACGTCGCCGCCTCGTTGTACTTCTTCAACGCACCGGCCTTCGCCTCCAGGCCCGCGGCCTCGCTCTCCAGCATGCGCTGGGTGTTGGCAACCCGAAGCGTCTCGATCTCCATCTCGGCGCGACCGGCGGCACCGGCCTCGCGCTCGATGCCTTCGGCCGTGATCTTTTGCGCGTCGCTGTTCGCCTTGGCGCGGGTCAGTGTCGCGTCGGCCTCGAGGTCCGCTGCCTCCTTGCGGGCCTCCGATTGCTTGACCATGTGCATCCGCGACACTTCGGCCTTGCTCTCCTCATCGACCTGCCGTGCTTCGGCGATCTTCGCGGCATCGATCAGCTGCAGATCCTTGGCGCGCTCGGCATCAGCAATGATGCGGACGGATTCGACCGCATGTTCGGCGCGTTCTTTTTCCGCCGTCGTCGTCAGCCGTTCGGCCTCGGCCTGCTCCAGTTCGCGGGTCTTGCCGACCAAGGCGATCTCGCGATCGCGCTCCTCGACTTCCCGCGCCAGGAAGCGTTCGATGTCGGCCTTTTCGCGCTCCTTCTCCTTGGCGATCAGCGAGATCTCGCGGTTCTTTTCCTCAAGTTCCAGGGCCAGCGACGTATCGATCTCGGCCTGGCGCAGCTCCCGGTCCTTGCCGACCAATGCGATTTCGCGATCCCTCTCCTCTTCTTCCCGCGCCAGAGCACGGCGGATTTCGGCACGCTCCAGCTCCGCCGCTTTCGCGACGAGGGCGATTTCACGATCCCGCTCCTCCTGCTCACGCGCCAGCGCGCGCTGTATTTCGGCTGCTTCCCGCGCCTGGGTTTCCTTGATGACTTCGGCGTCTTTCTGGATCTGCTTGCGCTCCAGTGCCAACGACTTGTCGATCTCTTCCTGTTCGACCTCCCAGCGCCGGTCCAGAATGAAGCGTTGCTGCTCGGACAGAATGCGCGCCCGCTCGTTCGAGACTTCCTGCTCCTGGCGCGCCGCCGCCAGCGCCTCGTCGCGATCGATGTCAAGCATCGCCAGCCTGGTGTCGAGACTGCGCTTGCGCACAGACAGCGCGATCTCTTCCGAGACGCCATGCCTCTCGTCGCGCGCACGCTCTTCCGCAGCCGCAACAGCCGTCTGGCGGGCGATGTCCTCTTCCTGCCGCTGACGCTCCTTCTGCGACAGCTCGATGTCCTTTTCCTTCTCCGCCCGCTCACGCGCGAGATTGCGGGCGATATCGGCAAGCTCGGCCTCGCGCGATTTGTCGGTCAGCTCGATCTGCCGGTCTCTCTCGGCCTTCTCCAGCGCGAGATTGCGATCGATATTCGCCAGCTCTTCTTCCCGGTTCTTGGAGATCAGCGCGATCTCCCGGTCGCGCCGCTCCTGCTCCAGCATGAGGTCCTTCTGGATCTCCCGCGCCTCGCGCTTCTCGGCCTCCTCGGTGACCGCGATATCGCGTTCGGTGCGCAACCGCTCCAGCAGCTTTTCGTTGTCGATCTCCTTCTGCTCGACCGACAGCCGCTGATCCAGGATGTAGACCTGTTTCTCGCCAAGCTGCTTGGCCTGCTCGTTGGAGACGTCCTTGTCCTGATTGGCCCTGGCGAAGGCTTCCTGGCGCTCGATCTCAAGCAGCTCCAGTTGCGTATCCAGGTCCTTCTGGCGGATCGAAACGGTGGTCCGCTTCTCGGTGTCATGCACCTTGCGCCGGGCATCGCTGGTGATCTCGGTGATCACTTTCAGGCCTTCGGCGTCGAAAACGTTGTCGGCCTTGAAATACTCCTTCGGCGTCTGCTCCAGCGCGACGATGGTCACTTCTTCGAGATCGAGCCCGTTGGCGCGAAAGCTCTCGATCACGTTTTCCTTGATGTCCTTGGCAAAGGCATCGCGGTTCTTGTGCAACTCCTGCAGCGTCTTCGTCGCGGCATAGCTGCGCAGGGCACTGATCACCTTCGCTTCCAGCAGGGTGCGGACCTTGTCGGCATCGAACGTCTTCTCGCCGAGGCTGCGGCTGGCGGTCAGCACATCGGCATCGTTATGCCCGACATGGGCATAGAGTTCGGTGTTCACGTCGATACGAATGTTGTCGGAGGTCAGGATCGCCTGTTCGCGCGAGCGGCCGATGATCAGTTTCATCGTTTCCAGCGAGACCCAGGTGACCTCGTGGAAGACCGGCAGTACGAGCGCGCCCTTGCCGAGGCAGACCTTGGTGCCGAGAAAACCCGTTCGAATGAAGCACATGTTCGAGGGCGCGCGCTTATAGATCCAGATGGAGATCACATAAAGGATCGCGATCACGATGATCGCTGTGATCAGCAGGGCAATTCCGACCTCTAGCATGTGCGATTACCTTGTTTTTTCTGCTGACGAAATTGCGGGCACCAGGATGTTCCGCCTCCCTTGCCCGTACTCAACTCGTACTCCTTGCCGACGTCGCGGCACCGTTACGCTCACCATGATCGAACAATTCTAGCGGTTTCCTGTTCCGCCGTATGTTTTCTCGTAACGCCTCGGTGGCGCGTAAGTCGACGTCAAGCCGGGGGCCGGCCAATACCACGCCGTACTCATCCTTTGCTTTCGCGGCGGACAGCAGACGGCGCGCCACGTCGTTGCGCACAAGAGATGCGTCGCGTTCCAAGGGATCGCCCCAGCCACCGGCACCGGCCGTCCGGAAAACGACGCGGTCGCCGGCGCGCACCTGAATGCCGTCCGCCTTGGCCGGGAGCGGCTCGCGCTCCCCGTCCTTGCGCTGCAGCCATTTTTCGGAAACCGCGCCCGGCCTGCCGCCCAGGAGGCCCCACGGCGCACTGGCATGCCGGTCATCGCTGATGGAGATCTCACCGGCCTCAAGCAGGAGATAGATTTTCTCGATACCGTTGCCGCCGCGGTGGGCACCGGCGCCGCCGGACCCGGGAACGCTGCGATAGCTCTCGACAATAACCGGATAGTCGCTCTCCAACCGCTCCACCGACGCGGTTTCGACGAGGGGCGAGCTGAACCGGCCATCCGGGCCGTCGCCCGTCGGACTGCCGGGATGACCGCCCGCGATGGGGTCGGACAAATGAAACGAGCGACCGGACTTTCGCCGGCCGGAATATTCGAAGGACGCCGCCGACCCGTAGCCGGCCGCGGTCGCCTTGTCCGGCGCGTGCCTGCCAAGTGCGCCGCCAAGGACATCGAACTGACGCGCCAGCGCATGGCCGCCACCGCCAACCGGTGCCGGAAACGCCGGCTGCAACAGGGAACCGTCCGGCAGGTTCACATGGATCAGGTCGTGAAACCCGTCGTTCACGGCAAAATCCGGGTCGACCGACGACAGCAGGTAGCGGCCGATGAACATCCGGAACAGGCCGGCGTGCAGGTAGAAGTTGATCGGCCCCGGCGCCTGCGGTGCCGTGCCGGTCCAGTCGAAGTAGGCTTCGTCGCCTTCGCGCCAGACCGTCAGCCGCATGCGAAACGGGCCGTTACCAAGACCGTCATCGTCGACATGGTCCTCGAAGGTCTGCGGCTCCTCCGGCAGGGCCTGAGCGATCAGTCGGCGCATCACCTGATTGCTGCGCGCGAGCAGTGCATCACAAGCCTGCAGGTACGCCGCGCTACCGAAACGCGCACAGATATCGCCGATACAGCGCGCACCGGTGCGGCACGCGGCAATCAACGCCAGCAGGTCGCGATTGTTGCCCTCGGGGGTGCGGGCGTTGTTCAGCAGGAGGTCGAGCACGGCGTGGTTCGGCTGGCCGCGCTCATAAATCTTGATCGGCGGAATGCGGACACCCTCGCCAAACACCGACGTCGCGGCCTTCGGCCGGCTTCCGGCCACCGGGCCGCCGACATCCGTCATGTGCCCGAACATCGAGGCGAACCCGACCAGGCTTTCCTCGAAGAACACCGGGACAAGCACGACCCAATCGTTCACATGACTGACCGCGCCACCGCATTTGTAAGGGTCGCTTTGCAGAATGATGTCGCCCGGGCGCAGGTCGAGCGCCTGCTCCTTCAACATATCGGCGACATAGGAGCTGAACTGGCCAACGACCATGCGGCCGGTAGCGTCAGCGATGACGGCACCGGCGTCGCCTTGCTTGCAGATGCCCGCTGACGTCGCCGCCTGCCTCAACGCCGCCGCCATTTCATCCTGCGCATGGCGCAGGGCAACTTCGACCTGGTCGAGCATAATGGCGTCGATAGCGGAGTCGACACGGGCCAGCGGACGCCGCCCGTCGTCCCGCGCCCCGACGGGCGGCTTCGCCGCCGGCTCCGACACAGTCGCTGGTTCGACTTCGCCTCGGGCACGGGGCCTGACGTCGTCGCCGAACATCTCGATGCATCGGGACAAGGCATCGTCGACGGCCTCGCCCAACGCCTCGCCCTGACTTCGGCTGACGCGTGCCGTCCCGAACTGCTCCTTTACGATACCGTCGACAGTCAGCCGGCAGAGCACGGTGACGACACCGCGTTCGACCTTGTGCTCGATGATCTGCGACGACCAGCCGCCGCCGAACCGGGCCAACAGCAAGTCCGTCGCACCGTCCCGCGCCTTTGCCCGCGCCGGCGCCGCCGCAAGTGTCTGGCCTGCGTCGGACGACGGCGGCGCACTCGCATCCGCCAGCGCCGAATGGCCCATCTGCGTCGAAAATACCTTGTCGAACTGTTCCCGGTTCGCTTCGAGCAAGTCGTCAAGCGAGGTCCGGCTGGCGTGTGGTGTCATCTCGGGCATGATGTGGACAAAAGACCTACGCTGACGGACCGTCTGGCACGATCAGGATGTTCAGGTACGCGTCAATCCTGGCTGTATGGTTGGGCGGCACGACGGTGGTCGAATCCATCTGCGTGATCATCGCCGGGCCGCGCAGCGCGTTGCCGGCGCGAAGGCGTTGGCGGTCGTACACATCGGCGTTGACGCCGGCGCCATCGAAGTAGACGCGCCGTTGTCCGAGCATCGCCGCGGCGGGGTCCTCACCTTCCAGATCATGCCGCGGCAGGTCGATCTCCCCGGTTCGTGCAGTCCCGGCCGCCCGAAGATTCAACAGCTCTATCGGCTGGTCGAGACGATAACCATGCAGCCGTTCATGCAGAGCCGCGAACTGTTCGGCCAGGTCCTGCAGCCCTCCGACGGACAATGCGTCCCGCGCGACCTTCAGCGCAAGTTCATGACTTTGACCGGCATAGCGCAAATCCGCTTCGAAGGTCAGATGCACGCTGCCATCCGCGACGCCCTCGGCGCCCAGTTCATCACGCACATAGCCTTCGAGCTTGGCCAGCATCTCCGCAACCCGGCCATCGCTCAGCTCGGCGAGATCGCGCATGACCGCCTGGACGAAATCGCTGCGCACGTCGGACTGAAGACATCCCAACGCCGACAGGCCGCCGGCATTTGGCGGCACCACGACCGGATAACTGCCGGTGAGTGCCGCAATGCCGGCACCATGCAGCGGCCCGGCACCGCCGAAGACCATCAGCGCGACATTCGATGTCGCTATGCCCTGTTCGACCGCAATGCGTCGCAGCGCCCCGGCAACATGCTCGTTGGCAATGTCCACGATGCCCTGCGCCGCACGATGCGTTTCAACATCGAGTTGGCGTGCCACGCGCCCCACTGCCTCTTCGGCGGCCTTGAGATCGAGCGTCATGCCGCCGCCAAGCAGATCGTCCGGCAACCGTCCCAGCACGGCATTCGCATCGGTAACGGTCGCGCGATCGCCGCCACGGCCATAACAGGCCGGCCCCGGCATCGCACCAACGCCGTCAGGCCCGACGCGAAGCGCGCCGGTCACAGGGACATGCGCGATCGCCCCGCCACCGGCACCGCTGCGATGGACGTCGACAGCCAGCGCCTTAAGGGGCAGTCCGCCGATGTCGGTCTCCCGCGCGGCGATTGCCTCGCCATCGCGAACCAACGACAGGTCTGTCGACGTGCCGCCCATGTCCACGGTCAGGGCGTCCGATATGCCGGCCTGCCTGGCGATGCGCGCGGCCACCGACACGCCGGTGGCTGAACCGGATGCGATGGTTTGTGCGGCAGCCGCCGCGGCACGCCCGGCATTCATCACGCCGCCGTCGGAACGCACGATCCTGATCGGCGCGTTGCAGCCCAGCCCCTGCAGCCGTTCTTCGAACTGCGCCAGATCACGTTGCGCCGACGGTGTGGCATATGCATTCAGCACGGTTGTGAGCGTGCGTGCATCCTCGCCGCACTCCCGCCGCGTCTCGGATGAAAGGAAGACCGGCATGTCATCGTCGATCTCCCGCACGATGGCACGCAGGCGCCGTTCGTGCACGGGACTGGCATAGGCGTTCAGCAAGGAAATCGCGATGGATGAAACGCCGAGCTCGATCAGCTCCTGCACCGCCTGCCGCGCCGCGGCCTCGTCGAGCGGCGTTACCTCTTCGCCGCGCGCGTTCACCCGCTCCAGCACACCCCGGGTACACTCAAGATCGGCCAGCGGCGCCAAGGCTGTCTCGGGCCCTTGGCCGTTCTGCCCTGCGCGCGCACGCGCATGTGCGAGATGCAGAACCTGTTCAAAGTCTTTCGTTACCAGCAGGCCGACCTTCGCCCCCCTGCCCTTCAGAACCATGCCGGCAGGAGCGGTCGTGCGGTAGTGAACCGTATCGATATCGCCGGGCGTCAATTCGCCGTCGGCAATGAACCGTTCGATCCCTCTTGCGACCCCGTCCAAATGGTTGTCGGTGGTCGTCGGCGTTTTGAGCAATTGCAGAGCGCCGTCCTGCTCATTGTAAACAAGCAGATCGGTGAACGTGCCTCCGACATCGATGCCAAGCCGGCAGCTCATCGCGCGCTCCCCATCCCCGGCCAGTGCCGGCGACACCTACGAACTCAGGCCGCGCCGCTCCGAAACCCGCCAAGTCTGACGTTCGCATCGGCATACTGACGGGCCCATCGTCGGGTCATCAAGTCTCAGTTCCGGCACTTATGATCAACGAGCATTCGCACGCGGTCAACTGATCGACGTTATCGCAACATGAGATTCCTTCCGGTGGGACGGCATGTCCACGATCCGGAACCATCGGCGGTATTGCACCGACCGGCATTTGAGCTACGATCACGTCCGGTTCACGGCCGAATGGGACGGCATAGGCAATGACAGGCGACTCCGGCGGCGACAAACAGGTCAGGTTTTGGATCGGCGTGATCGCCATCATCATCCTGTTGGTGTTCTTGTACTTCTACCAGCCGTTCGAGAGTTATCTGGTCGCGCACATACCGCACATCCACTTCTCCAACGTGGTGTTCTGGTTTGCTTCGCTGGTCGGCGTCGTCGGCTATGTCATTGCCCACTGGCAATCCTTCCGGACCCAGATTTTCCGCAGCGTCGGCGAGTTGAATGTCGAGAACCTTCTGTTCGACACGTTGCAGGCATCGATCCTGATAGCCGTGATCTTTGCCGCCGGTGCGACGCTGCAGGCCGTGGAAGTTCTGGGCGAACACCTCGTCAACCGCGGACCGATCATCGACCCGTCGTTCGGCAGCAAACTGCTCGCGATCATCCTGCTGGTTATTCTGGCGCTGCTGTTTTGTCTTCTGCACTACGTCGTGCGCGCATTTCGCGATGGCTGGTCGAGCCGGCGCATGCATCCACCGACGGCCCGCTCGTCCGGCGCCGACTAGCGCGGGCCGGCGAACAGCGGCGCGTCGCTTCGAAGCCGAGGCCGGTCGGGACGCGCATCCTGGCCGGGGTTGGCAAGCTCATTGAAGACATCGAGCGATGCCCGGATCGCGGCTTCGTCAAGATGGCGAACAATGAAAATCAGCCGTGAACGTCGGTCGTCGTCCGGCCATGCGTCGAGGTGACTGGGCGGATGCACGATGTGCTGAACGCCGTTGACCAGCACCGGGGTCTCGACGTCGACGACGTTCAACAGTCCTTTCACCCGAAGCACGTCCTCACCGTGCCGGTTCAGCAGCATGGTCAGCCAAATGCCAAAGGCCGTCCAGTCGAGCGGGCGGTCGACGCGGACCGTGAACGAATAGACGTCGCTGCCGTGCTCGTGTTCGAGTCCATGGTTCTCGGTATCGGCAGATGCTTTCAGCCAGTTGTCGATTTCGCGTGACTTGCCGTCACCCTCATAAATGTCGTCGAGCAGCAGCGCATCGTCCGGCGGAGCGTCCGGTTCGAGCTGCAGGATCGGCGCCGAAGCGTTGAGGCGGCGCAGGCGGCTGTGGAGCGCCGAGACGTCCTGGGCCTCCGCCAAATCCGATTTGGTCAGAATGAGCCGGTCGGCCACGGCAACCTGCTTCACTGACTCCGGGTAACTGTCCAGAACCCGGCCGGCGGTGACGGCATCCACCGTCGTGACGATGTTGCCGAGGCGAAAATGATGCTGGATCACGGGATCGGCCAGAAGCGTATAGGCGATGGGCACGGGATCGGCGAGCCCCGACGTCTCGATCACCACACGTCCGAAGTACGGTATTTCGCCGCGCGTCCGTTGCGACAGCAGGTCGCGCAGCGCCTGCTGCAGATCGCCGCGAACGGCACAGCACAAACAGCCGTTGTCGAGCAGCAGCGTGCTTTCACTGACATGCTGCAGGAGCTGGTGGTCGAGCCCGACCTCACCGAATTCGTTGATCAGGACGGCGGTGTCCTGCAGACGCGGCGATGTAAGCAGACCCTGCAGCAGCGTCGTCTTGCCGCTGCCGAGGAAACCGGTAACGACGTTGAGTTGCGTCAGCTTCGCGTAGTCGGCCATGGGCGCGGTCTCAGCTTGCCTTGGCCGACAGCGCCGACAGCAGCCCGTCGTCGAGCGGATCGCAATCGCAGTGGCCCAGACGTTCGGCCTCGCTCCACAGCTCCCCCAGGTTGTTTACGATCGCTGTCCGCCCGGTGCGGCTGCGCAGCACATAGGCGTTGCCCGACCAGTCCTTCAGCGACAGACCGTAAGGCCGCAACACGACATTGAGCAGGCGCGTCCGCGCCTGGCGCTCACGATGCCAGGTGTGTTGTTCGCGCCGGCTGCTGAAGGCATCCGGGCTGGCCGAACTGTCGGTCCAGTGATCGCGTCCCCCCATGATGCCGCACAGGCTGCACATCGACGTATCCGCCCTAGTCCGCCGCGACCGACGCGCCCGCGCCCGCCGTGTCGGCGTTGCGGGGGTACCGACGGGCGAAATCATCGGCGATGGCATCGAACGTGGTGAACGTAACGCCGGCGTGGCTGCTGAGGTATTCCACCAGCCGTTCCAGCATCAACAGAACCTGCGGCCGGCCCGAAACGTCGGGATGGATCGTCATGGTGAAGACGGCGTAATCGTACTCCCGGTACACCCAGTCGAATTGATCGCGCCACAGTTCCTCGATATCGCGCGGATTGACGAAGCCGAAACTGTTCGGTGCCGATTTGATGAACATCATCGGCGGCAGGTCGTCGAGGTACCAGCTGCCCGGAATGTCGATCAGATCGGTTTCCTCGCCGCGCACCAGCGGCACCATCCACTCGTCCGGGTGTTTCGAATAGTCGATCGGCGTCCAGCTATCGCCAACCCGGACGTAGAACGGATGAAAGTCGTTGTTCATCAGGCTGTGGTCATACTTGATGCCCTTGGCCAGCAGCAGTTCGTTGGTCACCGGACTGAATTCCCACCACGGCGCGACGTAACCCGTCGGGCGCCGACCGGACAGCCGTTCGATCAGGTCGATGCACTTGTCCATCACCGCCTCTTCCTGCTCAGGCGTCATGGCGATGGGGTTTTCGTGACTGTAGCCGTGCATACCGATCTCATGACCGGCATCGACCACCATGCGGCATTGCTCCGGAAACGTTTCAATCGAATGGCCCGGAATGAACCAGCTTGTCGGGATACCGAGGCGGTCGAACAGACGCACGAGACGGGGCACGCCGATCTCGCCGGCAAACAGCCCGCGGGAGATATCGCAGGGCGAGTCTTCGCCGCCGTAGGAGCCAAGCCACCCTGCAACGGCATCGACATCGACCCCGAACGCACACAGGATTTCCTTTTTGCCGCCGGCTCTCGAGACATGCCGACTGCCGATGGCCGAACTACCGGCGCTGCCGGACGGGGTGACCAGCGACCGTGGCTGATATCGCGGTCCGGTCGGACCATGGCAGTCCGCCCCGCCATAGCCGGCGCGTTGTGAATACATGGGATCTGGACGTCCGGGAGTGTCGTTCATGCTTGTGCTCCGCCACGCTGACTTATGCTGCCGTGGCAAAAGCCTTCCATGTTGGCCGGGCGACAGCAAGAGGAACATCGTCGCCGCGGTCCGCCGGCCCTGCCGGGCTGGCACATCGGCGCGACCTGCGGCATTATCGGACAGCCGCAAGTCGTCACCGAAGGCGGGCAAGGAGGTACGCATGGCAGAGTGGGAACGCGAAACGCGCAGTGACTACGAGAAGAAGGGGTTCGCCCAGCGTTCCGGGTATGGCAAGAAGCCGGCGCTCCTGATTGTCGACTTCATCAACGGCTTCACCGACCCGACGACCCCGCTGGGGGGAGACTTCTCATCCGAAGTCGCGGTAACGGCCGGCCTGCTTGATGTCTTCCGTGCCGCTGCCTTGCCCGTCGTGTTCACGACGGTGGTCTACGAGCATGACCTGAGCGATGGCGGCACCTTCGTGAAAAAGGTGCCGTCGCTCGGCATCCTGACCCGCGGCTCTCCCATGGTCGATGTCGACGAACGTATCCGTCCCAGGCACGGCGAGTATGTCGCCGAAAAGAAATTCGCGAGCTCGTTTTTCGGCACGGACGTCGACAGCTACTTCAAGGCGCGTGGTGTCGACACGGTGGTGATCACCGGCTGTACGACAAGCGGCTGCGTGCGCGCCTCGGCCATCGACGCGATGCAGTATGGCTACACCACGGTCGTGGTCAGCGACGGCGTCGGCGACCGTGCGCAGGGGCCGCACGAGGCGAACCTCTTCGATATCGATGCCAAGTATGGCGACGTGGTCCCGTCCAGCGCGGTCCATGCGTATCTCACGTCGATCACCTCGGGCGGCGGCTTTGCGGAGCGAGCGCAGAGCGAATTCGGCGACTGGTGGAACGACGACCGTCGCGCGCGCCGCTGAGCGCGATGACGCGAACCACACCTGCGGTTGAGACATGACGAACGGATTCGACGAACTTCTGCAGCGCAGCCGTCAGCAGTTCCACGGACTTTTCGGCGGTGCCGGAACAGGCCGGACGGACGGAAGCGACGCATCATCGGCCGCCGGGCCTGCCGCCGCGCCGGCAGGACCGCTGGATGCCGTGTCGTCGCCGGCGACGCGCACGCTGAACCAACGCTTTGGCGATGACTGGCATTACGAAATCCTGGACCGGTCGATGGATGGCGATGACGTCGTCGTGCAGTGCCGGTTGAGCATTCCCGGGCAGGGCGTCGCGGTTACCGCCAGCGGGCGCGCATCGTACGCCATGGGCCGGCGGATTGAAGGCCGGGTCGGGGATATCCCGTTCAGTACCGACATCGGCGATGCATCATCGGCGGATGCCGACAACGCCGCCTGGCAGGCCGCAGCCGAGAGTGCCTTGGCCAACTGCCTTAGCCAGATCGGCCGCTAACGCGCCACACCGGCCGGCGTGATCTCAATACCGCCTCTCGGCGGCCAGACTCATGATACAGCGGTGAAGCCCTCGCCAATCTGGTAGGACACGTCGTCCTTGTGCACGTACTCGCCGCACCAGTCGGTCGGGAAGGTAATCGGCCAGGCACCGACGCCGTTTTCCCGCCGTTCCGGCGGCATGCGCCGGCAGTAGCCGACAGCCTGTTCGTCGTCGCGGCTGGCCGCGGTTTCGGTCGACTGAAAATGCCACCATCGGCAATCGGCACAGGTCAATCGTGCGGTCATGCTGTCTACTCCCGTGTCTGACGGGCCGGCCCGATCGACCGACGATTAAAGCGTTGCCACCCTGTCGGGCGAATTAACGGGCGCCCAGCTTCTCGCGTCCGCCGGTTGCGGACGACTCACCCGCCGACGCACCGCGGGTCATCCACTTCTGGAACACCGGCGTCTTCGGCGGTTCCAGGCTGGTATCGGCCAGACAGCGCGCCTTCAGTTCCTCGACCGTGCCGCCGAAATCGAACAACTGGATGTCGCCGCGATCGCGCTCCATCTGGCGCCGCAGGTCGCCGGTCGCCTTCTGATCGACCCGGCCTTGCGCGTCGATCACCACGCCGTAACGCCGGGCGCCGTCCGGCGTCACCAGGCCGCGGTCGACGTCCAACGCGACCTTTTCGGCATCCCGCTTCAGCGGGTCGCCCCAGCCACCGCCGCCCCAGGTGTTGAAATAGAGCGTGTCACCGGCCTCGACCTTGATCCGGTCGCACTTCGACTCCATCAACTGGGTGCTGCCGTCGGCGCGGACCATCAGTTTGTTGCTGCGCCCGCCCGGCAGACCGCCGTTGACGCCCCAGGGATGCGTCAGCCAACGGTCATCGTGGATCGAGATCTCACCGGGCTCCAGGAACTGATAGCCCATCGACAGGCCGTTGCCGCCGCGATGCAAGCCCGGCCCGCCGCTGTCGGCAATCGTCTCGTACTTCACGATACGTAGCGGGAAGTAGGCTTCGAGAAACTCGTTCGGCACGTTGGTGAACGCCGGCCAAAGCGAATGGCCGTCGGGCCCGTCGCCGGCGGGACGGCCGGGAATACCGCCGAAACCGATCTGGTAGAGCTGATACCACTCGCCATGCTGGTCGTAGCCCGAATACATAAAGTGCGGGCTGTCGGAGAAACCGGCGGCGCACAGCGCGTCCGGCGAGCCCTGACCCAGCAGACCGCTCATGATATCGAAGATACGGCCCAGCATATGGGTACGGCACGACAACGCCGCGGGGCGTATCGGTTTCAGGATCGTGCCGCGCGGAATCCGCACCTCGACGAGATCGTAGAAGCCGTCGTTGAACAGGATTTGCGGGTCGAACATGTTGATGAAGAAGGCCCCGAGGAACATTTTGAACATCTCCTCATTGAGGAGAAAGTTCACCGAACTGATCGATTGCGGATCGGTGCCTTCAAAGTCGAAGATCGCGGTGTCGCCTTCGCGCCAGAGCGTGCAGGCAATCTTGTACGGCCCCATGCCGACACCGTCATCGTCGATATAGTCCTCGAAATACTGCTTCGACTCCGGGATCACCATTTTCAGGATCGAGCCCATGGCCCGCTTGTTCCGCTCCAGCATCTCTTCCATCGCGGCGATGAAAGTATCGACGCCGAAACGCTCGCACATTTCGCGCACGCGCCGCTCGGCCAGCCTCAGGGCGGCAATGATCGCGTTGAAGTCCGAGCGGTTCCACTCCGGCAGACGGCAGTTGCGCAGGATCAGCTCGAGGATTTCCGTATTCAGCTCGCCATTGCGGTAGATCTTGGTCGGCGGGATCTGAATGCCTTCCTCGAACAGCTGGGCCGCGTCAGTCGGCAGGCTGCCCGGCACCTTGCCGCCGATATCGGTCATATGGCCGAACATCGCGGCCCAGGCGACCATGCGGCCATCGATGTAGATCGGCATCATCGTCAGCCAGTCGTTCAGATGGCTGATGGCGCCGTTGCACGAGTAGGGATCGTTGGTCAGGAAGACGTCGCCTTCCTCGATCTCGCCATCGTAACCCTGCTGGAACCCGTGGAAGAACGAGCCGAACTGACCGACGACCATCTTGCCGTCGTTGTTGGCGATCATCGGAAAGGCATCGTGCTGTTCGCGAATGCCCGGCGACATGGCCGTGCGGAACAGCACGGCATCCATTTCCGTGCGGGCATTGCGTAAGGCGTTCTCAATGATATCGAGGGTAATCGGGTCGAGTTCGACCGGTTTGAACGGCGTCGTATTGCGCTGGATGATGGTGGCTGGCATGGCTTTGCTGCTTCCCTTCGCGCTTAGCTGGTCGGACGAATGAGGATGTTGCCGACGCGGTCGACCTCGCCGGTGTGGCCGGGCAGGATCAGGGTCGTCGAATCCATTTCCATGACGATGGCCGGGCCGGCAACCCGGTCGCCGGCGCGCAAGGCCGCGCGATCGTAGATCTTGGCCGGCTGGTCGCGATCCTCGACGAAGATTTCCAGCTCGTCGATCACAGCCCCGGACGGGTTGCCGTCGCCCTGGGCAAGTTCCTCGGCCCGGGCCGCCGTCTCCTCACCCTGCACCAAAGCACGCAAATTGTAGAGTTCGTGTTCGGCATCCAGTTTGAAGGTGAAGAGCTGTTCGTGCACCTGGTCGAACTGCCGGGCGACATCGGCCAGACCGCCGGACTGGAACTGCTCCGGCGTAGCATCGATCGTCAGCCGCATGCCCTGCCCGGCATAGCGCAGATCGATCTGGAACAGCGCACTTTGCCGGTCGCGCGGCACGCCTTCGGCATCGAGTGTGGCGGCCGCTTGCTCTGCAAGTTCTTCCAAAGCGGTGCGGACCTCGCCATCGCTGGTTTCGGAGAACCGGCGCACGAAGGTCCGCGATGCCTCGTCGCGCACGCGCGTGGTCGCATCGCCATACGCGCACAGAACGCCCGGCCCCGGCGGAATGATCACCGGCCAGGAATTGGACAGCTTGCCGAGCGCATTGGCATGCAACGGCCCGGCACCGCCAAAGCCGACCAACGCGAAGTCGCGCGGATCGAAGCCCTGTTCGACGGACACCAGGCGCAGCGCGCCGAACATGTTCTCGTTGACGATATCGATGATTCCGGCCGCCGCCTGCTTCAAGGGCAGGCCGATGGCGTCGGCGACCTTCTGCACCGCCTTCTCGGCCCTGGCGCGGTCGATCACCATGTCGCCGCCCAGACGCTGGGTTGACGGCAGATACCCCAGCACGACGTTGGCGTCGGTCACCGTCGGCTCTTCGCCGCCCTTGCCATACGCGGCCGGACCCGGCTCGGCGCCGGCTGACTGCGGCCCGACCCGCAGGGCTTTGGTCAATTCCGGCACGTAGGCGATGGAGCCGCCGCCGGCGCCGACGGTGCGCACATCGACCGACGACGCGCGCACGGTGACATCGCCGACCCGGGTTTCGCGCCGGCTTTGCGCCACGCCATCCTGGATCAGCGCGACGTCGGTCGAGGTGCCGCCCATGTCGAACGTCAGCAGATTGTCGTAGCCACCCTGCTTGGCGATCCAGATCGCGCCCGACACGCCGCCGGCCGGCCCACTCAACAGGAGGTTCACCGGCGCGGCCTTGGCGGCTTCGGCAGACGCCAGCCCGCCGTCCGAGCGCAGGACGCTCAACTGGGCGCCATGCGTGCGCCGCTCCAGCTCGGCCTGCAGGTTCTCGATGTACTTCGACACCACCGGCCGAATGTACGAGTTCACCACCGTGGTCTCGGTGCGTTCGTACTCGTACATCTCGGGGATCACTTCCGACGAGATCGACACCGGGATCCCCGGCATGATCTCTTCGGCGATCGCACGCACACGCTGTTCATGCGTGCCGTTGGTATAGGCATTCATCAGCGACACCGTCAGCGCCTCGATGCCGCGCTGTTTCAGCTTGTCCAGATCGGCGCGCAACTGGCCTTCGTCCAGCGGTTCGACGATCTCGCCCTTGGCCCCGACGCGCTCGTGCGCCTCGATGGTCAGCTCCAGCGGCGCCAGCGGCTCGCTCTTGTTGAAGATCACCCACCCGCCAAGACCGCCGGGCACATAGGAGCGCGCGATCTGCAGAACCTGCTTGTAGCCCTTGCTCGCCACCAGGCCGACCAGCGCGCCGTTGCCGGTGAGCACCGTATTGGTGGCCACCGTGGTGCCGTGCATCACGTGGGAAATCTCGTGCGGTTCGATACCGGCCTGTTCGCAGATGCGATCGATCCCGTTCAAAACGCCGATCGACGAATCCTGCGGCGTGGAGGGAACCTTGGCGGTAAACGGATGGCCGGTGCGCTGATCGATCAACAGCAGATCGGTGAACGTGCCGCCGACGTCGACCCCGAGCCGATAGCCGGTGCCGGCGGTCGTTGACCGGCGCGGCTGCGGCGACGGCGCCGGGCGGGGTGCCGGTTTTGGCGCCGGACGTGCGTCGCGTGCCTTGGCCGGTTCCCGGCCGCGCGCTTCCGCTGGCGGTGCGGCCGGCGCTTGGGCCGGCTGTGACGGAACCGTGCGCTGGGCCGGGGCAGCCGGCGGGGCAACAGTGACAGGCGCTATCGTCGGTGGCGGCGCGATGGCGGGTGCCGGCGCAACGCGCGCTTCCGGCGAAGCCGGGCGGCGACCCTCGATCTGCTGACGCCCGGCCTCCGTACTGTCGGGAACCGGCGGCGCGTCGTGCCGCTGCGCGCTACGGCCGCTGCTCAACTTATCCCATTCGTCCTTCAGGTCTGACAGATGGTCGTCGAACCAGCCGGTCAACCGGTCGTCTTTCGATGCCATCGAAATGCTCTCCCAGGCGGTGCTTGCAGACTGCGTCTTCTGTTTCTGACGCAACAACCTTATTCTGCTGCGATGAGCCGCGCAAAGTCCGGAAATGCAGCAGTACGCGCTGACGCCTGGTTTGTGATCACCACGACACTGCCGCAGGCCCGGCACAGCGCCCGCGATGACGCCGCATCGCGGCGAAAGCTGATCCGCTCGATTGCCGACTGGCTCGACCGGCATCACCATCCCGTCAGCCTGCCGAACGCCGACGATGGGCGGCGCGGCGACGTCATCTGCGTCAGCTTTCGCCGCAGCGAGGCACCGCGTGCGCTGGCCTATCGCAGCTTCTGCGGCGAACTGGGGCTTGCCGCCTCCATGCGGCAGTTCAAGGTCGTGGCCAACACCTGCGACCGCACTACGCCACCCGGTGAACCGGCATGACAGGGCGTTATGACATCGAAGGCGATGCCGAACGCGCCTTCGCCGTGTTGCGCGACGGCGGTATCGCTATTCTGCCGATGGACATCGGCTGTTTACAGCGGACCGAAAATTGAACTATCGAAACAAGATCAACATGACAGAAAAACATCTCAATTGTGATTTACTTGATCTTTATTTAGGTTTACATAAGTCAATCACTTTCATCATCGGCGTTGTATCGGTATCAATACTGCTGTCGTATAGAGACCACTGATGGTGGAACGCAAGCTTGCAACCGTCCGGAGAGACAGCAAGCTGACTGAGGTGTCCCGGAAGAATGCGCCGTACCTGACCGCCGCTGAATTGGTAAAGAGCTGCAACACCAGCATCGTCGATTTGCCGGGTGTCCGAGTAGGGCCTGTTGAAGAAGAACCCTGCCGATGTCGCTAACAAGTCGTTGGACAAACCCAAATTCCTAGGATCGCCACTCCAGGGTCCCGGTGGGATGCAGTATCGCGATAACTCTCTTGTCACCTCATCTAAAGTCCAAAAAACATAACAATCGACGGTCGACCAATTGGAGTATTCCCCGGCTGGGCAAGACCACAGAACAAAGCGGTTGTTGGCGCGATCGTGCATCGCACACTTTGGTCTGGTTTCAGCAAGGGTTAGCGGTACATCGAAGCGGCGCCATGTTTTTACCTCGATGAGCTGTAGCTGACGCGCCAGAACTTCGTCGTTTTTATTCCGAGAATCGGCATTTTTTCCGAAGTCGAGATAATGACTGCCGTCGTTGTCGCGCAACCATGTGCGCCCGGTCATGCGGACGTCTGGTTCTGGCTCACATCGCCTGGTGGCTCCATGCCCACTGAAGACATCGTTTCGCGCGAGTTGACTGAAAGTTTTGCGGCTGTATCTCGCGCTCTGCCGGATTGGTCGGGTGAGTCTTTCTAGTTGTTCTGCCCCGGGCGGACCTGAATACCTAGTCCAAATAGATAGCTTGGCCTCTTCGTCATCTTTCTCCCAGCGGAAGTCGTAGTAGATGTTGCCGCGTTCAGCGCAGTAACCTTTTTGCGTATGTCCCTTCAAGGTCCAACGCTTAGCTGGATACCGCTCGGCCTCCTTGCCAAGTCGCCACAAGTATAAGTGAGCTTCTATCCGACGGTATTCTTGGTGGGTTTTTGGTTTTTTCTTTCCATGTCCTGCAAAAAGTAGGCTTTCATTATCCAACCAGTAAATTGGCGTTTTCGCCGAATTAGCGACAAAAACGCCGGATACATACATTTCATACGGTACTTCGGCCCGCATGTGCGCGACGCGAGCCTCATAACTCTGTTTGCAAGAAGCAAGGACAAGCAACGCCAGCGAGACGCCCGCGACCACACATCGCTTTAGAGATGCCTTCACCACCCGACCACTGCCACGCCTTGCACGTCCAGGACCAAGCGCCGAGTGTCGTTTTCCGGTCCGCCCTTGAAACGTTCCTCGACCTCCGGCGACAAGAAGGTCCGGCTGGCGAAGACGACGGGCAGGTTGTCGCGGCGCCACATGCGAAACAGCTTCATTGCGATTGGCCGCACCAGCAACCAGCCAAGGTCTTGCAGGAAAAACTGCCTGCGAAGCGGCGAATACATCATCATGCAGCTCGGTTGCCAGAGCTTTGACGACAAGTCCTGGCTCGGCGTCGACTGCGCCGTCGTTTGGTCCGATACCGGCGGCACCGCCGCGGCTGCGCTGCCGCGGCGTTTGATGGTGCTATTGGCGTCGCCGCTGTCGTTCATCGTTATGGACGCGTCGCTGCCCGTTGCATCCACCGGCCCGGCCTGACGGACTGCATACTGGTGAGGACTGCTAGTCCTCACCATTGCGCATTACCGTCGCCGCTCAACTGGTCCCATCTTTCCTTCAGGTCCGACACGTGATCCTCGAACCAGTCAGTCAACCGATCACCTGTCGCTGCCATCGGTATGCTCTCCCAGGCGGTGCTTGCAGACTGCGTCTTCTGTTTCTGGTGCAACAACCTTATTCTGCCCGAATGAACCGAGCAAAGTCCGGAAACAACGCCGATGACGGTCGTCGCGGCGACGTCATTTGCGTCAGCTTTCGCCGCAGCGAGGCACCGCGTGCGCTGGCCTATCGCAGCTTCTGCGGCGAACTGGGGCTTGCCGCCTCCATGCGGCAGTTCAAGGTCGTGGCCAACACCTGCGACCGCACTACGCCACCCGGTGAACCGGCATGACAGGGCGTTATGACATCGAAGGCGATGCCGAACGCGCCTTCGCCGTGTTGCGCGACGGCGGTATCGCTATTCTGCCGATGGACGTCGGCTATTCGCTGATCGGCGGTTCGGCCGACGCCCTGCGCCGGATCTTCGCGACCAAGCGGCGCGCCGCCGGCAAGCTGAATGCTATGCTTGGCGACGCGCAAATGCAGCAGGACCTGCACATCCTGGATGATCGGGCCCGGGACGTCCTCGATGCGATCACCGTCGATGCGGACCTGCCGCTCGGCGTCATCGCACCTTGCCGCATGGATCATCCGTTGCTCGCCGCCATGGACCCGCAAGCGCTCGCCGCCAGCACGTCGGATGACACGCTGTGCATGCTGGTCAATGCCGGCGCTTTCCATGCAGCGATCTGTCGACACAGCCGCGAGGCAACGCACCCGTTGTTCGGATCGTCGGCCAACCTTTCGCTGACGGGCACGAAGTTCAGGGTCGAGGATATCGAGCCGGAAATCCGCGACATCGCCGACATCGTCATCGACCACGGCCTGCGGAAATACCACCCTTACAAGGCGTCTTCGACCTTGCTCGACCTGAGCACCTACGAGGTCGTCCGTTACGGTTCCTGCTTCGAAATCATCGCCGACATCCTGCAGCGCCAGTTCGATATCCAGCTGCCGCCACCCACCCCCGCCTGACCCGCCGCCAACCAGGCCCGCGTGCCGGCAGTCATTCCCGGGTTGAACAGTGCGTCGCCCGGCGGCCCCCCCGTCCGTCAGCTACTGCGTCGCTTTTTAGAACGCCGCCGTCAGGCCGAAATCCGCGCCGCGATGGCCAGAATCCGGTGCATATCGCGCAACACCGGCTTCTCGATCAGTTTGCCGTCGATCACCACCAGACCGGTATCGGCCTGCTCGAACGCATCGATGATCCGGCGCGCATGCGCGATCTGCGCTTCGCTGGGCGTGAAGACCTCGTTCAGGATGGCGATCTGCTTGGGATGGATCGATCCTTTGCCGCTGAAGCCGAGGTCGCGCACGAGTTCCGCCTCGCGCTTCATGCCTTCGGGGTCTTCGAGATCGAGGTATGGCACGTCGATGACATCGAGCCCGGCGCCGGCCGCGGCATGGGCGATGCGCGAGCGGGCATAGAGCAGCGGCTGGAACGCATTCCTGCAGCGAAGTTCCGCTGCCATGTCGACGCCGCCAAAGAACAGCGCATCGATGCGCGGACTGGCTTTGGCGATATCGTAGACCGCCTCCAGCCCGGCATTCGTTTCGATGATGACGTGGAGACGGCAGTCGTGACCGCGCTCGGTGAGCAGGTCGTCCAGCCAGACAATCTCGTCAGGGGTTTTCACCTTCGGCAGCATCAGCGCCGGCGGCGGCGTTCGCGTTGCCAGGATGGCCTGCACATCCGCCAGGCCGAACGGATCGCGCAAGCAGTTGATGCGAACGATCCGCTCCACGCCATCGTCCGCCTGCGGTTGTTCGAAAAGCGCCAGAGCGTGTCGGCGCGCCTGCGCCTTGTCCTTTGGCGCAATACCATCCTCAAGCTCGACACAGACGATATCCGTGCCCGACGCCAGGGCTTTCGGAAACATCTCCGGCTTCAGGCCAGGCGAAAAGATGAAGCTGCGGCGGGGACGAACAGCGCGCTCTGCACACATGTAAAGGGTTCCCTGTTTGATACGCCGGCCGGAACGACGCTGTTGGGTTTGACCTACATCTTGGCTGAAGACGGGGTTTCGTCTTCACCCGATTGTGCCGCGTAGATCGACGTGTAGCCACCCGACCAGTCCGGTGGGATCTGGCATGGACGCGGGTCGTGCGCCGCCCACGTCACCGGTTCGCCGCGAACGATCTCGTAGGTGTGCGAGGACGGATCGGGATGAGGCGTGTAGGGCTTGGCGTCGGCCGACGTATAGCAATTCAACAGCAGCGGCCGCGGCACCGGCGATTTGCTCGACGGGGAGTAGTGCAGCGTGCGGGCGTTGTGGATGGTGATGGAGCCGGCCGCGCCCGTGAGATACGCGACATCGCTCATATCGATGGCGGCCGCATCCTCATCGCTCAGCATGCCGGTCCAGTTGCCGTCCTTATCGTATTGATCGAACAGCGGCTGATCGTGCGACCCTGGTTTCACCGCCAGCGGTCCGTTGTTCATGTCGGTATCCGCCAGATAGCAGCCGATCGTGAGGACGTTGTAGTTCGTGTGCGGGAAGAACTGGATGTCCTGATGCCACTTGACCGTGTCGCTCTCGTCGAACCACTTGAAGTTCAGCTTTGAGTGATGGAACACGACGTTCGGCCCCACCAGATCGGCAGCAACATCGGCCATCAGACCCCTGGCGAACCGCCAATAGGCGTCGTGTTGATCGTCGGGTCGCTTTAACCGCCGCAGCACAGGATTGTCGGCGCTGCGCCCGGGACCGATGTCGAACACGTTGCCTGCCTGGGTCTCGTTGCGGCTCGCGTCGACAAACCGGTCTGTCACGGCGACCAACTCGGCCAGCGTCTCCGGCGGGACCAGGCTTTCGACGCTGACGTATCCGCGTTCGAAATAATGCTCACGCTGGGTTTGCGTCAGCACACGCGCGGGATGCGACAGAACTTCGTGCGGTGTCATTTGCTGTGCTCCTGGCTTGCGGCCGGATTTCGCCAAAGCATCTCTATGTGCTTTGGCGGATCCTGGACGGCTTCAACGAATGAAAAAGTTTGTTCCATTTGGAACAATACGTCAATATCGGCCCGACATACCCGGCGGTTTCTCCTTCGGCTCACACGCCAAACCGACTGCGGAAACCCCGGTCCCGAATTCGAATGGGCGACGCAACCACCCGGATCGATCAATGAGCAAGCGGCACGTTCGACAGCAGGATGTCCCTGAACCGACAGCGCCGGGCGGGTCCGGCATCGATGCCGTCTTTGAGCAGAACGAACTGCGCGACACGTTCCGCATCTCCTACCTGGCGAACCGCCTTGTCCTGCCGGCCTACGACGAAATCAAACGGGACTTCGGGCTCAGTCGCGGCGAGTATCTTCTCCTGTTCTGCCTCTCGCACATCGACGAACTGACCGCCCAGGATGTCGCCGACGTGACCGGCAGGCCGCGCAACTCGATCTCCCGCGCGGTCCATCGCATGCTCGAAGAAGGCTACCTGACGCGCGCACCGCACCCGACGGACGGGCGCCAGGCGCTGTTACGGATCACGGCCAAGGGGCGGCGGCTGCACGGGAGAATCGTCCCGGCATTCCAGCAACGTGAGCGCGAGCTCTTGTCGGCTTTGACCACCGAGGAGCGGGATCAGCTCGATCGCCTGCTTACGAAACTCGTTCGGCATGGCGCTGGCTGAATGATCCGCATTCTGCTGCACAAAGGCGCCGCACGTCATTCAGACCGTACCGCGGATACGCTGGACGCAGCGCACGCGCACTCTTCTGAACCATTCGGCCGTCGACCCGGGGACCGCCGGCAGATTTCCAGGTGAAATCCGTTCTTTGATCGACCATTCGGCGTCGGTTCGTTCGTCGTCTTGCCGGCTCGTCGGCAGGTTGGATCCGCTGCGTCTCCACCAGAACGAAACACAGAGAATTACGCGCCATAATTGTTTGGTAACCACAATCCTGCATGTTGCCGGACAGAAACTTCGGGGGCAGTGACCCCTTTTACAAACCGTGTAGCAGTGTGGGGCGTGCGCCATGAAGCTATCAATCGGCCAGACTCTGGCTCTTGGGCTTGTTCTGATTTCCGTCGTTGTTGCCGGCCTCCTTGTGAACACGATGTTGCGGGATTGGCGTGGTTTCTCTGCCCTGACGTCATCTTCAGAAGCGACAACGGCCGTCGCAAAGGTATCGCAGGCAACCATTGAGCTGTCGTTGGAACGCTCACTGACCCAGGTGAGCCTGAACCTCGATGAGCCAATCGGTGGCGATCTGAAGAAAATGCTCGACGGTCAGCGCGAACTGGCCGACAGGCTGTTTGCCGACGCACAAGCCACGCTGGCCACCAGCACCCGCATTCCATCGCGCGAGGAGATTTCACGCCGACTCGACGGCCTCCTGCGCACCATGGAAGGCCTCAGGCAGGAAGCGGATGCTCAGTTGTCGCGTCCCCTCACGTCGCGCGACGCCGGCAAAGTCGACAACATTCCCTCCCGCATCAAGAAAACCGTGCTTGATATCAACAGCCTGTCCACCACCCTGCGCAGCTTCATCCAGGACGTGCTGCCGGTGATCTCCGCAACGGACAAGATCATTGAGCAGGCGTGGATCATCCGCGAATTCGGCGGGCGCGAGCGGACGCTGTTTGCCATTGCCACGGCGCGGCAGGAACCGATTTCACGCGCCGATATCGCGTACATGTTCGAAAACCACGGCAAGGCCCTTCAGGCCTGGTGGGAAATCGACAACACCATGCGGTACGCCGGCCTCGATCCGGAACTTGTCGAGGCGATCAAGACCGTTGGCAGCAGTTACTTCCAAAACTACGAGGTCCTGAGGAAGCAGCTGATTTCCGAGTCCGAGGCCGGAAACTACTCGGTCGATTTCCAGACCCTCTTCGCGCGGTCCGAAGCTGCCCTTCAAACGGCCATCGCCCTTTTGAACACCGCGGCGGAAAACAACCAGCAGAACGTTGCCGAGGGGCTCTCTTCGGCAACAACGAACCTCGTCATCGAAGCTGTCGTGGCGCTGATCGTCGTTCTCGCCGTCGCTTTCGTCGGTTGGTTCATGGTGGCGCGGGTCATGCGGCCATTGACCGCGATGACATCGGCCATGCGCCGCCTGGCGGATCAGGACGTTGAAACGGTCATACCCGCCCTTGGCCGCAGCGACGAGATCGGCGACATGGCCGCCGCCGTTCAGGTCTTCAAGGATAATATGATCGAGACCGAGCGCCTGCGCGTGGCCCAATCCGAAGACCAGGCAGCCAAGGAGCAACGCCAACGCGCCGTTGAGCAGGCCATTGCAGAGTTCGAGCAGTCAGCCTCCGCGGCGATTGAAAACGTCGGCGGCGCTCTCGGCCAGCTCGAAGGCCTGGCGAACTCCCTTACGGCGACGGCAGAGCAAACCTCGCTGCAATCGGCGAACGCGGCGTCCTCCTCGCAGGAGGCGTCCAGCAACGTTCAGACCGTTGCCGCCTCCGCGGAGCAGCTGTCAGCGTCCGTGCGTGAGATATCCGGCCAGGTCAGTCAGTCCAACACGATGTCGAAGCAGGCCGTTACCAATGCCGAGGGGACCTCGCAACGGGTCCAGGGCCTGGCCGACGCCGCCAACCGGATCGGCGATGTCGTCGGCATGATCTCCGACATTGCCGCACAGACGAACCTGCTCGCGCTGAACGCGACCATCGAAGCCGCCCGCGCCGGCGAGGCCGGCAAGGGTTTCGCGGTCGTTGCATCGGAGGTGAAGTCGCTTGCCGAACAGACCGGCAAGGCAACGACGGAGATCGGCGATCAGATCGGCGCCATGCAGTCCGCGACCCACGACGCCGTCGACGCCATCAAGGACATCGCCGGCCTGATCGCATCGATGGACGAGATCTCGACCACGATCGCCGCGGCAGTCGAGGAACAGGGCACGGCCACCGGCGAGATTGCGTCGAACGTTCAGCAGGCGGCAAACCGGTCCCAGGATGTCGACGACAGCATCAAGGACGTCAGTCAGGCGGCGGAGAAAACCGGCCAGGCATCCAGCGAAGTCCTGAATGCCTCCAGCGAACTGGGCCGTCAGACAGAGGATCTCCGCGGCCAGATCGACCGCTTCCTCAGCGCGATCAGAGCAGCCTGATCGAGCTACCGTCGAGCATTGGTTAGGCGTCTCGAGAACGGCAGCTTCTCCGGACCCCGCATCGCCATTCGCGAGGCAACAGCGATTGGGCGATGGGTGTCCGAGGGGTCAGGATTCCGTCGAAAACAATTGCCTGCATAGCCGTTGACCGTCGAGTTGGTTCTCCCGGTATCCGGGGGAGAGCAGCAACGAAGAGGTCTGCAAGGCCCCGCAAAGAGCCCTGTTCCATAGGCGCTCGCCGAACGATCGCGTACGGCCCGATCTCCGGCTTGGCCGCCTCCAAGCAGGCTAGAAGATCAGCCGAATGGGTTTTGGCGTGCCGGTCGACGCTGACCGGACGGATATCGTCGCCTGTTTGAAACACATCTCGAATGAACGCGGCCTCACAACCGACTGAAGAGGCGGCTTGAATCCAAGAAGTTGAGCGGTTTTTCGCTCAAGTCGTTTTCGTGGGCGGTCTTTTCGCCGTCCGCACGCCCCGCACGGGCTTTGCCCGTGCTTGCGCTTCCGTCTAAATGCCGTCTCCCCGGCGCCTTTTCTATGCAGCCGCGGTCTGTTCTGCCTGCTGACGAAACATCAACATGGCTTTCAGCAGATCCGCGGCAAAAGCTCTCCCGTGGGCATATCGAGTATTCTGCGTCCGCCGATCGGTGTTTGGATCGTCACCAGACCGCCCTGCCCATCCGTCACCCGCCCGATGACCGCGGCGGTTTCATTTCTCGTCTTGAGTATATCCAGCGCCCGTTCCTCGTCTTTTTTCGCGACGATGGCGACGAAGCGGCCTTCACACGCGACCTGCAAAGCATCCAGCCCGAGAACCTCGCAGGCGCCGCGCACGCCTTCCGAAACCGGAATTTCGCGCTCGACCACGTCGAATTGCAGGCTGGAGCCCTTCGCCAGCTCGTTCAACACGGCGCACAGTCCGCCGCGCGTCGCATCGCGCATGCAATGGATGTCTATGCCCCCGGACAACATTGCGTGTACGGCATCCCACAACGGCGCGCAGTCGCTTTCGATCGAGGTGACGAAGGCCAGTCCCTCGCGCTCGCCCAGCACCGCCAGACCGTGCCGCCCGATATCGCCGCTGACGAGTATGGCATCACCCGTGGCGATGCGTTCCGGCGCGATCAGAACCTCGTGCTCGATGCGACCGACGCCGGTGGTGTTGATGTATATGCCGTCGCCGTGTCCGCGTTCGACGACCTTGGTGTCGCCGGTGACGATGGACACGCCGGCGGCGTCCGCCGCGACGCGCATGGACCGCACCACGCGCCACAGGGTTTCGATTTCAAGCCCTTCTTCGAGAATGAAAGAAGCCGTCAGGAACAGCGGTTTCGCGCCGCACATCGCCAGATCATTGACGGTGCCGTTGACGGCAAGCGCCCCGATATCACCGCCGGGGAAGAACAACGGCCGCACGACGTAGCTGTCCGTTGTCATCACGCTGCGCCCGTGCAGCAGCTCCAGCACCGCGCCGTCATGGCCACCGCGCAGCACGGGGTTGTCGAACGCTGCGATGAATACTTCTTCGATCAACTGCTGCATCAGCCGCCCACCGCCGCCATGCGCCAGCCTGATGCGGGGGTGTTCGTTGAGGGGCAGCGGACAGGTCGGTTCAATCGCCCCGGCTTTCTTCACGCCGCCTTCTCCCGGCGATAGCGGAAATAGGCAGCGCACGCGCCTTCTCCGGAAACCATCGTCGCGCCGAGCGGACGGTCGGGTGTGCACTCCTTGCCAAAGGCCGGACAATCGGCCGGCTTTTTGAGCCCCTGCAGCACGAGGCCGCTGATACACGCTTCAGGCGCCGCAACTTTCGCGTTCGCAAGACCGAAGCGTTGTTCCGCGTCGAAGCCTTCGTATTCCGGCGTCAGCGCCCAGCCGCTTGCGGCGATCTCCCCGATGCCGCGCCATTCGCGCGGTACGACGCGAAACACCTTCTTAAGCAACGCCTGCGCCTCTGCATTACCGCCGTCGCGCACGGCCCGGTCGTACTGGTTTTCGACCGCCGCGCGACCGTCCTCCAGTTGCCGGACGCACATATAGATGCCTTGCAGGATATCCAGCGGTTCGAACCCCGTGACGACAATCGGCACGTCGTATTTGTCGGCCAGCGGCGCATAGGCCCCTGTTCCCATGACGGTGCAGACATGCCCGGCCGCGAGAAAGCCCTGAACGCGGCTGTCGGGCGCCGACAGGATCGCCTCGATTGCCGGCGGGACGAGGACGTGGGAAACGAGGATGGAGAAATTCTCCAGCCGACGGACTTTCGCCATGTGCACGGCCATTGCGTTGGCGGGTGCGGTGGTTTCAAAGCCGACGGCGAAAAACACGATCTGTTTGTCCGGATTGTCCGCGGCGATCTTCACGGCATCGAGCGGCGTATAGAGGATACGCACGTCGCCGCCTTCCGCCCGCACGCTCAACAGGTCGGTCCGCGAGCCCGGCACGCGCAGCATGTCGCCAAAGGAGCAAAAGATAACATCGTCCCGCGCCGCGATATCGAGCGCCTTGTCGATCATCGCCAGCGGCGTGACGCAGACCGGGCAGCCGGGACCGTGCACGAGCTCGACGTCCTCCGGCAGCAAATCCTGTATGCCGAAACGCACGATGGCGTGCGTCTGGCCGCCGCAAACCTCCATGATCGTCCAATGCCGCGTGACGGTTTCGCGGATCGCTTGCACGTATTTCCTGGCGGCCTCCGGGTCGCGGAATTCGTCGACGTATTTCATTCGATTTCCTCCAGGTAGCCGAGGGTGCGTGCCGCCGCGTCTTCACACAGCACGCTGATCGCGACACCGGCATGGACCAACACGTAGTCCCCTTCAACGGCTTCGGGTACGAAGGCGAGGCTGGCCTCGCGCACCGCGTCACCGAAGCGCACCTGCCCGCTGCGGCTAAGCGCATCGTCACCCCTGATGCTGATGATCTGCCCCGGTACGGCGAGACACATGGTTCCGATCCTCTTCCCCGTTACTGCGCGTGCGCCATCGCCATGACCTGTCCGAGCGCCAGCCCGCCGTCATTCGGCGGCACTTGGCGATGCGTGTGAACCGTAAAGCCGGACTGTTCCAGGGCCTCGGCGGCACGATCGAGCAGCAGCGCGTTCTGAAAACAGCCCCCGGTCAGCAGCACCGTTTCCTCGCCAACGCGTTTCGCGGCCGCCAGGATCATCGCCGCCAGCGTCGCGTGGAACTTGCCGGATATCTCGCCGGGCTCGGCCCCGGTGTCGAGATCGGCGAGTATCGCGCGCAGCATCGGGCGCCAGTCGACGATCCCGTCTTCGATGTTGAAATCATAGAGAGCGGTCGCGTCCGGGTCGGTGGCGAATTCCAGCGCCATCGCCGCCTGTCCCTCGAACCCGTTTTCCGCGCAAACGCCGGTCAGCGCGGCGACGGCGTCGAAGATGCGCCCGGCGCTGCTCGTCTGCGGACAGTTGATACGCTTGTTCAGCGCGGCTTTCATCAGCCGTGCAGTCTCTCCCAGCAAGCCGATATCGCGGCCGAACGCGTCCTCGCCGTCCAGCGCATACAGCATGCCGAGCGCGGCGCGTTTCGGATCCAGCGCCGCGGCATCCCCGCCCGGCAGCGGGAACGGCAGGAAATGCAGCACGCGCTCGTACCCGCGGGGTTCGATCTTCAAGAACTCCCCACCCCAGACCGTGTTGTCCGTGCCGTAGCCAGCGCCGTCCCATGCGACGGCAAGACAGGACGGCGTCACGCCGTTTTCGGCCATGCAGGACAGCGCGTGGGCGTGATGATGCTGCACGGCGACGGCATTGCCGCCGCGTTCTGCCGCCATCCGGGTCGAGCCGTAATCGGGATGCAGATCGTGAACGACGGTCTCCGGTTCGGCCTTGTACAGGCGGCACAACAGATCGGCTGCCGCGTAGTGGGCCGCGCAGGCCTCCGGCGTGTCGAGGTCGCCAATATGCGGTGACAGGAAAACCCGGTTGCGCACGGCCAGCGCCACCGTGTTTTTGAGATGCCCGCCAACGGCGAGCACCGGTGCGGCGAAGCCGTTCGTCACCACAACCGGCAGTGGCGCATAGCCGCGCGCGCGGCGCAGTACCGTCGCGCGCCCGCGCATGACACGGAGGATTGAGTCGTCGCAGCGCCCCGATATGGGCCGGTCATGGACCAGGAAGATGTCGGCAATGCCACTCAGTGCGTCGATGGCCTCGTCTTCGTCCGTGCAGATCGGCTCGTCGGCGCGATTGCCGCTTGTCGCGACGACCGGGAAGCCGAGTTCAGACATCAGCAGGTGATGCAGTGGCGTATAGGGCAGCATGACGCCGAGATTCGGATTGCCGGGCGCGACATCTTCGGCAACGGCGGGGAGGGTATTTCCGGGTAGCAGGACGATGGGCGCCACCGCTGATGACAGCAGCTTCCGTTCTTCCGGCAGGATCATCCGGCCGGCCTGCGCCATGTTCAGCGACGGGTACATCACGGCGAAGGGCTTGACCGGGCGGACCTTGCGGCGACGCAGGGCGGCAACGGCCTCTGCATTGCGCGCATCGCAGAGCAGGTGAAATCCGCCCAACCCCTTCAGCGCCAGTATCTTGCCGTCGCGCACCGCCTGCGCCGCTTTCAACAACGCCTTGTCGTGCCGTGCCGTCGTTTCGCCCTTTGCGTCGCGCAGTTCAAGCTGCGGACCGCAGTCCGGGCAGGCGATCGGCTGGGCATGATGCCTGCGGTCCTCGGGATTTTCGTATTCGTGGCGGCATGCCTCGCACATCTCGAACCCCGACATCGTCGTGTTCGGCCGGTCATAGGGCAGCGCTGTGATGATCGAAAAGCGTGGCCCGCAATTGGTGCAGTTTATGAAGGGGTAGCGGTAGCGCCGGTCGGATGGGTCGTTCATTTCGCGCAGACAATCATCGCAGACAGCGAGGTCGGGCAGCATCAGAGCGGTCGTCTCTTCCCCCGTCTCGCTCGGCCGGATGATGAAGTCATGCCCGCCGTTCGCAGTCAGCGGCGTGTTGTCGAACTTCAGGAAGCGCGCCTGCGGCGGTTTACGTTCCTGCAAGGCTTTTTTGAAAGCCGCCAGAGACGTGTCCGCGCCCTCTATCTCGATGACCACGCCTGCCGGCGTATTCTGCACGTATCCCGTTAGCCCGAGTTCCTGCGCGAGGCGAAAGACGAACGGACGCAATCCAACGCCCTGCACCGTGCCTTCGACGGTCAGGCGTTCGCGTTTCGCGTCATCGTCCGGCTTCTGCGCTATGAGCTCGGCGGACAAGAGATCAGGCCACGATATCGACGCTTTCGAGCAGGATGTCCTGCGCGTTTGGGTCGTGTTCGTCGTCGCATTGTTCGACGTCGAGCGCAGCACCCGCAGCGACCGTACCGGCAATGGCTTCCTCGAAATGCTCCCGGAAATGGTCGGGCGTGATGTGCGACAGCGCACCAAGCCTGACCTTCACGGCGGTGACCTTGTCGGCATCGGCATCCTTCGCAAGCTGCTCGATCTTGCGCAACAGATCGGCCATCAGTGAAAACTCATGCATGAATACTCTTCCGTGATTTCAGTGCGTTCAAAACTTCAGCGACTACGGCGTCCTTCGCCTCAGACAGAGCCGGCGACAACCTTTCACCGGCATCGAAGTTCTCGCCTTCCACCCCGATGAACCGGATATCCCGCGGCAGCTTGCCCAGCGCCCGGGCAAGCTCCACCGCTTGCGGCACCCCGAAGGCGTGGGTGGAATACAAATTGAACTCTTCCGGCAGCATTTGCTGTGCAAGATCGAACCGGAAGATTTCACCTGTCTCCGCGCCGGAGGACACCGCATCGATCAGGATGACGTCTTCATGGTCCCGCCAGCACGCGATCAGCCCGGCCGGCTCTCCGTCATGCTCGATACAGGTCACGCCTTGCGGCACTCGTCCGCTCAGCTCGCCCGCCACGATACAGCCGAACGCGTCGTCGCCGCGATAGCGATTGCCAATGCCGAGGATGAGGACGGGCGCGTCGGTCATCCGCGGTCGACCTCCAGCTTGAGAAAGTGCGTGGCGCAGGAAATGCACGGGTCGTAATTGCGGATCGCCTGTTCGGAGACGTACTGGATTTCATCGTCCGCCTTGTCGAGGCAGGTCGGGACAAACCGGCGCAAGTCGTCCTCGATCATTTTCTGGTTTTGGGAGGTCGGCGGCACGATATTGGCGTCCTTTATGACGCCGTCGTCGTCGATGGTGTAACGATGGTAAAGCAGTCCGCGCGGTGCTTCCGTCGCGGCGAAACCCGTCGCGGCTTTCGGACGAACGTCGATCGCGGATTGTTGCGGTGGGTCGTAGTCGTCAACGATGCGTAACGCTTCCGTGACGGCGTAGAGCACTTCCACGGCACGCACGGTGATACTTTGGAACGGGTTGGTGCAGACCGGGCCGAGCCCGGCCGCCTTTGCCGCATTCCGGATTTCGTCCGGCAGGCGGTCGAAATTCAGCGCATACCGCGCCATCGGCCCGACATGATAGCAATTGCCGTCCGGCTTCATCACGCAATGCAGCGCGTTGGTGTAGTCGACGTGCTGTTCCTCGAAATGGTCGTCATAGTCGGACACGTCGATATCCAGCCCCTTGTTCGACACGACGCGCCCCTCGTTCATCGGGTATTCGTCTTCATGCCGCAGTGCGACGAAGGTGTAGTCCTGGTTGAATTCCGGGAAGTCGAGCGTTGCGGTCCATTTCACCGTTTCCAGCGCCAGCTCGCGGGCGTGCAGCAGTTTTTCCCGCAACGCCGACAGTTCGCTTCTCGCCGGGACCCGGTAAAGCCCGCCGACACGGGCGTTGACTGGGTGGATTTCCCGCCCGCCCATCAGACTCACGATATCGTTGCCTGTCTTCTTCAGCGCGAGCCCGCGTTCGACGGCTTCCGGATGGTCCTTCGCCATCTCGACGGCGCTCGGATAGCCGAGGAAATCCGGCGCATGCAGCATGTAGATATGAAGCGTATGGCTGGAGATCCATTCGCCGCAGTAGAACAGCCGGCGCAGCTCGCGCAGCGCGCCGTTGACATGCACGCCGCAGGCATTCTCCATCGCGTGAATTGCGCTCATCTGGTAGGCGATGGGGCAGATGCCGCAGATACGCGCGGTAATGTCCGGTGCCTCCGTGAAATCGCGTCCACGCAGCAGCCCTTCGAAAAAGCGCGGCGGCTCGAATATCTTGAGCTTGACGTCTTCAAGGACGTTGTCCCGAACTTTGATGTACATCGCGCCTTCGCCTTCGACGCGGGCGAGATAGTCGACCTTGATCGTGCGCGTGCCGCCGCCGTGTGGATCACTCATATGTTTTCTCCCCCGTGACGGTCACCTTCGTGCCTGAATTCAGGCTCCTCCGCATTGTATGTCCTGAACATGCGCCGCAGTTCGTCCGCCGACACGCCGAGATCGCGCATCCAAGCCGCCAGCGAGGACGTGTTCGGCGTTTCCATCGGCCCGTAACAGCCGTAACAGCCGCGGTTGTAGGCCGGGCAGATCGCGCCGCACCCGGCCTGGGTCACGGGCCCCATGCAGTGCGTGCCACGCGCCACCATGATGCAGACGGTGCCGCGTTTCTTGCATTCGATGCAGACGCTGTTCGGCGACACGTTCGGTTTGCGTTCATTTAAGAACGCGTTGATGACTTCCAGCAGCTGGTTCTTGTTGATGGGACAGCCGCGCAATTCAAAATCGACATTCACATGGGCGGATATCGGCGTCGACGTGTCCAGCGTGCTGATGTACTCCGGGCTGGCGTAGACGATATCCATGAACTCCCGCACGTCGGTGAAGTTGCGCAAGGCCTGGATGCCGCCCGCGGTGGCGCAAGCGCCAATCGTGACAAGGAATTTCGACTGCCGACGGACCTCCTGAATTCTGTCACGGTCGTGCGGCGTGGTGATTGAGCCCTCCACCAGGGACAGATCATAGGGCCCGTCCAGCACCGCGCGGCTGGCTTCCGGGAAATTGGCGATGGTGATGTGATCGGCGACGGCCAGCAGTTCGTCCTCGCAATCCAGCAGGCTGAGCTGGCACCCGTCGCAAGACGCGAACTTCCAGACCGCGAGTTTCGGTTTGTCGGTCATCACACGTCTCTCGTCCTGAAAAGCCGTTGGACGCGGTCGAATGCGAACACCGGCCCGTCGGCGCATACGAAGAACGGTCCGTACTGGCAGCGCCCGCACATTTTGACTGCGCACTTCATATTGCGTTCCATCGACACATGGATGTTTTCGGCAGCGACGCCCAGATCGAGCAGCGCGTAGGCCGAAAAGCGCATCATGATCTCCGGCCCGCAGATCAGCGCGGATGTCCTGCCCGGATCGACGTCGCGGCCTTTCAGTAGTTCGGTGACGACGCCAACCTTCCCCGGCCAGTCGCGGCCGGCGGTATCGACCGTGACCTCGACGTCGATCGACGCCTCTTCACGCCAGTCAGCCAGCTCCTGCGGAAAAACGATGCGGTCCGGCTGACGCGTGCCATAGAGAAGCGCGATGTCGCCGTAATCGTTTCGATCGTGCAGCAGGCGATAGATCGACGGCCGCAGCGGAGCGAGGCCAAGTCCGCCGGCCATGACAATCACGTCGCGCCCTTTTGCCGCCTCGACCGGCCAGGCGCTGCCGAACGGACCCCGCAGGCCGATGACCTCGCCCGGCTTTACGGCGCACAGCGCCTGCGTGATCGAGCCGACAGCCATGACGGTGAAGGTCAGCTCGCCTGACGTCACCGGGTCGCCGCTGACCGAGATCGGCACCTCGCCGTGTCCGAAGACATAGACCATGTAGAACTGCCCCGGCGCGAAAGCAGCGTCGCCGTGGGCGCCGTCCGGCGCCACGCGCATGGTCATGCAGCCCGGGATTTCCTCCGCGATGTCCAGCACGCGGAAGGGATGCGGACGCATGGAAGACCGCACTTCAGCCCGAGGCTGCATCCGTCGTCCGCCCGTTCGCATAGACGTCCAGCATCTGTCGCCGCGCCGCCTGCAGGCGATCGAGCATGACCTGCGCAAAACGCGTCATCAGTTGGTACCCCAGCTCGTGGTCGGCCTCTGCCTTGCCGCGCAGACACTCTCCATCGAGCGCCAAGGCGGACACGTTCGTCAGAGCAATTGAATCGAAACCGTTGCGATGGGGCGGAAACAGCCATGAATAGCCCGTGATCCCGCCCGCGCCGACGCGTGCGACGGACAACGGTCCTGCCGCCGGGATATCGCTTTCGACTGCGACTTCCCCGTCGCGGATCAAATAAAACGTGACGGCCTCATCTCCTTCACGCAGCAGAAATTCACCGGGCTTGAAATGCACAAGCTTGCCGCATCCGGCCATGGTTTCGAGATGGTCGTCTGACATCCTCTCGAAAAACGAGTTCTCGGCGAGCAGCGTGCGGATGTTCTTGATTTCAACCATTTTCGGCCTCCTAGTCCTTTTCACTCTCGCGGATCAGGCGGACTTCCTCGGTCAAGTCGATGCCAACCGGGCACCATGTGATGCAGCGCCCGCAGCCGACACACCCCGACGTGGCGAACTGGTCCTGCCATGTCGCGAGCTTGTGAACCAGCCACTGCCTGTACCTTGAACGCGTCGTCGGCCGCACGCTGCCGCCGTGAATGTAGGAAAAATCCATCGTGAAGCAGGAATCCCATTCGCGCCAGCGCTCGGCGTGATCGCCGGTCAGGTCGGTCACGTCCTCGACCTTCGAACAGAAGCAGGTCGGGCAGGCCATGGTGCAATTGCCGCAGGCAAGGCAGCGTTTTTCGAGCGCGTCCCAGCGTTCGTTGTCGTAGTTGCGGTAAAGCAGCTCCTTGACGCCGGAAACGTCGATCTTGCGCCCCATCTGTTGCTCAGCGCGCGCCGTGCATTCCAGGGCGGCGGCGACATTGTCCTTGTCCGCCTCCGTGTGCGAGACGTCGGCCAGCAGCGAGAACCCGTCCGTGCTGCCGGGCTCGGCGACGAAATAATGATCCTCGCCGTCCAGCACCTCGGTCAGAGCGAGATCGAAGCCGCCTTCCGCGCGCGGACCGGTGTTCATGGAGGCGCAGAAACAGGTCTTCGCCGCCTGTCCGCAATTGACGACGATGACAAGCGCCTTGCCCCGGCGACCGGCATAAAGCGGGTCCGGATGTTGGTCGCTCATGAACACCTTGTCTTGCACCTGTATTGCGTGCAGGTCGCAGGCGCGCACGCCTATGAACGCGAAAGGCTTCTCCGTGTCTTCCGCGTCCTCGACCGTGAAGCCGCCGTCTTCCGTTTTTTCGCCTTGCCAGAGTTTCGACCGCGGCGGAAACAGGTATTTCTTCCATGAATGCGGGCCGTTGTTGAAGCCAAACAGCGCTTTGCCGTCGCGACGTTTCAGCCGGTATGTTCCGGCATCCTGGTCTTCGGTCCAGCCTTCGGGCAAATCCTGAACGTGGCGCAGCTCGTCATAAACGATCGCACCGTCGCGCACCGTGGGTCCCACGGGCATAAAGCCGCGGGCAATGACTGCATCGAACAGCGATTGCAGCTCGCCACGACTTACGATGAACGCCTTGCCGGTGTTAGCCATGAATGCATCTGCCTGTTCTGGAACACTGGCCGCCTCACTGTCATCGCCATCGCGCCAAGCCAACAGCGCTGCCCGGCTTTTTTCGGCGGCGCCTGACCTCCGGCGAAACAGCTTTCGGCATCAGATATCGTGATGTCCGCAGGTTCGGTTGCCAACCGCGATTAGGGGCGTGACGTCTTTTTCTCCGTCATCTCCCCCGATACGAAACCCTGCGGTGTATTTTCTGCGACCACAAGAAAATGGAATTGCCGACGATCAATGACGAAGCCTGCACATGAGCGAACAACGCGCCCGTCAGGTTTTTGCTGAATGTGCGCGGGTCTTGTGCGGACAACAAGACCAATAGCTTCTGAGAAATTGCCCGCGTCGGCCTCGGGTCTCTGCCGGGATGGTCGGATAAAACAAAAGCCCGCCGCTTTTGGCGACGGGCTTGCAGGATACGTGAGATTGGTTGCGGGGGCCCGCAACCACCTTTGTCGAACAGTTTGGTGTTGTGATTGAGAGCGGGAATTGACTTCTGCGGTTTCGTCGCTACCCGAGTCTAGAGCCTCAGCCGTGCGAACTGAATCGGATAAAGGGGCACCGCCACCCTGTATTGTCTTGCGCGAATTTGCCTGCCTCGGTGAAAATCAAGGTGTCGCGTGTCCATTGAAGCCGAGCATGCCGTTCCAGCAGTGGGTCGCCGGGACGAGCGCGGCAACGGCAGAATCGAGCGATTGAGTACTTGGTATGACGACCGATTCCGTGTGATCGACTCTTGCTCTGGCCGAGCAAACAGCAGCTCCTATCTCATAGCCCATTGCTCTACTGCCGTCGGTCGGCAGGTACTATTTTAGCGGAATCGTCGGGCCTTCGATCTGCTGGCACAGTTCCGGCCGGTCGATGAGTTTCTTGCGTATTTCGATCAGGCGTTCGAGATGCCCTTTGGCAGCAGCCCGGAACGCCGGCGAACCAGGGTCCCGGAACTCGGCGCGGACTTCCAACAGGTACTGCCGCACATCCCGCTGCAGTGCCTCCTTGGCGTTGCCGCTGCGCAACCGCGTTGCGAACTTTGCCTCGGGACTGTCGGCAGCCGGGCCCCTAGCGTCAATAGCCTGTAGCATCTGCATCGCAAGCGTCGAGCTACCATCTGCATGAACAATGTAGCGCTCGGGCAGGAACTCTGCCAGGGACGCGCGGGCATCCGAAAACACCGGCATGCGCAGTTCGGTGGCCATGGCGGCGGCGACGAAGTGTTCGTCGACCAGACCGGCCTGCAGCAACGCCTCGATGCGTAACACGTCGAACAACGCTGCCTCAGGGTGCAGCCATGCAAACACTGCGTCGCCGCGCCTGGCTTCGGCCATGTTGCAGTCGCGTCCAGCCTTGAACAGGCGCAGACCGGCGGAATCCACGAGGTTTTCGTAGAGTGCGGCCGGCAGTTTGGCAGCGCGGTGGAACTTCATGGCGTCTGAGATGCCCAGCGTCTCAATCCTGGGTGCCGCGTTACCGATCACCCGCGCGTTCAGGAAGTACGTATCGGGTATCTGTATCGTTCCCAAAGGTCCTTGGGTTGAGCGAGAGAATGGGTTCAGATTTCCTGTGACTGTCAGGCTCGAGGATAGGTTGACCTCGGTTGTCACAAATATCGGGCGTAGCAGGGCCTGCGCATTGCTGACCTCGACGCCGCGATCGGACCGCGGCAAGGTGGCTCGTTGAACCCGGCGGCGGTGGAAGCGGCGCAGCGACTTAAGAAGCTGCTCTTCCAGGACCTCCGCACCGCGCAGCGCGGCGAGCCCGGCGAAGCTAGCAGACGGCCAGCCTCCATTGACAAGGTAGCCCTGCAGATCGTCGAAGCTGTGCCAGTTCGGCCATGGCCGCATGAATTCCTTCATGATCGGCGTGCCGTTGCGGTGGCAGGCCATACAGCCTGACCGCGCCTTCACATCCGGGCCGTCGGAAGAGCCGCGGAACTCCCAACCTTGCGGCTCCAGCCGGTAGAAGTTGTAACGCGCCTTCTCCCGGTCCCAGCCCCAGGCTTCAAAGCCGCGACCGACAGGGAAGGTCTGGGGGTTGAAGAACACTGACAGCATGACAGTGCCATCAATGTCGATGGGCCTGCCGTCTCGATCGGTCGTGCTGCCGTTGAACGAAATGACAGCGCGGCGCATGTTACCAGCAACGGCCCGTGCGTCCTTGATACGCTCGCTGACCACGAAGACGTTGATCTTGCTAGTGTCATCCTTAATCGCGGCGAGGATGCCGGGCAGCGCTAGCGGCTGATCCGGCCGATTGAGCACGAGGCGGAAGAACGGATCGCCCAGGTCGAGAGCCTGCACCTGCGCCGCGTTATGGTCGCTTAGGTCAACTTTGGTTTGGCCAATGGCTGGGGGCAGCGTTGCGAGCAAGGCTAGAGCACCGACGACAGCAGTTTTGATGATACTGAGCATGAAAGGTCCTCCAATGATGAGGAATCTGGGTCAGGCAACCTGCGCTTCATTACCCGTGCGGAACTGCGCGGCCACGCTCTCAGACGGTGCCTGAATGACATGGGCAGCGACCATCAGTTCGCGCGCGACTTGGGCGCCGGTTCGCACCGCCCGGCCGTTCAGTTCCAGCCCCGCCGGAACAAGCAGCACCGCCCGGCGGTTGCCGCGGCTTCGCTGCCACACAAGGCTGCCGTTCACCTTTTCGGTGTTGATGTCGATCTGCCTGCCGTTGATCGACCAATCGCCGCGCAACCGCTCGATGGTCACGCCCACCGGATCGGACGCACTCAACACATTGCCGCCAAGGGCAGAAATCTGTACCGCAGCGCTGATGCGCGGGTCGGAGCTGCGCCCGTCGCCGCAGAATTGGCCCACCGCGGCACAGACCTGGGTTGGGTCCAGGTCGGTCCGCGGCTTGCTGCAATGCACCAGGAGATTGATCAGAGCGCCCATGGTATTGTTGCGCTGGGTCAGGCAGAGAATGCTCTTCTCGCCGTTGTTCCACGGGTTTGACGGCAGGCGGTCCCGGAACCGTTTGCTGCGCTCCCGCGGCGTGGCACCTTCCGCATCGAAGTTCTCGCCGAACAAGTCTTCGCTCATTGGGTTCGCGCCGGGAATGACCTCCTTGACCGCCTCTGTTAACTTGCCGACACTGACCATCGCAAAGGCCTCGAAGTACTCCGGAAACTCAGAGGTGAAAGTGATGCTGTCGATTTCCGCACCCCTTCGCGAAACCAGCCACTCGACATATTCGTCCTGAAATTGGAGGCGCTGACTGTCGATCACGGCATCGCGCTGCCCGGCAAGCTGCGGATAAGCCTCCCATTCCACCGCTGCGTTCGTGTGAGCGTTGGGTGGGTTCGTAGCCTGAAACGCCTCCAGCATAGTGAATGCCGAACCTAGAACGCGGGCTCCGGTTCGATAGAAATGCTGCAGCTCGCTGCGAAAGGCGGTCGAAACATCAACGTCGCCGCCAAAGTCCAGGCCAACTGGATCTGCATAGTCGAACATAGCTTTGCCTCTCTTCCTGCTTAGCTCGTGCCGCGCGGCGTTGCGGGCTCAGACGCTTGAGACGTTTTCTGGTCAGGTTTGCGCCCGGCGCCGCGGATCTTCAGCAGGCGTTCAAGGGCGTTGAACCAGAACGGCGCACCGAGGCTGATCGCCGCGCCTGAAATCAGCCAACCAAGGATGACGCCGATCGATTCTAAAGCCATGTCGGCGAGGTCCTGCGGGTCCAGTTCCGATTGAACTCGCCTGGTGTTTTGTGCCTGCGCGAAACCAAGCGCCACGTCTTTGACGCACTCGAGCGTATCGTTTGCCCCACGGCGCAAAGTTGCGTCACCCGGGCAATGCAGCTTCACGAACCAGTCGCCGAACCGCCGTTCCACACCGACCCAGCCGATCAGCGGCATGGGCATGGCTGCAAGCTCGTCGATCTGGGCCCGCAGCGCCTTGGCTTCGGTCGGCTGGTCCGTCCTCTGCTGTTGAAATTCGGTCGCGGCCTCCACCAGGGCCTGACGCATCTCCTGCTGCTGCCAAAGGGTCTTGGCGACGTGCAGAGCATCGAGGTTGAGAACCACCGCCAGGGCAAGGCTGATGATCGCCAACGCTATCTGGCACTTACGCTGGTACCAACCGGAAACCCGGTCCATCGAATCGTCAAACCAAGCTGCGACGCTGGATTCGAAGGCCTTGAGATCGCCCTGGACCCGGTCGGCCAGGGCCGTGAGAGTTTGGCGCAAATCCCCATCCGGCAGGGTTGCAACCAGCTTGCGCGCATCATTCAGCAGCTCATGCCGGAAGCGTACGGCGCTCAACGCCGTAAACGGTGTGCCGCTGTCGGCGGCAGTGGGTTCCCGTCCCGGCTGTCGCGCGGGCGCCTCGGACGACACATGGCGGGTCTGCAGTACGCCGTCCCGGCGCACGCCCCGCATGCGGACGTCCGTCTCGGCACGGGCGGCAATGGTCTCAGAGAGTGCTTGGGCAAATCGGCTGGACGGGATATAGGACGGGCCGCGCTTGACCCTGCCATTTTCGGATTCCGGTTTGTCGGTCTTTGGCTTCGGTCGGCCCAGGGACCTGATCAGAGAGTGATCGAATAGCAATCCGACGAGTTCCTGGCCGCCCGGATCGTTGAGCAGGTTCTCGACACCCGCTTTCAGGGTCTTGGCACGCCACGAGAGTATCTTGGCGACCCACTCATTGATCAATGACGCGATCAGGGCGAACAGCAAGAACACAAACGTCAGTCCAAGCATCACGTCCAAGACGGCGGATAGGCCAGTGTCCATCAGGAGCTTCCAGTGCTAGCGGATTGCGTGGTGTGAAGTGAGGCGGTCAGCCAGCGACGATAGAGTTGGCGCAGTTCGGCCGCGTCGCTGTGGAACCATTGCGCCGTCCAGTCGGCATAGTGTTCGCTGGCCGCCGCGACGTCTCCGTCCTGCGCGACGCGGATGCAGTACACCGACATAATTCCGGTCATCATTGCCCTCAGCACGCCACGCCCGGCGCCGGGGTCGAGCCGGCAGGCAGCATCGCCGATCCGGTAGGCATTGACCGCAGCAGGCCGTGGTGCGAGGCGCCAAGTGGCGTCGGCACCGCGCCCCTGCGATCGCGGCGGCATCTGATCGCGCCTACCGAGCTGAATCCAGGCCCGACGTCCATCGCCCAGGGCCGCCTGCCAGGTCCAGCCGTGTCGATGCAGGCGCAGCAGCGGCCATGCGTCGGCAACGGCATGGCGGTCGTAGCCGAAGCGCGCTGTCAGATACGGCGAGTGCACCTGCAGGCCGCAGCCCTCGCGGCGAGCCAGCCAGTCCGCCCCGCCGCTGGCATCGATCAGCCAGTCGCAGGCGATCCACCGGCCGGCCGTATACAGCGCTGTCACGCGGCCCTTTCGGTCGCGCTCCAAGCCTTGCGCCGGATGGCCGAACAGTACCTGCGCGCCGACGGCGACGGCACGCCGATAGAGCGCATCGAGCAGTTTCGTGCGGGCGATCTGATAGCCCAACCAGGTTTGGTCCGGCCGAGACGCAAAGGGCTGCCGGCGCCGCACTCCGTCGGTTTCTTGCAGCATGATACCTGGGAACCGCAGCGTTGCACTACGGTCGACGGTGGCCTTGACCCCGAGCTGACGGAAGATGACCTCGGCGCCCGGATGCAGGGTCTCACCGGGTCGCTCGGCCAGATCCGGCGCCCGCTCGATCACGGTGACATCAAGACCGGCCTGTGCGCCTGCTATCCCCGCGGCAAGCCCGGCCGGGCCAGCGCCAACGATCGTCAGTGTTGTGGCGGCCAGGCTCATGACGATGCGGCGAGCCGCCAGGAACCGCCCTGCTGACGCAGAACGACGGTACCGGCCTCGTCGACGAAGACTTCGACCGTGTGGCGGATCGTCTCGCGCAGCAGCCAGCGCGCCGGGTCGTCGGGATCCCTTGCGACACTGTCCACAGCGTCCGGCAGCACCATGACGAACTTGTAGGCCGTGGTCGACAGCGCCGCGGCCGCAGCCCGGGCATCTGCGAAGGCGTCATCAGCTGCGTCTGCCTCGGCGAAGCTGAGAATGCGGTAATCATCCCCGACCTCGGATGCCATCGCGAGGAACATGCGATGGGTCGCCAGGATGCGTCCCTGGTAGAGATCGGGTGTCACCTGCATGGTTTGCGCCATGGTGAAGCCGCCGGCGAGTGCTACCCGCACATAGTCCACGTGATCGAAATGGTCGGTTTCGAGGACATCGCGACCGCCGACGACGACGCGGCGCGGTCCCTTGATGCCGTCCCAGGGCGGCGCGTCCAGCAGACCGACCTCGCGGTCGGTCATCGGCGCGATGGGATGCTTGCCCGCGGAGCGCGCCGTGTCAGGCGCCACAGCCGGCCAAAAAGCCGACAGGGCGGCGCACAGCTTGGCATCTTCCGGAAACGGGCTACCGAGCCCGTAGGCGGCCAGGTGCAAAGTCTGGCTGCCGACGTCGAAGTCGGTGCTGGTATCCCAGCCTGGGGCATATAATCCCGCCGCCGCGTCGGGCAAATAGGAGACGCGATCGACCCGGGCGGCGGAGCCGGCAGGCTTCGGGTCGGCAGCGCTGCCGATGTGCCCAACCATGGCGCTGACGGTGACATCCTCCGGCCGAAATGGCGCGCCGTAGGTCTGCAGCGCCAGATTGGGCGCGGTGCGCTGGTCCGACAGGGCCAGCGGCGGTCTTCCCCAAAGTGTCCGACGGAGGGCGGCCGGCACCTCGTTCAAGGACCAGTCCAGCACATCGGATTGGCTGACGTAGGGATAGAAGTCTGGCGCGGCAATGATCGAGTAGGCCGGCACCCGCCGGCTCAGCCGCCCCCGAGGCAAGCCCGAGACGACGGGGGTGACCCAGCCGTCGGCGGTGAAGTCGGTGTAGTGCCGAGCCCTGTAGTTCCTAGTGGTGCCGACGCGGGCCCGCTCGACGATCCCCTTCACGTCCTGCCTTGTATTCAGGTTCTCCTCGCTGCCGTCGGCTTTCAACTGCGTGCGCACATGCAACCATTCGGGCGCACGATGAGCAGAGCCCGACAGCACGTCCAAACCAGGCTGCCCCTGGATACGGCGCGATCTGATGTTGAAGCTGGCGGCCAGCGACCTGCCCAACTTGGCAGGCACGCGCATGCCGATCGGTGCCGTACCAAGCGTGGTAGGCTCGATCAGCCGTGGCCGCGGCACCGCGTTCAGGGCACCGGGCCCATGCTGGTCGGCATCAAGGAACACGGCCAAGTCGTCCCGCAACACGAACGGCGGGCCGTCGATTTCGGGCGATCCGAAGCCGGAATCAAAGGCCGATGGGGCGTCCATGTTGAATAAATGAATGCGCCGCAGCTTCTCGTTCACATGTTCGGCGGCGATCCCGACGTCGAGCGTGTTGCCCGCGAGACAGTCCGTGCCGCTGAACAACTTGTGTATGGGCACCCAGAAGCTGTGGTCCCGGTCCGGCCGTGTCGTCTGCAGCCGCGCTCTGTCGAATTGGCGCGCGGCCTTAAGCGTCCGGTCGGGCCGGAAAGGGCCAAAGTTCCCCGAATCGCCATTGAGCTGTACGGCGATGTAAACGCCATAGCGACAAGGTAGCGTTCGGAAGACGAACGGATCGTCGGTCGGTTCGAGCGGCGAATAGGCACGCTTGGCGCCATCCCAAAACGGCTCCATGGTGCCAACGCGGGCGATGCCCGTACGGGCATACACCATGTCAGCGAAGGCACCGTGCACCGTGCCGTGCCGTTGCCGGTATTCGCGCGCAAAGACGCCTATTGCCAAGTTGGTACCTTGCACGCCGGCCACAAGGTCGTCGAGCCGGGCAGGTCGCACCGCGTAGACCAGGTTCTCGGCAATATCCAAGTCGCGCGCCGTTGGAAAAGCCGTCAGCTGTGTTCCGTCCGGCCGCACCTGCACGCCCGGTGAAGCCAGGGCGTGAAACAACAGGCTCCGGGCCGGGCTAGCGGGCTCAATGGCCCGGCTGCAGCGCGGCGACAAATCCTCAAAACCGGGAATGGCGCGTTGCTGATCGCCAATCGCAAGCGGACGCAGCAACTCGGCAAGAAGGTCGTCAGCATCAAGGTTGAAACCGAAGCCATTGAGCAGGTCGCCCCAACCATGGTCCTTGAGCCTGCCCAATGTGTTGCGGATGTCGTCGATCATGCTCATGGTCGCACTCCCTTTCTGCCTGCCTGCATTGCGCCGGCCGGCGGTTAAAACACTTTCTGAATGGTGGCCAGCCATGACGTTCCGCAGTCGGCACGGATCGTCACTTGGTCGTGGAGGTCGTCCGGGTAGGCGCCGTCATGATACTGGGCATCGATCTGGGTCACGACTTGCGGCCAATTGCCGGGCAAGTTTTCGATCACAAGGTCCAGTATCAGAATGCGCGGATTGATGCCCTGCGGCTCGGCGACCCGCAGCTCGGCCAGGTGACCAGGATGCGGCACGGTGACCTTGCCATGTACGAACAGGGAAAACGGCGCGGGCGGCTTCAGATTGGCCAAGGCATGCCACTGCTGGCCGAGGCCGGGCCGCGGATTGTCCGCATCGGCCAGGGTAGTCGATGACGGTGCGGGCACTTCAATGGAACTCTCCCCGACTACTTTGACGCTGCCAGTGTCGAGATCATGAACCTCGGCGAACGCCACGATGCTGGTCTTACCGTGGTCAAGGCCGACTTTGAGGTTCGGCGTCGAGTGATGCACGGGCGTCACGGCCAGTGTGCAGATTTGGCCGGTGCGGTTGATCTGCAAGGTCACAGCCTGCGCCTCGGGGATGGTGACATGGCCAGCGGGGGCACCGAGACTGGTGAAGGCGCCGCTGAAGCAGCCGTTCGGCGTAAGGGTCATGGCATTCAGCGTGTATTCCCCGTCGCTCTCCTTCTGCAGCGACAGTTCGGGTACAAACATATCCATCGGATTCTCCCCGGTTCTGTTGTGCGGTTCAGGCGATCCGCGTACTGACCGTTCCGACCGCATGACGACGCCACGATCGAAAACTCAGCGTTATCGCGGCGTGAATCGGTGTCCGCGATGGACCGGAGCTGCGACGGCTGAGACGTTCCCGTGAGGACAGTGAATCGCCGATCCGCTACACTTCGCGGGAGTGCAAGGTAGCTTCCTCACCCCATCCGGTTCGTTGACAGATGAGCGAAGACTTGACTGAGGAATTCGACTGTGCAGCCGCTGCGCGGGTCTATGCAGACTTGCAAGACAAATCGGCTGCACGGCTGTCGGCGGCTACCATGACTGACGCGAGCATGGCGCTACACGAAGCATTGGAGTTGCTGAAGGCACTGGGATACATCGCGCAGCACGACGATGGCAGCTACTCGCTTTGCGACCTGGAGCGAGACGTGCTCGTTCGCAATCGCCAAAGGCTACTTGAGCTCGCCGCCTCACTAAAGCGCGTCTTTCTGTTGCCGATGCCCGAGGCACTGGGTCTGAGGTTCGTTGCCGCAGAGATCGCAACGAATGCTTTCGCCCGAATAGTGACGGACAACCCGTCGGTCGGTACCGGTGCGGCGGCGCCGTCGTTGCAACTGGCCTTTCAATGCAGCATTGGCGAGGCAGCGGAATATCTCTCCTATCTGCGCCGGGACGACGATGCTGTGATCAATGGCACCATCGCCGACGTGTTGGAGGCACTGCCAAAAACACCTGCCGGCGCCGTCGGCGCCCCGTTGCTGGATGGGCCGGCTTCGCTCTTGCAATGGATCAGCGGCGGGCTCGGCATGGATGGACTCGATCGGCGAAGGACGCTGGAATGGGTGGAACTATGCGCCCTCGACGGATCCGGATCCGCGTACCTGCCGGCCGATTTGTGTTACCGGCGGCCGTTGTCGCCGGACTCTCCTGCGAGGCGGCAAGCGGAAAGCAACGGCTGCGCGGCCGGGCCGACAGCGGAGCACGCCATTGCCCATGCCCTTTGCGAAGCCCTCGAACGCCATGCGGTGGCGCATTGGTGGTACGGCGGGCGCGCGGCCAAGCGCTTGCATCCTGAAGCAGCCGGACTTGCCGACGAGGTCGCCGCCCTGCGACAAGGCTACCAGGGCCGACGTTATTGGTGTCTGGAACTGACACCGGAGCGAGAGGTCAAGATAGTTGTTGCTTTGTCGACGCGTCTTGATGGCCGTGGCCTGGCCTGCGGCGCCAAAGCTGATTTGGACGTCGGGCAAGCAGCCCGACGGGCACTGCGGGAGATGATGCACATGGAGCTCTCGCTGTCGCTTAGTGCGGCGAAACTGCACAACGAGGGTCCGACGGGCATGCAGCCGACGGACTGGCTGAACCTAGAACGGCTCACGCACGCTGCCATCAACGACTTTCCCGAACTGCGTCCCACGCCAACGGCACCGATGAGGGCAACGGCACCAATGCATGCGACGAGATCCGCGGCGTCGCCGGAGGATCTGACAGCAGCTGCCCTGGCAGACGTTCGAGCCATGGGCAGCCGGGCTTACTGGCTCGATATCACCAGGATGGAGATCGGCATACCCGCAGCCCGCGTTCTGGTACCTGGCCTGCAGTCGGCAAAAGCTGATTGGATGAGCGCCGCTCTAAGCCGGACGATGGTCGAAAATCGGCGTGATCGAGGCGATCTCGAGCGTCGTTTGCCGCTGTTCTAGATCTTTTTTTGCGTACTGCTACGGCGTCGCCGTAAAATCCGCCACTGACGACCAGTGCTTGCGAAACGCTTTCGCCACTGAGTCCAATGCGTGTATAAGTTAAGATAGCGAGTAAGTAACGCCAATTGGGTCATAGGGGGATGCTCAGGCTCGAACTAGCCGGTGGCTTTCAAGCTCGCCTCGTGGGAGAGGCTGTCAATCTGGGCAATCAAAAAGCCTGCGCGCTTTTGGCTTATCTTGCGCTTAGTGACAGCGGGCGGGAAACCCGCGAGGTGCTGGCCGGACTGCTATGGAGCGAGAGCAGCGACGACCGGGCACGCGCCTCGCTCCGTCAGTGCATCAGGCAGATCCGGCGCGCTTTCGACCTCGCAAATATCGGCGGCTTCGAAGCCGACTGGCGCCACATTGGCGTCGATCGGTCATTCATCCGTGTCGATCTACTCGATTTGATCGAGGAACTTCGGGCGGGGCAGGTTGCCGCAGACAGCGATCTGCCGAAGAACATCGTCGACCGCATGCTCTACGGTTTCGAGGATCTCGATCCGGCATTCCGGTCCTGGTTGCACGTCAAGCGACAGAAGTATCGCGAAATCCTGGTGGAGTTGTTGGAAAGCAACCTTTCCGCCCCGCAAAGCGACGCCGCGGTCCGTCGTCAATCCGCGAGGTACCTGATCGAGATCGATCCGACCCATGAGCCGGCCCATCAGTGCCTGATGACCGAAGCGGCTTCCACAGGCAATACCAGTGCGGCTTTACGGATCTACGAGCGGCTTTGGGATCTTCTCGGCGAAGAATATGACATGGAGCCGTCGGAAGAGACGCAAAGACTGGTGACAAAGATCAAGCTCGGCGAGGTTAAACCGGCGCCGGAACCAGAACCGACGCAGGCGGTAAGACTTCACGCGCCTGTAATCGGCGTCGCCAGCTTTGAGCCCATGGGACCCGACGCTAGCCCGCAACACATCATTGCCGGCTTCCGCCGCGATCTGATTGCTTCGTTGGTCCGTTTCCGCGACTGGGTCGTCTTAGAGACCACCCGCGATGCAGCCCTCTCACACCTGACCGCCTCTGGCGCAGCGAACGGCATCGAGTATCTGCTGGACGGCGCCTACAGTCCAAATGGCGACGCCATTCACGTCACCACGACGCTGCGGGAAACCGCAACCGGCCTGTTTGTCTGGAGCGAGAGCTTCGAACTCGACATGCAGAGCTGGTTCGCCGCACAGCAGGAAATAGTGCGCCGCATGGCGATTGCTCTCAACATCTATCTGTCGGCCAACCGCGTCGCCAGCATTGTCGCCGAACCGGTGGCCGCACTCAGCACCTACGATACCTGGCTGCGGGCCCGAGCACTGATCCCGCTCTGGGCGCCGGACGAGTGGGATGAGGCAGAGCGGATGTTTCGAAGCATCATTGCCGCAGAACCGCAGTTCGCGCCGGCCTACTGCGGTATCGCCGACATCATCAACACTCGGCATATCGTCGAGCCAGGACGGCAACGTTCGGTTGAAGCGGAACAGGAGGCAGTGGCCTGTGCATTGCAAGCGGTGGAACTGGACCCGCTCGACACCCGCGCCCAGCTCGCACTTGGCTGGTCATTTGCCATGGCAGGCCGGTTCGATCAGGCCGAGCTGCATTTTCGGATGTCACACGATCTCAATGTCAACAATCCGCACGGCATTATTTCTAGCGCCCATGGACTGGCCTTTTGCGGCCGGTACAATGCGGCGCTACGAATGACCGAGCAGGCTCAGGATCTGAACCCGGAAATGGATCCGTTTCAACGGGGCTATTCTGCGGCGATCCGCTTTCTCGCTTTCGATCTCGAAGGCTGCGTTGAACACGCGACAGCGGCGGGCGAGGCGATCCCGACCCTACCGGGCTTCATGGCCGCGGCTCAGGCCCATCTGGGCGACTTGGATGGTGCCGCGGCGACCGCGCGGCAGTTCGCAAAGGGTGTGCGCAAGCGCTGGCGCGGCGGCTCCCCTGCCACGGACAAGGCCATCGTCGATTGGTATCTGCACTGCTTTCCCATCAAGGACCCGGACGCCCGCGACCGGCTGCGCGACGGACTGACCATGGCCGGCATGCCCGCCGCTTGACACTCTCAGCCGGGTCGGAAGACCGACGCTAGAGGCAGTGGTTCGTGCAGTAGTCGCCAATGCGGATTCTATAGAAATCCTTATTTGTCATTGATGGAGGTTCGTGGCAGATTTTCCTTTCGTATGCATCCTCCACTTGTGGCGGGAACGGGTATGCGGTCGTCCCGGGTGGGCTTTCCGGCACTTTCTCCAACAACGCGTGCTCCGGCACCACAAAGTGCTTGGTCTGATCTGTGTCGAAGTGAAACACGACCTCGCTGTACCCAATCATCTCGATGCTGTTGTCTTTCAACAGCTTGAGCTTTTCTTTCGGCGAGCCTTGTTTTGCGATCTTCAGGTCTGCCAGCTCCTTGGGCGTTGCTCCATCAGGATCGGCTTCGGTCCTCGCCAATTGACGGAAAAAGTCGCCAGCGTCGTCAAAGTTTTCGACGTGTATCTTTAACATGTGATCTGCTCCTGTTTTGTTGGATTAAGGGAACTCTTGTACGGTCCGGTGCCTCGCTTCCCCGGACTGACCCGCTTTTCGGCGGGGTAGGGACTTTGTTTAAGGGGTTCCCACGTAAACGTGGATCTCGCGCATTGTCTTAGGTAACCCTTTGGGGAACTCGCGTTCGCAATGAGATTCCGCCTTGCCGCTGAGGTCCGTGTCGGCACGGAGCAACAAGCCGAACATCACGTCGCCCATGAGGCGAGAGCCAAGTTCGCCGAGTCTCAATCCGTTTTCGCGCAGTTCGGCTTCCAAAAGGATGTAGAGCAAGAGCGGCGTATCTTCGGCCAGGATATTGATGTCTTGCGGCGTTAGGGATCCGCTCACCAGGGACCCTGGATTCGAGGGCCGTCGCCGCTCTCTCTTCAGGCTCGTCGTGATCTCTTTAGGTGTCAGCCGTTCGTCGATCTTGAAGAGACGGGCCATGAGTTGCCCTCTCGGCAGACCGAGATGGAAGCTGCGCGCAAGGTCATGATAGATCAGGCCGGGTAAGAACTCGTTGGTCGATCCGGGCAGTTCCCTTTCGGTCAGAGGTCTGCGCGAACGAAGGCTGCGCGTCGAATGGGCGCGCAAGGTTCGACTTGGGGTGAAGCCCGAGCCCTTTGGCAAATAGGTGCTATCGCTCGTCAATTTCATTTCCGGGAAGAACCGTGGCCATTCGATCCGCCATTTGGCTGGTAAAGGCACGAAGTCCGCCGCACTTGTACCATCGGGACCACTCTCTACGAGTTGGGTAATGCGGAGCGCGTCATTCTCAATCGTGTTGAACTGCTCGTTGAAATTCTTGTTGAAATCGTAGCGCGTGTTGATCATCGCGTGACCAATGCGTTTGGCCGCAACCGCGAACTCTATCGGTATTATCGCCGGTTCCTTAGATGCAGGCTTGAAATAGCGAAAGCCGTCTTCGGCGGTTGCTTTGTTATAGTGCTCCCAGATGTCAGGCCTCATTAACACGCGCAGATAGTCATGCTTGATCACTTCTCGATAGATCGCCGTGGTCAATTCTCGGGCTTCCGGGAACGCACTCACGTCACGCGCCAATTTGCAGCGACGGCGAACGCCATCGACAATCTTGTTGTGCAACTTGTGAAACAGCACGACCAACTGAGACAGGATCAAATTGTCCTCGTTGCGCGGGTCGGCAATTAGCGTCTCGTACCAATTCTCGCGATTGTTCAGTCGGGCAGGTTTGATAAATGCGGGATCGTCGCTGACAGTGCCATGTGGAGCGAACGCCCGCATCCGCGGCAGGTCGTCGGCAGTCTGTTCTTCGCCGCGGGTTAGGCCAAGGCGAAGCTTATCCCGCGCGGTGCGATAGAGCGGCGGGCCCGAATGCTGGTAGAGATGGGGCGACTTGTCCGGTCCGCCGCCATAGATACAATCGAGATCGAGAATGCCGGTGTTCAGGTTGACGAGCGTGGCAAGCGTCCGAGCCTGACTAGGCAACTTAGATGCTTCGAATGTCAGGTCGTGCGCGACCAACTGACCGAAGTACGTATAGCCTGCCGGAATGTTGGGATTGTCGAGTTGTTGAGCCGGCGCGGCGCCTTTTCGCTCCAGGTTGCCCGCTAGTCGGGACAACATCTGCAACGTTTTCCCCGTCTCAACTGGATCGCACAGAGCGTCGCCACGGAAAACCTCCGATCGATTGGGTCTTTCTCCAGTCAGGAACATGTAGTCCTGAGCGTCGAATTGATCGTTCGAAAGGCTGGTATCGTGATGCATCTCATCCTCCCCGATTGCTCTGCATCGCGTTCTTTTTGGAGCTGTGTCTGTCTCGGTTCTCGCGTCGTCTCCCCGTTCGGCACGGCAGCGTGAGGTCGGCTGGGCGCTGGTTCGTTCACGGCGGCGGTGTTGCACTGTTCACCATGTTCTAAAGGCGCCCGGCGTGATTCAAGCGTGAACGGCAGTACGTCCTCAGCGCCCAACCCAGCGCGGTGACCGCGGCCCGTGGCAGTCGCGGTCGGCGGCGCGGGCGATCACGTTCCGATCACGGCCGGTGCGTTCTGGTCGGCAGCATCTGATCGGGCTGACACCGATGCAACGCGAGAAAGGACGGATGATGATCAGTGTTATGCACGGAGCCGCACAAGGCCAGAGCAATGGGTATTGGCAACCGCTACCGGGCGCCGCGAACAGGTTCGGCCGCATGTTCCCACAACTGCCTCCCTGGGCGGGCCTGCCCGGCGGGGTCGACGCGACGATCGAAGCACTGCGCCAGCTTGCCGCCGTCATGCAGGATGGCGATCCGTTCGATACCGCCGGCGATATCGCCGCCGTCCCGGCCGGCTACACCTACCTCGGACAATTTATCGACCATGACGTCACATTCGATCCGAGCCCGCTGCCGAACCTACGCGTGGAGCCGACTGCGGTTTCGAGTTTCCGTACGCCAGCGCTGGAGTTGGACAGTGTCTACGGCGCCGGTCCCGATGCTACGCCGATGCTCTACGAGCGGGCAGCCAGCGGAGCGCCGCGGGTCAAGCTGAAGCTCGGCGAGACGGCCGGCAACGTCAGCAAAAACGATCTGCCGCGCCAGGGTCTCGATGCGGTGATCGGCGATCCGCGCAATGACGAGAACCTGGTGGTGGCGCAAACCCACGTCGCCTTCCTGAAGTTCCACAATGCCATCGTCGACCGCTTGGCCACCGCCGGCGTGCCGCCCGAGCGGCAGTATGCCGAAGCGCGGCGCCTCGCGACATGGCACTACCAGTGGATCGTCATGCACGACTTTCTGCCGCGCATCGCCGATCCGGAAACCGTCTCGGACGTGCGGCAGAACGGGTCCAGGCATTTCCGTCCCAGCGGCGCCGTTTTCGTGCCGGTGGAGTTCGCAGTGGCCGCATACCGAATGGGCCATTCCATGGTGCGTCAGACTTACGACTTCAACGACGCCTTCCCGGAAGCGAGCCTCGCGCAATTGTTTGAGTTCTCGGGCCTGGCTGATCCAGCAAAGGTCCCGGTGCCGGAAGTCTGGGTGATCAACTGGCGCCGCTTCTACGACATCGACGGGTCAGGCGCAGCCGCCAACCGGGCACGACAGATCGATCCTTTCTTGGCGCCGGACCTGCACGCCCAGATCCCGGAGGGCGGCCTCGCCTTCCGGAACCTGGTCAGGGGGTTTCATCTGGGCCTGCCCACCGGCCAGGCGGTGGCCATGGCGATGGGGCAGACGCCGTTATCGTCGGCGCAGATCGCCAGCGGTATCGACGGCGAAGTGGCCGCGCAGCACGGCCTGCATGAGCAAACGCCGCTCTGGTACTACATCCTGAAAGAGGCCGAACAACTGGGCGGCCTCAATGAAGCTGAAGGCGGTCAACACTTGGGTCCGGTCGGTGCACGCATCGTGGTCGAGGTCTTCGCTGGCTTCCTGGCGTGCGATCCGCGTTCCTACGTCAACCAAGCGCCCGCCTGGCGGCCGACGGAGCTGCCGGCAGAGACCGCCGGCACATTTACCATGGCTGACCTGTTGCGTTTCATCGGCCTCTGAGCAGCGGCCGCAAAGACTGCCAACCGAACCAGTCCCAGGTCGCCCCCTCCCCTTGATGCGCGTCGCCTTGGGGCAGCCTCATGTTGGGGCGCCCCGATCTCTTTGCCCGCTACCGCGCCGTTCCGCACGCTGCTGACGCCGATTCACGTTTCGATACCGCTCTCGTTTCTAGCCTCCGCCAGGATTGCAGCATTGCAGTACTGGGACTGAGGAGGGACAGATGTCGGAACTCGTCACGTCGAGCGTGGTTTTTGCCAGACAAAGAGCGGGCAGCGACGCAAACTACGACCTTAGAACCGCGGCGCCCGAGACGAAGGGCGCACACCCGGCAACCAAACTGGCAACAATGCTGGTTGGGCTGGAGGCCCTGACGGCGGCGGTGCTGTTGCTCGACCGCGCCGGCCGCATGGTCTTCGCCAATGACAAGGCCGCCGAGATGCTGCGGCGGGCCGACGCGATCCGGCTCGGTCCGACGGGCATACTGCGATGTACCGACCGGACAGCCGGGCAGACATTTCAGCGCGCGATTGCCGCCGTGTTGATGCCGGACGCGGCCGGTAAAGACAATACTATGCAGGCGCTGGCTATTCCGCGCGCAGACGGCTGGCCGCTTGGGGCATTGGTCTGCCGGCACGACGACGGGCTGTTGCCTGCCGGCTCTGGTCGTTCCGTCGACGGTGGCCGGATCGTCGTGCTGATCCGCGACCCGGAACAAGCGCTCGACGGCTACGCCAACCGCATCGCGACAATTTTTTCGCTCAGCCGAGCCGAAGCCCAGGTCGTCGAGCGCCTGGTCGCCGGCGCCGGACTTCAGCAGATCGCCGCCGACCGCGGCGTCAGCCTGGTCACCGTGCGCAACCAGGTGAAGGCTGCGCAGGCCAAAACTGGCGTACTGCGCCAGGCCGAGCTGGTCTCGCTGGTCCTGCGCACGGTGCCGTTCTGAAAGTGCCTGCAGGCATAATCCAAACAGATCATGACGCCCCGTCGCCCCTCTCGGAGACTCATCAATTGACAGGCGACAGTGCGGGCAGACCTGCACAGGCGACTACGGATATGACTCAACCGCAGAGAAGATGAGAGCGATGCTGGAACGGACAACAGTTTCTCGGTTTGGAACCGCGTTTGCGGCGGCGCTTCTCCTTGCGGCCTGTGAGAAGACCATTGAGCCGTTCGATCTGTCGCTCGGCAACATCGGCGAGGACCTGGACGAAGCGCCCGCGCAGATCGTGTTCTCGTCTCCCAGGGTCTTCGCTCGGGAGACCCTGATCAATGATCGCCTGACCGAGATCCAGTACCTGACGGACGCTCTCAAGACGAGCGAGACGACGACCTTCGGGCCCGAGCTGCAGCGCGAGCTCAACAGCATCAGCAGCTTCGCCGCGACCCTGCGCGCCGGCTTCAACCCGGCCGCGGGTCAGCAGTTCCGGCGCGAGGACGAGCTCGCCGGTCTGCGCAACAACATCGAGCGCACTGAGATGACGATGCGCCTCGAAGCGCTGCAGCGCCAGCTCGAGGCGATGCGCCAGCAAGGCGCGAGCGAAACATCAGAGCCAAATGGCAACGGCAACGGGCAAGGTAAACAGGGTAATGATGGCGGCGAGGCCGGCGAAGATCAGGAAGTCCCCGACCCGAAGGACCTCGGTAAGATCGACGAGTTGACCAGGTCGATCGGCATGCTCCAGAACGAACTCGACAAGTTAAAGACTGTCGGCACAGTCAGTGCCGCTGCCAGCAAGATGACGCCCGAAGAGACCTATCGCCGCCTGCGCGACCACCGGGCCGAGATTCGCGCCGACCTCGCCTCGTTCCGCCTGGACGATGCCCACGGCATCGACGGCAACGCACTCTATCGCCTGCAGTTCCTGGCCAGTGTGATCCCACCGAGCGGTAAGGACAAGAACCGCTGGGGCGTCGCCCGCATGCGGGTGATCCCGCCGATGGTTCGGCCGCATCAGGTGAGCTCACTCTACTTCGATTGGCTGGCCCACATCACCCGCCGGCTGAATCGTTTCCGCGACGAAAAGAACAGCGACACTACGAAAGTCGGCGCCAAAGAGCCGCCAGCGTTCTCGCCGGACCCGCTCTATCAGCGTCTCGGTTCGATATCCGATCTCTACGCGACCTCGCGTATTCCACTTTCCGACGCATGCGACAAGACATCGGGCGCGGACGCTCCAGAGTGCCGCGTGATCACCATTGCTGTGCTGGATACCGATATCGCCCGATTTCTTGGCGGCGATTTCACACTGACGGACAGAAACCTCGCCTGCATCAGTGCGTTCAAGAAATGGGATCAGGCAGCCAGCAAGATCGATCCGTCCTACGGCCGTGGTGAGACGGTGAAGAAGTCGTTGCAAGGTCTGCGAAATCAGTATTCCGCATTCTCGCAGGAACTGCTGGCCGGTGTCGCCAATCCCGGATCGCTGGACTGCGGTCACCTCGAGACGGCCGACAAAGATGGCAAGACAGGCATGGAGCGTCTGGCGGAGCGGCTTGTGGTTGCCAGCCCAACGATCGCCGCAGCCCATCGTGCCCTAAGCGACCGCATGGATATGCCAAGCTCGCTGCGCGACGAAGCTGTCGATCTGTTGAACCGTTTCGACATCGCCACGCTGAGCGGGGCGGCGTTGCTGACCAAGGAGAGAGTGAAAGAGCTTCAGGCTGAGGGCATGCGCGTACCTGACTCGTTCTGCGCGAAACTGTTGAAGGCAGCCCAATGCCCGTCAGACAGCGAAGTCAAATTTGTGCGGGTCGGCCTGGGCGACAGCGATAGTTTTGCCGTCGCCGTGACGCCGACGGACGAGGCCCAGCGCATTTCCACCCTGCAGCGTGCGGCTCACGCCATGCAACTCGCCCTGGGATTGGCGGCAACGGTGCCTCAGGCGGGCCTCAACGTTGCTGGCGGCGTGAACTACCTGAATGCCGCATCAGGCTCAATCGACGCGCTGGAGCGGGTGCCGAGGCTGATCGGCTTCACTGGTCGTTATTCCCGTACCGCAAACGAATTCCCGGGCGCGAACGACGAGGAGAACGCTGCATTCGGCTGGCTGATTGGGCCGGAAGTATCGGTCAATTCAGAGAAAAAAGAACTTCACTTACAGCAGACGGCGATGGACCGCATCGTCACCGCGGACGTTTCGGTGCCCGGCTGGTGGCCGCACCTGACCCTACGGGTCGAGTCGACCTGGGCCGGCAAGCTCGATGACCTCGAAATCGGCGCCGGCGCTTCCCTGAAGCAGAGAGACGAAGAGAGGGTCGTCGATGCGTCGAAAGAATCCGATATCCCCAACTCACGAAAGGGAAACGCAGATGTCACCAACAGACGCTGGATCCGCGTTCGCTTGCCGCGGAACACGGCGGACATGGATGGTCTCACTGCTCTCTTGTTTGACGAGCTCGGTTTCGGCCGACAGTTCCAGGCGCGCATCGACTTCGTAGAGCCCGACGTTGTCCACGACTGCCGCAAGCCGATCCGCTTCCTCATCCAGGGCAGCGAGCTCTGGCGCGAACCGCGCGTCTTCATCGAAGGTCACCCAAACACCGGTGACGGCAGCATTCAAGTTCTGCCCGACATGGGCGGGGTAATGGCCACCATCGATCTTTCCCAGTCTGTTAGGCAGTTGGCCGGGCCGCGCAACAAGCCGCACATGCTGACCGTCTGGACCCGGGTCGGCGAGGCGCGCTGGCCGATCAGCGTCAAATGCAAAGAAACGGCGGAGAAGCCCAAGCCGCCTCCAGCCAAGGATTACAAGATCCAGTTAGCCACCATGATCGGGACAGCCACCGCCAAGGACGCCGAACTGCAGAAGGACATTGCCGCTTTAGCCAAAATCCTCTCGATGCGCGACCAGAATGCTGATGATGTCAAGGCGCTGAAGAAGCAGCTCGCAGACTTGCAGGCGGCCGCGGCCGGCGTTCTTGCCGTCGCACTCAAAGGTGCGGACGGCAGCTCGGGCCTCACAGCCCTGCAAACCGAAGCGGGTACAATCGACGCTGAGATAACCGACCTCAACGCGGAAATTGCGCGACTGACGTTGGTCGGTGGATCACTGGACGCAGCAAAACTGAAGCTCGACGCCAAGAAGAAGGAAGGCGCCGCCGTCCTGATCGGCGCCAAGCAGATCATCCAAGCACTTGATGTCGCCCACAAGAAGCATCGTGCGAGCCTAGAGAAGCTCGAAAGAGTGATCGTCGTCGCGATCCGACAGACGCCAAGGCGCGCGACATTGGCCAGCGCCCGATGACCTCGGCTGAGCCTGCATCCTGCTTAATGGTAGTCTGCGACGATCCTCCGTAGTTGACGGTAAAAATTCCCTCGCCGACCCTTTGGCTAGCAGTTTTTTCGCCCGGACATCCCGGGTCTTTGCCGGCGTGCCGGCTGCTGGCCGGATGGCATGCCCAAGACCCTCGACGGTGAGGCTCTCGGGCTCACCAGGGACGACGTTAAGGCCGAAGAGAAGCGTCGCGAGCGTGAACGACAACAAAGGGAGATCGAGCGGCGGAGCATCTTGTTCGCCGGAACCTCGCTCGACACCGGCGATCCGAAGTTCGCCGAAAACCTGCAGGAGTTGGCCACCGGTTTCATTGAGAACGACGGGACCTGGTTCGAGCGGAGCCGGCAACGGACCCGACTCGTGTCGTTTGACAACGCGAACGAGCCCGGCGGCGGTGCAGGCGGCGGGGGACCAGGTGGCGGGACCCGTAGGCGGGAACGACAGTTGACGGATGCGCAACGACAGGCGATGGGCCTGGCGAGTGAGTGGCTCGCCTATCGGTTCCTATGCCGACGCCACAGTGACTATGCCGATGAGAGTTGCTGGGTCTCCGAGAACCGGGCGTACTTCGTCGGTGGCGACGAAGGCAACGACGCAGCAGGCTTCGATTTCCGGGTGATGACGCCCCAGGCCGAATGGCTCTATGAGGTCAAGTCATCCCTTGAGGACAGCGGCGAGTTTGAACTCACCGCCAACGAGTTGCGGGTCGCGGGCGGCGCGTCGAAGGATGGCCGTCGGCGGTACCGGATCCTTTACGTCCCATATGTATTCGCGCCGGACCGGTGGTGCGTATTGGAACTGCCGAACCCCATGGGCGAGACGACGCGCAACCGCTTTACGACGGTTGGGCGAGGATCCGTTCGCCTGCGGTTCGAGCGCCGGTAAGTTGCAGACGACTTCACTCCGGTCGGGGTCGGCACTAGGAGTTTAGTCTCAGGTCCGGACTGGTACCCGACGGGGCGTCGCGGGGATGTCCCCGTATAGCGGCTAGTGGAAAGCCACCAATAACGGGTTACCGCGAGGGGGATGCTCTCCCCTTCAAAAACTCACGGTCGAAATGTCGTCGGCATTGCCGAGCAGCACCAGTCCAGGCATGAAGGCAAACCCGTCCTTGCCGAAGACGTCCTCTACAGTGCCGTCATCATGATACTCTTGATATCCGCTCACACCTTCGACGACCTGACAAGAGGTGAGCAAGCCGGGTTTACTGTTTAGCCAGCTGTGCTTCGAGGAGATATCCGACAAGTGCGCAGATACACCGGCCAGAAAGTTCCCCGCCCGGCTCTCCAACCCTTGTGCATTCGCCCCTTCCTGCATCAGGTGAAAGACGACGGCACCGTAGACCGCGTGCTTTTCAAGAACGCCTGCTTCTTCATACATGCGTAGGAGTTTGACGATACGGTCAATATCTTCGAGGACACCGGACAGGTTATGAACACCAAGCTTCGCTTCTGCGATCAGGTATGGGGGTGACAAGGCGTCGGCTGGTTTGACAAGCACGTCCAGGCGTTGCCTGTCCTTCTTCCCGAACTTGTATCGGGAAATTCGTCTCTCGATCTCGGCGCGACGATCTTTGTCGCTCCAGTTCTTGAGGCGAACGATGCGCATGGCCTGACGCCTCAGCATCTTCATGTGAGTCTCGAGGCTGACGACCACCTCAGGGTCAAGGCCGGTCAGGTTCTCGGCGATTTTAACCGTGGTCACGTATTCGGGGTGAATATCCGCGTTCTCGAACTCGAACTGCTCAATGCCCAGAAAAAGCTGCTTGGTTTTCAAAGCCGCCTGAACGCCGCTCCCGATCCTGTCTACAATGTCCTGAGCGTTCATTTGGCTTCTGTGCGTTTCTTTTTATCCGGCACCGTCATTCCTGCCCGCCCTTGCGATGCAGTTCTGTATTATGGAGCGTCTCGGACTACTTGCCGATGCCGAAAGAGAAGACCCGCGACGGCAACATATAGTTGCACTGAACCGGAATGAGATGCTAGCTGCGCTTGATGGCACCAATCTTTTTCTTGGCGAAGGCCGGGAGAAACCGACGCTGGTTACAGGCGGGAAATGACCAGGCTTGAAGACATCCGAAACGGTGCAACGGTCCGCGGCATCGCGCCCAATCAATCCGTCCAGATCGTATCGGTGGATTGGATCGGCGACCAGGCCATCAACGTCGTGTTCCGCGACCAGACCGGGTCGGTGTCGGAAAGCACGCTCTACCGAGATGATGAGCATCGTCTTGAGCTCGATGCCAAGGGGCGACCGTGGTCCTTCGACGCCGACGGCGGACTGCTACGCCTGGTGACGGAAGCCAATCGGATCAAGTTGGCGCACTATTTCGACCCCTACTTGGCCATTCATACCAGCCTCGTCGATCCGTTGCCGCACCAGATCTCTGCTGTCTATGGCGAGATGCTTCCGCGGCAGCCGCTGCGCTTCCTGCTGGCTGACGATCCTGGCGCCGGCAAGACCATCATGGCGGGCCTCCTGATGAAGGAGCTGATCGCGCGCAGCGATCTCGACCGGTGCCTCGTCGTGGCGCCGGGCAGCCTCGTCGAACAATGGCAGGATGAGCTGGGCGAAAAGTTCAATCTCGAATTCGACATTCTGACCCGCGACATGATCGAGACTTCACGGTCGGGAAATCCGTTCAACGACCGCAACCGCCTGATCGTGCGGCTCGACGTCCTGGCCCGGAACGAAGAGCTGCAGGAAAAGCTGCTGAAGTCACAGGAGTGGGACCTGATCATCTGCGACGAGGCCCACCGCATGTCCGCCACCTATTTCGGCGGCGACGTCAAATACACCAAGCGCTACCAGGTCGGCCAGAAGCTGGGGCAGATCTGCCGCCACCTCCTGCTGATGTCGGCCACACCGCACAACGGCAAGGAGGAGGACTTCCAGCTCTTCATGGCGCTTCTCGACGGTGACCGTTTCGAAGGTCGCTTTCGCGACGGCGTCCACTACGCGGATACCGAAGACATGATGCGCCGCCTGACTAAGGAGGAGCTGCTCCGCTTCAACGGCCGGCCGCTGTTCCCTGAGCGGCGTGCCTACACAGTCAAGTACGACCTCTCCCCGAAGGAAGCTGCGCTCTATGCCGCGGTGACGGACTACGTCCGCACCGAGATGAACCGCGTGCAGCGCTTCACCGAGACCGACGGCAAGAAGCGTAACAACGTCGGCTTCGCGCTCCAGATCTTGCAGCGCCGCCTCGCCTCCTCTCCCGCTGCGATCTACCAGTCGCTGAAGCGTCGGCGCGAGCGACTGGAAAACGAACTGGCCGAAGCCCGCCTCGTCGCCAGAGGAAGCCGGGCGTCGTTTGACCGCGACAACGTGAGCGAAGAGGTGCTGGGCAACATCGAAGAGTTCGGACAGGAGGAGGTCGATGAACTCGAGGATCTGATCTCGACAGGCGCAACGACGGCGGAAACGGTTGAACAGCTCGCCATTGAGGTGGACACGCTTAAGGGCCTGGAAGACATGGCCCTGAAGGTCCTGCGCTCCGGCGAGGATACGAAATGGCAGCAGCTCAATCGCATCCTCGACGATGAGCTTATGCTCGACCGGGACGGCAACCGTCGTAAGTTGATCATCTTCACCGAGCCCAAGGACACCCTGCACTACCTGTTGGACAAGGTGCGCGCACGTCTCGGCCGTCCGGAGGCAGTTGATGTGATCCACGGCGGCGTCACGCGCGAAGAACGCCGCAAGGTGATCGAACGCTTCATGCAGGACCGCGACCTTGTGGTCTTCATTGCCAACGATGCCGCCGGCGAAGGCGTCAACCTCCAGCGCGGTCATCTCATGGTCAACTACGATCTGCCGTGGAACCCCAACAAGATCGAGCAGCGGTTCGGCCGCATCCACAGGATTGGCCAGACCGAGGTCTGCCATCTCTGGAACATCGTCGCCGCCGACACGCGCGAGGGCGAAGTCTATGCCCGATTGCTCGAAAAGCTCGAAGCGGCGCGCGAAGCACTGGGCGGGCGGGTCTATGACGTGCTGGGCGAGCTGTTCGAAGGCGTGGCCCTCAAGGACTTGTTGTTCGAAGCGATCCAGTACGGCGAACAGGGCGAAGTCAGGGAGCGGTTGTTCAGACAGGTCGACGGTGCGGTCGATCAGCAGCACCTGCTGGACCTGCTGAAACGGCGTGCGCTCACCAACGACACCATGCCCGAGGCAAAGGTCCAGGAACTGCGGATCGAGATGGAGCGGGCGGAGGCACAGCGCCTGCAGCCACATCACATTCAGAGCTTCTTCGTCGAAGCGTTCCAAAAGCTTGGCGGCAAGCTGAAGCCGCGCGAGGAAGGGCGCTGGGAGATCACCCACGTCCCGATGCGCATTCGCGAACGCGACCGCCAGATCGGCACCGGCGCGCCTGTTCAGAAGAAATATGAGCGCATCTGTTTCGATAAGAGCCGTATCAACCAGCAGCCGGTGGCTACCTTCGTCTGCCCCGGCCATCCGCTGCTGGAGTCCGTGATCAGCATCATCCGCGAGCAGTACGATCAGCTCATGAAGCAGGGCGCGGTCATGGTCGATGAGACCGACGACGGCAATGCGCTGTCGGCGATCTTCTTGCTGGAGCACAGCGTGCAGGACGGCCGGCGCACCAGCACCGGCAAGCCGCACATTGTCTCGCAAAAGCTGCAGTTCGCGGCGATCGATAGAAACGGCAATACGGTCAATGCCGGCATCGCGCCGCACCTCAACCTGCGGCCGGCGGCGTCCGAGGAAATCGCACTGGTAGACGATCTCCTGCAGGAAGACTGGCTGACGTCGGAGTTGGAGAAGACAGCCGTCCAGTTTGCCACGGTCGAGCTCGCCCAGCACCACGTTGCCGAGGTCAAAGCACGCAGACTGCCGGAGATCGAGAAGGTCGAGCAGGAAGTCAGAGCCCGCCTCAGCAAGGAAATCAACTATTGGGATAGCCGCGCCTTCGAACTCAAAGAGGAGGAGAAGGCCGGCAAGAAGACCCGACTGAACTGGCAGAATGCGCAACGCCGGGCGGAAGACTTGGCGGAGCGCCTCAAGCGGCGCCAGGAACAGCTCGAAGAAGAGAAGTTCATCACCTCGCAGCCACCCCGCGTGCGCGGCGGAATGGTGGTCATCCCGCGGGGACTGCTTGAAGAACGACAAGCAGCAACATCGCCGAGCGGCGCCATCCCAAAGGGGTTTGCCGAAGACCCTGCCGCGCGGCGCGAGATCGAACTGGCAGCCATGGACGCCGTGATGCAGGCGGAAAAGACACTGGGCAACGTCCCGACCGATGTCTCCGCACAGAAGGTCGGCTACGACATCGCATCGTTCTGTCCATCGACCCAACATCTGCGCTTCATCGAGGTCAAAGGCCGCATCGACGGAGCGGACACAGTGATGATCACGCGGCAGGAGGTGATCACCTCCCTGCACGAGCCGGACAAGTACATTCTGGCCATCGTGCAGGTGGAGAACGGCTTCGCCCGGCCCCCGCGCTATATCCGCGGTGCGTTAGACGACCGCGAGCCGCGCTTCGACCAGAGCGCCATTCAGTACAACATCAACCGCCTGCTGGAGAGGGCCGAGGTGCCGAATTGAAGTTGAATTTCACCGAGTTTTCGTATGGCTATTCATTTACCGAGAATTTAATTCGATCGACAGCAAGCGGCCCCACTACCGCTCCAGTGTTCCCGAATTTGGTTCAAGAGGCTCAGCTTGGCTACGACGTCAAATTGAACTTCCCGGGCGTGCCAGTCTTCTTCCAGTTTAAGCTGCCAGAACTAATGGTTCGGGAAACAGCGAAGGAAATCAGTCAGCATGGTCTAAGTGGACTTCACGCCCCATTCTTTCGTATGTCACTTATGCGCCGGGATTTGTCGGATCAGCACAAACATTTGATTGACCTAGAAAGTTCCTTCCCAAGTTCGGTTTTCTACGCGACACCTTTGGTCGCAGACAATGGATCATTTAACGCTGCATACTGTACTGCCAATGTGCACCGCCGGTCCGTGCTCTTTTCCCCGCAGGATATAGGTCCACTTCCAGACAACAAGAACCACACAGTAGCGTACTCAGATACCTCACCCAGTGCCTGGTTTTGTTCCGAACCAAAGGAGATCAACCGAAACTCGTTTGAAGCATTAACCACATCTCTGGCTGAAAGGCTCTCTGAGCGCTCCTCCATGTCTCTTCAAGAATGTGTCGCAGAAGTCAGGCGAGATATAGACCCATTCTTGTCCAGTGAATTACGAAATGCAGAGGGACAAATCCGCGAACGCATTTCCACACGCCGCGCAGCGATCCCTGGTACCCCAGATGTCGAAGGTCATACACGCGCAGTGTCAATTGATCTTCTGGTAGTTCGCGAGCTTTCTCGCGTTGGACTAGGCGTCAACCTATTGATGGCTCAGGCTAGGAATTGAAGACTTATGGGAGCCAAGCGCATGGCGACAAATTACAAAAAGAAACTCATCGAAGTCGCCATACCGCTTGAGGCGATTAACGCGGCATCGGCACGCGAGAAGTCGATCCGGCACGGGCATCCATCGACTTTGCATTTGTGGTGGGCGCGACGACCGTTGGCGGCGTGCAGGGCCGTGCTGTTCGCGCAGCTCGTCGACGATCCGTCAGGCTATACAGACAAGCTGCTGGGTGATGCAGAAATCCGAAAGCATGCCGAGAGAGAGCTGAACATCCGCCTAAAGGCGTGGCGGGATCGGAAGGCCGACGCGCAGGGGATAGCACCGGATACGCCCGAGCCCACACTGGAAGATTGCGCCGCCGATATCGAGCGCAGGCGGCTGTTCCAGATCATCGAGGATCTGGTGAAGTGGGAGAATTCGACGAACGAGGAGGTGCTGGAACGTGCCCGCGCCGAGATCAGGAGAAGCTGCGGGGGCGAGCTGCCACCGGTCTATGACCCGTTCTCGGGCGGCGGGTCGATCCCGCTGGAGGCGCAACGGCTGGGCCTGCCCACATATGGCTCCGACTTGAACCCAGTGGCGGTGATCATTGGCAAGGCGATGATCGAGATCCCGCCAAAGTTCAAAGACATGAAACCTGTCCACCCAGGGCCGAAGGACCGTAACCACTACCGCAATGCCCAAGGGTTGGCGGAGGATGTGAAGTATTATGGCGAGTGGATGCGCGAGAAGGCGTTCGAGCGCATAGGAAAATACTTTTCACAAGTGGACTTGCCAGCCGAACATGGAGGCGGCAAGGCACAGGTGATTTCACTTATCTGGGCGCGGACAGTTGAGAGCCCAGATCCATCCTTGGGTGGCCGACACGTCCCTCTCACAAAGTCGTTTCAGCTTTGCACCCGCCCCGGAAAGGAAGTGTGGATCGAACCAGTCGTCGAAGGGCGAGAGTATGGTTTCGAGATTCGATCAACGGCGAATGGGGATGCAGGAGATGCGCCAGAGCCGACGGTCGGCCGTACGACAGCGCGGTGCCTCCTTTCGCAAACGGCCTTCCCGCTGTCTTACATCCGTGAGAAAGCGATCAAGGGAGAGCTGGGCAAGATTTTGATGGCGATCGTCGCAGAGGGACGAAACGGTCGCGTCTACCTGCCTCCAAGGTTTGCCAAGAACCTGGAGGTCCCAAGTGTGGACGACAGCCACTTGGACCTAGATATCGATCATTGGAGAAGCTGCACGAACTGTGTGGTCTACGGAATGACCAAGTTCTCGGACCTTTTCTCTGACCGTCAGATACTTGCACTTTCGACCTTCAGTGATCTGTTGAAAGAGGTCCAAATCGAGATTTCGACCCATATCGGCAAGTGCGGCGATGATGCCGAAAGAAGACATGGATATGAGGAAGCGCTGGTAACTTACTTGGCCTTTGTTCTGGATAAATGCGCGGACTATTGGTCCACGCTTTGCTCTTGGAACACCTCCCGCGAGCTAATCCGAAACACATTTGGCAGACAAGCTCTTCCAATGGTTTGGGATTATGCAGAGGCTAATCCTTTCAGCTCATCCTCCGGCAATTGGTTGTCTATGTTGGACTGGGTTCAGAAAGTAATTGCGCAAACCGTGCCAAACGCCCGTGGAAGCGTCAAACAGCACGATGCACAATCAGCAAGTTACTCGAATGAGGCTCTAATATCGACCGATCCGCCGTACTACGACAACATTCCATACTCAAACCTGTCAGATTTCTTCTACGTCTGGCTGAGAAAGAGTGTTCGACACATATACCCCGAACTTCTTTCAACCATTTCGGTGCCGCGCATGGATGAGCTTGTCGCCAATCAGTTTCGTTTTGGCGGAAAGGAAAATGCACAAAAGAGATTTCTCGGCGGAATGACAGAAGCAGTTCATCAGATGTCGATCTCTTCCTCTTCAGATTACCCCGCCGCAATCTACTACGCGTTCAAACAGAGCGAGATCCAAACGGAAGGCGTCTCATCGACTGGATGGGCGACGTTCCTGGAGGCAATCATTAAAGCTGGTTATGCAGTAGTTGGCACGTGGCCGATCCGCACCGAAATGTCTTCGCGAATGATGGCATCTGGCACCAATGCACTCGCAAACTCCGTTGTTCTGGTATGCCGCAAAAAGGAAGCCAACGCTGAAAGTATGACCCGCGCGGAGTTTGTCCGCGCGCTCAAGCGCGAACTCCCGCCTGCCATCGCCGAACTCCAAGCTGCCAATGTCTCCCCAGCCGACATGCCACAGTCGGCCATCGGGCCTGGCATGGGGATCTTCTCGCGTTGCAGGGCGATTCTGGAGGCAGACGACAGCCCAATGACCGTCAAAATCGCCCTGCAGCTCATCAACAAGGAATTGGATGAGTTCCTGAACGATATCCAGGGAGAATTCGACGCCGATACGCGTTTCGCCGTCAGCTGGTTCGAGCAGAACGGCATGAGTTCCGGCGACTACGGAACCGCGAACAACATCGCGACAGCACGCGGCATATCGGTGGAGAGCGTGAAACATGCCGGCATCGTGGAGAGTGCGGCGGGAAAGGTTCGCATCCTCAAGCGAGACGAGCTGCTGGACGATTGGGAGCCTGCGGCCGATACACATCTAACTATCTGGGAAAGCTGCCAGTACCTGATCAGGGCACTCGACACCGATGGTGAATATGCGGCGGCAGTGCTTTTGAAAAAGCTTGGCCCCGACAAGGCGGAGGCCGTCAAGGATCTCGCCTATTGCCTCTATGATATCTGCTCGAACAAACGCAAAGACGCGAAAGAGGCGTCGTCATACAATGCGTTGATTGCGGTATGGACCGAATTAACTCGTCATGCGGCATCTATCCAGGACATCGATTTCGCCGGAGACCGTCAGACGGCGTTGAAAATCTGAAGGGGCGCGAAGCTTGGCCAAGAGTACACGACAGTACGTCTTCGAAGGCATGGAGCTTCTGCCCGAGGCGCTGATCCCCTTTGTCGAAAAACGTCTGGAGAGCACGGTCAAAGGGCACTGGCAGGTTGAGGTCGTCGAGCGAGTTGCGGGGTTGAAAGCCAATTCGAGCGGCGCTGTAGCTTGGGACCAACAAGGTCTGCTCAAGACGATGATGGCGTTCTGGAGGGATACCTTCGCGACGGTTCTCGGCCATCCGGAGCGTTCATACGTTTCCGAGCTGCTCGATGTCCGCAACAAGCTCTCGCACAACGAAACTTTCACCTATGACGACGCCGAACGGGCACTGGATACGATGCGCCGCCTGATGGAGGCCATCAGCGCGGGCGATGCGGCCACCGAGATCGGCAAGATGCGCGATACCATCCTGCGCACGAAATATGCCGAGCTGCAGCGCAACGAGGAGCGCCGCAAGACACAGCGACCCAACATCTCTGTCGAGACCGTGGCAGGCCTTTTGCCCTGGCGCGAGGTCGTCGAGCCGCACCAGGACGTCGCCACCGGCGAGTTTCAGCAGGCGGAGTTCGCGGCCGACCTGGGCAAGGTGCATGCGGGCAGCGCGCCGTCGGAGTATCGCGACCCGAAGGAGTTCTTCAGCCGGACCTATCTGACGGACGGTTTGAGCACGCTGCTGCTGACGGCCGCCAAGCGCCTCGCCAACGTTGGTGGTGATCCCGTGGTCGAGCTGCAAACGAACTTCGGCGGCGGCAAGACCCACTCCATGCTGGCGCTCTATCACATGGTCGGCGGCACGCCGGCCCAGGACCTGCCGGGCCTGGACCAGCTGCTGAAGACAGCCGGCTTGAGCATTCCCAAGAAGGTCAGCCGTGCCGTACTGGTCGGTACATCGCGCGGACCGCAGGACGTGCTCACCGTCGAAGGCGGACAGAAGATCCGCACCACCTGGGGCGAACTGGCCTGGCAGCTCGGCGGTGCCAAGGCATTCGAGATGATTGCCGAGAACGACGCCAAAGGCATCGCGCCGGGATCGAACCTGTTGGAAGCGATCTTCAAGAAATGCGCGCCTTGTCTGATCCTGATCGACGAGTGGGTCGCCTACCTCCGCCAGATCTACAAGGTCGACGGCCTGCCATCGGGATCGTTCGATTCAAACCTTTCGTTCGTCCAGTCGCTTACCGAAGCCGTAAAGGCAAGTCCGGGATCCCTGCTGGTGGCGTCCCTTCCCGCCTCGCAGATCGAGGTCGGTGGCGAAGGCGGCCAGGAAGCGCTGGCGCGCCTGAAGCAGACCTTCTCGCGCGTCGAGTCGTCCTGGCGACCCGCTTCCCAGGAAGAAAGCTACGAGATCGTCCGCCGGCGGCTGTTTATGGAGATTCCCGGCGACCGGCATCACCACAAGGACAACACGCTCAAGCAGTTCGCGAAGCTCTATCGCGAGAACACCAACGAGTTCCCGCAAGGCTGCGCAGACGAGGACTATCGTCGCAAGCTTGAAAAGGCCTATCCGATCCATCCGGAATTGTTCGACCAGCTCTACACGAGCTGGGGCTCGCTGGAGAAGTTTCAGCGCACGCGCGGCGTCTTGCGGCTCATGGCCCAGGTGATCCATGAGCTCTGGATGAACAACGACCCCTCGGTCATGATCATGCCTGGCAGCGTCGCCATCAGCTCGCCGCGGGTCGAGCCGGAGTTGCTCCACTACCTCGACGTAAACTGGCAGTCGATCATCGCCGGCGACGTCGATGGGCCGAACTCGACGCCTTACAAGATCGACCAGTCCGCGCCGAACCTGAACCGCTATTCGGCGACGCGACGCGTGGCCCGTGCCGTGTTCATGGGATCAGCGCCGACCCATAAGGAAGAGAACAAGGGACTCGACGACAAGCAGATCAATCTTGGCGTTGTTCAGCCGGGTGAACGGCCGGCAATCTTCGGCGACGCCCTGCGCCGCCTGACCAACCAGGCCAAGTTTATGCACAGCGACCTTGGCCGCTACTGGTATTCGATGTCGGCAAGCCTCAACCGGATCGCCGCCGATCGCGCAGGTCAGCTCGATGAAGCCCTGGTGCTGATGACCATCGACGAGGAGCTGACCAAGTACATCAACGGCTTGGCCGACCGGGGCCACTTCGACACCGTCCAGGTGGCACCGTCCTCTTCGGCGGACGTGCCCGATGACGCCGGTGGCGTCAGAGCGGTCGTACTCGGCGTCGCTCACCCCCACACCGGCCGTGACGGTTCCGAAGCCATGGTCGAGGCCAAGGATATCCTGATGCAGCGCGGTTCGACGCCGCGTGTCTATCGCAACACGCTGGTGTTCCTCGCCGCGGAAGCGCGGCAACTGGACAACCTCAAGGACGCCGTTCGCTCGGCACTGGCCTGGACCCAGATCGTTCGCGAGACCGAGCGTCTCAACCTCACCCAGAGCGACAGCGCGCTGGCCAAGGCCAAGGCGACCGAGGCCAACGAGACGATGAAGACCAGGTTGCGGGAATGCTGGTGCTACCTGCTCTACCCCCACCAGGAGAGTGCGCAGGCGGATATCGAGTGGACATCGGGCAAGGTGCCGGCGCAAGACGGACTGCTCGCTCGAGCCAGCAAGAAACTGGTTAGCGATGAGGGGCTGCTGCCGGAGCTCGGCCCGACGCGGCTCGACCGCGATCTGCAGAAATATATCTGGAACGGCAAACCGCACCTCTCACTGAAGGACCTGTGGGAGTACCTCAACCGTTACACCTACTTGCCACGTCTGAAGAACCAGACAGTGCTGGTGAAGGCCGTGCAGGCAGCTGTCTCGGCGATGCTCCCCGGCCCATTCGCCTACGCCGAACGGTGGGACGAGGCGGAAAAGAAGTATCTGGGCCTGTTGATCGACCGCACGGCCAACGCACACATCGTCGTCGACGGGGATAGCGTCATCATCAGGCCGGAAGTCGCCGAGGCCAACCGGTCGGCACCAGCCGGCGACAAAGGCGAGCCCAAAGGCGGCGACAAGCCCGGCTCGGTGGGTGAAGGTGGCGCAGAAAAGCCAGGTGATGGCGATGGCCATGGCGCCATCGGGGGCGAGAAGCTGCCCACCAGGTTTATCGGTACCGTGATGATTTCATCGGAGCGCCCCGCACGCGAAATCCATCAGATCGTCGAAGCGATCGTCGAGCAGCTGACGACGCTACCCGGCAGTGATGTCACGCTGAAGTTGGAGATTGACGCCGAAGTCCCCAATGGCCTCGACCGCTCCAAGGTGCGGACTCTGCTCGAAAACGCGACGACGCTGGGCTTCATCGACAAGGTCGTGAAATAGGATGCGGTAGCCGCACTCTGACCGACAAGACTGTTGGGTCAGAGCACAATCTCAAGTCTCCGAGTTCGACTGTTTCTCGCGGCTAATCCGGAGATTGTGAATGAGAGAAGACGAACGCCTTTGGGCTGTTAAGGATCTCCTCTTCGATTACGTGAAGAGCCCGTCGCTGCGGCACATCCGCGACCCGCACGCGCTGATCAAACTGGCACAGGAAATAGTCAGACGGGTCGATCGTGGCAACTCGATCTGGCGAAAGTGGGATGGACAGCGCGAGATATTGTTGAAGTCTGCAGTTGGCTGCTGGATTCCTGTCGCGGATCTACGGGACTTCCTGAACCAAATGCCCGGTCCGCATCTTACATCGACAGATGTCGCGCAACGCCTAAAGGCTTTCGAGGACGAGGAATACCTATCATACCCGCGCGACGAGCTGCAGGCAGGCTGCCTGGCACTGTATGACGAAGAAAAGGCCGCCGGGACCGAACTGCCGGCAATCGTTGGCCGCCTGCGGGACCATATCGAGCAAGAAGAAGAGCGCATCAGCTTTGAACAGCAGGCACGCTACCAGCAACAACGCGAGCAGGACCGACTGGCACGAGAGCAGCGGCTCCACTCAGGCGCGGACTGCAAATGGACCCAGTTGCGAGGGTCAAAGACTTGGTACTGCCGCGCCAACGGGCGCACCTATCGTCTGTCCCCGAGCCAAGACAAGCGCTGGCATCTCCACCGTGTGAGTACCGTTTCAGACGACGAGGAAGGCGTTTTCGTCGGCATATATCAGCGACGCGGTGACGCGACGAAAGCAGTCGCAACAGTTGCATACCAGCCCGAGCCATGAAACACGCGCTTGGGGAACACCTCTGCCAGTCAGTAGACCTTTGAAATGTCCGTTGGTTTGCAAGGCAGCTCCAAGCTCATGGCATGAACTCCATGCGGCTCGATCGGCATTGAACTGGTCTTTTCAACAGCTTGGGAGCAGGCCAATCTGGGTCGTGATTCGGTTGGCACAGAAGACGTTGCCCCTGCGTTAGCAAACGGGAGAATTATTCTCCATACGACTTCGCCGAGCTATCCGGACAAAGCTGGCCACGACGCACTGCTTTGCGTCCATTTGTCGTGGTCGGGATAAGACGGCAGCGCGATGAATGTACCGGGAACTGTGGGACAGCTGGCATGAACCCAAAGGGCGCTGCGAAAGGTGGGAGCCCATGGCCAGCCGGGGGGTCACGACAAACCCTCGAGAAGTAGCCACCGACCTCCTCGCAGACGTGACTGTCGAGGAGGGCCCAAAGCGACGGGCCGGCTCCGACGAGCATGCTTGATTGCCAAAGGGCGAAGCAGCCCACCCGGCCGCGATCGTCGGGATGGGCCTGCTACGCCCTTTCGCTCAAAACCTCACCAACAAGCATGGTAGGAACGGCAAACAGAAAGAAGCAGTCCTTCGCTGCAGGATGCCGACACTATGCCCCCTGATGTGCCATCGGAAGAGTGAGATCATGGCGTAGTTACCATGCACACTACGAGCAACGGCAGCTCTCGGAGCGAATCCCGATTTCCCGGCAAAGAGACAACGACGTGCCACGACAACATCGCATCCGCCCGCATCGCCCCTTCGCATGGACTCAACGAGGGATCGATGCGTTCGAGAAGAGGCTGCAGCGTCGCAAACCAGAGTTGGTGCGACATCTCAGCCTTGACGTGACGAAGGACGTGGACGAACTCGAAGCCGCCATATCCGACCTCAATTTGGCGATACTCAAAGCCTGGGCAATTCTCCGCGAAATAGATCAAGCAGCAACATCGGCCATCGTCCGAATGAACTTGCGACGAATGCAGAATCACCCGGAAAAACTGGAAGAGTTACTGCCGGTATTAGACCCGGAGACAAAAGGCCACATCGAGGACAATTACCCAGGTGAAGCCATTGCATTGGAGTTCGGTCGCTTCGATCAAAGCTTGGTTTTGCTCGCGATTGACCAGGCCCTTCGTGAACTCGGCGACGAAGAACCTGGCCGCCCTACCGGCTCCCACCGCAAAGCCGCCATTTCCCTGGTAAACAGTCTTGTGCAGATATTCGAAGATTATAGCGGCATAGAACCGACGAGACGCGTCGATCCGTGGCACAACTATGCTGAATCAGGCCCCTTCCGAGACTTCGTCGAGTTCGTGTTTTTCTCCATCATCCCATCGCAGATAACACGCCGGAAGAACGGCCTACGAATATCGATCGACCACCTGATCAAACAGGCTTTGCGGACCAGGCTAGCGGCAAGAGGGTCTGACAAAAGGTCCCCCTAGTCGCGTTTCTCGTCGGGAACTTTAAACTCCATAAGATCCCGAGCACCTCTTTGGGTGATTGTTCCGCCCATGGCTAGCCATGGCAGAAACAACCAAGACCCGAGAGGGCTCAACGACGCCGCCACTGAGAGCTCGGTGGTGCCTGCTTCGGGCAACAACTTGAAAGCAGTGGTCAAGCTGCTGGCACGCCACGCAGCCAATTCACATTTCGCGAAGGCAGCTGCAAAAGAGCCGGATGCCCCCGCCGCGCATTACCCTATCTCCAGCCTCATGCCGCCAGCCAATCGGAGTAAAGCATGAAGTATTCCGACAGGCATGAACAAGGGACTAGATGGCACACCCCAACTGACATAGCGAGGCAGCTTCGCATTTCGACAAAAACCGTTCGTCGGGAACTCGAACGTGGCCATCTGACCGGTCATCGGATTGGCAACCAATGGCGGATTTCGGAAAGCGATTTGGCTGCTTATTTGGCTGAACGGCGCGGCGGTTGACCATGGCAATGTTCAGCGAACACGTCCCTGGCAAGCACCCGTCCAAGATCCCGCGTTCCTTCTATAAAACAATGACTTGACCAATCATCGGGAAGACTTCGCCCGAACATTCGTTCCATTTGTTTTGTGCTAGTACTCCCGAGATGACCGTGCTGTCCCATGCTGTCCACCCGAGTTCACGAGTCGTCGCTGGCCCGGTTTCCCGATCGCAGCAAAACGAGCAAAACCAATGGAGAACGACGCTACTGCCCCAAGGCCAAGCAATGCGTTCCTGCACCCAGATGAACCGTCCATCCAGGATGTCATCGACCGCATCGGTACTGACGAAGCATTGTCCGCAACCAGGCGCCGTGACCTCTGCTCCTCGTTGCGCCGACTGGCAAAGCTTCTGCGCCGGCAACCGGACCAGCTGCCGGCGCGCGTCCAGGGATTGAAGCTCGGGTTACAGGCGGTCAACGCGGCTGCAAGTGGCATCTCCCCAAAGACGCTGCAGAACATCCGCAGCGACGTCCTCGCGGCCTTCCGTCACCTCGGCATCAGCCAGTCGGCCAAAGCGCGCCTTGCGCATCTGCGCCAGGACTGGCGTGCCCTGCACGCCGCCCTGCCGACCAAGCAATTGAAGAACGGCCTTTCACGCCTGATCCATTACTGCAGCGCCCAAAACATCGATCCCGCAGCCGTCGACGATACCGTCATCGCCGACTTCATGGCGGCGGTCGGCCACCATACCTTCTGCACCAAGCCGAAGTTGGTGCACCGGAATACGACCCGATTCTGGAATGTAGCCGCAAAATCGGTCACCGGATGGCCCGCGCAGCACCTCATCGTGCCAGACAATCGCAGGCCGCGGACACGCCTGCCGCTTGAAGCCTTCGTCGGCAGCCTCGCCCGCGATGTCGCCGCTTACCTGGAGATGCGTGGCGATCCGGACCCGTTCGACGAACACGCTCCTGCCCGCTCCCTAAAGCCCAACACGTTGCGACTGCAGCGCGAGAACATCCGCCTTGCCGCCAATGCCCTGCTGCGGCGCGGCCGAACAATCGAAGATATCGGTTCACTGGCAGTCCTAGTCGAGCCGGAGGCGTTCAAGGACATCCTGCGCCAGTTGCTGGAGGACCGTGATGGCAAGCCCACGGCCTTTCTCGAAGGCGTTTGCAAGACGCTGACGGCTGTCGCCAAACTCTGGGTCCGGGTCGACCAGACAACGCTCGACAAGCTGAAGTGGGCAGTATCCCGGCTGCCGCGACGACCGCAGGAGCTGACGGCGAAAAACCTCAGGATGTTGCGCCAGTTCGACGATCCGGAAAACCTGCGTGGCCTGCTCGAGCTGCCGGAGCAGCTCGTTCATGAAGCCAATCGCACCGACCCGGTCACGCCGCGGGCCGCCATCAAAGTCCAGATCGCCCTCGCGATCGAACTGCTGCTCTGCTGCCCGATCCGCAGCCATAACCTGATCGCACTACGGCTCGACCGGCATGTGCTGCGTCCTGGTGGCGATGGCGGCAGAGTCTTCATTTGCCTGGAACCGGACGAGGTGAAGAACGAGGAGCGTCTCGATTTCGAACTGCCGGACCATCTGGCCAGACTGCTCGACACCTATCTCGATCACTTCCGCCCCATGCTGGCAGACGCCAAGTGTCCGTTTTTGTTCGTCAATCTGCACGGAGCACAAAAGGATCAGAGGACGCTGGCACAGCAGGTGAAAGAGACCATAAACAAACGCACCGGCGTCGTTCTGACGGTGCATCAGTTCCGGCATCTCGCCGCCAAGCTTCACCTTGAAGACAATCCAGGTGGTTTCGAGAGCCTGCGACAGCTGCTGGGGCATACGTCGACGAAGATCACGGTGAATGCTTATGCCGGCCTCGACACCCGCACGGCGGCGAAGTTGCACGACGCGTTGATCGCCAGGCGACGTCGCGAGCTGCAGCGCGGCGAGCGGCGCCCGCGCAGGAGGACAAAATGACAAGGATCCTTCTCCGTTCACTGCGTTTCGAGCACTGGCCCGAAGCCGACCGCACGGCCTGGACGGACGCCTTCGCCGAAGGCGATCTGTTCGATGGCCGTGGTGCCGGTACGCACCTGTCGGATCGGAGCCGACGGACCATCAGACAGGGCTATGCGCGCTGGCTCGCGTTCCTGGCCCGTTACGATGCCGCCCTGCTCGATCTGTCCCCTGCCGACAGGGTTGGCGACGTGTCTGTCCGTGCCTTCATCGACGACCTCACACACCGCTGCGCCCCGGTAACGGTCTGGAATGACGTTAAGACTCTGTATGACGCCCTGCGCCTCATGGTGCCGGACAAGGACTGGTCATGGCTCCGGCACGTGAAGGCCCGGCTCGAACGCAAACTGCCGCGCAGATCGACCCGGCCAGTGGTCGACAGTGCATGTCTGGTGGAACTCGGCCTGCAACTGATGGAACGTGCCAAAGCCGCCGGCCCGGCCGATGACCGCGAGACACTGCGCCAATACCGCGATGGCCTGTGCATCGCCCTGCTCGCCCTGCGCCCGTTGCGCCGACGCACGCTGTCCCGCCTGCGTATCGGCAAGCAGTTGCAGAGTGTCGGCAATGTCTGGCACCTGATCCTGGAGCCGGAGGACATGAAGAACAGGACCGCGGTCGAGTTTCGTTTTCCGGACCTGCTGGTGCCATATCTCGAACATTACCTAGCCGCGATCCGCCCGCGCTTTCTCAATGCCCTGCAGCACGACGGTCTCTGGCCGTCGTGCAAAGGCAGCGCCATGTCAGATGCCGGCCTCTACGAAGCGATCTGCAAGCGTACCCGCAGCCACTTCGGTTTCATTGTGTTTCCGCATGCCTTTCGTCATGCCGCCGCAACAACGACAGCGCTGCATGATCCGGAACACGTCGGCGACGCACGCGACCTGTTGGCACACCGCGATCTGCGCACGACACAGGAGTTCTACGATCTGGCGCGCAACGTGGAAGCCGCGCGACGCCATGCCGTGACGCTCGCAAATCGCCGTGCCAGACTGGCGCACGAACGCCCGACACCGGAGAGATCGTAATGCGCGCCGCCATCTACGCCCGCTATTCGTCCGACCTGCAGAGTGCCGCCTCGATCGAAGACCAGGTGCGCAGCTGCGAGGCGCGCATCGCTACCGAAGGCTGGCAGTTGGCCGGCAGCTACCCCGATCACGGCATCTCCGGCGCCACCTCCCTGCGCCCGGGCTATCAGCAGCTGCTGCAGGACGCCCGCGCCGGCGCCTTCGATATCGTCGTCGCCGAGGGCCTCGACCGTCTGTCGCGCGACCAGGAGGACGTCGCGGCTCTCTACAAACACCTGACCTTCGCCGGCGTGCGCCTGATCACCCTGTCGGAAGGCGAGATCAGCGAACTGCATGTCGGCCTCAAGGGGACGATGAATGCGCTCTACCTGAAGGACCTGGCGCAGAAGACCCGACGCGGCCTCGAAGGCCGGGTGCGCCAGGGCCGCTCCGGCGGCGGACTCAGCTACGGTTACGACGTCGTCAAAGAGACCGACGATAATGGCGATCCAGTCGCCGGCGGACGCCGGATCAACGAGGTGGAAGCTGCCGTCGTCTGCCGCATCTTCCGGATGTTCGCGGGCGGTCAATCGCCACGGAGCATTGCCACCACGCTCAACGCCGAACAAGTCCCTGGACCGCGCGGACGTGCCTGGAGCGATACCACGATCCGCGGTCATGCCACGCGACGCACCGGCCTGCTGCACAACGACCTCTACGCCGGTCAGCTGGTGTGGAACAAACAGCGCTATATCAAGCACCCGAGCACCGGCAAACGCCTGGCGCGGCTGAACCCGCCCGAACAGTGGATCAGCGAAGATGTCCCACACCTGCGCATCGTCGACGACGACCTGTGGCAGGCGGTGCAGGACCGGCTTGCCGGCATCCGCAACAGCGCCGGCGTCACCAAGGCCCGCGCCACCCGGTTCTGGGAACAGCGCCGGCCACAACATTTACTGACCGGCCTCGTCACCTGCGGCGTCTGCGGCGGCGCCTACGCCAGCATCGGCCGCGACTACCTTGGCTGCTCGCGCGCCCGCCGGCAGGGCAACTGCGGCAACCGCCAGAGCCTGCGCCGCGCCGCCCTGGAGAGCCTGATCCTCGACAGTCTCAAGGCCCAACTCATGCAGCCCCAACATGTGAAGGAGTTCATCGCCGAGTTCCATGCCGAAGTGAACCGGCTCAACGCCGGACGCGAGCAATCGCAGCAGCACACCCGACAGCAACTTCAGACAGTGGAGAAGAAGCTCGAAGGCTTGATCACCGCCGTTGCCGATGGCTTCCGCTCACCTGGCCTGCAGCAGACCCTCGACGATCTGGAACAGCAGAAGGCGAAGTTGGTGGCGCAACTGAAGGCGGCACCTACACCGGCACCGCGGCTACATCCCAACCTGTCCGAACTCTACCGGCAGAAGGTCGAGCGGCTGCACGAAGCCCTGGGCGATCCGGCGATCCGCCAGGAGGCGGTGGAGATCCTGCGCGGCCTGATCGAGACGATCACCATCACGCCCAGGGATAAGGGCCTGGAGATCGAGCTGGTCGGGGATATCGTCGGGATGCTGGCCCTGCCCGGCGGTTCGGGCAGCGGCGTTCCGGCTGCGTTCGCGGGTTCGGCGAAAGTGGTTGCGGGGGCAGGATTTGAACCTGCGACCTTCAGGTTATGAGCCTGACGAGCTACCGGGCTGCTCCACCCCGCGGTAATTTTGAGCGGTTGTTTGTTTTGCCGGTCCTCGGCCTTGCGGGCTGCGGGTCGGCGGGCGGGCGGCTCGGGCCCGCGGTTGTCTTGTGCGCCGGCCTCGCGAATGCGGCGCCTGTCGGTGCCGGCTGGGAGGCGTGGTGTGACGGTGAAGAGGGAAGGTGTTCTCTGGTCTTTTTCGTTTTCTGTTCTTTGCAGGCCTGGCGGCGACCTACTCTCCCGCGCCTTAAGACGCAGTACCATCGGCGCTGAGGGTTTTCACGGCCGAGTTCGGGATGGGATCGGGTGTAGCCCCCTCGCCATAGCCACCAGGCCGGCGAAGAACAGGGATGTTTTGCTGGCCTGCCGCCGGACGGCGGCAGGCGTGCGCTGCAACGCTTGCATTTCGAAGCGGGTCTTCTGTGTCTGGAACAGCTGTGTTGAGTGTCTGTTCCGCTGACCGCTGCGTGTGAATAAGGATCAAGCCGATCGAGCGATTAGTACCGGTTAGCTCAACGCATTGCTGCGCTTGCACATCCGGCCTATCGACGTGGTGGTCTGCCACGGCTCTCAGGCGAGACCTGGTTTCGAGGGGGGCTTCCCGCTTAGATGCCTTCAGCGGTTATCCCGTCCGAACATAGCTACCCGGCTGTGCCGCTGGCGCGACAACCGGTCCACCAGAGGTTCGTCCACCCCGGTCCTCTCGTACTAGGGGCAGCTCCTCTCAAGTCTCGTACACCCACGGCAGATAGGGACCGAACTGTCTCACGACGTTCTAAACCCAGCTCACGTACCACTTTAATCGGCGAACAGCCGAACCCTTGGGACCTGCTCCAGCCCCAGGATGTGATGAGCCGACATCGAGGTGCCAAACACTCCCGTCGATATGGACTCTTGGGGAGTATCAGCCTGTTAT